>JACCDV010523697.1_pt1 | contig 579860 bp, 570 predicted proteins | sample 7446131 | NCBI WGS metagenome assembly JACCDV01 (sample SAMN15323448, study PRJNA562643) | freshwater metagenome | isolation source: river surface water | place: USA:Blue River Watershed | collected 2017-08-17 | reverse complement strand
TGACGTCTAGGGGAGCTGAGAGGCTGACCCCCACCGATGGTACTGAGACACGGACCATACACCTACGGGTGGCTGCAGTCGAGAATCTTCCACAATGGACGAAAGTCTGATGGAGCGACGCCGCGTGGTTGATGAAGTCCTTAGGGATGTAAAAACCTTTTATGAGGGAGAAAGTTATTGATAGTACCTCATGAATAAGGAGTTGCTAAACTCGTGCCAGCAGCAGCGGTAATACGAGTGCTCCAAGCGTTATCCGGAATTATTGGGTGTAAAGGTTGTGTAGGCGGTATTATTAGTCTTGTGTTAAACCCCGCAGCTTAACTGCGGATCTGCATGGGAAACGGTAATACTAGAGAGTGAGAGAGGTGCGTGGAACTCATGGTGTAGGGGTAAAATCCGTTGATATCATGGGGAACACCAAAAGCGAAGGCAGCGCACTGGCTCATTTCTGACGCTGAAACAAGAAAGCGTAGGTAGCGAATGGGATTAGATACCCCAGTAGTCTACGCCCTAAACGATGTTCATTTGCTATTCGGAGTATCGACCCTCTGAGTGGCGTAGCTAACGCGTTAAATGAACCACCTGGGTAGTACGACCGCAAGGTTAAAACTCAAAGGAATAGACGGGGACTTGCACAAGCAGTGGATTATGTGGTTTAATTCGATGATAAACGAAGAACCTCACCAGGGTTTGAAACTTACTTGAAAGCTCGCAGAAACGTGAGCCCTCGCAAGACAAGTAAGCAGGTGCTGCATGGTCGTCGTCAGTTCGTGGTTTGAATTGTTCCCTTCAGTGGGGTAACGAACGCAACCCTCGTCGTGTGTTACAAGTGTCACGCGAGACTGCCCCCGCTCTAGTTCATAAATAAATTTGTTCAACAATATTGTTCTAATATTGTGCGAACAAATTGTTCTGCGAAGATCCTCCGCAGGCGCTCATGCGCCGAGGACAGATCGAGCGGAACTATTTGTGAGTTAAAGCGGGGGAGGAAGGTGAGGATGACGCCAGATCAGCATGGCCCTTTGATACCCTGGGCTACACACATAATATAATGGCCACTACAACGCGACGCAATGAGGCGACTCGGAGCAAATCGTTAGAAAAGTGGCCCCAGTTCGGATTGAAGTCTGCAACTCGACTTCATGAAGCTAGAATTGCTAGTAATCGCAGGTCAGACATACTGCGGTGAATACGTTCTCAAGTCTTGTACTCACCGCCCGTCAACTCAAGGGAATTAGGAGTACCCGAAGTATCACCTCGAGTGGTCCTACGGTAAGCTTAATGACAGGGAGTAAGTCGAAACAAGGCACGGGTAGCGGAAGCTGCTCGTGGATTAATTCAAGTGAAAAAACATTGTTCTCACGAACAATACTTGTCGATCATTCTGTATGTTTACATACAAAATAGGAGAGCATCACTCTTGAAGGATGCTGTGCATAGACACATTAAAAACTATGACCCCAGGGAAAGACCTGGCTCAAACAGAACAGAATAATCTGAACAATGTTGAGTTCATGTTTCAATCAATAATTAATTATGTAGTTTTAAAAATTTTTATACAAACAAAAGTGCGACTAAATTTAGTCGCACTTTTGTTTTTGATGTTTTAAATTTATGAATAAAGATATCCACAAAAATTCACCAATAGATTCTTTGTTATCTTCATCCAAAGAGTGTATAATATTTTGTATATGAAAAGATTTATTTCAGCACTTTCACTTAGCGTAATTTCGGCACTCATGTTGTCGTTGGTTTCTGCATCGGTCGAACCAGCAATTGTTACTGCAGCAACAGCATCAGATACAGTAGTCGTTACTCTTAACGTCACTGCAGATATCTCAATTACAGACTCAGCAAACGTCACTATGAGTCAGTCACTTTCATCAAGTGTTAACACTGCTGTTGGAACAAGTACATGGAATGTGAAGACAAACAACTCAGCCGGGTATACTCTTGCTGTGAGAGCTACAAACACTCCTGCAATGCTTCATACAAACAACACAGACACTATCTCAAATGATCAAACCGGCGCACCAGCAACTTGGGCTGTTGTTTCTGGCAATGCTGAATTTGGATATTCAGCAGCCGGTACTGATGTTCCGACGGGCACATGGGGTACATATGGTGGTGGAGGATGTAGCGCGACATCTACAGCTCACTCAATATCTACATCTCTGAAGTATAAAGGTCTCACAACATCTGATGTGACAATTGCAACAAGATCAAGTACAACGACTCCTTCAGGTGTTGATGCAACAGTTTGCTATGCCGTTGAACAAAATGGTTACTACATCCCATCTGGAACATACCAGGCAACAGTGATTGCAACTGCGACAACACTGTAGTAGTTTAAAGCTCATGCAAACCCATATCTTAAAAAAACGCATTCAACTAATCCCTCTGTTTTTTATTGTCGGTTTGCTCATTGTGCCGAGTATCACATCAGCCTATTCAATATCCCGTCTTGAAGTAGAGAACAAGGGAGATTTTGTTGTAGGTCCTGGGAAGATAGAAATTTTTGCCAATCCTGGTGAAAATATCCAGAAGACAATTTCGATAATCAATCGAACAAATAGATCTACGACATATACGGTTACAAAAGAGGATTTTGTGGGCTCTGACCGCAGGGACGCTCCTGTTGTGTTGCTCGGCAAAGACAAAAGTCCGTATACTTTTAGTGACAACCTCATTCCAGAGGTAGATTCATTTACGTTAAATTTTGCACAGAAAATTGATTTACCGATTTCAATTAAAATTCCTGAGAATGCACAGCCGGGCGGGTACTATGCATCTGTAATTATTGCGAGTAATCCTGCACAAAGTAATAGGGAGCAAACTGGCGCACGAACAATTTCTCGAGTGGGGGTACTATTTTTCGTTCGAGTAAATGGTGATGTAAAAGAAGAGGGTAAGATTAGCGATTTTCGTGTGACCGGTGATCGAAAAGTTTTCCTCCAGGGAAGCCCGTATAATTTCGAAGTTCAGTTCAATAATACAGGTACAGTACATCTTGTGCCTTTTGGTAATATTGTTGTGAATAATATTTTTGGTAAGAAAATCGGAGAAGTTAAAGTTGATCCATATTTCTCAATGCCGGGGTCACTTCGATATAGAGAGGTTGTTTGGGACAGAGATGGACTTTTTGGAAGATATACTGCAGAGCTTACATTGAACAGAGGATATGGAGGAAATGTTGATGTAGTTAAGATTGCATTTTGGGTTATCCCATGGAATATGATTGGTATTGCTGTATTGATTGCAGCTGTTGCCTACTTACTATTCTTTGTCTTTGCGCGCAAATTTGAGTTAAGACGAAGAGAATAATGAACACTACATTACACAAAGCGATATGCGCTTGTGTGGCAATACTATGCTCGATGGTTCTTGTCCCGCAAGCTCTTTCTTCCTATGTTATGGGGAGTACAAATTATCGTATTGATACAGATAGTGTAAACAGCGGGGGTCTTGATATTTCGACAAGTTCAAATTATGGACTTCTTGATACGATTGGAGAAATTGCCACAGAGTTTAGTTCGAGTACAAATTACAATATATATGCTGGGTATCGACAGACACTTTCTGTTGAATCTACAATTTCAATTTCATCACCAGCGGATGTGAATTTGGGAAGTATTAATGGTCTAACTGGTGGGTCAGCTACCGCATCTTCAACCTGGCTTGTCACAACAGATTCTCCGGCGGGGTATTCACTTTCAATTAAAGCATCAACAAATCCTGCGCTAAAAAGCTCGATCTCATCTTTTGCAGACTATACACTTGTGGGGGATCCTGAATTCACATTTTCTATCATATCAACCGCATCAGAATTTGGGTTCACCCCTGAGGGAGTAGATATTGTTGCAAGATTCAAGGACAATGGTTCTTCTGCATGTAATACTGGTTCGTCAGATACGGCTGATCGATGTTGGGATGCATTTTCAACTACAGACGCATCAATTTCCTCAAAAAATTCTTCTAATTATCCTTCAGGATCAACAACGACGGTGAAATATAGAGCGGAGGTGGGGAGTTCAAAGATTCAAGATTCGGGGTCTGATTATTCTGCCACTATTACTGTTACTGCAATCACATTATAATAGGGGGTATGTTGGATTTTCGGGTGAAAAAAGCAGGAAGAATTGCCTTTGTAGGAGGTATTTTTTTGACACTTTTTCTCCCATCTTTCTCATATGCATTTACGACTTCGGCGGGGTATAAGGTGCAGGTGACAATTCAGAATTGCAATAGTAATTCCGTATGTGAAGAGCTACTTGGTGAGACGTGGTACGGGTGTCCACTTGATTGTGAAGCCCCTGTTTCTACTTCGACTCCCACGTCCACACCTGGAGCAACGCCGTCTGGAGCCACAGGAGGATTTTATAGTGGAGAGGCACTTCTTGATGTATATAGACTTTTTGTGAATTTGTTCGGTCCTGATTACTATGGAAACAATTATCCACGTGGAGGCGTAGTAGCCCCATCGTCCTCAAATATACCTAGGCAAACCTTGCCCAATACTGGTCAGAACACTGGGCAGAGAACGAGTTTGCCTTCAGAAACCGTACTTGTCCCATCACCGTCAAATGTGCGTGTAAGTTTTGAAAATGGTGAAGTCGTTCTCGTGTGGGACTATGTTTCAGGAGACAGGGTTCGATTTCGTGTGCAAAGAAGCACGAGCGGATTTCCATCTGATTATTTGTCTGGAAAACTAATTTATGAGGGAAGTGGAAATTATGCAAGAGATCCTAATGTTCTCCCTGACAGAGAATATTATTATTCGATATATGCAATTTTGAATAAAGGAAAAGGATATTCCGCACCGCTTGTTGTAAAAGTGCGTATTCCGAAAGATATTAAAAGCATAAAAACACCGACAAGTGTTGATCCGTTGATCGAAGATTCAGAACCAGTGACACTCGAACCACTTACAGGAAAAGATTTATTGTGTGATTCATATCTTGTTCCGCAAATTTCACAAGAAATAAAATCTGAAAAAAATATTTTGATACAAAATTTGATTGAGAAAGGATATGGTCCAACAAATAATATTACTGTTTCTCAAAATGGAATAATTTCTCTTCCAACTTCTGGAATTTATAGTGTAAGACATTCACCACTGGTGATAAGTTTTGATAAACCGGAATCACATGATCAAGAATCAGTCGTTGGAATGTGTTTATATCGACTTAACAGCGACGAAAAGACTTCAAGTTATCTTTTTTCTCAAACTTCAGACAACAAAAAATTATTTTTAGTTTTATCCCCAAATTTCATCGAAAAGTATCGAAATCCACAATACATTTTTAGCATTAGAATGGTAAAATATGAGCATAGTCCGGTGACGCTGGCGCGTGGAATTATCGAGGTAAACGATAATCAAACACAGACTATACAAAAAGTTAAATATACCGAGATAATCGAGCCAGCAGGCGTCGGGCTTTTGAGGTTGATACTTAGAAAGCTCATTGGATTCTAGGGAAGATCTCAGTCAATCATCTCCCCAAGGTGACATATTTTAAAAAATTAAAAAACCCATCAAAGAAATTTATTTCATGCGCTTTAGCGGTGGTTATTTTAATTTCATCAGTTGTACCAACGACGCTGTTTGCTGCTTTTAATGAGCAGATAAATTACCAAGGAAAACTTACAAACAGCGCCGGATCGCCAGTGTCAAACGGAACATACAATATGGAATTCAAATTGTATGTAAACAACTCAACTACAACTGCACTTTGGACAGAAACACTTACAGGAGCAAACAAGGTGACTGTGACGAATGGTCTCTTTAGTATCATGCTTGGATCAACGACCCCATTTACCGGAGTTGATTTTGATCAAACTCTTTACCTCGGTGTAAACATCGGAGGAACAAGCACACCATCTTGGGACGGTGAAATGACACCAAGAAAAATTCTTGGAGCGGTCCCTGCAGCATTTATTGCAAAAAACGCAAAACTCTTTGATGGAAATTCTGTTGGAAATTTCATCAAGGCTGGAGTGAATGCAACAAACACAACTTCTACGTTTGTGACGTTCACACAAAATGGAACAGGGAATATTGCAGAATTTATTGCAACATCTTCAAGACCAGCACTTGTAGTGACGGGGGGAATTGGAAGTGTAGGTATTGGAACATCAACCCCAATTGCAACATTGAATGTACAGGGACAAGGAGGAACGAATCCATTTGTTGTATCGTCTTCAACGGGCGCTTCAATGATCACTCTTTTACAGAACGGAAATCTTGGAGTGGGAACGTCTACTCCGGGCGCATTGGTTGATGTGTGGGGAGATTTGAGAGTTGCTACTGGAAGCGTGCCACTCTTCTACGCATCAACATCTCTGAATCGAGTTGCGATTGGGACAACATCTCTTACATCACTTCTTAATGTTGGAGGGACGACAACGACACAGGTGCTTACTGCTGGAAAATATTCAGATGGATATCGATCGGTGCCTTTGAGTAGGCTTTACAGAGATAATGCATATCGAACGTTTGATCAGCGAAATGCAATGATTGCTACGACAACACCGCATGTGCCTGGTAACTACTATCTCGCGACATCGACAACGGCGTTCCTAGGCTTTACTGACATCTCGGGTGTAAAATATTATCCACGAAACAATACACTGCTTCTCAACAAAAATACAAACGCCGCACAAACTATTTACGAATTAACACTTGATGGAAGACTACTTAGAACAGTGTCGCTTCCCGGTTTCTCTGATCCAGAAGCACTCGATGTCATGTACGACAATATTCTTGTGATTGGAGAAGAAAACACTATTGGTACATCAACAGGATCAAAATTGGTAATTATTGAACTTCCAGATAATGCAACAAGTATCAATAGAAATAATGGGACAGTTATTGATTTAAGCGGAACAATTCCTATAGATAACCAAAGTGTTGAGGGTGTAGCCTACGATCCTCATCGTGATGTATTTTATGTTGCTGAAGAGAACTTGGGAACTGACGCAAATATTTTCCGTGTGACTCGTGATGGAACCATCACGACAATTTGGAATCCAGATACAACAACAATGTCGAACCTAAACATCGGCGATTTTTCTGATCTTTATTATGATTACAATACTGACCATCTATTTGTTGCTGTGGATCAGTGCTATAACCAGTCAAACGGATTGGCGGGATGTGACCAAATACTTGAGATCGATCTAAATGGAAATGTTATCGACAGAATTCATGCACCAAATGGATTTAATCAGGTGGAAGGTATTGGTTTCTCACCTGACGGAGAAAGTATGTATATTGTAGGAGAGCCGGGTATGTTCGCATGGTATAAATTTCAAGACAGGGCTGATAAACTTTATGGATACCAGTCATCCTCATCAACTCCACTTACTCTTGGTATCGGCACAACCACTCCGCAAGGATCGTTTACCGTACAAGGACGAGCGGGTGTGAATCCATTTATTGTTGCATCGTCAACAGGAACTCATTTTTTGACACTGCTACAAAATGGTAATTTCGGAATTGGCTCATCAACACCAATTGCCGGCCTCACAATCCAAGGAACATCATTGCAAGGGAGTACCTCGACACCACTTGTTGATTTTGCGAGTTCGTCTGGTGCGTCGATATTTAGAATTGCGTTAAATAACGTGGGGATTGGGTCAACATCACCATCTGCGAAACTTTCAATAAATAGTGATGCTGGTTCTACAAACGATGCACCATTTGCAATCGCTGCGTACGGCGGGACTGGTGGGTCAAGCAACGGCGTCGGAGGAGGGTTTATTTTCCGAGCGGGTACCGGCGGTGGTTCGAATGGTACTGGTGGTGCTTTTACGGTCGTAACCGGCACTGGTGGATCTAGTGGTGGTGCTGGAGGAGCAATATCTCTTACTGCTGGGGCGGCAGGATCTTCAGGTAGTGGGCTCGGTGGAGCGGTGACTATCACTGGCGGTATTGGCAGCGCTTCGGGAGGTACAGCCGGTGGTGCCGTGACAATCACAACCGGACAAGGCGGTAGTTCTTCTGGTACTGCAGGTGCAGGAGGGCTTTTGAGTATTTTGGGAGGTAATGCCGGAACAGGATCTTCGGCGGGGCAAGGAGGTTCAATTGCTATAACTGGAGGAAATGGAAATACTATTTCATCGGGCACAGGTGCGTCTGGAGGAACCATAACAATTACTGGAGGAACGGGAACAATAGTGACGAGCGGAACACCTGGAGCTGGAGGGTTGCTAACGCTTGTTGGAGGGTCTGCCGGCACTGGTGGCTCGGGTGGTGCTGCAGGAGGAAATGTATTTATCGCAGGAGGTCTAGGAAGAAATGCGACAGGTACCGTGGGAGATGTGATTCTTGGTATGTCTGACGCGTCATCACAGCGAGGAAATGTTGGTATCGGTTCATCAACACCGATTGCGCGATTGGCGGTGACAGGAACATCGTCACTTGCCAACATATTTACTGTAGCATCTTCATCAAACGCTACCTTTTTTACTGTATATCGTGGGGGAGAGGTGGGTATTGGTTCATCTACACCAAACGCAAAGTTGTCCATATTGAACACATCGAGTGACAGAGGTGTTGAAATATCGCAAGCCGGCTCATCGAATAATAGATTTTTAAGATTTACTGATACATCAGCCTCAGGTGTTTCACTTGATTTTGTCAATCGAGCAAATGATGTCGTAGGAGCTTTCGGGCTCTTTGATACTGTAAGTACAAATTATAGATTTATTTCGACAAGTAATGGATACTTTGCTGTAGGTACAACATCTCCAAGGAGTCTCCTTACTGCTTTTGGAGACCTTTTCCTTGAGGGATCATCTCGGTATATAAATTTTGGTACTGCCGCGACAGGTACTTCAGGATATGGATTGCGAGATAATGGAGGTGCGATTGAATATAAAGATAGTGGCGGATCATGGATTGCATTCAACAGTATTAGTGGTGGACCTGGCGGGTCATCAGCCTTTACAATTGGAAATGGTTTTATATACAACGCCACAACGACTGACTTGGTGGGTATTGGGACAACTTCGCCTCTCTCAAAACTTTCAGTTTATGGAGATCTTTTCCTCGAAGGTTCTTCACGATACATAAACTTTGGAGTTTCAACAGGAACAGATGGATATGGACTTAGAGATAATGCAGGGACAATACAATTTAAAAATTTAGCTGGTTCTTGGCAGAACGTGGGGACCGGAGGATCGGGTAGTCCAGGAGGAAACAATACCGCGGTGCAATTTAATAGTGGAGGAACATTCGGAGGAGATGAACTCACATTCAATTGGAACAATACACTCAAGAGATTGGGAATTGGCTCTTCAACGCCAGTTGCCACACTTTCGGTACAAGGATCATCGACAAGTGATACGATTTTTGCGGTAGCATCTTCGACTGGAACTCAGTATTTGACAGTACTTAGCAACGGTAGGGTTGGAGTTGGGTCTTCTTCACCCGCGTATGCGTTCAGCGTAACAGGAACATCATCTGCAGATTATCTCGTAGTTGGTGGCGGAACTCCTCTTGCAAATTCAATTGCTCATTTTGGTGCTGATGTGAATAGTTATGCGCAAGTGAATATCCAAAATAGAAATGCGGGCACAAGTGCATCATCAGACCTTGTTTTGACATCAGATAATGGAAATGATTCAAGATACTATATTGACCTTGGTGTTAATAGCTCTGGTTACAACAACGCCGCGTATTCAATCACAGGAGCAAATGATGGGTATCTCTATACCTCTGACGGTGCACTTGCGATTGGTACTGCTTCTACGACAAATACAAATGCAGTGCTTAAGTTCCATACAGGAGGAACTCTTGCGGCAAACGAACGAATGCGAATTACATCGACAGGAAATGTGGGCATTGGGACAACTTCGCCAGCCGAGAAGTTGCATGTCGCTGGAAATATCTTGATTGGAGCTCAAGCAGATAGTGCGCCGACATGGACAAAGAGATCTGACACAACAGCAGGAACAATTACAAGCGGTGGTACATCAAGTATTGGATCTACGACTGCGATGGCTGTCTTTAATGGATCATTGTATATTGGTACGACAAAAGCTAACTCTGCCGAGGTGTATAGATACAACGGAGGGACAAGTTGGACACAGGTATCAAGTACAACAGCGGGTGCGTTCGGTACAAGTACTACGGTTAATATCGATGGTGTTTCAAGTATGGCTGTATGGAATGGAAATCTGTATATCGGTACAGAAGAATCTGCATCTGCGGAAGTATATCGATATAACGGAAACAGTAGTTGGACAAAGATATCAAGTAGTACGGCTGGTGTCATCGGAGGAAACAGTACAACAACGGCAATCAATAAAATTTCTGCCATGACTGTTCATGGGGGGTATTTGTATATCGGTACTGCGAAGAGCGCGTCAGCAGAAATTGCGCGATATAACGGTCCACTTCCAAATCATAAACAAACTTGGACAAAAGTGAACGCGCTGCCAAACGTTGCAGGAACAATTGGAACTGAAACTCTTGTTAACGAGGTGGGGTCGCTTACGTCATTCCAGGGATATTTGTTTGCGGGTACAAACAAATCAAACGATGCCGGACTACATAGGTATGACGGTCAAGGTGTGTCGGGAACTGGTTGGACAAGTATTATAGCGACGGGTCAGTTTGACGGTACTAACAACTACGGAGCTACTGACTTCGGCGCGATTCATGATGCGGTGACTAGTATGGCTGTGTATGCCGGAAGACTTTATATTGGTCTCTGGGATACGGGTACAGGTGCTCGAGTTGTGAAATGGGACGGTAGTCTTACTGCTGGTGCAAACTTCCATTATGTATCAAGTTCTACTGTCGCAATCGGAGGTATCATTGCTGAGGACACAGGGTCACAGACAGGTATTGATCGAGTGACGTCTATGGCGGTATATAACGATGACTTGTTTATTGGTACAGCAGATACAACTGGAATCGGACAGGTGTATAAAATCGATCAAGGGTCAACATGGTCATTGGTATCAAGTACGACTGCCGGAACAATCTCAACTGGTGTGGGGGCAACGACTGGAATTAACGGTGTGACCTCGCTCCAGGTATATAACAATAATCTTTGGGTAGGAACAGAAAAAGCATCTGCGAGTGAAGTATATTCATTCAACATTGCTGAAGCGGAATCATACGATCTTATGTTCCATGCCTCATCAGACCAGGCAGACGGAGAATATAATGGATTCCTCAACACGGCGTTTATTGAATTCCAAGCTGAGGAAACAGGCTACAATAGTGCAGGAAATCAAAACACAGGAAAATTCAACTTCAGTCATGGTTTGAACACAATTACAGGTGCCTATGACTTGGCGGAAGATTATCCTACACGAGACGATATGCTCGGTGTGGCCGATCTTGTAACATTGGATACTAGAGAAAAAGGCCTTGTGAAGCGATCAACAGGTAAGGGGGATCGAAATGTGATTGGTATTTATTCAGAAAATCCTGCCCTACGACTCTCTCAGAAAGATGCAACAATTGATGGGGCACGAGCTGTTCCTATTGCACTTGCCGGACGAGTACCAGTTAATGTAACAATTGAAAATGGTCCTATCGCAATTGGTGATTACCTTACTGCGTCAATTGAACCAGGTAAAGCAGCTAAAGCAACAACGCCAGGCCGAGTAATTGGTCGAGCGCTTTCTCCATATAACGGAGAGGGCGAAGCAAGAGTAACTGTATTCATCGGTATGGAAACAATTGGCTGGAATGAAATTCAGCGAGCCCAGACAGATGTTGCCTCACTTGATAATGATCAGATGGAAACACCTGATTCATTTGAAGCGTATGTTGAAAGAATTAACGAAGGTGTTTCTGATATTGCACTCGCCATGATAAGTAGACTTGAAAACACAACACTTTTGGTTGCGAATAAAATTGTTGCGCTCGTTGCAAATATCAAGGAGGCATTCATTGCGACACTTACCATCCTTCCAGATGGAAATATTGTCCTTCCATCGGGCGATGATCAGATTGCGGGCGTGGGAAGCATCCTCGGAGGATATAGGGAGGTGTTTGTTAAGAATTCACAAATTGATGGACGATCAATTATCTCAATTACACCGACATCACCAACGGAAGTTCCTTTGTATGTTTCTGAAAAACGACCAGGTGAGGGATTTGTTGTACAGATGTCAAAAGTAACTCCTGATACAATTTCATTCACATGGGTTATCTTCAAGACATATGAAAAGATGGGTAATGTTATTGCCTCAAGCACTGATTCTGTCGGATCAACAACAGAGACAACTATTGTAAATGTGAATGGAGAAGCCGTGACGAATTCTATAGTAAATGACCCTGTATCAAGTAACGGAGAACCAGTAACATCACCAACTGATAATACGGTTATTAATACAGACGGACACTCTTCAAGCACAGAACCTGCATCATCAGGTGGGGCTGAAGTATTTACTCCGGTAACAGATCCGGTTTCATCGGGTGGTTCAAGCGGGGAACAAACAGTCACAAGTGAAGGGGGGGCGACTACTTCAGGATGGGAAACATCTAGTAATACAGTGACGTCTGAACCGGGACAAACCGTGACACCGGAGACACCTCCTGCACCAGCACCTGCTCCCGAACCCGCTCCAACACCTGCGCCTGAAGCACCAGCGCCCGAACCAGCCCCTGTGGCTAGTCCAAGCGAATAGGGAATATGGAGAAGTCAAAAACTCAAATAATTTGTTATAATAAAATCCTATAAATATATGAAAATACTCAGAATAATTAAAAACTTCTTTGTCATCCTGGCTGAAACTGCAGTAATCAGAAAATTCCTGGTTGGTTTTGTTGTGGTACTTGTTGTGTGGTATGTGTTCTCAACACTTATTTCATTCGGTGCATGGAAGGCGGTGTTCCTCAACAATGGGCAAGTCTTTTTTGGGAAATTTGTTGATGTTCCACTTTCTCGAACAATCACATTGCGAGAGGTATTTTATATCCAAGACAATAAACCAAATTCGGCTACAACAACGTACCAAGTCGCTCGAATCATAAATGATATACATGGCCCTTCAGACAAGATGATTATCACAAAAGATCAGATTCTATACTTCGAAGTCCTTAGGTCTACAAGTCCTTTTGTGAAGGGATTGAATCAAGAAGTAGCTCAATAATGGCTCTGTAGAAGGCTATAAAAAGGTTGCTAATACGGGGTTTTTTGCTATTATGGCTCATATTGCGCGCATAGCTCAGTTGGTAGAGCATTCGACTGATACTCGAAAGGTCCTAGGTTCGAATCCTAGTGCGCGCACAGAATATATGGGAAATGCAGATAAGAAAATCTATTTTCCTCACCTTGATGCACTCCGATTTTTTGCCTTTTTAGTCGTATTTATTTCGCATTGTTCGTATTTTTTGGGATTTAATTTTACCGATGAGACATATGTTTGGGTTCAAAAAATGTTTCTCGTGCACGGAGATCTTGGGGTTGGTTTTTTCTTTGTTCTTAGTGGGTTTTTGATTACCACACTTTTATTTCTTGAACATGACAGAAAGGGGAGTATTTCAATTTGGAAATTTTATCTGAGACGAATACTCCGAATTTGGCCGGTGTATTTTGTGACGCTCGTTATAGGTTTTTTTGTTGTTCCCCTTATTGTATCTGCACTCGGGGGTTGGGGGGTGGAATCGACGAGTCAGTACGGGGTTGAATTGTCTCGTATCAATTATTATCTGTTCTTTGCTGGTAACTTTGATATGGCTTACAACACATATATGTCTCCTATAGTCGGAGTGTTATGGTCAATTGCGGTGGAAGAACAATTTTATATTGTGTGGCCTCTTGTTTTATCTCTCATTTTTATTTTTTTCGGCAAGAGGTCTTCAATCGGAATGGTTGCTGGGCTTCTAGCTGTAATTATTCTTTCTCTTATATATAGATACATGCATATTGATAATGTGTCGATTATAAAATATGCAACCCTGTCTGTAGTATCTGACCTTGCACTCGGTGCACTAATCGCGACTTTGATAAAGAAATACAACTGGGACAAATTGGGAGAATACATAACAAGAAAAATATCTCTTTTTCTTTATGCCCTTTTAATCATATTTATTCTCACGAGAAATTTCATTGGTGGGGAGATGGGAACATATGGAGCTATATACGAATCATTTGAACCTCTCATATTTTCAATCTTTGCTGGGTTTATTATTTTTGAGCAGAATTATACAAAGAGTTCGTTGTTTAAATTTTCGAACATCCCTCATGCAAACTATCTTGGAAAAATATCATACGGCCTCTATGCGTATCATATGATTTTACTTTTTGTTGTTTCAACGCTTGCTAAGAAGGTGATTGTGATACTGGGGTTCGCACATGTATTTACGCAGGCATCAGTTGTTTCTATAGTTCTATATATGTTATTTGGCATTATTGGACTTGTGCTTACTATTTTGTTCGCGAACATTTCGTACATATATATGGAGAGGAAAATCCTTGCTTTTAAGGATAGGGTAGCGGCTTCACATTAGTTTAAATTTCCTTTTGTATCTCTAAAAATGGCCTAACGGAGCCTCATTTTTTGCTCTTTTTCCCTTGTAAATAGCTCTCTCAATTGCTATATTGGTTGTCGGCTTTAAAAAAATAAACTTATATGAATACAAGAAAGACAAAAGTAGTAGCAAAGCTTGCTGATAACAAATCAGAAGTACCTTTTATCAAAAGTCTCCTCGAGGTAGGGATGGACGTTACTTGGTTGAATACAGCTCATCAAGACGAACCACAGACACTCGAAGTGGTGAAGCGAATTCGAGAAGTGTCTGAACACCTTCCAATTCTTCTTGATACAAAAGGTCCAGAAGTTCGAACAAAAAATGTTACAGAACCTATCCCAGTAAAAAAGGGAGATATTATTTACATTACCGGAAATCTCGAACTCACTGGAGAAAAACTGGTGCATGTAACATATCCAAATTTCCACGCAGAAATGCCAAAAGGAGAAGTGATTCTTTATGATGATGCATCTATGAGCATGATTGTTGAGGAGGTCATGGCCGATCGAATTGCTTGCCGAATTGAGAATGATGCAACGATTAAGAATAAGAAGTCTTTGAATATTCCAAATGTTCACATTGACCTCCCGGCACTTACTGCCAAAGATATTGGATTTGTACATTTCTGTGCAAAGAACAACATCGACTTTATCATTCATTCATTCGTACGAAACGTTGCCGATCTCAATGAAATCAAAGATATCCTCAAGGCGTACCCTAACTATCACGGAAAGATTCTTGCAAAAATTGAAAATCGAGAAGGTTTCAATAATGTCGCAGAAATTCTCGATAACTGTGAAGGAATCATGGTTGCACGAGGAGATCTTGGTGCAGAAGTTCCAATGTGTGAACTTCCATACCTTCAGAAGAAAATGGTGGAGACAGCTGTTGAGAAAGGTAAGTATGTGATTGTTGCTACAGAAGTCTTGAACAGTATGATCAAAAGTCCTCGACCAACTCGAGCTGAAGTGAACGATATTGCTAATGCCGTTATTGATCGAACAGACGCAATGTCTATGAGTGGTGAGACTGCATACGGGGATTACCCAGTAGAAGCGACAAAGATGATGGGTGACACAATGGCATTCACAGAATCAAAGCTTCACGAATTCCGGGCTGTGCAAGTGAAGTACAAGGATGAACCACACGTTCACGCAGTATTTGATGCGGTAGAGGCTGCATTCAAAGACGGAGCCGTTGCAATTGTTGATCTCACAAATGATTATGATTTCACAAAGTCGCTGTCCGCTTGTCGTCCTTCTCTTGTAATCTGTGCACCACAAAGTAACGTTGAATATGTTCGAGATCTTATGCTTGCATATGGAGTTCGACCTGTATTTGTAGAAAATGGTGCCGATGTAAGGGCGGCAGCGAAGAAACACATCAATAGTTCGCTTTCACTTGATGCGAAGGTGATTATTGTAGAGAAGAAGGGTTCTGAATTTACAACCTCAATTGTCGCATACCAGGCACTCTAGTTATTTCCTAGTATAAGTCACAAAAAGCGACCCGCTCTCACTGAGTAATAAGGTCGCTTTTTGTTTTTCTCACCTTTTTCTACAATATCTCAAAGCTGATACAATGAATGTATGCTAGTTGTCGTCGATGTAGAAACAACAGGGGTAGACCCTAAAACGACTTCAATTATATCAATTGGGGCTGTTATTCTTGAAGACCAGACACAACGGTTCTATGCTGAGTGTCGGCCGTTTGATGGCGCGATTATCACGCAGGAAGCACTAAACGTGAATGGGGAAACTCAAGACACTTTGTTTAGAAAAGATCGAATGACAGATATTCAGTTGATTCAAGATTTTATCAAATGGTGGAATGATATTAAGCAACCAAAAATTATTGCCGGACACAATACTGCGTTTGATGTTGGATTTCTTAACGAGACAGCAAAACGCGCGGGGATGATTGGAACATGGGGAAAGAGGTCAGTTGATCAGCACACACTCGCACTCACGAAGATGCTCGAAACAGGACATGAAATTCCTGTAAAGAACGGAGTGTATACTCTCGATTCAGATGTGATTATGAAGTATGTGGGAATTCCTGCAGAACCAAAACCTCACATTGCCCTTAACGGCGCACTTTGGGAAGCAGAGGCGATTGCAAGACTTATGAGGGGGCAAGGAGTGATTCCAGAGCTTAAACAGCATAAAGTGCCGGATTATTTGAAGATGTAGAGACTTCATGTATCCTATATCAATACATGACAACTCAGGCTGGCAAACTCTATATCGTGGGAACCCCAATCGGGAACCTCAAAGACATCACCCTTCGAGCGCTCGAGGTTCTTTCAACTGTTCCAGTGATTGCCTGTGAAGATACACGCCATACAAAAGTTCTTCTTCACGAGCATGATATTTTTACAAAAAATCCTGAGGTAAAACTTGTGTCATTTCATACACATTCAAAAGCGGGGGAACGATCGGGAATTCTCAAAACACTCACCGATGGTAAAGATGTCGCTCTTGTATCAGATGCGGGGACTCCATGTATCTCAGATCCCGGGACGCTTCTTCTTGAGGAAATCCGAACATATAATACTACGGTTTCAGGGGATGAACAGATTTCTATTGTTCCAATTCCAGGTGCATCTGCACTCGTAACAGCTTTGTCTGCATTTGGAGTAATGGGAGGACGATTTGAATTTGTTGGATTTATTCCACACAAGAAGGGGAGAGAAACACTTATCAAACACATGATCGCTTCTGAAATTCCTGTTGTTTGTTATGAATCTCCGCACCGGATCATGAAGACACTTGAGTCGATTGTTGAATTTGAAGCAGAAGCTTCAGATGCCACTGGTGCAACAGATGCCCGTAAAACTACTAAGCATAGACTCTATATTGGTCGAGAACTCACAAAAATGTTTGAAGAAATCATCATTGGCACACCGGAAGAAATACTTGCGAAATTTAGAGAAACTGAGGACACAAAAGATCGTAAAGATAGAGGTGAATTCGTTATGATGATTGAGCCTGTAAAGTAGTCAAAAATAGTGTAAAATAATCTTCGATGAATGAAGATCTTAATAAAGTAACGTACTTTGCAGAGACTGATTCTCGAAACAGGAGAGTAAAATTCGGTATCAAAAAAGGTGATCGATCGAAGCATATGTACGTGATCGGAAAGACAGGTATGGGTAAATCAACCCTTCTTGAAAATCTTGCTATACAGGATATCCAGAATGGTGAGGGCCTGGCTTTCATGGACCCGCACGGCAACACAGCCGATCTCCTTCTTGAGTATGTTCCAGAGCATCGAATTAAGGATGTACTATATTTTGCCCCTTTCGACATGGAGTACCCTGTGTCGTTTAACGTGATGGAAGATATAGGCGCAGAGCGACGCCATCTCGTGGTAAACGGACTTATGTCTGCATTCAAGAAGATCTGGGTAGATGCTTGGTCGGCGCGAATGGAATACATTTTGAATAACATCATGTTAGCGCTTTTGGAGTATCCAGGCTCTACTCTCCTTGGGGTAAACCGAATGCTTGCTGACAAAGACTTCAGAAAGAAAGTGGTTGCAAATATTACTGATCCTTCGGTGAAGTCATTTTGGGTGGATGAATATGCCAACTATTCAGAACGATTTGCTCAAGATGCTGCGCCCGCAATTCAGAACAAGGTCGGTCAATTCGTAACTAATCCGCTTGTACGAAATATCATCGGGCAGTCGAACTCGACATTCAACCTTCGACAAATGATGGACGAGAAGAAAATTCTCATCATCAACCTCTCGAAGGGGCGAGTGGGTGAAGCAAATGCAAACTTGCTTGGATCAATGCTTGTAACAAAGATTTATCTCGCGGCCATGTCGCGAGCCGATGCAAATGAACACGAGCTCGCCAAGCTCCCAAACTTTTATCTATACGTGGACGAGTTTCAGTCATTTGCGAATGAATCATTTGCCGATATTCTTTCGGAAGCGCGAAAATACAAGCTCAACCTCACAATTGCTCATCAATATATCGAGCAGATGCCCGAAGAGGTACGTTCGGCGGTGTTTGGAAACGTAGGAACGATGGTGACATTTCGAGTGGGTGCGTATGATGCAGAGGTTCTTGAGAAAGAATTTATGCCACAGTTTAGTGCGACAGATATTGTGAGTCTGGGAAGATTTCAAGCATATATGAAATTGATGATTGATGGAGTTTCGAGTACGCCGTTTTCAGCAGGAACTCTTCCTCGAATCGCAAAACCAGAATATACATTTAGAAATGAAATCATTGAACACTCGCGACGAATGTTTGCCCGACCACGAATTGAGGTAGAAGAGGAAATTAAGGCATGGCATTTGGATGGTAATGAACACAAAGGAGAGAAAGGGGGAGGTCAGGGGCAGGGCGGAGGAGGGCGTGATGGAGGCCGGGGCGCTCAAGGTGGAAGTCAGAGATCAGGCCAAGGCAATGGTCAAGGAAGTGACCGAGGTGCTTCGCGAGACGGAGGACAAAGGAGAGAGGGTGGCGTTCCAAGGAGTGACTCTAGCGACACTCGTGGATCACAACATAATCAAGGTGATAGAGGGGGGTCACGAGATGGGGGGCGTGGACAGGGTAGTCGTGATGGAAATCAACGAGATCATCGAAGAGAGAGTAATAATCGTGAGAAAGAAATGCGAGAAGCGTTTTCTTTAAGCTATTTAAAATCACAAAAAGAAAAACAGGATAATTCGGGAAAAGAAGCGAAACCTGAAAATGTTCTTGCTCTCCGAGAAGCATTGCTGTCTGTCGTGAAAGAATCACGTCCCGATCTTGTTGCTGAAATTGAAAATAAACAAAAAGGGCCAGCGCCAGAGGTTGAAAGTAAAACACCCGAGAAACCACAGCAACAACCACCAAAACAACCACAACAATCAGTCGTAGAGCAACCGATGCTTGATGCAAAAAAAATGAGAATAGAGGCACAGACTTCAGTTGAAGAGGCGTTTAAATCAAATCCAAGAAATCAGGAACCGCAGATTCCACAAAAACCAAAGGCACCCGAGGTACCAAGGGAAGTATTAGAAAAGATGCTTAAGGTGGAAGAATAAAATAATATGCCAAAAATTAGTGTTTTAATGTCTGTATACAATGGCGAGAAATACCTTTCTTCAGCAATTGAAAGTATACTTTCTCAAACTGAGAAGGACTTCGAGTTCGTCATCATAAACGATGGCTCGTCTGATAGTACACCACAAATAATTAAAAAGTACCTGCTTAAAGACAGTCGTATTGTGTATATAGATGGTGAGCGAAGAGGTCTTGTTGCCGCGCTAAATCATGGAATCAGCGTTTCGAAAGGAGAATATCTCGCTCGAATGGATGCCGATGACATTGCACTACCCGATCGTCTGGAAGTACAACTAAAATTCCTTGATGATAATAAAAAAGTGATAATGTGTGGAAGTTGGCTGGAACTAATTGATAGTTATGATACAAAAATTGGAGAGAATAAGAGCATGCCGATATCAGCCGAAGATGTTAGAAAGACGATCGTTTTACACAATCCTTTTGCACATCCCTCTGTTATGATCAGAAAAAAAGTATTTGATGATATTGGTGGCTACAGGACATTTTTTCGGCATATCGAGGATTACGAGCTATGGACACGTATTCTCCAGAAATATGAAGGTGTAAATATTCCACGAATATTACTTAGATATCGACAGCATCTTGGGCAAGTAACCGTATCGAAGAATATCGAGATGAGACTCCGGGGAATTTTAGTAAGAATACTCGCTTTGTGGAGGGTATTTGTATGTGATAAGCGGTAATGCTTATTTTAATATTTATATTCGTACCCACTCTTTTGGACAGACGTCGCTTGTGTCGAATGTTTTATCTTTCAACCACTCTTTTGGAGCTATCACTATTTTATCTGGATTAGGGTTTAGCCATGCACCCCACCAACTGTAACTTGAGTTTCCAATAATGTGGTGTTCACAAGAACTCATAATGAGAATTTCTTCATAATCTGGAATCTCGGGGCGAGAAACAAAAATTCTTTGTTTATCTAGGAGTATATGTTCCTCTACCCATGCAATATCATCAGATGATATATAAAATACGAATTTATCCTTATCCATTTTTGAGGAAAGATGTGCGTATGCTATGTCGTAGTAAGAAGTATCAACCGTTCCTTGATAACTGGCTGCGTGGGAATTTGTAACACAATCACCACGTCTGATGTGTACAGAAATAGGAATGAGTCCCGTATCTTTGTATTCCTTCATCTGCTCTAATAGTGCTTGAGAAACTGGAGTGAAGGACTCTTTAAGCTTTATATCTGACCGGATTATATCCGCGTGTTTTTTGAAGTATTTCTCATTTGTCCAATGACCCTCCATAAATGACGATTTTGTTCTAAGCTGTTGTGGATGAAAAATATGATCTTTTTTGTAGACAAGACGGCGAGATATTTTTCTTAAATACCTTCGCAATGGAGAATAGAATTTAGTTACTTCGTTTGGTGTCGCAATGTGGGCTTGGATTTTGTATTTGTCCAACACGAAAGTTCGCGGTGTATCTTTTGGTGATATGTTTGAATACCAAGAAATATCTAGAGCTAAAGGAGTCTTTTGCTCTATAGACAATGCTCTACCAAATGCATATTGGAAAAGTTGATTACCAAGTCCTGCTTTTATCTGTATATATTTCATATATAAATTATAGCAAATTATTTAGTCCCATCGGCTTTTGTAGACAAGAATCTTTTTCTCTATAAAGTTCGAAGAAAAGTGTGCCACAAGAAATGTAAGGAGGAAGCCAAAGATGGTATTAATAATAAATGATCCAAGAGTAATATCTTTGTCTAGAATCTCTAGAGAATAGAGAATGTGAACGCTTAATATAAGGCAAATCGCATGGTACGCGTATAGCCCGTAGGATATTTTTCCTAGGTAAATAAGGACTTGCTCCGTCTTTCTTCTTGTTTGATGAAAAAAAGCAAGAATTGGGTGATTCATCTCGGATCTAATCGACGCTGTACTATTAATAAAATAAAGCAAAATAAGTGTAAATACACAGTCAACAATTGGGGTTTTAACGAGGCGGACTATTCTGATAAGAGACTCTTTAATTGAGATGATATCGGTTCCCGTACTGTATGTTCCAATTGCTGTTGTGGCTACTGTGGCTATGATAAAGATTATACTTCCTACAATAATACTCCAAGAATATATGAGAATAACTTTTTGCTTTCTGAGGAAGTAGAATGATGCTAGAAGTGCTCCAAATGCAAGATCCATGCCGACTGACCAAGGGAGGTAATAATTTGAAGTTCTGTGATCCGCAAAAATTAATTTGTATAGCAGAGAGAGTGAGATGAGAAAAATAGTAATAATAATAATTTGTCTTGTTTTGAACCACTTCACAATCCATGGCCAAACAAGATAAAATTGCTCCTCGACACATACAGACCACAATATTCCTACGGCTAGCGATGCCATTCCGATGTCCATGCCTTGGTAGAAGTTTCCAACAAAAAATAAAAAGTATGTAATTGTTTCCCAACTCATGTTTGGGTTTGTAAAGTTAAATACGGAGTATGTCTCACTTGTAATGATAGCAGGAAGAATAAAAGCTCCTACAAAAAGGGTAATAAAATACACTGGCCATATACGAAGAACTCTTTTCATGTAGAAGTTCTTGATTGAAATACTTCCTTTTGTCTCTTTTTCTTTTAGGAGAAGTAGGGTAATTAGAAAACCACTTAACACGAAAAAGAAGTTCACCCCGTATGCGCCATATATAGTGAATCTTGTCCAGAATTGAGTCAGAAAAGGGCTGGTAATTACGCCTCCTGCAAGAACGGTGCCTGTATGCGCATAAAATACTAAAAGAAACGCAATGCATCGTAATGCATCCAGGTAGACAAAATACGTTTTTTCTTTCTTCTCCACGATGTATGTGTATTAAAACTAGGTTGTAGAATTTTGTTCCCTTGATGATGAGGGAGCAGATCGACGCACAAACCAAAAACACCCACAAGCATAATGTGCATTCTTAACCAGAGCAGGATTTGCATTTCTTATAATAGGGCCCTGATATGCGTATTCAGGAATGAAGGTAAACTCTTTGAGTTCAAATGCATCATCTGCTGGGTCATTAAACATCTCCATTACTTGTTCGTATGAGTAAATTCTGTGCGCATTGAATTCAATACGAGGCTTACCAACTGGGAGTACTAAAATAAGGTGTCCTCCTGGGGCTACAACCCGTTTTAACTCAGCAATTGCTTTCAGGTCTCCCTCCGCCTCAATTTGGTCTCCATACCTTCCAAGTCCTACATGCTCGATTGTGTGCATGCAAGAAATAGACTTGATGCTTTTGTCTTTGAATGGCAGATTAAGAAGGTCGCCTTTTTCTGATGTTAAGTTCGAGAGTGCCAGGTCTGCCGGGCGGTAGTCATAAAATCTCACAGGAACAAAAGCAGATACGATTCCGGAGAAATAAAGACTTGAAGAAATGTCTACATGGAAGGAAGGAAAAACCTCTCGAACTACGCGCGCAGCCCAGGACGTGTGGTAGATATAATGCCGATCAAAGTTTGTTTTTACCGTCTTATCTTTGATACATGGGTAAAAATCAGAGAAGTGTGTGGTAAAACGGTGAGCACCTTTTGTTTGTCTGAATGTAAATAGATCCTTCAAGACAAAAGGTGACAGAAGTATTCGTCTTGTTCTGTTAATAAAATCTATAAGTGGGCGCGGTATCATTTTTGTTTGATTATTTTTGTGTTGTCTTTGTAACTTGTTCGTTTATCCACTCGAATGTTTTTTCGATTCCGTTGCGAAGTTTTGCTTGAGGTCTCCAACCAAGGTATTTCTTGATCATATTGTTGTCAGAATTTCGACCTCGTACACCAAGTGGACCGTCAACGTGCTTTATTAGCAGTTTCTTTTGTGCAATATCCATTACCATTTCGGCTAGTCCGTTGATACTAATCATTTCATCGGAACCAATATTTACTGGCCCACTAAATGCATCTTGAGACATGAGCCTTCTAACACCCTCGAGACATTCATCAATATAAAGGAAAGATCGAGTTTGCTTGCCGTCACCCCAGATTTCAATCTCACCACCATCCTTTGCTTCCGCCACTTTTCTACACATTGCTGCCGGCGCTTTTTCGCGACCCCCAGTCCATGTTCCTTCAGGTCCAAAGATATTGTGAAATCGAGCAATTCTGACTTGGAGTCCTATATTTCTTTGGAATGAGAGGTAGAGTCGTTCGCTAAATAGTTTTTCCCAACCATACTCACTGTCTGGTGCTGCGGGATATGCTGACGCCTCAGAACACTTTGGGTTATCAGGATCTTCTTGGTTGTAAGCGGGGTAAATACACGCAGATGACGAGTAGAATACTCGATCGTACATCTTTCTTCGGCCGTACTCTATAACATTTAAGTTGATGAGTGCGGAATTCTGCATAACATCTGCATCATGTTCTCCTGAGAAGATATATCCCGCCCCGCCCATATCAGCTGCAAGCTGGTATACCTCGTCTACTTTTGCTGAAAATACTTTTGCACAAATATTTTGATCACGAAGATCTCCGATAATAAACTCATCGGCCACTGTCTCACTAAATTCAGGGTATTTAAGATCGACTCCTCTAACCCAGTATCCTTCAGCCTTTAATCTTCTTACAAGGTGACTACCAATAAAACCGCCCGCTCCGCACACAATTGCTTTTTTCATTGTGAAAGGTGTCTATATCTTTAAAAGTCTTATAATGATTCAATGATATCAAGATAGGCCCTTGTTGTAACCTTGTCAGAAAGTGTCCTTATTGAGTAATTTCGAGGGGTAAACTCTTTCAAATGATTCATAAAAGTTTCATATACACCAGTAAATTCTTCAGCATTTTTAAAAGATAAACCCGCTTCGGGGGTTAGATACGGCGCACTAATTTGTTCAAAGACAAAAGATATTTCTTGTTTTTTTGTTTTGTATTCCCATACCCCCTTATCCCAAACCAGTGTAGGTACATTGCGAATCCAGGCTTCTTGGAGGGCAATACACTGGCTTTCCGATATTGATAAATAAATCATTGCACTTGCCGAGTCAAGTTTTCTGAGAAAATCTTCATGAGAAAATGTTCCGTATATTACTGTGTCGTATGCCACCAATTTTTTATTAAGTACTTCAATCACTTTATTAAAAACTTCTACAGGAGCATTCTTTTGGAACACTATTATACGTCCTGTTTTTTTGGGGGCAGGGGACATTTCGTATGGGTCTTCTACGCCAGCAGGCCATATTTGTATTTTCTGTGCTGCTATAGAATTGTATCTCTCATACAATTTTTTCGTCCATTCTGATGGTTGTAGGATAACATCAATATGATCATCGAAAATTATTCCGTCGTATTCATCGGGCGTAATAACGAGATTGGGTCCTACAATAAGTTTTGTCTTTGGATTGACTCGTTTAAAATTAATTGCCCATCGAAGCGCCTCAATACTACTGTTAACCCAAATAGTGTCATTGTTGTGTATTTGGTTTTCTTTAGGATTGAGCTTGTACGGGTACTTTACTCTACACAGCCCCCGGAGAACGCTTGCGAGGACAGCCTGAGGACCTCGCCTTTTTCCAGTCAAATAACGCATAAGCTTTTTTACAATTTCCAAGAATAATCCTTTTGAAAATATGTTTGTACGGGGTGACTGTTCGAGAATTATAAGTGTCATGAAGTTTTTTGTTTAGGGTTGATACACAAATTTAACTATTTTGATGCTCGAGCATTCTTATTTATTGATTCTGCGAAGTAATGTTGCTTTAATTTTTCAAAGAAGTGTATCTTTTTGAGAGGTCGATAGAGAAGGGAAATGAGCTTTATAAATATACGCTGTCGTTTAATTTGTGCACCAGTATTCCTCTCATTCAGTTCAAGTCCATTTCTGCGAGCCTTATTTATTCGTATTCTTCGGGCTGTGTCTAAGGGTTGGTCGATGATATATCTCAAGTAAAGTTCAAACCCCTCACGCACTTGATTAAAGTCATAATTTGTTTTTATCGGTTCTTGCATTATCCGCATGTATAGTTCGTCGTTTTGATCTATCTCTTTTATCCTCTCGATAACAGAATCAAAGTCTTTGTATGCATGACAATTAATAAATCTTTTTTCATTAAATTCTTTGCCAATATCAGGGTTCCCCCAATAAATTGGTATTGTATTGGCAATAATTGCAGTAGGTAATTTTTCTGTTGTATATCCAGATCGGGACGAATTCTCGAAGGCTATTGAGAACTTGTGTTTTGATTCAAACTGGAGTTTGTCACCGACTCGGTAACCGATGTTGTTTAAGTATGCGCCTCCAGAATTTACTTTCTTATAGATGTTTAATTTATCAAAAAATATCTTTCTTGCTTCATCGCCAACGTAATTTGAATATACAAAACTACAAAAATCAGTTTTTCTACCAAGATCATCTTTGGAGAAATGTTGCTGTGCTTTAAAATTTGGCGTAGTGAAATCTCGTGAAGCAAGTTGTGCAAGTTCTTCTCTTCGGTAAAAGTTTGAAATGTAATATACCGGGAAGCGATAGTGGCGATCGCCGAAATCAGCATAATCAAAACTTATAGCGTAGTCACAAAGATTATAATTTGGGTGTATATTCTCTCCTGTATAGAAGATTCTAACGGCGTCGTACTTCAGGTAATCATACGTCGACTCATTATAGAAAACGTATTCAGGGTTTTCAGATATTTCGACATTGTAGTATTTTTTCAAAATACTCAATATGTAGTGACCACATGAATATGAGTGTTTTTCATCAAGATTACAGAGTTTTACGCGGATTTTTTTCATAATTACATTATAGATGCAATAATCTGACTTAAGTACTTGGGGTCATCAGTGTCTTCGGGGTTTCTCTCGTTTATTTCATTAAAGTATTTGTATTTAACTTTTGTTTGTTTAGTGAGTTTTCTCAAAAACATTTCATACTCCATGTCGATATGACCCACATCAAGGACTCTATATCCTGATTTGAATAGGTCATAAGCTAATACTTTTGCTGTTGGGCCGAGAGAGATTAGTATAAGACAATCTTTACTAATTTTAAGAGTTTCTTCTTTGATTTTACGATAAACGTTAAAAGCATTATCTGGTGGACAAAGAATTCTTCGGAGTGATTTTGTGCCATCAAACATGTCATTACCAAGGCCAAGACGACTACCAGTTCCTTCTATGAGGACTACATCTCTATTTTTCCATATCGAAAACAGTTTTTTGAATCTGGTAGCTGCAAGGTGTTTTTCTTTATACGCTAGATAAAAACGCGTAATATTTGTGTCACCATATACTTGCTTGAAATTAAGCATACTATTCCATGCGTGACCCTGTCGGTATACATGATGCATATTGAACCAGTATGCGTAAGATTCAAACATATCTAGTTTGTCCCATATACCAGGGACGCATATAAGGAGGTTTGCCTCATCTTTTTTTATAATTGTCTCGAGTCGATCAGCGAGTTCTTTATTGTATTTGTGATATGAGATATCACTACCATCAATTAAGGTTATTTCACCATCCCCGAATCGAATAAGCGAAAGATTCTCAGTAATGATTTTGTCGAGAGTCTCGTCGATTGTAAGTACATGAGGTTTGGCCCTACTCTTCCGTACATAGACATTTATGATATATAAAATAAAGGCTATAACAGGTCCGATTCTCTGTCGAACAGATAATGGGGTATTAGACCTTATACTGTGGATTACTTTTTGGTGTAAAGATTTTCTCATATTTATTTTTTTACGTACGCAAAAAGCTTCATTTTTCTCTGGATAATTTTATAATTTGGATTTGCCTCTAAAATAATTTCTTTTAAGAGTTCAGGGTCTTCCGGATAATGATACGTACACAATGAAAGGGTAGGTTGGAATTTCCTAAGTACTTCTGTTGCGCCACGCAACATATAACGTTCAAAACCCTCAATGTCTGCTTTGATAAAGTCTATTCTATCTATATTATTTCTCTTCACCCAAGAATCAAGTGTTGTAATTGTAAGAGTTTTATTTCCAGCGCCTTTTTCAATATTAAACGAGTTTCCGCCGGTATTATCCGAAAGATCGTTTTCAAAAAAATCGACGGACTCTTCTTTTTCGCCTAGCCCAAAAGGAACTATAGTGATACTACCACCGTTACCCTTGTTGTATGCAACCGTCTTTTCGAGATATTTAATGTTGCTAGGAGAGGGTTCGAAGGCGTATGAGCGTGCCCCTTTTTTTGATGCATACGCTGCGAAGTCTCCAATCCATGCTCCCGCATCTATAACGACATCATTGTGCTTTACAGAAATATCTTCACCCACAGGACCTTTGTAGCAATATGTACCCTCAGGAAGTTTTTTATCCAGTTCGTCTACGATTGTGTAATCGTAGTTGTCATTATACTCAGTGTATACCTTGAGCGTGTCCTCATAAATCATCCTGAGTAAATACGTGTTTGGCACTTCGGGAAGTTTGACTCCATTAAAGTTGTAAATGTGATCTCTCAAAAACCTTTTTTTAAACTCTTCATCTGCAGGTAAATTGTATCTATCTATAAGATTCCTTCTTAGTTTAGTGAAATAATTTTTTCCTTGGTTAAATTCTTTTGTTCTCTTTTTGTCTCCTAAAGTATACATAAAATATAAAAAGGCGAGTGCATACCCAAGTATTTTTGAAGCATATATCGGGAACGTGTAATCATTACCCCAGATTCTAAAATAAGATATCCCTTTTTTAATTTTATTGATCATTACCGAAAAAGTTGTCTAGTTTTCTAATTACTTCATTTTAACACATAGAGACTCCTCATTAAAGTTCGGTACGTAGCATGCTTTTACTCAAAATCCTTCATCATCTTCTCTTTAAGTACGTTATATTTTTTTTCGACTTCGTCGATAGTGATGTTATTTTCTAACTCGTAAAGTTTTGTATATGCCATTAGTCTGAAGAAAGCGTAGAACATCATCACAATAATACCAAATAGTCCATTTTTATATCCATTTTTACCATAAATCCACATGTAGCGAATCATGGCAGCGAACATCTTTATAGCGCTAAACTTTTCACCACGGGTAAATTTCTGTTCAGCTTCAACTTCGGCATATCGTAAATGCCCCATAACAAATTTTCGCATGTCGTATACACTGAAGTGATTGACCGCATATGCAAGCGTATCCGGGAGATTCATAATTTCAGAAGTTTCTCCAGTAAAGTCGCCCATGCTGTGAATGCGTTCGTTGTCAAAGTTTATATAGTCTCGATGGTGGAGAACGGGAATATACGATTTTTGAATGTAGTTTTCTGTATTACCCCAAAGGTACGTATATAGCGGGGCATTTACCCATTTATATTTTTTCTCGGCCGCTACTTCTGTAAGAGCTTCAAGTGTTTTTTTGGGGACAATATTGTCAGAATAACCCCAGTAAATATATTCTGTCGTTACAAGACTTTTTAGAAAATCATAGTTTTCTTTTGATTCGACATATGGTTTTTTGTTTTCGGGTCGGGCATACCACCTCGCTCCCAGACTTTCCGCAATTTCTTTGGTTTTATCTGTACTTCCTCCGTCCAAGATTATTATCTCTCCATACTTTCGGAGATTTTTTATTACAAATGGGAGCCTCTTTTCTTCGTTATATGCTAGGACCGCAAAGGTAATATTACTTTTCATATTTAAAACATTATCGCATCCTGCGGTACAAGTCTATGACTTTGCCAAGCCCAATTTTTTGTAAGTTTTTCTTCATTATTTCCTTTGATGTAAACCAGTACTCTCTGGTATAGAAATATAGATTGATTCTCCATACGGGCATTGGAAGACTAAATAACTTTTTGATCCATGTTACAGTTTGAATTGTTGAAGTAATTCTCCCTTGGATACTTCCAAGCCCAGCAAAGGTATCCCATCTGATATTTGAAGATCTCGTCTTTATGTACGGTTCCGCAATTATCTTGTAAGGACTATCTTTATAGATCGAAAGCAGAACATACATATGAACAGCAAGAGTGTCGTAAAATTCTTCTTTACCTTCAAATTTTACCCATGGCTCTCTGATAAAAAGTTGTGTTGAGAGTCCAACAAAAAGCCCCACAATATTCGTATATTTTTTAATTGATTTTACATAGTCAGAAAGTCTTTCATACTCTATATCTTTCTTTATGCATAAGCTCGGATAGGGAAGTACTTGATGTTTGAGGCTCTGGTCGTAACCCCAATTGTTAAGTCCATAGAAAGGGATGGTCGAGTTTTTGAGTTCGAAAAGAATTTTGGCTAAGCTCCCTGAAAAAAAAGCATCATCATCTCCAATCGATAGACAGTACTTACCAGAACTTTTTGTTACCACATTCACGAAGTTACGATCAAACCCCATATTTTTCTCCATTCGGAAATATTTGATGTTTTGATATTTGTCACTGTACTTTTTTACAACTTCAGCTGTGTTGTCTGTGCTCGCATTATCAGAAATAGTGATCTCAATTTGTGATGCGACTTCAGGATCATCAAATTGGACAACGATACTGTCAAGTAATTCAGTTATAAAAGATGCTCGATTGTATGTGGGTATTGAAATACTAAGTAATGGTTGATTCATATATATTGGTTACATCTACTATTTTGCTACATACACGCCTTTCTTACAAACTATGACTTAAATATAGCAATTACTATTCTGCGTGATTTAGTAAAGAAGAGAAGTGATATAAAAGGGATGACGTATGATATGAGACTCGCATATGCCGCACCGGCCATACCATGTGTAGGTATAAGGAATAGGTTAAGAGTTATATTCGTGAGCATTCCAAAAAAAGTTGTGAGTGAGATTGTTTTAGTAAAATTTTCTGCAATAAGAATCTGCTGAGAGAGCATTGTCAGTGCGGCTCCGACGTTACTCCACACATAAATTTGTAGAATAGTCACGGCCCCAGCAAAACCTGCTCCAAAAACTATTCCGATAATTGAGTTTGACAGCAAGGAAGTGGGGAGTGCTGTGATTATCGAGATTGAGACAATAAGTAGGATAAGTTTTTTAGTTCGCTGGTAGTAGAGGGTTTCGGAAACTTTTTTTGCATTGATAATAGCAGGAAAAAGCGCACTTACAACAATGTGTGGGATAAAGTACCATAATTCGGAAATTCTTACTGCTGAATCATAAAGCCCAACAGATTCAGTATCAATCATGTGCTTGATCATAACCTGGTCTATACGTGCATATATCGAGAAAAAAGCTGATGCAAATATGATAGGGAAAGCATCTTTTAGAATGCTCCAAAATATTTCTTTATCAAATCTCCACTGTTTTATTGTTCCGTATTCTTTTGTTCTTAGATATATATAGCCGAGCCCGTATAGGAAGGGTTCAAGGAGAATAATACCCGCAAGATATATTACTCCCTGATCATTAATTATGACCGTAAGTTTGAGGACGTTTAGAATAATTATTACCGCCAATGATAGCAGTGAAGATGCTTTTGACTTTGAGTCGGCAAGGAATTCGTAGCTAATGAGTTGGAAGCTGCTGAATATGAACGAAATGCTAATGATAAAAATAAGTAGTAACGACACATCATTATGTGATACGAAGAGGGCTGTTACAAAACAAATTATAACGGTGATTGAGGATGCGAGAAGGCGAAGTGTTATGGCAGAACCCATGTAAGCATTTCTTTTTTCGGGGTATTTTATAAGGTCTCTAAAGAGTACTTGATCTATGCCAAGAGATGCGAGAAAAGAGAATAGCCCTACGAAACTCATTGCATAACTGAGCTGTCCGTAGTTTGTGGCACCTAGGCCACGAGCTATGTAAGCTGTTGTTATAAAAGAGACCACCATTGTGCCGAGACGTGCAAAAAACATCCATCCCATGCTTTGGAAGTACTTTTGGAATCCTGTGTGGCTCCATTTTTCTTTTATATTGCTCCAGGAAAGTGTCTTCATAGAAGTTGTCGATAGGTCGATAGTAGCATTTTGGTTGGTAAAAATCACGGAGATATTCGCCCTAGTTTCTAGGCGCGATTCTCCAAATATTCAAACATCTCAGGGATTGTTGCATTCCGAGAGTGACTCATTTTGCCGTTTGCCTGCAGTATGGGCTTTTGTGCATATCGAACTATTCGTTCATATTCCGCATTAGTATGGTCACTAAGTGTCCCATCAATTTTTCCGCCACCAAATACTGTCTTGAGAAGACAATAATTCTGAGGGATACCTGAATGAGTTAAGTTATATACATTCGGATAGAATTGTTCGTAATTCATGTCAGCAATTATTTGCAAGAAACATCGGAGTTGGTGGTAGGGGTGTCCGCAAACAATTAGGTTTTTCCATTCTCTTTCTTTTGCTATAGACAAGAAGGCCTGAGATTCATGGGCTGTATGAAAAGCGTGTGGCGTGCAAATAATATCTTCTTCCAACACTCCTGATTTTAGTAGGAAGTTTTTGTATGTCACAAATCCAGAGTAAGCAATATTTTTTTTGTGGCAGATATCTGAGGGCAATCCATTGATGACAACTGTTTTTATTTGTTTTCGTTTATACGCATCAACTGCAACAGAAAGTAATTTTTCATCCAGATATGCATCTTGTGGTTCGGCATGCACAAGAAGCGCATCCGCTTTCTTTGGCGGAGTATCTTTTAGAACAAAAACGAGAGCCTGATACATTTCAAGTGCAGTTGGTTCCCAATTATGGCCTATTATCTCCATGAGAACTATTTATTATACTTTGCGAGAAATTCGACAAACTTTTCCTTCAAATACTGCATGTGTTTTTTGTTGAGTCCGTGATGACAAGCAATCACGAATCCTCCCTTCATAATACTCTCAGTGTTTGGATATTCTTTAGATGCTTTCTTGTGCTTAACATTTATATATCCCGGCTGTTTCAGAATATTTCCAGTAAAGATTGGTCGAGTCTGAATATTGTTCTCTTCAAGGAATTTTACAAGTGTAAGTCGATCAAATCCAGCATTCGATTTGATTATAAGCGGGAAGGCAAGCCATGCGGTGTCGCTGTTAGGAGTCTGAACGGGCAAAGTGAAGATATCGCTATACTTAGTAAAGAATTTGTATAGGTTCTTGAAATTATCCTTGCGCGCCTTTAAGAACTTCGGAAGTTTCTTAACCTGTTCAAGGGCAAACGCAGATGATAATTCAAGGGGGAGAAAGTTATATCCAATTTCGCTAAAAATAAACTTGTTGTCATATGGAATACCAAATAGTTTTCCATTGAATCGATTTTTTAAAAGCTCTGAGTTTGCTTTTTCACCGAATATTGAAGATTGTCGACCCCATCCCCGGAGAACTATAAGTCGATCCGCCCATTTAGGATCATTTACAAGAATCATTCCGCCTCCTCCAGCGCCGTTGATGATGTGAGATCCGTAGAAACTTGTTGTTGAGATATGAGAATATGTTCCAGACGGTTTGTCATCATATTTACCACTGATTGTGTCACATGAGTCTTCAATAAACCAAAGTTTGTATTTCTTTGCGATCGCGGCGATTGCTTTCATGTTTGGGATATTTCCCATCAAAGACGGAATCATCAAAGCCTTCGTTTTTGGTGTAATTGCTTTTTCTACATCGGCAGGATTTACGATATATGTGCCTTCTTCGACATCAACGAATACCGGTATGAGTCCTTTTTGTACGATCGGAGCAACAACAGTACCGAAAGTAAGGAGAGGGGTGATTACCTCGCTTCCTGCGGGAAGATTGAGAAGTTCAAATGCGAGAAGATTCGCTGAAGAGCCTGAGTTAACCATGACTGCGTATTTCTTTCCAAACATTTTGGCAACTTTTTGTTCAAATTGTTTTGTTTTGTCGCCTAAGGCTGTGTTTCCTTTAAGAACTTTTACAACAGCGTTAATTTCTTCCTGTCCGTGTACAGAAAATCCGTAGGGCACTTTCATATTTGGTTTCTTCTCTTTGGTCATGATTTTAAATATTTTATATAGCAAACATAGTAGCATCTTCGTACAAAGTATTCCATTGACACTGTTAATTTGAAGCAGTAATGTGAAGTCAATGAATATGAAAGATTTTTACAAGGGCAAGAAAGTACTTATAACCGGACATACTGGATTTAAGGGGTCGTGGCTTACAAAAGTATTGGTGAATTTTGGTGCAGATGTGATAGGCGTGTCTCTTGCGCCGGAAACTAACCCTAATTTGTTTGATGAGCTTAAGGTTGAACAAAAAATTAAAAGTAACATCATCGATATTAGGGATATTAACGCAGTTAAAGAGATTTTCCTTAGAGAGAAACCTGAAATCGTCTTTCACCTCGCGGCACAGGCAATTGTAAGAAAAAGCTACGCTGATCCAATTGGAACCATATCAACAAATGTATCGGGAACAGCAAACATACTTGAGGTTATAAGAGGGGTGCCCGAAGTGAAGTCTGTAGTGATTATTACAACGGATAAAGTGTATGAGAATAAGGAATGGCATTATCCTTATCGAGAAAATGATTCGCTTGGCGGATACGATCCATATAGTGCGAGCAAAGCCGCTGCTGACATAGTGGCAAATTCATATATACAATCTTTTTTTAATACTAAAGATTTTGGTAACAAGCATAATTGTGTTGTAGCAATAGCACGAGCAGGGAATGTTATTGGGGGAGGTGATTGGGCAGAATACAGACTAATACCAGACATTATTCGATCGGTATATGAGAAGAAAACAAACATTATTAGTCGAAATCCTAAGGCAATTCGACCATGGCAACACGTTCTAGAGCCACTATCGGGATATATGCTCCTGGCACAAAAGATGTATGAGGGCAATAAAGATCTTTCGGGGGCCTGGAACTTCGGTCCAAATAATGAAAGTTTTGTCACAGTAAATGTCTTGATTGACGAAGCGATTAAAATTCTCGGTGAGGGCGTGCACGAGCATGTTCCTGATCATTCATTTCACGAAGCGGGTAGTTTAAAACTTGATATTAATAAAGCATATGCATTGTTGGATTGGAAGCCTCGCCTCAAATTTAAAGAGACACTCGAGTTTACATTCAATTGGTATAAAAACTATTACAAAAATAAAGAAGATATCGTAGATTTTACTAATGAACAAATTAGAACATTCTTTAATTTTGACTGAGAATTACTTTTTGACTATACTTTCAATTAATTATTACGTGCATTTTAATATCTGATTATGAATTTAACTTACCCGGCCCATCATTTTGTAAAAACAGGACATATTCCTACATGTCAGGTATGTAATTCAAATAAGTTGCACATGATCATTGATTTAGGACATCAGCCACTTTGCGATACTCTTCTCACTAAAGAGATGCTAAACGAACCAGAAAAAACGTACCCGCTTAGAATGGTTTGGTGTGAGAACTGTACGCTTGTTCAGATTGATCATTGTGTTGATGGGGCAGAGGTATATCATCCAAATTATCCTTATAAGAGTGGTGTAACAAAAGAGCTTGTAGAATACCAGGTGCAGATTGCACAGGGTTTGATTAAAAAATATAACCTAAAAGAGGGCGACCTCTTTGTTGATGTGGGGTCAAATGATGGAACTTTGCTTAGCGGGTTTAAGGGTACTGGCATTAGAACGCTGGGTGTTGAACCAACAAACATAGCAAAGTTTGCAAACGAAAGTGGTATTGAAACAATCCAGGAATTTTTTGATATAAAAACATCAGAAAAGATTAAACAAAAGTACGGAGAAGTATCAGCAATAATTACAACAAACATGTTTGCTCATATGCAGACTATTGGAGAGGTGATTGTGGGAGCATACAATATGCTAAAAGAAGATGGAGTGTTTATCTCAGAAACGCACTACTTATTGAATGTGGTTGAGGGAGGTCAATTTGATACAATATATCATGAACATCTACGAACATATTCTCTTAAGTCGCTCGTAACTCTCTTTGACCAGTATGATTTCACAGTAACTGATGTTGAGCGTGGGGATCGATATGGAGGAAATATACGGGTACATGTCACAAAAGGAAAGGGGCGAGCAGTTTCTCCGCGAGTTGCAGAACTTCTCAAGCTCGAAGAAGAATCAGGTCTTGGCAAGCTCGAAACATTCACAAAGTGTGCAGATCGAGTAAAAGCGGCACGACTAAAATTCGTAGACTTTTTGATTAAGTCAAAAATGGAAGGAAAGCGAATTGTGGGTAATTCATGTCCAGGACGATGTGTAACTCTTCTTAATTATTACGGAGTTGATTCAGAACTCATTCCTTATCTTGCAGAACAGCCAACTTCTCTCAAACTCGGCATGTATCTTCCGGGCAAACATATTCCTGTAGTGAATAATCAAATTCTCATCGATGAACAGCCTGATTATGTAATTCTTTTTGCGTGGCACTATGCTAAACCGATCATGGAACAACTCAAGGCTCGGGGTCTTAAGTCTGATTTTATTGTCCCGCTTCCCGATTTTCAAATTATTAAAAACGCTGACGTAGCATAATTCTAATGAGAATTGGGATAATTGGTTCTGGATTTGGTCTGTATGGATTATTGCCAGCGTTTAATTCACTCAAGGGCTGTGAGGTTGTTGCTATTTGTGGAAGAAAAACTGAACGCCTTTCAAAATACTGTAATCATATCGGCTTGGATAAAATATATACGGATTGGGAATCAATGTTGAAGGACGAAAGACTCGACTCAATTGCAATTGCTGTAGCTCCGAGTGCACAGTTTGAGATTGCGAATGCCGCAATGAAAAAAGGTATACATGTATTTGCAGAAAAGCCTCTTACTGCTACGCTTGCTCAAGCGAAGAAGCTACTCTCCTTAGCGACAAAAAAGAAAGTAATCACAGCTGTGGATTTTATTTTTCCCGAAATTGCTGAATGGAAGAAGGCTAAAGAGTTGGTAGATAGAAAAACTTATGGAGAGTTGAAGTCAATTGTCGTTAAGTGGGATTTTCAAAGTTATAGCATTAAAAATAAAATTTATTCTTGGAAAACAGACGTGTCTGAAGGCGGTGGGGCGTTATCTTTTTTTTCTTCACATTCTCTCTACTATATAGAACACTTTGCTGGCGAAATAAAAAAAATGGAAAGTCGTCTTACATACCCCACGAAAGGAGATTTCCATAAAAGTGATATAGCTGTTGATCTTGTGCTGTTATTCAAAAATGGAGCAACAGGGCAAGTGCATGTTTGTTGTGATGTTCCAAACACAAATCGCCATCAAGTAGTATTAGAGTGTGAAAAAGCAACTTTGATCTTAGGGAGTGTTAAGGGGATAACAGACAGTTTTTCACTCAAAGTTGTTTCTAAAGGAAAAACAAAAAGAATTGTTGTTAAAAAGGAAAAAACTAAATATAAAGAAGAAGACGAGCGCGTAGTCGTTGTAAAGCGGATAGCAGAAAAGTTTATCAAAGCGTGCCGAACTAGAAAACCTATGAGCCCTTCATTTAAAGAAGGTGCGAGAGTCCAGAAATTGATTGAAGATATTCGGATTGCGAACCCCGCAAAAAGGAGGTAAGGTTATACCCATATGAAAGTCGTAATTTTAGCTGGAGGACTAGGAACTCGAATTAGCGAAGAAACACAAGTAAAACCAAAACCAATGGTCGAAATTGGTGGCAAGCCGATTCTTTGGCATATCATGAAGATTTATTCTCACTTTGGTTTTAATGAATTTATTATTTGCCTAGGATATAAAGGAGAGTACATCAAAGATTGGTTTAATAGTTACTATTTGAACCATAGCGATATTACATTTGACTCAGAAAACAACAAAATTCATTTCCATAAAAACAGAGCAGAGAAATGGAAGGTAACTCTTGTTGATACTGGCGATAAGACGATGACTGGAGGAAGAGTGAGTCGAATTAAGGACTATGTTGGTGATGAAACATTTATGATGACATATGGGGACGGAGTCGCCGATATTGATATTAATGAATTGGTTAAATATCACAAACAGCATGGAAAGTTGGGTACGATGACCGCGGTTATTCCTGAAGGACGATTTGGTTCTGTGAATCTCGACGACAATAATAACATCACATCATTTGGTGAGAAAAAGGATAATCAATTTAGGGTAAGTGGCGGATTCTTTGTATTCGAACCAGAAGTATTTAATTATATTAAAGAAGGAGACGATACTATTTTTGAAAGAGAACCCCTCGAAACGATGGCATCGAGTGGTGTACTCAAGGCATTTCTACATACAGGTTTTTGGAAGCCAATGGACACATTGAGTGATAAGATAAAACTCGAAGCCCTATGGAATAGTCCAGAAGTTCCATGGAAAGTCTGGGATAAGAAAGTTGTCCAAAAAGTGAAAGCCCTGGCAAAATTAAAGTCTAAGAAGAAAGTGGTAAATAAAACAAAAAACAAGGCAAAGAAGGGACTGAGGAGAAAATAAAATCTATGCAAAAGAAAACGCAACTCACGCTCAAACAAAAGTCTTTTAACACACGAAAGCGTTTTCTTACAATTGCATCAAATCGCGGCGCACTTCATTTGGGTTCATCGCTTTCGCATATAGATTTACTTACTGTCTTGTATTCTACTTTTTTGAATATAAATAAAAAGAATGTAAAAGATGAAAAACGAGATCGTTTTATTCTCAGCAAAGGGCACGCAGCTTTGGGCTATTATTGTGTGCTTGCTGAGCATGGTTTAATTCCTTGGTCTGAAATAGAGAAATACGGACAAGACGGGACATCGCTTGCTGCACATCCGGTATTAGGTTCAGCTCCTGGAATCGAAGCAACTACAGGATCGCTCGGTCACGGACTTCCAATAGCACTTGGAATGGCTATTGCCGCAAAACGAAATGGTTGGAAGTCTCAGTATGTGGTTATGTTGAGTGACGGCGAGTGTGATGAGGGATCAAATTGGGAAGCAATGCTTCTTGCTGGCCATATGGGTCTTGCTAATCTAACTGTTATCGTTGATTATAATAAACTTCAGAGCTTCGGAACTGTAAAAGAAGTCCTTGACCTTGAACCATTTTCAGATAAATGGGAAGCATGTAAATGGAGTGTGAAGGAAATTGATGGGCATAATCATACTGAAATCAAAAAAACATTTGCGCAACTCCCATTCAAAAAAGGAAAGCCAAATGTGATCATTGCTCATACTATAAAAGGTAAAGGGGTTCCTTATATGGAAAATAAACTCGAGTGGCATTATTTCACAGTGAAGCCTGAGAATCTTAATGATACATTAAATCAACTCTACTAATATGCGATTAGCTTTTGTAAAAAAATTAACCGAACTAGCTCGAAAGGATAAGAATGTCTGGCTTATAACGGGCGATTTAGGCTTTTCGGTATTCGAAGATTTTGCTAAGGAATTTCCGGATCAATACTTGAATGTCGGAGTGAGCGAGCAGAATCTTGTGGGTGTTGCTGCAGGATTAGCAATGATGGGCAAGAGGCCTTTTGTCTACTCAATTACGACTTTTGCATCGATGCGTCCTTATGAGCAAATTCGAAATGATATTTGTTACCAAAATTTACCTGTGGCAATCATTGGTGGTGGGAGCAGCTTCAGTTACAGTACATTTGGTTGCACCCATGTCCCGATGGAGGATATGGCGATAATGAGAGTGCTTCCGAATATGGCTGTACTTAGCCCTGGAGATCCTGTTGAGGTTGGGGTGCTACTTGAGCAAGCATATAAGCGAAAAGGACCGTCATATATGCGAATTGCAAAGCGGGGTGAGCCAGTAGTCCATGCTAATTCAGAGCAAATATCTCTAGGAAAGTTATCTGGAATGAAGGCGGGAACTGATGTCGCTATTATTGTTACCGGCAGACAACTTCCAAATGCTATGACGGCTGCAGATAAATTGGTGAAAGAGGGAATCTCTACGGCCGTATACTCTGCGCATACCATCAAACCATTTGACGAAAATACACTTTTGCAAATCGCAAAAAATACCAGTAAGATCGTTGTTTGCGAAGAACATTCTGTGATTGGTGGGTTATACGGAGTGATTTGTGAGATCTTAGTAAAGAACCAAATATCTATTCCTGTACACGCACTTGGCATAACAGATGAATTTCCGAAGGGGGTTGGAAGTACACAGGAATACTTTTTAAATAAATATGGACTTTCAGTTGAGGGTATTATTGAAGCATCTAAGAGAAAATAAATGAAAAAAATAGCAATTCTCGGTTCAACGGGATACATAGGAAAATCGTTGGTGTATGAATTTTCTAAAGAAACTGAATATGAGGTGTATCTCTTTGTGCGGTCAAAAGAGAAGATTGATTCTTTTCTAAGATCTATTGGTATAGACAAAGCGATTGATAATAAATTCAGGGTGCACACGATGAGTGAGTTTGGTTTACATGAATACAGCGTAGTGATTAATGCTGCGGGTATAGGAAGCCCGGCCATCCTCAAAAAAAATCCAGAAGAAATATTCAAAGTCACTGAAGATTTAGATAGTCTTGTAATTAACTATATCCAGAATAAAAGAGATATTTTATACATTAACCTCTCAAGCGGGGCTGTATATAATGCGCCGATAGAAAACCCCGAACCCAAGGATTACTATTCTTTTGCCAAAAAGAAGTCAGAAGATAGACATCGAAAACTTTCAAACCTTAATATCGTTGATCTACGCGTATTTAATTTTTTCAGCAGATTTTATGATAGTGACGCCGGATTTCTGATGTCGGATATTACGGATTCTATCCAATGTAAAAGACAATTTAAAACTACGTCTAGTGATATTGTGCGTGATTTTATTACGCCCGAAGATCTGCTCTCTCTCATAAAAATAGTTATGGAGCAAAGTGTGATTAACGATGCTTTTGATGTCTACAGTGCAAAGTCAATTACAAAATTCGAACTTCTTAAGGCAATGAAGGATAAATATAATCTTGAGTTTGTAGTTGACGATGGTGATCAGAAGATAAGTCCGACGGGCACAAAAAATGAGTATGTTCCTAAAGATATGAGGGCCTCAATACTCGGATATTCTCCGAAGTATTCCTCACTTTCTGGAATAGAACACGAACTAGACGCTCTCGTATAGCTGTGACAATGCTTTTTTGCGATGCTATACTCGTTTTCATATGAATACAAATAAGACATTACGAACAATCATTCAGATACTATTATTTATAGTTCCATCTGTAGTATTGAATGTTGCAGGAGGGTTGTACTTCCCATACATTACCGGAAAGGCTTTTATTTTTAGGACACTTATTATTATCGCGACAGCTCTCTATATTATTCTCGTACTTCGGGATAGAAGTTATCTTCCAAAGAAGAGTATAGTCCTTTGGACTCTCGGAGGGTTTGTAGCTGTGCTCGTTATTGCGACAATCACTTCGGTAGATCCAGCACGAAGTTTTTGGAGTAACTTCGAGCGAATGGAAGGACTTGTTTCAATTCTTCACCTTGCTGCATTCTTTATTATTTCTTCATCAGTGCTTACTGGTAAACAGTGGTTCTGGCTTCTCCATACATCGCTATTCGCAAGTATCCTCACAGGACTTTTTGCGTACGGTGATTTAGGAAAGGGAACAACTCGAATTGCAGGTAGTCTTGGTAACTCAACTTATCTTGGTGTATATGCTCTCGTACACATCTTCATTGCGGGGGCGTTTCTTCTTGGTGTTATTGAAAAGAAAACAAAGAAAGAAGCTATCCCTTGGGTATTTGGTTATGTCATTTTGATTGTGTTCAATCTTGCCGTGCTTTATCAAACGGGAACTCGAGGTTCATTCGTTGGTCTTATGGGAGGTGGACTACTTACAGCCCTTCTTCTTTTGATCTTTGAAAAGAAAAACAAAACAATTAAATATTTAGGTGGAGCGGTACTCGCTTTGTCAGTAGTATCAGTTATTCTCCTTGGTTCGTTTAAACATACTGAATTTGTCAAAACTAACCCACTTCTCGAACGATTTAGTTCTCTAATCACAACCGACATTGGGTCAGTACTTCAAAACCAAGGATATGCCCGAACGGTTCTGTGGCAGATGGCTGCAAAAGGATTTGAGGAAAAACCAATTCTAGGTTGGGGGCAGGACAATTTTGGACATGTATTTGCAAAGTACTATGACCCAAGAATGTATGCTCAAGAACAATGGTTTGATCGAAGTCATAATGTGTTTATGGATTGGCTAGTGGCAGGAGGAATCTTGGCTCTCCTTGGATACCTCGCACTTTTTGGTTCTTCTATATATATGCTTTGGAGAAAAAATCCACATATGACAGAGCCATGGAGTGTTGCTGAGAAAGCTACGCTCACAGGAATGTTCATCGCATATTTTATTCACAATATCTTTGTGTTCGACAATCTTATTAGCTACATCCTATTCTTTACGCTAATTGCATACATACACGAGCGATCTGTGAGACACCAGCATGAAAAGGTAGAACGTGGGCATGTAATCACAAATAAGAACGGACAAGTCGTTGCAATTCTTATTGTTGCTGTTCTTGGGGTTTGGACATTGAATAGTGTAGTTCTCAAACCATATCAACAAGGAAGTGCAATCATTGATGCACTTCGAAGTTTGCAGGGAATCGTTCAGAATGGAAAGCGTCTTCCTGCAGACCCGACAATTACATACGGATATTTCAAAAAAGCACTTGCTTTCGACACGTATGGAAACACAGAAACCCTTGAACGATTTGCAGAAGTTGCTTCTGATATTGTGACAAAATCATCCGCATCAAATGATCTCAAACTTGAAGTTCACAATGCAGTTCAAGAAGGTTACAAGAAAGTGATTGGAGAACATCCGGGGGATCCACGATATTATGTTCTTCTCGGTATGTATTTCGAAAGACTCGGTGCATACAATGACTCACTCAATTTCTACAAGAAAGCTCTTGAACTATCTCCAAACAAACAATCATTTATCTATCAGGTTGCATCTGCGTATATAAGTGCGGGAGAAGAAAAACCAGCGCTTGATCTTGCGAAGAAAGCATATGAACTCCTTCCTGAAAATAAAGATGCATTTAGTTTTTATGTATACATGCTCATAAAAACGGGAGATATTAAGACTGCGGAAATTCTTGCTCAAACAAACGGTGGTCTGCAAGTATTTTCTGACGGACGCATCATTCAAGCCCTCATCGACACAAAACAGTATTCGAAAATAACTGAGATTGCGAAAGATAGACTTGAAAAGGATCCAAATAATCCGCAGGTACACCTTTCTGTTGCGGCATTGTATTTAAAAACAGGGAACAAACAGGCGGCAATAAAAGAAATTCAGAAAACAATTGAGCTCGCCCCAGATTTTAAAGAACAAGGTCTCTACTACATCAGCGAAATCAGGGCAGGAAGAGATCCGGGATCAGCACAATAAGTAAATAAAAAATAAAAATCGACAAAGAAAAAACTTTTTTTGAAAAATAAAAAATAAATTTTCAAAATAACGAGCAGTGCGCTCGTTATTTTGTTTTTGAAGTTATCCACATTATTTTGCAAAAAAATATTGAGTGAATGTGCAAAGTAAACGATAATTAGATTAAGTTTTGGCGTGTGATTATGTCGAGCGCGTACAAAATATTTACAAACAATCGATCTTTCAAAAAATATATGGCAGCAAAAAAGAAGGCAAAGAAAGTAGCAAAGCGAAAGCCAGCTAAGAAGGCAAAGAAGACTACAAAGCGAAAGGCAGCAAAGCGACGAAAATAGTCAATCTAGTGAAAGAGCCCCTATCGAGGGGGCTTTTTCATTTGCAAGATTTTATTTGAAAATATGGTATAGTATCGCCCATGATTTTAGACAAGATTTTTCCGTCAAGAAATGACCGACAAATAAAGAAATATAGAGCAATTGTGGCGCAAATCAATGCGTTGGAACCTACTATTGAAAAACTAACAAATGATGAGCTTAGGGCAAAGACGACAGAGTTTAGGAATAAGCTTAAAGAAGGTATAAAAATTGATGATATCCTAGTTGAGGCGTTTGCATGTGTGCGAGAAGCATCAAAAAGAACACTCGGCCAGCGACATCATGATGTGCAGTTGATCGGAGGTATGGTTCTTCATTCGGGAAATATTGCTGAAATGAAAACAGGTGAAGGAAAGACATTGATGGCAACCCTCGCGGCGTACCTTAACTCACTTGACGGAAAGGGAGTACACATCGTAACAGTAAATGATTACCTTGCACGACGAGATGCTGCGTGGATGGGAAAAATTTTTCATCTTCTTGGTGTATCAACATCTGTGATCAATCACACAGATTCATTTTTGTTTGATCCATCACACGTGACACCTGAGCAAGAACAAACAGAAGAAGAGCAAGGTGCATTCAAGGTTGTATACGAATTTCTGAAACCAATTTCGCGACAAGAAGCATATCAAGCTGATATTACATACGGGACGAACCACTATTTTGGTTTTGATTATCTTTTTGACAATATCGAACACAATCCAACGAATGTGCGACAGCGAGAATTTAATTTTGCGATTGTCGACGAAGTAGACTCGATCTTGATTGATGAAGCGCGAACTCCGCTTATCATCTCGATGCCAGGAGAAGAGTCGGGTACGCTTTATGAGACATTCTCAAAGATTGCGAGAAAGCTTGAACCAGAAAAACACTATACAGTTGATGAGAAGTTCCGGGCCATTCAACTGACACAAGAAGGTATCGATCTTGCAGAGAAAGAGCTCGGTATTGGGAATATTTATTCTGAAGGAGGTATTGCATATGTGCATCATCTTGAGACTGCGGTTCGAGCGAAAGCGCTTTTCAATAACAATGTCGAGTATCTCGTAAAAGACGGAGAGATTATTCTCATCGATCAATCAACAGGCCGACTCCAGCCAGGAAGACGACTCTCTGAAGGACTTCACCAAGCGATTGAAGCCAAAGAAAATGTACCGATCCAGAAAGAGACAAAGACAGCTGCATCTATTACATATCAAAATCTTTTCCGACTCTATCCAAAGCTTGCAGGTATGACGGGAACAGGCGCGACGAGTAAGGAAGAATTTATCAAGGTATACAATCTTGATGTAATCGTCGTTCCAACACACCTTCCAATTGCTCGAATAGATCATAATGATCTTGTATTTAAATCAGAACTAGGAAAATTCAAGGCAATTGCACGAAAAATCAAGGAACTTCACAAGAAAGGCCAACCAGTTCTTGTTGGTACAATTTCAATTGAGAAAAACCAACTTCTCGCGGACTACCTTAAGGTAGAAGGAGTACCGTTCCAACTTTTGAATGCGAAACCAGAATTTGCAGAAAAAGAAGGACAGATTATTGCGCAGGCAGGTAAGAAGGGTGCGGTAACAATTGCAACAAACATGGCAGGACGAGGTGTCGACATCAAACTCGGTGGCGTTCCTTCAACTCCGGCAGAAGTAGAAGAAATCAAGGCACTTGGTGGTCTATTCGTACTTGGTACTGAACGACACGAAGCGCGACGAATCGATAACCAGCTTCGAGGACGAGCTGGACGACAGGGTGATCCAGGAGCGACACAATTCTTCGTATCTCTTGAGGATGAACTTATGCGAATCTTCGCAACAGACCTTGTGAAGAGAGCGATGGACTACGCAGGTCTCAATGATGATCAACCAATTGAGAGTAAGCTTGTATCACGATCCCTCGAAACAGCACAGAGTAAGAAAGAAGGACTCTTCTTTGATCAGCGAAAACACGTTCTTGAATTCGATGATGTACTCAATCAACAACGAAAGGTTGTATATGAAAGACGACGAGCGCTTCTGTTTGCTGATAAAGCTCGAATCGAGGAGAGGCTTGTGGATGCATTATCTATTGCAACAGAAACGGAGCGAACAGTGCTTGAAGAAAAGCGAAAGACACTCGGTGATGATACATTCCTCAGTATTGCGCGAAGTGTGATTTTGCAATCAATTGATACATTTTGGATGCAACATCTCGAGCTCATGGATTATCTCCGAGGTAGCGTAAATCTCCGTGCGTACGGACAGCGAGATCCTCTTGTTGAATATAAGAAGGAAGGACTTCGATATTTTAAGGAAATGCAACTTGCAACTAATGATCAGGTGATCAAGGCGATGCTTACTATCAATATTGATATTGGTCTTGGACGAAATGAATCGGGTGTTGTGGAAGCGCGACAGGATGCAAATGGTGTTGTAGATACAACAGCAAAAATGGCACCAAAGAAACAATACGAAGGGGAAGTGGGACGAAATGATCCTTGTCCGTGTGGTTCAGGAAAAAAATATAAGAAGTGCCACGGGGCGTAAACAAACATACAAATCACGAGCTGTCCTCGGACTTTGTCCTGCGGAGGCTCTGTGATTTGTATGTTTGTTTACTAAATCGAGATAGAATTTAGACCATGAAAAAGAAGAATTCTGAAAATCAAGAAAAAGTAACTTTCCCCAAAATGCTTCCAGGGCAACGTTCCATCGAACAGCTCTCACATTTCTGGTGTCTTCACTGCAAGAAGTGGTGGTCAATAGGGGATGCACCCAAGACAAAGAAAAATTGGTTTTGTCCGTGGTGCGGGAAATTACATATATTTAAATAAAAACAAAACTCCCGAATTCGGGAGTTTTGTTTTTATAGTGTTGAGATAAACTTATTTTACCAATGCGCCATCCTCTGATGTGCCGGCATCACTAGCCTCGTTTCCTCGAGCCCCGCAAGTCTTTGCTTCAGTTTTAAATGTCGAATGTACAGTTCTTTCATTTGACATAAATGTCTTTCGAGCTGACTTTGTTGCATCAGTAAATGTCTTTCGAGCTGCTTTGAGCGCTGTTTGTCGTTCTGTGCCAGCTGGTTTATCGAGCGCAGCTTTTACATTTGTACTTCGAGCTGTGATTGCAGCTGTTACTGATGTACTTAGAGTGCTCCAGTTTGTAGTAAGAGCTGCATCTCGCTTATCAATGGCTGTTTTGAGACATCCAACATCAAGAGTTGATGCGCTTGATGTTGATCTTTCGTTCTTCTTTTCCATTCGATTAGGAGTTCCTGATGCATTTCTCATCATGGGTTTCGGAGACATTCGCCCCTCCTCCCGTCTCTCTTCTCGTCGTTCGCCTCGGCCTTCCTGCGCACTTACAGGAACAGCTACCAACGTGAGACCAAGGACAAGTACCAATGAGCCAATTAAAGTTGTTTTTCTCATAAAATAAAATATTTTCACAAATAAATTACTAATAATGCCCTATAGTATATCATCAAAACATGGCATATACTTATTGCATATGATGAATCAAAAAATACAAACAGCCTTTTTCTTTAGTCTTTTCGGCATCGCCCTTATATTCACCGTACTTATATTTTGGCCGTTTCTTGTACCCCTCATTATGGCAGGGGTTCTTGGCGTGATTTTGAAGCCCGTATTTACATGGATACTAGAGAGAGTTGGAGAGAAAAGACGGGGAATTGCGGCGGTATCAACAATCATCGTATTTTTGGTTGTTATTATTTTCCCGCTTACTTTGATTGGTAATAAGCTCGTCGATGAATCTCAGTCTTTGTACGCACTCCTTTCAGGTGAATCGCAGTCATTCTCACTTGATATGGCAACTACAAAAATTGAATCGTATATTCAGGAATGGGTTCCTGCATTCAAACTTGATTCACGACAATTTTTTGCAAATATTTCAGGATGGTTTATCGGGTCTCTTGGAGGGCTTTTCTCAGGAACTCTTGATTTCTTGATTAAATTTGTCATTACGATTATTGCGCTTTATTTTGTTCTGAAAGATGGCATTCAGCTCAAGAAACAACTTGTGATGATGAGTCCTCTCACTGATGCTGAAGACATGACTATAATAAATTCTCTTCAATCAGCTATTCGAGCAGTGATTACAGGATCGCTTTTTGTTGCATTGATTCAAGGCTTGCTTACTGGTCTCGGATTCCTCCTTACAGGAGTTCCTAACCCAACATTTTGGGGGACTGTTGCGACGATCGCCGCGCTTGTCCCAGGACTTGGAACTGCGCTTGTGATTTTCCCGGGAGTTATTTATCTCTTCTTCTTTGGCGGAGCATATGCGTGGATTGTGCTCCTTGTGTGGGGAATTGTCGCTGTAGGGTTGATAGATAATATTGTTGGTCCAAAGATCATGGGACGAGGAATTGATATTCATCCCGTACTCATTCTATTCTCAATCCTTGGAGGCTTGAGTTTCTTTGGTCCAGAAGGGTTTATTTTTGGTCCGGTTATCATCACATTCCTCTTTGTTCTCGTAAAAGTGTTTAAGTCTCAGTCTCAAAAGTAATTTACCGAGTATACAGAATGCTTTCAAAGAAAGAAAAAATAAATAAGCGATTTACAATCGCAACGCACCCCGGGTCATTCCATGCGGATGATGTTTGTGCTGTTGCAACACTACTTTTGTATATTGAGAAAAAATATGGAACAGCGGTAGCTAAACAGACCAAGGTGGTTCGAACAACTGACTCGGAAATCATCAAGACCGCAGACTTTGTTGTCGATGTGGGACTCATTTATGATGAAAATAAAAATCGTTTTGATCATCATCAGAAAGGGCGCGCGGGTGCAAGAGATAATGGCGTGGAATACGCATCATTTGGACTTGTGTGGAAGAAATTCGGTACATATTTGAGTGGGTCACAAGATGTCGCTGATATTATCGATCGTATTGTAGTGCAAGATATTGATGCTGCAGACAATGGCTTTGATTTTTTTAAGATGAATATTAAAGGAACGGCGGTATTTCGAGCTACCGATATGATTACTTTCGAAAGAGCATCAGTGAAGCACAATAGTGATTTTGTGAAAAACATATATAAGTCATTTATGTATATGGTAGGCGTGATGAAGCGGTCTATCCAGTCTGTTATTTTAGAACAGGTATATATGTCGAAAGGTATTAATTTTGCAAAAAAAGTTTACAAGAAGACGATCGATAAAAGTGTTCTTATTTTGCCAAGGGATATATTTGTAGTGCAGAAAGATGTACCCGAAACGCTTGTGACTGTATATAAGACTGATAGAGGGACATGGGCGGCACGTGTGGTTAAGAAAGATTATGATACATTTGAAACCGATTTTAAATTTCCTGAGGAGTGGGCTGGTCGTCCAGAGAAAGAATTGCAACAAATGACTGGTATTGTGGACATTGTTTTTGCTCACCCAGGCCGATTCTATGTAGCAACCAAAACTAAGGAAAGTGCTGTTAAAGTGGCCAAATTGGCCGTATCCCTTGCTAAAGCTCAATAAATCTATAAAGTGGTCTTAAATATACAAAACTATGGCATTCGTTGATGAAATGAAAATACATATGAAAGCGGGACGAGGCGGAAACGGCGTCGTAAGGTGGCTTCATGAGAAATTTAAGGAGTACGGAGGACCTTCGGGAGGAGATGGGGGAAATGGTGGTTCTATTTTTGTACGAGGAATTCGAGACTCTTTTTACCTTGCAAAGTATTCACATCGATCTGACTTTACTGCCGAGAACGGCGTGCCGGGCGGGTCAACAAGCAAGAAGGGTGCTCATGGTGAGGATCTCATCATTGATATTCCAGTAGGAAGTATTCTTACAAATTTAAAAACAAATGATCAGTATCGAGTAGATGAGGAAGGTCAGATGATAGAAATCCTTAAGGGTGGAAAGGGTGGTTACGGAAACGAACACTTTAAGTCATCAACAAATATCAGACCAGAAGAATGGACTGCAGGACGAGAGGGTGAAGAGGCTGATTTTCGAATCGAAGTAGAACTCATTGCCGACATCGGGCTTATCGGTCTTCCAAACGCCGGAAAGTCTTCACTCCTCAACGCTCTCACACGAGCTGATGTAAAAGTGGGTAACTACGCATTCACAACACTTGAGCCAAACCTCGGTTCTCTTTACGGGACAATCCTTGCTGATATTCCAGGACTTATCGAAGGTGCATCTGAAGGAAAAGGGCTTGGGCATAAATTCCTCCGACATGTTCGCCGGACAAAGATGCTTGCACATTGCATAAGTGCAGAGAGTGAAGATTTTAAAGCGGTATACGATACTGTTCGAAATGAGCTTGATGCATTTGACGCAGAGATGAAAAACAAAAAAGAAATTCTTGTACTCACAAAGACTGACCTACTTACACCAGATGAAATTGCAGAGAGGGTGAAGGAAATAAAGAAGTGGTACAAAGGGGAAGTATATCCAGTTTCGCTCTACGATATGGACGAAATGAAGCGATTTTCAGAAAAGCTTACATCGATGGTAAAATAACTCGCGATATAAAAGAATAAAGGTATTACAATGTCAGACACATCCACAAACAATCAGACAAATTCAGGGTACGAACTCACGGTAGGTCTCGAAATCCATGCTGAACTCAAGACAAAATCAAAGATGTTTTGTCCTTGTGCAAACAACCCAGATGAGGAAACTCCGAACAAAAATACATGTCCAATCTGTATGGGGCATCCAGGAACTCTTCCGGTGATCAATAAAGAAGCTGTTCGACAGGTTATTCGGATTGGAACAGCTATCGGTGGCGAGATTGCAGATTTCACAGAATTTGATCGAAAGAATTATTTCTACCCTGATATTCCAAAGGGATATCAGCTCAGTCAGTACCAGTATCCTCTCGTGAAGGGCGGTGTTCTTGGTGGTGTTGCGCTCACGCGAATTCACCTTGAAGAAGATACGGCGAAGTCATCACATGATAAGGGGGATTACAGTCTCGTTGATTTTAACCGATCAAGTTTGCCTTTGATGGAGCTCGTAACAGAACCGGTGATTCACGATGCAAAGACAGCATCAAATTTTGCAAAAGAACTTCAGCTTCTCCTTCGATATCTGGGTGCAGGTGAGGCAAATATGGAAAAAGGGGAAATGCGAGTAGAAGCAAATATTTCTATTGCGAAGAAAAATCCAGACGGATCAATTCCAACAAAACCAGACGGCAGACCACTTCTTGGTACAAAAGTCGAAGTAAAAAACTTGAACTCGTTTCGATCAGTGGAACGAGCGATTGAGTACGAGGTGACACGACATATCGACATGATTGAGAGAGGAGAAAAAATTATCCAAGAGACTCGAGGATTCGACGAAACAACAGGGAAGACGTTCTCACAACGAGTGAAGGAAGATTCGCACGACTATCGATATTTCCCAGATCCAGATCTTCCAAAACTTTTCATTTCAGAAATTCCGGATTTTGCGCACGAGACAGTCAAAGTAAGTCTTCCAGAACTTCCATGGGAGAAGAGAGAGCGACTCAAGAGGGAATTCGGTATGAATGATGAGGCGGCAAATGCACTTGTAAACGACACAGTTCTTGGAGGATTTTTCGATAAGGTGATCGGAAATCTATCTGGGACAAAAGCGGGCGAGAAGGCGTATCAGCTGGCAACAAACTACATAACATCTGATGTCGCTGGAATTCTCAAAAAAGAAGGCACGCAGGTAAGCGACACCGGCGAAGAGAAAATTCCTCTTGATCCTGATATGTTCGCCAAACTCATCACACTCCTCACATCAGGAAAAATTGGATCACGAGGTGCAAAAGATATTATTTCGATTATGTGGAAAGAAGGAGGTGATCCAGAGAAGATCGCTGAAGAAAAAGGTCTTGTGCAGAACTCTGACCCCGAATCACTTCGACCAATTGTTGAAAAAATTGTCGCAGAAAATCCAACCGTACTTGCAGACTATAAAGCCGGGAAGCAGGCTTCACTCCAATTCTTTATTGGGCAAATGATGAAAGTGACTAAAGGCTCAGCAAATCCAGAGGTAGTAAGGGAAATTGTCGTAGATGTAGTAAATAAGGCATAAGTGACGTAAAATTCTATATATGAAGAGTTTTCTCCAGTCTGCACGGTTATCGATGACTCTTGCAGTGACTGATTTCAAACTGAGAAACGAGGGTACATGGTTCGGAGTCCTTTGGTACCTCCTTGATCCAATTGTTATGTTTGTGACAATTATCCTTGTGAGAAAAGCAATTATTGCAACAGAGCCAGAGTTCTATCCCGTGTATCTTTTTGTAGGACTAATAGTTTTTAATTTTTTCAGAAGAGCGACAACTCAGTCAATTAGGTCAATTTCAGGTGCGGGGCAGTTCATCAAATCAATGACAATTCCTAAAGCCCCGCTCGTTGCGGGTAAGGTTATTGATGCTCTTTTTACTCACGTCTTCGAAATTGTCTTACTTGCAATAATTTTGATTTATTACCATATACCGGTATGGCATATTTTATTGTATATACCGATTGTTATCGTCTATACCGTTTTCATATTGGGGGTTTCATTTTTGCTTGCAACAATAGGTGTTAAGATATTTGATTTACAGAATCTATGGCCGATTGCAATGCAAATATTGTGGTTTGCTACGCCGATTTTCTATTCTTTACAGAATGTCAGTGAAGTCGTTTCCTCAAATGTAAGTTCAGTGCAGAATATGAATCCACTGTACCAATTCATTCATTCTGCGCGAGAAGCAATTATGTTTGCATCGGTTGATCTCTATAATGTGTTATATATTTGTGCTGTCGCAATTATTTCTATCTTAATTGGACTTTTCATCTTCAGTAGATATAAGAATAGGTTTGCAGAATATATGTAATATGTTTAGTAGAAAAGATACAAAAAAAGAATCGGTGCACGAATCTGATGAGAATATTATTTCACTTTCAAATGTGTCAAAGAGTTTTTATCGTGAGACTCAACATGAACAAAGTGCACTTGTTTTCTTGAAAAAAGTCTTTTGTCTTGAATCAACAGTCGTCCCAGACAGGCGTCAGGTCTTGCAAGATATTAATCTCAAATTAAATAAAGGCGAGAGGCTTGGAGTAATTGGAAGGAACGGAACAGGGAAAAGTACGCTCTTGAGACTTGTTGCTTCTATATATCAGCCAGATGAAGGCGACATTCGAGTTGTGGGAAGCGTTGCGTACATCTCGGGTTTCTCTCAAGGTATTCGTCCACGTCTATCAGGTATGGACAATCTGCGCGTACTCGGTGCATTGTATGGTGTCCCGAATGCTCAGGTTGAGAAAATGAAAGCATCAATTATTGAATTCGCTGAGCTGAAAGATTTTGAAGCAGAAAAAATATTTACATATTCAGATGGTATGAGAGCGCGCCTTGCCTTTTCGGCATGTATGCATTTTATTGAATATAATAACCCCGAAATTATTCTGCTCGACGAAGTATTCAGTGGAGGCGGGGATAGTATGTTTCAGGAGAAAGCAAAAAAGAGATTAGATAACTTTATGTTAAAAGGAAAAACTGTTATTTTTGTAAGTCATTCGATGGATCAGGTGAAGAGGTTTTGCACGAGAGTGATCGTTTTGAAGAATATGACAGTTGTGTGTGATTCTGACCCAATAACAGCGACCACTTTTTTTCAAAATAACCTCTAAATACAGGGCAATATATTGACTGGTAAAGATATTGGCGAACGTGTACTATCATTTTATGAACGATTCTGTGAAGGATAAGAATAGACTTGCTAGTAAGGAATCAAAGGAAATGAACAGTCTTCGGGCGCAGAATCTTTTTCTATCGAGACGGCTCAGCGCTCTTGAATCGAGCGCCTCTTGGCAGTTGAGCCAGGAAATACATTCTTTGATTCAGGTTGTTTTTCCTGAAGGATCAAGGCGGTGGTCTTGGTATGTTGCTTTTATACATAGTCTGCAGAAGATGGTTAATTCATTTGATCGTGTGGTGAGTCGAAAGACCGATATTCATGGGATGATGACAGGTTTTGTTGATGTATCAGAAATAAAAGAAAAACCACTTATTACAATTATCATGCCCGTGTATAACACAAAAGAGAAGTTTCTTGACGCAGCGGTGCAAAGTGTTCTTGCGCAGACATATAGGAGGTGGGAACTTATTATCATCGATGATAATTCATCGTATTGGAAAACACTCAGATATTTGAAGGCAATTGAGAGTAACAAACAAATCAGAATAATAAAAAATGAGATTACAAAGGGTATAGCTGGTGCTCAGAATGTGGGTATTCGGCATGCCAAGGGGGAGTTTGTCACTTTTTTAGATCATGATGACGAATTAAGTATGCATGCACTTGCTGAGGTGGCGTATTGTATTCAAGAGAAAAAACCTGATCTGATTTACTCTGACGAAGAATATATAAATACATACGGGGGGAGGGTAGGTGCGTATAGAAAATTTGGATATTCGCCTGATTTACTTATGGCACAAAATTATTTCAATCATCTCACAGTAATTCGTCGTGAACTACTGAAGAATATTGGGGGGCTTCGCTCAGGTTTTGAAGGTTCACAAGACCACGACATGTTGCTTCGTGTGACGGAGCTCATTGATGAAGTGAAGATCGTCCACATCCCGAAGATACTTTATAGATGGCGTCAACATCGAGGATCTTTTTCAACAAAAAGTCGGACAAAAAAAGTGGCCTATGACTCAGCTATTAAAGCTGTTAATGAGGCGTTGAAGAGGAGAAAGATTGATGGTTATGCAGTCGTAGATCCAAAGACACATTACTATCGGGTAATAAGAAAAATTACAGTCACACCAAAAGTTACTATAATTATTCCTTTCAGAAATAAACTTAATTTGCTTAAGAGCTGCCTTGAATCTATTTTAAAGAAGACAACTTATAAAAATATTGAGATTCTTTGTATTGATAATAGAAGTAATGAGTATGGTATTGAAGAGTATTTTGCTTCTGTCCAAGAGAAATATCCTTTTGTTGAGCATATAAAATATAGTGGGTCATTTAATTTCTCAAAAATAAATAATTGGGCAGTTCAGCAGGCAAAAGGGGAATATATTGTTTTTCTAAATAATGATACCGAAGTAATTTCTTCACAATGGATTGAAGAGATGTTACAGCAAGCAATCCGTCCAGATGTTGCGTTTGTGGGAGCGATGTTGTTGTATCCCAATAATACAGTACAACATGCAGGCGTCGTCCTTGGGCTGGGTGGGGCAGCGGGACATATTTTTACAGGACTTAAGCCTTTGAGAACGTATTTTCACCTTGGCTATATCATTCGGGATGTATCTGCGGTCACCGGGGCGTGTATGATGATTAGAAAAAGTACATTCGATACTTTGGGGGGCTTCGATCCAAAGCTCGCTGTTGCCTTTAATGATGTTGAAGTATGTATACGTGCCCTTAAGTCTGGGTACAGAAACATATACACTCCATATGCACAACTTTACCATTACGAGTCCGCTTCTCGTGGATATGAAGATACACCGCAAAAGAAGGAAAGACACGATAGTGAAGTGAAGAGGCTACTTGATTTGCATGCAGATTATATTTCTAAGGGCGATCCCCACATTCACTGACGCAACTTATGATATTTCACCTATGATTTTTTTGTATAGTTCTATATCTGATTTTAGATATGGTAGTGCAGAGTTAATGTCTTCGGGGGATAGAAATGTGATAGGAATATTTTCTTTGTTATGTACACCGACTCGAGTATTGAGTTCTGGGATTTGATTTATAGATTGCAACATAGATATTTGTCTTTTTAGTGAAGAGACATTTTCCGATAGTGTTTCAGTGTGAAGGATATAGACGTGTTTTCTGATATTTGTGATGATTTGTCGTAGACTTTGTTCATTATAGTGGTGAGGTATGCCAAAAAAGTCGCAAAAATATTTGCATAAAGGACTTTCGGTTTTTACCCAATCTACAAAGAGAGGGGTCTTTTCTTTGGATATTCTGCTTTTTATATGATTGTATAAGGACTCGACGAGACTGAGAGGTTCTCGCACAACTGTAATGTATATTGGCCTTTTGTGAGGAAAATATTTATGTATCCCGTAGTACACAAGATGTCCTGAAACACATTTAATACGCTCTTTCTCGCAATCATCAAGTGATTCAAAATATTCTTTTATATTTTTTTTAGTTTTGAATGATCGTTCTGAGTGATCGGATTTGAGATTATCTTCATATAGATTTATTACCTCATCTTTTGCGAAGTTACTATGTAACCATTCTCTAAATGATGTCCCACCCGTTTTGACAATATGGAGGAATATAATGATTGTGTTGTCAGAGATTGGTAGTGCTCTTTTTTCATTTTTTCCGAAGAGGGCATAGTGAATACGTGCGCGCAATGTTCCATTCCAAAAGCGTCTTAAGTCCGGGTATGTCTCTAGATATTGTTGCCAGTTTAATGATGGTTTGAGAGTATGTTTTGTTGCGTATTCAGGCATGAGCATCGTGTCAACGCGATTAATTTCATCTGCAATTTTATACGTCTTGAATTGCGGGAATGTAGATACTTGTTTTAGGTCAATGACTTGATTTTGATCATCTCGCCGAAAATAACCCCACTCGTAATGCCTCGGCTTATCCGGAATATGCAGTGTATCTCCGCGCTCAATTTTGTATTGAAAATCTTCTTTTGAACGTATAGAGAAATGTTGAATTCGAAATAGTTCCCATGTTGGAGTCTCTATCGAAACACTACCTATATGTTTGAGCTCGGTATTCAATGTACTTGCATTATTTCTATAAAAGAAAAAGTGTGGATCAGTTACTCTCTCAACGAGTCTCGGATTTACGATAGATTTGATCCATTGGTTTTTAAAAAAACTTTTATATGCACGATGGTAGAAGCGCTCGCAGTCAGGTTTTGGATCGTGTTTTTCCTGCCCCCCAGAGCCAAAGATTGCCCAATGTATTCCGATTGCTGGAACCCCAAGATTTTTCTCTAAGAAATCTCTTATGGAGAGATTTGTCATACACTGAAGATATTCATCAATATCATAAAAACCTATCCATTGTGATTCGTGTGAAAAACGCATACAGCAGTCTTTGTATGCATCGTATTGTCCTGGACGTAGAGGAAAATGTATATGTGTGATGATTCCTTTCTTTTCGTACTCTTTCAGGATTTCTACTGTTGCATCGGTTGAATCATTGTTATATATATAAAAATGTTCAAATCCCTTCTTAATATGGTATTCAATCCAAGGTCTTAGGTATCTTGCTTCATCTTTCACAAATGCGCACATCGCGAGGAAATATTTGAATTGTTGTTTATTTCTAGTCATTCCAGAAGTTTTTGTGCATACTCAGCCGTTTCTTTAAGCATGTGGGAAACAAATGAGATATGAGTGCGAGTAATGTGCCAATAATTTTAGCAGAATTTATTGATAAATATCTCCATAGCCACAAAGGGTTATGACCAAGGACAAATAATAACTCTCTGTAGATAAAACGAGTTCCAACCGTAAACATGTTTGAACGTGGTTTCGTAACAATACACATGAACGCAAGTGCGGTGTCAAAATAGCGAGCGACAGTTTGGGTAAAAGTGTAATTGTGTGAATGAGCAATAGTTGCTTTAGAATTATAGAGAATTTTATACCCCGCGTGTAGTGTGTCGAGTGAAAACTTTTGATCTTCACACATAACCAAGCCCTCATCGAAAGGGAACTTTTTTAGGATGCTCCGACGAATGCACGACGCCGCGTTAGAGAAAAAGATGTCTGCCATAACTAGATCTCTGCCCGGAATCTTTGCATGGAGGATATCATATTCAGGGAAGTAGAATGAGTAGAAAAACTTTTCGAGAGGATGGTGTTCGGCGCGAGGTATTTGTCGCGCAAAAGTAGCCACTAGTTCATTTTTCATATCTTTTCTTAGTGGCTCAATTATGTTCTGAACAAATGAGGCGTTGTCGATTGTGACATCTTGGGTAAGGAAAATAATTACTTCACCTGTGAGCATTTTTGTTGCAAGGTTTCTTGTTTTTCCATGACCGAATTCTTCGGGGGATATTTTATGAATACGAAGGACATTGTTAAGAAGTGTCTTATGTTTTTTTCTTAATAAGTCGATGCTCCCATCAGTTGAAGATGAGTCGATAACAAGAATTTCATCTGGAGCATATGACTGGTCTATGAGGGACTCAACCATAGCAACAATCGATGCCCCTGGATTTTTTGTAGGTATAAAAATTGAAACTCGCATATACTATGTAGTTTTTATTATCCAATTTCTTACGTGCTGATACACAACATTAATATCAATATGTGAGGTATCTAATATGGGTATTTTTCTCTTTGCCGCGTACGTGGTGTAGCAATCGCTATTCATACAGTTTGTTATCACAAGCGCCTCGATCGTCGTCTTTGTTTTTCTAAGATATTCGTCAATATTCTTCCGAGTGGAATTACTCAATAACCGGTCGAGTGTATTTTTCTTATCAACTGTAAGGATAAGTATATTGCATTTAATACAATATTTGTTTTGTGAAGAAATTTCTTCAATTGCTTCTAATGGGATATATCCGAAGATGACTGTTTTCTCCCCATTTTTTGCTTTGGCGATGAGTTGTTGCAATCTATTAATCTGCCATGAGTATGTTAGCACAAGAGGAACACCGCCTTCGTCAAAGTCAAAAACCGCGATGTTTGCCAACGAATCTCGCTTCAACATATCGGAGATCATCGTCTTTCCCGTACAACTTACACCTACGACAAAGAAGATTTCCTTGACATTTGTTTGATCGATATTTTTATAGAGATACTTTTGAAAACTTAAGTATCTTTTTATTCTCGATAACAGATTATTTCTGAGATTGAGAATTTTCTGCATGGGTATAAATACTGAGGTCTTCATGGGTGGTATTATGATACACTATTATCAAACTTGTTTTTATGCCACTTTTCATCGCAATTAGCATACTAAACATCACACTTACTTCTATAGTATTAGAAGCTTTTCAACTATTTTCAGCGACAGCGGTAAGAATTGAGTTTGTTTTATTTACATTAGGTTATTTAGTGAGCCTCTATATCAGTAAGAGGAAACATAAAGGACTGCATCCACAGGTCAGAAAACACTCGCACGACCCGATTATTTCAGGTATTAAGTGGCCTACAGTAACGAAAGTATTGTTTTGGGCGCTCAATGTTTGCGCCGTAGTCATTATTGTATTCCAAATTTGGAGCGTCCATTATAACTATTCGGGCAATGTGATTTTTGAGAAGGGAAGCTCGTATGTAAATAATTCTCAGATAACAACACCAATGTTTTCTGATGAGTGGTTGGTGGCAAGTTATATCAATAAGATCAATGAAACGGGAGGCCTGCCATTGAATAATCCACTTACAAAAGACCGGGCGTATCCAAATACACTTTTTGGATTTTATTCCCTTGCTGCTGGAGTGAACGCCTTGTTTGGTTTTGATCCGGTGTTTGAATTTTCACTTCTCTATATTGTGTTCCTCCTTCTATTCTCCGTTTCTTTCTTTTATGCAATCAAGGCATTTATTTCAAAACATAGACAATCAACATTCATCGCACTTCTAGGAGTATCGATGTCGTTTCTTATTGCCAACAGCTATTCGTTTGCAGGGTTGTGGACGTTGATTCCGATTACTGGAGGACTCATTTTCCTTTGCTTCTTGATTGCGGGGCTGCATACAAAAAATAGGGGACTCGAATATATTTCATTTATTGGAGGCATGATAGTTTATCCGCCACTGCTTATTTTCACAGTCCCATTGTTGTATCTATATGATAAGAAAATCAGTAAGCATTATGTATACATAATCACAATTGTTCTTATTGCAATAATTGGATTTCTTACGACAACAGGAGGTCAAGATATTGAGTCGGTACTTAAAATAATCAAACGGTTCATTTGGAGATGGGTACCAGGAGGATCTGAATATGTTGTTGCGCCGACAATGGCAATTCCGCTCCTAATTCTTGTGGCTTCGTTTGGTGGTATTTGGGCCCTTGCGCACAAGCGACAAACACACGAAGAGCGGGCGTTTATCAAATTCTTTAGTTTTGTTATTTTATTTTGGTTGCTCGGTGCATTTTTCTCAAGAGAATTTGTTATCGGATATCCTCGAGCAATTCTCGTTGCGTCGCTACTTCTCGTTGTATTTGCTTGCTACGCTATCGATCATATCTATCAACTCCACAAAGGGAAGATTTCGGACATCCTATTTAGCGACCTTCTGGTAGCAACCATGCTTCTCTCATCGATATACATGTTCGTATGGGGACTAGAAGCTCCACGAAGAGAGCTTCACTCGCAGAAACTTATTTATGAAGATTTGCTCAATTTTCAATACATAAAAGAGTCTCGATTTCTTTCAACAAAATGGAAAGGGCTCGTTGTTGGGGTTGCAACAAAAAATTATCCTCTCTCAACAAAAGAATCTATTGTCGCGGTGAATGACGTGGGGTATTACAGTTTTATGGGTGCGGGGTGTGAGGGAAAAATGCACATAGCAGAGAAGAAGAGAATCCACTATGTGTATACAGATCGATCAGTTGAATGCGACGGGTTCAGACAAATAGGATTCACAACGTCTGAAGATTTTAGACTCTATAAGATCGATATTTCCAGATAGTTTTTATCACTGAGATAAAGTCTTTAAAACCAATTTTTTTGCCTTGTTTTTTATTTCTTGGGTAGTATGTGATCGGGACATCAAGGATTCTATAATTTGAATTTACAGACTTAACTGTGATTTCAATACATTGGTCAAAATTATTTTCAATACAATTGAATGATTCAAATACCTCTTTTTTAAATGCCTTATACCCAGTCATAGCATCACTAATATTTCGACGGCAAAGCTTATTTACAGTAAAAGTAATAAAATAGTTTGCAATCGCATATTTATTGAGCGGATAAAGTTTTGGGTTTCGAGGTATGAAGCGGGATCCAAAAACGAAGTCGCTTTTTCCCGTAATAAGTGGCAACACAATATTTGGTATATTCTCGGGGTCATATTCTAGGTCTGCATCTTGGATTAAGATTATTTCTCCTGCAAATTTCATTGCATATCTTACCGCATCTGCCTTACCACTATTTCGTGCCATAGAAAATGTCTGTATTACAGGATATTGCTCCTGCATTCGTAGTGATATTTCTCTTGTTGTGTCAGTTGATCCGTCATCAACAACAATAATTTTCTCTATGTAGTTATTGAGTTTTTTCTCTACCAATTTCTTTAAAAGAATTGGAAGTGTCTTTTCTTCATTGTATGCGGGAATGATAACAGTTATCTTCCGTGTATCTGACTTAATGGGTGTGGTATTCGTCATTTCCATATTTTGCTACAATATACCCATTAATCAAAATAGTTAAATTACATAGACATCATGGCAAAACGAGTAGCAATCAACGGAGCGGGACGAATCGGGCGAGCATTTCTCAAGTTAGCAGCAGAACATCCTGAGGTAGAAGTTGTCGCAATCAATGATTTGGCGGATATAGAAAATATTGCGTATTTGATGAAATATGACAGTGCATACGGACGTAGTGGTCTTGATATCAAGGCAGATAAAGCTACAGGATCACTTTGGATCAATGGAAAAGAGGTGAAATACCTCTCAATGAAAGAGCCGAATCTTTTGCCATGGAAAGATTTGAATATTGATCTCGTTCTCGAATCAACAGGACTCTTCACCGATTTTGACAAGGCAAATATGCACATTCAGGCTGGTGCGAAGCGGGTGGTTATCTCAGCTCCTGGCAAGGAGGGTGCTGACGCAGGTGTGAAAGGCGAGACAGTACTCATGGGGGTAAATCCTGAAAAACTTCAGACGTGCACAATTTCATCAAACGCATCTTGCACAACAAATGCTGCGTCTCCACTCATCTCAATTCTTCACGAAGCTATTGGAATGGAAAAGGCTATCTTGAATACTGTACATGGATATACAGCAAGTCAATCACTTGTTGATGGTCCAAACAAGAAAGACTTCCGAGAAGGCCGAGCGGCTGCGATGAACATTGTTCCCTCATCAACTGGTGCTGCAATCGCAACAACAAAAGTAATTACAGACCTTAAGGGTAAGTTTGATGGAGTTTCGATGCGAGTGCCTGTAGTAACGGGTTCAATCGTTGATGTGACATTTATCGCAAAGCGAGCTACAACAAAAGAAGAAGTAAACGAACTTCTCACAAATGCTGCAAAGTCTGACCGATGGAGGGGAATCTTTGATGCATCAAATGAAGAGCTTGTATCTCGAGATATTATCGGCAATCCTCATGCGTCAATTGCTGATCTCAAGATGACTCGAGTGGTAGACGGAACGCTCGTGAAAGTACTCGCTTGGTACGATAACGAAATGGGGTATACGCATGCACTTATGAAGCATGTACTTGAGGCGCTGAAGTAAAAATATGAGGAAATTCCTTTTTATATCACTGCCCCTGTTGCTAGCCGTCGTCTATATTTTTCCAACCAAAGTCATTGCTTGTTCATCTTTTCCAGGTCCGGTCGTGAATTATACTGTGCAAGATTTTTACAATAAAGCGGATGCGGCTTTTACGGGTAAGGTAGTATCAATTGTTGGTGATGATATGTATGGAATGGGTAGGTCTTATAAAACAAAAAATTATTTTGAGGTCACGCAATCTTGGAAAGCTAATCTTGGAAAAAGTGTCAAGGTAGTCGGAATCGATGATGGCCCAGCGTGTCAATATTCGTATCCCTTTGTTAAGGGTCAAGTGTATACAGTTTTCGCAAAATTTATTGACGGTGAGTATCGGGTATTGGAGGGTGGTCCTGGATCAGATGATATTGGAGTATTTACAGTCGAAAAAACATCTGAATACAAAAAATATTTGGAAGATGTCTCGCGCACCGGACTCACGAATCAACAGGCTACAAAGTATATCTTCAAAAGAAGCTTTGGAATAAAACAGAACAGTGTTGATGTGAGAGAATTACAAAAGTTTTTGAATCACAAGGGCTTTGTAATATCACCATCGGGGGCTGGGTCTCCTGGAAATGAGACTACATATTTTGGGATTGCTACAAAGAAAGCGCTCATGAAATTTCAAGAGAAGTATCTTCAGGAAATTGGCATCAGTAATGCAACAGGATATTTTGGCGCGTCTACAAGATGGTTCGTAAATAATATTTCAAATTAAGTTTTTTTATGACAATCCTCGAATCACTCATACTAGGTCTCGTCGAAGGGTTCACAGAATTTCTTCCTATTTCGTCAACTGCTCACCTCATACTCACGTCACACATTCTTGGTCTTGATCAAACTCATTTCCTGAAGACATTTGAGATTGCGATTCAGAGTGGAGCGATTATTGCGGTCTTGGTTGTGTATTGGCGACGATTCCTCGATTGGGAAATCTTGAAAAAAATTACTGTTGCGTTTATCCCAACTGCGATCATCGGCCTTGTACTCTATAAATTCTCAAAACAATATCTTATTGGGAATCTATCAGTTGTACTTTGGGCACTCGCGATCGGAGGTGTTCTTTTGATTGTATTTGAGAAATGGTACAAAAAATCTCAGACGGCTGTGCGTACGGGTATCGACACGCAGGGTAGTAAGCCAATTTCTCCCGCAACAGAAATTAGATCAATGAGTTATAAGAAAGCAGTAGGATTGGGCGTCGCACAGGCAATTGCGATTATTCCAGGCGTGTCACGATCGGGAGCGACGATTATAGGCGGTTTACTTGCAGGTATGAGTCGGGGAGCCATTGTTGAGTTTTCATTCTTGCTTGGTGCACCGACAATCCTCGCTGCAACAGCACTCGATCTTTTCAAGAATGCGGGTTCGTTTACATCTGATCAGGTTGGGTCACTTCTCGTTGGACTCGTAGCAGCATTTATTACAGCACTTCTTGGTATTAAGTTTCTTCTTCGATATGTTCAGGCGAAGACTTTTGTTGGATTCGGTGTATACCGGATTTTAATCGCACTCGTCTTCCTCTCATTCCTCATGTGATATTATTGACGCATATATGACACATATAGAAAAACAAATCCATATAGCATCTGACCACGCAGGATATGATCTAAAAGAATTTCTTAAGGCGAAGCTTGCCGAGATGGAGTATGAAGTTATTGATTGTGGTCCTGATATGCTTATTCCTCAGGATGATTATCCAGACTATATTTCAAAAGCCGCACAAGCAGTTTCTGAATCAAAAGGTATAGCGCGAGCAATTATCATAGGTGGTTCAGGGCAGGGCGAGGCGATGGTTGCAAATAAATATAAGTACGTTCGAGCAGATGTTTTCTACGGAGGAAATATTGATATTGTAAAACTCGGACGAGAACATAATGACGCAAATATTCTCTCGCTAGGTGCTCGATTCATGTCTCACGAAGAGGCGTTTAAGGCTGTTTCAATTTGGCTCGATACGCCATTTTCAAATGACGAACGACACGTGCGACGAATCAACAAAATGAATGAGCTCAGATAGTTTTGGATAAAATTAATTTATTAAGCAAACAAAGAGAATATGATTAAAATAATCCCCGCAATACTTGAAGAAAGATATTCAGAAATCGAAAACAAAATTAATATGGCGTCGTCTTTTTCTACTGACGCTCGATCTGAAGGTGAAGAGGCAGAGTATGTAGATGAATCAAATACATTTGACGAGGAAAACCAGGGAGATATGGCCGGGGGTTCCTACCAGGGTCATCGGCACGACATTACTCCAGGACACTGCGCGCTTGTTCAGATCGATATTTGCGATGGTGTATTTACACCAAAGCCAACATGGCCATTTGTGCTGGGGATTGATACAGATCTTGATTTTAAGGGGTTAATTACTGAAAAGATGGGGCTTCCTCATTGGGAAGATATTGATTTTGAAATCGATCTCATGTGTGAGAACCCTCTTCAGTATGTTGAGCGTTTTATTCGGATGGGCGCATCAAAGATGGTTGTTCATAAAGACTCAGGATCAAAAGAAGAAATCAAAGAAGCACTCGAACTTATTCAGTCTTTTGGTGTTGAAGCATATCTCGCAGTTCCAGCAACGCAACATGTACAAGGCGCACAAGAAATTGGCGAACTCCTTCAGGTTGCAAACGGTGTACAGGTTATGGGGGTGACACCAGGACTCCAAGGTCAGTTATTTAATCCTGAATCAATCAAAACCGCTCACAAGCTTCGAGAGGAATACCCCGATCTTCACATACAGATTGATGGATCAGAAAATGAAGAAACAATTCCACAGTTCATAGATGTTGGCGTTGATACTTTTGTAGTCGGATCTGCATTGTTTGGTAATGAAGATCCGATTGGGGAATACGAGTTTTTATCAAATTTTGAGTAAGTATTAAAAATAATTGTTGGATGTTGAGCGCTTCCGCAGACCGCAGGTAGAGGACTTAGCGAGACATACAACAATTATTTTTGTTATACTTTAACCATGGCGAACATTACAGATAAAGAGGTCAAAGCGATTGAACTCAAGGCGTATGAAATACGTCGATCAATGCTAATTGCACTCACCGAAGCAAAGTCTGGACACACTGGCGGTCCGCTTGGGCTTGCAGAGATTTATACGACTCTTTATTTTTCTCAGATGAAACATAATCCACGAGATCCTAAGTGGAAGGAGAGGGATTATATGATCGTATCAAACGGTCACACATGTCCGATTCTTTATGCGACACTTGCACACGCGGGATATTTTCCAATTGAAGAATTGATGACCTTACGAAAGTTCGGTTCTCGTCTCCAGGGTCATCCTCATCGACACATGGCTCCTTTTGTTGAGACAAGTTCAGGTCCTCTTGCATCAGGTCTTTCGCAGGCAGTGGGTATGGCAATCGCCGACAAGATGGATAATGGCAAAATTTCACAGCGCAATTTCTATGTGATTTTGTCTGATGGAGAACATGATTCAGGACAAACATGGGAAGCGGGCCTTCTTGCTGCAAAAGAAAAGTTGGGAAGTATTATTGCGATTCTTGATCGAAACAATATTCAGATTGATGGATACACTGAGGATATTCTTCCTCTCGGTTCTCTTTATGATAAATACAAAGCATGGGGTTGGCATGTACAGGAAGTAGACGGGCACGATGTTGGGGCTCTTATCGACGCAATTGCCAAAGCAAAAGCATCATTCGACAAGCCGTCTATGATTGTCGCGCACACAATTCCAGGGAAGGGGGTGAGTTTTATGGAAAATAGATATGAATGGCACGGGACCCCACCAGATTTGGGTAATGTGAAAGGTGCGCCCGAAAAAGGAAAACAACTTGAAGAATCTCTCAAAGAAATCGATAGAACAATCGAGCGACTCAAAAAAGAGGTTGCGAGCTATTCAAATTAATTTAATGAAATAATTTTAAAATCATGCCACTTAATCAAAGACTAAAACTAAATCCAAAGTTGTTTGACAAAGATGTTGAGCAGGTGCCAATTCGAAAAGGATTTGGTGAAGGACTTTTGGTTGCAGGCGAGAACGATCCAAGAGTCGTTGGGGTGTGTGCCGATCTTACCGAATCGACACAGATGAATTTATTTAAGGAAAAATTCCCTGAACGATTTGTCGAGGTTGGAGTTGCTGAACAAAATATGGCATCAGTTGGTTCAGGTCTTGCGGCAATGGGGAAGATTCCTTTTATCACGTCATACGCCGCGTTCAATCCTGGAAGAAATTGGGAGCAGATTAGAACAACAATTGCTTATAATAATCAGAAAGTAATAGTTATTGGTTCGCATGCCGGTATTTCTGTTGGGCCTGATGGAGGAAGTCATCAAGCAACTGAAGATATTGCAATTATGCGAGTCGTTCCGAACATGGCAGTCATCGCGCCGATTGATTCTATTCAAGCAAAGATGGCAACCATTGAATCTGCAAAAGATTCTGTTAAAACACCTGTATATATTCGTCTTGCACGAGAAAAAACCCCTGTCATCACGACTTCAGAAACACCGTATGAATTCGGTAGGGCACAGCAATTATTTATTCCAAAGACAGGGAAGGCTGATCTTACAATTTTTGTGACAGGCTCTCTTACGTACAATACACTTATTGCCGCACAAAACCTCGAGGCGCGCGGTGTAAATGTTTCTGTAGTAGCGATGCACACGATTAAGCCACTCGACGTAGACACGGTAGTTGATGCTGCAAAAGAATCAGGAGCGGTAGTCACGGTAGAAGAACATCAGATTGCTGGTGGGTTTGGAAGTGCCATTGCTGAAGTGCTCTCAGCACGCCAGCCAACACCTATTGAATTCATTGGTGTAAAAGATCTGTTTGGTCAGTCAGGAACCCCCGCCGAACTTATTGAACACTATGAGATGGGATTCAATGCAATTCTTGATGCATCAACGAGAGTCCTCAAGCGAAAAGTAAAATAGATTTCTAGTCACTTACTTCAATAATCACCTCTTTTAAATATCGGAACACAACAGGGAGGCTCTTTTTTGTGAAGGATCTCGAGGCGACCCCAGACCATTGACTGATTTGGCTGTAAAGTGTTCTTAAATCGTTAATATTTTTTACAGAAACATCTTCCGAGATAGCTGCTTTAATATAAAAGTCGATAGCAGTTGTTGCGCCATACAAGCCGTTGAAGAAAATTTGTAATGAGCGCGTGAGCTCGGTTATTTCTTCTTTTGTACGGTCTTTGGTAATTATCCTATCTCCCAACTTTTCAATAATTTTTTGCATGACAGCATCTTCTGTGATCGTGTCACCTGTTTTTAGTGCGAGACAAAATCCTAAGTAGAATTTAAAATCGGACAAGACTTCATGGAGGGGAGCACATGCTTCTGTTAGTTGTTCTCTGAAAGTCTGGCAGTTCTCATCTTGAGCGAAATGTTTAATAGATTCAATATCTGCAATATCCCACGTCTCGGCAAGGCGTTCTTTTCTAAGCTCTTCAGGTTCGTATTCAGGACTGAAGTAAATCATGTTGATGTCGAAAATGTATTTATTCTAGATATTTAATGCCCCAGTCTTTTGGCGCTCGTGCAAGCCAGTCCAACAAGCCGCCTTCACTTAGAAGTCCTTTTTGCGCACCAATACACTGACATACCGACATTGAGTTTATTGAAGCCCATTTCAGTGCATCTTCTTCACTCTTTCCTTTTGCAATCGCAACCGCAAAGGTTGAGGCAAATGCATCACCTGCTCCAGTTCGTTCGTATGGCGGTTTTGGGTCAGGGTATGCCTCGAGATATATTGCCTTGTCGTTCATAAGTGTATATGAGCCATCTGGTCCGTCTGTGATGACGGGGAGTTCGGGGCCAAGTTTTTTCATTTCATGGAGAAGTGTGGGGAGGTGCCGACTTTCAGTATTCAAAATCTGTTGCGCTTCTTCGACATTACAGAAGAAGATATTTGTCCGTGCGTAAATTTCTTTTAGAACATCTTTGCCGAGTTTGATTTGAAATGTTCCAGGCTGGAATACAAGTTTTACATTTGGATGTTCCTTGAGATATCGAGCAATTTCATGATGAAATTCTGTTGATGTATCTCCAAGCGAGCTTAGGTACATCCATGTTGGTTCTTCGAGATGTGAAGGGAGAGCATAGGGAAATACTTCGTGTTTGATGAGAATTGTCCGATCATCTTTATACCAAAGAACATAATGGTAGTTTGTTGTGAGATGCTTGTGAGATGAAATGTAGTGAGTTCCCACTTTGTCTTTTTTGAGATGTGCGATACATTCTTCGCCATTTTTATCAGCACCTACATGGGCGATGAGTGAAGATGATAACCCCAGCCGAGCCGCAGATACAGCTGCATTGGCACTGTTACCTACTGCAGGGACAATCTCCGCAAACTCAAATGGAATCTTCACTCCATAGTCCATGGCGATTTCTTTATGCCCATGTTCATTTGTGATGATGTGTGCGTCTTTTAGTCGAATGAATGCATCTATGACGATATCTCCAATCGCAACAAAGTCTGATTTATGTGAAAACATATGTATATTTTATCATCAGGTAGATGACATATCTATGGGGATTTAGGATATTTCGGGGAAAGATGATCTGATACAATGGGTATATATAAATAAATACGATAATTATGACTGCAGTTCCAACACTACGAGAAACAATCCAGAAAGCACGATCAGAGAAAAAGGCAATTGGACATTTCAATATTTCAAATCTTGAGGCTCTTCATGGTATCTATCGAGCAGCAAAAAAACTTAATGTTCCTGTAATTATCGGTGTATCAGAAAAAGAAAGAGATTTTGTTGGTGTTGGTGAAGTTGTTGCACTTGTCCGCGAGATTCGAGAAAATGAACATTTTCCAATATATCTCAATGCTGATCACACATACTCATTTGAGCGAGTGAAAGAGGCTATTGATGCAGGATTTGATGCTGCTATTTTTGATGGGGCACAACATTCTTTCGAAGAAAATGTTGTAGCAACAAAGAGATGTGTTGATTATGCGAGACAATACACAAAAGAAACAGGACGAGATGTACTTATTGAGGCCGAGCTTGGGTACATTGGCGTGTCTTCGAAGCTTCTAGATAAGGTGCCTGAAGGAGTGGGGACAGATCCAGCATCCCTCACATCGGCAGAACAAGCATTGCAATTTGTCCAAGAAACAGGAGTTGATCTTTTTGCACCAGCCGTTGGAAATATTCACGGCATGCTTAAGGATATTCCAAATCCACGACTCAACATTGAGAGAATTGCTGAAATTACTGCAACAATCCCACAAGGCCTTGTTCTTCATGGTGCCTCAGGAATACTCACCGAAGATTTGGAGAATGCAGTAAAAGCAGGTATTGCAATCGTTCACTACAATACAGAGCTCCGTGTGGCATATAAGGACACACTCAAAGATACACTTGAAAAAAGCGGAGATGAGATTGCTCCATATAAATATCTCGAAGCATCTGTCGAGGCGGTAGAAGCTGTTGTTGAAAGCAAACTCAAAACAATGAATCATATGACGCAGTAGGGTTCGGTGAAGAACATCTTTTACACTTTCTATCCTGATGTGTTAAAATTTAACTATGTCGGACATTCAATTTGACGAACCTCAAAATCAAATGAGATATCAGTCGAGAAGAATTCTCGGTGAGCCCGCGACTCCTACGGTTATTAAATTTCTTTTAAAGAAGGGGATTGCCCGCGATGAAGAACATGCAACAAAAATACTTATGATTGCCATTGGTATTATGTTTTTCATTTCAATTATTTTATTTGTTAACTACATCAATCCGCCTGAAGCAAATGTTTATTATTCTGGTTCGGAATAATTCGATATATTATTTTTTATGAATCGATCTTTTTCACATAAACATCATAAAGAAAGGATATCGGGTTTTACTCTGATCGAACTTCTTGTAGTAATTGCGATCATCGCACTCCTTTCAACAGTTGTCCTTGCAAGTGTTGGTTCTGCTCGAGCTAACGGACGAGATGCGAAACGAGAACTTGAGTCGAGAAGTATGATGAATGCTTTATATATTTTTGCGGGCAAACATAATGGATACGTACCATATGATGGTGTCTCTGGAGACAATGGTTCGCTTACTGGTGTGTCCCTTGCGACATATGGTTGCGACGCTAATGGAACCCCAGGGTCTAATCACATTGAGACATTGCAGAATTTTGAAAATGCAATTATTTCAAGTGGTTCGGCGCCTGAATTACCCCTTGATCCACGCAATGCGAGTGGTTTTTGCTATACATACATATCAGGGCCGCGAATTGGGACGGTAAATGGTCGAGAGGTGGCTGAGTCCGGTACTTTCTATTTCATATCTGAAACAAAACGTTGTGGAGAATTCAACAGAAAAGTCGGAGTATCGGTAGGAAGACAAGATGTTAATACATATATACGGAGTGGTTACCCAGGTGAACTAAATAATATTCTCAACACTGGGTGGCAGTTTTGTGATGGTGGTTCAGGATCAGCCGGCTAGTCATAAGTATTACTCTATAGCGCTATGGGGAGGGTAGGGTTGCATTCCTACCTAAAATATGGATAATTCACGACCTATGTTAAAACTCGACATCAAAAAACGAGAAGGTACAGCAACAAAATCACGAAACGCAGGGATGGTCCCAGGTGTTTTCTATGGTCCAAAGGCACCTTCAACATCAATAGAAGTTAATGCAAGTGAATTTAAAAAGGCTTTTCGAAAGGCCGGTGAATCAACAATCGTTACTCTTACAGGAGTTGATGAAGATCATGATGCGCTTATCCACGATGTAACACGAGACCCAATTTCTGGCGAAGTGACACATGTAGATTTTTATGTAATTGAAAAAGGTAAGAAGGTACAGGTACACACACAGCTCGAATTCGTTGGAGAAGCTCCAGCAGTCAAGACTCTTGGTGGTATCCTTACAAAGGTGATGCATGAAGTTGAAATTGAAGCCCTTCCTAAGGATCTCCCACACTCAATTGAAGTTGATATTTCATCACTCGTTGATTTCGATAGTCAGATCAAGGTATCAGATATCAAGCTCCCGGCAGGCGTTGTAATCCTTTCAGATGCTGACGAGGTAGTTGCTCTTGCTGCAAAACCTAAGGAAGAAACAGAAGAAGTTGCTGCACCAATTGATATTGCAAATATTGAGCTTTCAGTAGAAAAGGGTAAGAAGGAAGAAGAAGTTCCAGCAGCTGAGTAGTATTAAATAAAATGAGATAAAAAAGAATGGGGGGGTTAATCCCTCTTTTCTTTTTTGATATACTATCAAGGCATGTACAAAAAAATTTTCAGAGTTTTTCTTATTGTCGGTTTTGTTTTGTCTTTTTTTACATTTCTCCCAGGAGTACACGGGCAGACACTCGATTGTAGTAATCCCGCAAATAGAGAAACATGTCTCGCAGAACTTGCAAAGACTGAACAAGAGATTACAAATCTCAATGCCCAACTTGAGGCCAAAAGAAGAGAGGGGGCATCTATTAAACGTGATAAGGATATTATTGACCTCCAGATTCAGTCGGCAAAACTGAAAATCCGACAGCATGACTTGGCGATTGCAAAACTTGGTAAGGAGATTGAGACTAAAAATAACAGCATTAGTGCTCTTACAGACCGAATCTCAAAGGGGAGATCTTCAATTGGAGAGATGATTGCCAAGACTAATGAGCTCGATGAGTATTCGATTGTCGAAGTGATGCTTTCAAATAAGAACCTTTCTGATTTTTTTGTTGATATAGACTCATTTGCATCGATTCAGGATTCGATGAGGACAGAGCTTGAAGGTATTCGAAAAGCAAAGAAAGAGACTGAAGAAGCAAAGAAAGAATTAAGCGAGAAGAGAAACGAGGAAATTGATACAAAACAAGATGCCGAGGCTCAGAAGAGATTGGTTGAAAAAGCTGAAGCAGAGAAAAGAAGATTATTGAGTATCAATAATGATGAACAGAAATCATATCAAGCAGTCATTGCAGACAAGCAGGCAAAAGCGGCAAAGATTCGAAACTCACTCTTCCAACTTCGAGATGCTGCATCAATTAAGTTCGGTGATGCGGTAGTCCTTGCAAAACGAGCAAGTGAAAAGACGGGTGTGCGAGCAGCTCTCATTCTTGGTGTTATCCAGCAAGAAAGTAATCTCGGTCAAAATGTGGGGTCTTGCTATCTCTCAAGTGAAAGGGGGAATGGGGTGAGAATTAGCAATAATCAGGCTGTGTCTAATGTCATGAAACCTGGTCGAGATGTTGAGCCATTCATGTCGATTACATCTGAGCTTGGTCGCGATCCTTTCAAGACTCGAGTCTCTTGTCCATATCAGGTGGGATATGGAGGGGCTATGGGTCCGGCACAATTTATTCCTTCGACATGGATGTCTATGCGAGGGAAGGTGGCTTCGCTCCTTGGTAAAGGGGCCGCAGATCCATGGAATCCTGAAGACGCATTTATGGCGTCTGCTTCATACCTCTCAGAGCTTGGAGCAAGGTCTGGTTCGTATACAGCAGAGCGAAATGCTGCGTGCAGGTACTATTCAGGTCGCGCATGTAGTGGAAGTAATTCGTTTTACGGTAATCAGGTGATGAGTAAAGCATCGGCAATCCAGGAGAATATTGAATTTATCCAAAATAACTAGCGTATAGATGATGGGGGACGATTTCTTGCAAACTAACCCTTTTATGCTATATTGTCTCAATCATGAAAGCAGATATCCATCCAAAATATAACGAAAAAACAGTATTCACATGTGCTTGTGGAGCCTCTTTTACTATGGGCTCTATCAAGGAAAAAGTAACAGTTGAAATCTGTTCAAATTGCCACCCTTTCTATACTGGGCAGGAAAAGGTTCTCGACACAGCAGGACGACTCGATAAGTTCAACGCTCGACGATCAAAAGCGACTGCAACTCCAAAGAAGTCTTCAAAGAAGTAACTATGTACATCGAAAAAAGCCGACTCTCGTTCGGCTTTTTTCTTTGGCAAATCTTAATCAAGAAATATAGGGTATAATTTACATGTAATTTATGGCTTTCGACCTCGATGAATTAAAAAAAGATCACAAGACAAGTTTCTTTGCATTTGAACTTGAGCGTCTTTATGCTGCAAAAAAAGAAGTAGAAATGATGGCAACAGATCCTGCGATGGCTGAAATGGCAAAAGAAGAGATGGTGTCTCTCGATGTGCAGATCAAGGGTTTTGAAGAACAACTCGAAAACATCTTGAAAGCCGAAGAACAAGAGCTCGAATCACCTTCAGAGCTGATTCTTGAAATCAGAGCTGGAGTTGGAGGCGATGAAGCAGCTCTTTTTGCGCATGATCTTGCAGATATGTATCGAAAGTATGCAGTGATGAAAGGATGGGGAGTTAAAGAAGTGGATATTTCCGAAAGTCTTTCTGGAGGCTATAAGGAAGCATCTTTTGAGTTCTATGGAAAAGGTGTCTATGACCTCCTCAAGTATGAAACAGGAGTACATCGAATCCAAAGAATTCCAGCTACTGAAAAAGCCGGTCGAGTACACACATCAACTGCCTCTGTGGCAATCCTTCCGATTCGAAAGAAGGTGACTATCGTTGTTCCTCCTTCTGATATTGAGATGGAGCTCTCTCGATCTGGAGGAGCCGGAGGACAAAACGTAAACAAAGTGGAAACTGCGGTTCGACTTATTCACAAACCAACAGGAGTAGATGTTCGATGTACGTCACAAAGAAGCCAGCTTAAGAATCGAGAAATGGCTATGCAAATTCTCTTATCAAAACTCGAACAAATGAAGATTGAGGAAGAAGAGCGAAAATTTGCCGCAGATAGAAAGGGTCAGATCGGAACAGGTAATCGATCGGAAAAAATTCGAACATACAATGTTCTTCAGGATCGAGTAACAGATCATCGCATCAAAGAATCGTGGCACAATATCGAGTCTATTTTCCTTGGTAATATTGATAAAATAGTGACAACAGTTACCGAAAGAATGGCCTCTGGCCAGGTAGCAGATACAAGCTCATCTGATGATGAAGAATAAAAGGCTTAACCAGGCCACATAATAGGCATTACAGTCTATTGTTTTCCCTAGAATCATATGGTAGTATCGACCCCACATATGTCAGCAAAAACAGATAACAAAAAAAGCGGAGTAGATGCAATGTTTAAGGCAGGTGCTCATTACGGCTTTGTAAAATCACGACGACACCCAAGTATCAAGTCATTTATCTTTGGTGTTAAGAACCGAATTGAAATCTTTGACCTCGAAAAAACAGAAGCACAGCTCGAAAAGGCTCTCGAATTTATTAAGTCTATTGCAGAGCAGGGTAAACCAATCCTTTTTGCATCAGGTAAAAGTGAATCAAAGGAAATCGTAAAGAAACATGCTCAGGCTATCAACGTTCCATTTGTTGCGGGTCGATGGATCGGAGGAACTTTCACTAACTTTAGTGAAATCAAACGACGAATCGAAAAACTCCTCACACTTCGAACACAAAAGGAGAAGGGAGAACTCAAGAAATATACAAAGAAAGAACAGCTCATGATTGACCGAGAAATGGAAAAGCTTACATCAATGTTTGATGGTCTTACATCTATGGTGGGTCTCCCAGCTGCACTTTTTGTAGTTGATTCAAAACGAGAACACATTGCTGTTGCTGAAGCAAAAGAAAAGGGTATTCCAGTAGTTGCCCTCTGTGGTGCTGACTGCGATATTTCTCTTGTGGACTACCCAGTTGTTTGTAATGACTCTGCAACATCAAGTATCGAATTCTTCGTAGCGAAGATTGCCGATGCATACTCTGCGAATAAGCGAGTTGCGACAACTGAAGTAAAAAAGTAAAATATATTACTGTTGGACTAATAATTTAGTCCTCATATTCCACTAATAACTCATTATTTAATTTCTACGAATTTTATGACTGCAATTTCAATCGAACAGGTAAAGGCTCTTCGAGAAAAGACTGGCATCTCTGTTGCGCAGTGTCAGAAGGCACTTACTGAAGCAGAAGGAGATGAAGCAAAGGCTCTCGAAATACTTCGAGCAAAAAGTGCAGACGCAGCAGCAAAAAAGGCTGACCGAACTCTCGGAGCTGGCTCTGTAGCAACATATCTTCATTCAAATGGGGCAATTGGCGCTATGGTGCTCTTGGCATCAGAAACCGACTTCGTATCAAATAATGAGGAATTTAAGACGCTTGCACGAGATATTGCGATGCAGGTGTCAGCAACAAATCCAGAAACAAAAGAAGCTCTTATGGCGGAACAGTTCATCAAGAATCCAGAGTTTACAATCGGCCAACTTGTTGAAGGTGCGATTCAGAAATTTGGTGAAAAAATCGATATTGCACAGTTCGTGCGATACTCTGCGACACAGTAAATAATCTTTATGATCATTTCATTAATCATATTTGCGATATCTGTCATTGTGCTTGCGCTTATGTGGCGGGTGAAGAGCCTTGAATTGTCCACCGGGCAACCCCACAGTATTCTTGATTTGACCCATATCGATGAGAAGATTGTAGAGCTATGGAAAAGGGGAAGAGTATATATGAAGGAAATATTTATGCCCAAAATGAACGAGAAATTTCACAACACATTGATAAGTATAGAGAACAAAATCATCAAAATGTTCTCGAAGTATATTCATAAATTGGGGCATATTGCGGATATTGTTCGAGGAAAAGACTTGCCAAAAAACCGAGGATCAGTATCATTTTACTGGCAACACCTCGATTCGATAGAATAGTCGGTTGAGAATAGCGACAAATTGCCACTTTAGCTCAGTTGGTAGAGCAACTGTTTTGTAAACAGTAGGTCCCCAGTTCAAGCCTGGGAAGTGGCTCCAAAAGAATCTATCTAAGAGAAGTGCCGATACCATGGATGGTATTAATTGTCCCCATTGGAGAGCCTTGAGAATTACATTGAGTTCCTGAATATACTTGGCATGTACCACCACTCGTATACCCACCTATTACATTTGGTCCCGTAGTAAATACTTGGTAGTTTGCATAGAGTCTTGAAACACCAGGTGTGTACAATACAGATACGTACCCACGCAATGTGTCTTGGATATCAAGGAGAATACTTGCGCTGCATGTGCAATAAGTCACATTTGTTATTCTTCCACCGAAATATTGAGTTCCTCCTCCACTTATGGAAGATCCCGATCCTCCAAATGCTGACGTTAAACCGCCCGCAATACCCGATACGGCACCTGCTGCGGCGCCCGAACTTGAATTGTTCGAACCTCCGCCATTTGATGAGTTTGTATTATTTGAACTACTTGTACTTGCATTTGATGCCGTATTTGAAGTTGATTGCTGGCTTTGTCCGGAAGAAGCACCGCCCTCTGTTGCATCTGTGTCAGAAGATTCATCAATGACAAAGACATATCCGCTTGATGAAGTTGAGGTACTTGAAGTGGCTGATGTTTGAACATCATTTTGATCAGATGTCTGATCGGATGTTTGAATCGTCTCTGTATCAATACTATTTTCTATATCACTTTCTATGCTGCCCGATCTGATAGATGAGAGGATGGAATTGAGTTTTGCTCGAGTATTAGCTCCCACAATACCTGTTGGGGTAGTAAGTCCCGCTGGGGTGAGAATTTCGTCTTTGTAGAGCATTTGGAAGCGATTTACGGCATCTTTCGTTTTGTTTCCGTAGAATGAAGTGGGCATATCATTTGAGCCAGGTCCGGTGAGGGAGACAATTGTTTGAGAGTTACTATTGAGGACGAGCTGGAGATACTTTACATCGGGATCGTAGCTCTTATTTGGGGCAAGAGTTTTGGTAAAAGTAAAAGATGATGGGATATCAGAGACAGAGGCTCCGGATACGCCAGTTGCAATAAAAAAAGAACTCAATAGTAAAATCGTAGGTAAATATATGAACGCTTTGATCTTTGTGAGACGTTGCATCAACCGATGTTTGGGTAAGTACATGCACCCATTATAGCAAGGTTTATTTTTTTATCGATCGTGTTGATGAACTATTTTTACTCGTCGTAGCATTTTCCTTTTTAGCTTTTTTCTCCTCCTCAATTTCTCTTTGTTTATCTATTTTTTTGAGTTTAGGGATTATCTCTTTCATTTGATCAATTGTTGTTGAACCGTAATATGTATTGTCGTTTATCACCAAAGCGGGGAGTTGTTTGTTTATCTTATAAATACTTTTTAGCGTATCAAGCGCCGATAACTCAAGATTGTAGTCGAAAGAATAGATTCGAAGATCATCAGGGTATGTTTTTCGAAGATACGTGAGTACTTCGCCTGTAGTTCCGCAATCAGGACATTCATCGATATTTCCATAGAAATACATGATTGTTGTGGGTGTTTCTGGGCATTTCGTCGCGAGCCGAGTCATGAGCAAGTAGTCTTTTATTTGAAGAAGAGAGTATTTCTTTTTGAGGTATACAAGTTCACTTGATGGTTGACCTGAGTCATTTGATTCAATATATGAGAGTTTACTTGCAAGTGTTCCAAGTTCTCGAGAAAGAAGTGAATCTGCCGGAGCGTTCTTGCATGAAATTTCTTTCAATAGATCAAATTGGGTTTCTGATGAGATAAAATCAAGCTCGATGTTGTCCTGAACGCTCCTAATCTCATTGTATCGACGTACATCAAGAAAGTTGTTTAGAGAAACAACACTTATAAATACGACAAGCGTGATGAGGAATGAAAGGAAATATTTCTTCGCATCGAGGGGATTTCTCATATATTTGTGTGAAAGATTTATACTATATTAGACTTAAAAATGCTATGCACGACTCAATTATCTCCAACTTGCTTCTCTTTTACTAATGGTATTCCATACTGATTTGAAAATCCAGAAAGGTGAGATAAACGAGTAAAGAAAAACGAAGAACAGCGCATCAGTCCATACACCTACGGTTCTTTTACCATCGGGATCATCTGTCGTGAGTCGTGTGGTGATATGGCCATACCAAATTGCAAAACATAGGACAAGGATTACAAAGAGACCAATTATTGATGTAGTCTGGATATTGTAATACCACCAATCAATCGTGAGGAAGTTATACGAAAAATCCCAACCTGTTGCAGACGCTTCTTTGTAGGATTTAATTGCTTGAGAGATGGTATTTATAATTGAATAAATAACACTGAAGATGGTTACGAGAATTGAGAAAAGAGAAAGGGGGAGTATGAACATTCCTAAATTGCTGTATGCAGGATTAAAAATGAGCCGTCGATAGTCAATTGAGTTTTGGAGGAAGCCACTCGTCCAGCGTACTCGTTGGCGGTAGAGTTTGTAGACACTTCGAGGTCCAACCGTAAAGACGATGGCTTTTTCAGCATTTGCAATAATATAGTGTTTTGATTGGAGGCGAAGTGCAATTTCGAGGTCTTCGGTATTGTGGGCGTGTTTGAATTTTCCGATGTCGTTAAAGACAGATTTTCTGAAAATTGAAAATGGTCCAGGTGTTACATATTGAGCGTCGAGAAGATTGAGAACTTTTCTAATGAAGATAGACATTTTGTATTCAGCATTCTGCATCATGCGGACGAACGTGTCGGGATTTTCAATTCGCATAGACGGAGTCACGACCATATATGTCGGATCTGCAAAATGGGGCATCATATAGTTGAGGGCCTCTGAGTCTACGGCGGAATCGGCATCAAGACATCCGACAAATTCACTTTTACTCATCTCAATACCATAATTCACCGCTGTATACTTACCACCATTTTCTTTTTGGTGGAGGAGGACTTGAGGATTGTCTTTGAAGGTCTGGATGATATTCCATGTATTGTCTTTTGATCCATCATCGACAACCATGATTGAGAGTTTGTCTTTCGGGTAGTTGAGTTTGAGAAGCGATTCGACTGTTTTGAACACGGTTGTTTCCTCATTAAATACAGGAACGACTATTGTTACCGATGGTTTTTCTGTGTCGGGTTTTGATTTGAATGCATTTTTTAACTCTTCTTCATCAATATTCCTTTTGTCATTGCGCTCAAAAAGAGTCACAAGCATGAATACTTGTACGTATGTAAAGATAAAGAGAATGACGTATAAGAGGTAGGTGATAATAATGGGCATTTGGCCGTTGGTTTATACATCGAATATATATAAAAAACGCCTTAAAATCAATGAAGTTTTACGTTTATTAGCCATTGAGAATCGTCAATGAGAAGTGTATACTCGTTGGGATAAAACTTTTTAAATATACGTATTATATGGCCGAGAATGATTTAAAAAACCAAGCGCAGTTTCGCTCAGAACTTCCAGATGGAAAGGGTCATATTCACCCGGTTTCTTTGATGATTTCTGACATCGCCCGAATTTTCCGAGAGATGGGGTTCGGTATCGCCGATGGTCCAGAAGTTGAGACGGAGTGGTATAACTTCGATGCTCTCAACTTCCCAAAGAACCACCCCGCACGAGATATGCAGGATACATTTTGGTTGAAACGAACAGGTCCAGATGGTGAAAAACTCCTTCCTCGAACGCATACATCAAACATGCAGATTCGATATATGCAGAACAACAAGCCTCCGATGCGAATTATTGCTCCAGGAAAAGTATTCCGAAACGAAGCAACAGACGCGACACATGAAGCCGAGTTCTATCAGTTCGAAGGTCTTGTTGTAGATAAAGAAATTTCTCTCGCAAATTTGAAAACCGTCCTCGCCACTTTCTTCAAAAAAATGTTCGGCGATGATGTACAACTTCGATTCCGACCATCGTTCTTTCCATTCGTTGAGCCGGGTGTAGAAGTAGATATTTATTTTAAAAACCGATGGCTCGAGGTGATGGGGGCGGGATTGATTCATAAAAATGTTCTCGAAGCGGGATTTAAGGGAACTGACGTTAATCCAACTGAATGGACAGGGTTCGCATTCGGAGGGGGAGTTGAAAGACTTCTTATGATCAAATACGGAGTTGATGATATCCGACATATCTACTCAGGTGACCTTCGATTTGTACATCAATTTTAATTTTAAATTGCGGAGTAATTAAAGCGACAAAATTCACAAAACAACATGAAACTCTCATACAAATGGCTGCAATCATATTTTGACGAACCACTTCCAAGTCCTGAAGAACTTGCGAAGCTTTTTACGATGCAACTTTGTGAAATCGAAGGGATTGAAAAAGTTGGCGACGACACTCAGATTGATGCGAAAGAACTTCCAGATCGAGCGTGTTATCTCCTCGGGCATAAATTCTTCGCAGATGAGATCGGAGCGCTTTTGAATATAAAACCAAAAGTATCTTCGGTTGAGGGTCTTGTGGCGCCATCTACAACTCTCGATCAAAAAGTTGGGCTCAAGATTCAAACTGATATGTGCAATCGGCATATCGCTCGAATCGTGACAAATGTATCTCCCAAAGAATCTCCTGCGTGGCTTGTAGAACGACTTGCGACTATCGGGCAGAAATCAATTAATCTTCTTGTCGATCTTACTAACTATGTGAACTTTGAACTCGGTCAGCCGATGCATGCTTTTGATAAAGATAAAATAAAGGGCACGATGGTCATTCGAAACGCGAATGAAGGCGAAGAAATCACAACGCTTGACGGTAAAAAAGTAACCATGTCATCTGATGTTATGGTGATTGCAGATGATGTACGACCGCTTGATATTGCTGGGGTGAAAGGCGGGGAAGATACAGGAGTAAGTGCGTCAACAACCGCAGTTATACTTGAAGCCGCAAACTTCGATAGAACAAGTATTCGAAAAACATCTCAGAAAGTTGGAATTCGAAATGACTCATCAAAACGATTTGAAAATGGTGTGACTCCAGAACGAGCAACGATGGCAATGGAACTCTACTCAGCACTTCTTGCAAAAGAAATTCCGGAAGCACAATTTAGCGCTATTGAAGATGTGTATCCAAATCAGCCAAAGGAGCGAACAGTTACTGTCGACCCAAAGAAAGTAAAAACACTTCTCGGTATTGAAATAAGTGGCGCAGAGATGCTCAGCATTCTCGCGCGATGTGGGCTCGTACCTACAAGTGCAGATGCTTGGACATTTGCCATTCCTGCACATCGATTGGATATTGCCGACAATGCTGACATTGCAGAAGAAGTGGGGCGAATATATGGATACGATAAGCTTCCGCATGCACCACTTTCTCCTGTATCAAAAATTCCTGTAAATAAAGTGCTTTCTATTTCAAATAAAATTCGAGCATTTCTCCAGTCAAAAGGATTTAGTGAAGTGTATACGCATACACTTGTTGATGGTGCCCAGGAAGTCCTTGCGAACCCACTCAATGCGGATCGAGGAACTCTTCGAGATGAACTTACAGAAGGGATTGTTGAAAACATCACGCTCAACTTACGACATAAGGACTATCTTGGTCTTAAGGAAGTAAAAGTTTACGAAATCGGTCACGTGTTTAATCCAACTAACAATCCGACTGAACATGCATCACTTGCGATTGGAATTGGCGCGACAAAGAAAGAAGTAGTGCAGTCACAGAAAGCGGTACTCGAAACAATCTGGAGAGAGCTGTGCTCGGAACTCGGTGCTGATGTGGTACAAGCGGACGAGAAAGTAACGGCTACTATGAGTGATTTTGTTCTCGAAATTAATCTCGATAAGCTCCTTGCACTTATTCCAGAGCCATCAGACGAAATCCTTCTCCCAAGCATCAAAAATATCGCGTACGAACCGATTGTTGCGTTCCCGTATAGTATTCGAGACGTTGCTGTGTTTGTTCCAGGCGAAGCAACTGAAGCGGGCAAAGTTCTCGATGTTATCAAGCAGAACGGGGGAGTTAATCTTGCAGGAGCATTTATCTTTGATGTGTTCACAAAAAGAAAAGAAGGCGAGCCAGTTCGAACTTCATATGCGTATCGAATGAAGTTTCAATCAAAAGAGAAGACGCTTTCAGAAGAAGAAATTACAGCCGCAATCACAAGCGTAACAGAAGCGCTCAGGGCACAAGTGGGCTGGGAGGTGCGATAGATGTTTATTTAATATGGCTTAACTGCGGTCCTCTTTCTCCACACCTCCACTCAAAGTCAAGTGTCATGCAATAGGGCAAAATGATATAATTAGAGCCATAAAATGATGCTCCGCGGTCAATCAATCGACCACAAAGGACCTCGTTTGGAATACCACTTATTAATCATCAATATAACGCAAATTCTGTATGGCAGAAGAAAAGAAAAAGGGGAATTACGGCGCTGATTCGATTCGAGTACTTGAAGGTCTTGAAGCAGTACGAGTTCGACCGGGTATGTACATCGGAACAACAGGTCCTGATGGTCTTCATCATTTGATTTGGGAAATCTTCGACAACTCTCGTGACGAAGCTATGGCAGACCGATGTTCTCATATCGAAGTTGCGATTCTCCCTGACGGATACATCCGGGTAACTGACAATGGTAATGGTATTCCGGTTGGTATTCATTCAAAGACGAAGGTTTCGGCTCTTGAAACAATCATGACAGTGCTTCACGCTGGAGGTAAGTTTGATAACGACGCGTACAAAGTATCCGGAGGTCTTCACGGTGTAGGTGCATCTGTAGTAAACGCGCTTTCTGAGCATACAAAAGTAATTGTTCACCAGGATGGTGGTATTCATGTACAGGAATACAAAATTGGTAAACCTCAGTACAAAGTAAAAAAGATTGGTTCAACAAAACAGCACGGAACAATTGTGATGTTCAAGGCAGACGCAACTATTTTCAAGGAGGGAATTAATTTCAACTTCGATAAAATTGTAAATCATCTCCGACAGCAGGCATATCTCGTGAAGGGTCTTGAAATCAATGTACTCGATGCACGAAACTGCGATCCAAAAAAGATGGAGAAGACTCGTGACGAAGCATTCTTCCTCAAAGATGAGATGATCGACATGCCATCAATGTCTTTCTACTTCGAAGGAGGACTTCGATCACTTGTTGCTTTCTATAACTCAAGTCAGAAAGTCGTTCACAAAAATATTTTCTATGTTGAAAAAGAACAAGATAATGTTGCGGTAGAAATTTCTCTTCAATATGTCGACGACATTACCTCAAAAATTACTCCGTTTGCAAACAATATTTATAACAGTGAAGGGGGAACACATATCACAGGATTCAAGACAGCGCTCACTCGAACGCTCAACTCATACGGAAAGAAAAATAATCTCATCAAAGAAGATGAAAGCTTTATCGGAGATGACGTTCTCGAAGGGCTTACAGCCGTAGTGTCTGTGAAGATTCCGAACATCCAATTCGAAGGTCAGACAAAAGCGAAGCTTGGATCACCTGAAGCACAGGGCGCGACGGCGACAGTTTTTGGCGATTCATTTACAACATTCCTTGAAGAAAATCCTGATGATGCAAAGTCAATCATCAACAAAGCGATTCTCGCTGTGCGAGCTCGAAAGGCTGCAAAGGCCGCGAAAGACTCTATCTTGCGAAAAGGGGCTCTTGAAGGAATGACACTTCCGGGAAAGCTTGCTGACTGTCAGAGTCGAAAGGCAGAAGAATCAGAACTCTTCATTGTGGAGGGAGACTCAGCCGGAGGATCTGCAAAGATGGGACGAGACCGACGAACTCAGGCGGTACTTCCACTTAAGGGTAAGATCTTGAACATCGAGCGAGCGCGACTCGATAAGATGCTTGCATCAGAACAAATTCGAAACATTGTAGTTGCACTTGGAACTGCGATTGGAGATACATTCGATATTTCAAAACTTCGATATCACAAAATTATTATCGCAACCGATGCCGACGTGGACGGTGCCCATATTCGAACATTGATGCTTACATTGTTCTACCGATATTTCCGACCACTTCTTGATGGAGGATTTATTTACATCGCTCAACCTCCTCTATACAAGATCAAGCTTGGAAAAGAACTCCACTACGCATATACAGATGACGAGAAGGTGAAAATCTTGAAGGCACACGGATATGACGATAAAGCGCTTGAAGAAATCAATGCTGAAATTAGTGATGAATCAATGGAAGGTGAAAACATTGAAGGTGAAGAGGGTGCGGAAGAAGCAGAGGATTCTGGAGATAAAAAAGGGGGCAAGGATAAGAAACCACGAATTGTTAAACCGTCTATCCAGCGATACAAAGGTCTTGGAGAAATGAATGCTGACGAACTTGGAGAAACAACTATGGATGTCACAAAGCGAGTTCTCAAGAAGGTGACAATTGAAGATGCTGTAGAAGCAGATAAGGTGATCGATATCTTGATGGGTAACGACGTACCTGCTCGAAAGACATTTATCCAGACAAATGCGAAGCACGCAAACATTGATATTTAAAACAAAATAGTCACTGGTCGCTAAGTCCTCGGGCAAGCCCTGCGGAAAAGCTTCCAGTGACTATTTTGTTTCTTACTGCTGTACCGTAAAGTAAACTCGCATCACATTGTTGCTTTCATTCGTTTCACTTACAGAGCTCTGTGAGTCTGCGTAGATTGTGATCTGATTTTGACCAAGAGATACCGTGTCGAGGCCGATTGTGTATGTATTTACAGCACCAGGCTGGAGAGAGATTTCGGGACCATATGTTCGGTTCTGAGATGCTGTTGAGCCAAGCTCTGCTCGATAGTAGAACTGACCAGTTGCAGATCCACCTGCATTATAGATTTGGAATCGAATCGCTGCTCGCTGACCAAGTCTTATATATGACCCTGTCGTACAATCTGTATTTGGATATGTTTGATTGCATGAGAGAACTCCATTTGAGTAGAACTGATTTGTGAATGGATCAAGCGTCCCGAATTCAAGAACACGAACTTGAATATCTGCACCAGAACCAGTATTCGTATTGTTGTTTGGATAACACTGGTAGATACCATTTACGAGAGCTGAATAATATCCAAAAGGACAGTTACCATTTTGGTTGTTGTTGTAGTTGTTTGGGTAGCACTGCGCCTGACCGTTTATGTATGTAAGGTAATAGCCAGAAGGACACTGCAAGTTTCCGGGATTGTTATATCCACTCACTGAAATATTTGAGATAGCAGTATTGTTTGTTTCATTTGATTCTGCAACGAGACCGAGATAGTCAGCCATGATTGAAATCTGCTGAGCACCTACTGCAGGTTGATCAAACACTGCCTGACCAGTGATTGCGGATCCAGCAGGAAGTGATGTGAGGCCAGAGAATACCTTCTGAGTATTTGCAGGATTTGTTGAAGGCATATTCACTCGAAGTGACCATGGACCAGAGGCGCCATTTCCGACGTTATCAATTCGGAAATTTACTCGTACTACATCATTTGCAGTATATGATGTCCCGTTAGTTGAGAGGATTGTGACAACAAGATCTGGTGTTCCTCCGGTTGTTGGGTATGTATATGTTGGATTTGTTTGTCGTGCTGTATTTGATTTTGTATTTTTGGGAGGAATTATGTCGCTGATTTTGAAATCATCATCTTTCGTAGTTGTCTGTGGTTTAGATGAAGTACCTGATGGAGTAGGGACGTAGTTATTTTTCTGCTCGTCGTTTGCATTAAAAATAGAACCAAATGAAACAGAGGCATTTGCAAGACCGCTCATTGCCTTTGGTACAAATTTTACAATTCCAATACTGATAATTACCAAGACGATGATTATGAGTGCGATGACGATATATCGGATGACATTTTGCATAGTGTATATACTATACAATATAGATAATATATGTCAAGCAAAAGAAAAACCGCCTCTGCCAGTCCGTACCCGTGAAGGTTTGGAGGGCAAAAGGCGGTCTCTTGAGTGCTCGTAAGCGAGATCGTGCGGCGTGCACGAGTCACGAGATTCATCGAGTGGAATTACTTGAGATCAATGGTGATCGGAGTCCCAACGCTTGTCGCGTTGAAGAGTTTTTCGGCGAATCCTTGGGGGAGTCGCACGCAACCCTTGGACAGGAACTGTCCTGGCTCAACGGGTCCTTCATGGATGTAGTTCCCGTTATGATCGATCATCATTGAGAATGGCATGCGCGCGGGGATGAACACCCCGTGCGAGCTGTCACCGTAGCTCGACCTCTTGTTCTGGATCTTCGCCAGAACTTTGAAGCCGCCTTCGGGCGTCGCCATATTCTTCCCGGGGGACACGAATGCCCACCCAAGAAGCTTCCCAGTTCCATCGAATGCTTTGAGTGCGGGGAATTGCTTTCCTGACGCATCGCCTTCAATGGTTTCCATTTTGATGTGAATCTTCGCGACTTTCTCGCCTTTACCGTACCATCCGTAGAGGTTACGGTCATCCGCCATGGCCGAGCAGACCAGGAGGAGTAGGATCAGAAGCGATTTCATCCGTTTATAATAATACAACTTAATATACCTCTTGTCAAATACTATTTTGGCTTGTATGATACCTTCAATATCACGATATTCATATGAATAACGAACAAAACCCTCAGGGGGAAAATCAAAATAAAGTTGACTCAAGTGAGTCGGTGCAGCCGACGGATATTCTCGTGGAAGTTTCTGAAGAACAAATTCAGGAATCGCACATCTCTCGAATTCTCGAGGATGATGAGTTCGGAAAGCAGTTTGATCATGAACCTGAAGCGCTGAAGAAAAAGCCTGCAGCGAAAGCTGTTTTTACTGATTTATTTAGTCCTTACGAATGGCGGTTTATTATCTGGTCTAGTGTTGTTTTTGTTCTTTGTATCTTTGCTTTTTCTTCGGTAGGAAGTTTGTTTTCTGCATTTTCATCTGATGCTCCATCTACTTCTACAAGCTCTACAACGCAAAGTGCAAATAATGCGGGGAATCAGAACATTCCGAACAACAATGCTTCGTATGTTCGACCGGGTCGAACAGCAGTTGAGCTTCCTACACGAATTGAAATTCCAAAAGTGGGAATCAATATCGAAGTGCGAAATCCTTCGAGTACAGACTACAAAATACTCGACACCGAGCTTACAAAGGGCGCTGTTCGATATCCGGGATCAGGGTATCCAGGGAAGGGAAATATGCTCTTGTTCGGCCATAGTACTGGATACAAAGTAGTTCGAAATCAGGCGTATAAGGCGTTCAACAATATCAAGACTCTTGTTGAGGGTGATTCTATTTTTATACAAACAGCAACTCAGACATACGAGTATCGAGTGACGTCCGTGAAGAAGGTGAATAAATACGATACAAAAATCTCATTTGAAGGAACAGGGGATATGATCACACTCTCTACGTGTGATAGTTTTGGTACAAAATCTGATCGATACGTTGTTGAGGCGACTCTTGTGAGATAGAAACTTTCGATTTTCCTCGTTGTAAGTTTTCATAAAAGACCTTATTTGAGGCCGTATAATATACATTGACAGATGTACATACAGTGGTATAATTATGTGTGTAAAGTTCTTTCAAATTCCTTTTGACTATAGAAAGCAAAAATCAATTGAGTGTGCGAAGCTAAGTGTTCGCTACTGTGTAAAGCATAAAGTGTTTTATAGAAATAGAAATTCTATAGAACGTTCTGTGCTTTACACAACATCCATGAATACCAAAGCACTCCGCAGTGGTGCGACGATGGCAATCGTCCGCACCTTCATCATCGCCATGGCGGCGATCACACTCAACCTGGTGCTTCCGAGCACCTCAACCGCACAACTCCCAAGGGAGGCCGGTGAAGGCTTGCACAAATACAAAAACGCGCAAGAATTCTTCAACCGTCTCGAACGGGACGACAAGGGCAACATCATCGTTGCAGGCCAACAGGGCGAAGACATTGCTCTGCTGTGCCTCACGAACGCTGGCAAGTTCTACCAGGATGGGAAGCTCAAACCTTCCCAAAGTGCCCTCGCGCTCATTGCCGAGAACAACGGCGCTCGCGTCTTCTTCCGGGGGCTACTCCGGGACGACAAGACAGGTCGTGTCCTAGATGCTCGTTATTCGGCCAGCAAGGAGGACATTTCCAAAGGTGTCCGACGGGATGACTTGATCCGCTTTCTCAAGTCCAAAGGAATCAGCGTCCGCGATACCCCGTAGTAAACACGGGGAACAGCGGCCACAACCAAAGGCGGGGCACAATCCAGTGCACCGCCTTTTCCTTTTAATACTATTGACATATTCTATAGATGATATATAATATTAATGTTAATAAACATCATATAAATTAAGACAAATACTATGCAAAAAACAAAGGTCACAATACAAAAACTAATGATTACCGCGGTTGCTATCGTTGCACTCTTTGCAATTCCACACACGGTGAGTGCAGGAAGTTCATCATGGGACTTCAGCGGTGATGATTATGGCTATTACTCAAATCCTTCATACAGTAACAACACTCCATCGTATAGTTACCCGTCTTATTCATATCCAACTCCTTCATATTCATATAGCTACGACTACCCAAGCTATTCTTCATCTTCATACAAACCAGTAGATTATCCATCATATTCATATGATTATGCGAAGCCAGCAAAGACAACTTCTAAGTCTACTTCAAAGTCTGATGCTAAGGCATATAGTTATGTGTATTCAAACAATACGAACACGAATAAGAACACAAATACGAACACGAACGTAAATACAAACAACGTAAACGTAGTCGTGTACGGTGGGGGTGGATTCTCGACAACAACATACAATAATGGTGGTCAGAATAACTATCCTCAGCTTGTCGGTGATTGTCAGGCTTCTCCTTCAGTAGTTGAAGTTGGTCAGAACGTATCATTCCAGGCATATGCAACAGGAGGTACTGGTTCGTATAGCTACCAGTGGAGTGGAGCAGACGGTCTCTACGCATATGGTCAGTCATTTAGTGGCCGATTCTACTCAACAGGAACTAAGTATGCATATGTTCAGATCTCATCTGGTTCTCAGACAGTAACACGAACATGTTCAGTAGAAGTTCGAGATCATAATAACAACAATAATAATCTTTCAGCGTACTGTATTGCTGAACCGCAGACAGCATCAGTTGGTCAGACAGTGACATGGAGAGTGTATACAAATGGTTCAAACTACAATGACAACTACTATGCTTCAGGTATGTCATACAACTGGTCAGGAACAGATGGACTTACAGGATCGGGTCAATATATCTCACGATCATACAATACATCAGGAACTAAGTATGCGTATGTAACTGTATATTCAAATGGCCGAACATATCAGGCGCAGTGTACAGCTAATATCTACGGAGGCTCAGTATCTGGAACTACATATGTAGCACCAACAACAGGTACACCAGTTTCTGGAGTATTCTTGAGTCAGCTTCCAGCTACAGGTATCGACGACATGCTCGCGTTCAAGGACATTCTTATCGCCACAGCACTCGTTATCTGGGCAGCATTCATGGCATACGTTGTGAATCAGAAGAAGCGACGAAAGTCACTTCATCTCGCAGAGGATCGAATCGCAGCTTTCAAGGCAGCGAATCTCGCGAAGAAAGCATAAGTTAGGTAATAGTAAATTAAACCAAAACCCGCCGTACGGCGGGTTTTGGTTTTGATGTTTACTCCTGGTTTTTCGTTTTGATAAATTTATATCCGCGTCTTGATCTCCTCAACCAATTTCGCAACCACATCTTCAGCTGTCATTTGCCCAAGATTTCCTTTGTCTCGATTTTCAAGAGTTACTTTTCCAGCTTCCATATCCTTATCGCCAATGATGATTGTATATGGCACTTTCATGTTCTTTGCTGCTCGAACTTTTTTACCAAAACCATCACCTGAGAGATCAATCTTTGCTCGGATCTGGAGTTTTCGGAGAGTTGCATACACTTCTTTTGCTTTATCGAAGTTTGATTCTTTTACAGGAACAACATGCACCTGCTCTGGAGCAAGCCAAAGAGGGAAGTTACCGGCATAGTGTTCGATAAGGAACCCAATGAATCGTTCGTGAGTTGAGAGAGGTGCTCGGTGAATACAAAGAGGAGTCTTTTGCGATCCATCTTTGTCTGTATATGTGAGACCGAATCGTCCTGGAACTGCGAAGTCTACTTGGTTTGTTGCGAGTGTAAATTCTCGTCCAATCGCACTCCAAATCTGCACGTCAATCTTCGGTCCATAGAACGCACCTTCGTTTTCAGCTTCAACAAAAGGGACTTTCGCTGCCACGAGACATTCTCGCACCATTGATTCTGTTTTCTCCCAGAGTTCGGGTTCGTTGATGTATTTCTTTCCGAGATTTTCCTTTGAGTGTTTTGAGAGTCGCATCTGATATTTATCAATACCAAAGATATTGAAGTAATAGAGATACATGTCGATTACTTTTTTGAATTCATCGAAGAATTGTTCTTCAGTACAGTAGATGTGCGCATCGTTCATCTGCATAGATCGTACTCGCATGAGGCCGAAGAGTTCCCCTGATTTTTCATGTCGGTAACATGTTCCGTATTCAGCAAGTCGGAGTGGGAGATCCTTGTAGCTCTTTTGCCCTGACGCAAAGATCTTATGATGGTGAGGGCAGTTCATCGCTTTCAAGTAGTATTTACCACCTTCATATTCCATCGGAGGGAACATTGAATCTTCGTAGTAAGGAAGGTGGCCCGATGTCTTGTACATTGTATCTTTTGCAAGGTGAGGAGTTCGAACTCGTTCGTATTCGTATGCAAACTCAGTTTCTTTTGCAAGATTCTCAAGTTCTTCGATGATTGCCCCTCCACTTGGAAGCCAAAGGGGAAGACCTGGACCTACATCGTTGTCGAAATCAAAAATTGCGAGTTCTTTGCCGAGTTTTCGGTGATCTCGTTTCTTAGCTTCTTCTTGTTGTACTTCGTATGCTTCGAGTTCCGCTTTTGATTCAAATGCGAGACCGTACACTCGTGTGAGCATTGGATTATTTTCATTTCCTCTCCAATATGCACCAGCGATATGTGAAAGCTTGAATCCATCAGCGTCGATGTTTGATGCATCTTCTACGTGTCCCCCTCGACAAAGATCTGTGAAACCGCCGACAGTGTAGAGTGAGATTTTTTCTCCTCCCTCCTTTTCTCTCTGCGCAATTTCTTTTATGAGTTCAAGTTTGTATTCATTGCCAGCAAAGAAAGCCTCAGCCTCTGCTCGAGTCACTTCTTTATGAGAAAATCCCTTCCATGTTTTGAGGATTTTTCGCATTTCTTTCTCGATCTTCGGGAGTTCATCTTCGCTCAATTTGCCAGGCTGTTGTGTTCCTGTTGCATGAGTGAAATCCATATCGTAATAGAATCCGTTATCTACGGCAGGTCCAAGGGTCAGCTTGGTACCAGGAAAAAGGGTGGTCGTTGAGGCCGCAAGTAAGTGGGCTAATGTATGTCGTACATGCTCAATATGTTCCTTTTTCATAGCTATCTGATCTGAATTAATTATTAACAGTAGTTATAGTACCAGCTAATTTAACTTTTTAACATGGTCTATAAGGAGGCTTGGTTCGCCATTTCTCATGGAGAGTTTTGAGCTAAGTACGATGCAAAAATCGGGCTGGAGGATAGTTCTGAACTGCTCGTATGTTTTAGGGAACACAACCGCTTCAATATCACCGGTAAGGTCACGAATTCGGACGAATGCCATTCGTGCAGGGGGCTGATCTTTTTCTGGGTTACCTTTTGTCATAATCTCTTTTACCTCTTCGATGAGTCCGGCGAGGACAACTGGCATTTTATCCTTCCCGTCTTTTTTCACCTTTGCAATATTGATGTCTCGCCCCTTAAGAATATCTTTATATTTATCGAGTGGGTGGCCAGAAATATAAAGGCCGAGAAGTTCTTTTTCCCATGCGAGTTGTTGGTCTTTCGAAACTTGGCCCATGTGTTCGATGTTGATTGGGGGGAGTTCGTTGTGGCCAGAAAGTCCTCCAAACAGTGAGTCACCACTATCGGGAAGATTCTGTTGTTCTTTGTTGTAGTGGAGCAGTGCGTCGAGATTGAACATGAGTACCCCTCGGTCGCCATATGCGTCCATCGCTCCTGCTTTGATGAGAGACTCGAGGGATTTTTTGTTGAGATTTCGATCTTTGACTCGAGAAAGGAAGTCTTCAAGTGATGTGAATGGTCCGCCACGTTTTCGCTCTACAATAATTGCATTTGCAATTCCTTCTCCGAAGTTTTTGATTGATGAGAGTCCGAATCTGATTTTGTCTTTTGCCTCAATTGTTTTACCAGTTGTGTCGACTATTGTTGAGCCTGGCTCACCGATCTTTGGTGCTTTGATAACAGTAAAATTTGCGAATGATTCATTGATGTTTGGGGGAAGTACTTCAATACCCATTCGACGACATTCGGTGATGTAGATGGCAATTTCTTCTACTTCTCCATGCGCACCCGTAAGAACTGCCGCCATATAAATAGCGGGGTAGTTTGCTTTCATGTACGCAGTCTGGTAGGCGAGTCGTCCATAACTTGCGGCATGAGCTTTGTTGAATCCGTACGCAGCAAACGGTTCAATAAGTTTCCAGAGTTGGTCAGCTTTTTTATCTGAAAGTTTATTTGCTTTGAAACCTTTGAGGAGTTTTTCTTTTTGTGCGGCCATTTCTTCAGGAATTTTCTTCCCCATGGCTTTTCGGAGCTTGTCAGCTTCGAGCCACGAATATCCAGCGATCTTAATCGCGATCATCATCACGTCGTCCTGATATGTGATCACCCCGTATGATTGGTCGAGGATTTCTTGCATACGAGGATCGAGATATGTCACAAGTTCTGGATTGTGCTTTCGTTCGATGTATTGAGGGATTGATTCGAGAGGTCCTGGTCGGTACAAAGCAACCATGGCGTTGATATCGTGAATTGTTGTTGGCTTTAGTTCCTTGAGATATTTCGTCATGCCGTCTCCATTCAATTGGAAAAGACCTTCGGTTTCTCCGCGCGCAAGCATCTCGAATGTTTTTTTGTCATCAATTGGAATATTGTCGAGATCAATTTTTATTCCTTCGATCTGCTCGGTAAGGTCAATAGCATCTTTGAGTTGCGAAAGGTTCGTGATTCCGAGGAAGTCGAACTTAAGAAGTCCTACATTGTCTTCACCCACAGCGCGCATGTCATACTGGGTGATGACGTGGCCTTTTCCTTTTGGATCAAGCTGAAGGGGAACCATTTCGTTCAGAGGTACAGGAGAAATCACCACACCCGCAGCGTGTACCGAGATGTGTCGTGCACACCCTTCAATTTTCTTTGCCATGTCGATGATGTCTTTTGCATCCTCGTCTTTTTCATACATAGCTTTGAGTTCAGGAACAAGTTCGATTGCGCGGTCAATCGTCATGGGGAATCCTTGTGCTCCCATTGGGATCATTTTTGAAATCGTATCTCCGGTTGAGTATGGATACCCGAGTGCTCTCGCAACATCTCGAACAGCTCCTCGTGCCATCATGGTTCCAAATGTTCCGATCTGCGCCACTTTGTCATCGCCGTATTTTTGTCGTGCGTATTGGATGATTTCGTCTCGCCGATTGTCTGCATAGTCCATGTCGATATCGGGAGCGGATGGTCGTTCTGGGTTCAAGAATCGTTCGAATGGTAGCTTGTACTCAATTGGATTCACACTCGTAATTTGGTTGAGGTAGGTCACAATTGATCCGGCAACAGAACCTCGAATGTTTGTGAGGATGCCGTGTTTGTGTGCATATCGGAGAAGGTCGGCTACTACAAGGAAGTATTTTGCAAAGCCTTTGTTTTTGATCACTTCAAGTTCGTAATCGATACGTTTTGTTACTTCTTCTGTTGCTTCGAGATTTCTTATTTTGAGACCTTCGTATGTAAGTACTCGCAGTTCTTCGTTGGCTTCGCGGCCACTTTCTACGATAAAGTCGGGGAAGTACCACTTACCAAGAGTGAGTGTGAGATTGCATTTTTCTACAATTTTCTGGCAATTATCAAGCGCGTCCGGTGTTTCTTTGAAAAATTCTTCAGCTTGTTCTCCGGTGATAAAAGAGAAGTCCGCATTATCCTCTCTGCTTCGTTCACTAAACTGATCCTGGATTGCAATCAACGTTTCTCGAGCCTTTTTGTCTTCGGGCTTGATGTAATACACGTCGTGCGCAGCAACGAGGGGGATGTTTTCCTTACGAGCGAATGCAATAACTTTTTGCATTTTCTCTTGATGGCCTTCAATCTCTGGGTGATGCGAGATTTCAAGATAGAAATCATCGCCAAAGTTTTTCTTATAAAAATCAGCAAGTTCTTTTGCGGCAACCTCGTTGTCGCCATCAAGGGCGAGTGGAATTGCACCACTAAAAGACGGCATGATTACAACGAGTCCTTGAGGGTATTTTTCAATGAGCTCTCGATCGATTCGAGGTTTGTAGTAAAAGCCTTCCAGGTTGGCATCTGTGGTGAGTTTGATGAGATTTTTGTAGCCGGTCTCGTCTTTGGCAAGCATGACGAGGCGAGTTCGTTTATTGTCGATTCGTGGCTCCATGTCTTTTCGTCCTCGTATCGCAACATAAAAATCTACACCAAGAATCGGTTTGATATTGTTCTTGATACATGCAGAATAAAAATCAATCACACCGTACATGTTTCCAGCATCAGTAATTGCGAGTGTATTCATGTCGCATGCTATAGCTTTTTTCACCAAATCTTTCACTTTTGGAAGTGCCTGCAAAAGACTGTAGTGACTATGGGTATGTAGGTGGACGAATCGAGAAGGCATATAATATATGTGTCATTATAGATTTTTACCTATGCGAAACAAAGTGGAGAAAGTAATAGAAGGAACAAAAAGAAGGGCGTCAATTAAGCCCCGAAACAAAGCCGAAGCAAAGCGGTTTGTACTATCTCATGTAAGGAAAAATCCTCAAATCAAATGGGTTATAGGTATCGATGAGGTGGGGAGAGGTCCTGTGGCTGGTCCAGTAACTATGTGCGCTTTTGCATGTAGCGTTGATGTGTTCAAAAAAGGACTTACTCGATATTTTGGCAAAAAAGAAGGTGACAAAGGTTCTTTTACTGATTCAAAAAAGATGTCTCATAACGCTCGTACATACTGGGATCAGGTGATCAGGAAACGCGCAAGAGATTCTCGTAATATATTTTTTACAATCGAGTCGCGAACTGCTGGACAGATTGATAAGGAGGGAATTTCAAATTCAATAAGAAAGATAGTTATAAAAATGCTTACGGTGTGTGAGGGGGAGAATATTCATTATGGGAATACATTTGTTGTTCTGGACGGCTCATTATCTGTTCCTGATGTATACAGTCAGATTACGGTGATAAAAGGGGATGCACACCTTGAGCCGATCTCTCTCGCATCAATTCTTGCAAAAGAATACAGGGATGCGTACATGCACCGCATTGCAAAAAAATTTCCTCAATATGGTTTTGAAAAGCATGTGGGGTATGGGACGAAGAAACACATGGATGCTATCAAGAGATACGGCATCTCAGGAGTACATAGAAAAAGTTTTTTGAATCGGTTTATCTTGCAAATGTAGATTTGACACAAGTTTATCTTAAGTTAAACTTAGTTCATGAAGAATGTTTCAGGCAAATTACGCACTATTGGTTTTAAAGAGTTTAGAATCGATGCTCAAAAGTATATATCTCGTGTAGAAAAAGGAGAGTCGTTTACCGTGTTTCGAAAATCTCGACCGATATTCAAGATCTGTCCCGTGGACACAGAGGATGTGTGGGAAACTGTGGCAGATTTATCAAAAATTCATCCCGAAGGTGTCTCAATAAAGAATGTTATAAAAGCACTCAAGAAAGTCGCGCATGGACAAAATGCATAAATTGCTAAGGAAGATCCAACCCAAAGATGCACTCAGGATAAGTATTGTTCTTGAGAAAATAGATGGTGGTAATGTATCAAATTTGGATATTTTGAAGCTAAAAGGCTTTACCGACGTGTTTCGTGTGCGGGTAGGTGACTATCGAGTTATTTTTAGAAAAGGCGATACGGAGCTAATGATTTTAGAGATATCGAAAAGGAGTGATACTACGTATAAGAATTTCTGATATTTAGGTAGATTATCCTTATATGTTGCCACTTTATAAGTTTTATGTATAATTCGCTCCTATGGTAAATCATATGCGACATACCCGAGGTCATACTCGGAACCGACGAAGTCACGACGCACTCAAGTCAAAGGGGGTAATTCTCTGTGATAAATGCGGTGCTCCTAATCTAAAGCACATTGTTTGTAAGAATTGTGGATTCTACAAAGGACGAGACGTTTTGAATAAACAGGCAAAACTCGATAAGAAAGTAGCAAAGTCAAAAGCAGCTGCAAAATAATCTCAAAAGATTGAAATGAAATGCCCCGAAAGGGGCTTTTGTTTTCCCCTCCCTTTGTGCCTAGTTGCGCCCGGCAGGTAAAAGGTATATGCTTTTGATAACCGAACTTTAATACAACGTAATACCAATGGCCAACAGACACCTTTCGAGATCGATAGTCATCCAGTCACTCTTTGAGTGGGACTTTCGAGGCCTCGCTGATTCTGCTATTGGTGAAGTTGTAGAAAGAAATACTCAAGAATTTGCACCTGGTGTAAATGACTATACATTCACAAAAGGTCTCGCCGAAGGAATCCTCAAGAAGAGAACTGATTTAGATTTGATTATTGAAAAAGCAGCTCCAGAATGGCCAATTAAAAAGATTGCGACGGTAGACCGAAACGTACTCCGACTTGGTCTCTACGAACTTCTTTTTGCAGATAAGAAAGAAGTGCCCGCAAAAGTGGCGATCAACGAAGCGATTGAACTCGCAAAAACATTCGGCGGAGAAACATCTGGTAAGTTTGTAAACGGCGTACTCGGAGCGGTCTACAAAGAAATGGGTGAACCAGGCAAGGACGAGATTTCTCCTCGAAAGAAGAAGGATGTGCCTTTTGAAGAAATGCCGATTAAGGTCCTTGGTGGAGCTGTGGTGTATGCATATGAGGGTGATGAGCTTTATCTCGCTTTTGTGCATGATGTATTCGGACACTGGACTCTTTCTAAGGGTAAACTCGAGGAAGGAGAAGATGCCCAGGCGGGAACAATTCGAGAAATTAAAGAAGAAATGGGTATTGACATCGAACTTGAGGATGAGCTTGCAAGTAACGAATACGTTGCATCACATCCAGAAGAGGGAAAAATCAGAAAGCAGGTGAAGTACTTCCTCGGAAAAGCAAAATACGAACCTCTTACACTCGGATCAAGTGGAGGGCTCGATAAAGCACAGTGGTTTAAGGCTCAGGATATTCTCACTCTCAATTTTTATAATGACATTCTTCCAATCGTGACAAAGGCGATGAATATTCTTAATACAAAAAAGATGATGGGAGGGTCAAAATAGACCTTCTTGCCAAAAACGTATAATAAGGTAGAAATGCTGTATGGATTTCTCTGTATTTGAAAAAAGCATAGGACTAACGTTCAAAAACAAGGACTTATTGAAACAGGCCTTTATTCATCGTTCATATGTAAACGAGCATCGATCTTCAAAACTTGAACACAACGAACGACTTGAATTCTTAGGCGATGCGGTACTTGAACTTTCAGTTACTGACTTTCTTTTCCGAAAATATCAAAATCTTCCTGAAGGTGACCTCACGGCTTACCGATCAGCACTTGTAAATGCAGTGACTCTTGCCGAAGTCGCTGAAAAGATAAAAATGAATTCATTCCTTTTGCTTTCAAAAGGTGAATCACGAGATACGGGCCGGGCGCGTCAGATTATTCTCGCGAATGCATTTGAAGCACTTCTTGGTGCGATCTATCTTGATCTTGGGTATGTTGCTGCGGATATTTTTATAAAAGAGCATCTCCTCAAACTCATTGATGAAATTGTAGAAAAACAGAAATTTATCGATCCAAAGAGTAAATTCCAGGAAAAAGCGCAGGACAAGGTGGGGGTGACACCGGTGTACAAAATTGTGAAAGAGTCTGGGCCTGACCATAACAAACTCTTCACTGTTGGAGTATTTCTCGATGACGATATGGTTGCAACGGGCGATGGTAAATCAAAACAGGAAGCTGAACAGTCAGCGGCAACAAAAGCGCTTGAGGTGAGGGGGTGGTAATACACCTTGGTTTCGCCGAATTGTTCACTTTCAAAAGCTCGTTCTCTCTGTATAATTAAGCCGTACAACTGACATGCAGCTAAAATCCCTCGAAATATCAGGTTTCAAATCATTCGCCAAGAAAGCGAATCTCATTTTTAATTCATCTATCACAGGTATTGTTGGTCCAAATGGATCCGGTAAATCAAACGTCGCTGAGTCGTTCAGATTCGTACTTGGAGAACAATCTCTCAAATCAATGCGAGGAAAGAAAGGTGAGGACCTTATCTTCAACGGAGGGAAGGATCAGCCAAGAGCCAACAGAGCATCGGTGAAGCTTGTGTTTGATAACAGCAAGCGATTTTTTAACGTGGACTTCGACGAAGTATCTATCGAACGAGTAGTACATCGAGATGGTGTAAATGAATACTTGCTTAACGGGTCACCAGTTCGACTCAAGGACATCACTGAACTTCTTGCACATGCAAATATTGGCGCCTCTGGTCACCACATCATTTCTCAAGGTGAAGCAGACAGACTTCTCTCGGCACAGCCGGTAGAAAGACGAGAGATGATCGAGGACGCTCTTGGTCTCAAACTTTTCCAATACCGAAAAGAAGATAGTGAAAAGAAACTTGAAAAAACAGGACAACATATCAAAGAGGTTGAATCACTTCGACGAGAGATCGCGCCCCATATCAAGTTCCTCAAGAAGCAGGTAGAAAAAATCGAGAAAGCACGAGAGCTCCGAACTGAACTTTCACATTTGTATCAAGAATATTTTGTCCGCGAAGAACATTATCTCAAGGTAGAAAAAGCAAAGATTACACACGAAAGACAAGAGCCAGAAACTGCACTGAAAGACCTCACCGAACAACTTGCACACCATAGAAAGATTGTTGATGAATCAAAGAAGTCTGATACAAAATCAAGCGAACTTCTCACACTCGAATCAGCAATTGCACATTCACGATCTCGAAAAGATCAACTTACGCGAGAGATAGGTCGGCTTGAAGGAGAGCTTTCATATATCAAACGAGCAATCGAAAAGAAGCTTCAGGCGGCACAAAGTGTCGAAGGGAAGACAATTCTTCTTAAGGATGTTGAAACTGTAGCAAATAGTCTTGAGGCAATTGCGCAGTCAGCCGAGGGCCTTGTGGATATCAGCCAGATTAAAGCAAAGATTGGTGAGATTCGACATATCCTCAAAGAATTTATCTCTGAAAAGAAAGCTGTTGATCCGATTCTCGTAAAACAAGAAGAAGACGAACTCAAGACAATCGAAGCGAATATTCTCAAGCACGATGCTGAACTCAAACAGATCAGCGAAGCAGAAACATCTCATCGATCAGAGTACGAAAAAATCAAACAGCAAATTGAAGAAGATAAAGACAAGAATGTTGAATCGGAAAAGGCGATTCTTTTGATCATGTCAAAGCAAAGTGAGATTCACTCGGTACTTCACGATATTCGAGGACGGGAAGAGCGACTCAAGATGGAACAGTCAGAGTTCGAGCGAGAACTCCACGACGCATCTGCGCTTGTAGGAAGAGAGGCACTTCAGTATGACGTTCAAAAACACACATCATCTATTGACGCAGGTCTTTTGCCGAAAGAAGAACGACATGTGCAAGTAGATCGACGACGTTCAATTGAACGAATTAAAATCCGACTCGAAGAAATGGGAGGTGGAGGTGGTGAAGATGTAATGAAGGAATTCACTGAAGCTGAAGAGCGAGATTTGTTCCTCGCACGAGAACTTGAAGACTTGATGAAATCATCAGAAAGTCTCGCTGCGCTTATCAAAGATCTTACGGGTAAATTGAATGAGATGTTCAAAGAAGGTCTTGAAAAAATTAATACTGAATTCACAAAATTCTTTGCACTCATGTTCGGAGGTGGTCATGCACAACTCAAGCTCATCAAGGAAGAAAAGAAAAAACGTCGACGTGCAGGTGAAGACGGAGAAGGTGCAGAAGAACTTCTCGTGCTCGGCGGTGAAGAAGAATCTGAAGTACAAGAAGGAATTGATATTGAGGTGTCACTCCCACACAAACGAATCAAAGGTCTCATGATGCTTTCGGGAGGAGAACGAGCGCTCACATCTATTGCGCTTCTTTTTGCTATGTCGCAGGTGAATCCGCCACCATTCGTTATTTTGGATGAAACAGACGCAGCGCTCGACGAAGCAAACTCACGAAAATATGGAGATATGATTGAAGCGCTTTCAAAGCACTCTCAGCTCATCTTGATCACTCACAACCGAGAAACTATGTCGCGAGCGGGAGTGATTTATGGAGTAACTATGGGAGGAGACGGATGCTCAAAACTCCTCTCTATCGCATTTGAGGAGGCGGTTGCGGTGGCGAAGTAAGTTGGGTGAGCGGAGTAAAAGTATTAAGATTATTTCAGTATGTCAGAAAAACCAAATCAAGAACCAAATCCACATGAATCATCGGCGTTGCCACCTGATGTGATTGAGAAAAAATATGAAGTTTCTGGTGAAGAAGTTAGATATCGCCCAAGAACCATTATTGAAGATGAGAACGGGCGAGTTTTTATTGGTGATAGGCGTTTAAGATTTGGAGCAGATCAGATGTTGTTGGCTCGTTTGCTGAAGGGAATAGTATCTGTTTCTGATATTGTTTATATTAAAGACAGAGATGACTGGGGTGGATATTATTCTTATAAATTACCACTTAACTCCGAGTTAGAGGCGGTGGATCTTGATGGATTAAGAGTAAAGGTCCGTAGTGAAGAGATTATTTTGAGTGCAATTTTTTCTGACTTCGATCATGAAATCGGATCAGTTCATCATCAGAATTTAAGGGTAGAAGGAGATGAATTTGCTTTTTTCGATTTTGAGAATTTTACCTCGTTTTGGATTAATAGAAATATGTCGATTGGTGAGCAATTTAGAAAATATTATTCTGATTTTGACGAAGAAAATCGGGGTAGAATCTTGAGAAAGCTGAATGAATTAGAAGTAAGATTTCAAGGAAATTTTCTTGAACATATATTGAAATCAATAGAGAATTATAATGACGATGTTCCTGTAGTAATTAAGGAAGCTCCTGGTGACAACAAGATTGAATCATTTAGACAGGAAGTCTTGCGTAGAATTATTGAACTGAAGACCGCTCTGCAGAGTAATCCATCAAATAATCAGTAGTTTGTCCCACCTAGAAAACAAAACGCCTGACATGGGGTGTACAGGCGTTCGTTTGTAATTCTCGTCCGTGCGGTTATTTCGTAGGATCCGCCCAGACAAGAAGACGACTTGCTTCATTCGGCAAAAGCTTTCCACAGTTGTCGGCCCATGTTATTGCGGTGAGGTCACTTTGAGCTTCTCGGCCAGAGTGTGCCCTGCGATATTGTTCGCGAATGAGCCTTGCAGCCTCTTCTGGTTCCGTCCCTTTTGTCTTGATGATGTGGTTGTTCATGTTGGTGTTGGAGTAAGTCCTGCGATTGCTCCGCGTTTTGCGGTTTACAATACGTAGGCCTTATCCCAGCACCAAATAAATCTGTCGAAATCCTATTACTTTCGAGTAGTTCCGTCAACTTCTATTTATTCTCATTTGCTAAGGCAAACTCCAACTGCCTTGTTTCAAGATCTGCTTTGAGGAGTTTTACTTTCACGCGATCACCGATGTGGAACATCTTTTTTGTTTTTTCTCCTACAACGACATAATTCTTTTCATCAACAGTGTAGAAATCATCTGTCATATCCTTGAGTCGGATAATTCCTTCTCCTTGTGTGTAGTCTTCTCGAACGTAGAGACCCCATTCTGAAACACCCGAGATAGCACACTCGAATTCTGTGCCAACTTTTTCCATAAGGAATTCAACCTGTTTGTATTTGATAGAAGATCGTTCTGCATCAGCAGCTTCGATTTCGCGTTGTGATCCGTCTCGACAGATATTTTCAAGCGCTTCAAGTGTTTTCTTGTCCACCTTCTTATCAGTGAGAAGTGATCGAAGAATTCGATGAACAACAAGGTCAGGGTATCGTCGGATAGGTGAGGTGAAGTGAGTGTAGTATTCGAATGCGAGACCGAAGTGGCCAACATTTTTTGTCGAATAAATCGCCTTCGCCATAGATCGAAGTGTCGCTGTTTTGATTGTTGCTTCCGCACTATTACCAATAGACTGATTGATGAGTGATTGAATATCTTTTGGACTCACTTTTTTGCCTGGAGTGAAGTTGAGGCCAAGCGCTTTTACAAACACCGACAGATCATGAAGTTTCTCTGGATCTGGCATATCGTGCACCCGATATACACCAGCGAGGCGAGTTTCTCCTGCAGTATTGTGCTCATATATGTAATGAGCTACTTCTTTGTTCGCAAGAAGCATAAATTCCTCAACAAGTTTGTGTGCATCGAATCGAACCTTCTGATATACCTCAACCGGCTTGCCCGTCTCATCGAGTCTGAATTTGATTTCAGTTGATTCAAAGTCGATGGCGCCCTTCTTTTTCTTTTCCTCGATAGAGATTTTAGCAATATTATTCAAAATAGTGAGCTCTTCGTGATACTGCTTGTCGGAATTGAGAATTGTTTCTTGAGCTTCTTCGTACGTGAATCGCTTGTCTGAGTGAATGATTGTCGGCCCAAACCATCGGCTTTTTACCTGGCCACTTTTTGTCATATTAAATACTGCTGAAAAAGCGAACCGATCAACATTCGGATTCAAACTACATTCTTCGTTCGAAAGAGCGGTAGGGAGCATTGGAATTGTTCGATCAACGAGATATACAGAGAACGATCTTCGACGCGCTTCCTTGTCGAGCGCTGTACCTGTTCGAACAAAGTGAGATACATCTGCGATGTGTACACCTATTTCATACATTTCTTCGCCATTCTCGTCGGGAAGTTTCTTGAGCGAGATAGCATCGTCAAAGTCTTTTGCATCAACAGGGTCAATGGTGAATGTAAGTGTGTTTCGGAAGTCTTTCCGTGTTCTAAGTGCTTCTTCATCGATAATTGAATATGTTTTTCGTGCATACTCTGCGTCTGCAACAACTTCCGGTTCAAAAGTCACATCAAAGCCTCGATCAAGAACGAGTGCTTCCATTTCGGTATTGTGTTGTCCTCGTTCGCCGATGATTTTGAGGACCTTGCCTTTAATTGTACGAAGGGCCAACCATCGTTCATTGAGATTTGTTTTTTCGATTTCAGCAAGCACTTTTATATTTTCAACAGCTCCTGGAATCTCAGGACATACGATATCGATATGTGCTCGGAGATTGTCTGGCATGACAACTACTGAACCAGTGTGGCGAGGATCTATTGCAACTACGCCCACATATTGTGTCTTTGTTCGGTCGATGACTTCGCGGACTTTACCAAAAAGCCCAAAGCGCGTTTCTCCTGTAATTTCGACACGCACCGTATCTCCATGAATTGCATTACCAAGCTCTTCGGGTGGAATTTGAACCGATTTATCAGAATCTTCCAGATCAATAAAGCCCTTGCCTTTAAGGTTGATAGAAATAGTGCCTGTAATGTGTTTGTTTGAACGTCTATTATCGTTATTGCCAGACTGGTTGTCTTGAGGACCTCGTCGATCAATGCTTTGTGAATATCCCATATAATTAAGGCGATTATATAGATAGTGAGAGGTATTATCAATGTTTGTACCCAGAAAACAGCCCAATTGACGCCTTATTGGCTTTCTGTTAGTATCCTCCTACATATGTTAAAGATTCGACTACAACGAGTGGGAAAGAAGAACGAACCATCATTTCGATTGGTTCTTACAGATTCACAGAACGCGACACGAAGCGGTAAGTTTCTTGAAGTTCTAGGATTCCACGATTTCCGAAAGGACGGTACACAGTTTAATGGTGAAAAGATCAAATACTGGATTTCAAAAGGAGTTCAGCTATCAGATACAGTTCACAACCTTCTCATTACAAACAAAGTTATTGAAGGAAAAAAGAAGAATGTACTTCCTAAGAAGACCGTAAAGAAAGAAGAGCCAAAGAAGGAAGAACCAGCAGTAGAAGCTCCAAAAGCAGAAGTTGCCCCAGCAACTGAAGCTCCTGTAGAAGCACCAGCGCAGGCATAATCTAGGTTTGAGATAAAAGAAAACCCCGAAAGGGGTATTTCTTTTGTTTTTATGATACTGAAGCTATTCAATCCTAACCCTGGCGTTTATTTGTAGCCTAGATATAATATTAGTATTACCAATTTATCATTGACAATGCATGAACATGACAGATAACGATACGCAGTTTCTAGATTCTCTAGTGAAATCACTTGTAGATAATCCGAACGATGTGAAAATCAGTAGAAAAGTAGATGAGATGGGAGTACTCCTTACACTCACTGTAAATCCTGCTGATATGGGTAAAATAATCGGCCGAGATGGTAACACCGCAAAGGCCATCCGAACACTTCTTCGGGTAGTGGGAATGAAAAACAATGCACGAGTAAATCTCAAGATTGATGAACCTGCTGGCATGAAATCAGTTCAGTCTGAATCAAAGTCAGTAGATGAAGCGATTGCTGATTTGAATATATAATTTCAAAAAAAATTCTAAAACATTAACATGTTTGCAAGAGCTGGGATTGTACCCAGCTCTTGTTCGTTTTATACTTAGAGAAGTTATTAATAATTGTGTACAACTCAATATAAAATATGAAACGATTTCCTTCTTTAATAGTTGCTCTTCTCGCACTCTCAGTACTTGTTGCGCCTTTGTCTGTAAGTGCAGCACAAACAAAGACTCCTGCAAAGTCTATGCTTAAAGTTGCAACATCAACCGAAGCGCCAATTGCACCAGAGCTTGAAGTAGTTGCGGGTGAACAAGAGTCTGCAATTGTCGGTGTGACAGTCGATAACGTCACGGGATATATAGAAAATAATATATATAAAGGAAGTGCCGAACTCGTAAATGAGGGGAACAGTCTTCTTGCAGATATTTATATTGAGGCATTGACTCTTTCAGAAGTTGTAGATGGTCAGTACACAAACTTCTTTGCTCCACAAAGATTTGGACCATTCTCGATGCTTCCTCAGGAGAAAGTAAAAATTGATTTTGCATATAAGCTTCCAGATGTTCTTTTTGGTAATGATCCATCGATTATGCTTCGAGCGACGTACTTGAAGGGGGACACTCTCGGATTCAGCATGATTCCTCTTGAAGTTCCTGTAAATCCAAATATGAAAGCACCGATTGATCTACAAGGTTCTTCGCTTGAATATCATGACAAGGTATACGCTGCGCAGGAAGGCCCAACAGTTGGTGCGGAAGATGTATATAAAGCGCATCTTACGCTCATGTATAAAGATGTCCTCTCGTCAAAACTTAAAGTACAGCCAAAAATAAAACTCACACCTCGGGTGATTGTGTACGATCGAGTTGTAAATAATACAAAAGTAGGCGAGCGTTCTCTTGAGACAATTGAAATTACTGCAAATAAAAAAGCTGAAGTATATTTGGATCTTTCGGGGATAGTTAAGACTCCGGGTGTATATGAGGCTCGCATTCAACTTATTGATGAAGAAGGGATAGATCGATCAGAATTTATCGGTATTCGATATATTGTTGAAGGACGAATTCTCACAGTAAAAGACCTCACCATCGACTATTTGCCAGTTCATAAAGGTGACCGGATCAATGCCTATGTATACTTTGCAGGGACACCGCTTAACATTGTTTCGGAAAATACACCAAAGAACGGGTCATATGATTTCCAAACAAAACTCTATACAAATGACGGAGTTCTCATTGCAGAAAATTCAAAGTCACTCGATGCTGATGAAGTAGATTCAGCGATGATTGAACTTTTTCCAACGATGAGCTATTACGGAAAAGCAAAACTTGAACTCAAAGTGGTAGATCAAGGAGCGGTATACGCTGAGAAATCAATTGAATTCAATATTCCTCGGGGAGAACAGTCACAAGTTCCGTTCTTCGCACTTCTTGTTGCATCACTTATACTCCTTGCATTGACTATGATCGCGTTTAGAAAGGGACGAGTATATCTCGCGATTATTACATTCATTCTTGCTGCTGTAGCTGCGGGATATGCTATCTATACAGATATAGCATATGCAACAGTGGTGTATACACAAAAAACTCCGTATAAACCACAGAGCGGTACTCTTGCTGGACCAAATGTGTCTATTGCAATTACAGACGGTAAAGGAAAATCATTGGCGAGTGATCTCAATCCTGGTGATAGATTCTACGCTTCGACAGTTGTTGAATCATCTTTCTGTCTCAATCTCGACTCGTCACTTTCAATCACAATCGGAGGTGTAACAAAATCAATATCTAAAGAAGGAAATATTAATTCGCATAATAATTCAGTAGCGAGAATTGCATGGAAATTTGGTCCATATACTGCAGGAGCTGAGGGTGACAAGAGGCTTGGATTTAGCGCGAAGAGTGCAAGATACGGGCATCCAGTCTACGGAAATTCTTATGGAACATCTGCGGGATACAAGAAATATACTGTACATCCTGTACCACCAAGCACGTTTACTTGCCCTAACGGAACAGTAGTGAGTAATCCTGTTGATTGCCCTCTAACAACAACTTCGACAACGACAACCGGTGGATATGTTTGTCCGAACGGCACAATTGTCTTGGATCCTGCGCTTTGTTCGACGGGGAATCCCGGGACAACAACAGGTCCTTTGGTGACAGTTTGTGATAATGATAACTCATGCGAATTGGGTGAGACTCTCGGCGCTTGTGATTGTCAAAATGTATGTGATATGTCAAAGGTTGGACAAGCATGCTCGACAAATCAGTGTACAGGAGAGACCGATGGAACATTTGCGTGTACGTATTCAGGTCTTATGTGCCAGCAATCACCAGGATTTACATGCAATGTTAGTCTGATCAAGAAATTTGAAGCCAATCCACGAGATGTAAATCAAGGTGGGCAATGTACCCTCTATTGGGAAACAGAAAATATGAAGTCTTGTAAGATTCGTGATAACGAGGGGTCAACATTGAGTGCGTCAACAACACTTCCTGACGGATCAATTCAGACGGGTGCGATTACAAAGACAAAAAAGTATACACTTGAATGTATTGCTGATGATGATAGTATCGTGACTGCTCCAGCTGAATGTCGATTGAACGTACAGTTCATCCAGTTCTAGCAACCTCATAGAGCATTAGTCTCTGTAAAACTTAGAGTAAAACTATATGCGATTTCACATTATTACGCTGTTTCCAGGCTCATTTGATTCATATCTACATGAGTCAATTATTGCTCGTGCGATAGAAAACAAGTTGATTAAAGTGGATTTTTATAATCCACGAGATTTTGTGAAGCCTACAGGTGCACAAAGATTCAAGGAAAAACCATATCTTCAGGTAGATGATCGTCCATATGGCGGAGGCCCAGGCATGGTTCTTAAGGCCGAACCAATTCTCAAAGCGTATGACAAAATTGTAAGTAAGATCTCTAAGGCAAAGAACTATAAAAAGCATCTCACAATTTTCCTCGCACCGGCAGGGAAGCAGTTTACAAATGAAGAGGGACAGAATTTCTTGAAGAAATATTCTGACATTATTATCCTCTGTGGCAGGTACGAAGGAATTGATGCGCGCGTAAAAAAGGCTACAAAAGCTGTCGAATATAGTGTTGGTCCATTTGTCACAACCGGAGGAGAATTACCTGCGATGCTTATTATGGACGTTGTTGCGCGACGAATTCCGGGAGTGCTCGGCAAAATCTCAAGTCTCGAAGAGTCACGAATTGCGGCAAACGATACATATACACGACCGGAGACAATTTTTTATAAAGGAAAAAACTATAAAGTTCCAAAAGTTCTGATGTCCGGAAACCACAAAAAGATAGATGAAAAGCGGGATGAGAAGCGGGGAGGGGCTCAACCCATGGTATAAGACTGTGAATAAACCCCTTTACTAGGCTATTTACCAAAAAGGGGATAACTTGAGGGTAAATTGTGCCTAAATAGCCTCTAAACTAGCTTCCAAGGGCATCTTAAGGGTCAGGTCAACGTTGACATTACCCCGACATTCTCCTACAATGTGGCTCCTGCGAAGACGATTGAGTTTTGGCCTGCTCTCTCGCGGAATCTCCTCAAAATACTCCACTCCGAGTTCACCTAGGAGCCTCTTTAAAAAGAGACTTTTTATTACCTAGCGAAGTGAATGAAATGAACATGTTCATCTCTGAACGAGCGACGGTAAAAAAGCTTTTATAAACGTTTATTTTTTAATTCAAAAAACGACTTTTTTATGTTGCGACAGAAAAAATTCTTTTCTCGATTTAAGGAGCCGCTCGCGCCGCTTCCAAACCTTGTTGAAGGTCAAATCGAATCTTATAAATGGCTCTTAACTGAAGGACTCAAAGAAGCTTTCGCTGAATTTTCATCAATCTCAGACTATACAGGCAAGAAGTTCGAACTTGGCTTCGTTGGTTTTGAATTGGAAAAACCAAAGTTCGACGAATGGCACGCAAAGGAAAACAAGCTCAACTATGAAGCACCACTAAAGCTTATGGTGAGAATGAAGAATAAGATTCTTGGTGTAGAAAAGGAACAAGAAATCTTCATGGCTGATTTCCCACTCATGACTGAACACGGCACTTTTATTATCAATGGTATTGAACGAACAATCGTTCCACAGCTAGCGCGATCATTCGGCGCTTTTTTCACGTCTCAAGAACTCAAGGGTAAGACTCACTTCGGTGCAAAGATTATCCCACAGCGAGGAGCGTGGATTGAAATCGACAGTGAACATGATGGAGCACTTTATGTTCGAATCGATCGACGACGAAAATTCCCGATCACATCTCTCTTCCGTATCTTTGGAGTGGATACAGACGCAAAAATACATGCATTGTTCAAGAACAATCCTCAGGCCAAAGGATATCTTGATGCATCTTTCGCAAAAGATCATGCAAAGACAGCAGATGAGTCATTTGTAGAAGTATATCGACGACTTCGAGACGGAGATCTTGCAACACCTGAAAACGCTCGAGAACACATCAATATGATTTTGAGTGCAGAGCGATATGATTTCTCAAAAGTTGGACGATTTGGTTTCAACAAGCGATTCGAGAAGTCAATGGATGCAAAAGAACTTGCACGAATGACGCTCAATGTTGATGATCTTGTGACAATTGTAAATCATATTGTTCATTTGAATCACACACCAAATGCGATGCTTGATGATGTTGATCATCTTGGATCACGACGAGTACGATTTGTTGGTGAACTTATGCAGACAAAGATTCGATTTGGTATGACACAGATTAAGCGAAACATTCAGAACCGAATGTCTACAATTGATACTGATGCAACAATGCCAGTACAGTTGATCTCACCTCGACCCCTCCAGGCTCGAATTAAAGAATTCTTCACAACTAACCAGTTGTCACAGTTTATGAGTCAGGAAAACATGCTTGCAGAGCTCGAACACTTGAGACGAGTTTCTGCTCTTGGTCCCGGCGGTCTTACACGAGAACGAGCCGGTATCGAAGTCCGAGACGTACACTCATCTCACTACGGACGAATTTGTCCTATTCATACACCTGAAGGTCAAAACATCGGGTTGGTACTTCAGCTTGCAACATACGCACGAGTGAATCATTTCGGAATGATTGAAACTCCGTATGTGAAAGTGAAGAACGGAAAAGTAACAAAAGAAATCCAGTACCTGAATGCGCTTGAAGAAGAAGATTTCAACATTGCGCATGCGGCGATGGAATATGATAAAGACGGAAAAATCACAGAAGAAATGGTTGAAATCCGACGAAAGGGTAAGCCAGTAATCGTACACCGAAATGAAGTGAACTACATGGACGTTGCTACACAGCAGGCGTTCTCTATTTCTACATCGATGATTCCATTCTTGAACCACGACGATGCCAACCGAGCATTGATGGGTTCTAACATGCAGAAGCAGGCGACTCCTTGTATCGTCCCTGAAGCTCCGCTCGTTGCGACAGGCATCGAAGAGTCAGCCGCTCGAGATACAGGACGAATTGTGATTGCTCCTGAAGAAGGTACGGTAACAGCAGTTGATGCTGCGAGCATCACACTCAAGGGTGCAAAGAAGACACATACATACAAGCTTGCGACATTCAATCGTTCAAACCAAATGACTGCTTTCCATCAGCGACCATCAGTTGTTCTTGGACAGAAAGTAAAACGAGGAGATGTGCTTGCGGATACTTCAACATCGGTTGGAGGTCAAATGTCACTCGGTCAGAACATTCTCATTGCATTCATGGCATGGTCAGGTGCGAACTACGAAGACGCGATCATCGTATCTGAGAAAATCGTAAAAGATTCTAAATTTACAACTATTCATATTGAAGAATTCGTTATAAACGTACGAGATACAAAACTTGGTCCCGAAGTAACAACTCACGATATTCCAAATGTTGGAGAAGGCCGACTCAAGAATCTCGATGTTGATGGTATTGTTCGAATTGGTGCCGAAGTGCGACCTGGAGACATTATTGTAGGAAAAATTACTCCAAAGTCAGAAACACAACTTACTCCAGAAGAACGACTTCTCCGATCTATCTTCGGTGAAAAGTCACGAGACGTAAAAGACACATCAAAGCGACTTGAAAACGGAAAGAAAGGACGAGTTATTGGCGTGAAGGTATTCTCACGAGAAAAGGGAGACAAACTTGAATCTGGAATCCTTAAGCGAATTCACGTTGAAGTTGCGGTGCTCCGAAATCTTACAGTGGGAGACAAACTCGCGGGACGACACGGAAACAAGGGTGTTGTTTCAAAGGTGCTTCCAGTAGAAGATATGCCATATACAGCAGACGGTAAGCCGGTGGATATGATCCTCACACCACTTGGTATTCCATCTCGAATGAACCTCGGACAGATTCTCGAACTCCACCTTGGTCTTGCTGCAAATGAATTGAACTATCAAGCAATTGTTCCACCATTTGTAGGTGCGACATCTGAGGAAGTGAAGGAGGAACTCGTAAAGGCGGGATTCCCAGCAACAGGAAAGATCAAACTCTTCGATGGACGAACTGGTGATCAGTTTGAACAGGATATTGCAGTTGGTTATATGTATATGTTGAAACTTCACCACATGGTGGACGACAAGATCCACATGCGATCAATTGGTCCATACTCTCTTATCACACAACAGCCACTTGGAGGTAAGGCTCAAGGAGGAGGTCAGCGATTTGGAGAAATGGAAGTGTGGGCACTCGCCGGTTACGGTGCAGCTCACGCACTTCGAGAAATGATCACGATCAAGTCTGACGACATCCAAGGACGATCACAGGCATTCGATGCAATTGTAAAGGGTGAAGAACTTCATGATCCGAATACTCCAGCATCATTCAATGTACTTCTCGCAAACTTGAGAGGTCTTGGTATCGATGTTGAGTTGGAAAACAAAGATGAAGAAGGTCGAAACATCAGCGCTGAACTTTCAGACAAATAATTACTAATAACTTTCAACAAATTTCAAAACATATATGGAAAACACAATGAAAAATCAGTTCGGCCAGAAAGCAGTGGTGAAATCAGTAGATGATTTCAATGCTGTAGTTCTTCGACTTGCTTCTCCTGAAAAGATCCGAGAATGGTCTCATGGTGAAGTGACAAAGCCGGAAACAATGAACTACCGAACTCAGCGAAGTGAGAAGAATGGTTTGTTCGATGAACGAATCTTTGGTCCAGAACGAGATTGGGAATGTTATTGCGGTAAGTATAAAGGAATCCGATACAAAGGAATTATTTGTGAAAAGTGCGGAGTTGAACTCACACGATCAATTGTTCGACGAGAACGAATGGGACACATTGAACTTGCAGTACCAGTTGCACACATCTGGTTCCTTCGAACAATGCCATCACGAATTGCGCAGGTACTTGGTATCAATGCGGGCGATGTTGAACGTGTAGTTTACTTCGCTGGTTATTTGATCACGAAAGTAAATGAAGAGGAAAAGGCTCGACTCCTTCGAGATCTTGATACTGAATACAAGAATAAGGTTAAGACAACTCAGGACGAAAAGACTCGAGAGGCTCTCACTGAACTCGTACAAGGAGCGAAGCGGGACATTGAATCAATCCAAGTGGGACATGTACTCGATGAAGTGCAGTACCACAAGTTCTCACTCAAATTCGGTACAGCTTTTGAAGCTGGTATCGGCGCTGAAGCGGTGTACAACATCTTTAAGCAACTTGATCTTAAGAAGCTTCTTACATCACTTGAAGCTGAAATTGATAAAGTTGGCTCAACAGAACGAGAAAAACTCTTCAAGCGAATCTCTGTTATCAAGGCGATGGTTCGAGCGAATGTTCGACCAGAATGGATGTTTATGTCTGTACTTCCAGTTATCCCAGCCGCGCTCCGACCTATGGTTGCGCTTGATGGTGGACGACATGCAACATCAGACGTGAACGATCTCTATCGACGAGTAATCAACCGAAACAATCGATTGAAGAAACTCCTCGAAATCCACGCTCCCGATGTTATTCTTCGAAACGAAAAGAGAATTCTCCAGGAAGCTATTGACGCTCTCCTCGACAACTCAATCCGACACAGTGGTGCGGTATATGCAGGTCTTGGAGCCGCACAGCGACGACCACTTAAGTCACTTGCTGATAACCTCAAATCAAAACGAGGTCTCTTCCGACAAAACCTTCTCGGTAAACGAGTAGACTATTCTGGACGATCAGTAATCGTTGTGGGTCCAGATCTTAAGTTGAACCAGTGTGGTCTTCCAAAACACATGGCTCTCGAACTCTTCCGACCATTTGTTATCGGAGGACTTCTCAAGAAAGAACTTGCATTCAATATTCGAGGTGCATCACGACTTATCGATGATGGTATCCCAGAGGTATGGGCGATTCTTGAAGAAGTGATCAAGGATAAGTATGTACTCTTGAACCGAGCGCCAACACTCCACCGACTCTCACTCCAGGCATTCCAGCCAGTATTGATTGAAGGTAGTGCGATCCAAATCCATCCACTTGTATGTTCTCCATTCAACGCCGACTTCGACGGAGACACAATGGCGGTACACGTTCCACTTTCAGCTGAAGCTCAGAAGGAAGCTTCTATGATCATGGCGTCACACCGAAACCTCTTGAAGCCAGGTACAGGAGAACCAACAGTAACAAAGAAGATGTTGGACATCGTACTTGGTTGTTACTGGATGACAAAGATCGCTCCAGAAGAAAAGGGTGCAGGAAAAATCTTTGCATCAACTCAGGAAGCAATTACTGCTTTGAACTACGATCAGATCTCATACCGAGCTCCAATCAAAGTACTTGCTCCAACAGATAGTAAGAAGTATGCAGAATTTGCTGGAAAGATCATGGAAACAACAGTTGGACGAATTATGTTCAACGCACTTCTTCCAGAAGAAATTGCATTCATGAACAAAGAAATCACTCAGGGAGCAATGTCAGCAATTGTGGATGAAATCATTCAGAAGATTGGTATTGAAGTAATGCCAGAAATTGTAGATTCACTCAAGAAATTTGGATTCCGATATGCAACAGAATCAGGAACAACATGGTCACTCGACGATGTAACTGTTTCTCCGCAGAAGCACGTGATTGTCGATGGTGCAAAAAATAAAGCAGCGCAGATTCGAGAACATTACAACGAAGGTTTGATTACTGACGAAGAACGATATCGAATGACAGTAGATATGTGGCTCAAGACAATTGCTGATGTGAATAAAAACGTGGCGGTCACACTTGATCCAAAGAGTCCTGTATCAGACATGGTAGTTTCAGGTGCCCGAGGTTCTATCGGTCAGCTTTCACAGATGGTGGGTATGAAGGGTCTTGTGCAAAATGCACAAGGGTCAATCATCGAACTTCCGATCATTTCATCATTCAAGGAAGGACTTACTCCGATTGAGTACTTCATTTCAACAAACGGTGCTCGAAAGGGTATGACAGATACAGCGTTGAACACTGCTCGAGCGGGGTACCTCACACGACGACTCTTCGTAGTTGCTCAGTCGGTGATGGTGACAGAAGAAGATTGTGGTTCAAAGGATGGAATAACTGTGAAGCGAATTGGGGTACTCGGTATCGAAGCATCATTTGCTAAGACTGCTGCAGGACGATTTGCTGCAAAGAATATTGAAATCGATGGCGAAGTGATTGTGAAAAAAGATCAGCTTATTTCAAAGCAGGACGGCCTTCTCTTCGACAAGCATGGAATTCAGGAAGTAACAGTACGATCACCGCTTACATGTAAAACAGATCGAGGTATTTGCCGATATTGTTATGGATCAGATCTTGGTTCAGGCAAAATGGTAGAACTCGGTGAAGCAGTAGGAACAGTTGCTGCTCAAGCGATTGGTGAACCAGGTACACAGCTTACAATGCGAACATTCCATACCGGAGGTGTCGCTACAGCGGGTGGAGACATCGCTCAGGGTCTTCCTCGAGTAGAAGAATTGTTCGATAACCGACCTCCGAAGTATCCAGCTGTTATTGCTACACATGATGGTGTTATTACAGATGTGAAAGACAATGGTAAAGAAAAGATCATCAAACTTCTTCCAGATGTTCCAACTAAATCAAAGAAGGGAAGTGAAGTTGAATATTCTTGTCACCATGCTCGAGTAATACACGTAAAAGTTGGCCAACACGTGTCAAAGGGTCAAATCATCACTGATGGTTCTGCAAACGTAAACGAACTTTACGAATTTGGAGGAACACAGGCAGCTCAGGAGTATATCATCAACGAAGCAAAGAAGCTTTACGAACTCCAGGGAGAAAATGTATCTCGAAAGCATATCGAAGTAATCGTACGAGAAATGTTCGGACGAGTATCAATCAATGAGCCGGGAGATTCGCCATTCTCAACAGGAGATATTGTAGAAAAGTTTGAATTCGATGTAATCAACAAAGAACTCAAGAAGCGAAATGGAACAGAAGCTAAGGGAGAACTCGTAGTGATGGGTATTCTCAAAGCATCTCTCAACCGAAAGAGTTTCCTCGCATCAGCATCATTCCAACACACTCATCAGATGCTTATCGCGGCCGCTCTCAAGGGAAATCCAGATCCACTCTACGGTATTATGGAAAACGTTATCATCGGTCGACTTATTCCTGCAGGTACAGGATTCAAAGGAAGCCCGAAGTTCAATATGATTGAACAGCTCCAGAACGAAAGCAATTTCAAGGCAAACGCAGAGGAACAGCCAGAAGCTTAGCTTATAGCAAACCTTCAATGCGATCAGCAGCAGAAACAATCAAAGACAGACTTGGTATCGCCGAGGTAATCGGGTCGTATATCAAAATTGAAAAGGCCGGTGGGAACTACAAAGCCCGCTGTCCTTTTCATAATGAAAAAACACCATCTTTCTACATCTCAGCATCTCGAAATACATATTATTGTTTCGGCTGTGGTGTGAAGGGAGACATCTTCACATTCGTGCAAGAATTTGAAAAAGTAGATTTCAAAGGTGCGCTAAAGATCCTTGCTGACCGAGCGGGAGTTGAACTCACGCAATTTAAATCTGCTGACGATCCGCTTAAAGATGAAGTGAGAAAAGCAATGGAAGAGGCAACAAAGTTTTTTCAGAAAGAAATTGCGAAGAGTAAAGATGCGCAAGACTACCTCGAGAAGCGAGGGCTTCCTAAAAACATGATTTCCGAATGGCGAATTGGCCTTGCGCCTGACGGATGGAGAAATCTTCATGCATATCTTGCAAAGTTTATTGCTGAAGATGTCCTTGATAAGGCAGGACTCATCAAATATTCAGATAAAGATAATGGTCAGGAAAGAAGCGTATATGACCGATTTCGAAATCGAGTAATGTTTCCGATGTTTGATTCTTCAAGACGAGTGATAGCATTTTCGGGACGATTGCTCGGGAAGGAAGAGGCTGGTTCGCCGAAGTATTTGAACAGCCCTGATTCATTACTCTTCAATAAATCAGAAACACTTTATGGTTTTCACAAAGCAAAAGACGGTATAAGAAAGTGGAAATATGCAGTGCTTGTTGAAGGTCAGATGGATTTGTTGATGTGTCATGCACACGGATTCGATAATGCGATTGCAACATCAGGGACATCGCTTACTGATCTTCATGCAAAAATGATAAAACGACTCACAGACAAGTTGATGGTGATTTATGATGCTGATAAGGCGGGAATCAATGCGACGCTTCGGGCCTGGTCGATAGCGCTCAAGAATAATCTTGATGTGAAAGTGGCGGTCTTACCGAAAGATGAAGATCCTGCATCTGTTATTCAGAAAGATAAAAAGATATTTGTCGAGGCACTCAAAAAGGCAGTTCATGTAATAGATTACTACCTGAACGTCGTAGTAGAGGGGCATAATGGAGAAGCAGATAAAAGGGCTCTTCGAAAGGAGGTGGTGGCAAAAGTGCTCCCGCTCGTAAAGGCTATAGAAAGTGCTGTTGACAGATCTCATTTTATATCTAAGATTGCCTTAGCGACACAAATCGCAGAGAAAGATCTTGAGGAAGATCTGAGTAAAGCATCGGATATCCTCGATCAGAAAAATGATAACAATTTCATACAAAGCGATACAACCGCTTCAAACAGCGGACCAAAGTCACAACTAGATCGAATCATCGAACGAATTGCAGGGTTAACAACAATTATATACAAAGGAAATGTTGAAGAGGCAAAACAAAGTCTCGATACATTATTTAAACATCAGCCAACTGCTGATCAAGCAATAGAAGAACTTCATAGCTCAATAGCTCAAGTTCGAGAAGGAATTTTTAATAGAATAGTAAAAATAGTGGAGTTACCACCTCCAGATGTTCTTTTTGAAGCAGAAATCCTATATGCAGGAAGTACTCGCATGAGTGAAGAGCTCGATATTCTCATCACCGACCTCGAGGAAATAACACTTAAAGAACTATTTACAAAAGTAATGACAGAACTGCAAAAGGTGGAGCGCGAGGGGAATAAGGAGAAAGCAAAAGAACTCCTCATGATATGCAAAGAAATTACACTGCAACTTTCAAAAATTTCACAAAGTAAATTTAAGGAGAAAGAAGCCAAAGAAGGAAAATAATATTTAACAAAAACAATATGCCTAAAACAAAGAAAACATCTAAATCATCAGCGAAGAAGGCTCCTAAAAAAACAAAGCCAGCAAAAAGCGCTAAGCCAAAAAAGGCAAAGCCCGCAGTTAAGGCACCGCGAGTGACAAAAAAGTCGGCTCACAAGGCAACTCGAGTTGCCGCTTTTGGTCATGCAAATAATCAGAACACTGCAAATGCTGCGAAACTAAAACCAGGTTCAAAGGCACAGTCGTTTGAACAAAAAGCAACTCTTTTGATGACGCGAGGAAAGGAGCGAGGCTTCGTGACATTTGATGAAATTTTGAAAGAATTTCCTACTATTGAAACTGATATTGATTTCCTCGACAAGCTCTACGAGCGATTCATGACTGCAGGCATAGATGTACTTGAAGGAGGGGGGCTTCTTGATTTCAAGAAAGAAGAGGATGAACTTTTGAAGAAATATTCATCTACAAAGGGAGATAGCTATGATTCAATTCAGATGTATTTGAAGGAAATCGGTCAGTATCCGCTCATCGGTGCTGCTGAAGAAAAGGAACTTGCGAAGCGAATTCAGGCGGGAGATATGGAAGCCAAGGGTCTTCTTGCAAAGGCAAACCTTCGACTCGTAGTGTCTATTGCGAAGAAATATGCCAACCGATCACCAGATCTTACACTTCTCGACCTTATTCAGGAAGGAAACCTCGGTCTCTTCAAGGCGGTAGATAAGTTCGATTGGTCAAAGGGATTCAAATTCTCAACATACGCGACATGGTGGATCAGGCAATCAATCACTCGAGCACTTGCTGATCAGTCACGAACAATCCGAGTGCCTGTGCACATGGTAGAAACAATCGCGAAGTATAAGCAGGTTGTACGACGACTTGTTCAGGATCTCGGACGAGAACCATATCCGGAAGAAATCGCGACTGAAATGGGAATCGATGTAGATAAGATTTACATGATTGAAAAAATCGATCAGAACACAGTATCACTCGATGCTCCAGTAAACAGTGAGGACGGATCTGATTCATCAGTATTTGCTGACTTTGTACCAGAAGATAAAATTCTCTCTCCAGACCAGGAGTCATCACGACGAATTCTTGCTGATCAGGTGAAGGAAATTCTCGGAGATCTTACAGAAAAAGAACGAGAAATTCTCGCGCTCCGACATGGGCTCACCGATGGCATCCAGCATACGCTTGAAGAAGTGGGGAAGATGTTCGGTGTCACTCGAGAGCGAATTCGACAGATCGAAGCGAAGGCGCATGAAAAAATCAGACAGCACGACAAGATCAATCGGTTGAAGAATTACTAATATTGAGTGTAGTTCGATGATTGTATAAAAAGTAGAAAGGCCGCCTCAGGATCGAGGCGGCCTTTTGCTGGTCTGTGACCTGGCGTTTTACCGTTTGGGGGGTGGAGTCGGCGTGGCTGTGGGCCTCGCTAACTTTGCTGGTGTTGGCTGTGGCCTTGCGACCTTTTGGGCGACCGGCTTAGCAACGGGTGCGTTCCTTTCCGAGTCTTGAGGTGGACCCGACATCATGATTGGGCGGAATTTCTCATCATCACCCTTCATGAGACGGAATGTCTCTCCTCTCTGGGGGATATCGGTGAGTTTGCTGTAGGGAATATAGATTTGCCCGTAGAGACTCCCCACAGGACTCATCATGTCATCGGCCACGTACGTGGCGGAGCATAGGAGGAGTCGGTGTGTATCCTTCTGCTCAAGAACAGTGAGAATGTACTGAGCGGGATATTTTTCCGTTTCCGCAGGTGTCACCTTCAGGCGTTGCCAGCCTGCTTGGATGTGTGACCATCCGAAGTACAGGGCCAGCAGAATGCTGACGATTGCGATGATTTTTTTCCAGTTTTCTGCCCATGCTTCGCGGGCCGCGCTAATGTTGATGATGTTGTTGCTCATGGCCCTATAAAATCTTCTTGAAAATTTCATAGGGCCATGAACAGTAACACATCTCAAAAGAACGATCGAAACCAAAAATACATCATCCTTGAGTGTATGTCAATACATTGTTTTCATATCAAAAAAAGATCAAATTTGAGATAATGAACGTCATAATTTTCACTATATGATTGCCAAAAAACAGCACGGAAATCCACCCGAAAAACCACAATTTGCAGAACGATATGCAAAGCTCAATGCTGAGCAAAAAAAGGCAGTGGACACAATTGAAGGCCCGCTCCTTGTCGTCGCGGGCCCGGGCTCTGGTAAGACTGAACTTCTTTCGTTGCGTGTTGCAAAAATTCTCAAGGAAACCCAAGCTCGACCATCGCAGATCCTTTGTCTCACTTTTACCGAATCAGGCGCGGTGAATATGCGAGAACGACTCTCGTCGCTTATTGGAGAAGAAGCATATCGTGTAGCAATTTTTACATTCCATGGTTTTTGCAAATATGTGATCGAACTGTTTCCAGAATTTTTCTATAATTCAGCTCTATATAATCCCGCAGGTGATCTCGATCAGATTTCAGTTTTGGAAGAAATATTTGAAAACCTCCCTGCGACAAATCCTCTTAAGTCATATCACAGCGAACAGGGATACACGTATCTTGATTCTGCAAAGAGACTTATTGCAGATCTCAAAAAGGGTGGATACACACCAGAGGAATTCAAGCTTGTTCTCTTGCGAAATAAAATCGTAGGAGACATCTTCACCGAAGTTCTTCTTCCTGCGGTCGAAGAGAGATTGAGTCAAAAACAAATTCCCGTTATTGGGGCTGCACTCAATAAATTCAAAGCGGCATGCGAGAAAAATGCCGAGCTCAAAAATGTGAATGGATCAACCAAGGTCGGACTCATTGTTGAGCAACTCGAAGAGGTAATAATGCGCTCACTTGCTCAGGCAATTACTCAGTGCGAAGGGGATACGAAGCCTCTTTCTGCCTGGAAAGAAAAGTTTCTCCGAAAAGACGACGACAAGAAAAGTGTTCTTAAAGATACAAAATATATTGATAAGCTCGAAGTGCTTGCAGATATATATAAGAAATATCAGGACGAAATGCATAAGCGAGGCCTCTATGATTTCGACGATATGATTCTCGATACAATTGCAGTGATAGAGAAACACCAGTCGCTTCGGTATGAACTCCAGGAACAATTCCAGTACATGCTCATAGATGAGTTCCAGGATACAAACGGCGCGCAGATGAGACTTTGTCGACTTCTTGCCGACGCGCCACATGTGAATCAAAACCCAAATATTATGGCCGTAGGAGATGACGATCAATCAATCTATAAATTCCAAGGCGCAGAGCTTTCGAATATTCTTGAATTCAAAACACTTTATCCAACAGCAACCCTTGTCACACTTACAAAAAACTATCGATCAGGAAAAAGCATTGTTGATTCATCTCTCGCGCTTATTCGAAAAGGAAGCCAGCGACTTGAAAACCTCGTCGAAGAAATCAAGAAAGATCTTGTCGCTGCGGGGCCACATAAAGACGCGGGGGAAATATTTGTAAAAGAACTTCCGACAAGTGTTCACGAATTTCACTACGTTGCGAAAGCTATTCGTGAGCAGATTGATGCAGGTATATCGCCAAAGGATATCGCGATCATTGCTCGAAAGCATAAAACACTTGAAGCGATCGTCCCTTTTCTTCAAAAGCAAAAAGTACCGATTATATATGAGCGAGAGCAAAATGTGCTTTTTGAACCTCATATAGAGCAGATCATTAAGATGGCTCGATGTCTCGATGCTATTCGTCTCGGACAGCAGGAGAACGTCGATAATTTGATGTCTGAAATACTCAGTTTCCCGTTCTGGGGATTGGATCGAATCAGTATTTGGAGGCTCTCCCAGAAGGCTTTTAAAGCCCGTGAGCCATGGTTTGAGATAATGATTGCTGAAGGTGAAACCGGTACGGCCGAAGGGAGAAAAATGAAAGAGATTGCCGAGTTTATCATCGGTCTTTCTGTGGCTGCTGGCTATGAACCATTACCTAAAGTCATCGACCAAATTGTGGGTTCCGATGATGCAATACTTTTCGACGAAGAGGGTGAGGTTGGTGAGGCGGATGGCGCTCCAAGTACACGAGCCAAGACGTACACATCGCCATTTAAAGAATTTTATTTTAATGAAAAAAGATTTACTCACGAAAAAGCTGAGTATATGTCATTCCTCGCGAGTCTTCGAGTGTTTATTGAATCAATAAAGGAATATAAGCAAGGGCAAATTACAACAGTTGCAGATCTTGTCGAATTTGTTGATCTTCATATAACAAATGAAATTTCTCTTGCGGATAAAAGTCCATTCATGAATTCCCGAGATGCCGTTTCACTCCTCACCGCACACAAAGCTAAAGGCCTCGAGTATGATTCTGTGTTTATTCTCTCGTGTCAGGACCAAGAATGGATCAGTAAGGGGCGAGGACAGATCCTTCCGCCCCCAAGCAACATGCCAATTTCTCCACAGAGCGATGCAAGCGACGATTACTTGCGATTGTTCTATGTGGCGCTGACTCGAGCAAAGAAACACCTTATGCTCACGTCACACAGTCACGATGATAAGGGAAAAGAAACAAATCTTCTTCGATATATCGCTGATGGAGTTCTCGGTACACCAGAACGGGTGGCGCTTGACGAGGTTATTCCAGATACGACTGAAGCACTCACATCTTCATATCTCACATTCAATACGCCACCATTTGTTGATGATGAAAAAGTTCTTTTGCTTTCAATGTTAGATAACTATCAACTCTCAATTACTCATTTGAATAATTTCTTGAACCTTTCGAAGGGCGGGCCACAGAAGTTCTTTGAACAAAATATTCTTCGATTTCCGCAATCTAAGCAACCGTCAGCTTCATTTGGGTCTGCGATGCACAAGGCCCTTGAACTTGCGGTAACTCAGTACAAACAGGACGGAGAGCTTCCCTCTGAAGATGTAATATGTGCGACGTTTGAGAAAGCTCTCAAGGCCGAACGTCTTGCACAGAAAGATTTCGAACAATACTTAGAAAAGGGTAAAACAGCACTTGCGTTATATCTCAAAGACAAGGGCGACACATTTACTGCAAAAGATAGGACAGAAGTGAACTTCCGAGATCAGGGGGTGGTTATTGATGGTGTACCAGTAACAGGAAAGATTGATCGAATGACTGACATGTCGGAAGGTGCTACACCGACGAAGCTCGGCCAGGCATGTGAGTTTGTCGTCCGAGATTATAAGACTGGCCGAGCAATCGCAGACTGGAGTGGAGTAGATGATAGAGAAAAGATAAAACTCGATAATTTTAAGAGACAGCTCCTCTTCTACAAACTCCTTATCGAGAATTCACGAGACTTCAAGATGTGTAAGGTGAATAAAGGCATTATCGATTTTCTTGAACCAAAGACAATGCAGAAAAAACAGGTATCAATTGAGCTTCAATACACAATCGATGATGCCGAACTGAATAGATTGAGAAAACTAATCAGAGTCATATATAAAAAGATAATGAGCCTTGATTTTCCTGATGTGAGTCAGTTCGACATTACATATAAGGGGGTAAAGGAGTTTGAAGAGTGGTTATTATCACAAGGATAGAATTAGTAGATTCAATATACAACATGACAGATCGAGGTATTATTTTTGTGGCGATAGGGGAGAAATGTCAGAAAGAATTTGAACTTGCATATAGGAGTTTGCGTAATATAGACAAACATATCCATGTGACGGTGTATGCGGACGGTGACAGAGGGATTGATGGTAGTCTATCAGATCAAAACCTCGATATCGTAAAAATTTATACCACCGATGCAAAGTCTTTTCGTATAGAGACGTTGATTGCACCTCCGTACAAAGAGAATTTATATGTTGATACTGATGTATATTTCCTTGAGCCGTTCGAGCAAATTTTTGAGGTATTGAAACGTGTAGATATTGCGGTGAGTCAGACATTTCAAAATAAAGATAAGAATAGCGAAATTTCAGATGCTTTTCCTATTTTCAATTCAGGTATTATTGTATTTAATAAAAATGAAAGGACGCTGGAATTCTTCAGCGACTGGCTAAGTCGATATAATAATAAGAAACATATACAGAAGTTTGATGAACCATCATTTCGTGAATCAATGTTTTATCATGCAAGCCTGGCATTTTCTATTCTTCCGGTCAATTACAACTTCCGCGTAGAGCAGGCACAGAGGGTTAATGGTAGGGTCAAAATATTACACGGAAAAAATTTGCAACATAGTCCATCTATAGAAAAAATAAATAGAACCGATGTTAATCGGCTCTATTTACCAACGGGTGAGGTTATTGAGCTATAAGTATAGCTACTTTGAGAGAAGATCTGAAATGATCTTCTTCATGATGTCATAGGGGAGTGCCCCAAGACTTCGTCCTTGTTCGTCAACAAGTGGAATATATTCACCTTTGTAGTAGAGAACGGTAAAAGGTGTTCCTCGAGCGCCTGTCTCAAGTGCTTCTGCGTATGATGCAGAAATTTTTTCTGTCATTTTTCCCGAATCAAGACATTCACTAAATTGTTTTGAATCTACACCCACCGTTTTTGCAAAAGTATAGAGTTTTGCAAGATCGAGAGAGTCATTTGATTTTGTCTCTTTGTAGATGAGGTCTATATATTTCCAAAATGCATCTTTTCCTGCCACGAAAGCAGCACACTCTGTTGCCTCAGCTTCCTTTCGAGCTTTCTTGTGGATGTCGAGAGGGAAATGTCGATATACCCATGCAAACTGATTATCCTTTCCGAAATCTGCCGAAATCTTCTGGAGCGTCTCATGGTACATCTTACAGAATGGACATTCTGTATCAGAGTATTCGATCAAAATTACTTTTGCATTTTTATCACCAATTCGAATATGGTCTGCTTCAGTTACAGGAAGAAACTTTGCTTCAGGGGCTGTTCCTTCTTTGAGGGCGCCTGTCACAACATTTTTTACATCATTTTTTGCACCAGATTCTGTAGGCGAAGCATAGATAGCCCATGCAACGAGACCTCCTGCAATTATGATTGCAACTGGAATAATTACCTTTGACCAAACTGAGCTAGAACCACCTGTATGAGCAGGGATTTGGTGATCAGTATTTGCTAATGGCTGAAATTCTTTATTTGGATCCATGTATTTGATTTTATTTATTCGTTGCTAATTTAGGTGCAATTATATCAGAAAGGTAAACTCATTGTCATTGAAACATCTTTCTTATCATCCCAACCAGTAGTATTTATTTGTGTTTGAGCGATAGACTGTCCATCCATATACTTGAGTGATTTATTTTTGAGAGCGTATTCATATACTTCTTTGGTAACTTTTACATCATCGATACAGTATTTGATGATCTTATCAATCTCGCCCGCACGCCACCATGTGATTGCATCAAGTCCATTTCCGCTTTTGCCAATACCGAGTGTGGCCTGTGCAACGGCATTGAGGCCAATTCGTCGCCCAAGAGATTCGCGGAGTGCTGCCATGAGATCAATGTGTTTAATTTTAAGTAAATCGCCGTGATAATACTTATTCAGAATTGGCATATCAAAATGTTCGCCATTGAATGTGATGATAACATCCGCACCTTCAAGTATCGGCCAAAGTTTCGGAAGGTCTTCTTGAAGGTAGCTTGTGTAAGAGTCGGTGAGTGAGTCGTAGATACAAACAACAGAAACATCGAGAAGAACGGGGTCGGCCTTACCAACATCTTGGAATGTATTTCGTGTTTCAATATCAAGAACTATTTTTCGCATATTATTCGTTTGAACTTTTCTTTATCTCGTATGTTTTTGATTCAACCTCCTTTGATCCAATAACAATAATATTTGGTATAGAAAGTTTGTGTGCAGCTTTGATTTGATCACTCACAGATTTATATGAGTAGTTTACTGCGACATTCTTTCCTGCGGTTCGTTCGATATTTGCAACTTCATCTGCGTACTCTCTTGCTGATTCTTCCATAACACAAATCATGATATCTGCAGTTGCTTTATACTGCGGAATAAGGCCTCGTGATTCGAGAAAATTCTCAAGTGTTGCATCTCCAGAGCCAAATCCAACCGCAGGCACCTTTTCATCTCCAAAAAGTGAAAGTAGGTCATCATATCGCCCTCCACCAAATAGTGAGCGAGGGTTACTTGGATCAGTATCAAATACTTCAAATACAATTCCGGTGTAGTAGTCGAATCCTCGAACAAGCGTTTCGTCGTATATGACATTACTTAGGCCAAAAGATTTGAGCGTGGTGATTACTTGATCTAGTTCTTCCTTTGCCTGTCTTATTGCAGGGATCGCGAGAGCTTCATTCAATTCATCTTTTTGAGCCCCTGTCGCGTTATCAAAGTTGAGAAATGAAAATGGTTCTCCAACAATATGTTCTGCACTTGCGTAAAACTCGTCCTGAGACATCTTTGCTTTTCGGTCGATAAGTTGCTGAAGTGCCCTTGCCTTGTCTTCATTAAGTTCATACCAATCACTAAAAATAGCATTAAGTAGTTTTCGCGAACTTATTTTAATTTGGAAATCAGAGTCTTGCGCACCAAATTCTTTCATGATGTCATACGCGATTCTGATGATTTCAATATCACCTTCCACCCCAGCAAGACCGAACAGATCACAATTGAGTTGCCAAAATTCTCGGAGGCGGCCTTTCTGAGGTCTTTCATATCTGAAACAATTTGGAATTGAAAACCATCGGAGAGGGTAACCAAGCTCTCTTTTTCGAGCCGCTACAAGTCGTGCGACGGAAGGAGTCATTTCTGGACGTAGAGTCACTTCTCGTTCACCTCGATCTGTGAATGTATATGTTTGTTCATTAACGATTTCGTCACTCCCTTTTGATCGATAGAGTTCTGAGGGTTCAAGAATAGATGTTGTGTATTCATCATAGCCGTATTTTTGCAATACTTTTCGCCAAACTGAGAATAGATGATGCTGGATTGCAAATTGTTCTGGATAAAAGTCGCGGACACCTTTATATGGTTCGGTGCTTAATTTGCTTGCATTTTTCATAATATATACCATTCTATCGTAATGGAATCGATCCACAAGACTAGTGAAAAAGGGGGCTATGTTGTGTTATGGAAACATGAAGGGGAAACACCCCTTCAGGCAATGGAGGATTTTTTCATACACAATGACGAGCTTTGGGAAATGAAGCGGAGCTATGCTGGACGCCTTGATCCTATGGCAGAGGGTGTTCTCATTGCTGTGTATGGTGATGAGCTTAAGAATAAAGATAAGTACATTGGTCTCAATAAGACATATGAGATAGATGTTGTTTTGGGGATAAAGACGGATACGGGGGATGTACTCGGTATTGTTGAAGAAACAGATTTTGATATCACAGATAAAATAGGTGATGAAGAAAAGATAAAAATGGAACTTGCTAACATTGTTTGTAAACACAATATGCCTTATCCAAATTTTTCATCAAAAACAGTGAAAGGTATAGCACTCCACGAACTTACAAGAGAGAATGCACGACAAGGATTAAAAAAAGATCAAGAAAATCCGTATAAAGAAGTTGAAATATTTAGTGTAAGGTTTTTGGGTAAGGAGGAAATAAAGGTTAGCGATCTCGCTACTCAGTCAATTGTGCGCGTTTCAAAAGTTGGTGGTGATTTTCGACAAGATGAAATAAAAGAAAGATGGAGAGAAGTTGGTAACTCAGTTGATGCAATGAAAGTCCTTCCAGTTCTCAAATTACAGGTAGTATGCTCATCGGGAACATATATGCGATGGCTTTGTCTTGAGGTAGGGAAGTTGTTCCATGCAAAGGCGTTTTGTAATGCAATTGTGAGGACGAAAGTGGATCTATTATAATTTATATTTTCTTCATGAATGTTTTGGAGAATTTTAATTGTGAGTAAACAAACATGCAGAACAGCAAGAGGTGAAGATATCGGTCAGTTTTTATCGACATTATTTTCTAAAGTAACACCACACACTTCAGATATTCATATTCATACACAAGATCATGGTGCTGATGTTGCAATTAGAGAATATGGAGAGCTTCGGCATGTTTGTACTATTTCGCGTGCGATATATGAAGAGGTCAAAAGAAGACTCAAGATATATTGTCGAATCCGAATTGATATAGAAGAGAAAGGACAAGACGGAGCATTTGTTGTGGTCACTACATTGTGTTTAGAGAACGAGGGGGAAGAAAAAAAGGTCGAGCATGGCCAAGTGAGACAGGTATCGGTGAGAGTTTCTTTTTTGCCGACAGTATATGGGCAAACCATTGTGATGAGATTGTCTGGACATCGTAATTCTGCTGATACGCTTGAGGATATTATTTCTGATAAGAACCAGCTTAATCTAGTTCGAAAAGGAATATCCAAAAGACATGGGCTTATTGTAGTGACTGGCCCAACGGGATCTGGAAAAACAGAAACACTTTACGTCTTGATGAAAGAACTCCTTGCTATGGGTCGATCTGTCGTCTCAATTGAGGACCCGGTGGAGTCATATATTAAAGGAGTGAAGCAAGTGAGGGTGTCTGATGATCATGGGTTTACATTCAAGCATGCGCTCAAGTCGGTCTTGCGACAGGACCCTGATGTTATTGTGGTTGGGGAGACGCGAGATCATGAGACGGCGGAGCTTGTTGATCTCGCGTCTCACACGGGCCACCTCGTAATTACCACACTTCATGTAGGTTCAATTACAGATATTCCCGAGAGATTGTTTCAGCTTGGAATAACTCGCGAGTCACTTGCAAGCTCCGCGGTGTTGTTTATTGGGCAAAGATTAGTGAAAGAAAAGGTCGATTCCTCAGGTGTCTTCATAAGAAAAGCAATTATGGAAGTGGGCCATTTTGATAAAAATTTAATCCTCGGACTTTTACAATCAAGGAATTCATATGAATTCCTTGAAGTTTGTCGCAAAGAACGTATTCAGCTACTTGAGGATCAGGGAGATATCTTATCGACCTAGTGACTATCGTCCTGTTTCTACTTTAGTAACAGAACGTTTTATTACTTCCCTCGCACACCTACTTAAAAGAGGGAGTAGTGTATCTGATGCTGTTGAGTGTTCTATTTTTTGTGTGCCTGAGAGCATTCGAGCTACGGTGATTAGAAAACTTGCAGAGACTGGCGACGGCGAGGAAATTGCAAATGCACTTGTCGAAGCTTTTCCGGCTTTAGTACCATACTCAGCTCTCATCTCACAATCTTTGGTGTCGGGTGAGTTGGCAGATACGCTTAACAAGATTGCTTCAAGATTGTCCTATGAGCGCGAGGTAAGAGGGCAAATGAGATCAGCATGTATATATCCCATTATTCTTTGTCTCATTGCAATCATTGCTGTATTGTCGATGCTTGTATTTATTGTTCCGCAAGTACAAAAGTCACTACTTACTACCAAGATACAAGTTGGCATTTTGTCTCGGGGTGTATTCGGAATGAGCAATATTCTAGTGTCACACCCCATTTTCTGTACTGTAATTAGTCTCGGATTTATTTACGCGTTCATCATATATTGGTCAAGAATCAGAGGTTTCGTTCAAAAAGTTTTCTTCTCAAAATCATTGCTTTACAAGCTGATGTCTGATTACGAGCTCTCGCTATTTTGGTCGTACGTATCACTTGCGTATGTTTCAAGTAGAGATCTTGAAACCTCCTTATTTGATGGGGCGGGAAGTATACGAAATGTAAAAGTCCGAATGTATTTTGAGAAGCTAAGCAAGTGCGTTGTCGGAGATATGGTGCATTCAATGGGCGATGTGTATATATCAGAGAAAATTAAGCCATTTATATCAAAAGATGTGATCGACTACTGGAAGGCTTCGATAATGATTCAGACACGTTCTGGGTCACTCGATCTTGTTTTTGCCGAACTAGCTGATTCTCATAGGCAGAGAACTGAAGAGAAAATAAAAGTGATTTCAAAATTATCAGAACCCATTGCGATGATGATAATCGGGGGAATGATAGGTCTGATATCAATTGCGATGCTCTCGCCTTTTTATGAAATGACACAAGCGGTTTCAAGTCTATGACTATTACACACGTGCAGAATATCTTAGGAAGGAGAGATCGAAACGGTTTCCTTCTCATTGAGACACTTGTTGCATTGGTTATTGTGACCTCGGTATTTGGTTTACTAATTTATATTCTAGGTAGAGTTGATAATATTGGTACATGGCTTAAACGTGGCGAAAACGAAGGATTCACAATTGTAGGGAAGTACAAACTCGTAAATGAATATAAAGGAAAATATAAGAATATTTCAGTAATAAAACGAATTTCTGAGCACGGATCTATTGGAAAAAAGATCTGCCCGTACAATCTGGTTCAACTAAATACTTCTAATTTTGATCTCACATATGCGGGGCACATTCGAATTATTGATGTAGCTTCATCCACTGAGATTACGTTCATTCGGAACATAAAAAATAATATATATGTCGGCCTTGATTCATCGAGTAGTACAGACCCAGACATGCTTGTATTTCAAAAACAGACGATATTAAGCAGATTAGATCCGGGACAGGATACAGATATATCAAAAGATGAATCAATATATTCGCTTGATTCTGGCCCAGGTACTCGTTCGGCAATAGTTGCGGGAAACACATTATTTGTTCTTATGTCGGGCACAACTGAGCATGTGAGGGCATTCACTTTTTCTAGTGCTGGATTACCTCAATATATGTGGAGTTATAAGTTGCCTGTGTCTGGCGTTGCAGCAAAATCTTTTGCATTCGATCCTCTGACACAAAAAATCATCGTCGGCCTCGAGAAGAATAATGGACACGAATTGTTTTCAATTAGAATTGGCACAAATGGAGAAGTAGGCGCTATTGAATCAAGAGAAGTTGGTGGATCAGTAAATTATTTATTTACACTGGATAAGTATGTGTACGTCTTGAATACGCTTGATCCCGAAGTTCTGATTTATAAGACCGACACACTTGAGCATATCGGAGGATACGATGCACCAGGCGCGGTTGGTAATGGCAAAAGACTTGATTATTTGTCAGGCGGTTTAGTTTTTGGAAGAACAATCTACGGAAATGAGATTTCGTTTGTATCTTCAACCTCGACAAGTCCGGCGACCACAATAGCCTCGTCCTCCGGCATGCTTGAACTCGATGAGCTCTGGGGAGAAAAAATAAAAGCATCGATTGATGACATTATTGCAATTGATGGGGGATTTATCACACTTTCGACAAAGGCGGGTGGGCAAGTTGATCTTTACTCATATATCGGTGGTGATAACAGTCCTGAGTTTGATTCAGTGAGATCGCTCAATCTGTCGTATGGTCGTGGTACCGATCTGTTTTGTGATACGGATTATTTGTACATTACCGCCCGATACGAGCCCGTCTTTTATATACTTCCCATAAAATGAAAAGAGGATTCTCGTTAATTGAATTTGTCATATATATAGCGATTACGTCATTTGTGCTTTTGTTTGTTCAACATTCTGTTATGTATTTCAGACACCAGATCGATAAGAGAGTCCAACATATTCATGAGCAGGTATATGTTGAAAGAGGATTGCTCATGATAGACAAAATCACGTCAAATGCAGTGAGTATGAGTATAAGTACTTCAACTAATGGGTTCGAAGTGAGAGTTGTAACATATCTCACGGCAGATTCGCTCAATGGCTACTATGCAAAGACAACCGCGGTACACATAATGTGTTCGTTGCCCGACAAGAATATCCGTCTATTTTTCGAAAGTTCGGGGAAGACTGTTCCGGTATTTGTAAAACCGTATATTCAAATCACTTCATGCGAACTACGTGATGCTCAAAATAAAGTGGGAATTGAAAGCTTGATAACATCGTCAAATAAATATCTATATATCACCACAGCACGATCCCATTACACACATCCAATCCTTACCTTCTCTGAATTTTTAGAAAAATAAGTTACAATTGGGTATATGGGTTTTTTCACGCCTCCAAACAGAAACCAAGCATCACATGGTCCGACTTCGGGCGCAGGCTCGAGTCAGTCGAGTCATGGGTACCAAAGACCAATGTCACCAGGGCATAGTCAAGCGACCACATCATCATCTCCCACACAATCACACGCGTATCAACATACATCAGGCCAGGATGGTATCACACACCACGATCAGGCAACATTGAAGAAAGAGGGCACATTCAATCGAAGTGCAGGTGCTGAGCAAGCGAAAGGAGAAAGTATGAAGCTCGAATACGTTCGACAACAACGAATTCGACAGGAAAAAGAAAAACTAAAAAATGAACTCACTCAAAAGCAGAGAACATTCAATCACAACAAGACAGAAATCAGCGCAAAAGAACTTGAAATTCGAAGATTGCAAAGTGAGTTCACAAGATCAGAAATTGAAGTACAACAGATTGACTCACTCTGTAATGATCTTGATAGTAAAATTGCAGTGCAAAAGAATAAGGTTCATACAGCAGGGGATGAGATACAGAAACTTCAGATACAACTTGCAAAATTGAAATCAGAACAAGAGAAACTTGGCATTCAACTACAGCATTGGACAAGCGAGAGGCAGTATAAGGATAAAACAAAGGAGCAAAAGCATGTTGCTCGTGAAGAAATTGTAAAGAAGAAAACGAATTTTATTCAAGTCGTTGATCAACTCAGAGCAGAGAATGTCCGCCTTGATCGCGAAATTAGAATGCTTGAATCAAAGATACGATTGTTGCACTAGTGTTTAAATAGACTGGTATTATATAAGTGAATTACCTGTCATTGTGTTTGGTTTTTCTACACCAAGAATTTTAAAGATAGTGGGTGCAATATCTGCAAGAGAACCTCCGTCTCGAAGTACAACGCTCATATCTGTCACAATCGCAGGAACTGGGCTAGTTGTGTGAGCTGTGTGTCGCTCACCAGTTTCGATGTCTACATTTACCTCTGCGTTTCCGTGGTCTGCCGTGATGAAAGCAACACCTCCACGTGCATGGAGAGCATCGATGACTCGTCCAAGTTGAAGATCTACCTCCTCAAGTGCCTCGACGATTGCGGGTACATTTGCGGTGTGTCCTACCATGTCAGGATTTGCGAAGTTGATGAAGATGAAGTTTTTTCCAGCATTGATCTGCTCAATTGCTTTGTTTGCAATTTCTTCTGCTCGCATTTTTGGAGCTAGGTCGTGAGTCGGGATGTCTTTTCGACTTGGAACAAGAACATGTTCTTCTCCTTCGTGTGGCTGTTCAACACCTCCGTTGAGGAAATATGTCGCGTGCGGGAATTTTTCTGTTTCAGCGATATGGGCTTGTGTGAGTCCGGCGAGTGCAATTTCTTTTGCAAGAGTTGTTTCGATGAGTGCGGGAGGGTAGGCGACTTCTGTCTCATATTCAGATCCATATGATGTAAGTGTTACGAAGAAAATATTTTCTGCATTAGCTTTTTCAATCATTTTCTTTGAGAGCATTCGAGCTCGATCTGCTCGGAAGTTGAAGAAGAATACACCGTCATTTTCTTTGATTTGTCCTGTTGTCGCATCGTTCATACTCGCGGGTGCATTCAAGACTGCAGGTTCGAGGTGTTCGTCGACTTTGCCATCTTTGTAGAGACTCTGAATAAATTCAGAGGGCTTCATTTCGCAAATATGACCTTTCTGTTCAAACAATGCTTGTTCAACTTTTGAAAGTCTGTCCCAGTTGTTGTCTCGATCCATCGCAAAGAATCGTCCAGAGATAGATGCAACGAAAGCGATATGTACTTCGTTATTTATTTCCTCGAGCACTTCTTCAAGCTCTTTGAGATATCCGGCAGCACTCTGTGGCGCAGTGTCTCGTCCGTCTGTGAATGCATGGATCGCTACTCGGTTAATACCCGCTTTCTTAGATGCTTTAAGGAAGGCGATGAGGTGATCCTGATGGCTGTGCACACCACCATCTCCAACAAGTCCTTGTACATGGAGAGTCGAATTATTCTTTTTTACATGATCAAAGAGTTTTACGAATGCAGGGTTCGTATCGAACGATCCGTCGTTGATAGCTTTTCTGATTCGCACAAGATCGGTGTCGATTGCTTTTCCTGCACCAATAGTTGTGTGTCCAATTTCAGAATTTCCCATTTGACCTTCAGGAAGTCCTACAGCAAGACCACTTGCTTCGAGGAGCGTGTGGGGGAAAGTTGCCCAATATTTGTCAAAGTTGGGAGTCTTTGCTGCGGCAACCGCATTGTGGAGCACTTCTTCTCGGTAACCCCATCCATCGAGGATGATAAGGACTGCTTGGTTGTGGGTCTTGTTGGTCATGTGGTTTGTTTTAGACAATAAATTTGTACCGGGGTATTTTACTTAATTGATTTCAAATAGGGAATAGGGCGTACGCATTACCAGGAAAATTGCCTACCGCGTAAGCGGGGCGACTTCTCAACAATTGGTGTTGAATAATCAAAAAACGCTTTGAAGAATAGCGTCAAACTTCAGCCCCGCGCGAGCAATCGCGCGGGGCTTTCACATTTCCCCAAACATGTGCATTATATATTTGCTAAAAAAGGAACAAGGAGAGTACACTTAAATTCCGGAGGTCCTAATGCAACACTATAAAATCAAGAATGTCGTTCCGCTGTTGGTAGGAAGGTGTTCGAAACTGATCGCCTCACCACCAACTCCTGACTGGCAAAGAACATTTCTCACTCATAATATTCCACCTGTTGTGGGTATGCTCGGCATGCGTCCCGAAGACGTGCGCGTGCTCGAAACGGATCGGCCGTTAAGCGAGCTGGGGAGTCCAAACTTTAAACTGGGCACCTTCGTGCGTCATCCACAGGGAAAAAATACCGAATGCTTTTACTTTCGTTCGGGTTCATTCTGCGCAGAGTGTTCTGTGATCGGGGTGAATGGTCGCGTGTGCACTGTCGCATCACTGTCTGTCCTGTGGTTTACAACCGGATACTTGCTCAGGTTATTTGTGCAAAATCGTAAGGGAAGGGAACACCGCTTCCACCATTACGACCATTTGCAACAATGTCATTTGTGCAATAACCCGGTTACCCAAAGGATGACTGCAAGTGCAGTGATTAGCGCATGTGGTTTTTCAGACAGTGGTCTGCGAGAACATATTGATGCAACGGTCGCTGGCTCGCGTTTGATGCACGAAGCCCTCAATACCGCTGTTCGTCACAGACAGATCAGTCCCGCAGAAATCAGGGAGATTATTACGAATTGAGAAAAAGCCCCAACGGGGTCGCGTGTTTTCACAGAAAGCCACGATCCAGGTCGGGGCTTTTCTGTTTTAAAAATTCCTAAAGTCTCAAAATAAAAACACCCAGCCTAGATTGGGTGTTTTTATAAAATGTAGTCTAATTATTTCTTTCCCTTGAGTGCACCTCTTCCCGCAAACACAGCCTTCTTACCAAGCTGTTCTTCAATTCGAAGAAGTTCATTATATTTTGCCACTCGATCTGTTCGGCAGAGTGATCCCGTCTTGATCTGTCCGCACCCGAGTCCTACGACGAAGTGTGAGATTGTCACATCTTCAGTTTCTCCTGATCGGTGAGAGACCACCGCAGTCATCCCAGCTTTATGAGCCATGTTGATTGCTTTGATTGTTTCTGTCACCGTTCCAATTTGATTGAGCTTGATCAATATTGAGTTACCCGCTTTCTGGTCGATACCCATTTGTAGTCGTTTGATATTTGTTACGAAGAGATCATCACCAACAATCTGTACTCGTTTACCATTCTTTGCTGTCATCTCCTGGTATCCAGCCCAATCATCTTCTGAGAATCCATCTTCGATTGAAACGACAGGATATTTGCTAAGCCATTCAGAGTAGAATCCAACCATTTCAGATGTTGAAAGTTTTCGTCCCTCTGACGCGAGGTCGTATAGGCCATCTTTGTAGATTTCCGATGAAGCCGCATCGATTGCAATACAGATATCTTTGCCAGCTTTGTAACCAGCCTTTGCGATTGCTTCGAGGATGACATCGATTGCCGCGCTGTTTGATGGAAGTGATGGAGCATATCCACCTTCGTCGCCAGTTGTTGTCGATAGTCCTCGATCATGAAGAATTTTCTTGAGTGCGTGGAATACTTCTGCACCCATCTGGAGTGCTTTTGACCATGAGTTTGCACCCACTGGCATCACCATGAATTCTTGGAGATCAGTAGAATTTTCAGCGTGCTTTCCACCATTCAAGATATTCATCATTGGAAGGGGAAGAGACATTGGTTTACCCGTCTTTGCAATATCTCGGAAGTGAGCGTAGAGAGGTTTTTTAAGTGATTGTGCAACCGCATGAGCAAATGCCATTGAGATGCCGAGGATTGCATTTGCGCCGAGCTTTCCTTTGTTTTCTGTTCCATCGAGTGCAATCATCGCATCATCGAGAGATTCCTGGGTGAAGCTTTTTCCAACGAGCGCCTTTCGAAGCGCTCCGTTTACGTTCGCCACAGCTTTGAGAACTCCTTTTCCTCCGTATCGTTTCTTGTCTCCATCTCGGAGTTCAATTGCTTCGTGTGACCCTGTTGAAGCTCCTGATGGAACTGCTGCTCGTCCGAATGCACCATCCTTGAGTACGACATCTACTTCGACTGTTGGATTCCCTCGTGAGTCAAGAATCTCTCGACCGATAATTTTCGCGATAGGAGAGTATCCTTTTGTTACAACTTTTGCTTTCTTTACTGCTTTCTTTGATGACATAAATAATGAATAAATAAAATGAATAATATGCAATCACTTAAATTGCCTTTGGTATGTTATCACATTGGGTATGTGGCGCAATTTATACGCTTTTTTCTTCGGATGTCACAAGATCTTCCCGAAGTTCTTTTTCTTCAGGAGGAGGAACGATCAGTTTTTCCAGTCTTGTATTTTCAAATGTCTCTTCAAATAGCTTTGATACTCTCTTCTGAAATAGGTCAGTAGCTGATTCTAACGTGTGTGAGCTATCAAGCGTCAATATTTCTCCAATATTTATGTATATATCCCGCTTATCTTTACGTAGTGCAACAGGAAGTATCGATGTGTTTGTTGAAAGTGCAAGAGCGGCCGCTCCTTTTTTGAATGTTTCCACACGCACGCCGTCAGTCGTAAATCCTTCGGGGAACATCACAACCACGCCGTTATTTGAAATAATTTTTTTTGCTTCTTTAATTCCTTCTTCAATACCTCTTCCTTTCACCACAACAAAAACTCCGAAAACAACATAGATTATAGGAACAATGCCGATATATACGAGGATATTGAGTATTGGATTTTTGAATTTCATGACACCCATAAATCTGAAGGGGAGTAAATGAGAAAAAAGCCCTGGCATGATGCGGAACAAGAAACTATCATAAAATGCAATGTGATTTGAAATAACAAGAAGCGGTCCTTTGTGACCTATTATATTTTCACGACCCGTGTAGTGAATTTTGAAGAGACTTGTAAACAGCGGTTCAAAGAAAAACCAAGATAGAAATTGCGAAATTTTTGAAAATAATTTAATCATGACTCAGAGCATCGTCTGTAATATCAGTCGTTGCGTCAATTTGTCGGCATACTGTCTCGCAAAAATTGAGTGGGCTAATTAAACCATATTACTTATTGTGTAGCAATAGTTCAAAATTAGCAGAATTTTGAGTTAATAGATTTTTCTTTTATTTCACGGGACAATTTTAAACGCACAATATGAAAAAGTTTATAGTAGTTTTTATAATCGGAGCGTTAATGATAACTGTTATTGTTTTTTCTTTTTTTATTCTTTTTGGGAAGATAAAACCAACCTCATCAATATTCAGTCCTATCTCTCCGAGTGCAAATAATGATTTTGAAATCGGTAGTGGTTGCAGTCATTTACAAAGCGGTATGGAATTGGAAGATTTATATGATTCTTCACCGATTGATATCTATAGGACAAATTCAGTTGAGTACCCAGGATATGGTGTTTGGTCCAGCAAGCAATTAAACACAAGTTTTCTTTTCCCAGAAGACGGTGAGGTCATCGATCTTTCTCCAAATGTGAGATCTTTAAGTGCGGTATATTACTATGAAGGGAAACTATCAGCTTTTAGTATCGTACCTGGGCGTCTAAAAAAGCCATGCGAGACCACTTTAACTAGTACTATGACTGATAGAGAAATAGAAGATTTTGTAGGGGTGGATACAAACGATACTTACGCGAAAAGATACGCTAAAAAGCTTTTTGATGAATTTACAAAAACAGAAATAGTATCGGTTAAGCTAAAGAATACAAATCAAAATATACGCAAAAAAGGTCTTACATACTCCGCAAGAGTTTTCGAGGTAATTGATGATAGGGGCGTAAAATATGACTATATAGCAATGATCACTGTAAAAAAGGGGATTTCTGTTGCAAGTATATATTTTGGGAATAGTGGATTTACTCAAGAAGATCTTACTAATATGATAATCTTTGCTGACTAGTCACTAATATAGAAAAGGGCAATAATATCAAGTATCTCCTAGAAAAGTAAAAAGCCCGCTCACGCAGACCTTTTACGGTGTGTGGCGGACTTAGGAATTTACTTTCTCCATTATCCACGGAGGAATTCTGGCGACGCTGTTGGTCACTTGATTGATAAGTGGCATGAACCACTTCATTCGCGTTACAACCTCGCCGCCCAGTTTGAATTCACATGAGAAATCAAGCCCGATCCTTCGCTCGAGTAAAACGGTCGTAGCGACATCAATCTCATCGCCCAACCGTAGTTGGCTGAGATATTCAACATCAGAAACTTTTCGCATTACTAGGAATAGTCCATGTTCTTTGAGTTGATCAAGGCCGAAGCCGAGTTCGTCCCGTAGAGCAAAATGACATTCTTGAGCTATGGCTAGTTGGGCGAGCCAATTCGCATGATCTCCTGAATCAATGTGCTTTTCCTGAATCCGCACGTGGTATGTGCGCGTCTTCATTAAAATTATTTAATCATTTATTGACGGTAGTGTCAACACTTTATTAAGTATGGTACTTTCGTGTATTTCATGGAAGAATTGTTCAATATACATGAGTAGTATGAATGATAAATCAGAATCAAAACACCAAGTGCCAATCAATCTTGGCTTCTGGAAAACACTTCATAATCGAACCGTAGGAGAAGGACGGCCAATTTTTGTATTGGCTCCAATGGCAGATGTAACAGATGAACCATTCCGACTTATGATCGCACGACTTGGTAAGCCCGATGTGATGTGGACTGAATTTGTTTCTGCCGACGGACTCATCAGAGCCACAGAAGAAGGGAAGAAGAAGCTCATGAAAGATCTCCTCTATAGCGAAGCTGAACGACCAATTGTTGCACAGCTTTTTGGCTCAAGACCAGAATATATGGAGCAAGCAGCCAAACTCTGTGCCGATCTTGGGTTCGATGGAATCGATATCAATATGGGTTGTCCTGATAAGACAATTGAAAAGCAGGGTGCTGGTGCAGCGATGATCAAAAATCCTGAACTTGCAAAAGAAATTATCCTTGCGGCAAAGCGTGGTGCAAGACGAAAAGCACTTCCTCATGACTTGAGGCAAGGAAAGGTAAATAAAACTTTTGATAATCTTGGTGAAGAATTTGAGTTACCTGTCTCTGTTAAAACAAGAATTGGATACAACAAGGATGAACTCAAAACCTGGCTCCCAAAACTTCTTGAAGCTAGACCTGCGGTCATCACAATTCATGCTCGAACACGAAAAGAAATGTCACTTGTGCCAGCACGATGGGAAAAAGTGCAAGAAGCCGTTGAAATCCGAAATGAAATCCAAAAGGGGGAAGATGATAAAACACTTATTTTCGGAAACGGCGATGTTGAGTCAATCAAAGACGGAGCGTTACGAGCAAATCAGACGGGTGCGGATGGAGTGATGCTCGGACGTGCAATTTTCGGAAATCCGTGGCTCTTTGATGCAATTAAGCAACCTGATTTCACTCCGTACATCCCTGAACTAACTGAAAAAATGCAAACAATGATTGAGCATACGCAGCTTTTTGAAGAAATTCTCGGTGGGACAAAAAGTTTTGCAATTATGAAGAAGCACTACAAGGCGTACGTAAATGATTTTGATGGAGCAAAAGAATTACGAACAAAATTGATGGAAGCAGAGAATGCAAGTCAGGTTGAGAAAATAACAAGGGAGTTTATTTTGGGGATTGAGAATTAGCACCTAGAAAACATAGTTTTTCCATATTACTTTGACATGTTATGATTGTCCCAATATGTCACCGAAATCGAAGTCCTCAGAGTCATCTACATTAGGCAAAGACACACACTTCCTTGCATGGTATCGAAAGTATCGACCACAAAATTTTGATGAAGTAGTGGGTCAGGATCATATTATTTCCATTCTCAAACAATCTATTCTGGGGCACAAAATTGCACATGCATACCTATTCTCTGGAACTCGAGGAACAGGGAAGACGAGCGTGGCAAGAATTTTTGCAAAAGAAATTGGGGTCACGAATTCCGATATGTATGAAATCGATGCCGCATCAAATACTTCTATCGAAGACATTCGCTCACTCAATGAATCTGTACATGCACTCCCGATCGAATCACCATACAAGGTGTACATTCTTGATGAGGTGCACATGCTTTCGAAGTCTGCATTCAATGCGCTTTTGAAGACACTTGAAGAACCCCCAAAGCATGTGATTTTCATCCTTGCGACAACAGAAATTCACAAACTTCCAGAGACTGTTATTTCTCGATGTGAAAGTTATGTTTTCAAAACTCCAACTCCCGAAGTTCTCCGAAAAGTTCTCACAAATGTATCGAAAGCAGAAAAGGTAAACATAGACGAAGATGCACTTGATCTTGTGGCACTTCTCGGTGACGGGTCATTCAGAGATACCCTTAGCATGTTTCAAAAAGTTGCCACAATTGGTCACGGAAACACCACGAAAATTACAAGCGAGCACATCGCGAAACTCACGGGCGCACCTCGAAGTGAATTGATTAGCACACTCCTCGCTGCATGGAGCACGAAAGACGCATCGAAATTGTTTGAAACTATGTCTCAAGTAGAGGAGTCGGGGATTGATATAAAAGTGCTAGTGAAGATGCTCACCGACCGGGCTCGTTTCTTACTTATGAAAAAAGTTTCCCCTGCGTATGCGACAGTTTTTGGAAAAAGATTTGGTGAAAAAGAGTCTACAATGCTTGAATCGCTTTCGTATGATGAGAAAGGGGCCGCGCGTTTATTGCAGGTTCTTGTATCACTCCTTATCGAAGGGCAGTCATTCACGATTCCAGCCGTGTCGCTTGAGCTTGCGCTCATTTCTTCTATCGGGCAGAATGTGTAAGCCAAGTTTTTTGAGGGTAAATTTATCTATATTTACCTAGAAAAAGCAAGGAATTGGGGGATCGTCTAATGGTAGGACTGCGGATTTTGGTTCCGCCTATCGGGGTTCGAGTCCCTGTCCCCCAGCAATAACATGTTCTAGCGTGATTGTCAATATTATTGACGCAATAGATATTTATGTAGTATAATTCTAGAAATTTAGCTCCTTGAAACTGCAAGATCGCCATAGCTAAGAGACGCTGACAATAATATTAACTTGTCGGCTTCTGCTAGCTATGGCGATAAGGTAGCCCTCTAGCATTCAACGAAACCAGACAAGTTCAAACAAGAACACGTCTACATCAGGAGAAACACGTCATGAAGAACGACACGTTTGTGATGGGTACGGGCCAAGCCCATGAATTGGCTCTCGCCTTCGGGCGCAACGGCTGGAATAATGCCGAAGTGAAGAAACTGAGCGAGGGTGATATCCTCGAACACGTCCGGTTGCTTGTCCTCGGACAGGCGAAGATCGAAGTTGTCAAACACGTCATCGATCTCGACGCGGACCCGCACCTGCCCGATGGCTGGAAAGTCGAAGAGCACAAAAAGAGTGGTCAGTTCGAATGGGACCACACGAAGGTGAAATTCCACCTGTCCGAGAACCAGACCGACGGTAAATCCATCGAGGGCAATAAGCTTCGCAAGGAGCTGGCGAAAGAACCCGTGTTCAACGCCAATCTGCTCGATTACCTGTTGAAGAATCCGCTGCTCATCCCTGAGGGGTGGAAGAAAGACGAGCAGGGTAACACCCGCTACATCTTCTTCTGGGGCACAATCTACCGCAGCTCCGATGGCCTCCTCTACGTCCGTTTCCTCTATTGGCACGGAGACGAGTGGGTCTGGAACTTCAGCTGGCTCGGCAACGACTGGCGTGCTCCCCACCCTGCGGCGTTGTCCGCAGAGTAGCCCTCAGGCTTTGATCACTGTGGTCTCGTTTGACCCTTTGAACTTTGTCCTTCGGCTGCAAAAAAGTTATGGCAAGATACATCTATCGCACAAGCGAGAAAATCTTCCCCCCGACACGATCACGTGCTCGGGGCTTTTGTTATTATGATAAGATAATTTTCGGTAGTAGGTGAATATGCGGACAATCAAGGTTTTTCGCTACCGAATCCAGTATCCATACATCCAGAGTGTCCTCGATTAAGGTTTGAGATAGCGTGATGTATGTAGACACTTCAAAAAAAGAAGATACTTGGTACAGAACACTAGGGCATTATGATGCCAAATAAGGTTCAATCGTATCTTGGACTATTGTCTCACGGTAATACTACTAAGTTAAGAAATAATATAAATAAATTCAAAACATAAGTAAAAAGATTAATGAACGAGTTTTGTGGTGGAATAAAATAAAGGGGATATAATTTGCCAAACAATAGAATATCCACAGTCTACTTACAGAATAAATGGTATTATTTACCTGTATGAGACTATTCCACCGCATACTTATCCCGGTACTATTTGTTTTTGTATTTTTGCCACATATTGCCACTGCCGCATATCCATTTGGAGATGAGTTGATTCGATATACGTTTGAGAATGCGAGTACAACAGCGGTGACAAACCTTGGTTCTGGAGGTTCGACGTATGACACGACATTCTCTGGAAACGCAACACTTCTTGCGACAACGTCTTTGTCGGGAAGCTACGCGGCGATGTTTGATGATAACGGAGATTTTATCAATACGAAATTCGGAAGTGGAACCAACCCGACAACACAGCCATTCACAATAGCAATGTGGGCGATCGCTTCAACTTCTTGTGCAACTGTCGACAAGCATGTATTTGGAGTGAGCGCGACTCCAGCAGCTTCACGATTTTATATGAGATGCGGTTCCGCGGGACCGAACAAGTTCGTGATTCGAGTGCAAGGGCAGACCGCGGTGATTAGCAATACAACAGTGACATATGGCCAGCGATATCACCTCGCGATGGTCGCGAGTTCTTCTCAGGCGTTGTTTTATGTAAACGGATCTCTCGCTGCAACTTCTACATATACAAGCTATACACTTCCGGGACCTCTATATATAGGTAACATTTGGGAAAACAGTTCAACTCCAGCGAACCAGGGATTTGGAGGATTTTTGGATGAAGTTGCAGTGTGGAACAGAGCACTCACACCAACACAGATTTCAGAAGCAGCATCGTACCTCGATATTCCCGGAGTACCGACATCCCTCACTGCGGTAGGGTACGAAAGCAAGGCATATCTCACATGGGTTGCTCCAACAAGTACATCGACACCAACTGACTATTCAATAGAGTACAAGCTTTCAACAGATTCAACGTATACATTGTTCAATGACGGGGTTTCAACGGCCACATCGACTACGGTAACAGGTCTATCAAATGGTTCTATATACAACTTCAGAGTTTCATCAGTAAGTGCAAACGGAACATCTTCTCCAAGTAGTCCCGCAACAACAACTCCAAATTACAAGATTGAATGGGTGAGTCCAACTCCATCCGAAGGATCTACGGTATCTGGAAGTTCTATTACTGCATACGCGTCAGTTACACCAAGTAGCTATACAGGGACAACAACACAAGTGATTCGACTCGAGACATCGGGAGGGTCTCTTGTAGGTACCGTTTCGACAACGACTCGATACGGTGATTACAATCTTACCCATTTTGTGAATCAGGTTGGAGCAAGAAATCTTTCACTTACCGCCAACTCATCTGGTGCTGCATATGTTCCAACAACGAACACAATCTTCATTCCACACAACGTTGCCGCAGGTTCTGATTCAACAATTGATGAAGTTGATACAGAAGGAAATATTGTGAGAACAATCACGTGTACAGGTTGTGGAGATAATGAAGGTATTACTCTTATATCATCTACTGCGTCTACAACTGCCGGAGGATACGATCATGAGTTCATGATTTCTACAGAAAACAACCTCGCAAGTAGTACGATGTTCCGAATGAGAATTCACTCATCAAGCGGAACAACCGCAAACTATACTGATTTTTATAACCTAGGAATTGCACACGATAGTAATCTCGGACTTGAAGGTATCGCATACAATGCTGAAAAAGATGTGTTCTATCTCGCAACTGAAAAGGTGAGTAGTGGATCAACACCAGGAAGACTTTATGAAGTAAAAATGAACGGAGCGAATCGAAATCTTGTTGCTACACAAATTTGTACAAACCTTAACTTTAGCTCGATCGCGACAGATTTTTCTGATCTTGCGTATAACAACAATGTCCTCTATGTGCTCACACACGAAAGCGATCGTGTGATTCCTGTAAATGTCACAAGTACATCAACGTGTGCATTTGTTGACAGCGATGGTGACTCAAATACAACAAACGATACAGGAGATTACCTCAATACACTTCAGGTAACACAGCCAGAAGGTCTTACTTTTGATGCGACGGGAGATTATCTTTATGTAATTGGTGAAGCCGACAACTATTCTCGATATCGATCAACAACATTCACATCACGAGCAACCTTCTCTGGACTATCTGATGGAAGCTATATTCTCAAATCACAATTTACGGATACCAATAATGCTATAGGAAGTTCTACTTCTCGATCGTTCACTTTGAGCAATGATGCCGTCGCTCCATCTGTATCACTCACTTCTCCTGCAAGTAGCGCAACAATTGCAACAACGACAACACTTACCGCAACTGCGTCTGATAACGTCGCTGTTGTTGGTGTAAAATTCTATGTGGGAACAACTCTTATTGGTTCTGAGGACACATCCTCTCCATATAGTTTGAGTTTTGATACGACTTCGGTTGCTGATGGAGCTCATACCCTCCGAGCCGTTGCGCGTGATGCTGGAGGAAATCAGGCTACATCATCTGTTTCAGTTACGGTAGACAATGCTGGCCCATCACAATCATCGATCTCTGCAAACGGATCATTAGGCACATCAGCGACAATTACATGGACAACAAATGAGTCAGCAACATCATTTGTCGAATATGGACTTTCATCTACGTATACCGCTTCAAGTTCATATAATTCGACAGCAACGACATCGCATTCATTCTCAATATCAGGACTTACAGAATCAACGCTGTATCATTATCGTGTTGTGTCTATTGACGCTATTGGAAATCGAACAAATTCATCGGATGGTACATTTACGACATCTGATGTGACTGCGCCACAGTTTAGCAACATCACCTCAACATCAGTTTCAACATCTTCAGTAACAATTACATGGGATACAAACGAATTAGCAACAAGACAAGTTGAGTATGGACTTACAACAAGTTATTCAGCATCAACAACACTTTCTACTGCAAGTAGTACATCACATTCTGTGACAATTACAGGACTTACACCTGCTACGACGTATAACTACCGAGTGATCGGGTATGACACGAGTAACAACAGAGCAAATTCTTCTAATAATACATTTACAACACAGGCTGCTTTCGCAATTCAAAGCGCAACATCAACCGTGACATCAAATACGGCTGCGACAATCACGTGGACAACGCCACAGGCTGGTTCGTCATATGTTGCATATGGACTTTCTTCAACAAATCTTGCCGCAACAACATCTGAGGCCGATACATCTCCAAGGGTTACAAGTCACACGGTGAACCTCTCGGGATTACTCCCGTGTACGACATATCATTACCGGGTATATTCGAGAAATTCTGATCTCGTAACTGCAAGTAGTGTAGTTTCATCATTTGTGACAGATGGAGGCTGTACCGCTTCATCTGATACTGCGACAACTACAGAGAGCCTCATCTTGGCTTCGACTGGGGCAACACTGACGCTCACAGGGGGTAATGGAACAGTTACTGTTGTGGTACCTGCAGGCTTCACTCCAGGAGCAACATCATCTGCAACTTTCCAGGCAAAGGACCTTGATTCAGGAACATTCTTTGCAGGTATTACCAAGCCATCAGGAGAGACACTTGTTGGAAACAAAGTATTCAATCTCAAGGCATATTCTGATATGACAACTGTACTTTCATCGTTCAATGAGGCAATTACGGTTACACTGACATACACGGCAGGAGATGTGGCAAGTATTGATGAATCGACACTCTCTATTTATAGGTACGACGGATCGAGTTGGCACGAACTCTCGGGTTGTACGGTAAATACTTCAAACAGGACAGTAACGTGTACAACAACGCAATTCTCAGATTTTGCAATATTTGGAACAGCAAGGGGCGGGTCTTCTTCTGCGAGCGCAACGGGGGGAGCAACAGCATTTAGTTTGTCGAGTGCAGATTTCAAAAATTCTAAGGCATACAAATTACTCCAACAGCTTGCTATGGCGCGGGGAGAGTCTCTCGAAGCAAAGACAAACGCAACAACAAGCGAGAAGACATTCCGGTTCTCAAAAACATTACAAGTTGGATCAAAAGGAGATGATGTGAAGAAACTTCAACAATTCCTCAATAATCAAGGATTCGTTGTTGCAAAAACAGGAGTTGGTTCAAAAGGAAAAGAAAATACAGTATTTGGAGCAAGTACAAAATCTGCAGTCATTAAATTCCAGGAATTCTACAAAAAAGAAATTTTGACTCCAGCAGGGCTTTCAAAAGGAACGGGGAAGTTTGGCGGGGCATCGATTCGAAAAGCAAATGAGATATTAAGGAGTGCTCAATAATTATGTCTGAAGCACTTGAGCTCATCATTATATACAAGTACTACATTATTCTTCCTTTGGCTGTGATTCAGGGCCCATTCGTCGCACTTATTCTTGGGTATCTTGTACATGATGGATATATGAATCTATTTGCATCATTTGCCATAATGCTTGTGGCGGATATTGTTCTCGATATGTTTTACTATTTTTTGGGAAGAATTGGACACCACAAAGTGTTTCAGCATAAGTTTTTTATAAATTCAACATGGGTACAACATAATCTTGGTGTGCTTGAGAATATGTGGAAGAATCACACGAAGAAAACAATGTTTTTCGGTAAGTTGGCGTACGGTATTGCTCCTGCAATTATTGTTACATCGGGGATTGCAAGGTTGTCAGTTCGACGGTTCATTCTAATTAGTATTCCAGTTGGAATTTTTCAGATAGCGGGGTTTATGTTCGTAGGCTACTATCTTGGCGCATCATATGAAGTCGCGAAGGGGTATATAGAGTATCCAGGGATTTTTATAACAATACTTCTTCTTGTAATTGTCATTGCGTATTTCCTTTCTGCAAAGTACGTAGCAAAGAGGCTCCAGGACGAGACAAAAGCTGAGGCTTCGCATGTCCACGAGGAGGGGATAGCGGAGAACCAAGTTGAGAAATAATTTGTATAATAGACGTATACTATGACAAAAATTTCAATCATCATTCCGACACTTAATGAAGAGAAAATAATGGAACGCATGCTTCTCGCGCTTAAGGAGTTTACATGTATAGATCATGAAATTATCGTTTCTGATGGTTTGAGTAAAGATAAAACAGTGGAGATAGCAAAGAAGTATGCTGACAGGGTGGTTGTTCATGATGGACAAACAAAACAAACAATTGGACTTGGTCGCAATGCGGGAGCAGCTGTCGCAACGGGGGACTATCTTGTTTTTCTTGATGGGGATGTTTTTATCCCAAATATAAATGATTTTATGAAGCGTGCGGTTGCAGTATTTGAGGCACGACCAAAGATGGTTGCGATGACTGCTATTCTCAAGACGCTTCCTGAATATGAAACGTTTATGGATCGAATTTCGTGGGCATTTATCAGTCGATTTCATCAGTTCGCAAATAATGTTCTAAAGATGGGCTCGTCATCAGGTGAGTTCCAAATGTATAGAAGAGAGGCTTTTGTGAATTGTGGGGGATACAGCACACTCCCGTTTGGAGAAGATGCAGAGATTTTTTACAGACTTTCAAAAACAGCAGAGACACGTCTTGAGCCGTCCCTTACGGTAATGCATACATCTCGTCGAGCACACAATATTGGCTGGGGGCATCTATGGTGGTTGTATGCAGTTAATAGTCTTTCAAATATCATTCGAAAGAAGCCGGTGAGTAAAGAATGGAAGGTGTCTCGCTAGTCGGGAAAGGATATTTGTTATACGAATAATTATATGAAGAGTTTGCTTGAGACATATAGGACACATTGTCGACAGAAGAGATATATTCTTTCCCTTGTGACGGCAATAATAATGCTCTTTGTGAGCCTTGTGGTGAATTTCTTTGCGGGAACGTACGCAACATCAAAGAGTAGTAACTATGTTACTGACATAGTCTTGAGCAACATCCCCGTTTTCGACGTTGATTGGATATTTTTATCTGGCGGATTCGCTCTGGTTCTTTTTATATTTGTCTGCGCCACGCTTGACCCAAAGAAAGCACCATTCGTTGGAAAGGCTATCGCATTGTTTATTTTGGTTCGATCAATTTTTATAAGTCTTACGCACATTGGTCCGTTTCCATCGCAAATTACATTTGATCCCGAGGGATTTCACAATTTCTTTACATTTGGAGGAGACCTATTTTTTTCGGGACATACAGGACTTCCGTTTTTGATGGCGCTTATCTATTGGAAACATCGAAATGTGCGTTCTGTATATCTTGGTTGGTCAATACTTTTTGCAATCGTTGTCCTTTTGGGACACCTCCACTATACGATAGATGTGGTTGCCGCATTTTTCATCACTTATACCATTTATATTATTGCTCAACGTGTATTCAGGGAGGACTACAAACATGTTCCAACCCCATCAAATATTCCGAAGGAATAGTGGGTATATAAGGCACTGTTTATGAAGATTCGTCAACTTTTGTATTGTCTTTACCGCACCCACACAAGCATGCTTTAATACTATGGCAATATTAAATTTGCTTATAATTCAATTTTAAAAAATAACTAAAGATATGAAAAAAATAATTATTATCGCAGTGATAGTCGTCCTTGTAATCATAGGTATCTTTGCATCACGAGGATCAGAGGGTGGACTCTCAAATATCCTTCCTGGAGGAAATGACAATAAGGTAGATGTAAAGCCTGCGCCATCAATCCTTACTGCAACATTCGAGTGTACTGATACAACAAAATTCACAGCAGAATTCCCAACAGAAGATGAGGTTGCAATCAAAGTTGATGGAGTGCTTGCTCGAACACTCTCATATGTAGGTCCGGGGTTTACATTTGATGGTCCTGGTTATGTATATGCATTTATGGGTGAAAAGGCGACAGTTACAGACAAAGCAACAAAGAAAAAGTCTACATGTACTCAGGTCGTAGCAGAGGGCCAAACTGCGGTTGACTTTGGTGATCCAAATGCTAAGCAGGATCCATTGGCAATTGCAAAGAAATCACTTACAGGAAAGTGGCAGGGTCTTGATGGTTTGAATTCGAATATCGAATTTACCGCAGCTGGAAATGCTGTTGAAACAAATTCAGCTGGACAGACAGTAGTTTCAGGTAAGTATACGGTTTCTTCAAAGGCAAATAACGTATATATTCAGATTAAGGGAACTGGTGCGGGGGCACAGACAGTTATGTATACAATAGGTGAAATTGAATCTGACATGCTTATCCTCCTTACAGACAAAGACGAAGTTCGAGCGTACGAGAGAGCAAAATAGTATCTTAACGATATCTAAAAGTACAAAAAGAGCCATATATGGCTCTTTTTGTTTGGTATAATTTGGTATGCAGAAAAAGTTTTTTACCTACATACTCGAATGCGCAGATAAAACATTCTATATTGGATCAACGAATAACCTCGAGAAGCGATTGTATGCACATAACAATCTAAAAACTGGTGCGCACTATACAAAAACTCGCCGACCTGCCGCACTCAAATATTTTGAAACTTTCAAAACACTAGGTGAATCTCGGAGCAGGGAAGGGGCTCTTAAAAAACTGTCTCGTGCGGAAAAAGCACTTTTAATCACCGGAAAAGAATGTATAATATCAGGCATGGCAAAACGAGCATCACAAGATATCAAACCAAGAACATCACGATCACGAAAAACTAAGAAGCGACTTGCAGCAAAACACGTAAAGCTTGCTGCTAAAAAGAAGAAATAGTTTTTAGTGAATGATGTCTGAAACAAAATAGACCGAGCAATCGGTCTATTTTGTTTTCATGATCGGGACTGAATTTCCAGCAACAAAACCCGTAGTCCAACAAAGCTGAAGACTGTATCCGCCAGATGGTCGATCGATATTGAGGATGTCCCCAATGAGGTAGAGGTTGGGATATATTCGTGATGCCATTGTTTTAAAATCTACTTCTTCGAGTACGACACCGCCACTTGTAATAACAGCTTTGTCTGTACCGAGAAGCTTGCTTACAGTGAGAGGTATATTCTTGATGAGTTCGATGAGTGATATTCGTTGTTCTCGTGTGATTTTATTGCACTGTGTATCGGGATTGATTCCAGAGAGCTCAACAACAACTGGGGCGATGACGCTAGGAACTATATCGAGGGCATTTTTAAATTGCTTCCTATCATTCTTTTTAAAAAGATCTTGAAGCTTTGCATTGAGTGTCCCATGATCATATTGGGGGAGAAGGTCGAGGGAGAGTGTGACTGGTCCGTATTTGAGAAGTTCTCCGATGTCTCGACTCATATTGAGGATCGTCGGCCCGCTCACACCAACATGTGTGAAGAGTATTTTCCCTTTTTGTAACTTTTTGTTTACATCTTGTCTTACTCCATTTTGGAAGATAGAAATTTTTACATCACTTATTGATTTACCGGCAAGCTTTGAAACCCACGCATCTTTGAGAGCAATTGGAACAAGTGATGCTTCCGGATCAATTACTTTGTGGCCAATTCTTTTGAGCCATTTGTATCCGTCTCCGGTCGAACCTGTTTCTGGACGTGAAATTCCACCTGTCGCAAGGATGATTGATCGTCCTTTGATTGCCTTGTTTGTTTTGAGGCGTACGCCGGCAATTGTTTTTGTTGTGTCGTTTTTGCCTGCGGGTGCGGGAATGAGATCAATTACTTCAGCATCTGAGAGAATAGTCACATTATTTTTTTTGATGTAATCAACGAGAACATTGAGAACTGACTGGGCTGTATTTGAAACGGGAAATGTTCGAAGTTCATTTTCAACTTTCGTCGCCATATCTCTTGAGTGAAAAAAGTCGAGAGTTTCTTTGACGCTCCATTGCGAGAAGGCGGAGAAGAGGAACTTTCCTGCATCTTTGAATTTCTCGAGAAGTTTACGATTGTCGAATTGTGAGTTGGTAACGTTACATCGTCCTCCACCTGTGATAAGGAGTTTTCGTCCGAGAGAGTCGTTTTTTTCTATAAGCAACACCTTTGCGCCTCGTTCCGCAGCACGTCCCGCCGCCATCATGCCGGCAGGACCACCTCCAATAACAATCACATCCCATGTCTGCGATTCATAGATATCTGGGTGCCGTTTGGTTGGTCTTATAGGAGCTTTGGCCATAATTTGTGAGTAATCGTATCCTAGCATAGCTTCTGAAATCTGTTATATACTCTTCCGAATTAGTGATAAAATGGTAAGTAATTAATAATTAATTAAATTAGTATATGGCAATCAGTCTTTGGGCGGTTCTTGTGTGCGGTGTGCTTGCAATGGTTATTGGAAGTATCTGGTATGGACCACTTTTTGGTAAAAAATGGGCGCACATTATTGGTTGTGATAATCTTACGCCCGAACAGCAAAAGGAAATGCAAAAGGGAATGTGGAAGTTCTATCTCACACAATTTATTCTCGTCCTTTTTCAGGTCTATATACTTGCGAATTACATAAAAGGCCTTTCAGATGTAGGTCCTGTTTCAAATGCATTGTGGATCTGGGCGGGGTTCATTATGCCGACAATCGCAGGCGCGGTTCTCTGGAGTGGTGAAGATGCAAAGAAGGCATGGGCACGATTCTGGATCATGGCAGGATACAATTTTGTCCTTTTTGTCGTGTTTGGTCTTGTATTGGGTGCGTAGGTAGAACATGAAAACAAAAGTAGTTACGGTAACTGACAAAATGCAAAGGAGATACAGATATCTCCTCTCTGAACCAGTGGGCAAGAATTTTGACCCACTTTTTAAACCGCACCTCACTCCAAAGCAGATGCTCGAGCTAGGAGTTTTTGGGGGAGTCTACATGAGAGATTGTGTGAAAGAATTTCCCAGGAATTGGTTTACTCATGCCAAGTTTGCACCCAAGGAAGAAAGGAAGTCTGTCGCAGCACTCAACTTTTTTGGGGTAAATGCAAGCCAGCCACTTCGAGTGTGGAGACAGAAAGGGTGGATATATAAGGATGATCCGCGTGGATGGTTCCAATGGTATTGTCGATACTTTATGGGACGCCGAATACCAGAGGAGGACAAAAGACAGACCAAACGATGGGTAGCCATGAGAAGGCATGTTGCGCAGATTTCAAATAAATGTCGAGTCGGTGATTTTTCGTGCAATCGAAAACAAAGACAAGCTTTACTACACTGGGCTTACGATAGTCGTCTTCTGTAGTGTTGGAGGATGCTGATTTTATTTCGTTACAAATTTTCGAGTCACCCAAAGGCTAAATGAGCTTAGGGCAATTGAAAGAAGAATTCCTCCTAATATATCCGATGCAAAATGCACACCGAGATACATTCGGCTGTAACAAATAAAGAGCGCGATAGTTCCAACAAGTGAGACACTCACAATACGCCAAACATTGTGTCTTATTGTGTGTACTGCGAACCACGAAAAGAAAACAAAAATAATTGTTGCAAAGGCGGCATGTCCACTTGGATAACTCAACCCTCCAACATCAATAAGCATTTGTGGGAGAGTATCATGCGCAAGCATTCCTGGTCGTGGTCGGTCAAACAAGTGTTTGAATAGTGGGATTGCTCCCGCAAGAAGCCCCATATTGAGTACGAAAACAATGAGATACCTTTGGTGTGCGAATATTGCAAGGAGAATGAGAATTGCTATTGATATCTGTGAGCTCGCTTTTGTATCCGCAATGTGTGTTATTGCAGATAAAAAGTATGTTGTCTCGGGAGTCCTGTAAGTATTAATTGACTCTGCAATTTGGTAATCAATCTTTTGGATTGGGTTGAGAGATAGTTTTTGACTCAGTTTATCACTGCCAACGATATCATTATTTGACCACGCACCGAGACAAACGAATACAATCAAAGACAGGATTGTAATACTTAAAATTGTTCTTTGCGAGAGAGGTTGTCTGTATTGCATATATAAATAGATTATACCAAAAATGGCGTTCTAAATTAAAGACATTTTATCGATCTTAGAAACGATGCTTCATATCCGTCAAGTATATAATATGATGCGTTTTGATATACTTTTCTTATGAATGATACGCTGAAAGCGAATGCATACACCTCAATTGTCGGGGAGCTCAATAAGAAGACAAGTCGCGAGAGAAAAACGAGTGCCGCAAGATATTTTAAGACTGGAAAAGGTGAGTATGGCGAAGGGGATGTATTTATAGGTGTAACCGTTCCTGATCAGAGGAAGGTTGCTCTTAAATACGCACATACAATAAGTGAAGAAGAAATAAAAAAGTTACTCAAGAGTGATATACACGAATATAGGCTCGTTGCACTTATGATTATTGTGGAGAGATTTTCAAAAGCCCTCAAACATGATGATGAGTTGTGTGTAAAACATTTTTTCAAACTATATACTTCATCATTTACATATATTAATAATTGGGATCTAGTTGATGCATCAGCGCGAGATGTGCTCGGCGCGTATTGTTTTATCTTTCAACCAAATAAGGGAAAAGAATTTCTTCTTGAGTTTGCAAAATCGTCTTCGTTATGGAAGAGACGAGCAGCGATGGTTGCATGCCACTATCATATTAAAAAAGAATCGCTCGACATTCCGTTCTATATTGCAAGTAAATTGCTTGGGGATAGTGAAGATTTGATACATAAAGCAGTTGGATGGATGCTCCGTGAGGCGGGGGTGAAATCACGTGATAGATTAGTCACTTTTATACAAAAATATGCGACAAAAATGCCTCGCACCACACTCAGATATGCAATTGAACATTTCGATGCAAATGCGAGGAAGAAATTTCTCGAAATTCGGGCATAGTTTGTGTATAATCATATACGTATGACACTTCAGTCCCCATGGCTTTATCAATTGAAAAGAACAAGACCCGTTGATCGCATCGTCGATGATGTTAAAACTGACGTCGCAGTGATAGGTGCAGGAGTTTCAGGAGTAATGACTGCATATTTTCTCCTCAAGAATACTGATAAGCAGGTGACGCTCATTGAGGGTGGGCAAGTTGCTCATGGCGCAACTGGACATAATGCAGGACAACTTGTTGCTGAATTTGAACGCTCGTTCACTTCGCTTGTCGAAGAATATGGCATTGAAAAAAGTGTCCAAGCCGAAGAGGCTGTTAAAAGCGCATGGATTTTACTTGAAGAAATTTATCGTGACGCTCGTCTTGAAACACCAATGTCTTCATTTATTGGATACGCAGGATATGCGTCGATGGACAAAGTAATTGAAGAATTAAAGAATAATGCACTTCGAGTCGAAGGAGGTATGATGCCATATCAGATGTATGTGGCAAAGGAATCAGATCATCAGAAAATTCCTATACAGTACAAAGAGTTGTACACGATTATCCCGAAAGAAGATATCTTGTCACTCCTTGAGACACATGATGGCGAGTATATTGCTGCACAAGCAGGCCGAAGAGGATGTGTGAACGGCGCGCTTCTTATTGAAGAAATTGTGGGATATATGCTCTCGGCATTTCGAGGAAGATTTACTATTTTTGAACATACACATGTCAAAGATATTGTATTGGAGAAAGACCATGTCACACTCAAGCACGAAGAATATACAATCACGACAGGGAAGGTTGTTCTTTGTACAAATGGATTTGAAAGATTTTCAATTAAAAACAATGTCGGGAAGGAAATAGATAAGGAGTTCCATCATCGAGTGAAGGGGTCTGTTGGATATATGGCTGGGTATCTTGAAGAACTTAAGCATCCGCCAACGGCTCTTGCATATTTTGATAGAAATCAGATTGGAAAGGGGCATGCACAGGATACATATCATGAGCCTCCATATTTTTACCTTACACGACGTCCATATGAACTCGAACAAAATCAAAAACATAATCTCATCTGTCTTGGTGGGCCCGAAGTGTTGATTGCTGACACAAAAACATACTCTCACGAAGGTGAATATGCTGATGCTATAAAGGAGAACATTCATGACTTTTTGAAAAAGACATTTATTCATTCAAAAGACAAAGATATTCAGTACAAGTTTTTTTGGCACGGGCTCCTCGGTTATACATCAAATGGAATTAGACTTATTGGTGAGGAGCCGAAGAATAAAAATTTGCTGTACAACCTTGGGTGTAATGGGATCGGTATTTTACCTTCGATTTATGGAGGAGAGAGGATCTCGCATATTATTGCGGGCAAGAAATTAGAGCCTTCAATATTTGATCCTAAGTCTATAGAGTAGTATCATCGCAGTATGGAACAAATCACTGAATGGCTCATGCAGTCTCTTCCGTCGATCGCTGCACATGGTCATTGGGTGTATGGAATTGTTTTTCTAAGTGCCATTATTGAATCTACGCCTGTTATTGGCACATTTACTCCAGGAACACTTTTCCTCCTCTTTTTTGGCTATTTAGCAGGGCAAGGATACGGCGACCTCGGTTTGTATATTCTTTTCATTACTCTTGGAGCAATCACTGGGGACATCATTGCATATTTGCTTGGGAAGTATGGTAAGCGGTTTTTCAAAGAACACAATAAAATTCTCAAACTCGGACATCTCGAGAAAGGAAGAGAATTCTTCTCAAAACATGGTGGTAAGTCTGTTTTCTTTGGACGGTTCGTAGGAGTCGTTCGACCTATGGTTCCACTTATTGCTGGAAGTGTTGGTATGTCATGGAGAAAGTTTCTTGCGTGGAATATATTGAGTGCTGTTCTGTGGGGATCCCTCTATACAATGCTCGGTTATTTCTTCGGAGTAAATTTCAGATATATTGATGATATTGTCTCAAACATTGGATTGTTTCTCACTATATGTCTCGTAACCGGAGCATGTATCTATTGGAAAAGAGAGAGGATTAAGAAGGTTTTTGAAAAGTTTTTTCATAATTAATTTATTCGAGATAGGGTAGAGTGTGGGTGTTTTGGTAAGTAGAAAAGACGGCTTCGTACTCATATTGTTTGTTATGGTCGTTGCCGGAAGCACCGCTACCTTACTTGTGTCTTTTGCGGTGTATGTGAATCCTTTGCTCGATATCGTTGAAGAAAAGAATCGATATCAATATACACAAGCAAACCTGATAACCTGCAAAGAAATATTTTTGAGAAATTTATCCGCAAATTTTTATTTCGATGAGGCTCTTGTAGATGGAGATATATTTTTCGAGAATGACACTGTGGAATGTATGTTTAATGAGTCCAAGGATATGTCTATAAGTGAGGTACTCCTTTACTATCCACAGAGTGAGCGTCACAGAATAACAGGTCTGCACCCTCAGACTACTCTGAATGCTAGGTATAGATTCATCAAGATACAAGCACACAGTGCGAGGAGCGGGGCCGGCACACTCTATATGCTCGTGTATAGCAATATATTCTCTATGCAAAACATAGCTGTATTCACATTTACAGGATAAGACTCCCTAGAAATTTATGAAAAATTCACAAGTAGGTGAGTATAGTTACTGTATGAAAATAAAAAGACAATTGCACCTAGATATTTCACGAGGTATGAATGGGTTTACTCTTATCGAGATTCTTGTGGTTATTGGGATTATCGCGATACTTGCCACCATGACGATTTCATCTATAAATCCATCAAGACAGTTCAAACAAGCAAGAGATACAGAGCGAATGGCACATGTAGCGGCAATTCTTGATGGATTGCATCAGAATATGGTCGACAATGGAGGAATAATTGAGTGTGATGGTACTGCTTTGTCCATACCGCAAGCATCAACGACGATTGCATCACAAGGTGGTCTAGATATTGGGATGTGTCTCGTGCCTGATTACTTATCAACTATTCCATTTGATCCTAGTATAAGCACGACACATTATACCTCCGCAACAGATTACAATTCCGGATATAGAATTAAGAGTGATCTGTCGGGACGGATAACTGTATCAGCAACTGCAGAAACGAAGGGGGGAGATATATCAGTGACGAGATAAAGGGGAAATTACTTCTGTTTTGCCTTGCGTTTCGCAAATGTTCTATGTGCGATGTGTTTTGCTGATTCAATGAGATGGTCACGAGCCTTATCATTCATAATTTTATGTTGGCATATTTTGCTTACTCCCAAGATATTTTGTTTCGTGTGGTCGTTTGGGTCTGCCGGATTCCACTCAAGTTCTTCTCGTCTTAGAAATTCTTCGTAACTGATGAGGCCACTTTTGTCGGTGTCCGAGTCATCCTTTCGCTCGAGCGACCATGTGTAGCGCTGTTTTTGTGGTGCATCAATAAAAATTGATATGATCTCAAAATCAGGATGACTGTTTAGGGCATGCATTTCTCCTAATGCGCGAACTGATTCAATAATGATTGGTTTACCATCTCGAGGTGCCGTTTCAAGTATAAAATCAATAAGGCAAGATGCTCCATGCTTTGTTCTCAATTCTCGAGCAATCTCTCTAAAGTGGTCTCGGGTTACAATTTCTTCTTTTGGAATTTTTAGCAATGTATGACCGGCTTCAGCAATCATCGCGCGGATACTTCTATGGTGACAATCAAATTCGGTTTTATAGTAGTCGACTACAGTACCTTTACCTGAGCAGGATGTTCCGGATATCGCGATGACAGGTATTTTCTTACTCATGGCCATGGTGACATTAATTAGAAATAATTTTTTGTTTAGCTTTTCTAATTTTTTCAGCGGATGCGAGCACTATTTCTCTTGTAATTTTTCCTTCCTCTATAGCTTGTACAACCGTATCTGTAGCCTTTGAAGCAATATCCTCGTCGTAGAAACCAATATTGTTTGAGAGAATAACAATATTTGTGCCAGCACTTATTGCGCGGATGATCGCCTCTTCGAGTCCATAGTATTTTGTTATTGCACCCATTTGCATATCATCAGAAATGATAAGCCCTTTGTAGTTGAGTCGTTTTTGAAGTTCTGTTTTGATATGGGCAGACGAGATTGATGCGGGATATTTTTTATCAACTCGTCGGTTAAATATGTGTCCCACCATTACACTGTCTGCAAAGCCATCTTTAATTAGATTCATCCAAGGAAGTAGTTCAATACCGCGTTTATATGTATCCGTGACATCTACAAAACCTTTATGACTGTCTGTTCGCGAGCTCCCATGTCCAGGAAAATGCTTGAGTGATGTGAGTATATTTACGTCGCGATGTTCTTCAATAAAAATTTTTGCCATAGCCTCTACTTTCTTTGGGTCACTGCTGTACGATCGCTTGTAGAAACCAATAATTGGATTTTTCTCATTTACGTTCACGTCAATTACGGGAGCAAAATTGAGGTTAAAGCCTAGATCGTCGAGGAATGAAGCAAGTTTGCCATATTGTGAATGGGCGCGTGCAACATAGTCACTTCGTGAGGCAATATCTTGTGCGGGCATGATCGACGGGGCATCGTTCTTAAATGATTTAAAGCGATTAACAGAACCTCCTTCGGCATCTATAGCGACCCATATTGGATGGTTCGAGAAACGCTTTAGATCAGATATGAGGGTTTTTGTTTGATGCTTCGATGCAATGTTTCTTCCATATCGTTTTGTGGGATTGTCATAGTCGAAAAGGATAACTCCACCAAGGTTGTATGTATTTATGTCTTGTACAATTTTTGATGACGAACTTATCTCAGGTCCTCTAAAACCTACGATGAAGTGTTCACCAATTGCCGACATAAGTTCAGAGTCTTCACGGATATTTGTGACTGATGTGGTTGTGGCTAACTCTTCAGCATTAGTCCTGTGAGAGTAGATAACAACAAAAGCACAACAGAGGATAATAAGGAGTGAATATAACGAGTGTTTGAACATTCGCATCATATACGTTAATTATACCACGCAGTCTATTTTAATTCGGCGTGGTATTCGATATAACGACGAAGTAATTCAATGTCAATATTACGATTAGAACTATACAGAAGGGTATAGTGAAGTGGTTCTACAGTGTCCCTTGAAGTCTTTGTGAGAAAAATACCGGAAGCTGTTTGTTGAGCCGGAGTGGTAAAACCTGTTTTGCCACCTCTGTATCCTTGCATCATTGAAAGGGAACTTGTATTTTTCCAATCGTACTTACCATCCGTATATTCTTTAACTGTCGTGATTGTAAGAAGAATGGGATATTTCTTTTCAACATATCGAAGTAGGATATCAATATCACGAACTGTTGAAATATTTTTTATTGAAAGTCCGCTTGGGTCAGCAAACTTGGTTTGAGAGAGCCTTAATGTGCGAGCTTTTCTATTCATGTGTGATACAAAAACCGCACGAGAATTTTTCAACCCTAGTGACTCCGAGATTACTTCAGCGGCATCATTGCTTGATTTCATAAAGAGAGGGAAAAGGAGTGTTTCAATAGAGACTCGATCTCCGGCCTTGAGATCTCCTGAATCTCCAAAAGCTTTTGCTGCCCTCTCTGAAACAGTCATAACCTTACCCAGTTTTGCCCTCTCAAGAGTTACAACTCCCGTCATGAGTTTTGTCAGAGAGGCAATGGGGTATTGTGCATCAATATTTTTCGAGAGCACAATACTTCCGTCATTTCTCGTAACTATGTATGAAGGAGAACTTATCATCGAGAGATCTGGAATGGCGGGTGTTGATGTTGGTGTGTATGTAGAAATACCGAGTTGCCCACCTGTTGATTGAGAAAGAAGCTGATGGGGAAGAATAGTAATTGCAAATAATAGAGCGGTTGCTACCGCACCGCAAGAAACGAGGGATCCGATGTTGAGAGTAATTCTCATGGTGTTATTCTCCTTTTTAATTTACTTACTTTGATTTGGTTTTATTTTAAGACCCACCTCTATTTCTTTGAAGCGCTCAAACGTTTTGCCTTCTTTTGTGATTGTATCGAGAAACATCGAAGTCGGCCGTGCCCATATACCTCCATCTTCTAGGTGTATGTATATAGTAAGTGGCTCTAGTGTCTCGCTGTGATTAGACTCACATAACACCCTTACTTTTGTCCCTTTGTAGTGCTCGTACATTCCACCAATCTTAATTTGTCTCATGTGTGAATTATAACATTTCTCGTTGTGTGCTACACTTTTAGTATGTCTTCAAAGGAAGGGGCGTCGAAGGGTGGTTTCTATAGAAATCTAAATATTAAACATGTTTCTTACGGAATCGTCATAGGTATTGTTGGTTTTTTCTTAATTCAGCAAATTGTGTTTTCGTCTTCTAAGTGCGAATCGGGTCTAAAAATGGTAAGACCTGTAGATAATTGCGATAAATTAGACGAAAAAACAGAAAGTTTTATTGACCTGGAAAAAAGTATTGACCAGATGATCGCTGCGTATACAAATTCAGGACAAGTAACTCGAGTCGGAGTTTTTGCGCGCGATTTAAAGACAACACGATTTTTTGGTATAAATGAAAACCAAGAGTTTGTCATGGCGAGCCTGCTTAAGGTTCCACTCGCAATTGCGGGGTATAAACTTGCTGAAGTTGAGCCATCAATTTTGGATGTCCAACTTGTGTATACTGAGAAAAATAATCGCTACAGTGAACAGCAATTTCAGGTTCAGGATAAAATGATTGCAGGCAATGCATATCCAGTCGGGGAGCTCATAGGAAGGGCAATTGTGTACTCTGACAACAGTGCATCTCATATGTTGTCTGGTTTTTATGCTCCAGGCTTTTTTTCTAAGATATTGAGTGCGCTAGGCTTAAGTATTGTTCGAGAAAAGGGAAGTGAAGAAACGATTGTGACAGCAAGGACTTTTGCAAATGTCTTTCGTAGTTTGTACAACTCATCATATTTGACACGAGAATATTCAAATTATATTCTCGATCTTCTTTCAAAAACGACTTACAAAAACGGCGCTATGTCGAAAATACCTTCGGACGTAAAAATGGCTCACAAATTTGCGGAAAGAAGTTTCTTCTCACCAGAAGATAGAAGTTTTAAAAACCCCATCTTACGCCAACTTCACGAGTGTGGAATTGTATATGCAAATAATATGAAAGATCCTTACTCATTCTGCATTCTCACCGAAGGGAAAAACTATGCTGACTTAGAGAAAGTTCAGGCGGAGATATCATATAAAATATATTCTGCTCTAAGTAGGTAGTATGTCGTCGCTTAGTTGTTTTTGACTGTGAGGTTTTTATATACCATTCGATTTTGCCAGAGGAAGTAGAGATTGATGAGCGCAAGGATATTTCCCATGAGCGCACTTGTAGCAAAAAGCCCACCATCCAAAAAGAGATGGAATCCAACTATATTTACAGTAATAGGAAGAATAAGGAGTGCTACAAGAGCCATCCTATTTTGAACAATGAGAAGTATAGATATCGCAAATACTCCCGCCATAATCCACATAATATATTTTGCTGCAAATAGTGCCTGTATGAATACAAATGCCTCGGCGCTACCGTACATATCAGCTGTTGGTTCAGGAAAAATACCAAATGTGCCGAGAATTGGACCAATAAGTAATAGGGCGAGGATTACCCTGAGAATAGTATTAAAAATTCGCATATATACGTTGTGTTTAATTAAATAATAACTTACATATTATTCTAGCAGACAAAAAGATTTGCGCATAAAACAGAAAACCCACCGAAGCGGATTTCCGCTAGTGAGTTGTTTTGAGGATTTGGTAAGTTTCCTCGAACTTCGTAGATGGACTACTATTCTCTTTGATCTACTGGGGTGTATCCAAGAAGGATTATTCCTGTAATGCTTGGCTCCGCTAGTTTATTGGAGGCAGGCATGCATTGCTGTGCAAATGATGGTGGTTGATTCTCGGTATAGTGGTATACCTCCAACTTACCACAGCGAGGGCAAAGATGTGCAAGTACACTGGTCGCGCACTGCTCGTCATGCTCCCATATGCATGCACATTTTGAACATCTATGTTTGTGCATTCAATTAAAACTATAACATCTTTATCATCTTAGTCAAATATATTGTATAGTCCTACAATTCCCAAGATTCCAATCAACACACCGAACCCTTTATTGATATGAGAAAGTATGGTCGAAGTAACTTTGTGTTTGATCATGCCAAAGAATATACATAGTGTGAGCCAGCATAGCGTTGCGCCAAGAAATACTCCCAGAACAATGAGCGTTGAACCTATCCAACTCATCCTGCTTGAGATAACTCCCAATCCAGCAAAAACTGCAATGAATCCAAGAAAGGTGACTGGATTCGTAATTGTAAGCATGAATGATGATACGAATGTTTTGAGCAGAGAAGACTTGCTCGAGTTTTTTTCAGCCTGAATATGAGGCTTTGCCCAAAAAATTTTGAAAGCAATGTAAAAAAGAAGAATTGACCCAATATATTGAATTGGTTTTTGATACGAAAGTAACATACTCGATATTGCGGTGAGGCCAAATACTGCGATTGCGCCATATAAGGCATCGGCAACTGCTGATCCTAACCCACATATAAACCCAGCACGTTTGCCCTCGTTAAGAGTCTTCCTGATGCAAAGTAACCCAACCGGTCCAACTGGTGCAGCGATTGAAAAACCAAGTATGAGGCTTTTGAAGAAGAGTAAGAGCATGGATGAAGTGAGATTTATTTCTTTGCAGGGCCCCACTGCCAACGTGGTTTTTCGCCTTTCTTATATGCGAGAGTAATGAGGAGAATTGTGAGTACAATAATCGGTAATCCAAGAGTAATAAAATTGCTCCCAGAGTCTGGATTTCCAGGGATAGGTTCTTCCCTCAGGATTAAAAGAATAGTAATGAGCGTGATGTATATAAAAATAGCCAACCACCCTTGCCATGTCGCGGGTGTCCATCCCCAGCCATAGAGCTTGGCCTTGAACCAGTATCCTTGTGGATTATCTTTTAGATAGTTAATGTATTCTTTGATCATGTAAAATTTATTACTTGGGGGAAACTAAAACAACACATCTTAATTTTATCATAAAAAAGTGGAAGGGGATTCTCCCGATTTCTTGGCTTCGAAGAATCTCTTAGAATCAGAGTCCTCTTGAGGATTCGAATCTCATTACTGCATAGTATCGTGCGCGCTCAGTCTTGAGTATTTGTCCGCCGCTGATAAAATGAAATCATGAACAATCTAGCTTTTATTGATGGACAAAACTTGTACATGGGTACAACTACCGGAGACAATCCATGGAAAGTAGACTTATCGAAATTCAAGGTCTATCTTGAGAAAAAATATAATGTAAAAGAAGCATACTATTTTCTCGGCTACGTTCAAGATACAAATCAAGAGCTATACGAAGAAATTCAAAAAGCGGGATTTATTTTAGTTTTCAGACAACACAATCCAGCTATGATTGGTAAAAAGAAGGGGAATGTTGATTCTGATATTATTTTTCAAGTGATGAAGAGGTTGTATAAGAATGCTGATTTCGAGCAGATTGTTTTGGTGTCGGGCGATGGCGATTACAAAATACTTGTTGATTTTTTGATAGAAGAAAAAAGATTTAAAAAAGTCTTGTTTCCAAACCGAAAGTTTGCGTCATCTCTGTATAAACAAATTGGTTCCGAGTATTTTGATTACTTAGAGAGTAAGGGTGTTAAAGATAAAATTAGCTAGGCAAAAAGAAAAGGGCTCCTTAGGTAGTTAACCGTTCGGATCCCTTTTCGTCTTTATAGTTACATAATATTCTCGTACTACGATATAGTCAAGCCTCTGTAGACGATCCTTTCATAAAAATATTTACAGATAATAACAAAGACTTACCGCTTGAAACTGATATTTAGCCAGTTCTAAAAGTAATGATTAAAAGACAAAATGAGCCATTTCTGGCTCATTTGTCACTAGGGCTCGACATGGTGCGGGATATCGGAACCTTCTGGAAGACAAATAAAGAGCATATTTGGTTGCCGAATATCAAACAGGGTTTCTTTGGAATAGTGCGACCAACAGCTGAAGAGATGGCGGAGTATCGTTAAAAAACCTGAATTAATATCAGTGGATAGATCGATGTTTGACATATACCCCCTAGGGGTATATACTAAGCCTGTATGAAACATATAGATGAAAAAGGTAAAGAAAAAATTATTAAACAACTCAAGCGTATTGAGGGACAGGTTCGAGGTTTGCAAAAAATGGTCGACACCGATACATATTGTATCGATATTATTACTCAAACATCAGCGGTTAAGCAGAGTTTGTCTTCTGTTGAAGATGTGCTCATGGAGAATCACCTAGGACATTGTGTGCATCATCAAATGTCTTCTGGACAGGTAGATAAGGCAAAAGAAGAAGTGTTAAAAGTTTATAAATTAAAAAGAAAATAAAATCATATGAAAATATCAATATACTTAGCATTAGGTTTAGTAGTTACTGGTACTGTTCTGGGTATCGCTTTTGGATACTACATCACACCCGAATATAGACTATCAATGTATGAAAAGAACAATATGAGTCTCGGTCAAGCAGACAGGACTTTCGATCTTCGATATATAAATGCCATGATTGCACACCACAGAGGTGCAATGCTTCTTGCTGAACAACTTTCAAAAAACACTTCACGTCCTGAAATGAAGACTCTTGCGCAAAATATTCTTGCTGATGAACCAAAAGCTATTGATGAACTTTATACATGGAAAAAAGATTGGTATGGAGACACAAAAACTGTTCGTGATCCTATTGTAGCAAACCTCGGTCCTGCAGATGAGAAATTTGATTTAAGATTTTTGAATGCTATCATCGCCCACCATGAAGCAGGAATTGTAATGACAAAAGAGACGAGAGAAAAATCAAGTCGTGCTGAAATCCTCAATAATGCAGATGCGGTCGAAGCATTTTTGATAAATGGTATAACGACTTTAAAAGGTATTAGAAGTAGTTGGTATAACATATAAGAAATATGACTACTCAAACTTTTAAAATAGAGGGAATGCATTGTGCGAGTTGTGCCTCTGTGATTACAAAACAGCTGTCTGCTCTTCCTCATGTAAAATCCGTTGCAGTTAATTATGGAACTGAAAAAGCAAAAGTAGAATACGATCACGAACACGTTTCGATTAATGCTATGAATGATGCGGTAGGTAAACTAGGATATTCACTATCGACAACTGAAAAGTCTGAACATGATCATGTAAATACACAGGAGAATGCCCTAGAGGAGCTCAAACATAAGACAGAGTTTATGTTGCCTGTTACGTTTGCTGTATTTGCTCTCATGATGTGGGATATTGCTTCAAAAATATTTGTAGGAGTACCAAATCTTCCCATACCGATGTCGCTATTTAATACAATTGGCATGATACTTGCGACAGTCGCCTTATTCTGGGTTGGCAAACCATATTTACTTGGAGTAACAAGATTTATTCGACATGGGGTCGCAAATATGGATACCCTTATCGGTCTTGGTACTCTCGCCGCATACGTATACAGTATCGCTCTTACCCTTATTCCTTTTCTGGGTATTTTACTTAATGTACCCGAATACACCTATTTTGATGTAACCATAGTTGTAATTGGTTTTATTACTCTTGGAAAATATTTAGAAATTAGATCAAAGAAAAAAACAGGTGATGCAATTGAAAAGCTTCTCAACCTTCAAGCAAAGACTGCATTACTAATTCGCGATGGAAAAGAAATAGAAATATCTATACAGGATGTGAAGCATGGTGATTTAATTATTGTTAAGCCAGGCTCAAAGATTCCTGTAGACGGCACAATAGTTGAAGGTGTCTCTTTTGTTGATGAATCAATGGTTACAGGAGAGCCGATGCCTGTGCAAAAGAAAATTGGTGATAACGTCGTATCAGGGACAATGAATACAAGTGGTTCATTTACATTCAAAGCGACAAAAGTTGGTTCCGAAACACTTCTTGCTCAGATTATTAAAATGGTTGAGGACGCTCAAGGTAGCAAAGCGCCAATTCAAGCATTGGCAGATAAGATATCGAGTGTTTTTGTTCCCACTGTACTTGTAATAGCGTTTATTACTCTTGGAACATGGCTTATTATAGGATCACAATACCTAGGATTCTCACAAGCCCTCTCACTCGGGTTGGTATCTTTTGTGGGTATTCTTGTTATAGCTTGTCCTTGTGCCCTAGGTCTTGCAACACCAACTGCAATTATTGTGGGGGTTGGTAAAGGGGCTAAAGAAGGAATTCTCATCAAAGATGCCGCGACACTTGAAAAATTACATAAAGTAAATACTATCGTCGTGGACAAGACTGGTACGATCACTAAAGGCAAACCAACATTAGTTGATATACAAAATGTATCTGACTTTAATGATAATGACTTTGTATCAATTCTTGCTTCACTTGAGAAAAAATCAGAACACCCTATAGCTCACGCAATCGTAAACTACGCACAAGAAAAAAATATCTCTACTTCTGATGTTTCAGATTTTGAAAGCATACAAGGTAAAGGACTCAAAGGATCAATAAAAGGTATCGAGTACTTTGTAGGCAATGCGAAACTTATAAATGATCTTAACGTTTCCTTTGATACAACAAAACTCAATGAGTTTACTTCTCAAGGTAAAACACCGGTGATACTTGCGACAAAAGACAAGGTGCTTGGCTTTGTGATGGTTGCTGATGAAATTAAACAGGAGTCTAAAAAAGCAATTGCCGATCTTCATAAACTGGATATCAAGATTGTAATGCTCACTGGCGATGATGAAAAAACAGCAAAATATATAGCATCACTTGTTGGTATTGATGATGTGGTTGCGCATGTTTTGCCACAAGATAAATTGACAAAGATAAAAGAACTGCAGTCACAAGGTCGTGTTGTTGCTATGGCTGGTGATGGTGTAAATGATGCCCCCGCTCTTGCTCAAGCTGACGTAGGTATCGCTATGGGAACTGGAACTGATGTAGCGATTGAGTCTGCAGGCATCACACTTCTTGGTGGTGATATTTCAAAGCTTGTCAAAGCAATAAAACTTTCAAAGATTACTATGCGTGGTATCAAACAAAATCTCTTCTGGGCATTTATCTATAATGTGGTTGGTATTCCGCTTGCGGCTGGGGTCTTTTATCCGATATTTGGTTGGGTTCTTAATCCTATATTTGCAGGATTTGCTATGGCAATGTCGTCGGTATCGGTTGTGTCGAATTCACTTCGAATTAAAGCTAAAAAAATATAATTATGAACACACAAACACAAAAATACACCTTCCACGTACATGGTATGCACTGCAATGCTTGCGTACTTATGACTGAAAGCGAGATTGGAGATTTGCCTTACGTCACACACGTTAAATCAAGTCTGAAGAATCATTCAGTAGAAGTGACTGGTGACTTCGGTAATAAAACACCAGAGCAGATTGCCGAAGAACTCACAGTACCACTTAAACCTCATGGCTACACTGTCTCAGTTCAAAAGCAGCAGTATAATGCCAAATGGGGGGACTTCAAAATAGCGGTCCCAATAGCACTCGGCTTTGCGGTCTTGTTCGTAGTACTTCAAAAAATGGGAATTGTGAATCTTGTCAGTGCAGGCAACGTAACCTACGGCACAGCGTTTGTGATCGGTATCATCGCCTCACTTTCAACTTGCATGGCGGTTGTTGGTGGCCTGGTCCTCTCGATGTCTGCGACGTTTGCCAAAGAAGGAGATAAGATTCGGCCCCAGCTCATGTTCCATGGTGGCCGAATAGCTTCATTCTTTTTGCTTGGCGGTGTGATAGGTGCGATCGGATCGGCTTTCACTCTCAATACCTCAGCAACATTCATTCTGAGTTTGATTATTGGAATCGTGATGCTGATCCTCGGTATTAATCTTCTCGATACATTCCACTGGGCTAAGAAATTACAGCCCTCAATGCCTAAATTCATCGCCAAACACGCTCATGGTGTATCCAAGTTTAACCACACCCTCACTCCGCTTCTTGTAGGTGTGGCAACATTCTTCCTGCCATGTGGATTTACACAATCGATGCAGCTTTATACCCTCACTACAGGAAGCTTTCTCCCCGGAGGGCTAACGATGCTCGCTTTCGCATTGGGTACACTGCCAGTCCTTGCTTTGATCAGCTTCAGCTCATTCAGTATTCAGAAAAGTTCAAAGGCAGGTATTTTCTTTAAGACTGCCGGATTGATTGTTATCATGTTTGCACTTTTCAACCTTATCAATAGCTTGGTGGTAATTGGTCTCATACCGCCCATCTTTAATTTTTAGTATAATCATATTTATGAAAGCAACTATCATATCAATTATCGTCGCAGTAGTCCTCATCGGAGGAGCCTTCATGCTTACCAAAGGCGGTAGTGATAACACTCCAACTGTAGCGGCAAACAATGTCAGCGTAGTAGACGGCACACAGATCATTGAAATTTCTGCAAAAGGTGGATACCAACCTCGAAAGAGTATTGCGAAAGCAGGAATACCGACAATCATTCGGTTCGATACAAAAGGAACTTTTGACTGCTCATCCTCGGTCCGTATTCCAAGTATGAACATCAGCAAGAATCTTCCTCAAACTGGATCAACAGATATTGATATAGGCGATAGTAAACTCGGTACACTTAAAGGTTCCTGTGGAATGGGCATGTATCCTTTTGAAGTGGAGTTCCAGAGCTAAGAAATTATTTTTTAGGCCTATCACCCTTAAGTAATCTCTCAAAGGCTTCGAGGTTTCCCATGGCATCATGAACTGGATGATGGTCGTGCTTTGTGATGCGTAATCTTTTCCAAGATGAGGCATCTTTGAAGTCACCAATTAAGCCAGCATAGAAATCACCAATCCTTCGAGCGGAATATCCAAATGGGTTGTTTCCAATGGTCCTGTGAAAGCCATCATTAATCCACTGCCAATCAAAAGCAGGATTGTCACTAACAAATCTTGGTTTGTCTTCACCGCAAACATCCTTCAACCATGCATTGAATTTTTCAAACACCTCTTTCTCATCAAAGATAACACCGGTCCCAATTTTAAATTCAGGATTTTCTGGATCAGGCTTTCTTTCAACCAAAACTCCATGAAAGGTAGCCTTCGATGGGTATGCGACCGCGCCAAATTCAGTAAGCTTGCCCATACTCGGACACTTACCGTTTGCTTCGCAATCAACAAAAATTAAATTCTTTAAATCGTCCATGAGTACATTTTAACTCTTTGACGAAATAAGACATAATCCAAATCACTAGACTTCCTCAAAACCTTTCGGTATGTTCGTGTGTGCATGAAAAAGAGGTTTATAAAAGCACAAGAAAAGGATGTAGCCGGCACAAGTTTTGTCGGTTACATCCTTTCTTCGTATGACAACCTCGTAAAGCACCTTGGCAAACCAAAAGACATGTATGGCATGTTTGGAGACTGGAAAACAAAAGCTGAATGGTCCTTCAAGACACGATCAGCAAAACCAACAGTAATTACAATATACGACTACAAGGAAATTATCCCCGTATCAGAGATCTATACATGGCATGTTGGCATGAAAGGAAACCACAATTTGCTCGATGTATTCCTGAAAGAGAAAGGATTGACTTCAGATGATATTCGATCAACGATCAAGTCATGAAGGAAGAAACAAAGACATTTCCAAAACACGCCTGCCAGTTTTGTGGTAGCGAACGTAAACTAGTAGAAACCCTCATCGACGATGAGTTCTTTTGGAGTGAAGAGGACCAAATGTATCAGCCAAATAAGTTCACTGACATGTTCGAGCATACCGGCAACAACCGCTGTGCAGAATGCCAAAAAGAATGGACTGGTCTATAGGATAAAAGTCCAATTTTGACCACTAAATCATCTGTACTGGTCAAAAAAGGTACTTTTTGTCCAGTACAGTGTGCTTACCTGACTTTTCGCCGACACCGGCAAAAAGTATATTTTAGGAGTATTCTAGTAAAAAAGTAGTGAATGAAAGCCCATTTATACCTTCCATTCACTATATATTGACAATATTGCGTGAAAAGACTATACTATTAAAAGTTAATTAACCCACATATCACATGGCAACCACCAAACCAATCGTAACCAAGCTACAAAATCTCAAAACTGAGTACGAAACTCTTAAGAAAGGAAAAGAGTCTCTTTTAGTTATGGTTGACGATGCAGAGGTGGCTGAGGCGGTTTACAACTCCAACGCGATCGAGAACTCCACTCTCACTCTTAAAGAAACAGAGAAGATCCTTCTTGAGATGGAAGTCGCTCGTGAGGTTACGGTCCGAGAAGTGTTTGAAGCAAAGAACCTTGCTCGAGTTGTTTCGTATATCAGAAATAAGTCTCAGGAATCTGAAATCAATAAAGAAATAATATTGCTACTCCACAAGATGCTTATCGGTGGTATCAATGACGGTATCGCCGGCCGTTTTCGAAAGGACAAAGAATATGTTCGAGTTGGTACGCATATTGCTCCTGCACCTGAACGTGTAGAAAAGATGATCGACGAATTACTTTCTGATTACACAGGAGATCTTGCAAGCTTCTTTGTGGACAAGATCGCTCGGTTTCATCTTGAATTTGAAACTATCCATCCGTTCTGCGATGGTAACGGGCGTATTGGTCGTGTACTCATAAACTACCAACTTCAAAGACTTGGTTTCCCTGGAATCATTATTCGTGACAAAGAGAAAAAAGATTACTACAGCACTTTTGCTGAATATAGAGATAGAAAGACCGCAAAGGAGATGGAAAAGATTCTAGCGCTCTCTCTTATTGAATCCTTGCACAAGAGGATAACCTACCTACGCGGTGAAAAGGTTATCACCTTGGCTGAGTATGTTAAGAAAAATAACAAATCTGGATCAGCGCTCAGCAACGCCGCTCGTCGACAAAACATTCCTGCATTCCGTGAAAAAGGAGTCTGGAAAATTAGCGAAGAATTTATTCATAACCCAAGCAAATAATTATGGCAATCAAAAAATCACAACTCTATAGTTCTATCTGGCAAGGATGCGACGAGCTTCGTGGTGGTATGGATGCCTCACAGTACAAAGACTATGTTCTTGTGCTTTTGTTTGTGCGTTATGTCTCCGATAAATACGCAGGTAAGCCAGATTCACTAGTTGAAATTCCTGAGGGTGGTAGTTTTGCCGACCTAGCCGATTTAAAAGGAAAATCAAACATTGGAGAAGGTATAAATAAGGTCCTCACAAAACTTGCTGAAGCCAATGGATTGCAGGGCGTGATCGATGCTGTTGATTTTAATGATGAAGAGAAACTCGGCAAAGGTAAAGATATGCAGGACCGCCTTTCGAATCTCATCGCTATCTTTGAAAATCCCGATCTAGATTTTAGTAAGAATAAAGCCGAAGGAGATGATCTACTTGGTGATGCTTATGAGTATCTGATGAAGCACTTTGCTGTTGAGTCTGGTAAAAGCAAAGGGCAATTTTATACACCGGCCGAGGTTTCTAGAATCGTAGCAAAAGTGATCGAGGCAAATAAAGCTGACAGTGGTATGCATACAGTATATGACCCTGCCTGCGGTAGCGGTTCACTTCTTTTGAAAGTAGCAGAGGAAGCAAAGAAGATTTCTATTTATGGACAAGAGCTTGATACGGCAACCGCAGGTCTTGCAACACTCAACATGTGGATACATGGTAAACCTGAAGCGGAAATCAGAAAGGGACAAAGCACCCTCTCCACCCCACTATTTACAGAACATAGCGCACTCAAAACATTTGATTACGTCGTAGCCAATCCACCTTTTTCATACAAGTCATGGCGAAATGGTTTTGAGCCAGAGCACGATCAGTATGATCGTTTTGACGGTTTTGGCATTCCACCAAAAAAGAAAGGAGATTTTGCCTTTCTGTTACATATTTTGAAATCACTCAAAAGCACAGGAACTGGTGCAGTTATCCTCCCACATGGAGTACTCTTCCGCGGAAATGTTGAAGCCGAAATCCGTAAGAATATTATTGAACGAGGATACATCAAGGGAATAATTGGATTACCTGCAAACCTTTTCTACGGCACCGGAATATCTGCTTGTATCATCGTGTTGGACAAAGCAAGCGCCGCTACACGCAAAGGAATCTTTATGGTAGATGCATCAAAAGGCTTTATTAAGGATGGAAATAAGAATCGTCTTCGTGAACAAGACATTCGAAAGATTGTAGATACATGGACTGACAAGTTGGAGACTTCGAAATTCTCTCGTTTTGTCACAAATGAGGAGATCAAGAAGAATGATTATAACTTGAATCTTCCAAGGTACATTGATGCACAAGAAGTTGAGGATGTTCAGGATATTGAAGCGCATCTCAAAGGTGGTATCCCTGAAGCTGATATCGAGGTCCTTTCTCCCTACTGGGAAATTTGTTCAACCTTGAAGCATTCACTTTTCAAATCAACCGGCCGTAAGGGTTACAGCGAAATGAAGATTGAGCCAGACGAAGTCAAGAAAACAATCCTCGGTCATGCGGAATTTGAAACATTCAGAAAAAATGTGCTGTCACATTTTACAAAGTGGCAAACACCGACCGCTACACACTTGAAGGGTATTTCTAGTACAGATCATCCAAAAGCAATTATCCAAAAAGTATCTGACGGTCTGCTTGAAAAATTCGCTGACCTTACACTGATTGATAAATATGATATTTACCAACACCTCATGGCGTATTGGGAACAAGTAATGCAGGACGATACACATATCATAACTGTTGAAGGGTGGAAAACTGGAAACGAAATAATTCGGCTACAAAAAGAAAACAAGGGTAAGAAGAAAGACATTGATGGACTCGCAGGTCTCGAGGGTCGTCTTGTTCCGGTGTCTCTCATTATAAATACCTATTTTGCAAAAGAGCAAAAGAGTATTGACGACCTAAACTCTACACTTGAGCAAGTTGGTGTGGATATGGACTCTCTCAAAGATGAACATGGTGGTGACGAAGGCTTGCTGTCTGAAGTGATTGATAATGACAAGATTAGCAAAGCGAGTATCTTGAAAAGGATCAAGGAAATTAAAAATAGTGCCGATGATGCTGATGAGCTTGCGGTCCTAGAAAAATACGCCACCCTATTTGAAAAAGAATCTGATACCAAAAAAGCAATCAAAGATGATCTTGTAGATCTAGAAAAGAAGGTCCTCAAAAAGTACCCGACACTTTCTATTGATGAGATTAAAACACTTGTCGTTGAAGATAAGTGGATGAATGAACTCTCTACTCGCATACTCGGCGAAGTCGATAGGTTGTCACAGACTCTTGCTGGCCGTGTAAAAGAACTTGCCGAGAGATACGCAAAGCCGATGCCTGAGATTGTGGAAGAGGTTGAAGATTTAAAAAAGAAAGTCGAAGGACATCTGAAGAAGATGGGATTTAATTTATCAGCATAAAAATAATTTTATGGACAAAGCACTCATACAAATACAACAAAATCTAGAATCAATTAAGAAAGCTTCAAATGATAAAGAGCAGACAGAATTTTGGCTTGCTCGTGATCTTATGCCAATGCTTGGATATTCTACTTGGGCAAAGTTTGAAGAAGCAATCGAAAGAGCAAAAGAAGCATGCAAAACAAGTAATCAGCCTGTGGATAACCACTTTTTGCCGGCGCCGGCAAAAAGCTCTGGCGGTCGCCCAAAAGAAGATTACTTCCTCACTCGATACGCATGCTATTTGATTGCTCAGAACGGTGACCCTCGTAAACCTCAGATTGCGCTTGCACAAACATATTTCGCTACACAAACACGAAAACAAGAACTTCTTGAACAGCGTGAGAAAGAAAATAAGCGACTCGAAGCTCGTGCAAAATTAAAGGATACAGAAAGTAAAATTGAATCAACTGTTTATCAGAGAGGAATAAAACTCCAAGTTGAATTTGCAACATTTAAAAACAAGCATATCGAAGCTTTGTATGGTGGTATAGGTGCAAGTCAGTTAAAAAAGATGCGCAACATACCTGGAGGCAGATCTCTTGCTGATTTCGATACTCATGTAGAGCTCAAAGCAAAAGATTTTGCTCTAGCAATGACAGATCACAACATTAAAGAGAAAAATATTCGTGGTAAGGACGCTATGAACGCTGAAGTTGTAAAAAACAGTAAAGAAACACGACAAGCTCTCTTGAATCGTGGTATTAAACCTGAGCTTATAAAACCAGAGGAAGATCTTAAAGCGATTGAGGCTCGTAGAAAAAAGGAAGTTAAGCAGATCGGTGGAAACGATAACAACCTCCTCGAATAATATTTATGACCGTTGCAACCAAAACAATTCCAAAGGGATACAAACAAACCGAGATCGGAGTTATTCCTACTGATTGGGATGTTCAGCCTATAAGTCATATTGCAAAGATTACAACAGGGTCCAAAAATACCCAGGATAAAGTTGATACTGGTCTCTATCCATTTTTTGTGCGTTCTCAAGTGATTGAGCGTATAAATAGCTATTCTTATGATGGCGAAGCTGTTCTAACTGCCGGAGATGGTGTCGGTACTGGAAAGGTCTTCCATTACGTAAACGGTAAGTTTGATATTCACCAGAGAGTCTACAAAATCAGCGACTTTTCTAGCGATATAAGCGGATATTATTTTTACTTGTATTTTAGTAATTATTTCTACAACAGAATTATGCAGATGACTGCAAAATCATCTGTCGATTCAGTCCGAATGGAAATGATTGCTGATATGCAAATTCCTTTACCAGGTAAACCTGAACAAATATCAATTGCCACAGCCCTATCCGACATCGATACTCTTATCAACAAGATAGAGAGTTTGATTGATAAGAAAAAGAAGATCAAGCAAGGAATGATGCAAAAGTTACTTCAGCCATACAAAAAGAATGGTGAAATTAAGGATGGTTGGAAACTTTTAAGCCTGTTTGAAATTGCAGACTCAAAAAAGGAGTTATTTGATGATGGTGATTGGATCGAATCTGAGCATATTTCAGATAAGGGAGTAAGACTTATACAGACTGGAAATATCGGCATTGGAAAGTATCTCGAAAAGGACCTTAAGAAGTATATTTATGCAGATTCGTTTACAAAACTAAATTGCAAGCGTCTTTTTGAAGGAGATTTATTGATTTGTAGATTAGCAGATCCAGCAGGAAGATCTTGTGTTCTTCCTAATATTAATGAAGAGAAAGTTATAACCTCAGTTGATGTCACAATTTTCAGACCAAGAAGTGAAATTGCCAACAGATATTTTTTGGCAAGCTTATTTTCTACAGATGAATGGTTTAAGAAAGTAAGTGAAAACGTTGGAGGCACAACACATAAACGTATTTCAAAAGGCGCTCTCGGGAAAACAATCATAGCATTACCTAAGATTGAAGAACAAAATGAAAGTGCAAGAATTCTACTAGACGTAAATAATGAAATAGATGTACTAGAATCAGAACTTACGAAATGGAGAGATATGAAGCAAGGGATGATGCAGACATTACTAACCGGCAAAATAAGATTAATCAAATAATATGGACACAACACAAACAACAAACGTAGGACAAATCGAAAGGAAAACACAAAATCGTGTTGTGTCTCTTTTTCGTGATCGACTCGGATATGACTATCTTGGTAACTGGGAAGATCGTGAAGAAAACAACAATGTGGAAGAAGTGTATCTTCGCCCATTCCTCATGCGTGCCGGTCATAGCGATGTCCTTATAGACAAAACCATTGAAACCCTGAAGAAGTCCGCTAACCGTCCACAACTCTCACTGTATGAACTCAATAAAGAAACATATAGCCTACTTCGATACGGTATCAAGGTCCGTGAAGGATTGGGAGAAAACTATCAAACTATCTGGCCGATCGATTGGAAGAACCCAGAGAAGAATCATTTTGCAATTGCAGAAGAAGTTACTATCAAAGGTAATAAGACCAAGCGTCCTGATATCGTCCTCTATGTAAATGGTATCGCTGTCGGCGTGATTGAACTTAAAAGAAGTACTGTCTCAGTATCAGAAGGTATTCGTCAAAACATCGGTAACCAAAAAGAAGACTTTATAAAGACTTTCTTTGGAACAGTCCAGCTTTTGATGGCCGGTAATGATACTGAGGGGTTGCGATACGGTACTACCGAGACTCCAGAGGTTCACTATCTCTCGTGGAAAGAAACAGGTCTTGGTAGTGAATCACGACTCGATAAAACAATATTGCAAATTTGTGACAAGAAAAGACTTCTAGAGATAATCCACGATTTTATTGTATTTGATAGTGGAATCAAGAAAACGTGTAGACATAATCAATATTTTGGAATCAAAGCGGCACAAGACTATCTAGGCCGTCACGAAGGTGGGATCATTTGGCATACTCAAGGGTCTGGAAAGTCTTTGACTATGGTGTGGCTTGCAAAATGGATTCGAGAAAATATTTCTGATGCGCGAGTCCTCCTCCTTACTGACCGTACTGAACTTGATCAGCAAATTAAACAAGTGTTTAGTGGTGTGGATGAAGAAATCTGGCGAGCACCGAATGCTAGAGAATTACTGGGTGAGCTAAATAAAAAAGATAAGTGGCTTTTATGCTCATTGGTCCATAAATTCGGACGAGTAAATGCAAATGGCGACATGGAAGTAGATGTTGATGCTTTGCGAAGTAATCTGCCAACTGACTTCTCTGCAAAAGGAAATATCTATGTCTTTGTGGATGAGTGTCACCGGTCTCATACAGGTAAGCTCCACGAAGCGATGAAGGAGTTACTACCAAATGCTACTTTTATCGGCTTTACAGGCACACCACTTCTCAAGATTGATAAATCAAATAGTGTTGGCTCATTTGGTCCATACATTCATACATACAAATACAATGAGGCTGTGGCTGATAAGGTTGTTTTGGATCTCCGATATGAAGCACGTAGAGTTGATCAAGACATATCTTCTCAAGACAAGATCGACGAATGGTTTGAGGAACGTACACAAGGTCTTACTGACGTTGCCAAAGCAGAGTTGAAACGACGTTGGGGTACGATGCAGAGCCTCCTATCCTCTAAATCACGTCTAGAGAAAGTAGTCTTTGATGTTCTTGATGATTTCTATAAAAAGGATCGTCTCGCCAGCGGTCGCGGTAATGCCATGTTGGTCGCAAGTAGTATTTATGAAGCGTGCCAATATTATGAAATATTCCAAGCGCAAGGCTTTACCAAATGTGCTGTCGTGACTTCATATGAACCAGGCGCTCTCTCAACTGACACTCGTGAATATGCCGTATACCAGAAAATGCTTGAAGGTAAAGATACTGAGACTTTTGAAAAAGAAGTTAAAAAGAAATTCATCGAAACACCAGGACAGATGCAACTTTTGATCGTGGTAGACAAACTACTCACTGGATTTGATGCACCTCCTGCCACCTATCTATATATCGATAGAAATATGCAGGACCATGGATTGTTCCAGGCTATTTGTCGAGTAAATCGATTGGATGGAGACGATAAGGAATACGGATATATCGTCGATTACCGAGATCTTTTCAAGAAGCTTGAAAAAGCTGTGGGTGACTATACTTCAGATGCTTTGGATGGATTTGATAAGGAAGATGTCATCGGTCTTTTGAAGGACAGAATGGACGAAGGCAAAAAAGACTTGGATGAAGCATTGGAAGTGGTCCGAGCTTTGTGTGAACCTGTAGCTCCTCCAAAAGATTCTGCAAAATACATTAACTATTTCTGCGGTGATGTTGAAAACCCTTACTCCCTTAAAGAGAACGAGGTCAAAAGAGTTAAGTTATATAAATCAGTAAGTCATCTTATTCGAGCATATGCGGATATCGCAAACGATATGGCGGATGCTGGCTATGACAAGGATCAATCAAAAGCTATTGAAAAAGAAGTTAGACACTACGAACAGGTACGCACGGAGGTAAAACTCGCCAGCGGTGATTATATCGACCTCAAGAAATACGAACCTGCAATGCGGGTGCTTATTGATAGATATATTTCTGCAACTGAAAGCCAAAGGTTATCCGCTTTCAATGATATGACCCTCGTAGATTTGATTGTTAAGAAGGGTGAAGATGCGTTGAATGATCTGCCGGATGCTATCAAACAGAGCCAAGAAGCTGTTGCTGAAACAATTGAGAACAACGTACGCAAACTTATCATTGATGAGATGCCAACTAACCCTAAATACTATTTGCGCATGTCTGAACTCTTGGATGAATTGGTAAAAAGACGTAAACAAGCAGATGTTGAGTATAGAGAGTATCTAAAGCAAATTGTTGAGTTGTCTAAAAAGGTTAAAGACCCCATGGATGAATCTGTGGGTGTTGAAATTAATACGCCTGCGAAAAGAGCTATCTATGACAACCTTGGTCAGGATGTGCAAAAGGCTGTTATGGTCCACGAAGCTATTATCAGCTCGAGACAAGCAGATTGGCGTGGTAACAAGCTCAAGGAAAGAGCAATTAAGATTGAAATCAGGAAGGTGTTACCAGATATCACCGAAGAAGACATGAAGACCCTAATTGAAATTATCAAAAATCAGCATGAGTATTAATTCATATTTACAACTTGGTCCCATCGAAGCATTGATTGTCCGCAAGCCGGTCAAGAATTTGCATCTTTCGGTGTTGCCACCTAATGGATGGGTACGTGTTACCGCTCCACAAAATATGAATGATGATGCGATTAGAACACTTCTTGCCCTGAGACTTCCATGGATCAAAAAACAACAAGCAAAATTTAGCGGTCAACAAAGACAAACCAAAAGAGATTATGTCTCAGGCGAAAGTCACTATTTTCTTGGTAAAAGATACAAGCTTGAAGTGGTATACAAAGATGAATCCCCTAAGGTAACAGTGAAAGGAAAAAACAAAATTGTTTTGCAGGTTAAACCAAAAACTACCACAAAAAAGAGACAGGAAATTCTTGCTGATTGGTATAGAGAAGAATTACATTCTGTTGTAGATGAGCTTATTACGAAATGGCAAAAGAAGATGGGAGTCAAGGTTTCTTCATGGGGTATAAAACAGATGAAGACTCGCTGGGGTACGTGTAATCATGGACAAGCGAAGATACTTCTGAATCTAGAGTTATCGAAGAAGCCAATCGCTTGTATTGAATATGTAGTGGTCCATGAGCTGGTCCATCTAATTGAAAAGAAACACAGCGAAAAGTTTGTCGCCTTGGTCGCTAAATATATTCCTAAGTGGAAGAGCCTGAAAGATGAACTTAATAGCTTCATACTCTCTTACGATGAGTGGAAATAAAAATATATGAACACCTTCAAATCATCAGCAATACAAGTTCTCAAAAAAGCAGGTAAACCCCTGCATGTTTCTGAGATAACAAGACTAGCCCTAGAAAGTGGTTTGCTTGTAACTGAAAGCGCGGTCCCAGAGGCAACCATGGGTGCTCAGATGTATATGGATATCAAGAATAAGGGTAAGGCATCTGATTTTGTTCAAACGTCAAAAGGCACATTTACTCTCAATGAACAAAAGATAGTTATAAAGCCTACAGAGAAAGCAATAAATAAAATTGTTGAGAAAGAAAAGGTTGAAGATGAAAAAATCATTGTCGAAGGTGGGTATACAGGCAAAGGTGGCGAACATTTGGTAACAAGCGAGCTTCTTTTTCGTGGTTACAACGCAAGCATTATGAGCGTTGATGTTGGCGTAGATATTTCAGCTATAAAAGATAATAAGTTTTTTGGTATTCAGGTTAAAACATCAAATGCAAATAAGTTTGATGTATACAATTTCCACATTCGCAAAGTTTCCTTCGATCGACATAACCAAGGCAACATCTTCTACATTTTTGTATTACGAGGAACTGAAAATAAATTCCTTATCCTTTCTTCGAGCGATGTTGAAAGAAAAATCAAAGAAGGTGCAATCTATGCAGTAAACAACAATACAGGATATGCATTACTTATAAAGATTCGGGATAACCAGATCTTCCTCGGTAGCAAGCATGACATGGGTTATTTCTTGAATAATTGGGATTTGATTAAGTAATTAAAAAATAATATGAATCAAGAAATATTAAACAAATTATGTAAAATAGCCGAAGTATCCCATCTAAATTTTCTATTTGGTTCCGGTGTTTCCGCACCTTTCATTTTGCCACTCCCTGCTATTGAGAAGGAGATGGATGATGCCGAAACACAAGGAAAAGAAGCTGATGCGCTTAAACTTAAAAGAGATTTTTTCACAAAAGTAATAAAACCTTGTCTCGATATTAAATCATTTATATATCACAAGGATAAAGTTCAAAAAGGAAAAGAAAAGATAGTTCAGACGTATGATAATTACAAATTATTTTTGCTTGAAATTACCAGATATCTGCTTTGCCGAAAAAGTACTCTTCTAGATAAACAGGTCAATCTCTTTACCACAAACATCGATATTTTTCTTGAAAAAGCTTTAGAGGATGCTGGTGCAAACTATAACGATGGTTTTATTGGACACATGAACCCGTCTTTCAGAACAGGTCATTTTCAAACAATAATAAAAAAGAAAAGCGAACATCTCGAGCGTCAGAGTGAGGTCCCGACTTTCAACCTATATAAACTCCATGGTTCACTTACTTGGCGACTTGAAAGTGATAATAAAACAATAAATTATTCTGATCTTTCTGGACTGAAAAGTCCGGAAGAGTTAAAGGATAAGGAGTTTGGTGATTTTTACTCAAAACTACAGATTGTAAATCCAAACAGAAAGAAGTTCGCAACATCAGTCCTTGAATCAACTTATTATGAATTGTTCAGACTGTATGCTACTGAACTAGAAAAGGAAAATACGCTCTTGATAGTTTCAGGATTCTCGTTTGGTGATGAACATATCCTGCAAGTAACAAGAAGAGCAATGGATTCAAACCCGACTCTTTCAGTTTGTATTCTGTGTCACACAAAAGAGAAAGCTGAGGATTATCAAAAGAAATTTGAAGGAGTTCGATATGCAAACAATCTTTACATAATTAAAGATGATGCTGGAGAGATTGATCTCAAATGGGCTGTTGAGAAGTTTATTTCAAAGCTAGACCAGAATCAGGGATATAAAAACTATGCAGAAAAATCCTAATCAAGACCTGAACATAGATATCGATGAACATCTTAAAAGAGAGTTGATTTTTCGCATTGGTGTTGTCCATTCGGTATCAGGTAGAAAAATTCAAGTTGAGGTGTTTAAGAATAAGAATCATCCATACCTCATCTATGATGGAAAAATCACCAAAAATGTAGCAACAGGTAGCTATATAAAGATTAAAAAAGGGCTAACCACAATTGTTGGAAAGATCGAAGGTGAAGAAGTAAATGAGGATACTTATTTTAATGACAAATACAACAAACAAGAAACAAAAATCAGACGTTTTCTAAATGTCTCACTGCTCGGTCATTATGACGGCGGTAGATTTTATCAGGGTATTAAAGAGTTACCCCTTATTGATAATGAGTGCTATGCATTAGAAGAAAGAGATTTTATCGAGTTACATAATTTCTTTGAAAAAGGTGAAGTAACGATTGATCTCGGTGGCCTAAGTGAAGATCCAACTCATAAAATCAAAGCCGGAATTAACAAGTTATTCGCCAGTCATATTGGTATCTTTGGAAATACAGGTAGTGGTAAGTCAAATACACTAACAAGAATTTATACTGAGCTATTTGAAAAGGCAGAGCCGTTGGCTGAGTTTAAGAGCAATTCAAAGTTTGTGTTTATTGATTTTAATGGAGAGTATACTCGTACAAAAGTATTATCCAGCAATAAAAAAATATTTAATTTAAATACAAGAAAAGAATTAGAGGATATAAAAGAAGAGGATAAATATGCAATTGATGCCCAGGCACTTGAAGATCCTGAAATACTTGCTGTACTACTTCATGCAACCGAAAAGACACAGAAGCCTTTCCTGGCTAGTGTTTTGGAAAGTCTATTTTTGAAGGATCCTAGGAATTATGTAAGTTCGGTTAAGCGAAGTTTACAAAACATCATTGAACGAGCCCAACCTTCTGCCGGAGTAGATAAGATATTAGCTTTTTTGAATGATGTAAAAGAATATTCTGATTCAAGCTGTATTTCAGAGCTAGAAACTATGATCAATAATATTGAGACTAAGCTGACTCAAAACATAAAAGGGTCTTTTATGTGGGGTGGTAGCTATACTCACAATATAGTAAATGAAATAGATACTGGACTAGCAAATCTAAAGTTTAAAAACAATTTAGATTTAATTGATACCTTGCAACTCAAAATTTACCTACATTATTATTTCAGAATTTCAGTTGCAGGACTCAACACAGATCATGTCGGTCCGATGATTCACCGCATGGGTCCTAAATTTAAGATTCTTAAAAAAGTAATCAGTCTTAAGTCGACACAGCCTACAGAAAATATCGTAGTTGTATCACTGAGAAATGTGAGCCGTATGGAGATAAAAAAAATCCTACCTTTGATTATTTGTAAATCTCTTTATGAAAATCAAAAGAAAAACAATGATGGAGAGGACAAGGTTAAGAGCTCACTTCACATAGTAGTCGATGAAGCCCACAACATATTATCTGATCAGTCTCAGAGAGAAAGTGATGAGTGGAAGGATTACAGACTTGAAACATTTGAAGAGATAATTAAAGAAGGAAGAAAATTTGGAACTTTCTTAACTATTGCCAGCCAAAGACCATATGACATATCCCAGACAATTATTTCTCAGTTACATAATTACTTCATTCACAGATTGATTAATAATAATGACTTAAGTGCAGTAAGGCGTGCGGTGGCATATCTTGATGATCTTTCTTTCGACACAATACCAATATTGTCAGTTGGTGGTTGTTTCTTTGCAGGTTTAGCAACTGATATTCCTATTAAAATTAATGTTGAGTTGTTAGCAGACGAAGAAAAGCGTCCAAAGAGTGAGACTGTTAATTTGATTAATGCCTGGTCGACCAAAATAAAAACACCAACAAAAAAGTCTTCTACTCAAAAAAGTAAAACAATAGAGACGGTCTCTGTTGCGCCAATAGTAGTTGCTGAAGAAATAAACCCCGAAGATATACCTTTTTAGGTTAAAATTGATCAATATTTAAGCCTAATTAGCCCCTAAATTGCCCTGTGTACGCTTTTACAAGCCTATTCAGGGCTTTTTACGTTGTCTCGGTCAATACCCACTAATTTGCACTAATTCAAACCCTATACTTGCAAGGGTTCTAGGAAGTTGATTGCACACATTTTTCAACATTTTTAGCGCCTCATACTATGTGAGTCCTGCGAAAAGGTAGAAATTGATTCCGCACGATTTTCCACGTTTTTACCAGGACATACTTATAGGGTCCAAAAAGGTAAAAGTAATTCCTACACTTAGAAACTTTATATCTCTTAGGATAAACCCATAATCTTAGGCCTAAAAAGTAATGCACCATATTTTGCACTTTTTAGAGCCTAGGATTAAGTAGTTCTCTGGTTTGAAGTAATTCCTGCAATTAGTGAATTACTAGACCTCAGAATAGACAAATCGGACGGTCCAAAAGTAATGCACGTAATTTTGCAAATTTTGTACCCTAAGATACATATATTCCCATTGCACGGAAAGAGCTGAGTCAACTTGCAATGGGGACTCAGCTCTTTCTGTTTTCAAAAAGAGCCAGCTCGATAAAGGTCGAAAGAAAAACCCTCATGCTTACCAAACACGCATTCGAAGAATATAAAGAAATACACCGTCAGGAAACTGGCAAGGTTCTTCCTGATGACGTTTTGGCTAATGAGGCAATTAACTTGCTTACTCTTTTTAACTTTGTCTATCGACCGATCAAAAAAGAGTGGCTGAAAGAATATGGACGACAAAATAAATCTAAACGAGGAATGGCAGAGAATTCTCAGTCAGAAGAACAAATCGCCGAAACGAGTGGCGAAGTTCGAAGAATTCAAAAAGACCCATCTCGAACAGACCAGGAGTGAAGTAAATCCGGACACACTTCGCAGTAAGAAAAAGCCCAATAGGTTTGTTGTCGATAATGAGTATGTGAAAGGTTATTACCTAGCAAAGTTTCCACCTGTTTGTAGCCAAGTACTTCTCGCCTTGCTGGTCCACTGCAATCTCAATAGACAGGATGCTTTTCCCAGTATTCAAACTATTCAAGAGCTTTCTGGATGCACAAATACCCGAAGTATTATAAGTGCGCTCAGGATTCTTGAGGCCTACGGAATAATCAACATTCGTCGGTCCAAAAGAGGGATAAAAGCTGTGAATGTCTATTTCTTTCAGTCGGTCCGACATTGGAGACCACTTTCAAAGAGTGTGAAAAAGATTAAACTTACCGATCCATTACCGCAATGGCAAAATCCCGTCCAGAGCACTGGCAGAAAACCGACCTATCGCACTGGCCCTACTGCCAATCTAACTAACCTAAGAGAAAACTATAATAATAAAATACAAAATATTGGAGATATTTTAAGGGAAAGATTCAAAATGCCAGAAGACCCGTCTAAGGTTGCTATTCCCACACCTTCTAGCAATACTGTCGTCGATGACAAAAAGGCAGAAGACATGGAACCTGGTACGCTTGTTATAACAGGTGAAAAACAAGAGTATCGTACTGGCACTAATGCCACTACGATTGATACCCGTAATAACGGGAAATTAACGGGAACCGAAAGTCAGAGACATGGCATGTCATCAGCCGTTTATAAACGGGAAATAACGGTCGAAAAACCTCCCGAGCCTCCCTTTATAAAGGAAGAAAAAGGGACCGAGGATCCATTTATAAATGGTGAAAAATGGACAAAGGAAGACAAAGGTATCGGTCTGATGAACATCAACAATGAAGACATCGGACCAGGAAGTGCGACATTATAAAAAATATGAACAACACAAAACCCACAATCAAATACTTCCTCTACGCTCGTAAATCAAGCGAAGCGGAAGACAGACAAGCGGCATCGATTGATGCCCAGAAAGACGAGCTTCTTAAGATTGCTCAAGAGCAGGGCTTGGCGATTGTCGAGATCCTCGTAGAATCACAGTCAGCCAAGAAGCCAGGAAGACCCGTCTTCAACAAGATGCTTGAGCGAATCTATAAAGGCGAAGCTAATGGAATCATTTGCTGGAAACTGGACCGTCTTGCACGTAATCCTGTAGATGGTGGACAAATAAGTTGGATGCTCCAGCAAAGTGCTATCGCACAGATCGTCACCTTCGGGCGAACCTATTATCCAACCGATAATGTTCTCATGATGCAAGTGGAACTTGGAATGGCCAACCAATATATTCGAGACCTATCAGTGAACGTAAAGCGAGGACTTGCAAAGAAGGTCCGAGAAGGTTGGTTGCCGAGCATGTGTCCCGTCGGTTATATGAGTACGCCCGACAGAGAAAAGGGATTCAAAACGATCATGAAGGACCCTGATAGATTTCCAGTGGTCAAAAGATTATTCGATATGATGCTTACCGGAAATTACAGCACCTCGCAGATATGGGACGTAGCTCGTAAAGAGTTGAACCTACGGACATATCAGCGAAGGAGTCTTGGTGGTAAGCATCTTTCAAAGAGCGGCATCTACGCACTTATGAGCAATCCTTTTTACTACGGCTGGTTCGAGTATCCGTACAAGAGCGGAGAATGGCACAAGGGCGCACATGAGGCAATGATAACCGAAGAAGAATTCAATAAGGTCCAAGCCATCATGGGCAGAACTATGCAGCCTAGGCCGAGACCTGAGAAAAGTTTTGCATTTACTTCCCTCATGAAGTGTGGCACGTGTGGCTGTAGTATTACTGCCCAGGCAAAAATAAAACGGTGTAAGAATGGCAATGTTCATCATTATGTCTACTACAACTGCACCAAGAAAAAGGTAGACGTGAAGTGTCCAGAGAAAGTGATAGAGCTCAAAGACCTCATACTTGATATCAAAGGCAAGCTAAATGAGATCACTATTTCAGAAAGATTTAAAGATTGGGCGATCAAGCATCTCCATGAACTCCGAAAGACGGAAGTTGATAGTGATACTCTGGTCCTTAAAGGCAAACACAAAGAACTCGAGGAAGTAACCAAGAACCTACAGTCGCTTACACTCAACTTTACCTCACCGAAAAACAGTGAGAGAGCGATAATTACCGATGAGGAATACCAAACACTTAAGGTTGGAATGGTGAAAAAGAAACTGATCCTTGAAGACGAACTCAACATCAAAAACCGAGAAGTTCTAGAATGGGTAGACCTTACTGAAAGAACCTTTGACTTTGCCTGCTATGCCCACATTTGGTTTGAAAAAGGAGATGATAAAGCCAAAAGAGCGATACTCGCATGTTTAGGCTCGAACCTCACCCTAAAAGGCAAAAAGGTCTTTGTAAATTACCATTCTTTCGTGAAGACGCTCATAAAAAGTCGTCAGGCGGTTGAAGACGAATTAGAGAAGGTTAGAACCTCCAAAGTATCAAGCAATAAAAGACAAAACCCCACAAATTGTGAGGTTTCGTCACTAGGGCTCCCCCGGTAGGGATCGAACCTACGACCAATCGCTTACATTGATCCTAAAGTTACTTCTAGGGATGGACTATATCATCGCCATGTTCAATTTCTTGAATTTAGGCGTAAGGCGCTTCGTTCATTTACGAACTACTCCCCGAGGGGATAGTCTCTGAACCTTCCGCGTATGCTGTATATTCAAAATTTGAAGATACAGTATGTTTGGCTTGGCTGCTGATTACCCACGTGATATGGGCTTCCAGCAATTCACCTTATTTTCGACCAGACTTTCGTACTGGAAGCTGCGTAATACCGTCGTGGATTTCCATATGACAGTTGGCACAGATCAGGATACATTTCTCAATTTCTTTCTTGATTATGTGCCATGATCTCGTCAATCCTTTATCCGATATTCCAAAACTTTTTTCTTTTGGATTAAGATGATGAAAGGAAAGTGCTCGCTGACATTTGTCGTACCCACAAACTTCACACTTGCCACCTTTATGTTCTCTTGCCATCTGACGAAGTTTTAACCTTCGCTTTCTGACGGCCTGGACCATATAGGCAGCTCGGTCGGCATATGTTCTTTTGTCGGGCATATCTCTTCGAGTATACCACACAGGAACATTCGACACAGGCGACTGCTCTACCGCTGAGCTACAGGGGAACATGGATGAGTATATAGGAATGTTTTTCTCAAAGCAACATGAAATTGATATGAATTTGGCCCAGATTAAGGCTACAATACCTATATGTTTATAAAGGTACATGTATTTCCAGGAGAAAAAGAGGAGAAACTGGTTCGGACCGAGAACGATTTGTTCGAAATATATACTAAGGAACCAGCTGAGAACGGTCGCGCGAACAGGGCAGTTATCAAGCACATGCTTATCTATTTCAAGAATCCAAAGGGTGGTGTCCAAATAGTTTCAGGTCACCTTCATCCAAAAAAGATACTTGTTATACGAGACGACCAATTTTTCGTTTTGACAAGTAATGCGAGGGGTTAGTTTTCTGTCAAAAAAAGTATGGCGCGGTATAATAAAGGTATTAAAAACTAATAACCAAAAGCATGTATATAAAAATCAAAGGCACACATTTTGAGGTAACAGATGCGATCCAAGATTATGTAGACAAAAAGCTTGCGGGGCTTGAGAGATTTCTAAAAGACGGGTCAAAGGTTGAAGTAGAGGTAGGAAAGACAACACGACACCACCAGCACGGAGATATTTTCAGAGCGGAAATAAATATCAATATCAAAGGCAAATTCTACCGAGCAGAATCTGAAAAATCTGATCTATATGCCGCAATTGACGAAGTACGAGAAGAAATGTTCATGACTCTCGCTGAAGATAAGGATAAAAGTCAGACTCTTTGGAAGAAGGGCGCGCAGAAGATCAAAAACATGACACGAGGTATTTTCGGAAGAGGCTCATAGACGGAAGCTACATTAAGATTGGTGTCCACGGAGAAAATCGGTGTATGACATCTGTGTACTTCCTTCAGGTACAACAATAGTTGGTATGAATTTTCCATCAATTATTTCAGCGGAAATAATTTTTACCCGAATCTCTCTGTCTCCCTCTTTGGTCTTGTAAGTGTGTAGCATGAAAGTTCCTGGCCATTGATGGAAGGCATATACTTTGAGAAGCGCTTTGTGTGCTTCTTCTGGTGTGTTGAGTGTTGCGAGATCAATGAGACCGTCTTGTTTAGAGAACTTTTTTGTATATGTAGCGAGAGAATGATCTTGTTCTGTCGGAGCAATATTTCCTTCGATATATGCGGGGAGCAACTCAGCAAGAAGCGTTGCTCCTGCTTCAGCAAGAATTGACTCGAGGTGTTCTTCGTTGATGGGCCATGTGTGATCAAAAGCCATATTGATTTTCTGTTGTGCAACTATCGGCCCATGATCCATTTCTTTGTCCATGAGAATGATAGTGACACCGGTCTCTTTCTGATCATCAAGAATCGATGATTGAAGCGGTGATGCGCCACGATAAAGGGGGAGAAGAGAGGGATGAATATTGAGAGATTGTTTTGGAGGAATCGAAAGGATCTGTTCAGGGATGATCAGTCCGTATGATGCAACAATATAAACATCGACTGGATTATTTTCTTGAATGTTTTTAAGAATCTGAAATGCATCCGCTTTGTCTACATTCTTTTCTGCATTCCTTAGCGAGGCAAATTGATACACGGGGATATTATTTTCTTGGGCCCACACCTTTGCTGGTGGGGGAGTAATGAGCATTTTTCTTCCCTTTGGCTTATCAGTTGTTGTGATGATGAACGTAGGCAGTAAACCCTTCGATTTGAGAGATTCGAGAGTAATAACTGAGAATCGTGATGTACCAAAAAAAGCGAATTTCATGTGGGTAGTATAGCAGTGTTTTGTTATGCGCCGACAGGTCGGTCTTCTTCGGGAAGTGTCTCGAGATCTTTTGCCTTATCTATAAAAAGTACACCATCAAGATGATCTACCTCATGCTGAAAAATATGCGCGAGTAATCCGCTTGCTCCACGTTCAAATATTTCACCCTTCTCGTTGTACGCGCGGAGTTTTACCTTTGTCGATCGTTCTACCTTTCCGTAAAGCCACCTTACCGAGAGGCATCCCTCGCCATCAAACCATTTTTTCTCTTTTGAAAAGTTTATTATCACCGGATTGATGCACACTAAATCCGGGGGAATAATTTGTGCGTCTTGCGGTCTAATCGTCTCTCCCTTTTCTATGTATTCATCAATCTGTATTCGTTTACTTGGTTTCAGAAATACCCGCCCAGAAACAATGAAAATTCTGTATGGTTCGCCAACTTGTGGTGCTGCAAGACCAACACCATCTGGAATGCTATCCAATGTCGCTTTCATATCAGCAATGAGTTGTTGAATTGGTTTTGAACTGATATCGTCAGGTTTTACTTCAACGGCTTTTTTTCGAAGGACTGGTTCTTCCTTTTGGACGATCCTTCTTTGTTTTCCAGTCAAAATCTCCTTAGCAGGTTCGTCTGAAGATTTCTTTTTTGATGAGCTAAATATTGGCATATGATAGGCACTGATTATTGATATATATTAAAGCACACTTTCCGGCTCAATTGTTACTTCAAATTGTGGACCCAAAGCATAGAGGATTTGAGCGAGTTTTGTGTCGAGAGTTGATCGTGGGGGGATACTGATGAGCATGTGGAGGATAGACTTGCCCCCAACTGTCGGTACAAAAGCGGGGAATACCTCCGGATTCCATTCAAGGAGTACTTCATGAAGTTTGCTCATTTCTTGAGAAATAGATGAGCGGTCTCCCTTGAGACTAATTTTTATAAAAGTCCTGAATGGTGGGTATGAGAGTTCTTCCCGGAGTTTGATTTCTCGTGAGTAAAAATCAGCAAGCGTTCCCTTCGTAATTTCCTGAAGAAGAGTCTGATCTTTTTGTCGTGTTTGGATGAGAAGATGTTCTTTTGTTTTATGCATTAAATCAAGAAGGATGTGTACGATTCGTTCGGGCGCACGAAAGTCGGGGATAGAGAAGAGGCTATCGAATGAAACAACGGATGCGAATTCCACTGAGGGAATGTGTTGGATGGCAAATTCTGTTCCAACGAGAATTGACGACTCATGTTTCCGCCAGCCATCAAGAGCCTTTTCAATTTGCTTCTCCGTCTTTGTGCTTTCGCGATCAATTTTAAATATCTTTACTTTTGGAAGTTCTTTTTCAAGCTCTGCGACCACGGTGTCGATTCCAATACCAAGCGTTACAAGTTTCCATGAGTTGCAATTTCTGCATGCCTCGAGTGCTGTTCGTTTCTTGCCACAATGATGACAGAGGAAATATCGATCACCTCCGTCTTTCGGCTGATGAAGTACCACGGGCGCTTTACAGTCATCACACTCGACTGTTTTTCCGCAATGACCACATGTTGTTTGTGGAGCAAGTCCTTTACGTGATGCGTAGAGAAAGATTTTCTTCTTCTTGTGTATTGCGAATTTGATGAGTGAAAGAAGATCGAGAGAAAGAATTCTAAATTCGTCTGGCTTCTTGTGAAGTGGATCATTCATATCGACGATTGTTGTCTCGGGTCGTTCTTGTGGGCGGAAAACAAGTGGATTGAGTTCGATGTATTCACCTTCATCATGTCGGTGGAGAGTTTCTACACGAAGAAGGGTGTCTGCAAAAAGAAACTTCGCACCAGATGCATTGCTGTACACGGTGATGAGGTGGCGCCAGTCGAATTGTTTTCCAGAAACAGGCTTCCAATTTCGTGATGATTCTTCCTCGAGGATAATTACTGTCGGGTGACGATTGAGGTGTGTACTAAGCGCGAAAAATGATGGAGTTGTGATGATGAGAAGAGCATGAGTTGAACTTGAAATAAGATCGAGATTTTTCGAGAGTTCTTTTTTTGTGAGTCCACTGTGAAATGACGCGGTGTATGCCTCAACTCCTCGTTGGATTTCTTTCTGCAAATTGATTACTGATTGGATTGTAGGCGCAACAATGACAACCGATTCACCTTTTGCAAATTCTTCTCTGATAATACTTCTATATGTCCCGAGTCTGTCCGCGAGGCTTTGCTGGAGAAGGAATGTTTCTCTATGTTTTGACGGGGTTGTAGATTCACTTTTATTTTTCTCTTGTGTGTCTACACCGCGATTCAACATCCAGTTTTTTGCTTCAGTTGGGATGAGTTCATCGAGCATTGCACCTTCGGGCATAAGATATTTTTGTGCTGTGCCGATCGCTGCATTGATGAGATTTGAATTGTATGGAAATACTTGTTTTATTTCTTTTATTTTTTTTGTCTGAAATGTCGATTTCTTGAGTTCGAGCTTGCTTTCTTCGAGTGGTGCACATGCCACGACAAGGCCGAGTTCTTTTTTGTTTCGGATAGTTACTTCAATGATTGAGCCCACGGGAGCAGTTTCGGTAGACCAATAGGTGAGTGGCTCTTTGAACTGAAACTTTGTAATTGGGCTTATAGATAGGGTAAACATAGGTGCTACGCAATCTCCGAGTTTGGCGCAGGTATCTATATAGTGCGGGAATTCGGTCTAAATTGCAAAAAACAAAAACCACCCTCGCAACCGAGCTATGGCTTTGGTTGGGGGTGGGTTGGTGAGACTATTCGCCACGGAGATCGTAAAGCCGATCTTGGAGGTATCCACGACTGCGCTTGAGACGGCTAACGAGCGTCTTCTCAGCTGAAGTCAGTGTCCCTTTTCGCGAGTACGCGGTGATGAGTCTGTCGAAGAAGCTGTAACGGAATTCGACATACTCGAGCATGTTGAGTTTTGAATTTTCGGCGAGCGCCAGCTCAATTTGGAGTGCCGTTAAGCACCTGTCGCTCTCATCAATTGCACTGAGCAGGGTGTGTTCGATGAATTCGTGAGCGACACCGAGCTCTTGCCATTCCGCTGGGTAAGCTTCACTCACCGCGAAGAATCCTCCACTATGAATTGTGAAGATTTCTGGGAAACCGTTTCCGGTTCCGAGATCGGAGGCTACTTCACAGTAACCGCAGCAGATCCCTGCAATTGTCAGCTTTTTTGTTTTGCGAATGTGCGTGCGGGCCCATTCTGGTACTTCAATGATCATTTTTTATATGTGCTTGGTTTGCCTAGGTACAGGCCCGTTCATGCAGACGGTGGTTTATGTGATGACGTAAAGCGTTGTGCTAGACGTCGTGAACAATTCGAAAATAATAATGCCACTCTATGCACACTGTGTCAACTACTAGTTTCTCTATATAAAAATCCTATTTCTGTTATATTTAACACAATAAATTTCCCGTGAAATTTCTTAAACACAATCATGCCATTCTTCACCAAAAAACTCGGAATTGATCTAGGAACAGCAAACACTCTTGTTTTTCTCCCTGGACGAGGGATTGTCCTCAACGAGCCATCTGTAGTTGCGGTATCAGAGCAAGACAACAAAATTCTTGCGGTAGGTCTCGACGCAAAAGAAATGATCGGGCGAACGCCTGACAGTATTGTTGCGTACCGACCAATGAAGGACGGGGTGATTGCTGACTATCGAGTCACAGAAGCGATGCTTCGATATTTTATCAACAAAGCACTTGGACGATGGAATCTCTGGAAACCAGAAGTGATGGTGTCTGTACCTGCAGGTGTGACATCAACAGAGCGACGAGCGGTGATTGAAGCTGCGATCAAGGCCGGTGCAAAAAATGCATATGTCGTAAAAGAACCAATTCTCGCTGCGATTGGTGCGGGGATTTCTATTCAAGAGGCGAATGGGCACATGATTGTAGACATTGGCGGAGGAACAACTGACGTGGCAGTGATTTCCCTTGGAGGTATCGTTGCGTGTACGTCCGTGAAGTGTGCGGGTGATCGACTGGATGCAGCGATTGTTGATTACATCAAGAAGACATATAATCTTGCGATTGGAGACAAGACTGCTGAAGATGTGAAAGTGCAAGTAGGGTCTGCGGTGCCGATGGATGAGGAGCTTGTGATGAATGTGAAAGGACGAGATTTTCTCACGGGTCTTCCACGATCAATTGAACTAAAGACAAATGAAGTGGTGAAAGCTATTGCAAAAGAACTTCGCGAGATGATCAAGGCAATCAAAGATGTACTTCAAGAAACACCTCCTGAGCTCGCTTCTGACATTATTGATAACGGCATCATTATGACAGGTGGTTCCTCACAACTTAGAAATCTTCCTGAACTTGTATTCAGACGAACGGGTGTACAAGCGAAGCTTGCTGATGATCCTCTCTATTGTGTAGTGAAGGGAACAGGTATTGCCCTTGATCACCTTGATACATACAAGAAAACAATTATTTCTAAACGATAAATTGCCCTCGAGCGACATAACGCAATGAATACACTTCATCATGCATATATAGTCTTCGGACAAAATGAGACTGCAGATTCGTTTGTAAACAGACTTGCTCTTGATATTAAAAAAGAATATTCACTCAATGTTGAAGGAATTAAATTTGAATTCGACAATATCTCTGTTGAGAATGTTGATGAAATCGCGCGCGCAACAAGAATCATTCCACAGACAGGATTTGCTCGAATAGTAAGTGTGAAAGGAGCGGGGATAAGCACTTCATCGCAACACGCACTCCTTAAGACACTTGAGGAACCAATTCCCGATACATATATATGTATCTTTTTGTCCCATGAGATTCCGCTTATGCCGACAGTTACTTCAAGAGTCCGAGTCGTTAGACAGATCAGTAGAATTGTCGATGATGAAAAGATAAAAGATTTTATAAAAGCATCGCAAGCAGAACGTCTCGAGATGACAAAAGATCTACTCGCTCAGTATGATAAAGAGAAAATAAATAAATCAGGTATTATCCACTTTCTCGAGTCACTCGTTAGAGAGGCTAAGAAGAATTTTAAGGGCAAAGCCACAGATGAAAGACTTAAGTCAATTCTTCTTGTCGAAACATACATGCGTGATACAAACGCATCGCTCAAGCAATGCCTTGAGCTCCTCGCCCTCTCATTGTAAGATAGCTCCATGGCATACAACTTTTCACAATTGAATACTGAAATAAAAGGCACACAAGAATGGCTTCAGAAAGAATATTCTTCAATTAGAACAGGGAAGGCTAATACTGCATTCCTCGATAACGTGCGAGTAGATTCTTACGGTTCAACGATGGCCATCAATCAGGTAGCCGCCATCTCAACCGAAGACGCTCGAACAGTTCGAATCTCTCCCTGGGATTCAACAATGATCCAGCCAATAGAGAAGGCTATCAATGTAGCCAATCTTGGTGTTGCGGTATCTGTTGATGATAAAGGTCTTCGAGTGGTGTTCCCAGAGCTTACCGGAGAGAGACGAGAACAACTTGTGAAGCTTGCAAAACAAAAACTTGAGGATGCAAAAGTTGCAATTCGAGGCGAGCGAAATAAGGTGTCTGACGATCTCAATAAGCAGAAGAAGGATGGTTCAATGGGAGAAGATGATATGATGCGACACAAGGCTGAGATGGAAAAAATTGTTCAAGAAGGGAACAAGAAACTTGAAGAATTATTTGCAAAGAAAGAGACAGAAATTACTCAGTAACAGTTTGCTACGCGATACATTGCGTAACATTCTTATATTAAATACACAACATAAATGACAACCCTTATTATTTTCCTCCTTGTACTTACCGCGCTTGTATTTGTTCATGAACTTGGGCATTTTCTTGCTGCTAAATTATTTAAAGTACGAGTTGATGAGTTTGCGATTGGTTTTCCACCTCGAATTGCATCAAAGAAAATTAAGGGAACAGTGTGGGCGCTCAACCTTCTGCCTCTCGGAGGATATGTGAAGATCTTCGGCGAAAATCCCGACGATCAACCAAAAGATGAACAGGGGAACCCGATTTCAGGTGCTATTGAACATTCTTCACCGGATAATTTTCAGTCGAAAGCATGGTGGAAGCAGATTATTATTCTCGCTGCCGGTGTTATTTTTAATATTATTTTCGCGTGGATCCTTATTTCAGTCATATATATGATTGGTTCCACAACTTCTATCGAGGGACTTTCACCTCAACTAAAGGAGAAGTACGCACACGGCAATAGCGAGGTGGTGATTAGTATGGTGAGGGCCGATTCTCCCGCAGATCGATCAGGTCTCAAGGCTGGCGACAAGATTATTACTGTATCTGATACGCGAAAGACTGTTTCTCTCGTTCCTGGGTTGGTTACTGATGTAGAGGATAAAAATGTAAATAAAATAGAGGAGGTGCAAGGACTTATTGCAAATGCTCCACGAGCCGTAGTCTTCAATGTGTCACGAGTAGAAAGTGCTACATCAACAAGAACACTTGCGTATACTGTGGCGCCTGAACGAGGTGTTGTAGAGGGGAAGAAGGCTGTAGGAATTTCAATGAGTGAAGTTGCGTTTATACAGATGGATTTTGTAGATTCACTTTATTATGGAGCTCGAGCTACTATCATGGGCACAGAGCAAGTTGCTATTGGTCTCTATAAGTTCATCGGAAATGTATTCAAAGGTGATGGGGGTCTCAAAGATGTGACTGGTCCGGTTGGTATTGCTCAAGTAGTTGGTCAGGCATCTGCAGATGGGTTCTCACATCTTCTTGAAATCACTGCGATTATTTCTATCAACCTCGCAATCATCAACCTTGTACCATTTCCAGCACTCGATGGTGGAAGAATCGTGGTAGTTGCTATTGAAGCTATCGTGCGAAGAAAGGTGCCCGCTCGGGTGATCAATGCTGTAAACGCGGTAGGATTTTTACTCCTTATCCTCCTCATGATCTTGGTGACTATCAAGGACGTACGAGCTCTATAATAACTAATGGCACATATGTGGGCTTGATAAGACTGGGCGATAAAGGCCTTAGTCTGTATTTAACTTATCCAATTAATAAGGTACTATTTAAGCAATATGAAATTATCACAGACATTCACAAAAACACGACGAGAAGGTCCAAAAGATGAGACGTCAAAAAATGCAGAGATCCTCATACGCGCAGGATTTATTCATAAATTCCAGGCGGGAGTCTATGGGTATCTTCCACTCGGCCTCAAAGTAATTCAAAAAATTACTCAGATTGTTCGAGAAGAAATGAATACGATTGGCGGACAAGAAATCACTATGTCGGCGCTCCAAGAGAAAGAGCTTTGGGAAAAGACTGGCCGATGGTCAGATGATGTTATTGATAATTGGTTCAAGACAAAACTCGCCAATGATACTGAAGTAGGTCTTGGCCTCACGCATGAAGAACCGATTACAATGATGATGCAAGATCATATCCGATCGTTCCGAGATCTTCCTGTGTTTGCATATCAGTTCCAAACAAAGTTTCGAAATGAAAAGCGAGCAAAGAGCGGAATTCTCCGATCGCGAGAATTTATCATGAAGGATTTGTATTCGTTCACGACAGATCAGGCACAGCATGATGCATTTTATGAAAAAGCAAAGGAAGCTTACGTGCGGATTTTCAAGCGAGCCGGAGTAGTGGATCGAACGTTTGTCACATTTGCATCAGGGGGAAGTTTTTCAAAATTTTCACATGAGTTCCAAATGCTTACAGATGCTGGCGAAGACATTATCTATATTGACCGAAAGAAGAACATCGCAGTAAACAAAGAGGTATATAACGATGAAGTTCTCGCAAGCCTCGAACTCAAAAAAGAAGAGCTCGAAGAGGGGAAAGCGGTTGAGGTGGGAAATATTTTCTCTCTCGGTACAAAATTTTCTGATTCGCTTGGACTTACATACAAGAACGAAGAGGGAGTTGAAATTCCTGTCGTGATGGGATCATATGGAATTGGCATTCCACGACTCATGGGTGCAATTGCAGAAGCATATGGAACCGTAGATGGAGAAGGGGAAAAGAAAAAAGTATCTATGGTATGGCCACTTGCGGTTGCTCCTGCGGTGGTTGAAATCGTACATGTTGGTGCAAGTGAAGACTCAAAGATTCGAGCAGAAAAACTTTATACGGATCTTACAACAAAAGGTATTGATACTCTTTATGATGATCGAGAAGGTGTTCGTGCGGGTGAGAAATTCGCCGATGCCGACCTTATCGGGGTACCACTTCGAGTGATTGTGGGTGACAAAGGCGAGGAAAAGAACGGTCAGAAGACAGTAGAATTTCTTGATCGACGAGGGGGTATAGCGGGTAAAATAGAGGCAGAGTATCTGGCACACGAAGAGGTACTTGGCAAGATTGAGTCTATACTGGCAAAAGAGGTATAAATAGGGCACTATACCTATATATACATGTTCAAAAACCTCAGAGAAAAAATACTAAAAGCAACATCAAATGAGATAGGTATCGACTTGGGTACTGCTAATACGCTTGTATATGTTTCTGGGAAAGGGGTGGTTATCAACGAACCATCTGTAGTGGCGGTAAATCAAAAAACAGGACGAGTAGTTGCTGTTGGTGAGCAAGCAAAAGCGATGCTCGGACGAACACCTGCTCATATTCAGGCAGTACGACCATTGGTTGATGGGGTGATTTCCGATTTTGAAGTGACAGAAGAAATGCTTGCGTATCTCATCAAGAAGGCGGAAGGACTTTCGAAGAAGATGTTTGGTCCACGAGTCGTGATTGGAGTTCCGTACGGAGTAACAAACGTTGAGAGACGAGCCGTGCGAGATGCTGCAAAGAGTGCTGGGGCTCGAGAGGTGCATATCATCGAGGAGCCAATGGCTGCAGCAATCGGCATTCGACTTCCTGTGAAAGAAGCGGTCGGAAGTATGATTATAGATATTGGAGGAGGAACTTCTGACATTGCAGTGATTTCATTAGGAGGAATTGTAAAAGCAAAGAGTCTCAAGATCGCGGGGGACAAATTTAATTCTGATATTTCGGCATATATCCGAAATGAGTTCAAAATTCTCATCGGAGAAAAGACAGCAGAGCAAATCAAGATGGAAGTTGCGAGCGTGATCCCCGCACAACCACCGCTTGAGGCAAAAATTCGAGGTCGAGATTTGGTAACAGGTCTTCCGCGAGAAGTAGTTATTACTGATGGTGATATCCGTGAGGCAATTTCTGCTTCAGTCGACTCTCTTCTTGATTCGATAAAGGAAGTTCTTGAAACAACTCCTCCAGAAATTCTTGCAGATGTGATGCATGGGGGAATTCACCTTGCTGGAGGTGGAGCGCTTATTCGGGGAATGTCAGAAATAATTTCTAGTCATGTGAGTATGCCTGTATATGTCGCACAAGATCCGCTTACTGCTGTTGCGCGAGGGGCTGGTATTGTTCTCGAACATCTGGAAGAATATAAGGACGTACTTATTCAAAACGAAGACGATCTTTAATTCAAAAAATAAATGGTGTATCGAAGTAGTATAGGGGTGAGGAATAGACATCGAAATAGAATCCCCGTGATTATATTTTTTTTAATTGTGGCCATTGTTGTCTACCTTTTTAGATTCCCAATAGCACATACATTTGCAAAAGTAAGATTCACTGTCTATTCATACATTAGAACGGATGCTTCGGCTCAAATAGTGAGAGATAGTTACATCCAGTCACTTGAGTCAGAAAATGTTGAATTACGAAACAGTATAGAATCATTGAGCTCAACAACCGCGCGGGAGTTTATAAATTACCCCGTTATCACCACACCTCCTTTTTCTCCCTATGACACACTCGTTGTTGATGTAAGTAGAAGTATAGTGAAACCAACTCCAGGATCTTTCGCACAGACACTTGATGGGTTTGTTATTGGAAAAGTAGAATTAGTTGAAAGTGATAAGGCGATTGTTAGGCTATTTTCATCGAGTGGTTTTAAGAATTCGGTCCGAATTGGAACTGGCTCAACAACTATCTCTGCGACTGCAGAAGGTATGGGTGGAGGCAACTTTTATATGAAACTTCCACAGAATGTCAAAGTAAAAATAGGCGATCCCGTAAATTGGGTTGCGAAGAAACATATCTTTCTTGGAGTAATCGAGCACGTCGAGCTGGATGCGGGAAGCGCCTTCAATGAAGTATATTTTAAGCTCCCTGTAAATATTTCAAAATTACTTTATGTCAGCATCGAGAAGAACAATCATTAATCTCATAGTTATTATGAGTACAATTTTTCTCCCGTGGTGGATAAGTGTTGTTCTTATTTTATCGGCAAATATTCTCGGGTACTTCTTTGAGGGAATAGTATATGGTGCCATTATGGACTCAATGTATGGGATTCAGGGAGCGCACACATTCACTCTTATATTTCTCGGTTTTTCGGTCATTGTACCAATGATTAAACAACGTGTAAGATTGGGACATAAGTAAAGAAATATGAATAAGGAAGTACACCCAGAGGAAATTTTCCTCGACTCATCCAATCTTCCAAATTTTGATAATGATCAATTTGAGGGGAGAATCATTAAGCCAATTTCTCGAAAGGCAGTTGTTTTTATTGGCCTCATTTTTCTCATAATGGGAATTGTGTTTGTCACAAAAACAATCTCACTTCAGATAGTTGACGGAGACAAGTATAGACAGATTGCTGAAAATAATCGCCTTAATCACAATTATATATTTGCTGAGAGAGGAGCTATTATTGATAGAAAAGGTGAGCTTCTTGCATGGAATGAAATTGATCCGAAACAAACAGACTATTCTCTGAGGAGATATATAAAAGAACCAGGCTTTTCTTCGCTTCTTGGATATGTGAAATACCCACGCAAAGACAAGTCTGGGTTTTACTACAATACTGAATTTGTTGGCGAAGAGGGGATTGAGAAGTATTACAGCTCGGTACTGGCTGGTGAAAATGGACTTAAACTCGCAGAGACGGATGCGCGTGGGAAACTCACACAAGAAATTGTGATCCGCCCTCCCACAAAAGGAGATGATGTAAAAGTTTCGATTGATAAAGACATCCAAGAACAGCTTTATAAATCAATGAAAGCCACCGCAGATATTTCAAAGTTTCGTGGAGGTGTCGGACTTATTATGGATATAGAAACAGGGGAAATGCTTGCTGCAGTGTCATTTCCTGAGTTTGATTCAAATATTATGACGGAGGGCGTTGAGCAGGAGAAGATAAAAGGATACTTCACAAACAGTGCAAACCCGTTTCTTGATCGTATTTCATCAGGCCTCTATGCCCCAGGATCGATTATGAAACCGTTTTTTGCATTTGGTGCACTTGAGGAAGACATCATTTCACCAAACAAAAAGATTTTGAGTACGGGTGAATTGAAATATCCGAATCCTTTCAAGCCGGGTGAATTTACAATTTTCAAAGACTGGAAGGCTCATGGATACACCGACATGCGGGAAGCAATCGCCGTATCGTCCGATGTTTATTTCTACCAAGTTGGAGGTGGATTTAAGGATCAAAAAGGACTTGGTATCAATAAAATTGATTACTATGCTCGATTGTTCGGTTTTGGAGAGACGCTTGATAAGGGATTTTTTGCAGGGAAAAAAGGTTTGATCCCAACACCGGAGTGGAAGTCAAAAACATTTAATGGTGATATTTGGAGAATTGGGGACACGTACAACACGTCGATTGGTCAGTACGGATTTCAAGTGACTCCAATTCAGGCATTGCGTGCCACTGCTGCACTCGCAAATGGAGGTACACTTGTCGAGCCAACACTTCTCACGAAAGAGTCGTACGAAAAATTTGGCGATGAGTATGATACTGATTATCAAAAAATAAAAATATCTGCGAAAGACGAAGATCATTTCAGAATTGTACGAGAGGGGATGAGGCTGGCTGTTACGAATGGGACAATGGGTGTTTTGAATTTGCCGAACATTAAAATAGCAGGAAAAACAGGTACTGCCCAGGTCGGTACTCAAAATCAATACATCAATTCGTGGGCGGTTGGTTTTTTCCCTTACGAGAAACCAAAGTACGCGTTCACCATCCTTCTTGAGCGCGCGCCCAACCATGCTGTTGCTGGTGCATCGCCATCTGTACGGCATTTCTTTGAATGGCTGTCGCTTTATAGGCGAGAATATATTGATGGGAAACCTTCAAAGACAATCCCCGCGAATTCAGAACCTGTGGCAACAAGTACGATTGTCGCCCCTTCAACTGATATTGAAATTACACCAGGAATCTCAAATTCTTCAAGTTCTGATTATTCGGATATAGAAAGATAGCCTCATTAAAGGGTTATCCAATGTGAGACAAGCCCAAAATTGACGTTTGGGGGCTTAGCGTATATACTTTTGCCACAATATTAGATCAGTAATTTAACCCCATTTATCCCAATGTCTCAACAAGAATACCTGACACAAGAGAAGTTTGATGAACTCACAAATGAGCTCAATAATCTTAAAACAGTGAAACGAAAAGAGATTGCGGACAAACTTGAATACGCACGATCACTTGGTGATCTTTCAGAAAATGCTGAATACGACAAAGCTCGAGACGACCAAGCACAGCTTGAAGATCGAATTGCAGAACTTGAGACTCTTCTTAATAATGCCAAAATTGTAAGCATTCACCACACAACATCTGTTGGTATTGGTTCAAAAGTTTTTGTACGACGAGCTGGTGAAAAGACTGACCGAGAATTTATTATTGTTGGCTCAGAAGAGGTTGATATTGCACAGGGTAAGATTTCTTTTAAGTCACCTATGGCTTCAGCTATGCTTGGTAAGGGCAAAGGAGATGAATTTACATTTACTACTCCAGCTGGAGAAATGAAGTACAAGATTTCATCTATAGAGTAAGATTACTGCGAGAAATAAACCAAAAGTTTAACGATACCCGCAGTATGTCTGCGGGTTTGTCGTATCATATATGGTGTATAATAGATCCCACATTCATTAATAAATAAAACTTACAGAGACGATTTATGGCAACGTTTGAAGAACTAAAAGAAGTACGAGTACAAAAACTAAATAAACTCAAAGCTAAGGGTATCAATCCATACCCAGCTCGAGTTCCGCGAACTCATTCACTTGCGCAAGTGAAGGATAATTTTGCTTCTCTTCAGTCTTCAAAGCAGGAAGTTTCAGTCACAGGGAGAGTCATGGCTATTCGAGGACAGGGATCTATTTTGTTTGTCGTGCTCAATGACGGAACAACAAAATTCCAGGCTGTATTTAAAAAAGACGCAATTGGAAGTGAAGATCAATTTGACCTCTTCTTCGACGTCGCAGATATTGGAGATTTTATTTCTGTGACAGGGACTGTTTTTGCAACTGAGAAAGGTGAGCAGAGTGTACTTGTAAATACCTGGATAATGGCAACAAAAGCTCTCCTTCCACTTCCCGACAAATGGGCAGGATTCAAAGACGAAGAAGAGCGATTCCGAAAACGATATCTTGATATTTTGATGAACAAAGAGGTTCGAGATGTATTTGATCTTCGGCTCAAGTTCTGGGATGCAACACGAGATTTCCTCAAGAAAGAAGGGTTTTTTGAGGTAGAAACTCCGACCCTCGAACTTACAACAGGAGGTGCTGAAGCACGACCCTTTAGGACACATCACAACGACTTTGATCTTTCTGTATTTCTTCGAATTTCAGTAGGTGAACTTTGGCAGAAAAGACTTCTTGCGGCTGGTTTCCCTCGAGTATTTGAAATTGGACGTGTATATCGTAATGAAGGATCCAGCCCTGAGCATCTCCAGGAATTCACAAACTTTGAATTCTACGCTGCATATATGGACTACAAAGAGGGCATGCAACTCACAGAACGAATGCTCAAGTCTGTAGCCCAGGAAACATTTGGCACACTTGAATTTGAAATCAAAGGCAACAAAGTATCTCTCGATGGAGAATGGGGGGTTATTGAGTATGTTCCGTATGTTGAGGAAAAAACAGGCATCAATGTTCTCGAATCAACTGAAGCACAAATGAAAGCAAAACTAGATGAGCTTGGAGTTTCTTATGAGGGAGAAAATCGAGAGAGACTTACAGACACACTATGGAAATGGTGTCGAAAGCAGATTCCTGGGCCTGTATGGCTCATTCATCACCCGAAGCTCGTATCTCCACTTTCAAAGAGTGTCGATACCGATCCTCGAATTACCGAACGATGCCAGCTCATTCTCGGCGGCTCAGAGGTATTCAATGGATTTTCAGAACTTAACGATCCTATCGACCAACGTCATCGATTTGAAGTACAACAAGCACTCATCGAAAGAGGAGATGATGAAGCGATGATGCCGGAGTGGGAGTTCGTAGAGATGCTTGAGCATGGTATGCCACCAGCATTTGGTTTTGCATATGGAGATCGATTGTTCTCAATGCTTGTCGGCAAGCCAATTCGAGAGACTGTTTTGTTCCCATTGATGAAGCCAAAAGAGGAAGGTACGAAGAAAGATAAAGAACAAAAGATTGCGGTTGTGGTTCTCAATAAGCAATCGGATTTACTCCCATGGCAAAAAATGAATACAGTTGCTCATCTTTCTGCATCATTTGCAGGACGAACCGATAAGAAGCTTTTCTTTGCAGACAAAGTAAAGACTGCGGACGATCAGGCAATTACACTCAATATTCAGCACGCGATTATCATCAAAGAATGTCAGACAGTTGCTGAGCTTAAGACACTTGTAGAAGAGGCGAAGAAACACAAACTTGAAATTGCCGAATTCACTCGCGAAATGCTTGAAACAACGAACGACAAGAAAGTTGCAGAGAATACCAAGAAAAAAGATTTCAAGGATGTTGAATTCTTAGGAGTTCTTGTATTTGGATCAAAAACCCCTGTAACAGAAGTAACGAAGAATACGTCTTTATTGTCATAGTCGTCGCTTAATAAACAAAAAATATATTCATTACCCATGAACGCTTTTTATCAGTCAAATCAACACATCCCTGTAGAACTTCACACTTCAAAAAAGAAGAAGCGAATGACGCTTGGTGGAAAGATTGCCACAGGTACTTCATCTACCATGAAGGAGCTCAAAGCACGTCTCGGTGATAAGTGGGAGGTCAATTCAGCTGGTGATACGATGAGAGCGCTTGCAAAGGAAAGAGGGGTAGATTTTTATGATTTTGTATTCAATCTCCCAGATGATGCAGATGATGTTGTAGATGAAAGAACACGCCAATTTCTGAAGAAGGATTATGTCATTGCTGAAGGGCGATGTACGCATGGATTTGCAGATAGAGAACATACGGTTACCGTTTTACTTGATGCTTCAGATGAAGTGAGACTTGAAAGATATTTTTATAGAGAAAAAAGGCAACATCCCGATCTCACGAAAGAAGAAGCATATAAGAAAATGACAGAGCGTGACCATCTCGATATAGATCGATTTAAAAAAGTGACAGGTACAGACGAGTATATCTATGATCAAAAGTTTTTCGATCTTGTTATTGATTCGGGGAAACATACACTTGAAGAAGTTGTTCAAGAAATTCTAAAACATCTCAAAAATTAGTCAGATACTGACAAAATTCTATACTGTTTCATCAAATATGAGTAACAATTGCATAGGCTCGGTTTCACGGCTCTACAGGGCCGTTTTTCAGTGTACTTATGTGGATATGTGTGTTTGTGAATAGGAGATAAGTGGTATAAAATGTTTACAAGTGGGATGGAGTGGTAAATTAAGAAATTTCACAAAGAAATCTCTTTGATAAAAACCACAAATTTCTGCTTGAAAAACGTATGCTTATCGGCGAATACACTCACACACTTGATGAAAAGAAACGACTCTCACTTCCTTCGAAGTTTCGAAAGGAAATTGGAAGAACAGTCGTGGTAACACACGGTCTCGATAACTGTTTGTTTCTTTTTTCAATGAAAGAGTGGAAGAACATCGCAACTAAGCTCGGGGCACTTTCAATGGGACAGTCAGATTCACGAGGATTCAACCGAATCATGCTTGCAGGAGCGGTTGAGGTAGAAGTCGACTCAATTGGTCGAATTCTCATTCCTGAGTTTCTTCGAAACCATGGAAATTTGTCATCACGAGTAGTGTTTGCGGGAGTTCATAGCCGAGTCGAGGTGTGGAATGAAGATGCTTGGAAAGAGTACAAAACAAAGATTCTTTCAAAAGCAGACCAGCTCGCCGAGAAACTTGGCGAAATTGGAGTTATTTAATTCACGCCCATGAGACATACACCTGTACTTTTACAAGAATGCATAGAAGGTCTTCAGATCAAGAACGACTCAACAATAGTTGATTGTAACTTGGGGGATGGAGGACACACTGAAGCAATGCTTACACTTCCTGTTGAAAAACTTGAAGTTGTAGGACTCGATCTTGATTCAGACGCAATTGCTCGAGCGGAGGACAATCTCAAATCTGCCAAAGTAATAAGCTCAAAAAAGAAATTCCACCCAGTTCGTATCAACTTTCGAAACATCGACACAGCGCTCGACACGCTCTCAATCAAATCAGTCGATGGAGTACTTTATGATCTCGGTCTTAGCTCTTACGAACTTGAAGAGTCTGGAAGAGGCTTCACATTCCGAAAGGATGAACCACTTCAGATGACATTTGGGAAGCCAGAGGATGGACAGTTCACAGCAGAACAAATCGTCAACGAATGGGATGAAGAAAATCTCCGGTCGATCATCAAGTACTACGGAGAAGAACGATTCGCAGGACGGATTGTGAAGGGGATTATCGAAGCTAGAGAAGTCGCGCCAATCAAGACTACATCTCAGCTTGCAGATATCATCTACAACTCAGTTCCGGCACCCGTACGACGAAAGAAGATCCATCCAGCAACAAAGACATTTCAGGCAATTCGAATCACGGTAAATGATGAGTTGGAATCACTCAATGAGTCGATCCCAAAAGCATTCGATAGGCTCAAGGCCGGAGGACGAATGGTAATCATCTCTTACCATAGTCTCGAAGATCGAATTGTCAAAGTATTGTTCAAGGACTATGCATTAGCAGGAAAGGGAACATTGATAACGAAGAAGCCAATTGTTCCAAAACAAGCAGAGATAGAAGCAAATCCTCGATCTCGAAGCGCAAAGCTTAGAATTATCGAAAAATTATAAAAGCACTTTAAACAGAATAAACATATGACGAAGGCAATCAAACAAGCGGGCAAAGCAATGAAAGCAATAGAACGAATGGCACAAGTGTTATTTGTGACTTTTGCCATAGCTATTGTGGCGCTTGCTTCTTCATATGTATATTTTGTAAATAAAAGTGTCTTTAATACAGTTGAACGAGAGAAAACTGAATCAAATATGATGGCTCTCCAGACAAAGCTCGGACAGGCTGAGAAGGAATATATGAATAGCCTCAATGATCTCACTCTCGATAAGGCGGAATCCATGGGTTTTGTTTCAGCAACTGGAAAAGTTCTCTTTGTGAGTGCTCAGGCAGTTCCCGCGAACGTTGCGATGCGGTAGTTTTGATGATTGCGGTATAATATTCTCATGTCAGAAAAGGTTCCTCCAAACATGATGCATCATCTAAATGAAAAGCTTTTTCTTCCATGGTCACTTGATGGTGAACCAAATCTTGAATACCTCGATTTTCTCACACGCACAGCTCAAGATCTTAAAGAAAAGCCTGGATTTGTTGCTATTGGTGGCTATGGTTCAAAATTTAAAGGCTACGCAGTTGATACGTCAGATAATGATGTACTCGCCATTATTGATACGGAAAAAGCAGACAATCTTGCTGTTGCAGGAATAGTCCAAAAAAACTCTCATGATACAGATAGAGTAATGAGCTTAGTTAGAATACCTCTCCAAGACATTAATTTTGAAATACACAATAAAAATGCTGACTACTTTAGGACACTAGCGGTACTCGGGCACTATTTGATTGGTAAGACAGTTGTCGTGGATGAACTCCGCGCAGAACTTAAGGCAAAGCATCAATCTCTCATGAACGAACTGCCCAGATTCGCAGCACATAATTTTTACCAGGCACTTACATATCTTATGAAATATGATATTGGAGCAAATATTGATATAGATGATGAAGGGGAAGTTAAACTAAATGCTCGAAGTTATGAAGTGTCGACAAATTTTAAAATGTTGCGGCGCGACGATCATGACAATCCGCTCGACATGAAGCAGCTTACAGAAAATAGAGTTAAGTTATGGGCAGAAAGGCTTAATGGCATGCTTGGAACGCAATATGAGCTTTGTTTTCCTGATAAATAAGGCGCAAAATCCAATACTATTTCATAATAATTTTGATACAATCATTAGTAATGAACAAAACTCGCGTAAGAATTTTATCTATATGTATTGTTTTGGGGGCAATGATTCTCCTCACAAAACTCTATATTGTGCAAGTGGTGAATGCAGATGTATTTGCGGAGAAGGCAGACAGACAGTATCAGCGACCCGGCCAGGGATTATTTTCTCGAGGGACTATTTATTTTTCTGATAAGAGTGGGGGGCGAATCACCGCCGCAAACATGAAGACAGGATATACGATTGCCATAAACCCACGAACCATTCAGAAGGACGGGAATGGTAATGCGAATAGCAATGATGTGTACAAAGGCCTCTCTTCAGTATTGGAAATTGATGCGGATTCATTTTTTGAAAAAGCAAAAAAACCAAATGATTCATATGAAGAAATCGCAAAGCGAATTGATGAGGAAAAAGCAGAAAAGATCAAGGCAATGAAGCTTGTGGGCGTGGGTTTGTACAAGGAGCGATGGCGATATTATCCGGGCGAAAGCCTTGCCTCTCATTTATTGGGATTGATGGGGTATGACAAAGAGAATGTATTTACAGGACGGTACGGTCTTGAGCGATATTACAACGATACGCTTTCGAGAAAACAGGACAATGTCTATGTAAACTTTTTTGCAGAACTTTTTTCAAATCTCAAGAACACAGTTGTCGATGGTGAAGAAATGGAAGGGGATGTGGTGATTACGATTGAGCCACAGACACAAGGATATCTCGAGGATGTGCTTGGTAAATTGACGAAACAGTATAGTGCTGAGAAGGCGGGGGGAATCATCATGGACCCAAAGACGGGGGAGATATTTGCAATGGGTTTGACGCCAGATTTTAATCCAAATGATGTGCGAAAAGATATGAATCCAGGAACGCTCAATAACGATCTTGTTGAGGGCGTATATGAAATGGGTTCTATCATCAAACCACTTACCACCGCAGTTGGTATTGATACAGGAAAAGTAACTGCAAGTACGACATACAATGATACAGGGTCAGTTGAAGTTGATGATCGAACTATTTATAACTACGACAAAAAAGGAAGAGGGCAGGTCACACTTCAGCAAGCCCTCTCACAGTCTTTGAACACTGGGTTTGTGTTTATTGCGCGAAAAGTGGGGAACAAAGTGCTTGCAGACTACTTTAGAAATTTCGGCCTCGGTGAGAAGACAGGAATCGACCTTCCTCATGAAGTGACGGGTCTCATCAGCAACCTCTCAAAACCCGGCAATGTAGAGTATGCAACCGCATCGTTCGGTCAGGGTATTGCGATGAGTCCTATCACAACAGTCCGCGCACTCGCAACACTTGCAAACGGCGGATATCTTGTGACACCTCATGTGACAAGGAAGATTGAGTACAAAGTCGGATTTACAAAAGACACAAAGCCAGAAAAAGGAAGACAAGTGATTCAACCCACAACAGCAGAGGCGGTGACGCGGATGCTTGTAAACAATGTCGATAACAATCTCTTGAACGGAAAGGCAAAAAACCCGCACTATAGTGTTGCGGCAAAGACGGGTACTGCTCAGATCGCGAATCCACGAGGCGGATACTATGAAGATAGAAACATGCACACATTCGTAGGGTACCTTCCTGCGTACAATCCTCGATTCATTGTCTTTATGTATGTTACAAATCCGAAAGGGGTAGGGTTTGCCTCAGAGACGCTCGCAAAGCCGTTCTTTGACCTGTCAAAATTCCTTATCAACTATTACGAATTGCCTCCGGATAGATAACATTGTAAAGTAGCTCGTACGGGGCGGGTCAGAGGTGCCTAGCCCCAATCACATGGCCCTATCGTCTAATGGTTAGGACAGAGCCTTCTCAAGGCTTAAATCAGGGTTCGATTCCCTGTAGGGTCACAGACAGAGAAATAAAGAGCATGTGTTATATTGTAAGTAATCATGAATAAAGAAACAAAACTCTCACCACAAGTATCCGCAAAGCTCATCAGAAATATTTTATTTGTAATTATCGTCACAGGATTGATAGTCGCAGGATTTTTGATTTTCACGAAAAAAGAGGTAAGTCTTCCGCCAACACAGATCGATGTAACTAGCGATGTTGCGCAGACGATGTCACTCAATGTGTATATTCAAAATAGGGAAGTTGCAGAAAGAAGTGATTGTCGAGTTACTCAAAAAGTGTCGTATACCATCCCAAAAACATTTGCCGTTGCTGATGCTTCGCTTCGAATTCTTTTTTCGGATGAACTCAAGCGATATGGTGAATATGAGTCTGTGATCATACTGGATGGAGTGGCGCGAGTGTCTCTGAAGAGTGATATGGCCCCTGATGGAAAAGCAATTGGATCGCTCAGTAGTTGTGAGGTGGGACATTTGAACGCAGTGCTTCATGATACGCTTACACAATATCCGACAATCAAGAAGGTAGAACTGTATACGCCGAGTGGAAAGGTGGAGTTTTAGAGAGGTCTATTAAATGTTGAATTACGAAATTTCAGAAAAAGAAACAGCACCACGCCCCGTTGGGGGTGGTGCTGTGCGCTAGCAGGTTGCGAGCGTAGGGGGTTGGGTTTCGGCAAGAAGTAGGAGTTGATCTCCATCGCGAGGAAGTAGTTCCTCCCTCTCTTTTCTTCGTCTTTCTTGTTCCTCTGCCCACCGTTCCGCTCGCTCGTCTTGCTGTCTTTCGAATTCTGAAAGCCAGTCTCTTGTTCGCATAGCGACCTCCTTTCTATGTTGTGCCCTGGTAGGGCGGGTTGAAAGCTGTGAGTGATAGAACACTCTGGATATATAATATACATTATTTGGCAGTATTGTCAACTTTTTCCACAAGTATTTCTCGTATAAATAAAAGGCCCTAACAAAGGCCTTTTATTTTATCTGTATTCACGCTGCTCTCAATAGGGCGTATGCAATTACGCAAACATCGCATCAACAACAGCCTTCACATCTGCACCATCAGCCTTTCCTTTGAGTTCTTTCATGAGGGCGTTCATGAGAAGGCCAACTTTTGTTTTGTCAGTAATCCCAAGTTCGACTTTCTTTGCCTCGGCAATCTTTGTGATATCTTCTCGTGACATCATTGTAGGGAGGTATGACTCGAGGACAGCGAGTTCAAGCTTTTCACTTTCAGCAAGTTCTGGTCGACCACCATTTACGAATTGATCAATAGAATCCTTTCGCTGTTTAGCGGCTCGTCGGATCACGGTGAGCGCTTCCTCGTCGTTGAGCATATCCTGGGCTGTTTTTCCCAAAGCAAGCGCCTCGTTCATAAAGGCTGTAGAGAGTCCTCGAAGAACAGAAAGCTTCACGGCATCTTTTGCCATCATCGCTTCTTTTATACCCCCTTTAATATTTTCGTGAAGTGTCATTGGTTTGATTTGTTTCTTTAATATCGCATCTTATATCGTGTCTGATATAATCTGCATATGAATAATATGGGACTTATTGTAGCGTTAATCATTGTTGCTGTCATTCTTGCCGTTTTTATTTTTCTATATATAAAAAGTCGCTCAGCACAGGCCGTAAATCAGGCAGGAATGCTCGGACAGCAACAGAGCGAGGCATTTAGCTTGCTCATGCAACAGATGAATGATCTTCGAAATACTGTCGATGGAAAACTTAAGGAAGTGGGGGATAAGTTTGATAGTAAATCAAACAGCATGCAGCAGACGATGAATCAGCAGACACAGCAATCGTTCAATTTGATCAAGGATGTGACTGAGCGCCTCACAAAGCTTGATGAGACGAACAAGCAGGTGGTGTCATTCACTGACCAACTCCAGTCTCTTCAGGATATTTTGAAAAATCCAAAACAGCGAGGAATTCTTGGCGAATATTATCTTGAGACACTTCTCAAGAATGTTCTTCCGACAGGAAGCTATGTTATGCAATATCCATTCAAGGACGGCACAATTGTGGACGCAGTAGTGAAAGTGAAAGACAAGATAATTCCAATCGACTCAAAATTTTCTCTCGAAAACTACAATCGACTTGTTGAAGAGCGTGATCCTCTTGAAAAAGAACGACTCGAGAAAGCATTCCGAAATGATCTCAAACTCCGAATCGACGAAACATCAAAATACATCAAGCCAAGTGAAGATACGATGGAATTCGCTTTTATGTTCATTCCACACGAGGCTATCTACTATGACCTCCTTGTGGCTCAAGTAGGTTCTGTGAAGGTGAACACGCGAGACTTGATCGAATACGCGTTCAAGGAAAAGCATGTGATTATCGTGTCACCAACATCATTCCTTGCTTATCTCCAGACGGTGCTTCAGGGTCTCAAAGCGCTCCAGATTGAAGAATCAGCGAAGGAAATCAGAACTCGAGTAGAACAGCTCGGCAAACATATTGCGGCGTTTGATCAATATATGGGATCGCTCGGTGATTCGATCAATAAGACGGTAAATCAATACAACAAAGCTCACAAAGAGCTCAAGAAGGTTGATAAAGATATTATGAAAATCAGCGGCACTGACGCAGTCGTTGAGGTGATGGAAATTGCGGGACCAGAATTTAAGGATGAGGAATAATCTAGGAAAAAATCTGCCAACGCTCGCAACAGAGACCCGCTTTGGAGCCAAAGAGCGGGATTGAACCGCCGACCTCGCCCTTACCAAGGACGTGCTCTACCAACTGAGCTACTTTGGCATGTAAAACTAAGATGTTCTTGGGGAGTATTATATAGGAATATGGTCCAGTTGCTATATAAAGCCTATAGTCGACAAACCTCTTGATTTCGACTTAATTTCCTGTATACTCTTAATCCTATGGCTAAAACAACTAGTAAAAAGGCCGAAAAGGCACCAGCAAAGAAGGCTCCAGTAGCTTCAGCTACTTCTTTTGCAGTAATCAAAACAGGAGGTAAGCAGTATCGAGTTTCGGAAGGAATGCATTTTAATATCGAAAAGATTCTTGATAAGAAAGTAGGTGATACAGTTACTTTTGATGAAGTTCTTCTCGTTGAGAACGGAACAGAGACAAAGCTTGGAACACCTACAGTGAAAGGAGCTTCAGTTAAGGCTGAAATCCTCGAACTCGGAAAGGCAGACAAAGTAATCATCTTTCGATACAAGCAGAAGAGCCGATCAGGAACTCCTCGAAATGGTCACCGACAGCCATTCATGAAGGTGAAAGTAACATCAATTGTGTAATCGTTCTTACATTAAGCAAAACAAAAACCTCCAACCGGAGGTTTTTTGTTTTGAATATAAGTGTCCGCCTTCCATTCTATTCAGAACTTTGCAATGAACATCTTTGCTTGCATGAGTATACTGTGTCATAAAATAATATTTGTTGTATTTTGTCAATATCTAGCGTATAGTAAATGAGCGATAAAAAGCTCCAACAATATAGTTCATGGTTAGTCTCGTTATTCCATTGTCGATCACAGATTTAGAAATTCTGCCATTGGAAAAGTCTCTAGGGTTTGTTCTTGAGTAAAATGTTTTATCTACAGAGAGTTATTTAACTCGAACATGCACATATTTTCGTTCATGTGTCCTTTGCATTTTATCAAGATAGTATTAGTTAATTCAAAAAAATATATGATTACAAAAATCAATTCTACAAAGGGTACATTCAAATATGTAACTGGAGTAAGTTTACTTGCTGTTGCATTCGTTCTTGCTGGAGTTCCAGCATTTGCAAGTGCGCAGACATTTACACAGACATTAAAGTTCGGATCGCGTGGGACACAAGTTTCCACACTCCAGACATATCTCTCTGAAGATCCAAACATTTATCCAAGTGGACTTGTTACCGGATATTTCGGTAGTCTCACAAACTCAGGTGTGAAGAGATTCCAAACTCAGAACATGCTTACGTCAGACGGAATTGTTGGGCCAATGACACGTTCTGTCCTTAATGCAAACTCTTCAGGAGGAGTAAATACAACTGGAGATGTATACGCACCACAACTTATCAACGCTTACATATCAACAAATAGAAACAACGTTGTCGTAAATTGGAATACGAATGAACTTGCGCGAAGTAGTGTCTACTACAGTACGTCACCGCTAACACCATCAGAGATGGGAAATAACGTATATATAAATGGAAACGTTGCTGCAACTGATTTAAATTTTAAGACTGGAAACAGTATTACGATTGAAAATCTTCAGCCGAACATGGTCTATTATTATATGCTCTATTCTATTGATCAGTCAGGTAACATTACAGTTACATGGCCATCTACATTTCAGACGTCGAACTAGTGTGTTTGGTGAATAACCGATCATAGGTTTAACGCAAAGGGCCACCATTCTAAATCTTGGTGGTCCTTTTGGTGTAATGACGTGTACCTTCGCTATCTCACCACTCGATTCTGCAACGCACTCTTGAACGTATCTGTATCCGAGTATTCAATCTCAGTTCCTGTAGAGAATCCACGACCAAGCGTGCTTACTTTTGTTGATGTGCTTGGGTCACCATTGCCACCAGATTTTTCAGTAATTTCTTTGATAAGAGATCGTAAGAAAAGGGAAGTGTGTTCTCCTTCCGGATTGTATGAAGTTGCAATCACGATTTCAGCGAAAGGCTTTTTCTCGTTCATACGATTGGCGATATATTCTCCCAGTTTTTTATACAAAATATGAGACTCAGGTACTTCGTCAGTAAGTGAGATGGTGCCTCCAAGAACGTAGTAGAGCCCTTTCCAGATGCCCATTCGTTCCACTGATTGGAGCTCGGTATCTGTGGGGATGATCATGAGAAGATTGTGGTCTCGTTCAGCATCACGACAGATATTGCAGAGGCCACTTGTGTTTGCGATATGTGCACCACCTTTCTTTTTGTCAAAATATCTATTACAAAGAGAACATGATGCGATATCTTCGCGGACTTTAGCAACAATGTCAGAGAATGCTGAAACCTCTTCGTTTCTAAGACTCAAAACATGATATGCAAAACGCTTCGCTTGTCGCGGGCCGATACCGGGGAATTTTCGAAATATGTCTATAAGTTTATCGAAAGCATTCATGATTATTGTTGCTGAATGTGTTGCTCAAAGTCTCCAAAATCACTTTTCTCGATAGAAAGGTATGAGGCCTTCTTATCATCGAACTTGAGTTTTACAGAGCCTGTAGGGCCGTTTCGATGCTTTTCGATGAGGATCTCGGCCATATTGTCTCGGAGTTCGTGATCTTTGTATCGATCTTCTCGGTGAATGAACATCACCACATCGGCGTCCTGTTCGATAGATCCGGAATCTCGGAGGTCAGAAAGTCGAGGTTTACCTCCTCGCTGTTCAACGGCTCGGGAGAGCTGTGAGAGAGCAAGTACAGGGCAGTTCATTTCTCGGGCAAGATTTTTGAGGGCGCGAGAGATCTCGGTGATTTGTTGTACAACATTATCATTCTTTGTTTGGGTCGGGATAATAAGCTGCAAGTAGTCGACGATGATAAGATCAAGACCTTTGTCTGCTTTGAGTCGTCGTGCAAAACTTCGCATCTTGAGAATGTTATTTCCTGGCTGGTCATCGATGTAGATAGGTGCTTCAGAGAGTCGTGCCATCGCAGAGCTAATCATGCCGAAATCCGTCTCGTTCAATTTTTGACCAGTTCGAATCTTCCACGCATCTACGCGAGATTCTGATGAGAGCATTCTTTGTGCGAGCTGGTGCGCACTCATTTCAAGTGAGAATATTGCTACTTTCTTGCCGTGTGTGATTGCTGCATGTCGTGCCATATCGAGTGCAAGAGATGTCTTACCGACAGATGGCCGCGCAGCGAGGATGATGAGGTCTGATTTTTGAAGCCCTGCGAGCTTGTTGTCGATTTCTTTGAATCCTGTTGGCACTCCTCGAATCTCGTCCTTGTTCTGGTGGAGTCGCTCGAGTTGTTCCCATGCTTCGCCAATTACGTCCTTCATGTGTTGGAACTTCTGGCTTGTGCCACTTTCCGAGAGATCGAATACACTTTTCTCAGCAATATCCATGATTTCATCAACTTCACCTTTTTCATCAAATCCTAATTGAGAAATTTTTTCGGATACAGAGATAAGATTTCGCATCATAAATTTCTTTCGAACAATTTCTGCGTAGTGAGTGATATTGGAAGCAGAAGGGACGGTGTGTACAAGCTCTGCGAGATATGAAGCACCACCGCACATATCAATTTGGTTTTTTTCTTGGAGTTTGTTTGTGAGCGAGAGTAGATCGATAGGTTCTCCTTTGCTTTGGAGTTCGATCATGGTTGTAAAAATAATCTTGTGTCGCTCACTATAAAAAGCTTCCGCCTTTATGATGTCGAGTACATCCATGAGTGCATCTTGTCGAAGCATGATTGATCCGAGAACCGCTTTCTCAGCATCGAGATTGTGTGGAGGAGTCTTTAGGTGTGCCATACACACATTTTACCTGATGTTTCCATCAAGCAATACTAAAAATATGATGAATTTTGTTGCGTAGCTGTTTACAACATGTGTACTACTGAAAAAAGTTGTGGAAACACCAAAAAGGCCTCGATAGAGCACTATTTATGAAGTCTCTTAAAGTGAGTTGCGAGGTATGGCCCGATGATTATTGCGAGGAGATAGACAATAACCCAATAACTTCGATCTACTCGTATACCGCCTATCATATTTGCTCCGTATAGTTCATATGCTTTTATACAAATAATTGTAGCCCAAGTGATGAGCGAGATTGATGCGGTTTGAGGAAGTCCTTTTGAATGTTCGACAAAATGATCAGAAAGATGATTGTGGTTATGTTGATGTCTTTCGAGATTTTGAATATGTATCTTTTTTATTGTAAGAGATGCGATGATGACAATTGCACACAATAGAATGATCATGAGAGATGAGTATTCTTGATGAAATTGTCCTGTCTTTAGTCTATATGAGAGAAGAGTTATCTCAGTGAGTCCGCCAAGTATTCCTCCGAAGAAAGCGATAGAAGAAAGTCGTCGAAGGGCCTTGAACTCATATTTTGTTAGTCGGTGATATTTGAGTGAAGTAATGAAAAACAAATCAATAATAAGTGATGCTCCAGCGCCAATCGAGATAACAAATAAGTTAAATATTCCTAGTGATGTGTACATGGTTTATTGTGTCGCGTTTATTTCTTATCAATTATATACCCATCCGGGCCGTCTTTGATAGTGTATCCGGCCTTCTCAATTTCATCGCGTGCATGATCAGCGGCAGACCAGTCTTTATGTGATCTAGCTTGTTCGCGCGCCACTGCGAGTTCTTTTATTTTTGTTGGTACATTTGTGCGGCCAGCAACAAGTATTTTTGCGCAATCGATAATTTGCAGGCCAAATATTTTGTCAGCTTCTTTTACAACATAGATTTTTTCCTCATCAGTATAGTTGGGATCCTTGAGCACGATCCATAGGAATGCAAGTGCTTTTGATGTGTTGAGATCGTCTTCTATATATGACAAAAGTTGCTTCGATGCAGTATCTGCCTTTGGTGTAATCTCGAATTTATCCGTCGCACTAAGGATAGAATTCAATCTTGATACATAATTTACAAGGTTGTTGAGACCGTCTTGCGCCTGCTGAAGAATGTCGATTGAGTAGTCAGTCTGTGTTCGGTAGTGTGATCCAAGTAGGAAGTATCGATAGGCGAGGGGAGCAATTCCAGCTTCCTGTATACTATCGAGTGTTACAAATCCTCCTGCTGACTTGGCCATCTTCCCCCCTTTGATATTGAGGAAAGCACCATGAAGCCAGTATCTCGCAAACTTTCTATCCGATGCACACTCTGACTGTGCAATTTCGTTATTATGATGGATTGGTTCAAGGTCTGATCCACCGGTATGAATATCTATTGTTTCTCCAAGGAATTTCATCGCCATCGCAGAACATTCGATGTGCCATCCTGGAAATCCCACACCCCAAGGACTTTCATATCCCATGACATTATTGAGTTTCCATACAGCAAAATCTTGAGGACTGCGTTTTTCTGAATTTTCTCCAATTCGAGATTGTGATTCTGTGGCGGATTTTTTTACACGCTCAATTTCAGATTTCACTCCAGCAAGTTCTCCGTAGTTGGGAAATTTTGAAGTGTCGAAATATATTCCGTCACTAATAGTGTAAAGGAAACCTTTCTCTTCAAGTTTTTTGATAAGCTCAATATCTTCCGCGATGTGCTCGCTTGCTCGCGGGGTAGTATGTGGGCGCTTGATATTGAGCGCATCGAGATCATTGAGGAAGTATTCAGAATATTTGTCCGCGACTTTCTTGAGAGATTCCATATTTACAGGAAGTCCTTCTCGGATGATTCCCTTTGTCATCTTGTCTTCACCGCTATCGGCATCAGATACAAGGTGTCCGATGTCAGTAATGTTCATTACTTGTGTCACATTGTATCCAGACACTTCAAACATCCTTCGGAGGAGATCACCAAGGAAAAAAGATCGAAGATTACCAATATGAAGTTTGTCATATACAGTCGGACCACAGTGGTACATTGAGACACTATTTGGCACGAGAGGGACGAATTCTTCTTTTGTTTTGGTAAGGGAATTATAGAGTTTTATAGCCATTTTCTGAATTTAAAGTAAATATACGTACAGCATCCGACAAACGCCGTCAGTAAGAGTAGTATATAGAAATCGTGCGTATTGCCAATAATAGGCATATTCTTCGCATTCATGCCAAAAAGGGCACTAATGAAGTTGAGGGGGAGGAAGATAAAGGCGAGAATGGTAAATCTTTTCATTACCTCGTTTTGTTTTGCCGAGAGTAATGAGTCGTTTGTTTCTCGTAGTTCGTCGAGGAATTCATCACTTCGACTCACGCTCGTCTCAATTTTGCCATGAAGATTTATTATCTCTTTGATTTTTCTTTCCAAGTCAGCAGAACCCGCAGTGCTTCGAGTTGCCTTGCCTTTCTTTTGTGTTGAGGAATTTTCTTTTTCCAATCTAAATTGCTCAATAATCTCAAGGTGGTGATTGAGTGCGTTTTGAAAATCAATAATTTCACGACTAATGATCGATAGATTCTCTACCATTCTTTTCTCTTCACCTCTAAAAATACCCTCTTCAGCAATGCGAAGCTTGTGCTCAATTCCTTCTGTCTCGTCAAAAAGGTGCTCGTATAGTCTACGCATCATGACCGCAAATACATCTCGCGCACCCTTTGGTTTGTATTTACTCAAGGGAAGTCCGGTCGTTAGCTCCCTGATGAGGGTATCAATTGGGGCGAAATTCTCATATCGAGTTGTGATAATAATATTTTTACTGATTACAAAATCAATTTCCTTGATATGGCCAATTGGGAAACCCTTTCGATTCAAGAAAGCGGGGAAATGGAGAACAATGAGAGTAGTGTCATCAAATTTTGCGTATTTTGGGCGGAGACTTTGTCGGGCGAGGTCGTGGCTCGCTTCACTATTTAGTTTGTATTCTTTAAATAAATCATTTATCTCTTTCTGTGAAGGAGATACAAGATCAATCCAAAGTACATCACCTAACATATTTCGACGAATCATACGAATATAAGTATATCAGAGATGTTGTGACAAAAGATAGAAAATATTTCACAGTGAGTAAAATATTTTAAAAAATAACTTAATTGACCCGGCGAATGCCATTTGAGATACTTGTTTGGTATGAATAACCTATCAAAGGGTGTAAAAATTATTGTCACGCTTGCATTAGTCCTCGCATTTGTATCGGGCTCTTTTTATAGTGGGTATCTTTCTGGACGAGCACAGGAGGCTGAAGCGGCAAATGCGGTGATCCATAAAGATTCAGGTAAGCCAAAGAATGTTGATTTTGCACTTTTCTGGAAGGTGTGGAATACGCTTGACCAAAAGTTTGTACAAACAGGGACATCTTCCATAAATACGAGTTCAGAAGCTCGACTCTATGGAGCGATCAAGGGTATGGTTTCTGCGATGGGGGACCCATATACAGTATTCCAAACACCCGAAGAAGCGGCTGAATTTAATGCATCAATTGAAGGAAATCTTGAAGGTGTAGGACTCGAAATGGGTATTAAAGATAAAGTCCTCACCGTTATTGCTCCTCTCCCAAATAGTCCAGCGCAGAGAGCGGGTATTATTTCTGGTGACAAAGTGATTGCAATCGATGGTAAATCAACAGTTGATATTCAGTTTGAAGATGCAATTAAATCAATCCGTGGCAAAAAAGGAACAACTGTAAAACTAACTGTGCAACGAGAGGGACGAATGCAACCAATTGATTTCATGATCGTGAGAGATATTATCAGTATCCCTGCGCTCGATACTGATTACAATAAAACTAACGGAATATTTACTATAAAATTGTACAGCTTCAATGCCCAGTCTGCGACAGAGTTCCAGACAGCACTCCGGGAATTTATTGAAGCCAAAACAGATAAACTCGTTCTTGATCTCCGTGGTAATCCAGGTGGATTTCTTTGGACAGCTGTTGATATTGCAAGCTATTTCCTCCCACAAGGTAAGATCGTGGTAAGAGAGACTGTTGGTAATGGTAAAGAAAAGAAAGAAGAAACCGAAGTTAGTCGGGGATACAATATTTTTAATCAAAACTTGAGAATGGTCATTCTCGTCGACGGTGGCTCAGCATCAGCCTCAGAAATTCTTGCGGGAGCATTGCAGGAGCATGGTGTTGCGAAGGTTGTTGGAAACAAGACATTTGGTAAGGGTTCTGTACAAGAGTATATTAAGACATCGAACAATACCGCTATTAAAGTGACGATTGCAAAATGGCTTACACCGAAGGGGGTATCAATTTCAGAGGGAGGTCTCACACCAGATGTGATCGTGAATAGAACAACAGAAGATCTCCAAAAGGGAAGGGATCCACAGATGGATAAGGCGGTAGAACTCCTCTTGCGACCATAATCATACCCATGATATAGTCGAGTCCTTGTAGATATGCCTAATTAAGGCATTTTAATCAAAATAACAGTAACTAATACAGTTTATGAAGGTAATTCTATTAAAAGATGTACAGAAAGTAGGTCGAAAGCACGATATTAAGACTATCGCTGATGGCTATGCTATGAACATGCTTATTCCGCGAGGATTGGCAGAAGTTGCGACAAAAGAAGCCGTAGAGCGAGTAGAGAAGCTTAAGAAAGAGGAAGAAACACAACGAGCTATTATGGAAGACCTTCTTATGAAGAATATCAAGCAGGTTGGTGATGCGAAGGTAACTGTATCAGGAAAGGCGAGCGCCACGGGACACCTCTTTGCAGGTATTCACCGAGAAGATCTCTCAAAGATGCTCAAGGAACAGGCACATCTCGACATTCTTCCTGAGTTTATCGTTCTCGATAAGCCAATTAAGGAAATTGGGGATCACAAAGTTACAGTTAAAGTAAAAGATAAAGAAGTAGAGTTTGCTTTAGAGATTAAGTCTGAATAATAAAACATACCTTATCTAAAACAAAAAGCTCGGTTATGCCGAGCTTTTTGTTTATTCAGGTCAATTTACCGAGGGAGATTACTTTTTCTTTGATCGTTTGTCCTTTGATACGGCATCTGCTTTTGGCTCGATGTGCACAATTTTCTTTGACTTAACTTTTGAGTCGAAGTGAGTGATTCGCTTTGTCCCAAACTTCACTACTCCAGCTTTTGCTGCGTAGAGAGTGTGATCGCTTCCCATATTTACATTTCGTCCTGGGAGGATCTTGCTTCCTCGCTGTCGTACGATAATAGCTCCAATAGAAGCTGTTTCACCTCCATAGAGTTTGATTCCAAGATACTGTGGATTTGAATCTGTGAGGTTTTTTGCTGTTCCTGCACCTTTTTTAGTTGCCATGGTCTTTTATATTTTCTTGATCGGTATTTTAACCTTTGAATAGTAATGTCCAAGGAGTATATATGAATACTTCTGTAAATTCAAGTAGATTTGGGCTTATTTCAAGGTTTTTGCGGTATTGTCGTTCGATCACCTGGGAGAGGGGACTGGTGGTTCTTTTTTGCATACTTATCGCTGGGCAGGTAGGAATATTTGCCTGTGCGAAGTTTGTATATGAGAAAATGAATGAAAGAACCCCTATATATGTGAATTGTGATGAGGTCAGTCGGGCAGAACAAATGAAGGAATTACGCGGGTATATTGCATCATCTACGGAAAAAAGTAAGAAGACCATGACGAAGTCAAAGTCTGGGTATCGAACAACAAAAACTAGCAAAAAAATACTAAATGATAGAAGTCCATAAATTCAAAAATATGTTGATAAATATAGCTTTTTGGACAATAGGTACTATGGAAAGTCAAACAAAAAACATTGACATGAACATTTGCTTGTGCTATCATTATATCAAATCACGTATAACCGTGATTTTTTAGTTGGAACCCGCAAAGGCAACTTTAGAGGAACCAATCGAATGTGCAACGAGATAAATTGTCCGCCTACTGACATCTCGATTACGAATAAAAAATCGGCTTATTATACAACTTTCACTAGGACTCGCGATGGTAGTATCAGGAATGATGGGTAATCCAGCAGATCAGATGCCTCTCGCGACAACATCAGCAGAAGTAATACTCATCGAACAGAATCAGTCATCTTCAGGCTTGAAAAAGCAACCTGTAGTCGATCTTAACCAGGGTATTGAAGACGAAGTAAAAGAATACTTCAAAGACTATCCTGTACTCGCTGACATTGCTTACTGTGAATCTCGATACCGACAGTTTGATAACAAAACTGGAGAAGTATTCCGAGGAAAAGAAAACAATAAGGACGTGGGCATCTTGCAGGTCAATGAGTACTACCACAAGGAACGAGCAACAAAACTTGGTTTCAACCTTCATACGAAGGAGGGAAACATGGGTTATGCAAAGCTTCTCTACCTTGAAAAGGGTGCTCAGCCATGGTCTGCATCATCACCATGTTGGAAGAAGACAGCCGAAGGTGCTAAACACTACGAACGAATTGTTGCTTCAAGGTAATATTCGATCGTGTGCCTGAGATACAGGACAGCACCACAACGGTTATACATTCCAATATCTCTAAAGAAACAAAACACTGCTCGCAAGAGCGGTGCTTTGTTTTTATTCATGTGCTGCTATACAAAACCATTTACATTTTAAAAAACAATGGTAGTATGCTTGGCTGGAAGTACGCACTCATGCGCTTCACTTGGCTCGCCAATAGGCTGCCATGCAATGAAACAAAGTAGAAATAACGCATGTGTCTGAAAAAACATTGAAAAAAGTAGTAGACCTCATTGTGGTGAGATCATCAGGCGGAGGTCGTGGAGCAACCAATCGAATCCCCGGTCGTGACAGCCGAAACCGATATGTCCCCGCAAGCATCATCAAATTTGTGCTCGAAGGGGGTCTGGAGGTTGATATGAAGCTCGTCTTTGGATTCACAACAGGTGGTGCGCAAGCGGGCTTCAGCCCTGAGCAAGAAGAGAAACTTCGGGCTGGAGTGATTGGGAGCAAATTCACTTTCGAAACCGTTGGTCAGAATGGTCGGTTGAGGGCTACAGGAGAATCGGTTGAGAAGTTCCGTGAAGTGATCGGAACGAATACTCAGTCGAGACAGATTGATAACGCTCCACATGGCCCATCGATCCATTCGGTAGGACTCATACCAGGAGGAAAACAGGCTCCTTCAAAAATTGTCACCTGCCGAGGATAAGCAGTCAAACTCATCTGCCATCGTGGTCCCACCCCACGATGGCTTTTGTATTTATCTGTTAATTTCTCCCTTGCCATTCCTCTCTGAAAGGAGGAAAATTGTTTTCGGAGGCTCAGTTCATCCGTTGCATGACCAACTTGATGACCAGCTCTTCATCACGCGCGAAAGCGCTTCACAAAAAGCAATCTCAAACAAAAAGTAGATCCACACTCTATGCTGACTATGCAGAAAACCCTGCATCCGCAAACCCTGAGGCTTCGGCCGTCAGGACAAACCAACACCGAGCCCCATCATCGCAAAGGTGGGTTCCCCGGAAAGGAGGTGATCGCGATCTAGGGGCGGGTCTCTCGGGACCTTACCCGCGTGAGGCTAATCACCTCACACCAATCTGAAATCGTCACGTTGTGTGACGTCCGCCGGAAAGATTTTTTATATCTTCCGGCGGTTGTTTATTTTCTCAAATACTTGTTTTTGGCTTTGCCTTTACCCACAAGATGAAGGCAATAATTACAACGATGAAAAGACTTCCAATTGCATATTTGTATCTTGTTGCTCCTGTGTGTGCAAAGAGACTAAGTGATGCGCTCCAAAATAGGGGGCCGACAAACGTGGAAAATCTTTCTGCGAGTGTGTATATGCTTGATGCTATACCAAGTTTTGATTCTGGGACTTTTTCTATCAATATCACTCTTGTCACCACCCACACAGGACCCAGGAAGAAACCAGCTATGAGGAAACCAATGAGGTGAACAATGAAGCTCTGCGCAAGGATAAGGACCAAGAACATAATAAGCCAGCCCATAAGGATAACTAAGAGAGCTTTGTAGGATCCAATTCTGTGCGTAATTTTTCCAAATATATATGCACCTATCGCTGACATGGTAAGTATCCCAAGTGTGATGTATGTAATTTGCGAAGATGATGTTTCTGGGAATAGGGTAGTGAGGTAGAGGGAATAATTTCCTGCAAATGTGAGAACTGCATCACTCATGAGTAGATATGTGATAAAAAATATTGTTACGCCTTTTATACTAAATAGACCTTTAATATTTCTTATCATCACCACGTACGAAGATGAGTATTCTTCTTCAAGGTTCTCAGTAGTTTGTCCAATCAGGGATCTTTCAATCACTGGGCCAAGTGTTTTCTTTATTTTATAAAAAGCAAAAAGTGAAATTATAAGGAAGATTGCAGTCAGTGGGAGGAAGGGTGCTGATATGGATGTATTACCAAACACGCTTACGACTCCCTTGATGATCGGGAGGGCAAGGAGAAGCCCGACAACTTGTCCAATGTAGTTTGCGCTTTGTCCGATACCTGAATTTGTTTCAAGCTGTTGTTTCTTATTTTCGCCGTCGGTACTGTCACTCAAGTATTTGAGAAGGGGAGTGTAGTAAACAAAAGTCAGTTGATAGAGAAAGAAGGCAAGTGTGAATAATGAGAAACACAACCAAATGGGCGCGCCAGGAATAATTGTTGCAATCGATACTCCGAGATAGCAAATACCAGTTGCAATTGTCGCCCAGAATAAGCCCTTGAGGTAGGTTCTCTTTCTATCTGCAAGGCTACCGAGATACGGAGCAAAAATAAGAAAAAGAATTGAAGATAATATGAATGCCCAATTGTAGAGTGTATCAGCACCGCCTTTTACTTTCACAAACCAGATAGGGAAGAATACGTAAAAAACGATTATGGCAATCGAATTTCCAAAATCGTAGAGGGCCCACCAAAATCTCGTGTGTTTGTTGTTCATGGAGGTTATTGTCGCGAATAGGGGATTTTTGTCAAAGAAAATATGAGAGTTTAGTTTGTCAAAAATAATTGACACAATCGATATCTCATATATGCTCATCTCATCATGAGACAAATTAAAAATGAGGCGGGAAAGATTTTAAAGGAAATAGGACTTTCTGATAAGGAAATCAAAGTCTATCTTGCAGGGCTTGAGATGGACCACTTCACAGTTGGTTCAATAGCTAAGATGACGAGCCTTAAGAGGCCAAACTGCTACGTCATTGTTGAAACACTTATTAGTAAGGGCCTCGTAAGCGAAGTACCTAGATTCAAGAAAAAGAGATATAAGGCTGAGCTACCTTCGTCTTTTGCAAATTCACTTAAGATGAAAGCTGAGATGATTGAAGAACTTTCATCTAAGATTAAAACTAGTCGAGATAAAATTATTTCATCAAAAGTCAGATTTTTCAGTGGCAAAATGGGTCTCGAACACATATATAAGGATATCTTGGACAAACGTCCTAAGCTTGTCGAAAGTTGTTACGATCCTGATAAACTGGAGCAAATTATGGGATACAAGTGGGCGAGCGTTTGGGGAAAAGCTCGTCGCAAAAATAGTATAAATGTACTAAATATTTTACCCCATGGTCGTGCAAGTAAGCCAGATTATGGCGTAAGTAGAAAGGATAGAAGGGAAGTCTATGAGTTGCCTTTAGGAATCAATCCAAAGATTGCGATAACGACATATGGAAACACTGTGGGGTTTATATGTGACTCAAAAGATATTATGTCTTTCTTGATCGAAAGCAAAGAATTCGCAGACACTATAAAAGAGATCTTTTTTGGTCTTAAGATGATATCCCAAAAGAAGAAGTAATATTTTCCAATAAATACTACTTATCCCTCAGACAGAAAGCTGTTAGGATTTCACGAATGGCCTGCGCATCTGCGACGAATGATCCAGTTGGCCCACCAACTGCGTATCCAATCACTTTCTCTTCGCTTGTAATGTAGCTGATCACTTGCAGGTCTCCTGCATCGTTGCAGTAAAGTCGATGTTGGGGATCGACAAAACCAGCACATACAAGACCTCCTATACTGAGTCTTGGAATTCTCAAAGCATCTCGCAATTTATTTCCCTCCGTTTCTATAAGATACTGAATGTGATCAATCGTCACTACCTCGTTCGGATTAAAAGTGAAAAGTTCCAAGATATGTTGAAAGCGATCTTCGGTAAGGATCCTATCTATCTCCAACTTACTTTTGGTTTTGTCTACAAAAATATCTGTTTCTGGGTTTTCTGCACCGAGTTTTAATTCTGATGATTCGTTCATATATCTATTATGCTACCAAATAGGGAACATAAAGCTACTTACAATAAAAAAGAAGACCCCCGTCGCGACTTGCGAGGGGGGTCTTGGGGCACCACTGTTGTGCGTACTTGTTCTGGCTAGGCCGGTGGGCCTGACTTTTGCCGACTACAGAAGAAGTGGGCGATTGTAAACCAGGCAAGGAGGGCGCCGGCGAATCCGTAGTCGTATTTACGCTGGGACTCCACGTCTTCTTTCTTCGCGTGAATTGTTTCTTCAATCCACGGCCTGCCCATCATTTTCAGGGGGAGTATGATGGCATCAATGCTTCCGTCGCAATAAACGACGAGGGCGTTTTTCGATTCCGAGCCACTTGGGCCCTTCGCTGTGATGCTGGGCAAAATGAAATAGCCCAGGATCGACGCAGCAATGTATATACCTGCCAAAATGGCGAAGGTTTTTTTCACGAGGTTTTTCCTTTCGTTTGGTGTTTTGTGAACCGCATCCCGGTCGGAATGCTGACAAGTTCTTGAATATACTACATGACTTTCCCCAAAAAGCTATTCAAAGTATGTGGCCGGGGAGCGGGCCTTCTCTCTTTACATGTATGTCGCACAATATATCTTTCCCGACATAATACTATAGGAGGAAGAGGTCTCTCGGGCAAAACTACTTCCCCTGTGGTTTTTGAAAAATCGAGCTATATCGCTTCTCCCATGTATGGTAATGGCAATCCGTAAATAAATTTATTTCTCGAGTTCCTCTCTTCGTGTATAGATTGTCGACGTGTGCGCGATTGTAAACTTGATGCCAAATGTACCGACACATCGCCAAAACGGCTTTTAAGCTGATCAATGGCCTCTGTATACGTATTTTTAGTATCCTTGGTGCTTTGTATGCCAAATAGGTCGTCCGATATGTCCTCAGGTGCTTTTAGGCCATATACTGATATGCCCGTAGCCTTGATCCCGAGCCTTTTATTTGAGTTTATAAAGCTTGGGCCATGTTGTGGTAAGGCTTGCTCATATACCTGATCGAATGATTCTTTTATTCTTTCCAACATATCTGTTTCTGAGTTTGTATAAAATCCAATATCAATTTCTGCGCTCACGTATCTATCATAATCAGTATTTTTCTTAAGAAAGAAACTTACGCGACGAGTTTTGAGATGTGCATTGCGTAATCGTGCACAAAGAATCTCAGTATTTGTTGAAAGTTCTGACAATAAGAACGAACGTTCTCTTGTGCTCATCCCAAATGATCGTGTTGATTGAAATGATTTTTGGGGGTCTCGATTGTTACCCACTGCATATCTTTGGAATCCCTTAAGTTCGTACCAGGTATTGAGTGTTCCCTCTCCAAAATTCTTTTTTACAAATTGATGTTCGAGCAAGGTAAAGTCGTAGGCAGTGAGAATATTGTATGACGTCAGGCTGGCACTGATAGCTCGCCCTATTCCCCATATCGAGCCAATGGGAGTTTGTCGTAGAAGCTCGGTTGTATTGAAAGGGCCTTGATCATCAATCATCACAACGCAACCGCTCGGCTTCATATATTTTGAAGCAATCTTGGCAAGTGTTTTTGTAGGAGCCAAGCCAAACGAGAGGTTGATACCGAGCGATGTTTCTGCATCTTTCTTAATTGTTTGCATAAGGTCGGTGTTTGATTGATCTATCTCTGCAAAACATTCATCAATACTGTATCTCTCTACACTATTTGAATATTTTTGGAGAATCGAATATAGCTTCTCGTTATATTGTTCGTAGAGTTCGAAATGACTGGGTAGTATCACCACCTGAGGAAAGTTTTTCCGTATTTCGTGTATAGGTGTTGCACGGGTGATGCCAAGCTTTTTGGCTTCATATGAAAGAGCCGATGCAATGCCACGTTCTTCACCGACAACAACTGCCTTGCCTTTGAGATGAGGAAAGCGTGCCACTTCGCATGCAACGAAGAAATTGTCACCATCAACATGTAGGATGAATTTTGTCACCGCGCTTTAATATTTACGAACAACAGCTCTTACAACGGCACTTATGCGCAAGTCTTCGTGCGGGTAGATATTTTTGAATGACTTGTTTGCTGGCTCAAGAAAATATGTGCCTTGTTTGTTTTTGCGAAGATATTTCACTGTATATTGACCGTCCACTTCAGCCACGACTATTTGATTTACTTTAGCTTGGGTGGTTCTCTCGACAATAATCATATCTCCATCAAGAATACCCGCGTCTTTCATTGAGTCGCCCTTAACCTTGAGCATAAAGCTCGCATCTCGTTTGCCAATAATCCAATCATCCAGTGAGATATTGTCGTGAAGTGACTCTTCTGCAGGAGTTGGAAATCCCGCCTCGACAAGTCCAAGGAGCCGTACTGGTGAGTCTGATTCCGTTCTAGAGGTTTTTGATTTTTTTGTTGGAATAATTTTGCCCGTACGATCTGTGGTAAGTAGTCCAATTGCTTTTAGTTTCTTTACTATATTGTGTGCTGTATTTTTTGATTTTATATGACAAATGGCACAGATTTCTGCATAGGATGGCATACGCGAATTTTTTGTGAGGAATGAATAGATATGCTCAGCATAGCTTTTGAGATCCTCTGTTTGAATTCCTTTCGATGTTTTTGGCATATGGGTATTATAAAAGAACGAACGTTCTTTCGTCAATTGTACGAGATTCCAAACGTTGACGAGATGATTCATCGGGACTAAGATTAGTTTCTAGAGTCAGGATTTACTCCCTGATAGTTCCCCACAAATAGAGACTTTGCTTTTTCACCATGATTTCAGATTTTCTGTAGAGTCAACACACCACCAACAAAAATATGGCAAATAAAAAAAATCGAAAAAGACCAAAGTCAAAACGTATGAGCGCACGGGACCTAAACACTGCCTCAAGACTGTTTAACCTGCTTGTGAATAGACACGAGCACGCCAGATGGGGAAACCCCTGCTGGCCGATGTCAACGCCTTGACGGTGGGTTTGCCGTGCCGCCTCCCCCAAAGAAAACATTGATCGAACCCTCACGATCGATGTTTTTTCTTTTATAAGCCATAAATAAAAAAATCACCGCACCCGCCACTCTGATTAGGAGTTTTGGGTGCGGTGACTGTGTTTTCTCGGCTTCTCTGCCTAGGAACGAATGATCGGAATTCCGAGTTCGCGAGCCCTGCGATTGAATGTGCGAATTTCCTCGCGAGACATTTCAAGCAGGTTGCCCGTGTTGACACTCGGGTTCTCCGCGAATGTCTCGAATGTCGGCCCCGCCCATTCCTGGGGGGTGATTTCTTGGAGGGAGATTGGATCCTCCCCATTGATCACGCGCCGCAGGTTCTCCGCTGCGACTTGCATCGCTTGGAGAGGATTCGGGATGAACATGCATTCTCCTTCGATCACTCCCCAGCTACCCCCTGCATTCCTGTTATATTCACGCCAGAGTGCGTCGCCGAAGAGCTTTGCACTTTCGGGACTCACAGTGCCGAACGTCGCAAACTTCCCGGATTGCTCCGAGAACGGGAGGGCGCATTGCCGACGGAAGAACGGCGCATGCTTCTTCTCAAGGAACACCCCCGACTTTGCGTGGCCGGGCGTATCGAGATCGTGTGCAACGGCGAGCGCGTATTGTTGCGCAGTACTGTTGCCTTCTTTGTCACGATGAGAGAAATCAATCCCCTCCTTGAGTGCCTTTTTTGCACTGTCGGACTTGAGAAAACCCCGCATGAGGAGGAGATCTTCGACTGATGTGAGACCCTCCATCACGTGGCCGATCTCCATTCCGATTCTTTGGCCGCACTCGTAGGCCATTTCGAGGGTCGGCTCCCATTGGATTGCGAGTTGCAGAATGGCTGCTTCACGGAATCCCTTTGGCAGTGTTGACCACTGATCATGGTGTGCGATACCTCGCCCACCAGGGAACGTTTGGTGCCGACTGATGCCGAAGAGTTTTCCGAGACGGAGTGCTTCCTGGACGCGCTTACGAGCGCGATTCTCAATCGTCGCCCTCTCGGCGAGTTGATCGCGTTTGGGTGCGAACGGCAGGAACCGAGACAGGTAGCATTCGCTGATGCTTGAGAGTTGCCCATCGGTGTGACTCTCGAGGCCGATGATCTCGAGGCCAAGATTTCTATAGTGGGCGACGAACGCCTCACGCGCTTCGGTGTCTTCGATCAGTTTGGGCACGTCGAGCATGCCAATGTGCATGCTGATTCCCGTGATTCCGCAGGTTTGAGCTGCGTAACGCCAGACATCATCTGGTGATTTGTACTGGCCCGGTTTGTCCCCTACGCACATGGCGAGGAACTGTGGTGTGAATACCGCAATTTGCGGCGTATCTGCTTTCATGGTGTGTTTCTGTATTTACTAGGTTTGATCCAAGATTTTGTCAATTAAATGACAAATAACACGCCAAAGGGCGCGATATAGCCGTGAAAATCAAGGATCATGTGGCTACGCAGAATAGTACGCTTAGCCCTTTAACTGTCAACTGTATGTGTAATAAAATCAAAAGACCTCCCTCTCGGAAGGTCTCATGATATTTTTGATGGGACTTGGGGCTATTCGACGGCCTTTTGGTCCTACCTTACACATACGTATATCTTGCCTTTCGGCTAGGAAGCACCTTCTTTGCTTCTTTTTGACACATCCTGCAAGGTTTTAAACGGATGTATCAAAATTCGACAAAGGGTTGCTGACAGTTCATCGGCCTAGCCCTCCCTGTACTCTTGATATGTATGTTGGTATGCCTATATTTTATAACAATATTGCAACATGTGTAGCGCGGGGTGTGAATAAGTCGCAGTCGGTAGGATGAGCACTAGATTACTTTATTGGGTGAGGTATAGTTACCCCATCATGAGCTTATACAGAAAAATCAGAGGCGCTGTAAAAATTATTTGGCCAATACTTCTCACCCTCTTTTATGCATACAAGAGTTTTTATGAACATATGTGGTTTGTAAATACTACGCGATTCAACACCCAAGACCCCACGAACTTTATAGATAAAATATGGAGAAAGGTTTTAGGACTTCTCGCATTTATTTCAGCCTCTATTATCTTTACGATACCCACAATTCTCCTCCTTATTCTATTCCCGCAAGGTTCACTCCTCTACGCGTCATTCCACGCTTGGTTTCAGCCGGTAGACAACATCATGGATGGCGAGGTTGATATTTCACCTGAAAACTTGCAGAAGTATATTGAAGAAACGGGAAAAACAATCGAAATGTATTATCAAGGGCATTTTCCAAAACAATTTTTCAAAGGGAGAAATAGAATACTTCTTCTTATCAATTCATATGCAGAAAAGATAGGTGCAAAGGAAGTCTTTCAGAAATATATAAAAGATATTTGGGAGACAATGCTTATCGAACATGAGTGGCGAACGAAAAGGATTGTTCCAACAGAAGCCGAGCTTATGCGGGTATCAAAGATGGAGGATGAGGCGATTTTCAGTCTTGCTGCGATGGTTATGGGTATTCCCTATCACGTGCTCGAGCAGTTTAGTTTTTATACAAAAGGACTCTTCATCCGGGGCGACTGGCTTAAGGATACGTACATAGATCTCAAATCAGGCCTTGTTCATCTCTCAAAAGAAACTTGCGAGAGACTGCAGATTACGCACAGTGATCTCGTCGGTAATATTCTCCCTGAAACAAGGAAGAAAATCGAGGAACATCTTGCAACCGAGCTTACGACTCTTCGAGGTATGTGGGAAGATATAGAGAAGGATATTAGAATATTTAGAACATATTTCTCATCACAATTAAAATACAAACTTCTTTTTGAAGCTGTGATATTCAAAACAGTTCGGGTATAGAAAGAAAAGAGAAAATCTTTTCGAGCGTTTCTTGGAGTGTGGTACTAGGGCGTTGTACTTGTAGTGGCTCCTGATATTCCCTGAACAAAGTGAATAATTTGGATGAGGTCATCGATAACAAGTTTGATCATATCTCTTACAAATATTGCAAAATCAACCACCCATTGTTGTTGGAGAAGAGTCCCGAGGTCAATATTGAGAAGTCGTAATATAACAAGACTAATGATAATTGCGACGATGATTTCAACGAAGCCTCCTTGTGTGTTCGGTCGTTTTTTACCTGTTTGTATCATTCGGATGTTTATATTACTCATAAAACCGATATAGCTATATATTATCACATATATATGGATTGTATAAATAATATTACTGGGTAATAATGATGGACATGAAAGATGGCAGTATCGAGAATTTTCATGTAAGTGAGCCTGGAAGCCAAAAAATATTTGTAGAGCAAGATATTGCCTTTGAGCGCGATTTTGCATTAGTTTCAAATGCAAAAGAACTCGTAGGGCAAATGAATGTAGAAAATACCATTTTGCCCATTGCTACTCTTATAATATATAAGTACATAAAGTCGCTTGACGGTGTCAATAAGGAAGCTAGGGTAACGATGGAAATGTTGCCACAAGAGTTAATTGAAAGAATAAATCACTTGTCTAAAGAGGAAAAGAATTCTTCCGACCCGGAACATATTCTCCCTACGATTGGTATCGAGCTTGAATTTCCAAGACATTTAATAACTGAAGAGGAGCACTCACTTTTGGAGGAGATTGGTATCAATAATACTGTTGAGCCATCACATACTGAATGGTGGGAAGTTAGAACAAGGCCAACGTATACAGCGGAAGCACAGGCAAGATATTTGCAAGAGCTTGCGAATACCCATGATCAAGATGTGTTATTAAGGAAAATGGATGAAGGCGCACAAGAGATTGGATTGAACGAAGAATTATTGCGTAGCTATAGTGGGAGAATTCCGACTTCACTGCATGTAAATTTTGGAGTTCCTCAATGGGTCGACCAGGCGACAGAGGGTGGCTATTTTGAAGATGATAGTAACTTTAGAATTTTGTGCGCTGGTATCGTTGTTGCATATGTGTCAGATGAACGGTTGAGGACTAAGAAAACAACAAGTATTGCAAATACAAAGTATGACACTGTCATTGAAACAAATAAAACTCCCCAACAGGCGGAGGGATCCATAGCCGAGAACGGACAAGCATTTTTAGAAGGAGGACATTTTACCAAGAGATTACGCATCGAGTTCACCTCTTCCGAATTTTCAGGTAATGAAACATATAGAATGCTCGAAGAAATGCAGACTCTTGTTGCCGGATATTTTTGTACGATACCAAATAAAAAAGATCCTTCTGAGGATATAAATGATAGGGATATTGTCGCAGTAATATACACCGAATTTCTTGCAGAAATGGAAAGCTGTTTGGGTAATTATTCTCTAAGTTATGGAAATATTCTCTCTTTTCCTAGTCAGTTGCTTGAGGTGAGAAGTGCATATCCATACGTAGTAAAGGAAGTACGCCAGATAATTACTCGGTATGCAACTAAGATAAGAAATATTATTAATCCGAAGGGCTAGTTTTCTACATCCGGCTCGTGTTTGATCGCGATTTTCATAATCTCATTTGCAATCAGGTGAGCAGAATCAGCACGAGCGAATTTCTTTGCTCCCTCTCTCATTCGATTTGCAACAACGGGATTTGTGAGGATTCGTTCGATTCCATTTACAATAATTTCAGGACTAAGGTTTGACTCCTCGATCACTATTGCCCCACCCTCTCGAGCATAGTTGTATGCATTTTTTCTCTGATGGTCACCATTTGAGAGAGTAATGGGGATAATGATGCTTGGAATTCCCCAAAGAGCAATTTCAAATATCGACGATCCCCCTCTTGAAATGACGAGCGATGCAGTCCCTGCTGCCATACGAATTGCAAGTGCATTCAAGTAATCATATGCTCGGTATCTATCTTTGTGGGGGTTATTCTCGAGAACAACAGCTGCTGTTTGGGATACTTCCTGAAAATTCTTTTTTCCAGTTTGGTGGATGATTTGATATTTATTTACAAGAAAAGGAAGTGCATTGAGAACGGCATCATTTATGATCTGCGCACCTTGTGATCCACAGAATATTAGGATGACGGGTGTATCAGCCTCGAGCTTGAGGTATTCGAGGGCTCCTGACGTGAGTGGTTCGGCAACCTCCTTTCGCACCGGCTGTCCTGTATATGCGATTTTGTCCGATGGGAAAAATTGGGCAGCCTCTTTGTATGATACGGCGATCTTGCTTGCAAACTTACCTGTAATTTTATTGACACGACCTGGCGCACTATCTGATTCGTGCATCACAATTGGGATTCTAAAGAAACGTGCGGCCATGACAGCCGGAAATGCCGCGTACCCACCCTTGGTAAATACAACATCAGGCATTATGAAGAACATTTTGATTATGGCTGAGACAACCCCAAAGCCCATTTTAATACTGTCGATGAAATTAAGAATTTTATTCTTTCCGCTTTCACCTACACGCAACTTCCCTGCAGGTACTCGTACAAAAGTAATTTCTTTGTCATATAACTCTTTCGGGTTGTACTCTTCTGGAGCCATGAAATATATTTTTGGATCAAGGATTTTGTTTTGTCTGCATAAATTTCGAACCTCTTCAGCAACAGCAATTAAAGGATAGAAATGTCCTCCAGATCCACCTCCTGTAAGTAAAATTTTCATACCTAAAGATTATAGCATTTGTTTTTTTAAAAAAAATGTGTACTATCGAAAATGGATGTTGCAATTTGATTTTGAGTCAGACGATTCAAGATTGCTTCGAAACCAAAAAACTGAAAGGAGGAATTTTGAAAACAAGAAGAACAAAGAACTTGAGACTTTTTTACCACATTGCGCATTGCAGACGCATGCGTGAAAGCGGAAAGAGGGCCCTTATCACTGACGGCGCATTCGCCTCACTCATTGTCTGGGGAACGAATCTGGTGTTCCTGGGCATACCGCTTATAACGGTGAGTTTCCTGGCCTATTATCTTAGGCCACGGTTTCTCCCCGACGAACTGCGGGTTTTCTGTGCCAAAACAGCCATCGTGCTGGTCGGGACTTGCGCAGTATGCCTTTGGCTCCAAAAAAGCTTCAGGTCGCGAAACCCCGAGATTGAGGAGGCGTTCCAGTACCAACGGAACTGGAGTGATCTACTCTTTGCCTTGAAGGGCCTAGGAATTGATCCCCGAAGTCTTGGTGGCTCTGAGGATGTGGCGGAAATTGCTCGTGTGGTAAACACGGCGGAGTTCAGTACGCGTCACCCCCAGCAGTATGATGGCGAAGAGATTCGCGACATTACGAAAAATTGTCGCGAGCTTATCAGGGAGATTCTGTGCTTCCCTGAGCAGGACTGAGGTGTATTCTCTGGTAAGCCCAATATGCGCCCCGCCGATTGATTCGGCGGGGCGCTTGCAGTATATGGATAGCCAACTAAGATGTTTTTCTTGCTTTTGAAATCCCCAAGATGATTCCTACGGAAAGCAGTGAGAAGAAGAGGGCTGTTCCACCATGACTAATGAAAAGGAGCGGAGTTCCAGAAAGCGGAATAATGGCAAGCATGGCCGCAATATTGAGAAAAGACTGCAGAACAATGAGGCTGATGAGGCCGATGACCACAAGCCCACTAAATGAATCTGGTGTTCTTGTTGCAATTTTGTATCCGCGTACTGCAAATAGAAGATACAGGAGGACAATAATCGAAGACCCGATAAGTCCGAATTCTTCTCCTGCCACAGCAAAAATAGAATCCCCTATTGGCTCAGGGAGGAAATTAAATTTTTGAATACTTTGACCAAATCCTCGCCCCGTTACTCCTCCAGACCCTATTGCTATGAGAGATTGTTGAATCTGATATCCACTTCCTGTTGAGTCGGTTGTCGGGTCGAAGAATGTATTTATTCGCTTCATAAGATATGGTCGTTCATATACAAGTACCGTAAGGCCGATGATTCCTATAAGCCCAATAACAAGCATGTGTTTGATATTCCCTCCCGCAGCGAAAAACATGGCAAATCCCGAGAGGACAATAATCATAAATGTGTCTGTATCTGGCTGTGCCAAAATTAGTCCTGCAGTTATTGCAAGAAGAATAAGAAGTGGAAGCGTGCCGAATTTGAATGTACTTACTTTTTGCTTAACACTTGCGAGCCATGTTGCAAGATAGACAACAAATGTAATTTTATATATTTCGGCTGGTTGAAAACTGAACCCCGCGATACTTATCCATCTTCTTGCTCCACCGTGGAACATACCTAGCCCAGGAATGAATATGAGACACATGAGAATTATTGATGCGATGTAAATATAAAAAGAATATTTTCTCAGATACTGGTATGGGATTCTTGATGCAATAGTTGCTACAATAGTTCCTCCGATAAGGCCAAGAACTACTTGGTTAAAAGTAACCGCCTGAAACATAGAACTTCCTTTTGTAAGAAGTCCAAGTGATGCTGAAGAAAAAATAAAAAACCCACTTACAACAAGAAGTATTGAGACAATAAGAAATAAACGATCAACTTTCTTTCTAACAGCCATTAGATGTATTAAATCACAAAAGTAGCATTTATCCGAGGGATATTATCCAACAAGAGCGATGATTGTTCCAAAAACTGCGCAAATAATTGAGATAACCCAATATCGCATTGTTACTTTATATGATGGCCAACCCAAAGCTTCGAAATGATGATGAAGTGGAGCGATTTTAAAAACTTTTACTCCAAAATACTTCTTTGAATTCATTTGAATGAATGAAGAAAGTGATGTGAGTACAAGTGGAAGCGCAATGATTGGAAGTACAAGCACCTGTTCCGTCAGGAATGCAACAACTGCAAGTGTCACGGTGAGACCAAGCATACCGGTTTCTCCTAAGTAGAATCGAGCGGGCGGAATATTGAACCAAAGGAATGCAAGTGTTGCTCCTACAATTACCGCACAAAATGTCGCAAGATCTATTTGGTTTTGTGCAAATGCGATGATTCCAAACGCCGAGAAAGCTGTACTCATTACGCCCGCCGCTAGTCCGTCAATTCCGTCGATTACAGAACCTGAGAATGTACCTAATACTACAAACATGAAGAAAGGAATAAAAAATAATCCAAGATACCATTCCCCATAGAATGGAACGTGGATTGATAGTGTGCCCAATTTAAAATAGAACCACCACGCACCTACCGCCCCAATCAGAAGGACAACAAGGACTCGCAACTTTCGAGAAATACCGTCTGTCATTTTGAATTCCTTTCCAAAAATCTGTAGGAGATCATCTGCAAGACCTATGATTGAACCAAAAATGAGAGCAAACAACGGAAGGATGGTTTGATTAGTTGAAAGGAAATTTAACTTGATTGTGTATGGGTGAGGATAAATCCAAGAGACAATTGATATTGCGAGAATCACAATAAGTACGGAAAACCAAATCAAGACACCTCCTACTCGTGGCGTATTCTTCTCCCCTTTTTCATTGTGAATTTTCTTGAACTCAGCAGACATAGCCTCAGTATTCTCCTGACTTCGAGACTTGCGACGCCAAAGCTGTTTCTTGTACATATAGGCGGTGAGTGATGGCGTCATTGCAATACCTACTATAAAGGCAACAATTGATGGGATAAGAATTTTTACTACGTCGTATGTCATGCTGATAGGCTAAAAGTTGATAATTAATTTTGGGGTTTATCCGTCTCTGTTTGCTTGATTTCCTCTTGCGAAACTTTAAAACTCTCAATTTCATTTATTATTTCTTCATATCGAGGAAGCTTCGTTATATCAGTAATACCGAGGAGCTGGAGGAGGTCAAAAGATGTCTTATATAAAATTGCTCGCTGATCATCCGGTGCCTGCACTCGCTCGATAAGACCTCGTACAAGAAGATTTCGGAGAATAAACTGTGAGTTTACGCCTCGAATGTAATCAATCTCCGATCTCTTCACAGGACCTTTATAGAGGATAATAGCGAGTGTTTCGAGACCAGCTTTTCCAAGATCCTTCGAAAGCTCTTCTTTTCGGAGTTTCTCAATGACAGCTGATGCTTCGGGGTGCGTGCCGAGCATAACCTCGTCCTCTTTTCGAACAAGGACAATTCCTCGAGTCGCGAAAGACTCTTCGAGCGAATTGATGAGGGGTGCAACTTCCTCTTTTTTTATGCCGAGATATGACGCGATCTCTTTTGTGCCCAAAGGTTCTCCTTTCCAAAAAAGAAGAGCTTCGATGAGTTGTTCTTGTGTGAGTTTGTTTTCGTTTGGCATATTAATATCGTGGTATACCTACATTATGACTTTCTATAATGATTTCATCAAATAGGCCCTCTTGCTCAGCCTTGATGGTTCCCTGCTTCACGAGCTCGAGCATGGCGAGGAAACTTACGATGACATGAACTTTTTCTGCTTTTTCCTTACGACTGAAATCCTTGAAAGACATTCGCATTGCTTTCGTAATTCTTTCGGTGAGATGATTCATCATTTCATCAATACTCATAGTCTTCTTTACTCGGACCTCAGGATTTTTCGCAACAGGCTTTGGGAGTGATGTGATCACTGACTGGATACCAGCGACAAGCGCGTCGAATGAAAGATCTTTTGATGGAGCAAATACAGATACTGCCGGGATATCTCCGCGGCTGTGAATTACCTTCTGTCCAAATATTTCACGAACGTGAGCTCCGGCTTTTCGCATAAGTTCAAGCTCCTTGAGTCGTCGTTCAAGATCGTTGATGTTCTCAGATTCTTCAGATGTGAGGTCGAGAGATGGGAGGAGCGACTTTGCTTTGATAAGAAGAAGTGTTGAGGCAATTTGTATAAAACTCGTTCTGTCCCCTAGTGAGTATGCGGGGAGTGCACCGATATATGTGATGTACTCGTCAGTTACTTTAGAAAGAGAAATATCGTTGATGAAGAGCTTTCGTCTTTCAATCAATGACAAAAGAAGATCAAGAGGGCCTTCGAATACTTCTGTTTTGATATGGAATTGCGGTGTTGTCTGGACTGTATTTTCTGACATTTGCACCTTAGTATATCAGATTTTATTCCACATGAACCACATCACATGTATACTATTTGTATGAAAGAAGAAGCCTCACGAAACGAAGAAGCTTCATGGGAAGGCTACTATCGTCGAGATACTAAGCGTGCTCCTAAAGAGTTTCTTGCTCGCGCAATAGAAAAAATGGAAAAAAGAGATACTGCTATCGATGTTGGAGCGGGCTCGTGCGTTGACGCCGAACAAATTCAAGTAAGTGGTTTCAACAAGGTAGTAGTATTTGATAGTAACCCTCGAGTTGCAAGTATAGTAGAAGAAAAAAATAACCCAGCATTAGTTGCTGATATTAGAGATTTTTCTGATTATGATTACCCACCACATTCATTTGATCTTGTGTATGCGAGCAAGGCCCTTCACTATATATCACGAGAAAAATTACCAAACGTATTAAAGAAAATGCAGGACTCTGTTACTCGGGGTGGAATGTTTGTCGCGGCAGTGCTCGGTGATAAGACACGTTTTCCCGAAGGTGGCGAAGATAAATATACTTTTTTAAGCGAAGAAGAACTGAAAGGGTATTTCAGTGAAGATGAATGGGCGGACGTGAGAACTTCAACAAAAGAGTTGGATGAGCTAAAATCTGGAAAAATGTTTCACTATCACATGATCGGCATTACTGCGAAGAAAAAGTAAAGTTACTTCTTAATCGATATACCAAGATCTCGGAGCTGCTCTGGAGATACTTCGGCTGGAGATTGCATCATAGGATCTCGTCCTTCACCTGTCTTTGGGAATGCAATTACTTCTCGGATGTTTGGTTCGTTCTCGAGGAGCATCATGAGTCGGTCGAAGCCCCAAGCGATACCTCCGTGCGGTGGAGTTCCTGATCGGAATGCTTTCATCATATGACCGAAATCTCGTTCAACTGCTTCTCGTTCGTATCCCATGATTTCGAATACCTTGTGAAGTGCTTCTGGATTGTGGTTTCGAATACTTCCTCCTCCGATTTCATAACCGTTCAGACAAATGTCGTACTGCGCAGCAAGAATTGATGCGAGATCGCCATCTTCTCGTTTTGATGTCATGAGTTTTTCAAAGTGCGCTGGCTGTGCTGTTGAGAATGGGTTGTGTGTGAATGTCCAGCCTGGCTTGCCATCCTTTCCTTCTGCTCGTTCAAAGAATGGGAAATCAACTACCCAGCAGAATGCGAGAAGATTTGGATCGTCCTTGTTGTCTCTGATATCTGGTCGGTCGTTACCGTACTTTTCCATTGCATCCTTGTATGTAATTCGTGGGAATGGAACCTGTTGGATTTTCTTTTCAGGATAAAGGAGCGCTACAACATTGATGAGCATTTTTTCTGTAAGAGCCATGATGTCTTCCTGTTCAACAAAACTCATTTCCATATCAAGCTGGGTGAACTCTGGCTGTCGATCTCCTCGTGAGTCTTCATCTCGCAAACATTTTGCAAACTGGAAGTATTTTTCAAAACCCGCAGACATCAAGAGCTGCTTGTACTGTTGTGGTGATTGTGGAAGTGCGTAGAATGCTCCCTTTTCTAGTCGTGATGGTACGATGAAGTCTCGCGCACCTTCCGGTGTTGATTTTGTAAGGAGTGGTGTTTCGATTTCTGTAAAACCTTCTCCCTGAAGAATATCTCGAACAAGTTTCTGAACTTTGTACCGATTTCGGATATTTTTCTGAAGGCGAGCGCCTCGAAGATCAACGTATCGATTTTCAAGTCGTGACTCTTCGTTTACTTCTCGGGTGTCTCCGTGAATGTCGAAGGCAGGAGTTTCGGCCTCGTTGAGAATCTGAATTGAGAGAATTTCAAGCTCAATATCGCCGTTCTGCTTGTCAGCCTGGACGTTCTTTTCTGGTCGAGGATTTACCTTTCCAGTTACTTTTACTACCCATTCTGGTCGGATTGGTATAGCTACTTCGTGGGCTTCCTTTTGGTTTGGGAGGATTACCCCCTGAACTACCCCTGTTTTGTCCCTAAAATCGAAGAATACGAGCTTTCCCTGGTCTCTTCGGACATGAATCCATGCGCAAATAGTTACTTCCTTGCCAACGTGGTTTTTGAGGTCGGCGATATACGTTCGGTCTTTATACATAGGGCAAAGTGTAGCATTAAGGCCATATTAAAAAAAGGGCTGAAATTTACTCATATGCCTCCTTCTGTTTGTTGTAGAGCGCGCTGTACTTGCCACCCTTAGCAAGAAGATCTTCGTGAGTTCCGTCTTCTATAATTCGCCCCTCGTCAAATACAAGAATTCGATCTGCTCGCCTAATTGTTGAGAAATCGTGGGAGATGAAGAGAACTGTCTGATCATCAGGAAGCTCGTCAAGTGTCTTGAATATTTTTAATTCGGATTCTGTATCAATTGCAGCTGTCGGTTCATCCAATATCATAATTGGGGCCTTTCTAAAAAACGTCCGTGCCAGTGCCAGTTTTTGTCGCTGACCTCCTGATGGTTCAATACCTTCGAATTCCGCCCCTATTTGGTGATCATACTGTTTTTCGAGTTTCTGAATGAATTCGTCGGCTGTACTTTTTTCACCCGCAATTTTCACTTCATCTTCTTCAGAAGTGTGATTTGGCATTGAAATACTGATTGCTTCGCGAATTGTGTAGTCGTACGTTGAATAGTTTTGGAAAAGTGCGGCAAGATATGTGAACCATCGAGCTTGAGGAATTGTATTGAGAGGAATATTATTCACTTCGATCACTCCTTCTGAAGGGTCGTATACTCGAGCAAAAAGTTTAACGAATGTACTTTTACCAGATCCATTTTTACCTACTATTCCAATTTTTTCCCCCTGTCGCACTTGGAGACTAATATTATTGAGTACCATTGTCTGGTCTTTTGGATAGTGAAACGACACATTCTTAAAATTTACCAAAATACTATTTCTTGGTGGTAAATCTATTGCGGGACATGGTGTTTGGATAACTGGTCGAATATCGTACCACTTTCGAAGATCCGTCGCGTAGCGACTTTCCTCAATGATTCTAGCAGAGGTAAGGAGTACATCATCAACTGCATTTACAAATCTATCGTATGTTTGAAACAAGAACACTAATATACCAACTTGGAATAACCCAGAAAATACATCTTGAACCATAAGAAGCATGGCTGTAGCAAAAGCAATAAGTGAAATTACATCGAGTGTGAGATCGTACATTATTCTCCTTCTTCTTGCTTTGTATACAAGTCCATCAAATCGATCGTACATACTTTTAATACGTGATAGCAGTCCGATTCCAGAACCAAACATTTGTTGTTCACTTCTATGTGTCTTGCCCAGGATATATCCACGAAGCGTGTAATAAAGTCGTTGTTCTCGTCCTCCATCTCTATTCCAAATCCAGTATTCTTCATTATCAGCATAGAATTTGCTCAAAAGTTGTGGTAAGGCACCAACAATGGCGATGAGACATACAAATTTATTGTATTGAGCGAGGATGACAAGAGAGACAATAAGGCGCGTAAAAACTGGAATAGACGTATCGATAAGTCTTGCTGCCATGTTCGGCAATGCCCACGTATGTGTTGAGACTCTCTGATAAAGATCTTTGTATGCTGGGTCTTCTTCTCGAGCTATATCAATGTTCTTGAGCCGATGTTCAAGTGCATTGAACTCATAATGAGTTTTAAATTTATATTGCGATGTCCAAGAAATAAAACCTCTTGCACGACTAATAATATTGCCCAACAAATCAACGCCTACATATAAAAATACAAGCCATAGTATTTCTTCAATCGGCTTTAGTAAGGTTACTGCTTCAGTAAATTTATTAATCACCTCCGCAAGAACTCGACTACTCACAAATGGAATAGTTGCACCGATCACCGAAATAATAAGCATGATGACTGTTGCAGCTGGAATAATTGAAAAGCGTAGCCTCAATGCAGCGACGGCATTTGAATTGTGCTGAATTATGGCTTCAAATAAAGCTTTTATTTTGTTCAACATGCGGGTTTTGTTCTTGTTTATAAAATACGGGCCATTCTACTACGAATTCTTACTCTCTGTACATTCCCCTATATTTCTCTTTCATTTCTTTCATCGCCTGATCCTTCCGAGTGTCTGTCCAGAACCAGCAGACGCGCTCTAGGACTTTTCTAAAAATTAACTCCCGGGTAGGCGCATCAAGCGCCATTTCAGGACCTCTAAAATTATTGGGTAATTCGCGCTTCCATTTTTTCACATATGTTCCCTCTGATTTAGGTAAATGTAGACGCATGAGATCAGCGCGATCAATCTTATCCCCCTCAGGGCGATCATCATTTCGTGATGTTGTCATAATCCTCTGAACATCCAAACTTTTTCTCGCCAGCGCGTGATGGTCTTGCTGAACTGTAAATTGTATTGCCTCAATATATGCAGTACGTCCAGGTTTTTGGTTCCTCTCAGGAATATATTCATACGGAACAACACACAAATAATCAATGCCGTACATTACGTCATCGATAATATCAGCATGTTTGAATTTAAATGGAAGGATGCCATCCTCTGTAACCACCCGGAGAAAAGAGGCAACAAGTTCTTCTGCAATTTCTCCTCCTTTTTTGTCTTCTAATGATCGAGACATTGCTCTATATCGACTTTCAAAACTATCTGCGAGCGAAATCGGAGCCTCTTGTGTCATGATAATCGCAATCTCTTCATCACGAAGAGATTCGAGTTCTGCAAGTGCATTACTCTTCACGATTCGTTGGAGGAGGTCGGTTTGGTGCCTTCCCAGGTTCAAGTCAATATCAGTGAATTTTAACCACCTCGTTGCTTCAATTGCCATTCCAGGACTTATTTTATTCTTGGTTCCGTTTCTGTTTTCAACGAGAATATTTCCATCCAGACCCATAGTAAGGGTGTGTTCTGTTCGGTCAGTTGGCTCAATCCGTCCACATTCACATTCTTCCATTCTCCTTCTTGCCGTCTCAAGAATACGAATTTTAATGTTTTCAAGGCGCACTAAAAGATCCTGGGTTCGAGGTTCGAAGCTTTCGATATAATCTCTCTTTAAAAAACAGGCGGCCGCGAGAAGCTCTTCGAGAAAGGGGTTTTCTTTTGTATCAAAAGCAACTTCTGTCCGTACTTCAGGAATGTGTAGAACGTGCTTATCAAAAGTTTTATCCATACCTATACAGCATACTACTGCACTGCTTCAAGTTCAATGAAGAATGAAGATCCCTTCCCGGCTCCAGGCGATTCTGCCCAAATTCTCCCATGATGAGCTTCGATCATTTTTCGTGCAACATAGAGACCGAGACCAGTTCCCATGATATTTGTTTTTGATGCATCTGGTGCTCGGGTAAATTTCTCAAATAGTCGTGGAAGAATATCTGAACGAATACCAACACCGGTATCTGAGATTGTGAGGAGTAGTTTTTTGTCCTTTCGTGTAAGCCACACATGAATACCTCCTTTTGGGGTGTATTTGATTGCATTATCGATAATATTTCCAATTACCTGCTTGATCTTACCCATGTCTGCGTTGACGGTGTAATCATCGTGAGTGTCATAATCAAATTTATATGCAAGTTTTGCTCGTTGGATATTTGGCTGAAGCTCTGTCCCTACCGTCTCTACGAGTTGTCTCATATCGAAGTTTGTGAAGTCATACTGCATTCTTCCTTGCTCAATTCGCGATACATCAAGATAGTCTGCTACAAGGACCACAAGACTTTGTGTTGATGTATAGATTTTGTCGATTGCGTCTTTGATTTCTGGTTTCTCAATCGTCCCAAAATCACCATCAAGAAGCATTGAGGCGTATCCTTTCACGGCAGTAAGTGGACCTCGGAGCTGGTGAGATGCAAGAGAAACAAATTCCGACTTCTGCTGGTCGAGTTCTTTGAGGCGGGAGTTTGCATTCTCTAGGTCTTTTGCAATTTTCTCAATATCTTCTCGTATTTTTATTTCTTTTCTAACGCTCCTCACAACTAAAATGCCGAGAATTATGGATGAAATAAGTAGGGCAACGGTAATCACTTTCTCAACCACGTTCTCTGTATAGAATATTCTTAATAGAATAAAAAACCATAATAGAAACACAAAAACCTCAGCGGCTGCAGCCCTTTTTTGAAACAAATGATGTTTATAGACGCTATACAAGACAATTGCAACAACAATAATTGCGAATAAAGGCCCTGCCCAAACATATTCGTATGTATATATTGGCAGTATTAAGTTAAAAAACATCCCGAATAAATATGCCGGGATTGTTCCGTAACAAATAATTTTGATCTGAAGTTTTTCTGTCGGCGCGCTCTTTTGAAATTGATAATAAAAATTAATATAGGAAGAAACAATAAGAAAAACAAAGAAAATACAATAAATAATATATCCAGGTAGGTTCAAGCTGACGCTTCTGTATTGCCCTCCAAATTCGATAGATTTAATCAAAATATCTGGCTTAAAAATTAAAAACGTTGATAGTAGTATCCAGCAAAATAGAGGAAACCATATTGAGAGTAGTCTATTTGCTATTCCATTATATGAAGCGGAGAAACTGAAAAAAAGTGAAGCAATTGATGCAGCCGAAATATAGTAGAACACAACTATCGCTATAACAAATTTTTCACTATTAACAACACCAAATAATGCTAGGCCTATGGCCCAGAAGGCTATTGCTATTACATACAACAAAAAAATATTTTTTTGAGAAGTCCTTTTCCCTCCAATTAGCAATAGGCTAGTTCCTGAAAGCATTATTGCGACAAGGAAAAGTGCTAAGGATGTATTTGGCATAAACTATTTTATTGCTACTACAATACCATGTATCTTATGTGGCTCGTAATATAAGCTCAGTTTCTCCTCGGAAAACCCAGCCTTTTGAATTAGTGCGGACAATTCACTTACAGAACGATATATCATTGGCCAACCGATAGCCTTGGTAATAAAGGGTTTTTCGAAGTTTTCGTTAATGTTTGCGGTAACAAAAATACCATTTTTTGAGAGCTTTTCATATATTTCTCCAAATATTTCTACTGCCTTATCGTCACTAAAATAGTCCATTAATCCTACCATTTCGATAATATCGTAATTTTCACTACAGTTTCTTAGGAAAGTACCTGCGGTTCCGTTTATCCAATTGTAGTAATGTGTAGATTCTTTATTTAATCCTATTTCTTCAAGAAGTTCTTTGCTGTATGTCAGGGCTAAAGGATTTTTATCGAGAAAGGTTGTCTCAATATGGACTTTAGATTTCATATCAAATTCGTGAATTGCCTCGATTACCGCCCTTGCAGACCCTGATGCAATACTTAGCATCTTTATATTTTTTTTGTTTTCCGTAATTAAACTTAGTGCTATGCCTATTTCTTTTTTAACAATTTTAATTCTATTTCTTACAGCTTTTGAATTATTAGTATTGAACCAAATCCAATGAGAAAGAAGCTCATATAGGTTTTTCTTACCAAAAATATTCCCTTTTTTGTACAGTATTTCTAGCGCTGTGTGATTTGTAGCATTATTAACAATTTCTTCAACTGCTCTGTTTGTCTTTTTTAAAACCCCCCTACTTTTGACTGGTAAAACATTTAAGAAAGGAATCAGAAGTGTATTCAGAGCCTTTCTAAATACCGAATTCGTCTCTAGCCTTAGTTCTGGATCGTGTCTTACAGTGAAATCCCGTTTCATGTTTATATATAATATTGTTTTGTATAATATAATAACACAGTTAATGCCAAAGATACATATTAATATGAGGCATCTAAAATTATCTCTACGGTATGCTGCCCAGATTTATTGTAGAAAATACTAAAGCTCCCACCATGTTTAGTGATTCTTTGTTTTGCGAGAAAAAGTCCTAAATCGTTTGCAAGAACATTTGCTTCATATTGCTCACCAGTAGAAGAAAACTTCTTCCTCAGTGTATCTGATACTTCCGGCACAATCCTTTTGATGTTATCAATAAAATTTAAGACAATTTTATTATTAGAAGTTCTACCGATCTTGATTATAAGACTTTCTTTTTCTGAGAACCGTATGTAGTTGTCAATGATATTTGAGAAAGCATAGTTAAGTTTTACCGGATCTGCCTCAACTGTAAAATCGTCATCTTCTAAGATGTTTTCCGTTTTGATAGCCAAATTCTTTTTTTGTAGGTTTATACTCATCTCATCAATCAAATCGAGTAGCAATACTCTAAGTGATACCACGGTTTTGTTGTATATTTCATCTCCCCTCTCAATTTTGAGGACATCAACAAAATCCCCGATAATTCTAGTAGAACGATTAACTGCATCTTGAGCTATATGCAAGTCATCAAGTAATTCCTGTGAGACTGCATTGTTATTTTCGACAATAGACCAAATACTCATCTTTAAAATAGTTAGTGGTGTTGCAATGTGGTGTGATGCAAGCGATACAAACTTATTCTTAAGGTCGTCCGCCTCAATTAATTGTCGGTTCATAGTTTGAAGTGAGTCGTAGAGTAGTTTAATGTCGTCTTTTTGGGCAATCTCCACCTTGACAGACTTTATTAGTAATACACCCAATGCTATCGATATCACCAGTAGAAATATATTTGCAATAAATGAAGATCCGCTCTCCGATATAAGCGTCCTAAATAGAATAAATGCCCAAAGACACAGAACAATGAAATGCGCTGCGATTATTTTTGTTTTAAGCAGTTGATGTTTGAGTATCGCATACGTACAAATCACAGGATAGAGCGGATACAGTCCAATCAAGTAGGGACTTACCTGAGGGAAAAAAGTTGTTAGAAATACACTCGCCCCACCCAATGTTGCGCATACAGTAAAAAAGATTAAATAAAAATATTTTATTTTTTCAGAGTTATTTGTCGTATTTAATATTTTTTCAAGACATACAAGAATTCCAATCAATACCGAAGATATAAAATATAGAAAAAATGAAGGGTAGTACAATCCGGGGGTGGGGGCAAAATTAAAACTTACTTTTTGAACTATATCCTCAACGAATATATTACTTCCATTAATAAAAATATAGAACAAAGCGAAGGTCAAAAGAACAAATACAGTGCCTTTGTATTTAGAGAACTTATTTGTAATTTTCATTACAAAAACCACGTATATTAGTGGTATTAGAATGGCAGAGTAATGAAGAATCAAATTACAAAGCAGGGCAAACTTCTTGTCTACAGATGTTGCCATAAGAAAATATGCGTAACTCCAAATACTTGTTGTTAAGGTGAGCAACAACCACATTAAATTTTCAAAGTTTCTCCTACTACTTAATAGAATAATAATTCCGGAGATTAATGCAGTCGAAGAACCTAAAAGTAGAGAAACTGTGTAATAATTTAGTATAGGCAAATGCATACTTTATTATAAATACTGACAAATTAATTTTTCCTTAATTTCCCACCCTCCTTACCCTCTCTTTGCAATCATCAAAAACACCAATAGTGGTACTGCTGTGAGCACCGCATACCCAATATTTGAAACTAAGAATGTTTGTGTTTCCGCTGGAATTTCAAGCACGTTTTTCAATCTAAATACTCTGTCGAGGATAAGAACCGCGATACACCCAGCCCCTATACCAATTGCTACCGCATCAATCGCACGCCCCGCTGTCCCAAAATTAATAGGAAGATCACCAAGAACTCTATGCATCCCGTAGAACACAGCAAGAAGAATAATAAGAAAGACAACTATTCTGAGATTTGATCCTATATCACCCCACGGCACCGCCTGATGAAAAACAACCGCTGGGTAGTAAGAGATAATAATGCAGAGAAGATGCCGGTAGAATTTTGTAAAAGAAAGAATAATAAGAGAAATAACGAGAACCAAAAAGATGGGCATATCAAACGGAATGTACTGAGCAAGATCAAAACCAAAAATCATATAGAACTAGTATATCGAATTCGTTTTGTGATGGCTATGAGTTTTTCCCTGTTTTATTCTTCAAGTTTACTCAAGCGAATTCTGTCGCTCTCTGAGAGTTCATTCCCATACTTATTGGGTGCATTTAATATTCTTTCATATACATCTTCTCGTTTCTTAACCGACCACCTCTTTGGAGTTTCGTAATCTGTGCCAGGCAGAAAGTTATATTCTTCGCCATCTTTTGCAACAAGTAGTGAATAGCCTGTAAAAATGGCGCCTTCTTGTTGCACAACATTTGCATGTGCATTCTCGTGTTCCAACGCATTTTGTACATCAGGTGAATCAACACCAAAAACTAACTCCAAAAGAATTCGAAATTCAGGAAGAGTTTCGACTGTGACGGAGCTATTTCGGAGTCTTCCTCTTAATATATCTATTTCCTTACTTCTTTTGCCTGGCGTATTACTCAGGGCATCTATTTTTTCGATAATCTCCTGCGCCTCTTCAAAATCCATTGCCTTTAATTTCACTGTATCCAACGTTTGTTTTATATTTTCCCGAGTAGTTTCAATTGCGAATGTTTCTTTCATAATTGTTATTATAACCCCCTCTTCCCTAATTCCTCAAACATCTTCGCCTCTTCCTTCGACACTTTCCTCGGAATCTTGATAGATACCCGAAGCATGAGATCTCCCAGTCGACTTGAGCCGGAAACAGGTACTCCCTTGCCTCTAATTCGCAATATGTCGCCGTGTGACGTGCCTGGGGGCACTGTGACAAGCATTTTCCCATCGAGCGCCTCTAGGGGGACTTCTTTGCCCAAAACAGCCTCAGAAATGCTGATCTGAAGAGGTGCGTGGAGGTCTGCCCCGCTCTTTGTGAAAGCGGTGTCATTTTTGACATAAATTCGCACGTACAAGTCTCCATAGCCACCGCCTGGAATTGCATTGCCATATTCTCGAACTCGAAGTGTTTCTTGATCAGTGATTCCTGGTGGAACTGTGATGGTGATTGTTTCTTTCTTTCGTTCTGTTCCTTTGCCTTTGCAGTGTGAACATTTCACTTTAGGTTTACTTCCAATACCGTCACAGTCCTTGCATGTCACTGTTTGATTGAATGCACCAAACATCGATCGACGAACTTCATTCACGACACCCTTGCCCGCACATGTCTTACATGTCTCTGGTTGATGACCTTTTTCCGATCGAGTTCCTTTGCACGTTCCACAAAGAATTTCTCTATCGAGATTGAGTTTTGCATCAGTTCCAAAGATTGAATCTTTGAATGAAATGGTAACTTCGGTTCCAAGGTCTTCGCCTCGTCGTTCTTTTCGCTGTTGTCCCCGACTTCGGCCACCTCCAAACATTGATCCGAAGATATCTCCAAGATCGAACTCAACACCATCCTGACCAAATCCCTGCTGGAATCCAGAGAAATCAAATCCTCCGAAACCTCCTTGTCCGTTGAATCCTCCTCCACCCATATTCGCTCCAGCAGATCCGAACTGATCGTATTGCTGACGTTTTTGAGCATCACCAAGCACGCTGTACGCTTCGGTTACTTCTTTGAACTTTGCGTCATTACCACCATTTTTATCGGGATGGTGCTCGTGTGCTAGTTTTCGGTACGCCTTTTTGAGTTCGTCTTGAGACGCGTTCTTATTCACCCCAAGAATTTTGTAATAGTCTTTTCCTGACATGGATTTGTCTGATATTTGTTGATTATACAGCAAGACCGCGTTGAACGCGGTCTTGCTGATCGCATATTATTTAGCTTCTGTATCTTTTATATTTCCTTCATCAGCAGGATTTTGTCCTTCAGCACCCTGAGCGCCAGCATCAGCACTCGGCTGAGCATTGGCATTTGCTTTGGACATTGCTTCACCGATCTTCTGCATCTCAGTACCAGCTTCTTCAGTGGCTTTCTTGATAGCATCCATATCTGTGCCCTTGAGAGCTTCTTTGAGAGCGTTTATTTTTTCTTCTACACCAGTCACAACTGAGGCATCGACTTTGTCTTTGTTGTCTTTCACCGCTTTTTCGGCCATGTATACAGTTTGTTCACCGATGTTTCGTACTTCAATATCTGCTTTTTTCTTTTCGTCATCAGCAGCGTGAGCTTCAGCATCTTTCTTCATCTTTTCAATATCATCTTTTGAGAGTCCTGAAGACGCTTCGATTCGGATTGTTTGTTCCTTTCCAGAAGCTTTATCCTTCGCTTTTACATTGAGGATACCGTTTGCATCAACATCAAATGATACTTCAACCTGAGGCATACCTCGTGGAGCTGGTGGAATGCCATCGAGAATAAATCGTCCAAGTGACTTGTTGTCAGCAGCCATCGCTCGTTCGCCTTGTACGATGTGGATCTCTACAGATGTCTGATTATCAGCCGCTGTTGAGAATACTTGTGATCGTGTTGTTGGAATTGTCGTGTTCTTTTCAACGAGTTTTGTTGAAACACCACCGAGAGTTTCGATACCGAGTGAGAGCGGAATAACATCCAAGAGAAGGATGTCTTTTACATCGCCTCGAATCACACCTCCTTGAATCGCAGCGCCAAGTGCCACCACTTCATCGGGGTTGATTGTTTTGTTCGGTTCCTTGCCAAAAAGAGCTTTCACAGCTTCCTGGATCTTCGGCATTCGAGTCTGACCTCCCACGAGAATTACCTCGTCAATTTCGTTTATTTTGAATGGAGAAGCCTCGATCGCTCGCTTTGTGATCTGCATTGCTCGAGTCACGAATTCGTCTGTAAGCTCCTCGAGTTTTGCTCGAGTCATTTTGAGAACGAGGTGCTTTGGACCGTTTGCGTCAGATGTGATGAATGGAATGTTGATTTCAGATTCCATAGCAGATGAAAGTTCAATCTTTGCTTTTTCAGCAGCTTCATCGAGTCGCTGGAGTGCGAGGGCATCGTTTCGAACATCGATACCTGATTCTTTCTTGAATTCTTCGGCAATCCATCCAATAATTTTCTGATCGATGTCTTTTCCTCCAAGATGTGCGTCTCCGTCTACTGATTTCACTTCTACTACATCTGCACCAACTTCAAGAATTGAGATGTCAAAAGTTCCTCCTCCGAAGTCGAATACTGCTACTTTTTCATCTTTCTTTTTGTTGAATCCGTATGCGAGAGCCGCTGCTGTTGGTTCGTTGATGATTCGCTTTACATCAAGACCCGCGATTTTACCCGCGTCTTTTGTTGCTTGTCGCTGTGAGTCGTTGAAATACGCCGGTACCGTGATGATAGCTTCAGTGATTTTCTCACCAAGTCGTGCTTCAGCATCTGCCTTAAGTTTCGAAAGAATCATTGCTGATACTTCTTCCGGGCTGTAGTTCTTATCACCCATTTTTACCTGTACTCCTCCGTTGTCTGCTTTGAGTACTTCGTATGGAACTACTTTCTTGTCCTTCTGCACCGGAGCTTCATCGAATGAGTGACCGATGAATCGCTTGATACCAAAGATAGTATTCTTTGGGTTAGTTACTGCTTGTCGCTTTGCAACAAGACCAACAAGTCGTTCGCCTGTTTTTGAGATTGCAGCAATAGATGGAGTTGTCCGCGCACCTTCAGCGTTTTCAAGAATTTTTGGTTCACCTACTTCCATCACGGCTACCGCTGAGTTTGTTGTTCCGAGATCGATTCCAAGAATGTATTTTGACATATGTATTGAGTGAATAATTTACTAATATTTAAAATTTTATAAATGAAATATAACTAACTTTCGCACATTATACCTGATAAATGGCAACCAATGCTGGTCGAATAATCTTGCCACGCATTCGATATCCTTTCTGAAGTACATTTGCCACAGTTTCATCAAGCTTTTTATCATTCGTCTGCATCGAACTCACTGACTGGTGGATGTTTGGATCAAATACATCGCCTACAGCTCCATATTCTTCGAGACCTCTCTTCTGACATACGCCAAGAAGTTTGTCGTACATTGATTTAATCCCCTTGATCCATGCGTCATTTGTCCCGCCCGTGCCTGATCCATTCCCCGCCTCTCCAGCTTTGAGGGCTTCTCGGCAACTATCAAGCACTGGAATCAGTTCTTCAATGAGTGAACTTTCTGCAAATTTAATAAAGTCTTGTTTTGATTCTTCGTCTCGCTTTCGTGCGTTTATAAATTCTGCTTTTTCTCTCTGCCAGCCAGTAAGGTAATTCTGTTTATCATCGAGCGCAGTCTTGAGCTGAGTTCGAAGTTTCTTAATTTTATCCTGTGGTGTAAGACCTGACGCTGTTTCATCTTCTTCTATCTCGATATCGTCTGTCTGGTCGTTACTATCGTTCTGATTGTCTGTATGTAAGTCCGAAGCGAGATCGGCCTCTAGGTCTATATGTTCTTCTGAAGGTTCGTTTACGTTCTGATTATTCTGAGCATCTGTATTCTGATTTTTATCATCCTTCATGGCACGTATTTTATGTATTTATGTGGAAAAATCAAGGGGTGTAGATAATATGCACACACATATGGCCCCTTTTGGCCGTTTTGATGCATAGAATAAAACAAAACCGGCTTAAAGCCGGTTTTGTTTGAAGATCTGTACAATTGTTGACTATCGTTTTGACCACTGCGGAGCCTTTCGAGCTTTCTTGAGACCGAATTTTCGTCGTTCCTTAGCTCGTTGATCTCGAGTGAGCATTCCACCTTTCTTGAGAGTCGGTCGAAGTGATGCATCTAATTTGATCAAAGCTCGAGCAATAGCGTGTCGAACTGACTCTGCCTGAGAAGCTGTTCCTCCGCCCTTTACCACAACAGTGATATTAAACTTTGGTTCTTTTCCAGACGTATTGAGTGAAGCAAGCGCCATATCCTGAAGATCCTTTGTTGCGAAGTATGTCGCAAGATCTTTTCCGTTGATTGTGATAGACAACTTTGATGCATCCACAAGTCGTGCTCGTGCTGATGCTGTCTTTCGTCGTCCTACTGCTTCGGTGTATTTTGTCATGATAATAATTTATTAAAACGTATTAGTTCTTAACTGTTAATCCCTTAATCATTTCTGATCGAAGTTTGTTTTTTGGAAGCATTCCGTACACTGCTCGTTCAACTACTTCTTTAACTCCCCGTCGTTCGATCAAATCACCAAGCTTCTCCTTCTTCTGACCACCTGGGTATCCAGAATATGTGAGGTAGTACTTATCACTTTTTTTCTTTTCAGAAAAATCAAGAGCGCTTGCATTGATAACTTCAACTTGTACATTCGGAACAATATTTCGAGCGAATTCTGCTGTATCTTTACCGATCAAAATCTTCGCAACTTGTGATGCGATTCGTCCGAGCTTCTGATTTTTTGCGTCAATAACGTGTTTCATAAAATTTTGGATATTCGTATATTTAGATGAGTTCTACTGCAGCCATCTTACTTCCATCAGAAAGTCGTGGAGACAATTTTGTGAGTCGTGTATATCCTCCAGTTCGATCCTTGTACTTTGGAGCAATTTCTTTCACAAGCTTCTCAATAACATCATTATTAGCCATCTTTGCTGATACTACTCGTCGTGATGCAAGGGTTGCTACTCGTGCCTTTGTGATAAGTTTTTCGGCAAAAGACTTTACCTCTCGAGCTTTAGCATCTGTTGTAACAATCTTTCCTTGCACGAAAAGTTCTCGCGCCAAAGATCGAAGGAGTGCCTTTCGCTGATCTCGCTTTCGTCCTAGTTTTCGGTTTGCGTTGTGGTGTCTCATGCTAATTTTTTAATCGTGGTTTAATGTTTGAGCAATATACTATGCTTTGAATGATAAGCCAAGGTCTTGGATGCATTTCTTGATTTCATCAGCTCCTTTTGAGCCAAGTCCTTCAATATCGAGGATATCTTTCTCCTTCTTTCGAATAAGGCCACCAATGCTTCGGATATTAGCATTTACAAGTGCATTGATAGTTCGCTGTGAGAGGTCGAGAGTCTCAATTCGTGTCTTGAGTGCATCTTCCATAGCTTCTTTGTCTTCTCCTTCAGCTCCAGCTTCAGTCGCAAGGTGTGGAGTTGTGTGTTCTCCGTGCGCGATAACTTCTTCCTGGAAACCGATAATTGCCTTGAGCTGAGTGATCATGATTTCAATAGACTTTTCGAGTGAATGTCGAGGAGTTACTGTTCCGTCAGTCATGATATTGATTCGAAGCTTGTTGAAGTCTGTTCGATCTCCTACTCGCATCTGTTCTACATCGTAGTTTACTTGAAGGATTGGAGAAAAAGCGGCATCGAGCTGAATAGCACCAATTTCTACTCGTTCTTTTTGGAGAACTTCCTTTGGAACATATCCAATACCCTTTTCAATAGTCATCTCAATGTCGAGCTCAACGTCTTTGTCTGTAATAGACGCAATTGGAGCTTCTGGATTTGCAACAGTTACTTGACCCGGGAGCTTGATGTCACCGGCTGTTACATCCTTGATTCCTTTTACCTTGAGATTGATCACCTGTGCCTCATCTGTTGAGAGCTCAAATCGAATCTTCTTAATGTTGAGGATAATATTGATCACATCTTCCTTTATTCCCTTAAGAGTTGAAAATTCATGAGCAGCACCAGCGATTTTTACTGATGTCACCGCAGCCCCTGGAAGCGATGAAAGGATAATTCGTCGAAGCGAGTTACCAAGTGTATGACCATACCCTGGATATAGTCCGTCAATTTCGTATGAACCGAAAGTAGCACTCTCTTTCACAACCTTTGGCTTTGATGGAAGCATAATGTTTGTTTCTGACATATATATAAAATTATCCTAATTAAATTATGATCGCTTATAAAATTCGATTACAGCACCAAGGTCAAACAGTAATTCCTGTCCTTCAATCGTCGGAAGTCGGAGCATCGATACTGATTTCTTCTCAACATTCCAGTTAAGCCATGCTGGAGCATCAACAGTTTTGAGTTTTTCATCAAGATTTGGAACAAGTTTAGATTTGAGACTTCCTTCTCGTACAGAAATAACATCCCCCGCCTTAACAGCAAATGATGGGATAGTCACCTTCTTACCATTAACGAGTATATGCCCATGAGAAACCATTTGTCGTGCAAATCGTCGTGTTGATGCGAGAGTAGCTCGGTATACAACATTGTCGAGACGAGTTTCGAACTTTGTGAAAAGGTCAGTTACTGGGTTGCCACCTTTCTTATCAATAGCAGCTCGTACAGCATTCTTAAATTGTTTTTCAGAAAGACCATATGTGAGTCGAGCCTTCTGCTTCTCAATCATCTGCTTTCCGTATTCAGTTCGTGGACCTCCTTTCTTTTTTGAAGAACCTTCCTTTGCAGCTGCTCGAACTTTAAACTTCTGAGTCTGTGTCTTTTCGAATATTGGAGCACCGAGACGTCGGGCAATTTTGTATTTTGGACCTATTTTCATACTGATTAATTTAAATTATTTATATTCGTGATTACACTCGTCGTGGTTTCTTTGGTTTTGGACCGTTGTGTGGAACAGGTGTCGCATCTTTGATAGATGTGATAGCAATGCCCTTTGCAATGAAAGATCGAATTGCTGACTCTCGACCTGAACCTACCCCCTTCACAACTACATGGATCTCCTTCAAGCCCATAGCAAGTGCCTTGTCGGCAAGAGCTTCACCCACTTTTGCGGCTGCGAATGGAGTTCCCTTTTTTGCGCCCTTAAATCCGAGGTTTCCGGAAGATGCCCATGCGATAGAATTACCCTTTGTATCAGAAAGAGTCACAATTGTGTTGTTGTATGTAGACTGAACAGTCAAAATACCCTGATCAATTTTTCGCTTAGATGAAGAAGAACCAGACTTTGATTGTCCTTCTCCTGCTGCGCCCTGCTTTGTTACGATTCGTCTCTTACCCATTGTTCGTTCGGTTATTATTTATTATTTTTTAGCTTCCTTCTTTCGACCAGAGCCCATAGTCTTCTTCACTCCCTTGAGTGTTCGAGCATTGGTCTTTGTTCGCTGACCTCGAGCCGGAAGTCGTCGAGCGTGTCGAGAACCTCTGTATGACTTAATGTCTTTGAGTCGCTTGATGTTTCCTGAAACTTCTCGCTTGAGTTCAGCTTCGAGCTTGAAACCTTCGATGATAGTTCGGATTTTTGCCTCGACTTCAGCAGAAATATCTTTTGCTCGTGCACCAAAATCTACTTTTGCCTCTGTAAGAATTTTCTGAGCTCGTGATCGGCCAATACCGTAAATAGCGGTAAGTGCCATTTCGATTCGTTTGTTTTCTGGAATTGTAATACCTAAAATACGCATGGTGATTAGTGGATTTTTATATAAATTTAGCCTTGTTTTTGTTTATGTCGAACATTTGCTGGACATACAATGTACACTCGACCAGATCGTCGAACTACCTTGCATTTCACACAGATTTTTTTAACAGATGATTTTACTCGCATAAAAATTAAACAGCGTCAATTAGCCTACTATATTGTTAATAAAAAGTAAATAGCCAGATCCCCAGATTAGCCTCTTCGGATAATTCTGCCTCGGCCACCTTGCTTTACGTACTTATCTACCTCTACCTGAACTCGATCATGGATATCGACTCGGATCTTATTCTTCTTCATATTTCCGGCTAAATAAGCCAAAATCTGTTGAGTTTCACCCTTGTCGTTGATTTCCACCTTGAAGAGTGTGTCGGGAAGCTTTTCGAGCACCCGCCCTTCAACTGTGTACTTTTCTCCGTTTGTGTCATTCATGTGATTGAGATACTACTATGTTTATCGTTTAAATTCAACATGGATTTGCTCGAGATGCTTTGGGAGAGTGCGTACCCAGAATGGATTTATTGAGATTTCGGCTCGTGAGTGACTATTTGCATGGATCGCATTGAGGGCCGTTTGAATGTTTTTCCCCTGTATGTATCTCTTGATATTTTCTGGGTCGTATTTTGTGTATATTCGCCATGTCCCCTTTTCAATGACCGGATTCCCATTAACGATTGAGATATTTCCCGCTCCTCCAATAGAGTCCGCACCAAGAGAAGTGACATCTATATCTACAGTATCAGACATTTGCTCTCTTATCTTTGCTCGATATTTACTAATTAGTGCAGAGACTATCTGTGCCTGTTCGATACGATATGCAACTCCGGAAACAGTCACGGTGGTCGTTCCAGATCCTGAAGCTCCGGCGGTGTTTGTCACTTTTGTTTCAAGAGTTGAGGATGAGTATGCGGCAATAACACCAGGTTCGTCCTGTATTCCACGAAGAGAATCAGCGAAGAGACTGTTCGCGTACTGCAGTGCGGTAGTCTCAGCACTTTCCTCAGTTTTGTTAGAAAAAACAGGCTTCTTTTCTGTTGAGCCACCTGTGATCCCTCCCGACTTTACGTACAATTTAGTACCCCGTGTTGTTCCTGCGTAATTAGCGATTGTTAATTTTTGACCAGATGAAACATTGTAATTTGATCCTGCTTTTTCAGCCTCTACAGATACTTGAATAGTGCCGGGGATAATTTTGGTGCCAGACTTCTTATATCCAGGAACTGTTACGGCTGATTTTGTATAGTAGACAAGTCCTGACGCTGTCTTAAGTTTCGTTTTTATATTAAGTGTTTGAGCTGAAGTACTAAATTCGTTGTAGAAGGTAACTTTTCCTGACGATTTTTGCTGAATGGTTTGGTATGACGAGACTTTTGTGGATGTCGCATACGTATAATTGAGTGGAATTGCTATAGCACTTTGAATAGGAAGCTCCTCGACTTCAATATATGCCTGTTGCGACATGATTGAAACAGTTGCTTGAGGATTGATTGTCCAAACTATAATGCAGACAAATGCGATGATGAGTAAAACACCAATTAAATAAAACTTTACCTTCCCGATTCCTGGTGTATCGTCATCCATCATTGGGTGTGGGTCTGCCTGAGGCACTGAAGGCTCGTCAGGTGTTTGTTTTGTCGTGTTCTTTTTCGTAGCACGTTTTTTCTGCACTGGAATATCACGAATTTCACCCTTTTTATCCTTATCTATAGTTATGTCTGTAATTTTGTATGGCATGTATGTACTCTATTTTTCTTGAAGACGTGTTCCATTAAAAAGTGCGGTGATTGCAAATGTCGGATCCTTTGTTTCTTCGGTCGTATACACACAATACGGTGACATGTCAGCGGTCGAAAGTATTTTTACCTCAAAAGTAGACTCAGCAAATGCGAACTGATGATATCCTTCTTCAATAATTGCATGTTCAAAAATCCAAGCGACATCTTTTGGACTAAATAAATACACACGATGTGGGAGTGATGCACCTATTGAGGCCTGCGTAAGTGCTCCCGTGAAAGAGCTCAGCCAATTTTGCATAATTTTTAGAAGTGCAACTGCAACTTTATCTTTGAGTGATTGATCGATAGTCCCTTTTTCCAATAGTCCGATAAGCGATGTTGTCACCGACTCTTCAGCTCCCAATTCTTTTGAGAGTTCTTTGATTATTTCTCGTTTTCCAAATGGAAATGTTACTGATTCAGCGAGTATATTGTCTCGAGACACAAGCACCTCGGACACTTCTGATGTCACGTCGCATACAACATAGTTTCTCTCCTCGGGAAAAATGGATTGTATAGATGCATACGCAACAAACGACTGTGATTGCACGTGTATTTTCTTGATATGTGCTATAGAAAGAATAATGTCGCGCATCTGTCGGAGGGTTTCCTTGGGTGCGAAACTTCTAAAAACAGAGAGTTCAACTGTTCTCGCTTTTTTTCCAACGGGATTGTGAAGATGATAGCCATTGAGTTTTGCACCGAGAATTCTATTTTCAAGCACTACATTGTTTCGGCTATCGAACTCCGATGTTGCGGACATAAGAAGATTTGAAATGTATTGCTCAGATATTAACTCTGGCTCTTTATTCTCCTTTTTAGCAATAATCATTTCGCTCGAATACCAAGGAGTAGCCATCGCGGCCATTGCCTGTGTGATATGAATTTTGCCATGCACTTTTGTTAGTCTCGGAAGTGTCTCGTGTATTGTCTTTGTAACAAGAGCTCTAAGTTCGATGAGGATTCTTGCCTCAATATCCTTACGAGTTTTTGAGTGTGAGAACTTAAGCTCTTTTGTATCAAGAGAAAGGATTGTTGGAGCTGACTTACCATCTTTATATGCAACGATGCCTGACTTCACGACACCATTTCCAATATAAAGAACGAGTGAATGGATGCTCGACATGCATTCATTTTACCTTACGTTTTTATTCGAGTACAGCTTTTATTCGTCGTACGCCTTGAGATACAGCTTCTTCTTTCTGAATTTTGAATTTACCAAGTACACCTGTGTGTTCTACGTGTGGGCCTCCGCAATACTCTTTTGAGAATGCATGATCCATATCTGATCCGATGTAGTACACAGTAACTGTGTCACCGTATTTGTCAGCAAAAAAGTGAAGTGCGCCTGATTTTTCTGCCTCATCCTTTGGTAGCGAAACAACTTTTACAGGAAGATCTTTCTGTATTTGTTCGTTCACTATATCTTCGACTTTCTTTTTCTCCTCGTCAGTCATTTTCTGTGGGTGTGCAAAATCGAATCGAAGTCGTTCGGGAGTGATGTTGCTACCTTTCTGCTGGACGTGGTCGCCGAGCACTGTTCTCAAGGCCTGATGGAGCAAGTGTGTTGCTGTATGGTACTTCACAGACTTTTCTGATGTATCGCCGAGACCTCCCTTGAATTTTTGTTCTGATCCTTGTCGAGAAATGTCCTGGTGCTGTTTCATTTCTGCGTCAAAAGCTTCTCGGTCGATAGTAAACCCCTTTTCTTTTGCCATTTCTTCAGTGATTTCAACTGGAAACCCGTATGTAGAGAAAAGAATGAATGTATCCTTGCCTGAAATGACCTTATCCACTTTGCTAATCATCTTCTCAAATTCCTTTAAGCCGTCTTTAAGCGTGTTTCTAAACTTCTGCTCTTCTGCATCAATCGCGATCTTGATAGTTTCTTTTTGCTGACCCACATTTGCGTAGTGAGGAGCATAAAGATCCGTGACAGTATCTGCAATCCAAAACAGTGAGCCATGTTTCATCCCAAGTTTATCTGCCTGTCGTACCGCACGTCGAATAAGTCTTCGGAGGATGTATCCCTGGTCTGTATTTGATGGAACAACGCCGTCCGAAATAAGCATAACCGCAGATCGGGTGTGCTCTGCTATTATTCTTTTTGCTTTTAATGCACCTTCAATAGTTTTGTGTGATTCGGGAACAAATTCCTCAATCTTGTTCATGATTGGAGTAAAAATATCAGTACTAAAAATATCTGTTTTTCCTTGAAGTACCATCGCGATTCGCTCGAATCCTGATCCGGTGTCTACGTTTTTGTTTGCAAGCTTACTTACAATTTTACCGTTGTCCTTCTGGAATTCCATAAATACGTCGTTCCAAATTTCAACCACTTCCTGAGCTTCATCAGCCTTTAGGTATTCCTCTTTTGAAAGACCCTTGTTGTGTTTGCCTGTTACGTCATAGAACATTTCAGAGCAAGGTCCTGTTGGGCCGGTCCATCCATCTTTTCCATTTTTTACTGCGGGCCACCAGTTAGCATCAGCTCCGAGGAAATAGATTCGTTCTCCAGTAATTCCGTCTTTATCGAAACATGACTTCCACATGTTCGCAGACTCTTCGTCTCGCGGTGCGTTTTCGTCTCCTTCAAAACATGTGACATAGAGTCGATTTGGGTCGAGACCAAAACCTTCTTCTTTTGATGTGAGAAGCTCATAACTCCACTTGATAGCATCTTCTTTAAAGTAGTCTCCAAGTGACCAGTTTCCCATCATTTCGAAAAAAGTCGCATGAGTATTGTCGCCGATTTCATCAATATCGTTTGTTCGAACGCATTTCTGAAAGTTTGCCAGTCGCTTACCCTGTGGATGTGGATCACCCATGAGATATGGAACGAGGGGTTGCATACCCGCAGTGTTAAAAAGCACCGTAGGGTCGTTCTCAGGTACTAGTGGTGCACTTGGGATGATTGCATGACCTCGCTTCTCAAAGAATTTGAGGAATCGTGAGCGGATTTCAGATGATGTCATGTGTGGTGTCATATATTTGTTGCGAAATGAATATAGCACAAAGCACTTATTTTATCATTTTCTCTTTTTTCGCCAGCTTTTCAACTTCATCGAGCTCTTTTCTGATTGCCTTGAGTCCATCAATAAAGAACTGCGGGTCTGTTGTATCAATACCGATTGATTTAAATATATCTGCCGGACTCATACTTCCACCTGCTGATAGAAAGCTTTTAACTTTATCAATATATGTATGGTCCTGCTTATACTTTGCAAATAACGCTCGACTAATGAGTTGACCATATGCATACGAGTAAACGTAGAAGTAATATCTGAGGTGAGGAATTGTTAGAAAAACATATCCGTCATCTTCTGAAACAGAAGAATTTTTACCCAAAAATTTTTTGGTCATATCAGCATATACTCGTGCCATTTCTTCGCGAGTCATGTACCCTTTTTCTCGAATATGTGTGTGAAGTGCAAGTTCGTAGTTAAAAAATCCAATCTGTCTATAGATTGTAAACACGTCGTCCTCAATTTGAGCCATTCTCGCATATATTTGTTCACGAGGTGTAAGCTCTTTCTGTACTTCGTCGAACACAATAAATTCGAAGAACGTACTTGCCACTTCAGCGACAGAAATAACATAATCTTCATAAATTGGTGTTTGTGATTTTGAGAGTTCTGAATGTATAGCGTGCCCCATCTCATGTGCCAGCGTAGATACCGAGTTCATATCGTCAACGTAGTTCATGAAAATAACAGTCGGAATTCCTGTTCCTCCACTACAGTACGCGCCACCCCGCTTTCCCTTTTTAGGAAACATATCTATACGACCCTCTTTGAGCATTTTTTGTAGAAGGTCTGAATAATAGTCTCCAGCTTTCCGGAATGCCCTCGTGACTAATTCAACACCCATCTCGACAGGTATTTCTTTCTTCACTTCAGTTATTTCTACAGCACGGTCAGCCGGCGTCATTTTATCCAATTTCAAAAACTTTCGCTTCATTTCAAAAAACTTCTGTGTAGTCTTATGTTCACGATCCACCGCAGTGACTAGTGCGTCAACGGTTTTAAGATCATTTTGATATCCCAGAACTGTTGACTCGTATGGGTTTTTATAACTTCTAAGTTCATCCTCAATTTTCTTGTCAGTAATTACAGCGACCATTTCAGCTTCTGCGAGAAGACTGATTTCGCGCAGTTTCTTTGTTGCAATTACTTGTAGAGCACGTCTCTCTTTGGTCGGAAGTTTCTTTTGTCGCATCATTGCTTCTTCAAGAGGAACTTCCTTTCCCTTCCATTTGATTGTTGTCTGTCCAAGTAATTTCTTCTGTGCATCAATCCACATGTTGTGCGAAACCTGGTTCTTCAAATAGCAGATTTTTTCTTCCTTCTCGGTGAGTTGATACTTAGCATTTCTAAATATAAGTTCAAGTGCATATCTATAGGGTGCCAAGGCTTTTGATGCCAAATATGTTTTTTGTTTTTTGGCATCAATTTTGCCAATAGCTAGATTGAAAAAAATAACTCTGTTCGCAGCATTCACAAGCTGAGCGTAATACTTATTTTTAAGAGACTTTGCTTTATCGTTATCTGAATTCAAACTAAGCATTTGAGATAGGTACCAGACAGGTTTCCAAGATGCCGTCTGTACAGCAAGATACTCCCAATCTCGCAGCGCTTCTTTCAACGACTGCTCTGTTCTCGTAAAATCTTTCTTCTCGTATTTTGTAGCAAAACTCACATATGCCTTCTCTATTTTTTGTACATCTTCTTCGATTTTTTGATCATCAATAGATTTATATATATCAGTAAAATCCCAACTCGTCTTAAAATTAAAGGAAATTACCTTATTCTTTTTTGTATTTTTCTTTCCAGACATATGTGTAATTTTCGGCACTTATAATAGTTTCTTAATCTTTTTAAAATCCTTAAACATGACATCCTGCATACTGTGGGTATACAGCCCAACAGCAGGGTGATACAGGGGCAATACTTTCATAGTACCCCAGTCTGTTTTTATCTCAAAACACTGACCATGCGCCTCTGAGATTGCTGGAATGGGGTCAATTTTCCCATATCGATTCAAGATATATGCCATAGAAAAACGGCCGAGGGGGGCTACAACTTCCGGCATAAGTATTTCGATTTGCTTATCGAGAAAAGGTGCGTAGGCCTCAATTTCAGAAGGTTTTGGGTCTCTATTCTCTGGCGGTCGATCCTTAACAATATTTGCAATATATACGTCTTCACGCGGGATCTTAATTGACGAGAGCATCTTATCGAGGAGTTTGCCTGACGCCCCACAAAATGGCCGACCTGTGAGCGATTCGTTTTTGCCCGGAGCTTCACCAATAAAAAGAATCTTTGAAGCGAGACTGCCTTCACCGACGACAGGATATGTTTTGTTTTTTCGGCGGACAGTAGCGAGTTCTGTTTTAATTGCAAGAACGCCATCCAAGACTTTTGTCATAGCCTTGGCTCGCCTATCTTGCTCTTTAGCGTCTATGTTCTGTAGCCAGTTTTTGCTCATATGCCAATAATTGTTTCTTTTTCTCCGCACCTCCTCGGTTATAGTTCCCAATTGTACCATCACTTTTAATCACTCTATGGCACGGAATTTCTCTGTCGCAATTTTTAGCCATAAGTGAACCAACGGCACGAAATGCATTTGGAAATCCTGCCCTCATTGCGACTTCTCTGTATGTCATTGTTTTACCAAGTGGAATTTTTCTGACGACCGCATGCACTTTTCTTGCAAAGAGCGAATCAGACCCCGTTACCTTCGCGATACTACTTTTTCTTTGGTTTTGTCTTGGCATTCTCGAGGACATGTTTTTTGAAGATATTTCCCGCTGATTCTCGATATGTACAATATTCGCAGTTTTCTCCAATCGGCGGAATATTATTCGAATCAAGAACTTGTTTGATTTCCGCAAGAATAGCATCGACCCAGTCTGCATTTCCTTTATATGGAATAAGTCGAACGTTAAATTCGAGCTTTCCATCAAACGCCTCTCTGTCTTTTAGTCCATTTGCATACACAAAATATCCAGTATCTGAAACTTTAAATCCATTCTTTCGGAGAAGCCACTGGTAGATCTCCATTTGACGCTGATACTGTTTTTCCCATCCAGTATCCTCAAGCTTCTCAATTGTGCCGTCTTTTGCCGTCACTTTATAATCAATGACAATCAACTCGCCCTTTGGATTGACCCATACATCGTCGATTGCACCGCTAATTATCATGCCGGTATTCGGGTCGGGATACTGAACGCCTTCAAAATTTTCTCTCCATGAATCCATAAGCTTGTGTTGAAACGGAACAGCGTCAACACCGTACGTCTGCATTATTTTATGTGGAGTTTGAGAAATTCGATGAGCATCAAATTCTTTTTTTAATAAATGATCTATTGCAATGTTGAGTGTAAATGCGGGAGTGCGCGGACGCGATACGCCAAGTTTGTTATTGAGATAAAAACAACGAGGGCATTCAATATACAAATCTATTTTTGAACGCGAAAGTTTCCAGTTTACTCCCCCGTAGTTCCAACTCGCACTTCGTATTGGACTTTTCTTGTATACCATATTAGAGAATTACTTTGACTGGTTTGATAATTTCGGCAACTTCCTCGATAATTTCAGGAATCTTTGTTTCCGCAACACCAATTTCTTTCAAGGCTTCGATATTCTCGTAGACATTTTTACAAAGCACAATTCCTCTCTCAATCAATCGTTGCTTCTCGTTATGAGATAACGAAAGAATACATGTAATTGGATATAGCGACGTTTCGTCAATCATGTCTTGTAGGTTTCCAATTGTAGGATAGTTCCATGACACCATTTTGATACCCTTACACTCCGCATATGTAATTGCTGTTTCAGTGAATTTTGTATTTGTCACAAGCCATCCTTCACCGAACGGCATTTGCTGATTACCAAATTCGAACATATTGTCACGAAGGTCGTCATACCGAGCTTTCACGTACAAAATCACTTTCAGATCAGTCTTTGCATCATACTCGCTGTGATACTTTGCCTCGATCATTGTAAGCGCTCCATCTTTCCAGGCAACAACATCGATCTCATGAGGAACGCATGAACCCATAACCATCTGCCCGGTGACTGCATGATACCCCTTATGTTTCAAAATCTCTGCAAGATATTTTTCAAATGGAAATCCTGTCGGGCCAAGCTCCATGATTGATTTTCGGAGTGAATACTTTGCTGCTGCGACTTTCGACTTTTTCTTAAGCAATGCAAAGGCCTCATGATATACATCACGCGCCATGTAATAGTCCTGCTGGTGAGACTTTATTGTTTCTGTAATCTTATCAATAATATGAGTCGCGTGTTCAGGATTTGCTCCAGCCTTAATGAGCGAGTTGAGCAATTTGTCTGTATCAAATGGTTCAATACTTCCATCTGCCTTTTTGATAAGCATGTCTTTCATATTTATTCACCAAGTATAGCACCGCCTATGCACACATTGCCATCGTAAAACACTACAGACTGTCCGGGTGCTGGATAGCTCGGTTCATCAATCATACGAAGAGTATATGCTCCGTCCTTATGGCCAACCTTGCATCTCTTTCTCCTTTCTCTATATCGCATGCGACACTCTATTTCTTTGTCTTCAGGTGGTCTTGTGCCCGAAATCCAGTTTACCTGTACGAGGTTAAATTCTTTCTCAATTTTTGCCTCTTGAGACACTCCGGGTGCCATTAATACACCCGGAGAGACTGTGATAGTATTTTTCTCAATATCTTTACTCACAATATAATGTGGCACTTCTGTTGTAGTCTTCGTGAACAGAGTAAAACCATGTCGCTCACCGATAGTGTAGAGTACCGCACCTTCGTGTGAACCTATGATATTGCCACCTTCGTCAAGCACGTCACCTTTCTTTACCTCTATATACTCTTTTAGGAAATCCTTCATATCGAGATGTCCAATAAAACAGATCCCCTGGCTATCTTTCTTTGTTGCGACTGGTAAGTTGTAGGCTTCTGCAATTTTTCGAACCTCCTTCTTCTGCATTCCTCCAACGGGGAATCGTACGTTCTTAAGCTGTTTTCCTGTAATCGTCCAAAGGAAATACGTTTGATCCTTATCTTTGTCTTTGCTTTCTACCATAGTCACAATGTTTTTTTCATTCAAGTCTGATGCCCCGATCTCTTTTGTATCCGCGTAGTGACCTGTTGCAACAATGTCTGCACCCTTTTTCATTGCAAAGTCATAAAAACCTCCGAATTTTACATGTTTGTTGCACATGACATCGCCATTTGGCGTTCGTCCCTGCCTGTATTCTCGTATCAAATAGTCAACAACTTCTTTTTTGTATGTGTCTGTGAGATCGAGCGTAAGAAGTGGGATATCAAGATGTGCACACACACGCATTGCATCGCGACGTTCATCTTTCCATGTACATTCACCACTATCCGGTTGCCACACCTTGATGAAGACTCCCGTTACATCATATCCCTCATTTTTGAGTAATAACGCCGAAACAGACGAATCTACTCCGCCAGACATTCCTACGTATGCTTTTTTCTTTCCTACATCATTCATCACTTTATATACTTATTCTTCAATCTCACGTGCTCATCGTGCGTTTTTGCGTAATACATTTTTCCATTATCTCCGGTAAGAAAATAAAAATAGGGACTTTCATCAGGACTAAGCGATGCCATGAGCGCATCTTTGCCTGGATTAGAAATTGGTGTTGGAGGCAATCCTTTGTTTGTATACGAATTAAAAAGATCTTTAGAAGCAAGATCCGACTTCGTGAGTTTTGCACTACCTCTTCCTGTAACATACCGAAGTGTTGCGTCAACCTGAAGTGGCATGCCTTTATCAATTCTCTTCCACAAAATTCCTGCAACAAGACGTCTGTCCACCGCAGTATTTGCCTCTCCCTCAAGAATTGAAGCCATCTTAACAATATCTTCGTTTGAGCGGATAACTCCCATGACCTCAATTCCCCCTTCAGTTATTTCTATCTGCTCGGCAGAGTTTTTGTTAACTGATTTTACAACACCTTTCCAAACATTATCGAATTCAGACCTTGCTCTCTCAACTATGAGACCGGGCCATGCTTTTGGTGGGAAAAAATATGTTTCCGGGAAAATATATCCTTCGTGCTCTTTGAAAACTTTTTGCATGGCATCTTCATTATTGTGTGGAAACTTCGCCACAAAAATTGACGCTGTTTTCCTATAATCTGAGCCTTCGGGTAGTGTTACTTTCACAGGCGTATACCCAAATGATCCATGCATGAGCCGCCATGCCACTCGAAAAATATTTTGCCTCTTATCAAACTCGTAATAACCCATTTTTACTTTCTTCTCATCACCTGTCCACAACATGAGAGAACGAAGAATGCTGGGCGACGTCACGAGTCCCTTCGCGAATGCCTGCTTTGAAACGGTGTCCACATTGTCACCTGTCGATATATACACGAATGTTGGATTGTGTTTTGGCGGAAAAGCGATTGCGAGGAATATGAAAACAAATGCAATTACAACAAGCACTGCCAAAGTAATTGCTACGGTAATAAGTTTTCTGTAATTCATGATTGAAGTTATATTGGCAAATTGGCTGGCGGTTCTGATTTCTTTGCAGTAATTCGCGTAAGTGAAGGTGTGGTAGAAACAAGACCTGGGAAATGGTAAATAGTTGCCAGCTCCTCTGTATTCATCACAAAGTGATTCTTGCTGTATCCAAATGGAATGTACTCATCATAGAAGAATGCTCTATGTCTGTATCTATTGAATAGCCCCTTTTTTGATGCTTTAAGCTTTGCCCCCTCAGGATCCATCCACTTGTAGTTCGACCCCTTTGGTGCATCATCTGCGGCGAATCCGTTGAGGTGTGAAGCTCCGAATTGTCTAAACGAACCCGTAATTCCAGAAACAACAACCTGTCTGTATGCCTCCTTACGTGCAATATACATTGTTCGAATACCAACATCAAATGGAATCTTTGAAATAGAATTTTCAATTGCCTCCACCGTGTCTTTCTCCGATTTACTCAATTGCATCACATTTGGATTGAGTGGTTTCTCCTTATCAACCGCAATATCTCGCTTTAATCTTTTCTTAATATCTTCAGCCGCCTCTGCCTTCCAATCAACGAGAGTTTTTGGTTCTCCTGGCTTTGGTCGGTCCTTTACATGTGCGCGAATTACAATCTGAACCCAAATTTGCTCTCCTTTTCTTAGCGAACCGAGAAGTTCAATGATGGGTGTGATCGGATCAATTTTGAAATGCTCTTCGACGTCGCTTTTGTCGAGACCATAGTGTTGGTACGTCTTGATTGGAAGATGTGATGGTCCCGTTTTTTTAAACACACAACCCCAGTAGTCATATGCAACAGGATCAAATGGGACGTCATATGCATAGTCAGGCACCTCAACGATCTCAATACTTGGAAATTGCGCATACAACTGAGTCTCAATAAGATCTTTGAAACGAGAGCGCGTCCAGATGAAAAAACGAACAACCCCGTCAACAGAAGTCATTTCAAGTGAGAACCAAGGTCGTGTAGAACCGTCAGTATACACCTTGAGACCCGATGCCTCACCTCCAGATTGGTAGAGCGACGTGATGAATAGCTCCATTGCCAAAGGTGACTTCGTTATTTCACGCGGAAGTCTGAGTTCAAGGAGTGAGTACGATTGTCCCGCAAAAAACTTTGCTCGCGAATATTGTTTCCACTCGCTTTTTAGTTTATCCAAAAGAGCAAGCGGAATGACAATAAACAAAAAAACGAGTATTACTTGAAATACTATATTTATTACCGTTGATGATTCAGTAGCCAAAAAATCAAACACATCCATATTGTATCAAAAGTCTATAAAAGAAAAAACCGAGCGAGCTCGGTTTTTTCTTACTTAATATCCTCAATCAAATGATACTTCCCATCTTTGTCCTTCTTGAAAAACTTATTGTTCTGAAGGTTCACGAGAATTGTGTTTTCTTTTACGTATCGCTCCTTGAGTACCTTTTCGATAATAGCATCCTTCGGCATCGGGCCGTGCTTCTTGAGAACTGTCTTGATAACATCCTTCACTACTCCTGTAAGGTATCCCCATTCGGTAAGCGCATAGAGACCTCGACCGACAAGAACAAATCGCTTGTCTTTGATAAGTTCATTGTGAGTTGTCGCAACGTGAGCCTTTTTGTTGAAAAGCTTCTCAATCAATTTTGCAATATCTCGGAAGTGAATTGGTGAGCCATGCTTTCGCATTGCGAGGAATGCATAATCTCTGATTCCCTTTGTATGCACATTTTGTGAAGTAGCTTTACCCCATTCACCGAGCGGATTCTTGTCGATGTGTTTTGAAAGTCGCAACCATCTCTTCGCGATTTCTTCTGTTCGGTACTCTTGATTTACATCCTGAAGATTTTCAAGGAATGCTGAGATCATATCTGATTCTGGGATGAGTGTTTCATCAGAAAGATTCTTATATACCTTTCGAAGTGCTTCGTGAACTTTCTTTGAAAGATCAGAGTCAATGTGCCATCGATGATGGAATTCGTGGTCTTCTTTTTCCTTCTTGAATTGATCCCCAACAGTAAGGAGGAAATGAACGTGATTTTGAGTTGCCTTGTCTTTACCGAGATGAGAAAGAAGTTCCGCCTCATGGATAATACCACCAAGCGTTGCAATTGTAGTTCTAAGCTCATCGAAAATAGCTTTTTCCTGCTTATAGTGGAGAGATTTTCGAATATTGTTGATCGCAGCATTCTCAATTTGTCGAACTCGTTCTCGAGTGATTTTGTAGATTTCTCCGATTGATTCAAGTGTCATTCTCTCAGGAAGTTTGTCGAGCCCATATCGTTTTGTAAGCACAAGTCGAGACCGCTCCGGAAGCGCCTGAAGCAACTTCTTCGTAATGGCTTTTGGTTTAAATGTAAGTGATATTGACGACATGTTGCAAAATTTGTTCTTTCTTTTTATCACACTAGCGCTCCATCGTCAAGCGATGTCAAGCTTTTATGATTTTCTGTTGTAATTACTTAATTTTACTACCCCCTAACTACGAAATTCACTATCTTTCCTCGCACATAAATAGTCTTTATTACCTCCACTCCCTCTAGATATTTCTTCACATTCTCATTACTTTTTGCACTTGAGACAACATCTAATTCCTCCAAAGAATCTACTTCAATTGTAGCTCTTAATTTCCCATTTACTTGAACCGCAATATTGATTTTGTCTTCCAATATGAGTTTCCTGTTTGACTTCGGCCACCTTTCGAGATGAATACTCTTTTTGTATCCAAGATTTGCCCAGATTTCCTCTGAAACATGTGGAGCGAATGGCGCAACAATGAGCAAGAACAATTCATAGTCTTTCTTTAGAATTGCTGTCTCTTTCTCAAATCGATTCAAGAGAGTCATCATCGCAGACACCGCAGTATTGAATCCGAGCTTTTCGATATCAGCACTTACCTTTTCGATAGTCTTGTGAAGATCTGAAACAAGGCTTTTATATTCTGCTCCAACGGCTTTTTTATCTGTAGTCACTCTATTTTGCAAATTCCATACGCGTTCAACGAAGCGTCGAGGACCGATCATGCTCTCTGTATTCCATGCAACTGGCTGGTCGAAAGGACCCATAAACATTTCATAGAGCCTAAGTGTGTCTGCACCATACAGCTTCACTGCATCATCTGGATTAACGACATTTCCTTTTGATTTAGACATTTTTGCACCACCTTCGGCGAGAATGAGGCCGTGTGATGTTCGCTTAGCGTAAGGCTCGCTTGTTGGGACGAGTTTCTGATCAAAAAGGAATTTGTACCAGAATCGAGAATACAGGAGGTGAAGAGTTGTGTGTTCCATTCCCCCGTTATACCAGTTCACTGGCAACCATTTTTTTATTTTCTTTGGATCCGCGAATGCCTTTTTGTTTTTTGGATCAATATATCGGATGAAATACCAACTAGACCCTGCCCACTGAGGCATTGTGTCTGTTTCTCTCTTTGCAGGACCCTTACAGATAGGACACTTGGTATTTACCCACTTATCAATAAGTGCGAGAGGTGACTCACCTGTTTGTGTTGATTCATATTTTTTTACTTCAGGAAGCTTCACCGGAAGATCCTTCTCTGGAACTGGTACTTGTCCGTGAGTTGGGCAATGAATTACTGGGATTGGTTCACCCCAATATCGCTGTCGTGAAAATACCCAGTCTCGGAGTTTGTAATGTACAGAGGGATTTCCAATTTTATTCTCAACAAGATGTGTATTCATCTTTTTCATAGCCTCCTCTTGAAACATCCCATTCAAAAAACCAGAATTGATTCGCTTGCCATCACCGTTATACACGCCAACAAAATTTGCCGGTTTCTCAACTACTTCAACAATCGAAATACCATATTTTTTCGCAAATTCATTATCTCTCTCATCATGTCCTGGGACACCCATAACAGCTCCCGTTCCGTAGCCCCATAATACATAGTCAGCAACAAAAACTGGTATTTCTTGGTTAGTCACAGGATTGATACCAAATATGCCCTTGAGCATCACTCCTGTTTTTTCTTTTGCGGTATTTCCACGTTCAAATTCAGTTTTTTTCTTTGCAGATCCTATATATGAAATAACCTCTTCATAATTCGTGATGGTAGATTTCAATTCACCAACGAGGGGATGCTCAGGTGCAAGTACAAGAAAAGTAGCACCAAAAATTGTATCTACTCGCGTTGTCGCAACTCGAATTTTGCGACCTGTTTCTGTAAGTGCAAAATCTACTTCAGAATCAATACTCTTTCCAATCCAATTTCGTTGCTGAATTTTTATCTTCTCAAGATAATCAACATCATCCAAGTCTTTATCGAGTCGATCAGCATATTTTGTGATCGCAAGCATCCATTGATCCTTCTCTCGCTTTTCCACCGTAGTCCCACATCGATCGCATTCACCACCAACTACCTCTTCATTTGATAGACCCACTTTGCAAGACGGGCACCAATTCACTGTTGTATTTGCCTTGTATGAGAGACCTGCTTTGTAGAATTTGAGGAAAAGCCACTGAGTCCACTTATAGTATTCCGGATCTGTTGTATTTATTTCTCGTGACCAATCAAAAGAGATTCCAAGAGACTTAAGTTGTCTTCGGAATGTGTCTGTATTCTTCTTTGTCGTAATTTTCGGATGAATACCTGTCTTAATTGCATAGTTTTCTGCAGGAAGACCAAAAGCATCCCATCCAATTGGATAAAGTACGTTATAACCCTCTGCACGTCGCTTTCGGGCAAGGATATCGAGCGCAGCATAACTTCTCACATGTCCCGTATGAAGGCCTGTGCCTGACGGATATGGGAATTCAATCAATGTATAGAATTTCTTAGCCTTACTTGTGTCAGATGCTCTATACATCTTCTTTGCCTCCCAGAACTTCTGCCACTTCGGTTCGATTTTGAGGTGGTTGTAAGCTGGAGCCTTAGTTTGTTCTGAAACTTTTGTTTTAGCCACTATTTTTTTTACTGATTTTTTAGGAGCCTTTTTAGTTGCCTTCTTTTTCATAGATTATTTGATTATCTCATATTTAAAACTAGATTTTAAACTCAATGACATCCCCGTCCTTCACCACATACTCCTTCCCCTCAGTCCGCAGAAGACCTTGTTCTCTCGCTGCCGCATATGATCCGGCCCGCAGCAAATCTTCAGCAGCTACAATTTCAGCTCTGATAAATTTATCTTTAAAATCATTGTGAATAGCAGTTCCTGCCATAGGTGCACTCCAACCTCGTTTAATTGTCCAAGCACGTGTTTCTGTCTCTCCTGTAGTGAAATACGTAATAAGATCGAGGAGTTTGTACCCAGCCTTAATCATATTGTCGATTCCATCGTCTGAACTTCCGAGTTCTTTTCGGAAATCAGCTTTATCTTGTCCTTCAAAATCCTTGAGTTCGTGTTCGGTCTTTGCATCCACAATTGTCCATGTCGCGTTCTTTGATTTCAAAAAGTCGATCAATTTTGTGAATCGTGGATCGTTCGCTTCATCAAGATTTGTTCCGCCTGACTTCTTGTTGAGAATGTACATAAATGGTTTGTCTGTAAGGAGCTGAAGTCCCTTGATTGCAAATCTTTCTTCTTCGGTAAGTCCAATTTCTGATACAAGTTTTTCTTCTGTGAGAGCAGTTTTCACTTTCTGAAGTGTTGCTTGTTCAAAAACCGCAGTCTTTTCACCTCGCTTCGCATCTCGATCAACTGAATTGAGTCGTTTTTCGACAATCTGCAAGTCAGCAAGAATCAATTCGAGGTTGATGATGCCGATGTCTCGCACAGGATCGATTCCTCCTTCAACATGAATGATATCTCCATCTTCAAAAATACGAACCATTTCCGCAATCGCATCCACCTCTTTGATATGAGAAAGGAATTGGTTTCCAAGCCCCTGTCCTTCTGATGCGCCCTTCACGAGACCTGCAATATCCACGAATTCGATAACTGCTGGAAGAGATTTTACTGAAGCAGACATCTTCGCGAGCTGTTCAAGTCGAGTATCGGGAACAGGAACAATACCTACTGACGGATCGATAGTACAAAAAGGATAGTTCTCAGCGGGAACTGATTTCTTCGTAAGAGCATTAAAAAGTGTTGATTTGCCGACGTTTGGAAGGCCCACGATTCCGATTGAGAGTTTCATACTATCGCCCAATATTATTCTGATGTTGCTTCACTTCGACATTTCCTGTTGCCTGCATAAGTTGCTGAAGTTCTGCCTGGTGAGCCTTCATTGTTTTGATAGTTGCTTCCATTTCGCCCATTCCAGCTTTCTTTTTTGCATCGATCTCCTGAGCAATATCTTGGAAAAGCTGCGGATTCTTATCGATCATCGCGATGAACATATCTCTTTCCTTTTCAGGAAGATTTTTGAGTTTTGACTTGAGGAGGAGCTTGATTGCTCCTGTTTTTAGATTTGAAAAAATTGACATGCGACAACTCTAGCAAAAAAAGACACTATCCTCAACTAACGGAATCCTAGTCATTATTGTGATGTCGACTCAAAGGAAGTGTAAAGATAAAGGTTGCGCCCTTACCCTCTCCTTCAGACTCAGCCCAAATTTTACCGCCATGTTTCTCGATAATACTTTTTGACATAAACAGACCAATTCCCATACCTTCAGTATCAGCGTGCCGAGCATTTTGTGTTCGATAAAACTTCGAGAACACATTTTCAAGTTCAAGGGGTGAAATCCCAATACCACTATCTTTAATAGTGCATTCAATATCCTCTGATCGTCGTCGGAGCTTTATCGTAATAGTACCCCCTTCTGGAGTGTATATAAGTGCATTTTCGAAAAGAATCTGTAAAGCAAATTGTAATCGTGTTTTGTCGATAATCACTTCGGGGATTTTTGGTTCAATTTCGAGCGTCACATGAAGATTCTTGTGCGCTATTAAGTCCTCGTGAGTCTTATATAGATTTTCAATAATATTCTGAACTTTTCCGTAATTGAATCGATATAGATAGTCATCTGCATTGTCTCTCGCAACATCAATAACTGTATTTGTGAGTTCAAATAATCGCATACTTGCGAACTGTATTTGTTCAATAAGTTTGTTCTTCTGTTCTTTGTCTGTTGCATCACGGAGCTCTTCGGCAAGCCAACGGATATGCGTAAGCGGCGTTCTGAATTTATGACTAATATTGTTAATGAATTCATACTTAAGCGAATCCACACCTCTCATTTGCTTCCATACATACCATCCAATGAGTACCATCACCGCAGCAGACATAATAGGCATCACATATGGAGATGCGATTCCTAATGACACACCAACACGATCATTGAGCATGTTGGCGAGAATAATCATCAGACCGATGACAAATGTAAGAAAACCGTAAAGAAGTGCATTCTTTGCAACAACTTTGATATCCATGAGTTCATACTTTACGAGTCCATACGCAAGCGGAATTGTGTACAAACCAATCAATGCAGACGGAAGTGGATCTATCGGTAAACCAAACACGGTGAGGAATGAAAAAGAACCAATTCCATACCCCCACACGAATGCGATGAGAAAGTATATAATTCTTTTTTGTGTGATCAGGTCAACCTTAGAGTAATGTCTGATCAGTATCCACGTGAAGTAGCAAACTTCTGCAGCAAAAAAGAACACAAAGAGACCATAAAGTGGCCCAAGAGCATAGAAGCTAGGAAAATACAGAAATGGTCGCGACTCTAGTACATATCCGCCAGGAAATACGGCAAAAAAGATGACAAGGGCCGATGCACATATGTATCCCAATCTAATTCCCCATTTGTGCTGTCGCTGTAGATTGAATGTTGCCAATGCAAAGTGTGCTGTTGTACTTACCGTAAAAACATTGATGAGTGTAATGAAAAGAATATTTCTCGAAAGGGCCATGTCCATCTGCGATATGCCGAAAATGTACGCGGTCGCAAACGTGAGATAACAGAGATTTAAAATAAAAAAGAGTCTATGTGGCAATTGGCGAGGATTTCTTGCTAAAACAAATACCCCAAGCAAGAAACTAATAATTGCTGAGACACTGTATATAACATTATGAATAACTAGTTCAGAACTCACAGATGAATTATATATAACATCGGACAATTCTCCAATGTGGAAATGTCTGAATAACTCACTTATGTTTTCATCTTTTCTTCAGAATTTCTTCACATAATTTCCACGATGAAACAATCTCGCGAATCGAAACCTGTTGGGGAGTTCCCGAAATTAAATCTTCGAGCAAAAGATCATATGCGCCTCTTTTTCCTTTATCTACAGAGTTTGCATTAACAAATATCCTGAAGTTGCCGATGAAAGTAATAACAATACCCGATTTATTATGTCGAAGTCCTTTACCACCCGATATATATAAATTTGCCTTGAGCCAACTTTTACTTTTTGACTTAAGTTTTACCTTGAAGTATGTTTCGGTTGCCGTAGATCCAGTGTATCCCTCATATTGTGAAAACATAGGCGTCTCGTCTTTAGATACCGAGAGATTCTGAATTTCTTTCGATTTTGCTTTTGAATTACCTCCGTAAGTAATCGTACTTAGCAACATCTGAATGACATGATTTTGTCCCACATCTCGGAGGGCGCCAACTTTGTCATAAAAATCTAATCTATGCTCCACTCTTTTTGTCTCCTCAAGCATTGCATGTACTCCCACAATCTCTCTTCTACTCATTTTCTTCCCGTTAACAAATAGCTTATCAGCCTTGAGCAACTCTTCGAGCTCAATAATTGGCCACTTATATAAGTAATGATCAACAAGAACTATATGTTTTTGGTGAACATGCTTCGTAATATTGTTGAAAAGAGCTTTTGCGGATTTTTGGTCATATCCAAATGGCTTCTCAATTGCAAGGTAGCGATTCAGGAATCTCCTGCACGAAAATATTTCTTTCTTAACATTCTTGACAATATCAATGTGCAATTCTTGCGGAACAGCTAAATATGCAACAATTGAAATCTTTCCCGTTGGAAAAGTAGATTCTGCAACAGACCGAGTGTGTCGGTATATATTCCTATCCATCGGGTCTCCCGATATATAGATGATTTTTGTAAGAAAATTATCTAAATATATCTTGTCTCTTTTCGAAAATTTATTTTCTTCTTCAAGACGACTTCTCACAAACTCCCCATACGATTCGCTGGTATATGGTTTCCTCCCTATGCAAATCACTAAATGCTTCTCGAGTTTTTTCTGTTTATATAAAGAAAAAAGAGCGGGCATGATTTTGCCTAACGCCAAATCCCCCGTCGATCCAAAAAGTATAAAAGCTGTCTGTCGCTCGCTTGAACTACTGGTTGCTTGCTTGGCCATCAATGCTCATTGTAGACGATGCTGTAGATGACGCAACTTCAGGCGTTGACGATGCTGTTGAGCTAGCAGTGCTTGACGCAAATGGGTTCAAAAGAAGCACATTCACAATATCTGTACCAACAAGCTGTTCTGCTTCAATCGCGTTTTCTGCTTCAATGAGGAGCTTCTCAACACTAAAGAGTTGTATGAGTGCCTCTGCATATTTACTCTCGTCAAGGAATTGTTCTGCAACTTCAAATGTTGAACTTGCCTCAGCATATTTTGTTGAGAATGTTGAACTTGCCTCAGGTGTGATTGCAGTAATACGATCCTTTGTAAACGCAACAAGTGAAAACTTCAATTTAAGAGCCTTATACTTTTCTTCAGCCTGAGTTCGTGTATCTGCCGATGCTACCTGTTTCTCCTTGATGAGGATGATTGATTCTGTCGTTGTCGCGATTTCAGTCCGAATATCGGCAATGAGTTCGTCTATTTGTGTAATTGAACTCAAACTTGTTGTCGCTCGTTCGGTGATTTTGCCGAGAATAAGCTCATGAGCTCGGAGAGATGATTCAAAATCAAGAGCAATCTCTTGGGCTGAGTCGAGTTTATTCTGCGATACAAGCGCGGCTACACGATTCTTCACATCTGTAGCTCTTTTTGTAAGTTCATTTTTCAAAACTGTCTTGTTTTGATCAGTAAGTTTGCCACTTGCTGAGAGTTTCGCTGCTTCCTGAAGTCTTTTTTCTGTAGTTTCTACAGCAAACTTTGCCTTAGCCTCTGGTGTCAATGCAATGAACGATTTGAGTTCCTCATTTATATTGATCTTCATCGAATAGAGAGAATCGCCTGGAAGTGCATTTTCAGCAGCAAGAGAAACTCCTCCTGTCACCAAGAGAAGTGCTGCCGCTGCAAATCCCGGAACAAATTTTCGTTCAACAAATGTTGAAATAAAATTCATCCAAGGAGACTTGATTGCTGTTTTCTTTTTTGGAGCGACCGAAACCGCATCGATATTGGCAATAACCGCGAGTGTTCGCTCGAGGACATCGTTCTTTTCGTAGTCGCTCATCTGAATCAGATGTGCTTCATCTATGAATTTTTTAAATCGTGGTTCGCTCATTTTTTTATTCTCTTTTCAAGATATCTTGAAGTTGCTTAATGGCTCTATGAATCCTCACTGATATGGTGTTTTCTCTTTCGCCAGTCATGAGGGCAATTTCTTGGACACTTAGATCATCGACAAACCGAAGAGTAAGGAGATCTCTTTGTTCTGGCTCAAGGAGGTTGAGTGCCTCAATTACAATCTTGTGTTCCGCAACATCAAAGGCTTGTTTTTGAGACTTGCTGTCATCACTTGAGTCATACCCATCATCAATGAGCGCATCGAGAGAAATAGTCTTCCTTCGACGGTAACTATCGATAATAAGGTTTGTCGCCATTCTGAAGAGGAGGGCCTGTACGTTCTGGATTTCCTTCTCAACGACAAAGTATTCCCAAAGTCGAACAAAAGTATCCTGAACCACATCCTTTGCCTTCTCTCTGTCCGAAAGCTTGAAAAGTGCGTGTCTGAATATCTTGTCCGAATACTCCTTGTATATCGAGATAAAATACTCTTTTTGTGCAGAATTGTGTGCCTTTCTAGACATAGTTTATGACGGATACGCGGGGCGTATATTACATCACGTTAATTGATACTAACACAAGATCTCCCTCGGAGCCATTACCGGACGATGTACTTCCGGATAGTTTCCTCTGTCCCACCGACCTTTTTGCCCCTATTCAGGATGCCCTTAGGGTCAAAAATAAGCTTTATTCGAGCAAAGGCCTCATATATCTTGTCCCCATAAAAACCTTTAACGAAAGGAGTTCTAATGATGCCATCGCTGTGGTCGGCGCTCATATTGCCATGTAATCGCTTCACAAGCGTGATCACCTCTTTAGTGAATGAAATAATAGTCTCTACAGTGTTCTCTTTGCTAAAGTCGAATATAGGTATAATTCTCAATGACCCGTCACCAATGTGACCATGGAAGCCATACTCGATATTGTATACATCAAGAATTTTCTTTAGTTCAGGGACAAGAACATTGAAATTTTTGATCGGGGCGATGATATCTTCGATACACGGAACCGCATGATGCCCGGGCTTGTTGTAGTCTCTCATGACTGAAAAGCTTGATCGTCTGATTTTCCAAATTGAATCCTGAACATCTTTATCGGTCACGAAACTCACTCTCACAGGATGCTTCTTGAGACTTTGTTCACAATCATATGCGACAGCGTCAGTTTCTTCTTGTGTATTCTGACTAAACTGAGCGAGCACGACAAGTGTAGTTTGTGGGTCAAAAAATTGTTGCGAAACAACCGTCTCGTGTTCAAGAAGATTCTTTGCTCTATTGAATGTATTTTTATCAAATGTCTCAACACCTTCAGGATTGTGCTTCATGATGGTCTCGAGAATATATGGAAGCTCTTCAAATGAATCAACGGATATCACAAGTAGTCGCGTATATGTCGGCATTGGAACAAGTCTCAACACCGCCTTCGTGATAACACCGAGAGTTCCTTGTGCACCCACAAAAAGTTTTGTGAGATCAAACTTCCCATCTTGTTTTATACGCTCAAGTCTGTAGCCCGATGCAACTTTTGGAACCTCTCCGATAGCAACCTTTAACTCATTGATGACTGAATCATATACTGGCATCACTTCGTGTTCGAGAAGTTTTAGTTTTGTGAGAGAGCCGACACTAGTTTGCTCCATCACTCCTGTCTGAATAATTGTACCATCAGCAAGTACCACCTCAAGACCAAGAGCCTGATCAATTGTTGCGCCGTGTCGAACACTTTTCTCTCCTGATGCATTATTGCCAATCATTCCCCCAACTCCGCATGTATCTTTTGAAGATGTATATGAACCGAGTATCAAATTGTGCTTAAGCGATGCGGATTCAAGGTCTCGATACATCGCACCCATTTCTACCTCCGCAGTTTGTTGTTCTACATTCACGACGATCCGATTCATATATCGGGTCATATTGAGGATGATGTCTGTTGTGAGCGAGCCTCCACTCATACAAGTACCTCCCGCGCGGACAGAGACTATATAGTTTTTTTCGTTCGCAAGTTTGATTACTTTTTGAACATCAGAAGTATTTTTTGGATAGACAACAACTGTTGGATTTACAATAAATACACTCGCATCGCGTGAATGTGTTTTTAAATCGTCTCTGTCAGAAGAAATATCTCCTTCAAGGCCTAGCTGTTTAAGATCATCAATCATACTCCTTTATCATAACAAAAAATATTTTGTGTTGTCTGTAGAGTTGTTAGACACTTGATAAATACTTTTTACAGCTCAAAAGAATCTCCATCTATCTGAGCGCAGTCGACGAGTTCGATCTGCAAATCATGTGGCAAATCAATAAAAAGAGTGGTTGCAAGCTCGTCAATAGACTTTCCACCCCAAGATGTGCCATCAAAACCGGGTACGCCTGTAAGTAAAATAAGAATGTCTTTACGCTGTGTCTGATCGAGGTTTGTCCAATTCGTTATAGCGGCTTCGGCTTTTTTCATATCTGGGTCCTCGTATACAAGCATTCCTTCTGATCTTTCACTCATTGTGTTATGTGTTGAATCTTGACTAATAGCTTAATACTACTCCTGTATGACTGTTGTGGCAAAGAGGATGCTTGGCAACACTCAAATCAAAAACACCTCTTTCGAGGTGTTTTTGTAAAACTTTTACTTATACCACTGTACTTGCCACTGTTGCATCATTCTAATTTCGTCAGTTTGAGCAGTGATAATGGCATTTGCTAAGTCCTTAATCTCTTGATGCTTTGCATTCTTGAGAGCAGATTGTGCCATTTTTACAGCTCCTTCATGATGCATAACCATCTCAGAAATGAAAACTTTATCAAATTCATCACCCGTCTTCCCGGAAAGTCCTGCCATCATTCCATCCATTGAATTCTGCATTCTATTACCCTGCATCATCGAACCATTTGGCATTTGATGCATCATTCCATCAGATGTTACACCGAGGATCTGTGGGATTCTAGAATTAAATAATGTATACCCGATAGCGCAACCGACAATAAGTGAGATAATAATTGCCACTGTTTGATTGTTCATATGTTAGTTGGTTTAGATTAATAAAGTAAATTAGAGGACTTTATGGGGCTTTTGGATTCAGAACACCGCTCGCAAACAATTGCTGATAGAGTGTAATAGTTTTCCGGTATGTAAACTTACAATATAAAAATAGTCGGATGATTGGAGGAGAATGATAAATAAAAAATGAAATCGCAAAAATAATACTTACAAGTAAAAGTATTCCAGATACAGATGGGACTGCAGTTGAAAATACTTTCCATAAGTTTATGTGTTCAAAGACACCCATCTTACACAGTGTGTGTTCACCTATAACAAAAGGACAACCATGCATCGGTAACTCATGGTGGGTCATGCGTGCAATATTGAACATACCAACTAGCGTTATGCTTAGATAGCCAATAAAGGCCAGAGTGGCAAGAATTTTTATATTTTTATTGAATATTTGCATACTTGTTCAGTGATAAGTATAGCAAATTTGAGTGACTAAATCGAAAACTGGAGAAATATATGTTTACTTGGTGGTCCTAAGTATACATTATTCGAATACTTCACCCAGCTACGCATTTCACCCTTACAAATGCGGAACTTATCTCGATGTGCAGAAGTCTTCAATTGGTAACCTTTATTCTACTGGTTTGATCATTTCTTGGATGTAATCCATCTTCTCTTCGTACTTTCGCTCAGACATAGGCTTATTTGTGAGTTTATTCTCCTTATACATCTTCATTACTTCTGATAGGAAGTTTGCATCTTTATCTTGTACTGCTTTGAGCATGTCTTTCAGCTTCGCCAACCCTGAAACACAACCAAAGTACTCAAGATCGGCAATGTTCATAAAATATCCCTGAAAAGCTTCAAAAGCTTTTCGAGAGTCCTCATCAACAACTGTAGGTATGTTTTTTCTGTACATGCTTGTGTCAATTAGAGGCACGTTATATGTCACTACAACTGGAATAATATTTTTGCCCTTTAAAAAAGCCAACTCGGGGGCAGTTTCAATATCTAAAACCTTTTTGTTTATCTTAGTCACTGTATCCTGAATCAGCTTCTTTGTGATCTCTTTAGCTATAAGCTCCAAATCGCCTGTCTGGAGGGTCTTAAACGGAAATTGATATGCCTTAACCTCAACGAGGTAGGCATCATTACCATCAACAACAACCCAGTCGGTAAAAGCTTTCTCGGGTTTGGAATAAGTGATCTCAGGTCTTACAGCCTCTTCGCCATATATATCTTTAAGGACCTTGCCAACATACGGCTCAAACATCTGTTTTCCAAAAGCATCCCTGAAAGTTGTCTTTGGGATATTTGGACCAAGTTTTTCATTCATAAATAACTCATCGAACTGCCAGTATAAACCAGTAAACAGTGCCTGAATGTAGGTAGTAATACTTGGAACAATATATGTATTACCGCTTGTCTTGATCATTGGCTTAACCCATAGTGGGTTGAATCTGTTTTTTGTGTTCTTGGGATTCAAATCCTTGTTTTGTGCCTGATCTAAAGCTTTTAGCTCATCGATTGTACCTGCGTGAATTGCTAGATACTTTTGCATCAAATCATTGTTGACGACCTTATTGAAGTTAGGAGCCTCGCTTGCAAGATCCGCAATCGTTATGCTCGGATGAGTAAGAGCGAAAGCAAACAAGATAAGACCGACGTTTAAGTATTGCTCAATTGTGAGACCTGTCTTCTCAATAAATATCTCTCCGAGAGTCTTTTCATTAACAATCTTGATATCACTATTCTCTTCAAATAAGTAAATCGCACGTCCAAAGGCTTGTAGATCATTTGATTGAGAACGAAATTGTTCCTGCCACATCGCAACCATTATCGAGAGGATACTCCGACTTTCAATTGACCCAATTACAAGTGAATTGTTATAGACATTAAAAAGACCAAGAACGTTATCCTTTGATTTTATAGAATCGGACGCTGTCTTGTTGAAGTCGCTAATAATAAAAAGATTAGCAATATACTCGATCGCACTTTGATGGACGAAAAGTCCAATTATTTTATGTCTAATCAGCCCCTTTCCGAGTCGTTCCCATTGAGGGTGATCAATACCTACGTAAATCCTTCCCGAAATAATCCCAAGGTTTATCAGGGAATCTTTTTGATCAAAATCCCTAAGTGCACCTTTAAATTGTTCTTCGTTTATAAAGTTTTTACCGTTATCAGTATTCACCGTAATTGCTCCCAACCTCTCATTCAATTCGAGTACAAACGCTCCATCAGGTCTTCTCAGCATAGACTTTACAATTCAAACCGTTTCCAGTCTTTAAGGTCCGCATTGTATTTTGGACCAGCGAATACATACCAGCCAGCAGAACTTTCAGAGACAATTCCACCAACAAGTTTTTTATTTTTAGACACATACTTTTGTAGAGCATCAGACTTAGCGGATGTTTCTTTGCTAGTTCTTGTCATTCCTGATTTGGTGTCATAAATACCAATATCTCCATTTTTGAATTGAACGATGTAATCTGGATAGAATGATCGGTTGTACCCAGTGTCCGGGTCAGTATATGCGACGGCAAAGTAAGTTTCTTTTGCTTCGCCATTCTTATACCACCAAGTTACATCTTTAGATCCCATAAGTAACTTTTCAAAGCTAGATTCTTGAGACGACCGCTTTTTATTTAAAAGTGTTTTTGTTGTATCCAAAGCGAAAACAGTCGCACAGTTTGAAGCAGATACTAGTTCATAGTTCTCACCGAAGTAATCAACCTCTGGCACGTTCCATACTTTTTCTTTCTTTTGCTGTTTAGCTTGCTGTTCTTCTTTAGAAACCTCTTTGAATCGATTCTTTGCCGCTTCAATTATTTGTTTAAATATCTTTTGATTACTTACCGAACACACAACAATTCGCTGTATCTCTATGCGACTCACTTTTTCATATCCTAGGACCTTATCAAACCAATCATATATTGCTTGCTGGATTTTTGTGTGTGAACGAACAGGTGCATATGGTAATGACGTAGCTTTTGCAAATATCTCATAGCTTCGCTTGATCTCATCAGGTGATACACCGAAAGTTGCTTTACCTAGACCAAATATTTCTTTCTTAACTTGTTCATCAAGGTTTTCAATTATCGCATCAGAGATAATTGTCTTTGTTAGTTCTTGAGGAAGTAACTCTAGTTTTTCATCAGCTTTTCCTTTTGCAACTTTGGCAGAATCGCTAGACTTTATTCCAAAGTATTTATTAGCCTCATCGATGAATAGTTTTCTGAAGGAAAGTGTCAGATCGCCAAAGTCTATTCGGCGTAGGTACATAGAAGGAAGATTAATGTCTTTGTATAGAGCACTTCTTATAGCTCTGTGAATCTTGAAGTAGTTTTCACTTGTGCCGTCCTGTGCAACAGAAACACGGTCAATGTTTGTGTAGACATATGCTTGGTTGAGAATGTCGCTGTCATAATGTTTAGCCTCAGGCATACGCATGATACGACCAATAGTTTGGATCTCGAACTGCTCAACTTTAATATCACGGAACATCACAAGTATCTGAGCACGTGGACAATCCCAACCGAGAGCAATAGCTTGTTTGAATATCAAAACTTCTACTTCTGAGTCAATCTTTTCAATACCATCAACATTATCTTTTCTTTCAGAAAGCCAAACAGCCAGTTTACCGTTTGCAACAGTAATACCGTACTTATCTTTCAAAAGGGTTTCTACCTCCTCGAGCTTTGATTTGTCCAAAGCACTGGTAGATTGTGATTCACTTGGCAATTGGATCAAAAGTAGTGGATTTACGTCCGTTTCCTCGGCTCTGTAAGCCTCTACGAGCTGTTTACGCTTGATTATTGAGGCATCTATGATTACTTCGTCGGCAGTGTTTTGAAAATCGCTATATTTTGAGATTGCCTCGTTAATGATCGGAAATGTCTTGATCATTCCTTCATTAACAACATCTTCGAACTTAACAGAGATAAACGCTGCATCTTCAGCTTCAAGTTCTTCAGGTGTTGGAATGATTGCTGGTGTAGCAGAAACCTCAATGATGAGTTTTGGTCCAATAACACTCTGGACCAATTCCTGTGATTTCTTAGACCAATAGTGGTAGTGACTTTCATCTACTACCAAGATGATCTCTAGTCCCGCTTCTTTGCTTGCAGCGACAAGACTTGGAAGGCTTCGGTCCGTTTCAGTATCTTGCATGAGAGTGTTTATAAACTCTCCAGTTGTTTTATCCTGTTTTGTAAGACTCTCCCAGTTTACAAACACAACCTGATTTTCTTCAAACTGAGTATCTGTTACTTCATCCAAAAGAGAAAAAGCGTAGCGAGAGTCTGTAAGATATCCTGCTAGTTTTTCCTTGCTTTGGTTATGTAGGTTGTTGCTCGATATCCAAAGGTAAACATATTTATTCGGTAACTCAGCTTTTGCCATCTGAGACAAGAACTCTGCCATCATTATTGTTTTACCTGATCCTGTTGGTGCTTTGAAAACGGCATTTCGAATACCATTCTTGGTTAATAGACCAAGTGACTTGGTGTAGAGTTTTTGTACCGCATTTATTTGATAGGTTTTTAGTTTCATATTTTTATATAAATAGTTTACGGTACACTTCTAATATTGACTCAGGGATAGCACAAAGCTTATGCCTTACCTCCAAGTCTACAAAGTCAGACTCGTAGGTATCATTCGAGAGTGAGAATACATAGAGTCGAGCAGGTAACTTTAGCTTATCTATTTTCTCTTTAAACTCTTCGATACTGTCGAGGTCAAAGATTATTCCTGTCGAAACTTTACCGTTGCTGTATATCTTATAGTCTTTGTTGTCGTACTTCTTAGTAAAAGCATTCTCACGCACACAAATCATCTCTACTGATCGTCGAACCAGTTCACGTCGAGTGTCATCAGATACATCATTCTTTTTTACAAATGATGTTTTAAAGTACCTAAGGTTTGCGGATGTTGTTTTTGAACCGACACTTTGAATAATTGATTCCTTTATTCTTGGATATGTAATGTTTCTCGCTATGCCACCCTCATTGTTTGTAACAATAATAAATTGTCTAGAACCATCGTCATTTTTGTTGAGTTCGAGTACCGCCTGAGCTGTGGTTCCACTACCTGCAAAAAAGTCTAAGACAACAGCTTTTTTATTTCCAGAAGCACTAATAATACGCTTGATAAGCTCAAGTGGTTTTTTCCCATTTTTGAAACTTATTCCACCTTCTGCTTCAAGACCTGTAGTTTTTATATCGGTCCACAAATCACCGGGGTGAGTAGACAAGTAGGTATCAGCAAACAATATCTGAACCCGAGGTCGTTTTACATCGTCTGTGTAGTCTGATTTTACAATATAAACCACTCTATCTCTTTTTGAGATTACAGAAAATACTTTTTGTTTTATTTTTTTACGTTTTACATCAGCAAGAGTTTTTACTGAGTCACCAGCCGCAGTACGGCATATCCTCCATGCATTTTCAAAACACCAACTTTTCTTTTCTTTCTCATTTTTTACACCAGCTTCTTTAAGTTCAGATGCTAAGGACTTTAGAGTAACTTTAGATAAAATTGAATCGATAGTTTTGATATCGTTTTCATCAACTTCATCCTTATCAGATATCTCATCAATAGTAGAACGATCTTCTTTTGTGAAGTTGTCTATATAAATATTGTATTCGTTATCCCAAGCTTCTTTGGCTATTTGTTTGAAAAATAAGTTCTTCACTCCCGATGGCTTTGCAATAACCAAGTATTCTTTATATTTAGGTATGCTTCCTGATTTTTTTATTGAGGACATTTTTAATCCTGATGCTTCGCTCATTTTGACAACTATGGTCTTAACCTTTTCTTGAAACACTTCGTCGAGGAGCATTTTGAGCTGAGCATATTCATTATCGTCTATGGATACAGCTAAATAACCCTCTTTACTCAAAAGGTTTTTTGCTAGGATTAAACGCTTATTGATGAATGATAGCCACTTACTGTGCCTAAATCGATCTTCTTTATCTACATAACTATCGTTATACATGAAGTCCTTACTACCCGTGTTGTATGGCGGATCAATATAAATAACATCAATCTTTCTCTGGTGGGTATAGTTTAGAACTGAGAGTGCGTGATAGTTGTCACCCTCGATCATAAGGTTAGTTATTCCATCTACATTCTTCTCAATTACCATCCCTTGATCTTGATCAAGAACAGGAAGCTCCTTTTTGCACTGTTCAACAACGTGTTCTATTTTTTCATCCCACACTAAGCCGTAACGTTTTCTTTTCCTTAATTGCTTAATGATATCAATAAGCTCGTCTTGTGAGCATTCAGTAAGTCTCTTTTTATTTGTTGGAGGATTATTTTGCATGGGTTTTTGTTGATTTTAGAAAGCGATCAAGTTCGACCTTTGAGACTCGATACTCTTTGCCAAACTTGTGTGCAACAAGTTTGCCCGATTTGATATATCGGTAGATCGTCATTACATTCATCTTCAGCATTTCTGCCAATTCGACTGTAGTGTAAAAATCGTTCTCGGCTTTCATATACGTGCTTTTAGTATACTTTACTTTGATTGACTTTGCCAATTAACTTTAAGCTCAGTTTATGCTATATTTCTTATGTTCACCCACAATAGTTTTTATTCCTCAAACTCTGCACACACGAGGCATTTTTGGTTTGATTTGCGGATACTGACGGGTAGTTAAGCTGCCACAAATCAGACCGCCTTTGTGCGATTTGAGGAATAGTGGGTGAACCAGTTTGGCTACCCATCTGTATAAAGTCACTACATTTAGGTCCTACTGATTATTAATAGCGTTCACCTATAGTAATCATGAAGAAGTATTACGGCGTTTTAATCGCCCTGTTGCCATTTATTACTGGCACATACAAAAGTCTGGACAACTGGTCCAGCTCTGAAGCTGTTGGGTACAATGTATTCAATCTAGCCCTGATCGGTTTCGGTATTTATTATTTCGCAAAGCACTGGTCTGAAAAGAAAGAATCCCTCGAGCTTGCTCAATACGACATTGCAGTATTCAAGGCATCTGCCTACATCAAGGAGCTTTCAGAAGACACCAAGGAAAATGCAACAGTTAAGCGAGTTGCCATAAACGAGATCGGAAACCTCGTGGACCTGTTCAGAAAAAACAGGAGCAAGAGCTGGAAGAGTCAGAAAGAGATTAATGAGGTTACCGAATCGTTAAATGACCTCGTAGAGAGCAACAAGGAGCTTGTAAAACAGTCTCGGAATCTCAATATCTAGCCAGTTCATTTTCGTGAACAAATCCCTGTTATTTCCCTGTATTATCAGGGAATACCATAAAATGACCTGCCGCTGTTATTCCGCTGTATTATCAGCGGAGGCGTAGCTGTTTTTTAGCAGTATTAACTGCTATGGACTAGTGTTTTTCTAGCGTTATTAAACGCTACTAAGGGGGTTTATAAGCAACCCTCAATTTGCTACATTTGAGTCATGGGAGGAACAAAACCATATGGACCAAGATTCACGATTTTGGATAAAGCAAAACTTCTTGATAACAAGAAAGCCAGACCTGTTGATCGGTCAGATAGGGCTTTTATTGATAATGGAAACCTCGAGGTGTTTTGGTCCATTAGCTCATTACGCAAAGGATTCATTAAAAAGACTGAGGATATCAGGAAAATACTTGGTATCGAGGTTCTTGATCCTAAAGATGACATTTTAATAACAAAACTTGGTTACAAAGGCTCTATATTTGTTCCAAAAAGCCTCTACATTGGGGTGAACTCCTTATTTCTGAGTAATGAGCCTAAGATTGCAGAAAGTCTTCGGAAATTGATTTATTCGAACATTCTCATGTCTTTTAACTGGTCCTACAATTTCTACCCTTTTGTTGAGTACTACATTTTGTATGGAAAAAAGCCCTCTCAAGCGATACAACCTAATCCCAAGCAGTTTCAGTTAATCATGAAATATCATAAGGAGCTTGGCAGAAACACCTACACAAAATCAGATATCGCTTTTTTGAAACAACAAGCTGTAATTGAAAGAATAGATCGTCCAAAGCGACTCAGAGAAATTGAAACTATTGCTTTGGCAATAGATAAACTGCCTAAACTTAAAAATACTGACCGTCGATCAAAAAACCTAAACTTAAAAACTATTGCTTTTAAGGCTTTTGAAAAAATACCTACGGGCACAGAACTCAACCAAGTGAGACAACTTATTAAGAAAAACTTGTATGAAATAGTTGAAGAATATCAAGATGATGCTGATCTCACACCAAAACAAGAAAGTGAGTTCCTTTCAAACATGCAAAAGCTCTATAATGAGTATCTAAAACTTGTCCCCAAGGATTGATACTTTTCTTACAATTAAATCCCGAACTATCAAACACTAAACCTTATACTCGACATTGAGATAAGGTTTTTCTTTATCTCACAATTACTGGGAAGTAAAAAAGACGTATCAATTTCCTCCCAGTAGTTGATATGTCTTTTTTGCTAAAGAGACACGGGAACAATATTCGGGTAACGGCAACCTATAAGGCCGCCCTGATGATCATAAAAACAGAAGAACAATCACATTGTTATAGGTTGAGGTCGTGAGCAGACAAGGCGACCAAAGACTAAAGAGTAATGAGCGTCTGTGGTTAATAATCAACCACCACGGACATCGCTAATAAACCTCATTATAAAAGGCAAACCAGCTCCGTTGTACGTAAGAAACTATGGTTGAGATAAATGCGAATAATATCTCAATTTTCGATTCGGATTCACGCTGTGGCTCCATACCGAAATAGTAAATCAATGTGGTTAGCCTAGCTTTTTAAAAGCATGGGCTTGTTCTTCTGTTCACCACCCGAAATAGCAAGATCAACTATTTCTATGCTTACAAGTCCAGAAAACAAGAAACTCGAAAAAAGTAGCTCGAAAGAGTTCGAAATCGAGCAAAAGACCCCAGCGACCTCGCAGTCGGCTGTTTTCTTGGATGATAATAAAAAAACTTTGCAGCAAGAAGATGCTTTAGTTAATAACCTAGCTTTATATTTTGTGTCATTAGCACGAAAGCTGAATCAACCGAAGCAATAGTTGAAACCTTACTTTTATTACATGCCTAAGCAAGCTAACATCAAACTATGAAATACTCACGAAAAAAAGATGAAATTGATATTAGAAAACGTGCACTGATTTATGTTCGTGTTTCAACTGACAAGCAAGCCGATAAAGGGATTGCGATACCTACCCAGCTCGATGAGTGCAGGAAAAAGGTACAAGGGCTAGGGTTAATCTGTGATGAGGAAAATGATGTTTATCGTGATGAAGGTCTGACAGGTACAGAAATGTCGAAGCGAGTTGCACTTCTTGCAATGCTTAATCGCTGCAAACAGGACAAGGGTGTGAAAGTTGTCGTAACTTACGAACTCAGCCGTCTTTCTCGTAGCCAATATGATAGTGCATATATCCGTAGTGAGCTTCGTAAAAGGAACATATCTATTGTTTCCGCGACTGAACATATAACGGATGATCCTATGGGTGACGCTATGGCTGGTATGTTGTCAGTAGTCAATCAGTTGTCGTCCGCTCAAACTGCTCAACGAGCATCAGACAACATGATGAACAAGGCGGTTCGAGGAGACTTTCCGGGTAAAGCCCCATTTGGATACGTTAATAAGCAAGAAAAGACTACAACTGGTCGTGTACGTGCTTGGATTGAAATACATCCAGAAACATCCCCTTGGGTAGTTAAAGCTTTTGAATACTATGCATCAGGATCATATTCATTGGATGAACTGGTTAAGAAGCTCAAGGAGGAAGGTTTTCCAGAGGATAAGCTTCGAGGGAAAAGGATATCGAAAGGTTTTTTGGCAAAGTTATTTACTAATAGCTTTTTTATTGGCGAGATTAATTGGGCTAATCACACAGGTAAAGGTAACCATGATCTATTCTTAGACAGTGCTTTGTTCTTACAGGTCCAACAAATGCTTGAAATCAAAAACAAAGGTGCAAGCAGGACCAGAAAGTATAAGTCATTTACCAAGGATATTTGTTTTTGTGGCGAGTGCGGAAGTCATATGACACTTGAAAAGCATACAACAACCTCTGGAAACAACGTCACCTATCTGAGATGCATTAAAGCTAAGCAAGGAAAAAGAGTTGAATGTTCTCAAAGCTACGGTCACTTGGACAATTATGTCGATCAGATGAGTCAGATCATAAAGAATGTGAAAATCCCTAAGCGAATCGTTGACAAGGTGAAGCTTAAGATTAAAGACCTGTTTGCTGATGAGGACGAGCTAAACCAAGCTACGAATGCTGACATTCAAAAACGTCTTGAAAAGCTTAGAATCAAAAAGAAGAATATCGTTCACTTGCTTCTAGAAAAAGAGAACCCCACAGAAAGCGACAAATCAATTTTTGAAGAAACTCGTAGAGAAATTGATATCGAAGAAGTTCATCTTGTGTCTGAGTTGGAAAAATCCCAATACAGAATGGCGAACATGATGAAGCTTGTTGATCTTGCCTTGTCATTAGCTACAAATGCCTACACAGCGTTCCAAAAGACAAAGGACGACGAACTTCGAGGACTTCTCACACGAACCTTGTTTAAGAGAATCGAAATCAAAGACAAGAAAATAGCCCAGTTCGAGCTTAACGCTCCACTGGACTATCTTCTTGAAGTTTCTTCACCCTCTTCGTTCGAACAAGGTGATGTTTGTGGACCCTGGGAGATTCGAACTCCCGACCTCCTCAGTGCAAATGAGGCGCTCTACCAACTAAGCTAAGGGCCCAATGTTCGCCATACTACAATAATCCCTTTAAAAAATCAAAGAAAGAATACAGAAAATGCGAGGTTTACGTATTGAGTATGCAACAAAAAAACCGCCGTGCATCCACGGCGGCACACATACAATGCATGCATCTGTTGAGACTTTGTAGCCTCAGGGAAACAGAACAGACTGCCAACCGATGGTCGAGCAGATCTTTACAAATGAGGCTCATGTATTGCGTAGCGAACCCAGCCCGGGCGCCCCACTCGAAGACTCCGATGCATTGTATGTGTATCCGTACTACTCACCCAATCTAATTATACTTGTGCCCCGAAGACTGTAAAATCAATCAATTATATATCTCAAATACTCCTGGGGTGAAATACCGGAATTCTTGAGCGCTGCTTCCGCGACTGATTCAGGATATGCTTTGACGACAGTATTTACCTCAAGGAGGTATACTCCTTTTTTCGGATGAACGACAAAATCAAATGTCCCGTGATTAATACTTAAATCAGTCATCACATGATGAATAGCATCCGATATTATTTTCTTATCTTTGCCAGAAACACCTTTGGCGATGTGATAATAACGACTACCAGATAGTTTCGATGCATAGTCGTGGTGGTGAGTATCTTTTATACCGAGTTCTTTTTTGAAATTACTATCTTTATATTCGCCTATCTCGATTGGAATAGTTGTGTAAATAGGAATACCTCGGAAATCTCGGAGAGCCACGACCGAGATTTCTTTTCCTGAAATATACTGCTCTATGAGAATTGTATTATCAAAAAGTCTTGCTTCGGCAATTGCTGATGGAAGATCGACAATGCTTCGAGCGACTGTTACTCCAATACTTGTTCCTGAGTGCGCAGGCTTCACCACGAGAGGAAATCCGAGCCCTCGAGCAATTTCACCTAACTCCTTGTCAGAAAGATCTCGCTCTATAGTAATGCCTTGTGGTGTTTTGATACCGTTCTTTTCAAAATATTCTTTTGCGAGGTGCTTCTGACCAAGAACTGCATGTGCGTACTGTGGCGCGACGTTCACTATGGTGTGTGAGGCGGTACGAAGAAGATGGAGAATGTCATGAGCTTCGTCAATTGAACTTAGAAGCGCAGAAATTACTTTATCAACATCGAGGACTGCTTTGTGTGGATCAACAGGAGCGCCGTTCTTGTGCCAAACACCATCTTTGTCTACATAGATATCGATTGGAGTTACTTTTCTTTTTCGACTCACACTTTCACCAATCCAAATATCTTCATTGCGGAGAAGTTTTAAAATATGTGCACCGAGAGACATAGAAATCTCATGCTCATGAGACTTTCCTCCTCTGATCACCGCAATTTTGAGAGAATGCATGACAAAAGTATATCATGTTGTATTTCAGTGAGTTTAAATGTGACTGTGGAGATTATTTACATAATCTTTCTTTTTGCTCGATGATACTTAATTGCAAATCTATGTGTCTCAGCGTTTAGATTCATACAGTCTTTTACAATCGATTCTTGGCTAATTCCTTTCAAACCCTTTGCCGGAAGACCGAGAACTGCTTTTGCTTTGTGTTTATCATCCTTGATCACAGCGGCAATTGGGATAATAAGACCTGATTCTCGGACAACACTATGTGCAGCTTCAAGCTGGATTGCTCCACCATCTACGATGATCAAATCCGGATATTTCCACTCAGGATGAGCCATTCGTCGCAGTAGCACTTCTCGAAGAGCCTTGCCATCATCTGCGCTTTGCTGACCGCGAATTTTGAACTTTCTATAACCAGCTTTATTGTACTGACCATTTTCCATAACTGTCATTACTCCCACCATATCTTTGCCACCAAAATGCGCAATGTCGTAACTCTCGATTCGAAGATCTGTATCGAGATTGTTATCTTTCTTGATAAGTGAAATATCGTTGATATGAAGAAGTCCGGCCATCGTTCTCTTCACCTCGTTTGCTTTCTCGAACTTTAACTCTTTAGCATACGACATCATTTCTTTTTTAAGCTGATTGACGAGATCCTTCTTTTTTCCCCTAAAGAAAAGTTCGAGATGTTTTATAAGATGAGCATATTGTTTCTTGTCGACAGATCCATCGCAGACGCCCGGACAAAGACCGATTGTGCGATTGAAGCAAGGCTTGCATGTGGCACCGCATGGCTCGCAAATGTCTCGGTATGGGAAAATTCTTCGGATGAGCTTCATTGCTTCTCGCAACTCACTTCCGTTAGGATACGGACCGAAAGTATTTTTTATTTTTATATTTGCGAACTCAGCACCTTTCTCTAAGTCGCGCCCCCTCACCACTAGCACTCGTGGAAAATCTTCTTTTGTAATTACGACGTAGTTAAAACTCTTATTATCCTTTTCTTTTGTATTGTACTTAGGAAAATATTTCTTGATGAGCTCAGACTCTTTGATAAAAGCCTCGAGCACAGAATCTGTCTCGACATAATCAACGCTGGTCGCAAGCGCAAGCATGTCCACAAGGAGTCGGCCTCGTGTTTTGATGAGATCATCACTGAAATAACTTCTCACTCGATCACGGAGACTTGTTGCTTTTCCAATATACAAAACATCTTTTCCTTTTTTGAAAAAGTAAACGCCTGGTTTGTCAGGGAGTTTGAGTTTGAGTAACTTTTTAAGCTCCATATCACTAGTATATACCGCGTAACGTTTTATCTCTTCTTAAGAACCTTTGCGAGATACTCACCTGTAAGACTCTTGGGATTGTTCGCGACTTCCTCTGGAGTTCCTTTTGCAACAATCTTTCCACCCTTATCACCACCATCTGGTCCGATATCGATGACATAGTCCGCACACTTAATCACATCCATGTTGTGTTCAATTACTACAACTGTATTTCCCGCTCGCACGAGTCGCTGGATAATTTCGATAAGTTTCTTCACGTCATCATAATGAAGACCTACAGTAGGTTCATCGAGAAGATAAATAGATTTTTGAACATGCGTTCGATATAGCTCGGCTGATACCTTCACTCGCTGAGCCTCTCCTCCTGAAAGTGTTGTTGCTGACTGTCCAAGTTCAAGATATCCGAGACCTACTTCCTGGAGTGTGATAAGTCGGTCGTAAATTGATGGAACATCCTCGAAGAATGCAATTGCCTCGTCAACCGTCATTCGGAGTACTTCGTAAATATTTTTCTTCTTGTACTTCACTTCGAGCGTTTCTTTCATGAATCGCTTACCCTGGCAGATATCACATGTCACATACACTGTCGGCAAGAAGTGCATTTCTACCTCGATCATTCCATTGCCCTGACATGTCTCACATCGTCCCCCTTTTACGTTGAAAGAGAATCGACTTGGTCCCCAACCTCGAGCTCTCGCTTCAGTTGTTTCTGCAAACATGTCTCGGATATGGTTAAACGCACCTGTGTATGTTGCAGGATTCGATCGTGGAGTTCGCCCAATTGGAGATTGATCAATCAAAATTGCTCGACCAAGATAGTCTGTACCCGTAAACGACTGACAATTATAAATATTTGCCGTGCGGTGTTTTTTCTCAAATCGCGCCTGGAGATTCTTGTGAAGAATTTCATACACAAAAGATGATTTACCAGATCCTGATACACCGGTAACTACAACAAACTTACTAAGTGGAAGATCAACATTCATGTTTTGAATATTGTTCACATTTCCTCCTGTGATTTTGATATTGCCTCGATCTGCTGTCCGTCGTTCTTCTGGGATTTCAATCAAAGCATCGCCTCGAAGATAATCGAGTGTTCGTGATTCAGATGGGTTTGTTTTTGCTTTGAGCAATTCGTCGAGCCACCCTGAGACAACTACTCGCCCACCGTGGATACCAGCCTTTGGACCGATTTCAATCAAATAATCTGATGCAAAAATAGTATCTTCGTCGTGTTCAACAACGATAACTGTATTACCAAGATCTCTGAGTCGAAGGAGTGTCTTGATCAAACGATCATTGTCTCGCTGATGGAGACCGATTGTTGGCTCATCGAGTACGTACATTGCACCTACAAGCCCCGAACCAAGTTGTGATGCAAGTCGAATTCGCTGCGCTTCACCTCCTGAAAGCGTGTTTGCCTTACGATCAAGCGCGAGATAGTCGATACCCACATTGTTCATGAACTCGAGTCGTGCAAGAATTTCTTTTACAATAACCTTTGATACTTCAGAGTCTCGGTGATTGAGATCAAGTCCTAGGAAAAAATCTGTACAGTCTCGGATAGTGAGACCTGTGAGATTCACGATGTTGAGCTTCTTTTCTCCGTTCACGAGAAATACATGCAATGCTTCTGGTCGGAGTCGAGCGCCATTACATACCTTACAAATTCGCGTTGTGAAGAAACTGTCTGTTCCAAGACCGTTACATTCAGGACAGGCTCCATATGGTGAGTTGAATGAGAACAGTCGAGGCTCAACTTCTGGGAATGAGAACCCGTCATGTGCACACATGAACTTTGACGAGATGAGATGATCTCCACCATCATCTGTAACGATTCGAAGAAGTCCTTCTGATTCATGAAGTGCTCGTTCGATAGATTCATTGAGTCGTTCCTTGAAACTTTCACTCTGTTCCTTGATTTCACTTACATAAAACTGATCAACGAGTACGTCGATTGAATGCTTCTGATTTTTTGAAAGAATGATTTGTTCTCGAAGTTTTCGAGGCTCGCCATCAATTCGCACTTCTTCGAATCCTTTGCCGAGAAGATCATAGAGAAGTTGGTAGTATTCCCCTTTTCGACCTACCACAATTGGTGAATATACTTTGAATGTTGATTGATCAACGTCAACGCCCATCACTTTCTTTGTTTTTGGCGATGTATCAATCTTGCTCACCGTTTCGTAAATTGTTTCAAGGATTTCTTCTTTTGAAAGCTTTTTGATTTCTCGGCCGCATTCGAGACAGTGTGGTTTTCCAATTCGTGCGTAGAGAATTCGAAGATAGTCGTAGATCTCTGTAATCGTCGCAACTGTTGATCGCGGATTGTTTGATCGTGATTTTTGATCAATAGAAATGGCAGGTGAAAGACCAATAATTTCATCCACATCAGGCTTCTGCATTTGTTTTAAGAACTGTCGCGCATATGAAGAAAGTGACTCAACATATCGTCGTTGTCCTTCGGCGAAGATTGTGTCGAATGCTAAAGATGATTTTCCTGATCCTGAAAGTCCAGAGATAACCACCATCTTGTTTCGCGGCATTTCTACAGTGATATTTCGGAGGTTGTGAGTTCGAGCGCCACGGACAACGATTTTGTCATTTCCTTCAATCTTATGAACATGCGCATGATATCCGTCTTTGTTCGCAACTTTTTCGGCTTTGAGAATTTTTGCCTCTAACTCCTTTTCTTTGTTTGCATGAGCGGCATTTTTTGCAACGTGAATATGAGCCTTGTCCTTTGAAGGCTTTGTTTCTGCCGTATAGCTTTTACCTGATGGTTTTTTCTTTGAAGACATGGTTTTGAATAATTAAGTGGTTTTCTTTGCGCGATTACCTGCGATTTTCATAAATACACTAATGAGCGTGCTCAAGCACGCTACAGGGTGGATATCAGGAGATATAGGTGGTCGGGATATGTGCGAAGTATAAACTTTTTATGAAAAAAGTAAAAGGAGGTTCACTTTGCGTCTCACGCGCTACTTTCGAAAAGCAAAACACACCGCGTGAGGGATTGAACCCCACGGGTGTGTTGATGTGCCGGCTAATCACACTCTAGACATCGGCCTGAGTCTTGAGATCGTCGGGCAAGTGAAGCATGCGGAGGAACATCGTGGCGGATGCAAAGATGTCGTTACCATTGAGGCGGAAAAACTCCCACCCGAGTGACGACGCATCCCGATCGATCGTATCAACCATAGGCTTCGTCCTGATATCGTACTCAAGCATCCGGCGAGCGATACTTTCTGGGTTATCATCTGCACGCCCTTCCTCCTGAAGGCGCGCATGGAGACGGAAGCCACAAATTGCCTCGCGTGTTTGCAGATGCACAGCAATCACTCGACACTCATCTCCGTTTTGTTTGAGACTAGTACGCAGTGTGTAGTATTGCTCCAAATCCCGCGGATATCCGTCGACGATCACAAATGGATCGTTTTGGATCTGTCGGAATGCCTCAAGAAACGCAGGGATGACTACGGTGTTGGGCACCAAAAGTCCAGAGGCTGTGTGTGAATCAATAACTGACTTGATTCCTGGGTCACTGGATGCCAGCGCAATGAGCGCACTGCTCATAGGAACCTTTTTTGGGTTGAAGCCGTGGTTATTGAGTACACGCTTCACGAATGTGCCTTTGCCGCAGCCTGGTCGCCCAAGCAAGACAACTCTCAGTTTCTTTTTAGTGTTCATTTAAAAGGATCTATTTTCGATTGGTGTTTCGGTTGATTGTGGATGTTCGGGAGAACCGCGAACATAGTGCCACAAAACAGAGGTATTAACAATGCCCCACATCTCTCCAAAACTACCTCCCTCCCCACTTCTTTTTCTTTGCTTCTGCGTTTTTTTCCTTTTTTATCCTTGCTTCACTTTTCTCTCCCCACTTCATAGGGCCAGCTTTTTTCACCGCCTTTTTTGCCTTACCTTCCTTTTCAACCCTCTCTTTCAACGCAACAATTTCATCTCGAAGTATTGCAGCAGTCTCGAAATCGAGTATTTTTACGGCTTCTTCCATTTGCTCTTCTTTTTCCTTAATCAATGCACCTGGGTCTTCATTAAATTTTGCAGCATCGAGTACAAGAAGATTCGCAACCGCCTTCTCGTGTTCAGATTGAATTTGATCAGTAATATCCTGAATCTTTTTCATAATAGTCTTTGGAGTAATACCGTACTTTGTGTTATATGCAATCTGTACAGCTCGTCGCCGATTAGTCTCTCCCATCGCCTTCTCCATTGAATCCGTCGTCTTGTCGGCGTATAGGATAACTCGCCCTTCAGAGTTTCGAGCGGCTCTTCCAATAGTCTGGATGAGCGAAGTTTCTGATCGCAAAAATCCTTCTCGATCTGCATCAAGAATTCCAATAAGTGTCACCTCGGGAAGATCCAAACCTTCTCGGAGAAGGTTAACCCCAACAAGTACATCAAATACTCCCTTTCTGAATTCCGTAAGAATCTGAATTCGTTCGAGTGTTTTAATATCGCTATGGATGTATTTTGTCTTAATACCCTTTTCAATAAGAAATTCTGAAAGATCCTCGGCCATCTTCTTTGTAAGCGTTGTCGCAATAGCTCGGAATCCTTTCTTGATCTCGATTTCAGCCTGTTCAATAAAGTCATATATCTGTCCTTTGTACGATGCAGTTGCAACGACAGGTTTTACTTCAAGAATTGGATCAACGAGCCCCGTCGGTCGAATAATTTGCTCAACAATATTTTTACTTTCTTTTCTCTCAAATGGTCCTGGAGTCGCTGATGTAAACACAACTTGTCCCACATTCTTCTCAAACTCCGGAAACTTAAGCGGTCGGTTATCTGCAGCTGACGGAAGTCGGAATCCGAAATCAATCAAATTCTTTTTTCGTGATGCATCGCCCGCATACATACCATTGAGCTGAGGCACAGTCACGTGAGATTCGTCAATAATTGTGAGGAAGTCTGGCTTTCCATCTTTTGTGTGAGGAAAATATGAAAGAAGAGTGTCAGGTGCTTCTCCTGAAGCCTTGCCCGAGAAATGCCGTGAGTAGTTTTCAATACCATTGCAGTATCCAACTTCTTTGATGAGTGCGAGATCGTATGTTGTACGTCGTTTGATTCGTTCCGCTTCAAGGATCTTTCCTTCTTTAGCAAATTTCTTCAACTGCCTGTCGAGCTCGTGCTTGATATCAACAACTGCCCGAGCCCGCTCATCTTCTGGAGTCACGAAGTGCTTTGCAGGGAAAATGAAGAATGCGTCAACCGAACCATTGAGTGCTCTAGTGATTGGGTCAATAACATCCACATGTTGAATGATTTCCTTTGGTCCCTTTTTACCAAAGAGTATTCGATAAATAATTCGATCACTTACCGGCATCACTTCAATAGTATTTCCGACTGCTCTAAAAGTTCCGGGAGTAAGTTCTGCTCCCGATCGAGTAAAATACATGCCAACAAGCTTTCGAATAAAATCTGCTCGATTGAACTCCATACCAACAGTCACTTTCTGATTCACTTTTTCATATTCTTCTGGAGAACCCAAACCGTATATACAAGAAACAGATGCAACAATAATCACGTCTTTTCGTGTGAGCAAAGCTTGTGTTGAGGCGTGTCGAAGTCGTTCAATTTCTTCGTTAATCTGCGCTTCCTTCTCAATGTATGTGTCCGTCGCTGAAATATACGCTTCAGGCTGATAGTAGTCGTAGTATGAAACAAAATAATGCACCGCATTTTCAGGGAAAAATTCTTTGTACTCCTGTGCGAGTTGCGCCGCGAGAGTTTTGTTGTGAGCAATCACGAGGGTTGGTTTATTGATCTGCGCGATCACATTAGCGGCAGTATATGTTTTACCCGAACCTGTTACACCCAAAAGAGTTTGGTATCGAAGACCTTTCTTTACTCCATCGACAAGTGACTCGATCGCTTTTGGTTGATCTCCGGCTGGTTTGTATTCAGTGTTTAGTTTAAATTTTTGATCAAAAATTGCCATAATCGCATAACTATACACTCAAATGCATACTGCGGACAATAGATCATCCAGTGTTGGGTTAAAAACCCGAATCAAAAAGCTGAAAACAAAAAACGCCGTACCATCGCAAAGCCAGAGGCCATGCAAAAGTCGTGCGTTTTGTAAGTCGGTAAGAAAGTGCCGACACTTATACATCACCGCGGCCTATCCCGAAAGACGATCCGGTCCTCCCCTTCAGCTTCAAGGGTGCATCCATCTTGCAGTGGTTTCCAATTCATCATCCGAGCAACCCATATGATGTTGTCGCGCACGGAAGATGCGGACGGACCATTTGATACATAGATCGAGTAGACACGTTCGCTTGGCCATTTCGTCTTTTTGACCAAGACCTGACTACCAGCAATCCTGTAGGTTTGTGTTGTGCCTGACTTTGCCCACAATAGACCCATGACATGCCCGAAGTACCCCGCCAGCGTAAGACGACGCACTTCGATTGAGTAAATCAATTTGGGGATAAATACCAATATTGGCAGAACCAATATCACGACTGCGGGCCAGAACAGAAGAAGCGCGCCCAAAGGCGGAACCTCATCTCCTGCTCCAATGGTGGCGATCCGAAGCATCGCCCTTACCACGGTAAGGACAGTTGCAAGGACGAGAGACCCCATGAGCCAAATGAAGAACTCCTGATCTCTGGTGATGTCACACTTTTTGAGGAAAAGTGTAAAACCTAACCACGCTTTTCGGCGCATGGATGAACCCTTGGTGGTGTTGTGCATAGTAAAGAACACCTATCTACCGGTACTCTCTACTGTGCACAAGACCTGACAATGAACTATACAGTTCATATACTGCAATATGTATTAATTCATGTCAACTTTTTTACTCTGTAAATCTGGGTCAGATTTTTTAGATGAATTTAACTTTATATATAGTGACTCAAAAATGATTCCTTGTAGTTTTTAAAATTATTTTTCAAAATCGCTTCTCTTGCCTCATCCACTAGTCGTATCAAAAATCTCAAGTTATGAATTGAAGAAAGTGTGCCTGCCAACATTTCTTTTGCTTTGAACAAATGCTGGATGTACGCTCGTGAATAATTTTTACATGTATAGCAATCACACCCTTCATCAATCGGCCCGAGGTCCTCTCTGAATTGTGCATTGGAAATATTTATCTTTCCTTTTTTTGTAAACAAAGTCCCTGTTCGTCCGTTTCGAGTTGGAAGTACACAATCAAAAAGATCGCACCCGTTTTCAATACCCATCAATAAATCTTCGGGCTCACCGATGCCCAGCATATGTCGTGGTTTTTCTTCAGGGAGAATCTCATTTACCCATTTCACGCCTTGATTCATATCTTCTTTACCAAATGATCCTCCAATTCCAAACCCATCAAAAGAGACTTCTTTCTCAGCGCCGTTCGCATCAACAATAGTCGCTCGCATCTCGCCAAGCTCTTTCGCACTTTCTTTTCGAAGTGCCTCATCTCGCCCTCCCTGTACGACTGCAAATAACGCCTGCCGGTCTGCAATTTCAAACTTATGATGATGCACGAGGCATCTCTTTGCCCATCGATGAGTTCGATCGAGAGCTTCTTTCTGATATGCAAGAGGTTCTGTTGGAGACGTACATTCATCAAATGCAAAAATCATATCTGCACCAAGTTTGTGCTGAATCTCCATTGATTTCTCAGGTGTAAAGTAGTGCGTACTTCCATCAATAATGGATTTAAACGTCACGCCATCCGGATCAACTCTCGCAGGCTTCATTGCAGGGTCTTCCGCAAGTGCACCTGCAAATCCTTCGAATTGATTTCCTGGAGCAAACTTTTTGTCAGTCGTGACAGCGCCGAGTAACTGACTTGAATCCGAAAGGATTTTCCCAATTCCCTTACCAAAAGCTGCACCAAGAGAAAATGCCTGGAATCCGCCAGAGTCAGTCATTGTCGGTCCCTGCCAATTCATAAACCCGTGAAGGCCACCCATCTTGGCAACAAGTTCTTCCCCGGGCTGAAGATACAAATGATATGTGTTTGCAAGGACGACTTGAGCGCCAAGTGAGCGCAACATTTCTGGAGTAATGCCCTTTACCGTTCCTTTTGTTCCTACAGTCACGAAAGCGGGAGTCTTAATGACGCCGTGATGTGTTTTGATTTCACCTGCACGACCAATCGCGTTAGGAATCTTTTTTTCTATTGTAAATGTAATTGCTTTGGGCATATAAGATCGCACAACATACGATGAAGGTATGCTATCAGATATTGCTATAAAATAAAAAATTGATATGCTATTCACGTCGGTGTACCGTGCCTGGTTATTCGATCTACGGACGGCTACACAACACAATTGCTTAAGCCAGGGACATGATCTAAACCGGCATTCTAGGTCAAACGCTTGACCAAAAAATGTGTCCCAGCGGCACGGCGCACCGACAAGATTTCTGTTCTTTTGTCACACCCCCAAGGCGGCCAACGTGGTCGCCTTTTATTTATATAAATTTTATCACCCCTTATTTTAAATATTAAAGTTTTAAATAAAAAGACCGCGGGATAACATCCGCGACCTCGTCGTAGGACTGCCGTGTGCAATCATACTTTTCCGGACTTACCCGGATTCACACTATGTGTGAAGTTTGTATTGCCGATATCCCACATACCAGCTGGACTAGTTTTTCACTCTAGCAAGTATAGACCTGACTACAATCTGTGATCCGTCGAAAATTTGCTGTCTGAGGAAAATACCCAGCTGTATTGAGTTGATATGCGCTGTTGGCGACATTATCTACTCGATATGTATTCGGATCTGCAACGCCATCAAAGAACATTGCAATAACGTGCTCGAAAGAGCTGAATACATCGGGCATCAGGATCTTGAGCGCGAGCAACAAGATTATGAACGCGATTACTCTTGCAAGCATTTTATTGCGTAAGGGGGAGATATTAATTGTGGTGACTAGCCACAACGAATCCTCGTGATTCTTCCCCCTTTTCCGAAAGCCACACAAAGAAAATCCGCATCGGGTAGCGAAGCGGTTTCTAAGAAAACTGAGTGGATTGAGTACTGACGTCGCTCCCGAAAAAGAGGGGTTCGATGTCAATGATCTTACGATTCATTATACCCTATGCAGGAATAAACTCAACATACTTTTTCAGATAATTGAGTAACTTGGCGACGTCCCCATTTCGATCATTTGATTTAAGAACAATGACTACAACATGTCTTTTACCCTTCTTTAATTCAGTATTAAATACCGTCGCCGTTGTCTGTCGAGATTCATCGATATATCCATTCTTGCCTCCGACAAAAGATGTATATTGTGCGAGCCGATTCTTATTAATCCACTGATGTTTGTTAATTGAATATTGTCTCACCCGTGTAATATCAAAAATCTCAGGGTGATTATCTTTTATATATCTAATCAGTTTGAAAAGATCGCCGACAGTAGAAATATTTCTAGGAGAAAGACCGCTTGGATCTTCGTAGTATGTCGCCTGCATATCGAGTTCAATAGCTTTTTTATTCATAAGCTCCATAAACTTCTCACGCCCATACTCATCTGCTATCACTTCTGCCCCATCATTACTTGATTCGATAAGAAGCGGATACATGAGTTCTCCAATTCTGATTTTTTCACCGAGAGTGAGTTCGCCTTGTGCACCATACGTGTTGTATGAGTCTCGAGATACTGTTGCGATCTGCTGTGCCGACATATTCTCTCGTGCCACCACACCAGTCATGAGCTTACTCACCGATGCAATAGGAGATGTGAATCCGTCATTTTTTACTAAAATAATTTCACCCGTCTCAAAATCACCTATCAAATATGCCTGCGCAGACATTGGTTCAAGTTTTGCACCAGAGTCAACAACGTACTTCATTGCAACTGTTGAACTCGCCTCCTCGCCAGTATATTCATCATCCGAGCCGAGAGCTCTCGACTCATCTCTGTATATAAGTTGTTTCTGCTCTCCTTGTTTTGCAACAAATGGAAGAACACTCCAGTTCGGCGCAACATCATCGACAATATAGTCTTTTGTGAGAAGAACAGCTTGCGTAACAAAAGAGGCAACTGATATTCCAACAAAAAGCGAAAGTACTCCCCACCCAACATGTGACCAAAATGTATGATCGGTTCTCGGCATGTGTATCAATTTGAAATGGTGTTTCTTTCGAGGAGGTTTCTCTTCCTTGAGTGGCTTGTGGTCCGCCCCAAGATCCATATATGAGAGATTATCATTAGGTGTATCCATATACAGAAACAGTATAGCACTAACTTCTAGTTAGGTTTAGTTGTTGCACTCGCAGTACTTGTTGATTTCGTAGATGTTGAAGAATCTCCATTTTTCGGATCAATAAATATCTTCTTTGCCAACCGTGCGTCTATGTATTCAAATCTCAACATATCTGCTCTTTTTGTAGAGGTTGCTTTGGAGTTTTTACTTACCATAGACAAGGTCGAGCTTGAGTAAAGTGACTTTGAAAGGCTTGTGTCGGTGAGGACAGACTCAAGATATGCCACCTTTTCTTCTATATCTATTTTATTTATTTCAAATTCTGGTTTTGTAGTGAGTCCATATGGGATAATCACATATCCATTGTCTCTGATGTGTATATATGTTTTTATATCAAACAGCTCATACAACGTAGGTTGATATCCGTGTTTTGAGAGCATTTGTGTGTACGCCAAAACAACTTGTATTACATCGGGGTAAATAACTTGCTTACCCAGCGGTGAATCCTGATCATTCAGTTTCAACAACGCGCTATCAACCTTCATATATGCCGTTGATGACCCGGTTGTAGTTGGGGCTTGTATCTTCTTAACAGCATATCCTTCATCGTCAAGTCCATACCAATCACACGCAGAACTCGCAACTGGTTCTCCCTCAATACAAACCGCGTGCGTAATTTTCTTCTCACTTACCGAAATTAATATTTGAAACGGATACGCAAACTTTCTTCTCACATTCACGTCCGAAACTAAATGGTCTTCTGAAATAATGTGTTGAATTTGTTGTGTGGGAAATGTAAAAAAAGTATCAAGAGGAATAAGATAATTTCCTCCATTGTGTATGTACTCATCAACAACTTGTCTAATTACTTTTTCATTACCTTCTACCACCCCTTCGATACTATAAGAGACAATCTTCAATGGAGACGTATGCAGTGCAAAAATCGCGGATGAAATAATAATAAGAGAAAGGAATCCCAACCAAAATGCCCGAAGCATCGCTCTTTTCCGACGTTTTTGTACTACATCTTTTCTCAAAAAACCTCGCGTACTTCTCATCTTGCAATTTATTGTACTAGATTTTCTCTTTTCCTCCCATGTATGGTCGAAGAACTTCAGGAACAGTCACAGATCCGTCTTCGTTTTGATAATTTTCAAGAATTGAAATAAGTATTCGAGGTGAAGCAAGTGCGGTGTTATTCAATGAGTGAGCAAATCGCAATTTGCCTTCAGCATCTTTATATCGAATATTAAGACGTCGTGTTTGGAAATCGTGAAAATATGATGATGAGTGTGTTTCTCCATATTTTTCAACAGATGGTCGCCATGCTTCAATGTCATATTTCTTGACCTGACCAAGACCGAGGTCTCCTCCACAGTTCACAACTACATGATATGGTACTCCAAGTGCCTGAAGCATCTTCTCTGCGTTGAGAGTAAGTTCCTCGTGGAATTTTACAGATTCTTCATGGCTCGCTTCGCAAATAATAACCTGCTCAAATTTAAAAAACTCATGAACTCTATATATTCCTTTTGTATCTTTTCCATGACTTCCTGCCTCTCGTCTGAAACACGGAGAGAATGCAAGCATTTTGATTGGAAATTGAGACTTATCAATTACTTCATCTGAATAATAGCTCATTGTCGCAACCTCTCCTGTTCCGGCAAGATAATCATTGTCTTGAGTGTGATACATATCTTCATCTCCTTGCGGAAGATATCCTGTTCCGTAAAGAGTTTCTTTTCGTACAAGAGATGGAACCATCATTGGCTGAAAACCAGCCTTGATATACATATCAAGGACAAACTGCCAAAGCGCAAAGTTAAGCTGAACCGCCTCTCCCTTAAGAAAATATCCTCGAAAGCCGGACACTTTTGCTCCACGATCAAAATCAGCCCACCCTCGAGCCTCCATAAGTTCAATATGATCTTTTGGCTTGAAACCAAACTTTTTAATCTCACCCCAAGTCCTTACTTCAACATTCTCCGCATCACTTCCTCCTTCAGGTACTGACATATCGGGAATATTTGGAACGGTGAGCATTAATTTTTGCCACTCAACCATAACTGCCTGAAGTTGTTCTTCCTCTACCTTGAGAGCATCCTTCACTAACTTCATTTCCTCAATAAATTTACTTTTCTTTTCAAGATCGGGAGTGCTTGTGATTTCTTTACTCACTCTATTTTGTTCCGCCTTCTTCGCTTCGATGGATGTTAGAAGAGATTTTCGCTGGTCGTCTAGGCTAATAAGAGCATCAACATCAAAGTTAATGTGCTTTTTTTGGGCACCCATTTTGATGACGTCTTTATTTTCTCTAATGAATTTTATATCTAACATACATCTCTATTATTTTTAAGCTTTTCTTTGATTTTTCTTTACCAAAACATCATAGCAAAAGACCTACCCTATGGCTAATTAGTAGATAAGTACAATATTCAAAAAAGATACATATGATTGATACTATATATAAGAAAGACTTCCCTGAACTCCTGAAGCAAATTCCCGAAAAAGCCATTCCCGCAAAGCTATATTATCGGGGTAACATTTCCCTACTCAAGCCGGCGAGTGATGAGAAAAACCTAAATATCAAATACCTCTGTGTTGTTGGATCACGCAGGCACACTCAATATGGGAAAGAATTAGTTGAAAGGCTCATCGCTCCCCTCAAAGACTATAATATTGTCATTATCTCCGGGCTTGCATACGGGATAGACACAATAGCGCATCAGGTAGCACTCAAAAATAATATTCCGACGATTGCTGTCCCGGGATCTGGTATTGATACAGACTCAATATACCCAAAAGCTCACAGAGGTGTGGCCGAAGAAATTGTCCGTGAAGGAGGATTGTTGTTATCTGAATTTGAGCCGGGGTCAACACCACAGCCCTGGTATTTCCCACAGAGAAACAGAATCATGGCAGGACTTGCTCATGCCATTCTTATAATAGAGGCGGAAAATCGATCCGGAACACTCATCACCGCAAAGCTGGCCCTCGACTACAATCGCTCTATTCTTGCCGTACCAGGCTCGATATTCTCTCCCCATTCAGAAGGGACAAACTCCCTTATCCGTGATGGTGCTGAAGTAATACTCTCGCATGAAGATATATTGAGAAGCTTGCGTATTGATATAGAGATAGATGCTGATTTATCAGATATTGAAAAGAAATTTATGTCGCTTGTAGATGGAAAAACTTCAACCTCAGAAATCGGTGAAAAACTCAATATCTCTGCAACACAAGCATCGACAATTTGCAGTTATCTTTGTCTCAAAAAAGTGCTCACGGAGTTCTTTGACGTTCCTTCAAAAATACAATAGATAGTTTCTACAAAAAAACAAAAAATTGCCAAATAAAACTTTATCGTGTAATACTTAGCGGAATGAAGACGACATCAGCAACAAAATCTGAAGCAAAAGCTACGAGCAAAAATACAGGTGATGGAAAAAAACTTCTCATTGTAGAGTCTCCTTCTAAAGCAAAGACGATAGGTAAATATCTCGGAAATGACTACATAGTGATTGCTTCAGTAGGCCACATTCGAGACCTCCCAAAGAGCAATAAGAAAGCGCTTGATATCGAAGCGGGGTTTGTTCCTCATTATGAAATTTCTCCCAAAAAAGAGCAGGTTATTGCAGATATCAAACGAGAAGCGTCAAAGGCAAGTGAAATATTCCTCGGAACCGACCAAGACCGCGAAGGAGAAGCTATTGCGTGGCATATTCAAGACGCAGCAAAACTCAAAGGTGCAAAACGAATTACATTTAGTGAAATTACTCCTGATGCAATCAAAGAAGCCCTCAAACACCCTCGAGAAATTGATATCAAACTCAAAGAAGCACAGGAAGCTCGTCGCGTACTCGACCGACTTGTTGGGTATGATCTCTCTGGAGTTATTTGGAAAAAAGTTCGTTACGGACTTTCGGCCGGAAGAGTGCAATCACCTGCCCTCCGAATTATTGTAGAACGGGAACGTGAAATTAAGGCATTTATCCCTGAACAATTTTTCCGCATCTCTGTTGATCTTGATGCCAACAAAACGAAACTTCCTTTTGAATGTTCTGAGGAGCCCCGCCAAGCGACGCGTGCTAACGAAATTGTAGAATGGGCAAATGAAAAAAAATGGAAAGTGACAAAGATCGACGTCACTCAAGCGAAACGAAGTGCGCGCGCTCCGTTTATTACCTCTACCCTCCAACAAACAGCAAGTACACGACTCGGTTTTAGTCCATCAAAGACAATGATGCTCGCACAAAAATTGTACGAGGCGGGACATATTTCATATATGCGAACAGATAGCACCCAGCTTGGAAAAACTGCTATTGCTGAAATTTCGGCGGTAATCACAAAAGAATATGGAGTTAATTTTCTCGACGTGAAGCAATTTGCATCAAAGAGTAAGAATGCGCAGGAGGCCCATGAAGCCATTCGACCAACACATGCAAGCAGGGATTCTGCGGGTGCTGATCCGGACCAAAAGAAGCTCTACGAACTCATTCGAGCGCGAACGCTTGCCTCCCAAATGGCAGACGCAAAGATTGAAAGAACAAAGATTGTTGCCCATCCAAATGTGGATATGCATATTAAAGACAATCCTGATTTCTCCGTGACAGGTTCACGAATCCTTTTCGAAGGATGGCTCAAGGCTGATCCAGATGGTTCTGGAGATGATGTGATTCTACCCAAAGTAACCGAGGGTCAAATTCTTGACCTTATTGAAGTTAGAAAAGAAGAAAAATTCACAGAACCACCAGGTAGATATACCGAGGCCGGGCTCGTAAAAGAACTCGAAAAGCGCGATATTGGCCGACCATCAACATATGCAAGCATCATCAAGACACTTGAAGACAGACAATACGTAGAAAAAATTAATAAATCTCTCAAGCCAACTGACACCGGTGAAGTGGTGAGTGGGTTTCTTGAGGAGAATTTCATGAAGTACATCAGTGATGAGTTCACTGCGGAAATGGAAGACAAACTTGACGGTATTGCCATTGGAAAAGAAAAATATGTCGATATGCTTTCAAAATTCTATGGGCCATTTCTTAAAGACGTGAAAGAAAAAGACAAAATGGAGAAAGCAACGAATCTCGGCGTTGCTGATGAAAAATTTAAATGTCCGAAGTGTGGTTCGGGTATGATTATCAAGCTTGCTCGAACAGGTAAATTCTTGAGTTGTTCAACATATCCTGATTGTGATGGCGCACTTACCATCGATGGCGAGGATATTCAGAAGGATACGCCCCTTGGAAAAGATCCAGAAACCGGTCTCGATATCTGGGTTAAAGTTGGCAGATTTGGCCCGTATGTACAACTTGGTGAACGAGCAACGGGAAAGGGATCAAAGACGGCGGCAAAGCCCAGAATGGCTTCTATACCGAAGACAAAGAATCTCGCAGAGCTTACTGTTGCGGACGCACTTGTATACCTCTCACTTCCCCGAAAACTTGGCGAGATGCCAGATGGTAACCACGCAGGAAAAATGGTTACCGCATCTATTGGCCGGTTCGGACCATACATTGTGTGTGACGGCGACTTCCGATCACTCAAGACTGACGATCCATACACAATCACATTTGATAGAGCTGTTGAAATACTTCGAATGCCAAAAGTTGTTGGAAGACGAGGAGGGTTTAAAAAGAAAGTTAAACCAGATGAATCAAAATAATTTTTTAAAGAAAAACCAGTAGCTACTAGTTTTTTACTGAGGGAGAATTTCCATTTCCAATTCTGAAATAACAGTCCCGCTTTTCAAGCGCAACTTTTCATTTGTAATTCTTTTTCCACTGTCCTTAAAACCTAGCTTCTTATAGAAATTCATTGCGTTCTCATTATACGTAGCAAGTTCAACAGTAATCTTTTTACTGTTGTCGAAAAATGGTTTTATCTCGCACCAAAGCATTCTCCCAATACCTTTATTTGTATACTCAGGCAAAACATAAATCGCCCGAAGTTGATTTTTCTCAAGACTTCTCTCCGCAAGACAGAAACCAACTACTTTTGCTCCGAGTCTTGCTACCAAATTCTTTTTATCCGGGGCATTCATAATTTGTTCTGCCTTTTGCCGAACTTTTTCCTCAGACAAAGCATCTTTCAAAAGTTCTTTTATGTCATCCAGAGTAACTCCCTCTTTTTCATTCGGGTATGTCGCTAACCAAGAAAAATATAGAACTTCTTTTATTGAATATGCATCAGTAGGTTTAGCCTCTTCAATTTTTATATCCATAACAGTCTATATTAGAGAGAAAAATTTTTCACTGCATACAAATTCGCATCATCCTCTGAATCAGCAGGTGTTGAATCATCAACTGGAGTACTTGGATTGTCGGTTGCCATTGCAATTGGTTGCCCTGTTTGTTCACCAATTACATTATCAACAGCATGCGCAACTGCCTGTTCGGTTTGAATTAAAACTGACCGTTCAACCAAATTTGGAACCACAAAATTGTTACCCGCCTGCTTATTTTTCTCAATCAAATCAATAATTACTTTCAGATCTTCATTAGAGAAGAAATCAATCACGACCTTACCCCCTTGCTCTCGTCTTTCAATAGATACACGAGTTCCAAGACTTTCGTGGAGCTTGCCTTCGAGTTCAACGAGTTCTGGGTCAGGAAGGAGGTCTTTTCGTCGCACTTTTTCCGTTGCAATTGTTCGTGAGATTCGCTCGGCCTCTCGTACAGTAATTTTCTTGAACATAATCTCTTTAAACAGAGTTTCTTGTTCTGCCTCTCTTCCTACAAGCATCAACAGTGGTCGTGTATGACCTTCGGTAATCTTCTTTTCAGAAAGTGCTTGAAGCATGTGCTCTGGGAGTGCAAGGAGTCGGATACTATTTGTGACATACTCTCGACTCTTACCTACCTTTTCAGCAATCTGCCCGTGCTTGAATCCAAATTCATCAGCAAGTCGCTGGAATGCTCGTGCTCGATCAACCGCGTTGAGATCTTCACGCTGAAGGTTTTCGATAATGGCAAGTTCAAGTTTTGTCCGCGCATCATCTTCTTGGGCTCGAATAATTGCAGCGACCTGAGTAAGTCCTGCAAGCTTAGATGCTCGAAGTCGTCGCTCTCCTGAGATGAGCTCGTACTCTGTAGCGAGTCCTCCATCTGGCTTCTGTACCTCCTTGCGTGTTACCACGAGTGGCTGGAGCAACCCGTACATCTTGATTGAATCTGACAAATCCTGAAGTGCGCGCTGATCAAACTCTCGTCGTGGTTGATACGGGTTTGGCTTTATCTTTTCTATTTCGATCCAGTAAATTGCATTATTAAAATAATCAGACATATTGCACACATACTAACATTTGGATGTCATTGGTAAAAGCGAATTTTTTGTGGTGAATTGTTGAAAAGGTGTGTGAATACTAGAATTATTTTACCGGGTTGATTTTTTCCCATTTTCCAATAGACTTACGTTCATAGAAATTATTCAGCCTATTTACCAAGGCGAATTTGCCGGAGTGGCGGAATTGGTAGACGCACACGACTCAAAATCGTGCGGGGTTAAACCCATGAGAGTTCGATTCTCTCCTCCGGCACAACATAGTGCAACATGAATTACTAACTATAGTATGCCTAAGCACCGATCAAGAATGTACAAAATAAAAGCTGAGGTTTGGCTCTATCCGGGCATGTCTGCGTGGCACTTTGTATCGATACCAAGAAAAGAGGGACAAGAAATAAAAGAGCGGTTCAAGTCATTCGCCAAAGGTTGGGGCTCACTTCCTGTAGTCGCACAAATTGGTAAAAGTACCTGGAAAACATCGATCTTTCCTGACAAGAGAATCAGCTCATACCTTATGCCACTCAAGGCCAGTATTCGTGAGAGTGAAGGTATCCGAGCAGGAGACGATATTGTATTCACGATAGAAATCTTGGGCTAGTAGAAAGTTTTAGCCAAATGTGAATGTAAACGCTTTTAATCCTGACTTTGGAACTACGATGCGAAGCGTATGTTTTCCATAATCTATACCTTCGACAAGTTGGTAGAGAGTCTCGTCTTTAACTGTTATTTTTTTCACAAGTTTTTCATCAAGATATATCTCAATATCCACCCCAGTATCCGATCCGGCGGTCATATAGACATGTTTTGCATCATACTTAAAGACAATGCTCGCTGAAGTTATATTTTCCGCATACTCTGGCGTCATATCCCACGACCCCTCCAGATACAGCCTATTCTGATCTGTCTTTGATGGAATCATGAGTGTCTGCACTCCGCTTTTACCGTGTTTGCCGTTTGTGAGAAGTGAATTTCTCGCTGATCCAAAATATATTTCGGGACTTCTCACCTGATTTGAATCGACTGTGGACTTTTTACTTTCATCAATCAATTGTGCTACGGGGTTTATCTCTTCCCCAAGACGAGCAGATCTTTCACGAAGTGCGCTCTGAATTGCCTTCTCGGTCTCATCGTAACCGCCTTCACCAATATGGTCATACACAATATATCCATCGACATCAATAAGGTACTTACGCGGCCAATATCGATTCCCGAGGTCATTCCATGTTGAATAGTCATTATCAAGGAGTACAGGATATTTTATTTTAAATCCATCAACTGCTTTCTGCACATTTCCCTGTACCCTTTCAAATGAAAACTCAGGGGTGTGGAGGCCAACAATTTCCAATCCTTGATCTCTATACTTTGCATACCAATCATTTATATACGGAAGTGTTCGCTGACAATTGATACAGCTATATGTCCAAATATCGAGAAGCACTACTTTTCCTTTCAAATCTGCGAGGGTCACTGTTTTACCTTCCGTGTTTATGTACCCATCTATACTACTTAGTTCGGGTGCCTTTCTGAATTGACTTCTTTTCTGATCTTCATTTAGGAATTGCATAAATCCTCCTGAATCAATTTTATTTAAGATTTGCTGTTCAGAATCACTCTTCTTCTGTCTGTCCAATAACTTCTGTTCTATTTTTGTAACATCAAAGAATCCTGCATCTAAGATAAAGACCTGTGTTTTCTTATCAAGACCCCCAATAATAGCAATACCGACAATAATAAATATCACCCCGATTACTTTCTTGAACTTTCCTTCTGGATCAGCAACAACTCCCAACCTATTCATTATTTTTTTACCGACAACAGATACGCCAAATAAAGCAAGGCAAAGACCCACCGTATATGTAAGTAAGTAAACTAGACCTAAAATGAAATTCACAGGCAATACTGTTGCAAGAACAATGAAGTACGTTGGGCTACAAGTTGAAAATACCGGCCCAAGCGCTGCACCGACAATAATATCTCCCCATGCATTATTCTTCTGATTTCCTTTGCCAAGAAGAATATTCGACTTAATACTCAGCCGAGCAATAAATCTACTTTCCCAAAGCGAAGGGAATAGAGTAACCAACCCAAATAAGACAATAATTCCGCCCGACACCCACTTCCATACATACTCAGGTATATCGATGAACAATGTACTTGCTTTGAGGAGCAAAGTGAAAATAATGACCGACAAACCGAGTGAAATAATTATCGTGAATGCCTTTTTCTTATTGAATGCCTGATTCCCATCATCAGATAGACTTCCCCCGACGATAACCGGCAAGAGAGGAAGTACGCAAGGAGCGAGAATCGTCAGTACACCGGCAACAAATGAGACGAGAAGAAGAATCATATTGTCCTACTTCACTTCTGCTACAATTGAAGCCAAATTTGAACTACCACTCCACTTTTTGATGAGATTTCCGTCTTTATCAACTTGCACAAAAGTATGCTGATGAGTCACACCATACTTCTTCTTAAGTGCTGCGGATGTATCATAATCAACATCAAGAATTGTAAGCCCGCCAGGAATTTTTCCTGCATTATTACTCAGATCAGTATCAACAACTCGGCATGATGGGCACCAGCTTGCATTGAAGAAGAGAACGATATCTTTTGTATCTGATGCAAGAGTAATCTTTTCAGGAGAAAATACTTCGTATGTTCCTGCAACCATACTAGGTGAATCTTCTTTCTTCATCATAGTGTCATTAGAAGCTTGGTCCTTGGCTTCCATTGCCTTTTGTTCCATCATCACCTCTTTTTTCATCATCATACTATCTGAATTTTTTGTTGATGAGTACGCTACTCCCACAATTACAATTACTATGATTCCTATCACTAATCCAATACTCTTGCTCATATTTTTACTTATTACTTTTATAGAACAAATTATATAGGTGTGAAAAATCAAAGTAAAGTATACTTTACATTAGTCCGTGGATAACTTTCCGATCACAATCTACAAATTTCGATCACTCCACATTCTTGTTCCAATCTTGACAACAATCATCACAACAAGTGCCAAAACTAGCCATACATCTACAGCATGCTGATATCCTTGAGCGATAATGCCAAGAATAATAGTTGCGGACCCAGCGATAAAAGCATTTCTTCCAGCCAGTGTTCGATGCACCCCCTCCCTTTCGTCAGCCACTTTTTCACGGAGTATAAAACTAGCAAATAGTCCAAAAAGGACGAGTATCGTAACCAACATACACATCACCATTGTATCTGGCATCCAAAAATCAAATGGGTTGAGGAGAAGTACTGCAAGTACAATCAAGGCCAATGTCACTAGGGACTCTATATAATTATTTTTCATATGAAATTTTAAAAATTCTTTCGACAGAGGTTTTGAAGAACCCAGCTATCTTAAGTGCTAATAATATTGAAGGTGTATAATTTCCTTTTTCGAGAGCAATAATTGTCTGACGACTCACTCCAACACTCGTGGCCAAGTCTTCTTGTGTCACGCCTTTTTCCAGTCTGAGCCTGCTTACTTCATTTACTATTCTCTCCTTCATATATTCGAATGCGCTGATTATATATGTATAGATATTCAAGGTAAAGTTCTCTTTACCTTCCAAAAATAGAAAACCAACTCCCCCACCACCCGTGAAGGAATCCTCCCTGTTGGCAATCTAAAAATACAAAACAGAACCCCCTCGTCGAAACGAGGGGGTTTGTTGATTTGGGTGAAGCATCGCCTCACGTGGGACAGTGTGCCACACCTCCGAAGACTGCAAGCATATCTTCTATGGTCTTGTGCTGCCTCCAGTACATGCCCCATAACACAAACACCTCGCCAATCGGAATAATGTCTTTCGAGTCCGAGTAGACACTCACATGTGCGGTACAGTCTCGAAAGAAATCCATATCCGCCAACTGTCTGTGGACAGACTCTTCAATGTACACCCGACTGAATCGTGCAAATCCCTTAAGAAAACTCACCCTTTGCACCGCGAGATCTTCATACGTATCTAGTTTGTGTATCACGAGCGTCTTTTCAATGTAGAAAGTCTTGCTCAGTTCTGTGAAACGAGCAGCACACGGAACTTCTCCATCAAAAAATACCTCTCCGAGGACTTCAGTTTTAACACGCGTCAATCGATTCTCTTTTGGTGAAAATGTCGACAGTCGATCGACATCCGCCTCACAATCGTCTCCAACTAAGAAGCGAAGAGCTTCCAGACAAGCGGCTACTTGCTTGTAATGCAGTTCGGATCTTATGAATTGCTTTGTCTCTCCCACTCTTCCTGCTGCCCGCTTCCAGTCAAAGTACTCAAAACCGCTTGTGCCATTGAGCCCCAACTTATCTTTGACTTCTTTTTCTATATATCCACGTTGTGAGCCTTCGAGAAGTGCTTTCTTTGCATGCCAAATATCAGCAATGCTTAAAATACCATCTATTCCCAAGTGTTCTTCTTCAAGATTAATCAGGAATCCGAGCGTGGGAGCTACCAGACGAACGAGCTCCTCCACGTGATGCTTGTAGTACATTGCATACTCCAGAACGAGATACTTTGTGTCTTTCTCAAGACGATTTATCACCATCTCAAAAAGACTAAGCGGTGTAATCCGCTTTGCATACAGGCGGAGCGTTTTTCCATGACGAGAGAGGAGATCTTCCATCATGCAGACACATGTTGTTTTTCCAACAGAACCTGTGACCCCCACAACTTTCGGTGCACACAGATCGAGAACGTGTGCATGAAGTTTTCGTAGAGTGTCATAAACATTTGGCACAACAATCTGATTTGCCGTGCCACGAACTTCAGCCCCTACAAGTAGCACGTCTTCTTTGCCTGCCCTACTTATCATTTGATTATGACGATCAAACGCCACCCCATACCAAGTAAGATCATCTTCAGTTGAAGACTTAGTTGCGCACAAAAGCTTCCTTTTGTGCTGACTAATATCAGGTCTTGCAGAAAAGTCGACAATGTCGACATAGTCGAATTCCTGTCGACCACAGAGAACCTGCGCCCGAGGTTCGACGGTAAGTAATATGTCAGTATTGATTTTCATTTATACGCACGAGTAATTTTATTGTTGTGTGATTTTGGTTTTTATTATGCTGAGGAGAACCTCAGGATGTGTTCGTCCTATATCATGATCACCATCTTCGATGAGGATCGAGATATGTTTCGCTTCTGGCACTTTTGAAAAGAGTGCCTCTGGTGGAGTTTCTGTATCTTGTTTTCCAAAGATAAGAGATATTTTTTCGCGATTTGATTTCTGCCCCATGAACTTTTGCAAGCTCTGTGACAAATCCCTCTTCACAATTCTTAGATATGTGTCTTGAAGAAAAGGAGTTCCCTCTGAATAAAGTGGATTTCTAACCCAGTACAGCATGTATATATGTCGTAAGTAGTCAAAAAACTTCATCCCGATGAATACACTCACTTTCTTAAGAATTTCTTTGCCTCTTGCAAGCAAGATTTGTTTGTGTGTCCTGCGCGTTGCCTCACTCTTGTACGCCCTCAGAATTGCGGGAGATATGAGCACGGCTGATAGAGATCCGCCTTGCTCGACAAGATATTTGAGGATCACTGCTGATCCAAATGAATATCCAACGAGCGCATCGTACCTGTGAGTTTCGATGCGTTTTTTCAGCCAAGAGGCATAGTCCTCCAAATCCCACGACTCTGCCGAAGGAGTACTAGCGTTGTCTCCAAACCCGGGAAGGGCTGGATAGTCGACATCAAATTCCTCTTTCATAAGATCAAGAAATACTTGTCGATTCTGCCACTGATGTTTTATCCCACTGATTTCATGGAACTTCGGGTATTTACGCCAATCCCAGCCATGTAGGAGAAGCACTTTCTTTTTTTGTGTTTGTGTTTTAGGTTGCATATGTAAATGTTCGTGTCTGATCCATTAAAGTCCGACGACGATTAAGGAAACGTAAAAAAGTTTTAAATTTTTCATGAATATATTATGCTCAGTCCACATAAAGAAAATATGAAGAAGACATCCCAAAAACTAAACCCAGGAAGTATACCAGTATCTCCCGATACCCCAATATTTGTCATTGCAGTCGTCGGCCCTACTGCTGTTGGTAAAAGTGACTTTGCTGTACAAATAGCAAAGATTTTCGATGGCGAAGTAATATCTGCAGATTCGCGACAAGTGTATACAGGTCTTGATATTGGCTCTGGAAAAATCACTAAAAAAGAAATGCTCAGTATCCCCCATCATGGGCTCGACATCGCTAACCCAAAATCAAGAAAAGTTTTTACTGCGTCTGACTTTCAAACATACGCGCGACAAAAAATCTCAGAAATTTCTGCAAGAGGAAGATTACCAATCATCTGCGGAGGTACGGGGTTCTATATAGACGTAGCACTAGGAAATATTGAGCTTTCAGAAGTTAAACCAAATCCATATTTGAGAAAAAAACTTGAAGCTCTTTCAACGCCGAGACTCCTTTCTATGCTCAAAAAACTTAGTGTCAGAAAATACAAAACGATTGATCAAAATAATCGTGTACGCATCATTCGGGCTATTGAGATAGAAAAAGGGCATGCGACAGAGAAAAACAAATTAGCACAGAAGACAAAACCTAATTATGCAGTCCTCTATTTAGGACTTGATGCATCTGACGAAATATTGAAATCGAAAATCCATACACGCCTCATAAAGCGAATGAGAGGGGGCATGATTGATGAAGTCACAAGGCTCCATAAACAAGGCGTCTCGTATAAAAAACTATTCAGCTTCGGTCTCGAATATAGATATCTTTCCCTTTTTCTCCAGAAGAAGATCACCAGAGATGAACTCATTACGCGTCTCAATTATGAAACTTGGCACTATGTCAAAAGACAGCGAACTTGGTTTGGGAGAAATCAGAATATCATTTGGATCAAAAAATCTTCATAAGGCCCACAAATCAAACAGCCCGGCTCCCTCTTGCGAGGTCGCCGGGCCGCGATGTAATTAGGTCTCAATCAAGCCACTCGAGCTTCAACAGGGTAGCCCCTCCACTCATCGTCCAACATGCACACGAACTCAATTGCGTCTCGCGGAACAAAAAGCGGTCGATGACAAAACTCCGTGAGCGAACCGAGCTGTCCAAAGTTCATCATGCCACAGTTGAAACCGTGACCGAACCCATTTGGGTAGTTGGCAAGCTCATCCTCGTAGTAGAAGTATGGAATCCATTTTTCGACAATCCCTGTACGGTTTACTGTCATATCGGGAAACTGCGTGACAACAGTCCCCACGAGATAGTTGCGATACGTAGGCGAGAAGAAATGCTGAGGAATCCCAGCCGGCCTCGCGAGCATTGCAACTAAAAAATGAATTGGCATGGGCACGCATTGATTTCTCTTTGCGTACTCAGCTACCTTCTTCTCAAGGATTGCGACCGGAACGTCGCCGTCAGCGAAGAAATCATGAGGTCGGACGATGTATTCAGCGTCAAACTTCACTCGCCATCCATTGAATTCCTCCGGAGGGCGTGGACTAAACCTATCTGTGCAAAACGACAGCCTTCGTCCGTGCGTCAGAAACGTCACGGGCGATCCGTCAAAGTCCACATGATAGATTGGCGATGCCTCTTCGAGCGCTAATTCTGGTTGACTTGACCTAACAAACTCAACTTCAAAGGGCACGCGAGTATTACCGCGACCCTGTCGGATATTGCTCCGACCGCGTTTACGGGTATTACTCATTTGAATTAATTATGATTTTTATAGAATTTGTGTCAAACAATTTTAGTAAAAAATACTCATTGACCGAACTGAATTAAGTTGTGTGCTATTTGACCGAAGCTTTTTTCTACGTACTATATCTATGAATACCGCCCGTTTCGGTAACAAAAAACAAGATCGCGACACTCTCACGATCTCACACCAAAAAACCCGTCAAGGTACACATCGTCCTTTACGGGACGGCGATGAGTACTTTGAGCATAGAAAAACCAACACAGTGAAGTCATTCTTCCTCGACGAACGGGCGGATCACGCGCCCCTTCAAATACACAAAACGACTCGTTCCATTCTTGAAGCCCTGGACTGGAAAGAGGCAACGGCACTACGCGATGCTCAGCTCGTGGTCACACACGATCCCGCAGAAGCAATTCGCTCTGCAGAGCTTGAAAATCGTACCTCGATATTGCTTTGGGACGGCAAGACCAAAACAAAAAGCAATCCTGAAGGGATGTACACGATCAATACAGGTCAGGGCGATTACACCACAGCCCTACAAAGCCTGCTTGCGGACCTGGCCGCTCCAGCGGCCTAGATATCGCCAGCTTGGACCCCCAATCAAAAAGCCCCGACACCCCATGCCAATGTCGAGGGCTTTTTTACTAGCTAAAATATGCTATTTTCATCACCTCCTTCATTTTCTTCATATTCTCCTGCGCAACCTTCTGCACTCGAGCAGTACTCTCGGCAACCATCTTCATAATTCCCTCTTTGTCTTTCGCAAGCTCATCTCGCTTCTCTCGAATAGGTCGGATGAGATCTTGAAGCACTTTGATAAGTCGCTTTTTCACTGCAACATCGCCCAACCCACCTTTTTCGTACTGCGCTTTGAGATCCGCTACACCCGCCTTGTCAGCATCAAAAACGTCTAGATACGTGAACACAACATTTCCCTCCACCTTTCCTGGATCATTTACATTGATGTGTTTTGGATCTGTATACATCTGCATTACTTTCTTTTCAATTTCTGCGTCAGTATCAGCGAGAAAGATCGCATTACCAAGAGACTTACTTGCCTTTGCATTTCCATCGATACCAACAAGTCGTGCATTCTCAGGCACTACAGGTTTTATCTTTTGGAAAAATTCACCATAAATATGATTGAACTTATCAACAATTTCATTTGCCTGTTCGATCACGGGAAGTTGATCTTCTCCTACCGGAATAACTGTTGCTCGCGCAAAGAGTATGTCCGCAGCCTGACTTACTGGATATGAGAGGAATCCCGCAGGCACCTCTTCGCCATAGCCTTTTTGATTCATTTCACTCTTTACCGTTGGATTTCGTTTGAGCCGAGCGAGCGTCACGAGATTCATAAAATACACCGTCATCTCAGCAATTTCAGGAATCTGAGACTGAATGAAGTATGTTGTCTTCTCTGGATCTACGCCACACGCAAGATTGTCGAGAATTACCTCGATCACATTTTCAGCAACTTTTGCTGGATTGTCTGAATTATCAGTAAGGGCCTGCACATCCGCGACCATGTAAAAAGCCTCGTCCACTTCTTTCTGCAGATTGATTCGATTCTGAATAGAACCAACATAGTGACCCAAATGAAGTCGTCCTGTCGGTCTATCACCTGTGAGCAATATTTTTTTCATATGTATCTATATATACTAGCACAACTTTTCTGCAAAAAAATCTTGGCTATTTTAAGATTAATATCAGACAACTACTCAGACTACTTAATATCTGATGCATAACAAAGTGGCGATGCTCCGCCCGGTCTTGACCACGCGCTATTTTTTCCACAAATACGACCATTTTTCATCCTACTATAAGGACAAGGACAATTTCCTCTATAATTTTGTATCGATGTATTGATCATCTCCTTCTTTTTAGCTAAGGACACATTAGCGGATGTTGATTGTGGAATAGCTACAGACAGGAGTATGGCAAATATTAATGATTTTTTCATATACCTATACTTTTAGATTGTTGTAAAAGGGCGGGCCCACTAGGACTCGAACCTAGAACCTCGCGTTTGGAGTGCGATGTTTTACCATTGAAACTATGGACCCAGTTGTCGCGCCGTAGACCGCAAGGAATCCAGAGCGACAGAGATGAGTATACGCAAAGTACGACCAAAATGAAACCCCCGGGGTTTATTCAGGGGGGTTTCATTTTGAAGAAATAGATTTAGTTTTTAGGACGCTTCCGCAGGGGCTTTAGCTCCGAGGACTTAATCCAAAAACTAAATTTATTTCTTTGACTCAGTAAACTCAACCTTCTTTCGAAGCTTTTTACTATATTTCTTCATCTTGAGCTTAGGAGTTGTTCCGTCAGACTTCTTCGCTTTAGACTTGTGTATATGAAAATGCTCTCCTGTTGATTTAGATCGCATTATTACCAATCGTTCTTGTGACATAGATACGTAGACTAACACAAGCTTCCTAGAGAAGCAACGGCTACTTACTCAACAATTAGCCAGCACTCTCCCCATGCACTTAAAGAGTACATTGCATAAGCAGGAGGATTCTCACTATCTACACATATAAACGAAGATGGATTGTGGTGTATATAATAGGCGCCTGGGGTCTCACACCAACCCGGATTCTCCTCGGTGCTCTGAAAAAAATCAAATCTTTCCCAAGTAGAAAAATCTTGAGCAAATTCTGTTGTACACACACCATATTCATATGGATCACTCAGATCTGGAGTTCCAACTTGGAACGATCCTGCGATAACTTCCAAAAGGTGTGCATCATACGGAGCAGGTACCGAATTTGAATTTAGACTCTCATAAAGTGTTCCTGATGTCTGGCCGTAAATAAGATTAATGGAATCTGGACTATCACACGTAGGTCCTGGATCACCGCAAGAGAGATACATATAACCCCTAGTTTCTCCCTCCGTTGTACCAAAAGATATTAAATCAGATATTCTATAATCCTGCCCATCACCAACAAGTGATGTCTGTCCGTTGATTGGGTTCAAATATGTGGTCACGGCCTTACCCTCCAACATACAGTCTGTACTCCCAATACAATATAACTTTTTTTGTCCTGGTTCAGGGTTTGGATATCCTCCTACCCCAACATCATGCGATTGTAAAGACCTTTCGACTTGCTTAATCTCTGTCTTCACCTTCACATTCTTCGCCTCGTTTTTTGATGAGGCCATGGCAGTAAGTACGGCACCGGAGAGAAGAGTAATAAGTCCAATCGTCAATAATAGTTCGATGATTGTAAAACCTTTTCTTGTAGAAGTTCGAAAATGCATGCTCCAATTTTTATTAATGCAAATGATGAACCTATTATACACAATATCTATATAAAACTCGCTGTGAATTAATCACAGCCCCGCACATCCAGAGTCAAAGGACAAAATCTCTATGGAATTTATTGTGCGTAGGGAAGGATTCGAACCTTCGTAGTCCATTGGACGACAGATTTACAGTCTGCTGCGATTGACCACTCCGCCACCTACGCGTGATGCACATATTAGCATGGATTTTTATTTTTTCCAGGGAAAGTAAAAAGCAGAGTATCTCTACCCTGCTCTTTACTATATCGAATCGCCTTCTCTTTACACTCTCGATTCTTTGAGTAGAGTTTCTCGAATAAGTCCGCCTTTCTTTCCTTTCCTAATGTCAAAAGCAAACTCAGTTGACCCCGCCTTTGTAGACGGTTGATGTCGAAGACTTACGGATACACTTCCCCCTTTGAGCAATCCTTCAGTAATGATGAGAGACGCTACGGGAGTCAAAATCTTAGTTTGAATAAGTCTCTTAAGTGGTCGCGCACCATACTGTGGGTTGTATCCTTCCTTCGCAAGGTATTCGAGAACATCTTGTGAGACCTCAAGTGTGATTTCTTTATCATGAAGTCTTTCTTTCACTCGATTTACTTCTATCTCGACAATCTTCTTCACTGCTTCTCTACTCAAAATATCGAAGATGATTATTTCATCGAGTCGATTGATAAATTCTGGTCTGAAATGATCTTTCAGTGCTTCCATAACTCGATCCTTCATGCCTTCATACGTTGCTTTATCTTCCTTGTCCGCTGCGAAGCCCATCTTTTGCATTCTATCGATAAACTGCGCACCGAGGTTCGATGTCATGATGATAATGGTATTTTTGAAATTCACCGTTCTTCCTTTCGCGTCTGTCAGTCGCCCATTATCAAGCACCTGAAGTAGTACATTAAATACATCAGGGTGAGCTTTTTCGATTTCATCAAAGAGAACTACCGAATATGGTCGATGCTTGATTCTTTCAAGAAGCGTACTTCCTTCATCATGACCAACATAGCCTGGTGGCGCTCCAACAATCTTGGCAACGGCGTGTTTTTCCATGAATTCAGACATATCGATTCGAACCAACGCTTTTTCGTCATCAAACATGAATTTTGCAAGCGCTTTTGTGAGCTCTGTCTTTCCTACTCCTGTCGGACCAAGGAAGATAAATGAACCGATGGGTCGATGTGGATCATTGATTCCTGCTCGAGATCGCTTGATAGTATCCGAGATTTTCTGAACAGCTTCTTCTTGGCCGACTACCACCTTTTTGAGTTCATCTTCCATTCGTACAAGTTTTGCCGCTTCGGTTTCAAGCATTCTTGATACTGGTATACCTGTCCATCGAGCTACGACTTCGGCGATATCATTCTCTGTAATTTGCTCGTTGAGTATTTTTCGTGAACTCTGGAGTCGTTTGAGCTTATTATTTTTTGTAACAAGCTCTTTTTCGAGAAGAGGAATTTTTCCATATCGAATTTCCGCAGCTTTTGAAAGGTCTGCTGTTGCTTCTGCACGTTCAGCTTCTTGTCGAAGTTGTTCAAGATCTTTTTTGATTTGCTTGAGACTTGTGAGAGTTTCTTTCTCATTAATCCATTTTGCTTCAACGTCACCCGTCTGATCTTTGAGGTCTTTGAGTTCTTTCTCAATATCTTTGAGTCGTGTTGCTGACTTCTTACCAAGAGATGTTTCTTTTCGAAGTGCTTCTCGCTCAATCTCAAGTCGCATCATTTTTCGATGAGCATCCTCGAGTTCTGGTGGTTTGTTCTCAAGTGAAATCTTGAGTGTAGATGCTGCTTCATCGATGAGATCAACGGCTTTGTCAGGTAGGAATCGGTCTGTGATGTATCGACTTGAGAGATTGACCGCAGCGAGAATCGCATCGTCAGTAATTCGAACTCCGTGGAAAAGTTCATATTTCTCCTTGAGTCCTCGCATGATTGTTACCGCATCATCGATATTTGGCTCATTTATATACACAGGCTGGAATCGTCGCTGAAGCGCTGGATCCTTTTCGATATGTTTTTGATATTCCTTGAGAGTTGTTGCACCAATTGCTCGAAGTTCTCCTCGAGAAAGTGCAGGTTTCAACATGTTTGAAGCATCAAGAGAGCCTTCTGCTGCTCCGGCACCTACAATAGTGTGAATCTCATCGATGAAGAGAATGATTTTTCCTTCTGATTTTTCGATTTCCTTGATAATACTCTTGAGTCGTTCTTCAAACTCGCCTCGATACTTAGTTCCCGCAACCAACACGCCAAGATCAAGTGAGACAAGCTCCTTATCTTTCAGTGATTCAGGTACGTCGCCCATTGCGATTCGGTTCGCAAGTCCCTCTGCGATTGCTGTTTTACCTACGCCCGCTTCTCCGATGAGAATTGGGTTATTCTTTGTTCGTCGTGAGAGGATTTGAATAACACGCGCAATTTCAGAATCTCGTCCAATAACAGGATCAAGCTTGTGCTCTCGTGCCATCGATGTAAGGCTTCGCGTGTACTTTGCAATTGCCTTCATTTTCTTCGGCTGTGGAGATGATGTTGTTTTATCCTGTCGTAGTGCTTCTATTGCAGCAAGAACTACATCTTTTTCGAGTTTAAATTTACTCAAAATTTCTCGTGCATAACTTGCAACATCAAAGATAGCAAGGAACAAATGTTCCACTGATACGAATTCGTCTTTCAAACTTGCCGCGTTTCTTGTTGACGCTTCAATTATCTGAGCGAGTTCGGGTGTTAAATATAGCTGATACGATGGAGCAACTGTTTGTGTGGTATCTCCTGTTTCGATTGCTTCGAGCAATGTGTCTGAGAGTAATGCAATATCCACCTCGAGTCGTTCGAGTGTCGAGAGTACGACACTTTCCTCCTGAGAAAGAAGTGCTGTCAAAAGATGCACTGGATTTACATTATTTTGCCCTCGTTCAATCGCAAACTCATGAGATCGCTTGATTGCCTCCTTCGCTTTAGTCGTAAAATGATTAAATGCTGGCATCATAAATTTAAATTGTTATTTCAAAATATATCTTGGTGGTCATTCGGCGTGACTGGGTTGAACTTTCTTTCTGTATAGCGGAATATGCCGATTATAGCATACGTGTCAACGCTCGAACCAACTTGTTTATATGAGATTTTGTTGTCTGAAGACCGATGCTAATTCGGATAGAATGTTTCGCACATTCTGGCTTCCCGATAGCTAATACAACATACGACAAGCTATCTTCTTTTAGATTCTGACAACTCGTTACCGAAGATACTTCTACACCGAGTACATCGAGTTTAAAAACTGCAAATTCCCCCTCAAGCTGATGTTCTCCCTTTGGCAAACATATATTCACTATATGAGGTGATGCCGATTGCCTTGCCTCAGGATGTTTTCTAATTTTTTCTTCAGAATTAAATGCGATGGGAGACAATTTCTGTATCGCCCTTTTCTCATTGAGCTCTTTAATCTTTTGTACAAGATAATCATGGAGGTGTTCGATACGTGCGTTAATAGGCTTCCTATATCTATGTATATGGTCGAGCGCCTCGACGAGTCCTGCGATAGCGGGGAGATTTTCTGTTCCTGCGCGCAGACCGCCTTCCTGAGCACCTCCTTCGATTTCACTCTGTATAGAAATAATTTTCTTCTTATACAAAACCCCAATACCTCGTGGACCATAACACTTACCTCCATCGAGTGTCATCATATCGATACCGAGCTCCGGAATTCGCATATTGGCATGTATGAATGCCTGAGAAGCATCTGTATGAAAATATGGGAAGGCATCAATATCGCGTCCCAGTGACTTTTTGTGATGGCGGATTATTTTTCCTATCTCCTTAATATCATTCATCGAGCCGATTTCGTTGTTCACATATATAATAGACACAATTACCGTTCTGTCGTTGAGAGCTTTCTTGAGTTCGGATATATCGATGAGACCATCAGGCCCAACAGGAAGTACAGAAACATCGCACATGCCCCTCGTGGCCATTTTTCCCAATTGTTCGCGAATCGATGGATGTTCAATTGCGGAGATAATCACATGAGGTTTCTGTGAATTTGTCTGATACTTACTCAACGCTCCTTTTATCGCCATATTATTAACCTCTGTTCCTGATGCGGTAAATATTATTTCTTCTGAACGAACCTCAAGGATGTCAGCGACTTTCTTGCGAGAGGACTCGAGGAGTTTTTTTGCTTCAACTCCTTTTCCGTAAAGAGATGATGGATTTGCAAAAAATCTCTCTGCAACATCAGCCATCTTTCGGTACACGAATCCAAATGGAGGCGTTACCGATGCATAGTCCAAATACACACGCTTTGAAAAGAGCGCTTTCAATCGATACATTCTTTTTATAAGAAAGAGATATACAGAATTCATTGATAATTCACTATACAAAAAAACTTCCGCTATGTATACTTTTTATATGCAAAGTGGATCATTCTTTACAACACTCCAACAAACTATTTTTAGAGAAGATATTTTTATCCTTTCACTCCTTATTCTCTGCGCGATTCTTCTCGTCGTATCTTTTAGTCTTTTTCACAAAGTTCGAAAATTTACAAAAGGCAAAGCTGGACATTCACTCGAGGAAATTATCACTGAATCACTGAAAAAAATTGAAGAACTTGAGAATTTCAAAGAAGATGCTCAAGCATATTTCCTTAACGTCGAGAAAAGACTGCGCCGATCATTCCAAGCAGTAGAAACAACTCGATTCAATGCATTCAAGGGCACAGGATCAGGTGGCAATCAGAGCTTTGCGACTGCTTTCGTAAATGAAAATGGTGATGGAGTAGTCATCTCAAGTATGTATGGGCATGACAAAGTAAGTGTTTTTGCAAAACCAATCAAAAAAGGCGTTTCCGAATACAATCTCACCGAAGAAGAAACAAAAGCTCTCGACCATGCACGTTCTGGGTGCGCGCATAAGTAGAGTTCGTGTATCTCAAATCTTTGATGGACTTTTTGCTCGGACTGTGGCATAGTTTTCGCTGGGGATCTTTCATATTTTGGAGTAATAGTAGTTTTATCGAGTGAGGATAAAGAATTGAACCGTAGACCACCGCCCTTTATTGTAACGTTAAATCCTTTATTCTCACTCGAAAAGCTTCGGCTAATCGGGTGAAAATTGAACCAAAACTCAACCAAACCAACAAATTAGCAAGATGAACTACGCACACATTCTTAAAATCTCGGGCGACCGAGTGGGACACAAAACCGCCTCTAACTTCAAACGAATCACAGGCGTTGACCTGTCCCTGAGGCCTAGCCACCTGCATCAATTGATTGCCGAAGCTGAAGGTATTGCCATAGCTTTTGTCATCGCTCTTGTCGTACTCACCTACGGCACGAACGGATTGACAAGAGTGTTTGGTGCAAGCTTCTGCATCTGCTGCATCGCACTATGCATTTGCCGAAGCGTCCGCATTCGTCGGAGTCTCGACTATCGGGCAATGAAAGTGCTCGTCAAGCATCTAGGCTTTGGAACTCACTACGATGAAAATAGTCACAAGGACACGGACGACGACACTCAATTAATCAGAGCGTTGCTGAAAGCAAGGATTCTGGTTCCGCTGCACAAAAGAACACAGCGTCGCAGAAAAGTGTCGGATGCTGGTACAAGCGAAAGCTTTGTGGCACCAGAAGTCACCGAGGTAGCCTAATCCCAAAATACACACCCCGAATGTCTCCAGCTTTGCTGCAGGTGGCCGGGGTGTTGTTTTTTGCTTTATTTTAGACAGCATATAGTGTAGGATGACATTGAAGCGTAATACTTCTGCTTTATATTCTTAATTTGGCTGAAAAATCGCCTTTTTATAACTATGGTCGCAACAAAATCCACTTCAACAACAGAAAACATATCTGCACAGGCAAGTGCAAAATCCCCGATGTCACGACCACCGGTTGTTGTTGTTATGGGTCACATTGATCATGGTAAATCTACCCTTCTCGACTATATTCGAAAGACAAATGTCGTAGACAAAGAAGTTGGAGGCATCACCCAAAAGATGTCTTCATACGAAGTAGTTCATAAGACTGCTGATGGTGAAAAATCAATCACATTCATCGACACTCCAGGTCATGAATCTTTTAATGCAATCCGAAAGCGAGGCGCGAGCGCTGCTGATATCGCAATTCTTGTTGTTTCTGCTGAAGACGGGGTGAAGCCACAAACAATCGACGCGCTCAAGGCGATTCAAGAAGGAAATATCCCATACATTGTTGGGATCAGTAAGATAGACAAGCCAAATGCGGATATAAATAGAGCAAAACTCTCAATGGCTGAAAACGAAATTTACGTAGAAGGCTTTGGAGGGAGTATTTCTGCTATTCCATTCTCGGGAAAAACAGGCGAAGGCGTAAATGACCTTCTCGATATGATCCTCCTTCTTTCTGAAGTAGAAAACTTCACCGCGACAAACGATGGAGAGTCAGAATCTATCGTTATCGAATCTCAACGAGACAAAGTTCGAGGTATCTCAGCAACTCTCATCGTAAAATCAGGAACTCTTCGATCGGGTGATGTCCTCGTTGCGGGTACTGCCATCTCCCCTGTTCGAATCCTTGAGAACTTCCTCGGAAAATCAATCAAAGAAGCTGGCCCGTCAAAACCTGTCCGAGTAGTTGGATGGAGCGAAGAACCACAAGTAGGTGGTCTTTGTATTACATTTGCCACAAAGAAAGAAGCCGAAAAATACGTATACGAACAATCTCTCAAAAACAAGGCGCCAGTAGTTATTCCAAAGCAAAGAACAGCCGAGGAAGTGGCTGGTACCGCAATCGTTCCTCTTGTCCTCAAGGCAGAATCATCAGGGTCTGTTGAAGCACTCAAATACGAAATCAAAAAGCTCAAGATTGACCGTGTAGAGTTTAAAATTGTATCAGCAAGTATTGGGGACATCACAGAAGCGGACATCAAACTTGCCTCTGCAAAACCAGAAACTCTTGTGATTGGATTTACAACAAAAGTAGAACCAGGAGCAAAGAGTACAGCCGAACGATTTGGTATTGAGATCAATACATTCGACATCATCTATAAGATGACAGAATGGCTTCAGGAAATTGGAACAAAGCGCGCACCACGACTTGAGATTGAGGAAGCAAAGGGTCTTGGAAAAATTCTCAAAGTATTTAGTGTAAACAAAGACAAGCAGGTACTTGGATGCCGAGTTGAATCTGGTTCAATCTCACTCAACGATCGAGTTAAAATTCTTCGACGAGATGTAGAGATCGGCGAAGGACGAATCCGAGAACTCCAACACATGAAAGCAAAGACAAGTATGGTTGAGGAAGGCAAAGAATGTGGCATGATGATTGAATCTAAGATCGAAATTGTTCCTGGAGACAAAATCCAAGCAACACATATTGTTGTAAAATAACCTACACCCCACAAAACCATGGCTGAATTTAGCGAAAAAAGAAAAGTTGACCTCATACACAAACTCGCATCTGAGTATATTGTTCGAGAGTCAAATCATACTTCCCTCATCACCGTGACAAAAGTCGAAGTATTTGCACGTGGTTCACGAGCAGATATTTTCTTCACCGTACTTCCAGAACACAAGGAAGAAGCGGCGCTCGACTTCCTCCAGAGATCAAAGAGTGATTTCCGAGGATACGTTATGGAAAAATCTCGAATCCCTCGAGTTCCGATGTTTGATTTCAAAATCGATGTGGGTGAGAAAAATCGACAGAAAGTAGAAAATTTAATATAGTTGAAGCGCCGCGCATCCGCGCGGCGCAAATTCACATGGCGTAGTGGCGAAGTTGGTCAACGCGACAGTCTGCAAAACTGTTATGCGCCGGTTCGATCCCGGCCTACGCCTCCCTCACCGAGGAATATATACAAATGCCCGAGTGGTGAAATGGTATACACGCAACACTTAAAATGTTGTGGCCGAAAGGCCGTGTGGGTTCGACCCCCACCTCGGGCACAAAGAATTAAATTACTTAATACTCTACATTGAGTTTCAATATGTAATCTGCTATATTCTTTAAGTTCCCAAATAATGCATCCATAGCTCAGCTGGTAGAGCACTCGCCTCTTAAGCGATTGGTCGTAGGTTCGATCCCTACTGGATGCACCAGCAAGATTGAGAAAATTATTTTGAGGAATACTCTCGCTGACAAAATCAATTGTCGAACTGCGAAATTTTCTCGACAAATTCATCTCAAACATGCTCACGGGCGAGTGGCGGAATTGGTATACGCGCCAGTCTTAGGAACTGGTCCCGCAAGGGTTAAGGGTTCGAGTCCCTTCTCGCTCACTTTCAAACAAATCTACATAAGAAAAATTACAGTCGATCGCAAGGTCGACTGTAATTTTATGGCTCAACAAGGCCACTCATTTCGTACCACACTATTTGACATACGCATAATTTGTATTGTATAATTATATACGAATAATCGCCTGTCAGCGATTGAACAAAAAAAACTCGTGAGTGAGTTCGGCAAGTCCGCACCCTCACAACCTCGAGCATCCGCCCGAGTCAATCAAAAACAAACCACCGTCAAAGAGCACTCGTTGCCCTATGACAGTGGGGCGATATGTGATCTTTGACACAAAAAGAATCTAGCTCATGAACATACCTCAATTGTTACGTGGTTTCCGAGGATTATTATCCGGAAACAGCGGGCATCATAGCCCAAAACCATGGGAACTCGAGTGGAAAACAACCACACTCAAGTTCTCGCTTCTCTGCCTATTTGCAATGCTCTCCACTGCGATCTTTGTGCTCACCCCTCTTATGGGTCTCATCGCGGGAAAGTTAAGGTGGTGGGATCTTCTCATCATGCCCTTAATTATGCTCGTCTGGTGGATACTTGGATGGTTTCAAACCTCAATATCTGGTGGCCAAAAAGGAAATGTGTGGGTACTCGGTTTTCAGACTGGACTCGCCATGCCTGGGGGATCGGCAGCCTGGTGCCTTCCCGGCTTCATGCGTCTGCGCATACAGCCTATGACACCATTTAAGGTAGCAATTAACACAGGGACCGGAACAAACGGCCTGATGATCAACGCGGAGGCGGCGCCAGACAAAATTAACTGGTACCCCGCTAATCCCGCAGCACTCTTCACATCAAGCCCAACCAACACTGGCACAACTGGAGCAACTCCGGAGCAAGTGCCTAAAGTTGACGTCTTAGTGAAAACCATCTTGACGGTTTGGATCCGTGACTCAAAAGATGCCAACGGCATCATTGGAGCATCATGGGACAAAGACATTCCGATTGATGAGCAAATCAAAAAGATATCGGCGTACACAACCGCCGGCACCAAAGGCTTGATTCGCACAGCGATCGCTGTTTGCGGATACAACGTTCTCATTACGAATGCGTTGCCCGCAACACACAAAGATGCAATACGCCTGGAGATCAATAATCACCCCGACTTCAAGTTGGGACTATCAGCGTTGGTCCTCGACATCGAGAAGGGCGATATCGCCAATCCCGAAGTCAAACATGCCCTCACAGGGGCTGTCGAGGAACAAGGCCAGCGCTCGAAGGAGCTTGCTGACCAAAAAACGTTCGGGGAGCTAACAAAAGCGTACTACGATGAGTTAGTTCAGCACGGAATGCTAAAAGACGATCAGAACACCTGGGCTGAAGCTCGGCGGCTTGCAGAACTCACCCAAAAGAAACGTCAGCCGGCACAAGAGATCATCCAAAGGGGTGGTTCAGGACCAGTCATCGTCGGAACAAACAACCACTAAATCCAGGAAGTATGGCAAAAGACACAGAAGCTACGAAAGACACATCACGTGGTGGACAGTTCATACTAGTCCTCTTCGTAACCGCAGTGTGCTACTTCATCGGAGTGCGTATCTACAACAATGCGCAAGACAAGAACGTAGCCACTGAGGCGGCTCGAAAGGAATTATCCAGCTCTGGAAATCCTGAACGAGATCACTCACATAACAATCAACCCCCGGCGCTTCCCGCGCCGGAAAAAATAAACCTGACCAGCAAATGGTCAAAGCAGGTCCAGACAGATGGCCGGCCAACCGGCTTCTCATGGACTACTGGGGCGCAGATAACTGTGCGCCTCGGCATGGATGGAAAGTATTGGGAACGCCCCATCGACAAGATGGGAAACGACAAGGCCGATACACTCCAGTTCAGGCTCAGCCAAGCCTTCAATGGTGAGGCAAGGGTGACGGTCCACCAGTTCCGCAACGAGGCGGATCGAGACCACTGGCTCAAGAACTGAGCCAAGCCACCAATAAGTTGGTGGCAAAACAACAGCAGGAAAGGACTACGGACGGCGAAAGCCAACCGTAGCACCTCCCTGCTGTTTCTTTTTGGAAAGTTTTGTCTACAAAATCAAATCCCCGCCCGAAAGCGAGGATTTGATAAGAGTCTTTTCTTTTAGATATATCCTTACGGAATACGTATTACTTGATTGATATCTGTTCTCGGAGCACCCACGGTATTCAGAATAACTTGAATGATTCCAAACACTGATATCATGATGAACATTCCAACCACCCCCCAAACCATGTGTCGTCTTCCCGTTGCTCGTTCTTCGTCGCTGTCCGAATTTTTTACATACTTGAATACTCCGTATATAAACAAAAGGACGGCAAGAGCAAACATTCCAACGATAACAGGATTAAGGATTAGTTCATTGAATTTTCTCAGAAGATTGAATACGTACTGCATGGATTAGAAAACTGTAGAAATACTAATTTCTAATGAATCCTCCTGGTTCTGGGATTCCTGGAGCCTTTGGAGCAACGTTGTCGAGGTTAGTTGTTCGTACAAGAATATTTACAAGTCCCCATACAGATACCATGACGAAAAGGGCGATAATACCCCAAATCATGTATCCCTGAGCAGCTGATCGTGATTCTGCATCAGTCGCAAGCACGTATCTAAAGATTCCGAAGAGGAATACAAGTACTGTAAGAGCGATAATAAAAGGGATGAGCTGGTTGATGAGATTTCGAGCAAAATCAAGAAGCCCGTAAATACCACTTCCGATACCACCTCCCGCCTGAGCTGAAACTACTCCTGGAAGAGCAAGGACTGCGCTGAGAGCTACTAAAGTTAACTTTTTCATTTCGAAATAATAATTTATTTGTAAACGTTTGACCCTTATTTCTAAAAGTCTTGTAGAAATTATATCACGGGAGCAGAAAAAAGAAGAGGCTATTATCAACTATTGTCGAAGTTGTGGAAGGAGGAATTCCCCACTACCAAAGACTGAAACTGTAAGGATTCGAACAAGCCCCCAAACAGACACCATGACGAAAAGAGATACTATCCCATAGAACATAATTGATTTTGCTTCACTTCTCTTTTCTTCACTATCGCCTGCAAGAACGAGTCTAAAGATACCAAAGAGGAATACAAGTACGGTAAGTGCAATAACAAGAGGGATAAGATCCTTAATTAAATCAACAAAAAACTGAATGAGACCCTTAAAATCTCTTACCCTACCTCCCTGCGCAGATACAAGATCTGGTGTCGCAATGAATAATATCGCTAGATACAATATTTTTTCTTTGAGTGAAAGTTTTTTCATACAGATTATTTTACTTTTGAAAGTTCCGTGACTGTTGTTTGAATAATATTTGCGATCACTTGAGCACCGAACAATATTGCCGCGCCAATTACTGTCCATTTGAGCATATTATGAGCCTCTGTAATTTTAGATTCATCACCCATTGCCGTCACGTACTTGAAACCGCCAAGAATTATAAAAAATGTCACGACCATGGCAGCAACCACATTGATCCCGCTCAATATTTTCTTAATGATACTGTCGAGGTTAGCGCCTTTTCCGAGAGGGTTACATATTTTATCACCACACGGACCGCCTTTTGCTGGTACTGGTTTCTGGCTATCTCCCGTACCCGCCCCCTTCGTCTCAGTACCACCGGTTCCCGCACCTTTTGTCTCTTCGGCGGCATATGTAATTTGCGTTACACTTACAGTTAGGAATGGTGTAAATAGAAAGATAAAAAAACAAGATATAGAAAGTGTACAAGTTAGTAGTCGAAATGATGAAATATATTTCATATTATTTTGTCTATATTTTATCTTTTTATTGCGTCAACAACAAGCTATAGCTCTCATCAAGTCCGATAAGCTTAAGAAGCGTCTGTACGAATAGATAGGCACAGATTGTTATAACAAGACCCCAGATAACCTTACTAAATATTCCCTTTGCTTTACTAATTTCGCTCGAATTTCCACCCGACATGAGCATAAGCCAACCTGCGTATGCAATAGAAATTACCCCAAATGAAAATGCGAGATACACACAGAAACGCATTACTTGGTCTGCAAGAACGAGAAGCTCTGGCCAAGAACACTCTTTTTGTGGTGCCCGCCTTTCACATTCTAGAATAATTTCTAACGCCTTTAACATATTTATTTATTATCTCTATATAATTGGTCTATTCGTAATCGGGCTGTAGAGAGAGCATCGCTTATCCCCTCTCGGCCTGTTGTGATTGATTCTATCATATTGAGGAAAATCTTATCTGTAAGTTTTGCTTCAGGATCAAACCAAGACTTACTCTGAATTGCCGCCTCAACAAACACTGACTTGTATGCAGATTCTCCAGTCGCGAACAAAAGATCGCGTCGTGCCGAAGGAAGACCTATTGCATCTGAAAATATCTTCGATGATGCATTTGTTGAGAGCTTACTAAGCACCGCAAGTGCTGAATTTACATTTGCTGAACCTTTTACAATATAGAGACCGTGGAACTTGCCATACACACGTGACTGCGCACTTGATCCAGATGCTTTTGGAATAAGAGCTGTCTCAAAATTAAGGTTTGGATTTTTATCTCGGAGTTCATAGATTTCACTTGCTGGACCAAAATACATTGCTAAATCCCCCGCAAGAAATACATCTTTTGAACTTGGCATAGATCGATTCCATGAGTATATATTTCTCTGTGGATTTGAGAATTCAGTAAAAAACTCTACAACATCCTGAAATGCAGGATTTTCTGAACCTATTGGTCGTGTATCGAGAAGTGATTGAACTTCACCCGTTGAAGCGTCGACACCATATAATGGGTTGCCTATTTGGAATGCAAGCGTTGCAAGTATTTGCTTGGCATTGTCCACATTTCTATACTCACCAAATGGTACAAGCGCCTCGATAATTCGAGAGTCTGTTTCTCGTTTGATGATTCGAGAGGCCATACTAGGAAATTCAGCCCAAGACTTCGGAGGAATAGATATGGCCGCATCAGCAAATATGTCTCGATTCCAAAACATCACCATTGGATCAATCACAAGTGGCACGCCAAGCACACCCCCATCTGTGATAAGGAGATTTGCGACATCGGCAAATGTCTCTCGAAATTCTCTTTCAGGAAATGTCTTATAGCCAATTGGTATGATCTTGTTTTTTTCCTCATACAATTGATCGTCAGAGAGAATAACAAGATCTGGTCCCGCATCAGATGCAAGTGCTTCTACAAATTCTTCGTGAAAAGTCTCAGGGTCCTTCTGCTCGTATATCACATCAATAACTGTCTTCTGCTCATTTACCCGTCGAACTACTTCCTGAACAACTGATGCGGGTACTGTTCCCCAAATTGTTGCCGTAGGTATTGCTTCTGACTTAATTCCCCCGAATCCAGCAAACACCGCAACGGCAAGAATTGTCGCGATGAGAAATACTGCGATGAGGACAATCTTGAATGTACTTACAGGTTTCATTGGTGTGTGTAATTTAAATCAATTATATAAGACGATGAACTAAATTGAAACTACATTTTGAACAAAATGCCAAAATGGTGTGATCCTGCATCAAAAACTTCCTCCAAAATAAATCCATTCACCGCAAATGCTTTCTCTATCTCTCGGGGAGAAATGACATGATCCGGATGAGGACCAATCTGGTTATATGAATCGGCCCAATCAATAACGACAGCTTTTCCATGCCCTTTGAGAACTCGTCGTGCTTCTGCTGCGATTTTTTCAGGATGATCAGCCTGAAAAAACATATTACTCATCACGACGCGGTCAACCGATGCAGGAAGAAGTCCTGATCCGTTTTTTGACTCAAGATCACCACGAATTATTTCAATATTTTTTATTCCCCTTCGCGATGCTTCGTTCGAAAGTGCTGATAAATGCTGATCTTGTACATCTATTGCATACACTTTGCCATATGGACCGACTTTTTCGGCCATTGCAAGCGCGTAGTAGCCGACCCCCGATCCAAAATCGGCAACCGTCATTCCTTCGGCAATTTTTGCACGCTCAATATTTGTATAAGGATCTGCAAACATGTGTGTATTGTAACAGAGGGAACAAAATCTTTCTCAAAGATTATTGTAGATATGTGAATTACGCACCAACCCTGACACTACATGCAAATGAGAGACGCGAGCGAATCACCTTCTCGGAGTTTCATAATTCGAACACCTTGAGTATCTCTTCCGAGAGATGGAATTTCATTGAGGCCACATCGGATAACTTGGCTCTTTTTTGAAATTGCAACCACTTCTTCAAATTCTGGCGTCACAATCTTTGCAGAAATAAGCGCACCTGTTTTGTCAGTTACTTTTGAAGTTCGCACGCCTGAGCCACCTCGGTTCTGAGTTTTGTACTCTTCCATTGGTGTCTGCTTACCATAACCATTTGCCGAGATGATAAGTACAGAGGCTGTCTTCATCTGATCTGGCTTCACCGTATCTGCACCAACAACATGAACTCCCTTGTCTAACTTCATCACGCGCACGCCTCCTGCCGCTCGGCCCATTTCTCGAACATCTGCCGCCTCGAATCGAATTGACTGTGCATCAGAAGATACCACAAGCACTTCATCGGCTTTTTCTACAAATGATGCAGACACGAGCTCATCGCCACCATCAAGTCGAATAGCAATGATTCCGCTTAGTCGTACATCGTGGAAATTCTCTGCCATCACTCGCTTACCTGTTCCTTGTTTTGTCACGAGGAAGAGAGAAAGCTGACTACCCTTCTTCACCTCCTTAGGCATCGGAAGAATTGATGTTACTTTTTCAGACCCTTCGAGTGAGAGAAAATTCATAATTGATTTTCCTCGAGTTGCCCGTTTTCCTTCTGGAATATCGTACATCTTGATTTTGTACACTTTTCCTTTATCTGTGAAGAAAAGAAGATCGCTATGTGTTGATGTTGTGATCAAGTGAGTGATCAAGTCCTCTTCTTTAACATCAAGATCAACAACACCCACACCTCCTCGCTTTTGTTTTCGGTATTCGTCTGGGTTTGTTCGCTTGATGTATCCGCCAGCAGTGTATACAAGAACGCTCTCCTCATCAGGAATGAGGTCTTCAAATGAGAAGTCTTTGATACCGTGCTTCACAATCTTTGTTCGTCGATCATCACCGAACTTTTCCTTGATTGCCAATGTTTCATCCTTGATAATACCGATAACCTTCTTTGGAGACTTGAGAATACTTTCGAGTTCTTCGATGAGAAGTTGAACAGCCTTAAGTTCGTCTTCAATCTTCTTTCGTTCAAGACCTGAAAGCTTCTGGAGCTTCATATCGAGAATATGTGTTGCCTGTCGATCAGAGAACTTGAATTCCTTCATCAAATTCGCATGGGCAGTTGGGGTGTCTTTTGATGCCTTAATCAACTTGATGATTGCATCGATATGATCGAGTGCTTTCTTGAGACCAATGAGAATATGTTCTCGGTCTTTTGCTTTTGCAAGATCGAATTCTGTTCGTCGTCTGATAACAACTTTTCGGTGGGTAATAAATTCTTCAAGACAAGTCTTGAGTGAAAGTGTCTGAGGCACACCATCAACGAGCGCCACCATATTGTAATGGAATGTTGATTCGAGTTGTGTATGCTTGTACAAAAGGTTAAGAACATTCTGAGGGTAACTACCGCTCTTAAGCTCGATTACCACTCGAATATCTTTTGTTGATTCATCTCGAATATCTTTAACTCCTTCGATTTTCTTTTCTCGAACAAGATCTGCAATATTCTCAACAAGTGTCGATTTGTTCACTCGGTATGGGATAGATGTGATAACGATTTTTGATTGACCTGCTTTCTCCTCGATAATCTCGGCCTCACCTCGAACAACAACACCTCCTCGCCCATGCTGGTATGCAGTAGCAATATCAACATGATTGTACGCAACACCTCCTGTCGGGAAATCAGGACCCTTCACGAATTGGAGAAGATCTTCTGTTGTTGCATCAGGATTCTCGAGTAAATGAATTGTTGCATCTGAAATTTCTCGGAGATTGTGAGGTGGCATGTTTGTTGCCATACCTACCGCAATACCAAGCACACCATTCAAAAGAAGGTTTGGAACTGCCGTTGGGAGAACTGATGGTTCTTTTTTCGCCCCATCATAGTTTGGTCGAAAATCTACGGTGTTCTTATCAATATCCTTGAGGAGTTCTGACGCAAGCCGTGTCATTCGAGCTTCGGTGTATCGCATCGCCGCTTGCGAGTCACCATCAACGTTACCGAAGTTTCCTTGACCCCAAATGAGCGGATATCGAGTTGAGAAATCTTGTGCAAGCACAACGAGTGCGTCGTAGATAGAAGCGTCTCCGTGCGGGTGATAATTACCCATCACGTCTCCGACAACACGTGCACACTTCACGAACTTTGCTGATGCAGTCTGTCCGTGTTCATGCATTGAAAAAAGAATTCGTCGATGCACCGGCTTCAAACCATCTCGAATGTCCGGAAGGGCTCGGTCAGTGATTACCGACATCGCATAGTCGATGTATGCTTCTTTCATTTCAGAAACAATACTTCGATCAATCATGCTGTCGTGTTTCTGTATTACAGGTTCTTTGTCTTCGGGTTTTTTGGCCATATGGTTTTAATAATTTGTCGTAAATGGTCTAGTGATAAATAACTGCGTTATTGTACTAAATCTGTGCTCGAACTGGTAGTTGACGCGGTTGGGGAAGCTTTTTTAAATATATCGCGGAGTTCATCAACATACTCTGCAAGTCTCGAGCCAAGCAAGACCAAAGGCTCATTAATATCTTGGATCACTGAAGTTGACGCTACGCTATTATTTTGAGTTGCCTTATCAATTTCTTGCGGAAGAATACCCCCTGCCCAAAAGGCGAAAATAATAAATACAATTATCCCCGTGAGTGTGAAAGCAAACTTCTTTTTCCACTTATGTGGTTTGTTTTGTAAGTTTTGTAAAAAGTTCATAAACTTCACCCAAAGCTAACTTATATTTGCCGTTCCCTACTTCTGTGGCAAGACAACCATGACATCGCCCTCTTTTCCTTCAATATCCTTTCTCTTGATTGTGAGTTTGTCCATTGGTTCTGCTTTTGATCCAGCCTCTTTGAGAAAAGCCTGAAGGTTTGCATCCTTTGCCCCATCGAAATCAACCGGAATGATAACTTTTGCTCCAAGATTCATCGCAGCTTTGTATGCATCCTTTGGAGCAAATTCGCCTTTTCCAGAAATTGGAACAAATACCATATCAACTTCATCAATAATATTTGAAAGGCCCGCAGGAAGCTCGCCGAGTTGAGCGCCGAGAACCAGAATATTGATACCATCGACAGTAAGTGAGTAGATCGAATTAATCATTTTCTCTCCATCATATTCTGTCGACCCTCCAATTCCTTTTATAAAAAGCTCTTTTGTCTCATATTCACCTGGACCAGAAATGACAAAAGGAATTTTATCTCCATATGAAAAATCTTTTCCTCCCGCCATGTCTTCATGAAGAACTGACTGAAGTACAACATCAGCTCCAAATTTATTTACTTTAAAAGAAGAATCTTTCGACGGCGGATTAATTGCAACTGTTAAATCTCCTACCTGAAGCTTCACACAATGAGATCCGAAATAATTGATGATCATAATGTGAGTATTGTACTTTTTTTTATCAAAGATGCTAGTTGATAACAGGTACTGCCCTTAGGGCGATTGCATTCAGTATATATGTATTAATGTTTATTTCCGGACATAGGATGCGTTACGTACTTACGCAGAGGGGTCCATCCACTACAAAATACGGAACCAAGTACACCAAAGGGGGTGAACATTGAAGAAACATTACCCAAACAAGAAACCGGGAACAAACGGAAAAAACCAAGCCTACGCAAACGCTCGAGGGGGCGTGGCCCAAAAAATCCTCGCTCTCTCAGCGGAGCGGCGGAAAAGAGGAAAATAGTCCGTCAATCCCAACTCACGTGCGCAGTTCAGCCAACCGGCGGAACTGCGCACTTCCCTTTTATATATAAATATAGCTCTAATATTTTAATAAAATTTGCATGCCACCCTGCTACGTGACACAATATTTGTAGATCAGCACAGCTGGTTCACTGGCCAAATCAAGGGAGGACGATCTACCTATCTCCTAGATGCATCCATCTAGAAATACGTGGTGTAACCCGCGAGTTCGAAAACGTCCCAGTTACGGGTTGCGAGAAATCATTAAAAGTCACAAAGGCTAGCGGAAGGATGACGTTAACATCTACCATACGGCCTCAAATCTGTGCGTTGTAGAGTTGATATCACACAACGCCGACTACCCGTTCTCTGGAAGAACCTCTGCCACAACAAAGCAAGGTAAGCCTAATGTTGGCATAATCTCAAAAAACCCTTGTGGGGGGAGAAACTCACTATAAACACCTTCGGGGTGTGCCCAGTTTGGCAAGGCTGGGCCCTTTTTTTGGAAATATACAGATATCATTCACTTGCAAAATCTCCAAAAACCGCTATATTTCTACCATTCTCTTTATTAACCTGAGAATCGCGTAATCCCCTCTATGTCGCAGATATACTGCCCCAGTTATTCATGAGGAAGCACGATTTTCCATATTTAAATGACTGAGAAAAAAACAAAGACAGCAAAGGCTGACAAAGCCGAAGCAATAGTAGAAGTCCCAACTACGTTGATGGGGTCACTTCTTAGCGAATCAACTAATCCTCCTGCAGTAGGTGACCTCGTCGAGGGCGCGGTTATCGCTATTGATAAAAAAGGAGTATTCGTTAATCTCGCACCATTCGGTACAGGTATTATCTACGGGCGAGAATTCATCAACGCCCGAGACATTATCCGAAAGATGAACATCGGAGATACAGTTGCCGCAAAGGTAGTTGACATCGAAAATGAAGAAGGATATATCGAACTCTCACTTAAAGAAGCGAAGCAGGCCCTCCTCTGGAGCGAAGCAGAAGCTGCTATTAAGGCACGAACAACATTCGATGTTCCGGTAATCGAAGCAAACAAAGGAGGTCTTCTCCTCACATGGCAAGGAATCGCTGGGTTCCTCCCAGCTTCACAGCTCAAGGCGGATCACTATCCACGAGTTGAAGATGGTGATAAGGACAAGATTCTTGATGAACTCAAGAAACTCGTTGGACAGAAACTTTCTGTAACAATCATCACAGCATCTCCAAAGGAAGGAAAACTTATCTTCTCTGAAAAATCTCCTGAATCAGGTGAAAAGGCTCAGATGGTAAGTAAGTACAATGTTGGCGACACTATAGAAGGAACAGTGACAGGAGCAGTAGACTTCGGAGTATTCGTGAAAATCGAAGACGGTCTTGAAGGTCTCGTGCACATCTCTGAACTCGATTGGGCACTCGTAGAAGATCCACGATCACTCTACAAGGCTGGTGATGCGGTAAAAGCTAAGGTTATCGAAATCAAGGACGGCAAAATCTCTCTTTCAATCAAGGCTCTCAAACCAAATCCATGGAAAGAAGCTGAGAAGAAATACAAGAAGGGTGATGCAGTGACAGGTGTTGTAATCAAATTCAACAAACACGGAGCACTTGCTTCAATTGAAGAAGGAGTTGCAGGACTTGTACACGTTTCAGAATTCGGTAGCGAAGCTAAGCTCAAGGAATCTCTTGAACTCGGTAAGAGTTACAAATTCAAGATCTCACTCTTTGATCCAAAGGATCAAAAGATGACACTCTCTTTTGTTGAGAAGAAATAAACTGACACAACAATCTTGATTAAGAAAAAACCACGGAGCAATCTGTGGTTTTTTCTTAATATTGACACACAGTTCCTCTTGCGTATTATTTAGATTGGCTCGGCAGTGGTTTCATTCAAATTCGTGAGTTGCCGAGACTCATGACAACAAAAGAGAAAGGGGGTGAAAATACTTGCTCACGTACATTTTGGTGATAATTGGATGGTTCATACTCGGCTTCATCGCCGCGGTAAAGATCGCCCAAACACCAACCATGAGCTTCGCTGAGGGCATTCGACGAATCGTCGGCGAGGCATCCGAGGGATTCGGACCTTTCTGCTTCGTTGCAATCGGCATTATCCTATGGCCGTTAGTTCTCGTCACACTGCTGTATCTATCGCGGCCAGAGAAGCAGTCAAAACTGAATGAGCCATAACGGCACACAAAAACGACCCAGGACTCGTATTACGAGCTGGGTCCTTTGTTTTTATTGATTAAACTCATTCATCGCCACAGTTAGATCTTCTTCGAGGATTCGTGTGATTGCTTCCGATACATTCTTAAGTGTCTTTTTTACGAGAACCATTTCGTTTGGCTTAAATTCTCCTACTATAAAATCGAGCATCTTCTTGTGATCGGGCTTTTTGAGTCTACCCGTTGGAGTTGTTGGACAAATTCCTACCCGAATTCGCACGAATGCTTCGGTCTTCAGAGCGCGGACAATTGACTCAACTCCCTTGTGCCCTCCCGAACCACGATTGAAAATTATTTTTATTTTTCCCAAGGGAAGATCAAGGTCGTCATGTACGACTATCAGCTGTTCTGCTTTTTTTGCACTCGTGACAAGTGGCGCAACGGCACTCCCCGACTTATTCACAAATGTTTGAGGAAAAATAAGAGTAAATTTCTCTTTCTTTCCTTTCTTCATTGATCCCTCTGATATAAGTGCGGGGATTTTCTTCGTTGTTATTGGTTCGCCAAGATCGTTGTCTTTGATAAAGCGCTTCAGTGCCATCATTCCTATATTGTGGCGTGTCTCTTCATATTCTTGTCCTGGATTTCCGATTCCTACAATGTAAAACATAATGTGGACATTATACATGAAATTTAAATCAAAAAACGCTCAAAAACATCTTAAAACTTGAGCAATGTCGGGGTTTGTATTATGATTGCCGGCAATATGAATACTGATGGTAATATCCCAACAAACAATGCGTATACGGGTGGGGATATAACCATGTATAAAACTCAGACTCAAGAGCCCAAGAAAGACAAAGACGAAAAAAACTCAGGCATCTTGTCTACAAAAGGAATTCTCCTTGTTGTGGTTATCTTTGCTCTCATTCGATTCTATATAGCTGAACCATTTCTTGTATTCGGAAAATCAATGGAACCAAATTTTAAGGGTGGCGATTATCTTATTGTTGATGAAATCTCATATAGATTCAAAGATCCAAAGCGTGGCGATGTTATTGTCCTCACGCCCCCAATAGCCGAACAACAAAAAGATCATTTTATAAAAAGAATTATTGGTCTTCCGGGAGAAACAATTATTGTTGCGGGAAATAAAGTAACAATTAAAAACAAAGAAAATCCTGAAGGAATTCTTCTTCAAGAACCATATGTCGAATTTCAAAGTACGAAAGAAGCAATTTATGAACTCGGCCCAGACCAATACTTTGTTATGGGTGACAATCGAGCAGTAAGCGATGATTCACGACACTGGGGGCCACTTACAAAGAATGAGATTACCGGCAAACCGCTCCTCAGACTCTTCCCCCTCGAGAACATTTCACTTTTCCCTGGCAAGACAACTATTTTTGAAAAAAATTAGAAACATTAGAAACGTAACAAGCGAATATGAAAAACAATAAAAATCACCTTCCCGCTGGCATCAATGAGAAACATTCTCTCGCTTTAAAAACAGCTCTTCACTTCGGTTTTGTTCCATTTGCAGGACTTGAAGTAACAAAAACAGACATTTCAAAGGCTCGAACATTTCCTGGAACTAAATTTGATAAAACACTCACGGCAGCCGGAGAGCTCGACTTCGGTGGTTTTCTTGAAGAAAAGATTTCAATCATCCGTTCATATATAGAGAAAAAGATGCAGGACCTCACACAGCCCGCAATGATTTGCTACAGCGGACCATTGAAAGGCAATCCTCACGCAAGTTCGAGTTCAAAAGTAAAACTCTTTAACGTCGACATCATCGGGAATCCCAAGGGAATCGCTGACGCCATAGTCATCGAAACAGCCTATGCAATTCTTGGTGATCATTACAAAGGGATGAAACTTGAACTTGAGATCAACTCAATTGGCGACAAGGAATCACTTCAGAAATTTGCTCGTGAATTTGTTGCATATTTCAAAAAACACCTCGACCTTCTCCCTGCTGGTTGCCGAGCATCATTCAAAAAAGATCCGTTCTCAATTCTAAATTGCGAACATGATACATGTTCATCACTCCTTGATGAGGCTCCAAAATCTATGGGGTATCTCTCAGACGAAAGCCGAACACATTTCAAGGAAGTTCTTGAATATGTTGAGTCACTTGGTATTTCATATTCGATAAATCACTGTCTTGTCGGAAGTCAGCACTATTGCAGTGGTATCATCTTCAGAATCACAGGTATACCAGAAAAAGCGAAAAGCTCATCTGAATCAAAAGTGCTCGCGCTCGGCGAAAGATACAATTCTGTAGCAAGAAAAGCATGGGGCAAAAAAGAAATCCCCGCGATCGGCGCAACAATCGTTGTTGAAGACTCTTCGAAGCAAAAATCAGTCGCTCCTAAAAAGGGAAAAAACACTGAACCGAAATTCTATTTCATCCAACTCGGTCAAGACGCGAAGATGAAAAGTCTTGCAATTATCGAAATGCTCCGGCAGGCAAAAATTCCTGTGACACAATCACTTTCAAAAGACAAACTCTCAAACCAGCTCGCCCAAGCCGAAAAATTGGCAGTTCCATATATCCTCCTTGTGGGTCAGAAAGAAGCCATCGAAGGTAGTGTAACAATACGAAATATGAAGAATATGTCTCAGGAAACGGTACCCCTCAACACCCTCGTTGTACATCTCAGAAAAATCACGTAGGCATGCGTAGATCATTTTTCAAAACTAATTGATGTTGTTATACTGGAATTATGAAAAAGTTTTTAACTATCTACGTTCTTTCATTCCTAGTTTTCTTTGTCTGTTCTGTATTTGTTGTCCCACTTTCAATTGCACCCGAATACCTAAATGAAATTTTGCAAACCTTTCTGAATTTCTGGAGTGATAACTTTTCAATGCATGTCTTTATTCTAAGCTTCTTTATCTCTATCGTTTTTTATGTCGTTTACAAAAAAGGAGCGTCTTATTTTTTTCTTTATGCACCTCTTGCCTTTTTGCTTGCTCAAGCAGTGTACTACGCAATATTTCCAACAAACGACGCCACCGGCATGATTGGAAATTGGTTTTTGGAACTTCCTACAGCTTTTATTATAGCTCTTATCATCTCTAATATAAGCAAAAATCAGGTTAAAACAGCCTAACTAGGCCACGTCTTGCGTGTTTTAGCCTCGTGTGTTAGATTGCTACGTATGACTATGAAAACAGTTAACATCGAAAAGAACTCTAATGAAAGCGCAGCTTCAGTTCTTCGACGATTTACAAAAAAGGTAAATGAAGCAGGAATCCTCACAAAAGTTCGAGGAAACCGATACGCGTCGCGAAAGCTCTCTACATACAAGCGAAAGATGGCTACTCTCGAACTCCTTCGACGACGACAAGAGACAGCAAAACTTCTCAAGCTCGGTAAACTAAAACCAAACAAGCGATAATTAATTTGATGCGAATCGTTTTTTCATCACCTACAATTACGATTACACGTTCAACAAAACGCGCTCCAAAAATCAATGGCGCGCGTTTTGATTTGATGGCTCGTGATGCTCTCGGCACTCACCTCAAAGGCTCAAAAAAATATGACCTTTCCGTTCATTTTGTTGGAAAAGAAAAAATTCGCGCACTCAATACAATATACCGAAAGAAAACATACATCACGGATATTCTCAGTTTCCCCTACGACAAAAACAGCGGTGAAATTTTTATTCATTTAGAAAAAGTTCAGCAAAAAGCCAAAAAATTTCAACAAGAATCTGGTGACAAAAGCATCACGACAGAAATTTATCTTGAACAATTATTTATCCACGGGTTACTTCATTTGAAAGGATACGACCACGGTAGTACAATGGAGAACAAAGAAGACATTTTAAGAAAAAAATTTAAATTACCACGCATACCATGGCATTAGGTCGAACAACATCAGTAGGGATAGATATCGGAACACACTCGGTGAAGGTCATTGTTGCGGAACAGGATATTAAACAAGACAGACGAGAGAACCGAATCCTCGGATGGGGCTCAGCGGAATCAAAGGGAATTCGCCATGGATATATCAACAACATAGAAGAAGCGATGAAGAGCGTGAGACTTGCAGTCAGTCAGGCTGAAAAATCTTCAGGTATTAAAATAAAAAAGGCGTATCTCTCAATTGGTGGAGTTGGCATCTCAGCAGTGACTTCAATTGGAAGTATTGTCACCACAAAAGCAGATACAGAAATTACTGATCTTGATGTAAAAAGAGCGATTGATGAAAGTGAGAAAGAAATTCCTCATGCATACATTCTCAATCGTAAAGTAATTCATATTGTTCCTCTCGAATATAAGATTGATGGGAAAAAAGTCCTCGGGCGTCCACAAGGACTCAAAGGAATAAAACTCGAGGCCCGTGTTATGTACATCACGTGTTTGTCACACCACGTCAATGATCTCATGGTGACTATGGAAGAGGCGGGTATTGAGATAGAAGACGTCGTTGCGTCCCCTATGGCTGCAAGCATTGTTTCTCTAAGCAAGACTCAAAAAATTGCTGGTTGTATCCTTGCAAATATTGGATCGGAGACAACATCTATTATTGTGTTTGAAAATAATACTCCAATTTCACTTGAAGTATTCCCTTTTGGTGCAAATGATATAACGAATGATATTGCGCTTGGCCTCAAGATCACACTTGAAGATGCCGAAGCTGTAAAAACAGGGACGATAAAAGGAATTGATTTTTCAAAAAAGAAACTTGATGAAATTGTAATCGCGAGAATGTCAGATATTTTTGATTTAATTGAAGGGCATCTCCGAAGAATTGATCGAAACGGACTTCTCCCTGCAGGAATTATTTTGACTGGTGGAGGCGCAGGTCTCCAGCACATCGAAGAGTACGCAAAAGCTGCACTCAAGCTCCCTTCAAAACAAGGACGTCTCAAGACAGAAGGAATGATCAAAACACTTCCTCGAGATTATGAATGGACAGTTGCGTATGGTCTTGCGATTCTCGGTCTTTCATCAGAAGATACTCAAATTTCAGATACAAAAAATACTCTTGGATTTTTTACAAAAACAAAAACGGGAATCTGGAAGTGGATTAAACAATTTTTGCCATAAGTTTCGTTACTTGTCATACTTAGAATATATTTTGTACGGCCATACTGAGCCATATTTTGACTTTTAATCAAGACATTCCCCTCTTACCATTTTCTTGCGAGGGTTCTATTTCGTGATATGATAGCGCTATTATTCACGAGTGAAGTCCACTTATCAGGCCCACTTAAAATACGTATAACCGAAAGATATGCCACAAGTAACGAGAGAAGTAGAAACATTTGCACGCATCAAAGTAGTTGGTGTGGGAGGTTCAGGTAAAAACGCGATCAATCACATGATCAATGCGAAGGTTAAAGGAGTTGATTTCCTTGCGATCAACACTGATGCTCAGGATCTTCACCACTCACTTGCTCGAACAAAGATTCATATTGGAAAAAATCTCACAAAAGGTCTTGGCGCTGGAATGAATCCAGACGTTGGAAAGCGAGCTGCAGAAGAAACAAAAGAAGAGATCCAAGAAGCTCTCAAAAATTCTGACATGGTATTCATCGCGGGAGGATTTGGTGGTGGAACTTGTACAGGCGCAGGACCCGTTGTTGCAAAGATTGCAAAAGAAATGGGTGCACTTACTGTTGCGGTAGTTTCAAAGCCATTCATGTTCGAAGGAAATCAGCGAATGCGACTTGCAGAACAAGGCCTCGGCGAACTCTCTGCCTGTGTTGATGCTCTCGTAATCATCCCAAACGAAAAACTTCTCTCTACAGTATCTAAAGAAACAACAGCACGACAAGCATTTGCTATGTGTGACGAAGTGCTCAAGCAAGCTGTAGAAGGTATCTCTGACCTCATCACAACTCCTGGCACAGTCGGCAACATCGACTTTGCAGATATTCGAGCAGTCCTCGACAATGCAGGATCAGCTCTTATGGGTATTGGCATGGCGTCTGGTGAGAAACGAGCAGAAGAGGCGGCTCGAGCGGCTATCAACTCTCCTCTCCTCGATATTTCTATTCACGGAGCAAAGGGGGTACTCTTTTCAATTGCGGGAGGTGATGACCTCACAATGTTTGAAATCTCAGAAGCCGCAAAAATCATCACTGAATCAGTTGATCCAAATGCAAAGATCATCTTTGGTACAGTGAAGGACGAGAAACTCAAGAAAAACGAAATTAAGATCACGGTTATCGCAGCGAACTTTCCTGATCAGGCCGGCCTCAAGAAGTCACTTTTTGAAAACAAGATGAATAGTTCTACTTCAGCACCATCATCTACTGCTCCTGCACAAGAAAAAGGCAAGATATTCAATACAATGCCTGAGCCGGAGGTAAAACAGGCACCGAAGGCAGAAGAGAAGAATTCTAATGACGAAGAAGACTGGGGCGCAGTTCCTGCATTCCTTCGACGATCGAAGCTAAAATAATTTCTGAGCTAAAAGATCAGGACAAAGACACATAAAACAAATTGCCCCTCATGGGGCTTTTGTTTTGTAATATGTTTTCCCTACTCAAAATAGTACTGTCGCGTGATACAATATTCAGCACTATGATGTACGATTTAACGATAATTGGGGGCGGGCCAGGCGGTGTATCGGCAGGTGTTTATGCATCACGAAAGCGAATTAAGACTCTTCTGGTTACAGAATCTTTTGGTGGGCAAAGTATCGTGTCAGACGGTATTGAAAACTGGATTGGGACAATCAAAATTTCAGGTGAAGAACTCGCAAAGAATATGGAAGCTCACCTTCGAGCATATGCGGGTGATATTGTTGATATCAAAACAGGTTCACGAGTAGAAAAAATTGAAAAGAAAAAAGATGAGTCTGGTGCCGACTACTTTGAAGTAACTGTTTCTGGCGCAGAGCCTCAAACATACCAAACAAAAACAATTCTTGTTGCAACAGGAAGCACACGACGAAAACTTGATCCATCTATCAAAGGCTCCGTTGAATTCGACAACAAAGGAGTCACATATTGTGCAACTTGCGATGGCCCCCTTTTCGGCGGTATGGACGTAGTGGTTATTGGTGGTGGAAATGCCGCATTTGAATCAGCAGCGCAACTCGCCTCATATTGTAAGTCAGTCACAATTCTCAATCGAAGCGATGTATATAGAGCAGATGAAGTCACTGTAGAAAAAGTCCTTGGTAAACCAAATGTGACTGGAGTAAAAAATGCCGAGCTTCTCGAAATCAAAGGTGATAAATTCGTAAACGCGGTTACATATAAAGTTGGAGATCAAATTACCGAAGTTCCAATATCTGCAGTATTCGTCGAAATCGGTCTTATCCCGACCACATCATTTGTGAAAGATATTGTTGAGCTTGATCCTATTGGAAAGATTGTGATTGATCCGTGGACACAACAGTCTAAGACACCTGGTATTTGGGCCGCTGGTGACTGTACAAATGTCCTCTACCACCAAAACAACATTGCTTCAGGCGATGCAGTGAAAGCACTTGAGGACATCTACATGCATTTGCATACGAGATAGATTCATTGGAGAAAAACGTACAGCAAAAAAGGCCGACATGGAGGTGCCGGCCTTTTGTGTCCTCTGAAGTTTGCCGTTATACAGCGGCTGTTTCGCGTGGGTCACGATATACATCATGACCTTCGTGTGAGGCATGTTCTACCACACACAACTTCATTGAGCGCTCAGGACTGAGCGCGAGTACTGCCAGGCCCACACCCGGGACGAGCGTGAACGTGACTAGCGTGATGAACCCGAAGATGACTTCGGATCCGAGATGGATCGCCATTTGATCCATAGACTCCTGGCTGACAGTGATGCCAAACCAGAGGTACAACAAGAACAATGAACCGATCCCCGAGCCAAGACGCCATGTGACGTCGAGTTTTGAGGTATTCATGAGAGCCCTTTATATCATACTTTGTGTATTTGACAACACCGTTATGGCGTTGGCTAATATCCTTTCATTATTGTGGTTTATGGATGAAAATTTTTGATTTTTTTTGAGGAAATGGTATATTGCTTTTGCTCGCAATTGCCAGCAATGGCCCTATCGTCTAGTGGTTAGGACAGCAGGTTTTCAATCTGTTAACCAGAGTTCGATTCTCTGTAGGGTCACAGAAAATTCTATTTCCCCAACCCCACCTCAAGATAAAACGCATCCGGTGTAAATCCTTTTATATCCCTGAAGTAACACCCCGCCTTTCCGAGATCGAAATCTTTTACCTCTGAATAAATATCTTTGATACCAATTCCAAAGGTGCACATGAGCGCACCAGGGTTTGCCTTGTCGTCGGAAGTATACGTTGACGCCCACCAAGGATCATTATGTCGAAGCTCACGTCGGACACTTCGTCCTCCAAGTCCTGATACAGTAACGAAAGTTTGGCCCGGCTTCATCACAAGCACATCTGATGTTGTTGCAACCACCGTATCAACTACCGATGTCAAAAGGTGAGACCGTGCATATACATGATCGTGTCCTGTAAAAATCATTGCACCTGCCTCCCGACACGCCTCATACACTCCCCAACCCGCTTGATCCGTATTGTCTGTTAGTTGGAATTTCGATTGATTGTAATGCCACGTACACATCCTCCATAGCGATGTACTTGTGGCAAATTGAGATTTGATGAACGCCTCGTGATCAATTTTTGTCATACCGGGAGAAACCATCACGAAGTGGAATGTATCGTCTTTACAAGAATAGTCTCGGCCAATATCACCGACACATGTCATATTTTTGAATGAATCTTTTGTATTTGAGACAAAGTTACTTACAACAATCTTATAGCCATCCCACTCTTTCATGTCATGATTCCCCATTACCGGAAGCACGGAAACATCCTGTCCCAACGTATTTATGAAAAGATCACGCCATTTTGTTGGACTGTCCACGTAATCGAAATCGCCTAATTGAACAATCAAATCAACTTTTTCTGACTTGATCATCTCCATTACTTTTTTTGAATTTGTATTTACTGCCTGATCTCCAAGAAATGCTATCTTGTATTGCCTGTTCCCCACTTTTATTGGCTTAATCTGCTCAAACCCTCGTTCTCTTGACTCCTGGGCCTGACCTTTTTCTGACATAGTTTGAGTGTCTCCACCAGAGCCCGAAGAAAGACTGTCGATCCTAATAGCAATTACAATCGCTCCTCCAATAATCACAATCATCCCAACGACAAAGATGGTAAAAAGAGTGTACTTCGTTTTCATATACACAATAGTATATAATTGATCCCATTATCTGCGAAGTCGAATAACTATACCAATCATTCATGAGAATTCTTGCAATCGAAACAAGCTGTGATGAAACTGCTGTCGCATTAGTGGAGGGAAATAAAGTTGGTAATGGTACTTCATTTAAAGTCATTGGAAACGCTCTATACTCACAGGCAGAAACACATTCTGAATTTGGAGGCGTATTCCCCATGCTTGCAAAACGAGAACATGCAAAAAATATTGTGTCACTTTTTGCATCGTGTATTGCTCAGGCCAGAAGTTATGACAAAAAACACTCTCCTAATGATGTAAAAAGACAAATTCTCGAAACACTAAGTGAAGAAACAAAAAAGAAAGTTGAGAAAGTACTCGAAAGAGAAGACGACCTATATGAAGATTTAGTTCTATTCCTCGAAGGATTTAAAGAGGGCGAGAAATTTGAACTTCCTCATGTTGATGCTATTGCGGTAACGGCAGGTCCAGGACTTGAGCCAACTCTTTGGGTTGGAATTAGTTTTGCAGTCGCGCTCGGAGTAATTTTTGATCTTCCTGTACTTCCTATAAACCATATGGAAGGACATATAGCTTCGATCCTTAGTTCTGATAGTGATGATTCAGTTGGCACGATTGAATTCCCCGCCCTCGCCCTTCTCATATCAGGAGGACATACAGAAATAGTCGATATTGAGTCATGGGGCTCATACAAAGTAATTGGTCGCACAAAAGATGATGCTATTGGCGAAGCCTTTGACAAAGTTGCACGAATCCTAGGACTTGGATATCCAGGCGGGCCAGAAATTTCCAAGCGAGCAAAAGAACATCGAGATGCAGAGTCAGCCCACAGCACAAACCCCCTTCTCAAAGATTTTGACTTAACCCTTCCCCGTCCAATGCTCAAAACACTTGACTTTGATTTCTCATTTTCAGGCCTGAAAACTGCCGTTCTCTATCTTGTGCGAGATATAAAAAAGAAACTTGTTGAAAAAGGGATACTTGCATCTTCCGAGGAACATCTTCCAAAAGAAATTGTTTCTGCTATTTCTGCAGAATTCGAACATGCAGTCACAGAAGTTCTTGTGTACAAGACAAGCAAAGCAATAGATCAAATTCAGACAAAGACTTTGATTCTCGGCGGTGGGGTTGTTGCAAATGATTTTATTAGAGAATCTTTTGCAAATCTTATTGATGACATAAACAAACAGAGAATGGAGATGGATGCAATCACACTTCGAATTCCCCCTATAAAACAATCTACGGACAATGCGGTGATGATAGGGACAATCGCGTGTGTAAGAGCTCTCAACGATGAACAATATATGTCTCAGAACGCTATTGATACAAAGAAGCTTGACCAGGGACTACAAGTGAGTGATCTTATCGTGGCGGATGGGAATCTCAGTCTCTGAACCTAGAAATCAGAGCTTTTTATGCTAGTATATTGACCATGAATTCCACTCAGAACTCAGGCTCTTCTGCTTTGCCAGAAAAGCTTACAAAACCATATGATCCACAGGAAACCGAACCTCGCATCTACAAAAAGTGGGAAGAAGGCGGGTATTTTAACCCTGATGTATGTGTAGAAAAGGGTGTTACAAAGACAGACGCCAAGTCATTCACCATAATCATGCCACCGCCCAATGTGACAGGAGTCCTTCACATGGGTCATGCTCTCATGCTTACAACAGAAGACATCATGATTCGATACAAGAGAATGCAAGGATTCAAAACTCTTTGGCTTCCTGGAACAGACCACGCTGCGATTGCGACTCAATCAAAAGTAGAAAAAGAAATTTCTAAAAAAGAAGGGAAATCTCGATACGATATCGGACGAGAAGAAATGCTCAAGCGAATTGCGCAGTTTGCACAAGAAAGCCATGACACAATCACGTCGCAGGTTCGAGTTATCGGGTCTAGTTGTGATTGGTCACGAGAAGCCTTCACGCTCGACACTCCACGAAACCTCGCAGTAAATACAGTGTTTAAAAAAATGTATGACGATGGTCTCATCTATCAAGGAGAACGAATCGTAAACTGGGATCCAAAAGGCCAGACGACTATTTCTGATGACGAAATTGTTTATACGGAAGAAAAAACCAAATTCTACTATCTCAAATACGGACCATTCACAATTGGTACAGCTCGACCAGAAACAAAGTTCGGAGACAAATACGTTGTAATGCATCCCGACGATACTCGATATGAGCAGTACAAGCACGGAGACAAACTCACGGTGGAATGGATCAATGGCCCAATCGAAGCGACTATTATCAAAGACGAGTCTATTGATATGGAATTTGGAACAGGTGTCATGACAATCACTCCTTGGCACTCAACTGTCGACTTTGATATTGCGGAAAAATATAAACTCGAGAAAGAACAGATCATCGACAAATATGGAAAACTTCTGCCTATCGCGGATGAATTTGCGGGAATGAAAATCAAGGACGCTCGAGAAAAAATTATCGAGAAACTTCAATCAAAAGGACTTGTAGACAAGATCGAAGACTATACGCACAACATCCCAACAGCAGAACGAACTGGTGGAATCATCGAACCACAAATCATGAAGCAGTGGTTCGTTGCGGTGAATAAAGAATTCACTCTTCCCCACTCACAAATCGCAGGCATTGAGAGCGGGTCAAAAACAACGCTCAAGCAAATCATGAAGCACACTGTTGCATCTGGTCAGATCAATATCATTCCTCAATATTTCGATAAAACATATTTCCATTGGATCGAAAATCTCCGAGATTGGTGTATTAGTCGACAGATTTGGTATGGGCATAGAGTTCCTGTTTGGTACAAAGATGGCAAAATTGTTGCCGTTGGAACCGAGGGAGAAAAATTTGGAACGGATGATGGTAACGGAACAACTCAAGACGAAGATACTCTCGACACATGGTTTTCATCAGCACTTTGGACATTCTCGACTCTTGGTTGGCCAAATGAAACCGCAGACCTTAAGACATTCCACCCAACAGATATTCTTGAAACTGGATATGAAATCCTCTTCTTCTGGGTAGCGAGAATGATTCTTATGAGTGGCTATTGTGTTGGGCAAATCCCATTCCACACCGTGTATCTCCACGGCACCGTACGGGATGGAAAAGGCCAAAAAATGAGTAAGTCGCTTGGTAATGGGCTTGATCCTATTGACGTTGCAAAAGAATTTGGAAGTGACGCCGGCCGAATGGCTCTTGTATTTGGAACTGCTCCGGGAACAGATAGTAAGATTTCGAACGACAAAATCAAAGGATACAAACACTTCGCGAATAAGATGTGGAATATCACACGATTTGTTCTACAAAATACCGCGGGTGAAGATTTTGACCCGACATTCAGTGCATATACTGAAGCCGATCTCAAACTCCGAGAAGAACGGCATAATCTCATTGTTGAAATTACAAGAGAAATGGATGCTCACATGTACCACATTGCATCAGAAAAAATCTACGCGTATGCGTGGAAGAGATTTGCAGACGAAATTCTTGAGGAAAGTAAAAAAATCTTTGCAGAAGGCTCTGAGGCAGACAAAAAATCCCGAAAACAATTCCTCCTTCATACACTTACAAAAATCCTCAAAGTGCTTCACCCATTTATGCCATTTGTAACAGAAGAACTCTGGACAACGATGCCTCAATCAGCAAAAAAACATGATATGCTTATTGTTGAATCATGGCCATCATCGAATCTCTAGCACAAACAATAGCAACCACCCCTTTCTTCGTTCTTGAAACGTTCACATACGCTCTCGTTGGCGGTGTTCTTCCTGCCCTACTTTGGCTTTGGTTCTGGATGCATGAAGAGCATGAACATCACGAATCAAAAGGAACAATCTCACTCGTCTTTGTTCTTGGTATGGTGGGAGTTCTTGTAGCCTTTGTTGTTCAACGAACATCCAGTGTTGGATTCGGCCTAGACTATAACCAAACATCATCCCTGTTTATCTTCTCGATGGTTGAGGAGGTAATAAAATTCCTCTGTGCCTTTGTGATTGCATTTAGAACAAAAGTGTACGACGAGCCAATTGATGCTTTTGTATACCTCATGACAGCGGCACTTGGCTTTGCGGCGCTTGAAAGTACCCTATTTTTGACACAATCGCTTCTTCGGGGCGATGCCATTGCAAGTATCATCACGGGAGGACAAAGATTTATGGGGGCCAGCCTTCTTCATGTTGTCTCATCAGGGTGTCTCTCAATATTTTTTGCGTATGCTTTCTATAAATCACGATTTATCAAGGAAATTCTCACTTTAGTTGGTCTCATGTGCGCAGGTTTATTGCACTGGTTGTTCAACTTACTTATAATACATACTGACCAACAAAGTGCGTTCCTTCCTTTCGCCTATGTATGGATGGCATCAATTATCCTGATCTTCGCGCTTGAAAGAGTAAAGAAAATTAAAAAGTTTTAACAACATAACTCGAGGCACAATATATGAAAAAGCGATCTTTTTTTGACAGACTAACAGGAGCAGATATTGATGATGAAATGGAGCAGATTGAGCAAATCAGCAATGCTCAAAAACGATCCCTCAAAATCGCAAGTAGTAGTAAAAAAGTTGTCGAACCGACACAATGGTTTGATGAAGTTGCTGAAGAAGAGCTTTCGGTAGATCTCTATGAGACTCCGGACAATGTTGTTGTCCGAGCAATGATCCCGGGTGTAAAGAAAGAAGATCTCGATGTATCTCTCACACGAGATAGCATTACAATCAGTGGGCAACGAAAAGAGGAAAATATTGTGTCTGACGACAACTTTCATGTAAAAGAGCTCTTCTGGGGTTCATTCTCACGAACGCTGAGCCTCCCTCACGAAATAGATATTGATGGAGCAGATGCATCAGAAAGTCAGGGAGTTCTCACTATAAATCTCCCTCGAATAGATAAAGGAAAGAAAACAAAACTTAAGATAAAGTCTGTTTAGTATCGGCCTATATGAACCATGTCGAGAAACAATCTCGAAGTAAAAACCTAGAGCAAGTAATTATGGGTGAGATGCTTGCATCTTCTTCATATATTCAAGAATGGCAAGACTATCTTGTTTCTGCATACCCTGATAAAGAACAAGAAATACAAGTAAAACTATCTGCCCTTCGTGAGGAACTTGCCCATATAAAAAATGACAACCTTGCAACTACAGATCTTGGCATGGTTAGTTTGCTTTTTTATAAATTTAGAACCCACGCTCACTCATCACTTGAAGAATTTGATAGGCATTTGAATGGTGTATCTATTGATATCGGGGCCAACCCCGAGACAGAACATCCTCACCCCAACGAAATACATATTTCATCTGCATTTCAAGAAGGTGTTCTGCATGCAGAAAATTTTGACGATCTATACAAAACCATCGAAAAACAGGGTCATCTTCCGTATTCACAAGGCATACTCACAGCAGAAGAATTGATACATATCATCGATGAATACAGACGTGGTAACAATGAAGTCATTCGTGGTATCCCGCGAGTAGCAGGCTTGCGAGATGCAGTTATACACCTAAGAAAAATAAAGGAGGGGCTTGTTAAATGAGACCGAAAACCCCGCGGACTGTATTCCGCGGGGTTTTATATTGCTTTCCACATTGTCGCACCTTCGTCCCAGACATATGTCTTTACCATTTTGCCGACCCCCATCACAGCACATATTCGTGTTGCAGTGGCGCCGTCAAACCTGACCATAACTTCAAACTGGAAAAGATGTTCGTTTCTCCTCGCAATATCTCCAGCTATCATCACAAGACCATTGCCACGGACTTGGTACCGGCATGCACCCGTAGGACATATTTGAGATTTCAACTGTGCAACAATGTGAGCAATCTGCGCCCATTCAGCGCTTGAAAGCACGTTGTTCATGCTATTCCTCCTTTCTTACTTTATTATACCAACTAAAAGACTAATTTGGTGCCGAGGGCCGGGCTCGAACCGGCGACCCCATCCTCTTCAGGGATATGCTCTACCAACTGAGCTACCTCGGCAGGGTTTCGTGTATTTGGGGCTCTAAAAGCTCATTATATGCCCTTATAGGGCCCCAAAACGTAGCTATAAACTACTTGAACTACTTCAAAAAGTCAAAGATTTTGATACCCCCATCACCTCCCCCAAAAGTGTTTGAGATTGATGAATACGTATTCATCACCTGTTCAAGGATTGGCTGTACGTAAATAAAGGCTCCAATTGAAATTCCGATGATGATGAGCCATTTGAATATATAGACAAATGTAGATAATCGAGCTCGCCTCTGGATGCTTTCGAGCATCTGCTCATTATGCTTGGTCACCTCAAGAATTTTCTTGAGATCAACTCGTATATCATTTAATTCGTCGCTATTCATGACGAGGATTATATCATGCCCCTTTTCCTATCAAAAATTATTTCGACCACCGCGCGACGATTCCCGCAGGAAGTACTCGTGTCATACTTTCTTCATCTATGAGCAACTCGGAGTGTTCTATCTCGCCTCCGTATTTTGCAACAATATCATCAAGATTCTGACTGTACGCGTATGAAGAATATCCAGCCGAATATCCATTTACAATAATTGCAACTGGATTGTCTGAAAGTAATTGCTTCACAAGATCCATAAGTGGGAGAAATGCTTCTTCTATCTTCCAAATTTCCCCTTTTGCACCACGTCCATATGATGGCGGATCCATCACAATGATGTCGTACTTATTCCCCCGTCGTACTTCTTTCTTCACAAAAGAGACAACGTCTTCGAGAATCCATCGGACCGGTTTGTCGAGAACGCCATTGAGTTCGGCATTTTGTTCTGCCCACTTGATTGCAGATTTTGATGCATCGACGTGTGTCACATGCACACCCTCGACAAGTCCGAGCACTGTCGCTCCTCCAGAGTATCCGAACAGATTGAGCATTTTTATTTCAGCTGCATGTCGTGCTGGACTACCACCCTCACCCATGACCGCTGAAGATATTTTCTGTTTGAGCCACTTCCAGTTCTCGAATTGCTCAGGGAAAATTCCCGTGTGCTTGAATGGAGTGAGTCGTGCATGCATTTTGATCACATCAAAATCGACCACCCAGCTTTCGGGAAGTTGTTTCTTTAATTTCCATTGACCTTTTTCTTCGCCGGATTTAGGGCTTGCTGGATTAAACTCAGCATCAGCCATCTTGTGCCATTCCTTTGTGGAAAGCTTCGGAAGCCACAGAGCCTGAGGATCTGGTCGAAGTAGTGTGTATTGGCCAAACTTTTCGAGCTTCATTCCATCGCCGGAATCGATGAGAGAATATGTGATTTGATTCATATTTTGTATTAGGAATATACTAGCAGTATTTAATCTTTTTTGTAACTAAAGGTGCCACCAGCAGGAATTGAACCTACATCTACCCCTTAGGACGGGACTGTTCTATCCGTTGAACTATGGCGGCATTCTCACGTCGTAGATAATGAGAATTTAAATTTTGAATATCTCCTAAAGATCCTTAAGAGAAATCGCCCTCACAATATCTACGACTTCAACATCAAATGTAAGCGTTGAGTTGGGAGGAATTGGTCCTTGCCCTTTTGATCCATATCCTTTCTCTGGAGGAATCACAAGAGTTTTCTTTTCTCCGATTGTTGCACCAACAAGCCCTTCATCCCAACCTTTGATAACCTGGCCCGCTCCGAGGATAAATGCAAATGGTTCGCCTCTATCAAGTGACGAATCGAATTTTGTGCCATTGGCAAGCTTGCCTGTGTAATGGACCACAATTTGATCTCCCGCTTGTGCTGTTTTATTCATATTCTTTGTATTTGATTTTGTATTATCTGTACCTTTTGTGTCTCCTGAATCCATCTTTTCGTTCCCCAATTTCGCATCTGGCGTCATCACCTTCGTGAGGGCTTCGTTATTTTGCTTTTCAATATTGCTTATTGTCAGAGTGGCAAATATTGTAATTGCAACAATGATAATGCCAAATAAAGTGAACTTAAGATTTTGATTCATGAATTTCTAATAAATTTATAAAAACAACCTAAGCAGAAAGCATTTTAACTACTGTTGGTTCGTCGAATCCGATGATAATCTTTCCATTAATCTCAATCACAGGCACACCGAGCTGTCCTGTCTTTTCCATCATTTCCTTTCGTTTCTCAATATCTACTGAAACATCAAATTCTTCGTATTTAATCTTATGAGATGTAAAGAATTCCTTAGCCAATTTGCAAAAGTGACATGTAGGAGTGCTATAAATATGTATTGTAGGCGCTCCTGTCGATGTGTTTTCTGTTGTCATAACGTCACCCATTATACAGCTTTCAGGCTCAATTTTCTATCAAAAAAACATGTACAAATTATGAAAGTATGGTCTTATTGTAATCTCCTTTTAGAGTATTGTCTCATCCAAAAACTATCTAAACACCCCCCTCACTTTCCCCCACATCTTCTTGAGAAACCCAATATCTTCTTCAGGAACAGGAACATTCTCTGGCTCAACCACGACGATAACCTTCTCATTTGGCTTTGAAATATCATATTTACCTCGCAACTCAAGCTCAATACCATCATTATTCTCAAGTCTCTTCCCCTTCGTACTAATTTCATTATATCTTTTCTCAACATCATTGTACTCATTCTGTGTTCTTTCAAGCTCGAGTTTACTTAACTCGTGTTTCTTGTATACACCATATACACCCTGAGCTAGCACAACCAAGACAACAAGCATGAAGGCAAGTGTTGTCTTCGAATACATTCTTTTCTTGATTTTATTTCTTTCTTGTAGTCTCTCTTGAAACTCTCGCATATGTAGCCTATTATAGACGATATGTTATTCAATCCGAAATTCCAAAAATTTATGAAATGGGCGTGGATCTTCATCGCCATTATTATTATCGCTTCAATGATACTTGTGAGTATTCCTGCTCTTGTTGGTGGATACTAGAATCTCTATTTATCGTCCCCCGTTTTCATCATTTTAAGGAAAACGTCATGTGGAATATTAACACTTCCAATACCTCTTTCTTTCATCTTTTTCTTTCCTTTCTTCTGTTTATCGAGAAGCTTATTTTTTCGTGTCACATCGCCTCCGTACAAATGTCCTGTTACATCTTTTCTCATTGCAGAAAGAGTTCGTGAAGCAATAATTCGTCCATTTGCCTGGGCCTGGATTTTCGTCACAAACAACTGTTTTGGAAGCACAGAATGAAGTCGGTCAACGGCTTTGTTTGCTTCTTCATCAAGTCGTCGCTGAGCAACTACTCGTGTGAATGCTTCGACTGGTTTTTCGGCTACGAGAACATCCATTCGCGTCACATCAGCTTTTCGCATTCCTTCAAATTCATACGAAAGTGACGCATATCCGGAAGAAACACTCTTGAGCTCATCAAAAAAACCTCGCATAAGTTCTCGAAGAGGCATATTTATTGTGAGTTGTGTTCGTCCGTCTCCAAATGTAAGTGTGTCAACAAGGTCACCTTCATGATCGTAAAGCATCTGGAAAATAGGGCTTGTGTATGATGCGGGAGAAATAATTTTCACAATAACCCACGGTTCCTCTACTTCGGTGAACTGCCCGTGGTCAGGAAAAAGTGATGGCGAGTACACCATTTTCTGTTTTCCATCCTTCATGGTGACATTGTATGTGATACTAGGAGTCGCAATGACAAGATCGAGGTTAAATTCCCGCTTCAATCGCTCAGTAATAATCTCGAGGTGAAGAAGTCCGAGGAAACCACATCGAAATCCTCGCCCCAATGATCCTGATGATTCTTCTTCGTATGAAAATGCAGAGTCGGAAAGACTAAGACGTCCGAGCGCTTGTTTGAGATTTGCAAAATCGTCTGCATCTTCGGGATAGACCGACGCCCACACCACAGGTGCTGGCTTCATGTATCCACCGAGCTCTGGAAGTTGTTTTTTGTTGTATGTAATTGTATCTCCCACAGATGCAATACCTGGCTGTTTGATGCCCGTCACGATATATCCCGTAGATCCTGCGGTGAGTTTGTCCGCAGGTGTTTCATCCGGAGTAAAAATTCCAGTCTCAAGCGCAAAAAACTTCTGATCTGCAACCTTGAATACGAGCTCGGCACCTTTCGTCACCTCACCTTCAGTCACTCGGACATATACAATAACTCCCTTGTGATTTGAATATTGGAAATCAAAAACAAGTCCGCGAAAACTTCCCGAATTCGAAATTTCTTCTTTTGGTGCAGGGATCCTCTTAATAATTTCTTGAAGAAGTATATCAACACCCTGACCTGTCTTTCCTGAAGTCTCAAGAATCTCTTCAACCTGACACCCAAGGAGTTCACACATTTCTTTCTTAATATCATCAAGTCGAGCAAGTGGAGAATCTACCTTACTAAGTACTGGAATAATTGTAAGACCAGATTCTTGGGCCATTCGAAGTGTTGTAAGCGTCTGCGCTTGTACTCCTTGTGTTGCATCCACGAGAAGAATTGTTCCTTCTACCGCCTTGAGTGCCCGAGATACTTCGTATGAAAAATCAATATGGCCAGGAGTGTCAATGAGATTGAATTCAAATTCCTCACCCGTAGAACCAAACTTAATTGTCTGGCCCGCCACATCTGCTCCTTCAATGGCATCTTTGAGAATATATCGCATTCGCACAGGTCGCATTTTGATTGTGATTCCCTTTTCTCGCTCAAGTTCCATATTGTCGAGAACCTGTGCCATCATCTTTCTCTTTTCGATCGTGCCAGTAATTTCAAGCATTCGATCGGCAAGAGTCGACTTGCCGTGATCAATATGGGCTATGATGCTGAAGTTTCGAATTCGTCTGAGTTCCATGTGTATGAGAGGTATATATACCGTTATCGGAATATAGCAGAAAAAGGCAAGAAACCAAAGTATTATTTTATCATTGACATATACACCAACTAAGGAATAAGATTTCAGGCAGGAGGACATAAAATGCAAAAAAAGAAAAAGGTGGTCGTACCACCCAAACCCCGTGCACCATGGGGGTTTCATAAATTGAATGGTGCAAGCACTATCTTCGTCAGAAAAGATGGGTCAATCCTGTGTATTAAATCACGCCGAACGGATATCCCACCATGGGAAATTCCTGGAGGCGAGATTGAGCGCAGAGGAACTCCAGATCATACTGCGGTAGATGAAGCCTTGGAAGAAGCGGGCGCCTTAGTAGATGAGGGTAACCTCAATCTCTTCGCTTGCCTTGTCCAAAGACGACCGCGCGTAAATGCAGAAGGAACGCTCTTCCTTTTTGTCTGCTACGAGTTCAATGCTCGTCGCCTACTCAAGGCAACAGACGAGACGGTGGCGTGTAAATTCATCTCACAGAAGCGCGTCCTGCAAATGCTCCGCAAAAAGGACAAATACTTCTCGCTCGGCTACGCCCGAATGCTGGCGCTCTACTTTGCAGCGCTACTTACCGGTAAAAAACGGTGTAAACGCCTAATTTTCCGAAAAGTGAAATTCGGACGGTTGAGTGATCCTGTGATCGTCCCTGTAGAAAGACCCTTCGTGGTATGACGTAGTGGGTGCCTTCAAAGCGCCGCGCGGACCCTGCCTTAAATAAGCAGACCGCGCGGCCTTTTCAATTCCCGATCTCGTTTCGACGCATTAAGAAAATCTTTGCTACAATCATCTATATGAAAGTAGTCATCCTCGCGGCGGGACTCGGCACAGGACTCCGCCCCCTCACCGAAACAACACCAAAACCACTTATTGAAATCGAGCCTGGTAAACCGATTCTTTCTTATATTATTAATCATCTCCCGACAAGGATTGAGGAAATTATTATTATCGTGAAATACCTATCCGATCAAATTGAACATTGGCTTAAAAAGACTTACCCCGAAAGAAGAATTGCTTTTATTCAGCAAAACGACAATATGACGGGTACTGGCGGAGCCCTTCTTTCTGCGAAAGATTTACTTAAGAATGAAAGTAGATTTCTTGTGATAAATGGAGATGATGTACTCCACGGACACGAACTCGAAGAATTTATATACCAGGAACGCGCTATGGGAGTTTCAAAACAATACAATCATCCTTATTTCGCAATTAGAAGTTGTGAATCGGGGCATCTTACAAATATGGAGCGGCAAACAGATGAAGACCGCATAATCGGTGTACATATTGCAACAGGATCATACGTCCTCGACAGTAAATACTTCGATCTAGAGCAAGTTATCAACAGAGGTGGTCAGTACAGCATTCCAGAAACACTTCTTAAGCATAAAGATATCTACCCTCTCAAAATATTCGAATTCTCTGAATGGCTTCAAATTAACAATACAACCGACCTCGAGAACGCAAGAAAAAAAATAAATAAGTTTGGGCAGTTACCTCACGTTGGCCAAAACTAGCTTGTTGATAATCCCCAGCTCAAAAGTCATACTCTCGATATAATTAACCCATGAAACTAAATACAAAATATATTGCCGAAATCATCGGCACATTCGGACTTACGTCCGCAGTTATTCTTTCATTAACAACTCAATCAGCTGTTGCAACAGTTGCAGTTGCCGGCCTCACGCTTGGTCTTTTCGTCTACAGCATCGGACACATCAGTGGAGCACATATAAATCCCGCAGTTACAATCGGAGCCTGGTCAATCAAAAAGATTCATTCACGAGATGCGACGTTTTACATCATCTCTCAATTTATCGGGGCACTCCTCGCACTTGGATTCCTCGCTAATTCGAATATCATTGTTGAACCACTTTACGTATCTGAATCACTCGGCGTTATCGTTGCCGAACTTATCGGTATGTTCTTCTTTACATTCGGTATTGCATCTGTGGTATACGGAAAAACACCAGCCACAATGTCAGGACTTGTTGTCGGAGGATCACTTGTCCTCGGTATCACATTCGCGCTCGGGCTTGGATCAAATGGTGTTCTCAATCCTGCTGTAGCACTTGGTATTGGTTCTCTTGGCCTTTCATATATTGTCGGACCAATTGCAGGATCGATCCTTGGAATGCAGGCGTATAGAATGGTTGCGGAAGAAAAGTAAAAAACAAAAGGCCTCAGGTCGCTAAGTCCTCGACGTATGAACGTCTGCGGAATCGCTTCCAGAGGCCTTTTGTTTTTAAAAATCTATTTATTTACAGTAATCTTATCAATCAACCCGTCTTTAAGATGGAATACTCTATCCGCAGCTTTTGCATATTCTTCTTCGTGAGTCACCATCACAATCGTTTGTCCTTTTTCATGAAGTTTCAAAAATGTATTGAGTACAAGGATAGAGGAATCACTATCGAGGTTTGCAGTAGGTTCATCAGCAAAAAGGATTTTTGGCTCATGAGCAATGGCACGGGCAATACTCACGCGTTGCTGTTGCCCTCCGGAAAGTTTTGCGGGAAGATTTCCGTACTTGCCCTCAAGTCCCACGGTATCGAGCATTTTTTCAGCTTTTTCATATGCCAAAGCAGGCTCCAATCCTTGCATGATAAGGGGCAAAGCAACATTCTCACGGGCACTTAAGTCCGGAAGAAGTGCGTAGTCTTGAAATACATATCCAAGCTCGGTAAGTCGAAAATTTGTACGTGCATCAGAATCCAAATCTGTCGCTTTTGTTCCATCAATGACAATTTCTCCACTTGTTGGATGGTCAAGGAGACTAATCTGATACAAGAGCGTACTTTTTCCGGCTCCTGATCTTCCGATAATCGCAACAAATTCTCCACGATAAATCTCAAGATCAATACCCTTTAATACACGAGTAACAATATCTCCGTCTTGGAATGTTTTTGTAAGTTGTTCGGTTTTGATAATAATTTCTCTTTTCATATACATATATAGTTATCTTCCCAAAATCGCATCGAGAGTATTCCTCTTTACAATCATTCGTGCAGGAATGAAGCCGGCAATCACAGTTGTAATCAGAAGCGCGACAACACGAATTAGTGTACCTGGTAACGGCGCGTAAAGAATTCCATCGCTAAATGGGAAATTGATCGGATGAGCATCTATGAATGGGACAAGGAAGCCATACAATACGAGCAACCCTATCACCGATCCAACCACGGCATAGAATATTGACTGGATGATATATGACGCTTCGATTGCTTGTGCACTTATTCCAATCCCTTTGAGTATCCCGATAAATTTTCTTCGTGTAATCGCGTTCACGAAAATAACAATAAAAATTGTGATCGAAGCTACTGCAAGTCCAATTGTGCCGATCATATTGCCGAGTAGCCCGAATGTTGCTGCAATATCCTTCAGAAACTTTGGCTGTGCCTCCTCCCATGTCTGAATTTTTGCATTATCTTCAAATCCATTTCTCAAAAGAATATTTTTCACATACAGAGCATCATCTATTGTTGCTCCTTCTCTCAACTTTACGGTCACCTCGTTGAAATTTATATCGCTTCGATTGATGAACTGCCTTGCAACTCGATCGAGCATAAATACTCTCGCATCAATTTCATCCACCTTTGATTTCAAAATACCTCGGATTATCATTTCCTTCGACACACTTCCCACTGTTACTTTAACTCTGTCTCCAGGCTTCACCCCTCTCAATTGCTGAAATCCCGGAGAATCAACGGGGGTGTACTCATTTATCAAAAATCCACCAACCAAAATTCCCTCTTCATCTTTTTCATCGAGGTAACTACCGGCAATAACATATTTTGAGAGGCCAGTAACGCTATCCTCTTTCAGAGGATCAAAGCCTGTTATATTCATCGAAGCGGCGTTTGGAGTTTCTTCATCTCGGAGTACTCGTCGGTAGTCAGCATTAATTTTCCCACCTGCCATATATCGGCCTATTGTATGTTCAACTGATGGAATATTATTTAGCACATTGATTATTTCCTGACTATTTTCAATATTTGTCTTTTGTCGAAGAGTTGAAATAAAAATCTCACCCGAGTATCTATCTTTCATTGCTTGTACAGAGCTTTGAATTAAACCCACAAGCACCCCATTGATCACCACAAGGTTCAAGAAAGTGAGAGTCATAACAACGATAATAAGAGCGGTAGTCCATTTGCTCGCATGTCTCACTTGCCGAATCGCAAGAAAAAAACCTACCTTCCAAATACGAGCGCGTGGAATTTTATTATTCTTGCGTTTTCCCAACATATTATTTTACAGTAAACCGAACCTCATCCCCTGGGATAAGTCCGCTCAAAATTTCAATATTTCCTTGCGTATCAATTCCTCCAGTGCTCACTGCAATATCGGACTCTTTGCCGTTTCGAATCACCTTCACCATTTTACGGGCACTCTTCAATGTAATTGCTTCTTGCGGAACCACAATCGCGCCCGACTTTCGCGCAGTCTCAATAACGATGTTTGCGGTCATCCCCGTCTTCACTTCACAACTTTGTAGTTTAAAATTCACAAGTGAAAGTAAAACCTTGTATGTATTTACTCCATCTTTCACCGTCTCAGCAGGATCGATCTGCATCACCATTTCTTGTGCTTTCTCGTCTTTATTACACGCATCAAATGTCATGTACGCTGTTTGACCCTTCTGGACCTTAGAGATATCTATTTCGGAAGCATATGTTTCTACCTCATATGAGTCCTTTGCAATAACATCAATCACGGGTGTATTTGGTGATACGATTTCCCCCTTCTTCACATCAATTCTCGTTACAACACCTTTAAATGGCGCCCGAATGAGTGTCTTACCGTATTCAGCTTGTGCGCTAAGTAGGTCAGCTTGTGCGCTTTTGAGTCGGGCTTCTTCAGCCTGAATCTTTTCAGGTGTTGAAATCTTCTTCGTGACAAGTGTATCTTGTGATCTCTTAAGACCAGTCACCGCATTATTGTATGTCTGTTCAGCTGAAGTAAGGGTCGCGCTCGCTCCATTAATTGTCGTTCGCGCGGTCGAAATATTTGCTCTGTATGTATCAATAGTTGCTTGCGAAAGCGCTGTGCTATCTTGCAGAGTCGAAGCTGCAAATGAAAGATCATTCAAAAACTTCTTCATATTTGCAAGATTCGTTCTTGCTTCAGTAATTCTCTCTTGCGTAAATTTATCGCTACTTAAACCGAGTGCGTTCTTTTGCCAAATAGCGAGAGCTTCACCAATCTCAAGTCGTTGCTTATTAATCGAAATTTGAAGATTATAATTATCTGAAACAGCGAATATTTCAGGATTTACTGTTCGTGGATTCTTGAAGAGTGCATCGACTTTTGATCTTACAACGTCATCAGATTTTGTATATGCTTCACCAATTGCCTCAACAAGCGACTGAAGACTCTGTGTCAATGTATTTTCCGCCGTGAGGACATCTGTTTCAGCGATACGGATATCTTCAGCTCGAGAACCTTTTCTCGCCTCATTCAAGGCTGCAAGTTGCACATCGACACTTGCTTGCGCACGAATCAGCGAGGCTTGTTTGTCGGTATTTGCGATATTAGCAATGATTTCATTTGCCTCAACTTCCTGCCCGACAGTTTTCTTAATGTCAGCAACTCTCCCCGAAAGTTCAAACCCCATACTCACATCAGAAACCGCTTTTACCTTACCTGTGAGGGATACCTCTTGGACAAATTCCTTTTGTTCGATCACGAGGCTCTGAATATTTTCTGCACTTCCTCTTGCAGAGATCAAAACAATAATAACAACCACTATGAGTGGTATAAATACCCTTTTCTTTTTTAATAATCTAAAAGAACCATGAAAAAAACTTTTAATACGAGACTTCATACCGTGAAATTATATCACTGAAAATGGCTTAACAACAAGCTTAATTATTTCATATTTTCTTAATGTGATTCATATATACTTAATACAGATTCTTTACGTCATATTTATTTATATAATCACTACATATATGAGAATCTTAATTGTTGAGGACGACAAATCAATAAGTACAAAGCTTAAAAGAACACTCGAAGGCGAGGCATTCGCAGTCGATACGACAAGCGATGGAAAAACCGGCTCATTTATTGCGCGAACAAACACATATGATCTTGTTGCACTTGATCTCATGCTTCCACACAAAAACGGCGGTGAAATCCTCAGAGATATCCGTACAAAAACTAAAGATACTCCTGTTCTCATCATGTCTCAGAGAAATAATGTTGATGAAAAGGTAACACTACTCAAAGATGCGGATGATTACTTGGTCAAACCATTCGCAGTCTCTGAATTTGTTGCTCGGGTGAAAGCAATCCTCCGTCGTCCCTATCGAGTACAGAGCCACATTGTCACTATCCGCGATATTGTTATTGATACATCTGCACACAAGGTTACCAAAAGCGGAAAAGATGTCTTTCTGACAAGAAAAGAAATCATGCTTCTTGAATGTCTTGCGAGTAACCGCGGAAGAGTTGTATCTCGAGGAGAAATTATGGAAAAAGTGTGGAACCACGACAGCGACCCTTTTTCAAATACAATTGAAGCCCATATTCGAAATATTCGGCGGAAAGTTGATTCCGGAAAAACAGATGTTATTCAGACTGTTTCGGGAAGAGGATATAAAATCGAATAGACTTGTCCGGATATTATTCAGATACATCACTGTGTGTACAGCCGTGTATATGCGAATGTCCTCCAACCCCATGAGGATCAACTCTTCCTCGCAACATATATATCGCAATGATTGTTGTTATCGGTACCGCAAGGACAAGCCCAATGCTTCCCACGAGGGTTCGTACTATTTCAGTCATAATATCCTCACGAGTAAGAATCACCGAGATTGGAGAGGAAGATGTGTAAAATAAAAGCAGAAGAGGAAGGGATACTCCAACATAAGCAATAGCAAGCGTATTTACGAGCGCCCCAATATGCTCCCGCCCAACGCGCAATGCCCTTTCAAGAATTTTTTTATTCGACATACCTGGCGCAGCGCGCATCAATTCTTCAACCGTTACTGATTGTCCTATCGCGGCGTCGTAGAGTACACCTAATAGACCGACAATAATTCCCCCCAATAAAAGACCTTGTACATTTATTCCAAACCCCTGGCTCTCTTTTAAAAACGAAGCAAGATATGTCACTTCTTCAGAATCTACTCCTGTGAGTTTAAATATTCCCAGAGATATAAAAGCAAGAAAACCTGTGACACAAATAGTTACAATCATCCCAACCACGGCTGAAGACGTCGTCCTATTTACCCCATGCGTAATATATGACCCAGCAACAATAATCACCGAAGAAACCAAAATTGACACGAGCAAAGGATCAAATCCTTTCGCAACAAGTGGGAGAATAACAAAGAGAATTAAAATTACACTTAAAACTAAAGCAAGAACACCCCGAAGTCCCTGCTTCCCACCGAACCAAAACGTTAGAGCAATAAAAACGAGTAATAGTATAAATGCCTGCGGTAAACGATTTGGTTCATACACATATCGAGATACCCCTTCTTCGTTATTTACTGAAGTAAAGTAAAAAGTATCACCAGCTCGAAGTATTATCCGATCATTCTGAATTGTAACCACGCTCCCCTTATCAATACCCGTAAGCACGCGAGCCTTCAAGACCTGGGTCGGTTCACCGGTCTGAGCTACAACATCCTCACTCAAAATAGCCACAACTTCAGCTTTATCAATCGCATCTGCAGTCTGAGCTTGCACTTGTAACGGTATCCCAGCAAATAGAACAACCAAAAAAAATACCTTTATGCTTTTCATATATTTATTATACCCGAGAGCATTTAGTGCACACACCCTGTAATTCAACAGAATGACTAAGGGTTGTTTTGAAATGTGTTAATTTCTTTGCAACCCCATGGAATACTTTTTCCAAAGCCTCACTTTCTACTTGCTCAGCAAAGCCACATGATACACATACAATATGGTGATGATGGTTGTCTGTATACTCATAACGCGCAACACCGTCTTGTCCAGTGCACGTCTGTATTATTTCTTTATTTAGAAATTCTTTAAGCACTCGATATACCGTCACACGATCTGGTGTATCCTTTTTATAAAAGACTTTGATCTCTCGGTGAATATCGTCTGCAGACCAAAGCTCACAGTGATGCCTACAACTCTTGTCCTTACACAGTGATTCAGCAGTCAAAATCTCAAAAACAGCTTTGCGTGCCAGCGTCTTCCTTAATCCTGCAGTCTTAAGAATTTGATCCAATTTGTTCATATATAAAGTATACACTCCTTGTAGACTAATGCAACATAGTTGCATTAGTACAATTTATGTGTATTATGATCCACGGATCGTTCACGATCTCCTTGCGGAATCAACCACAAGGAACTAAGGAGGTGAAACGCATAATGAAAACCATCGCACTCGGTGCACGCTCGGCTAAGAAGAGGCCAAGGGCGTGCACATGCGGCCGGTTTGGCCACCACTGCACGTGCGGGTAGTCACTCGTGACACCCGCATTAACAACTGGCGCTCTCTCACGAGGGCGCCAGTTTCTTTTCATATTTATATACCCTTCCTATATTTTCTGTATAATAGAATCCATGATTATTATCATCGCCTGGATTCAGTCCATCGTTGCCACAATAGGAAGTCTTTATTTCAGCGACATTCTTGGATACGCGCCGTGTGTTCTTTGTTGGTATCAGCGAATCTGCATGTACCCTCTTGTTTTTCTACTCGCTATTGGATATATACGAAAAGACACAAAATTGTATACGTACACCCTTCCCCTTGTTCTGCTTGGTTGGATGATCGCCCTTTACCACTGCCTCCTCTATTACAAAATTCTTCCTGCATCGATAGAAACATGCAAATTCGGAATATCTTGTACAACTAAGTACATTGAATATTTTGGCTTTATTACAATCCCTCTCTTGTCATTTACTGCCTTCACAGTCATTGGAGCCTGCCTTTTAATACAGAGGAAAAAAGCAATGTTAGCAACTTCACTCGAGAAGTAGATCGCGGTAAGATACGGGAATGACATCAGAAACAAAAGTTGTATCAGCAATAGTCCTTGTGACTCTTATCATTATCGGGGGTGGCCTTTGGATTGCGAGTAAGCAGGGTGGAAGTTATGCAGAAGATTTATCAGTGAATATCAATTCGGGAACATTGATACGGGATGAAACACCCCGCATCTTGGCGACAACACAATCTTCAAGTACGGTTACTATTGTCGAATTTGCAGATCTTGAATGTCCTGCCTGTGCAATGCTTCACCCAAATCTCAAAGAAGTCCTTGCAAAACATACCGCTGATGTGAACTACTACTATCGAACAGTTCCAATTCATGCTGGGTCACATGAAGTAGCAACATACGCACTTGCTGCAGGAAAACAAGGTAAGTACTTTGAATTCGCAGACATTGCATTTGGCAAGCAACTGTCTTGGTCAATAATGGCAAATAGAACAAAAGCATTCGAAGAATACGCCGCAATGGCCGGCGCAAATGTTGAGCAACTTAGAAAAGATCTTAATGATGTAACAATTAAAAAAATCCTCGCTGACGATAAAGCAGATGCCATCTCGATGGGAATCAATTCAACTCCAACCCTCATTATCAATAATAGAGTTGTTAAGGGAGTAACAAGTGTTGCAGAATTGGAGAAGATTATTGCTGAAGAAAAAGCAGAACTAATGACCGGTTCTTCTTCAGCATCTACTAAGCGGTAAATCAGTATTATTTATTTTATATATCTTATCTAAACTACACATATGAAAATAATTGAAGAATTCAAGGAATTTGCAGTAAAAGGTAACGCTCTCGATCTTGCTATCGGTGTTGTAATCGGTGCATCATTTAATGAAATTGTGACATCTCTCGTGAAAGACATTATCACACCAATCATCGGACTTATAGGCGGTCAGCCAGACTTTTCAAGTATTGGTTTCTTTAAATCATACGATGCCGCAGGACAAATAACAGGAGGTATTATGATTGGCAACTTCATCAATGTCCTCATGAGCTTCGCAATCGTTGCATTTGCACTGTTCCTCACAGTTAAAGTCATCAACAAGCTCAAGCGTGTGGGAGAAAAGCCAGTACAAAACTAGCGATACTAAGGCGTAGTCAGACTACATATTCAACTTCTCAGGTTCACCAACAATATCTGTTTTCTTTGTTAATTTCTTAGTGATCTTCTGCTTGAGTGCAGACATAATTTCTGAATATTCAGGAACTTTTTGAATTTTGAGAAGTAGTGCAATAACTATAATACCCACAACTCCGGATATAAATCCTTGTGTAAGTACCCCACCAAATGTATCGAGTGATAGATAGTTATCAAGAACGTTTAAACTAATGTACGCAACAAACCCACCGATAATTCCTGATGAAAATGACTTCCAAGTAATTTTTCCGAGCGATCCCATGAATCCTCTAAATTCAGTTTCAAATGTCACCATAAGAAGGATTGTTGCAATAGTAGAACCAACACTAAACCCAAGCGGGAGCATAAGTACTTCTGTACCAGCAATATCTTTCACGCGAAGAAGCGATTCAACGAAATATCTGAACGTTTCATTAGTCTTAAATACCATCAAAAGTACATACGGAATTCCTATCACAAATACCGCAGAACACACATTGATAAGAAATGGTCGAAGCGTCTTCCCTGCCGCATAGTACGCCCGAGTAAGAAGTAGGTTGATTGACTGTGCAACAATTGATACAGAAAAAAGTGCAAGACATGCGGCAACAAGTCTAGTATTCTCCCAATTAAATGATCCTGAACCAAGAATTACTCTCACGATCTGCGCGCGAAGAACAATAAACAAAATGGTAATTGGAATCGACCAAAATATAATATGTCTCGCTGCGGTTACAAGATGTGAAAGAAACTCCTCCTTTTTTCCATTTGTATAATATGAAGCAAGAAGTGGAAATGCGGCGACAGCATAGCTCAGCCCCACAATAGTCAAAGGGACAGACTGCAGGTTGTACGCCATTGTAAAAATAGTAATTGAACCAACACCAATGAGCGACGCCATCGCCGTTATTACGACGAGTTCAAGCTGTATCGCAGACAAAGAAAGTGTTCGTGGTATTGAGTGGAGTAATATTCTTTTTACCAATGAAAAATCAATTCGATTCGTGAAATGTGGGAGGAGTCCACGACTTTGCACATATGGTATTTGAATTGCCATATGAAGAAGCCCTCCAATAACAACACCATATACGACTCCTTCTATGCCCATATATGGTCGCAAAAATATGATTGCTCCGATGATCGCTACGTTATAAAGGACTGGAGCAATTGTGTATAGAAAGAATCTCTTATGTGACTGTGTAATCACACCAAGGAGGTTTGATATTCCCAAGAAAATAGGCTGTATCAAAAGTATCTGCGAGAAACGAATTATTTCTGCTCGCACTGCCGGGTCGGTAAAACCTGGAAATAATTTATCTGCAATGTGTGGCATTAGAAAGAACAAAACAGTACCAGAAACAATTGCTGCAAAAGCGAATAGTGTAAGGATTTGATCGAGAAGCCGTTTTGACGCTTCTTTGCCTTTTGTCTCTGACTCAGTGAAGAACGGTATCAACACCGCAACGGACACAAGTGTCCCTATCGATGCATAGAGTATGTCCGGGATTCGAAATGCTCCATAATACATATCAAGATCAATGCTCGCACCGTAGTAATGCGCAAGCATTCTCTCTCTAATTAACCCAAATATTTGTGAGAGAAATGTAAATCCAGCAATGATAATTGCCGCATTGTGTACGCCGGTCACCTCCCTGTGAATAAATGCAGTTATTCTCTTTACCATGACGGAATGTTATTTTTTAGAAGTGGTTGTGCTTTTAGTTGATGTTGCCGACTTTGTTGTAGGAGCTTTCGTCTTGATATATTTTCTCACTTCAGCGAGATCCAGCTTTAGTTCATTCATATCTGGCTTTTTCTGGATCGCATCGAGGAGTTCTGCCTCAGCTGCAGCATATTCTGTTGCTTTGTAATAAATACGAGCAAGATTTCCATTTGGAACTGGATTTTTCGGATTCAATTGTTTTGCTGCAAGATACTGATCGCGCGATGCTACAGCATAATCAGCACCAAGCATAGGTGCAATAATTTCATATGTATTTCCAAGAGTGAGATGATTCTGATATGAATAAGGATTGAAGAATACCGCCTGTTCACCAAGTGTTATAGCTTGATTCAAATTGATTTTCAGTGGATCCGTAAGATTAGCTTCGCTAAGTCCTTTACCGTTCAATGCTGCTGCAACCTCCTCAAGATTGATAGTTGCAAGTGCTCGCAAATATACATCTGCCGGATAACGTGTAATTGCTTTTACAAGAAATTGTTTTGCTTCAAGTACTCTTGTTTTGTTTCCGTATATGACGACTCCTTTCGTTGCATCTATTGATGCAAATAATCTCTGCGACCACCCATATAGTGAAGCGATAACTAGGATAATAAGTACCATTGATGTTGCTGCAATTGCCATACCTTTCCCTCCCATAGTCGGCAATGTCCTTGATACAGAACCAATAACTCCCTCACGAATTGCTCCGGCATAGAATAGACCGAGCATAAAACACCCGAGAATAATAATTGTCACACTTGGTACATAGAAGAATGCACTGATCCAGATAAGTGATGCTACGCCGAATGAAGTGAGCCCAAAATAATAATCGTAATCATCCTTAGTCTTAATCTTAAAATACCGATATGCAATTATCGCTGTGTATATAAATACATAAAGAATAGCAATGACCCCAAGCAAACCAGCCGTAATAAAGAATGTCGGAAGATATCCAGATGCATATGTCGCCTCTACATCCCAAAAAGCAGTATTGTTTACTTCAAGTGGTTTGTACATCGTCCATGCAGTCTCGAGTCGAGCAGGACCACTTCCAAATATTGTTTGCAAAAAGCCGGCTTTGTATGTCTCTGCAAGAAGTCCAAAAGTTGTTGCTTGTGTCATTCGAACGTCGAATACTTCTTGTTGCGTTATTTTTGCCTGATTGTGCATGAACTGCGTAATATCTGTTGCCCCCATAGTAAGAATCGCCGCCACAATAACGACAACAGAAGATGCTACGGGGAATATTCTCTTTGATGCCCCAGCAGACTGTCTTCCGCGCGCAAAAACATGTGCACATATTGCAAGTGCACAAAGTCCAACAAACACAGAAAGATACAAACCTGAATTACTTGAAAATAGGATTACGTAAAAGTTAGTGCCCGCAAGAAGTACGAGACCAATAACAAGTATTGCCCAAAGAATAGCCTTCCACACTCTCCCTAGAGGCAAATACTCGAGCGTTGCACAAGCAAGAAGTACAATACTTGCAACAAAGATTCCCATATCGTTCCATGTCCCAATTGTATTTGCAGATCCCGCTCCAAATATACCGAAAGAGAGTGTTTCAAAACCAGCAAAAATACGGATACCGTGGAACAAACATAGAATCGCTGCCGCTGCGAGTAACGCAACGTAAGCAAAAAACATTCTATTTTTCGATGTGAATGTCGTTGCAACCACATACACCAAAAGCGCTCCAAGAATTATAAAATAAAATGTAAGCATTGAAGATCCAAGTCCAAAGAATCCATTTGATGTATCTAGTCCAAAAAATGTTGAGAGTAATACCGCAAGAGGGATCGAACCAAGCGCCAAAATAAACCATCGAGAGTGCCCCTCTATTGCCCCACTCTTAAGAACCTTAAAAAACCAAAGAGTCACTGCGATTGTAACTGCGAGCGCCAAAAAACCTATCTTTACGAAGTTGGCAGATGTATATGGATATGGAATGACTAAAAGTGGAATTATAAATAAAAAAACCAGTAAGACCCCGTATACAATTTGATCGTTTAGAAATGAAAGTAGTGTTTTGATTCGTGACATGTGACAATTATAGTCGAAATATGCTATATTTGCATCGCCTGGAACGGATAGTTGCTGTAGATAACTACAGAGGAAAGTCCGAACACTTCCGCATTCTCGTTTTGAGGTTGTGGAGCAAGGTAGTGGGTAACCCCCATCGTATGCAAGTATAGAGGTGCGAGCAGAGACGCCATGTTGGGAAACTAACTGGCATCCTGTCCCCGACGCAAGTTGGATCAGGATGAGTTCTGGCGAAATCCAGAAGTGAAACGGCAAAATCCTTACCCGAGTGCAAGGTCGTGCTCATGAGGTCCACCCTCATGTAGAGAACCGCTTGAGGTGATGAGTAATCATCATCCTAGATAAATAACTATCTCCTGCGCGCAAGCACAGCAGACAAAATTCGGCTTACAGTTCCAGACAATCAAATATGAAAAGACCTGCCTCACGGCAGGTCTTTTCTTTTATTCTGAATTTAATATTTGACCAATATGTTATTTCAATACACCTTCGCGGGGTTTATTTGTATCGAACTATTCTTCGTCTTTCTTCGATGACTTTGCTGACTTTTTCTGACTATCGAGCGCAACAGCTGCAAGATCTTCAATTTCACACTGACCGCCTGCGCAGGCAAGTTCTTTCTTCGCGTCAAGAGCAGAATCGTCAACCTCATAAAGTACTACTTTTGAGTAATCAAGTCCTTCATATTTCTTAAGAAGCTCTTCATATACTTCTTTTGAACACTCTTCATACGGAGCAAGTTGATACACGTGTTCTGTTCGTGGAAGGAATGAAAGACCACCAATCATGTCCCAGTGCTTATAGAGCCAGTGCGCAACTTCAATCCATTCATTTGGACCAATTGAGATCGTCGTTGATGGATTATGTTCTGTGAAGTTGTTCTTCACCATTAGCCAGAATTCAAGCTGGTCAATCGCTGAGAGATCGTCTTTAAAGACTGATCCATTTGGTGCCTTAACTGGAAAATCAACTACGAACGTATGTGCATTCTCAGGATTTTGCCCCACCTCTGGATGACATGGAACTCCTTGAGCTTTCATCATCTGGAAAAGTGCGTCATTCGCAGAAATTCGCACTCGTCGGATGTAATACTGAGAATGTCGTGGGTGCATACCAGATGAACAATCTACAGTCTGTGAGAGATTGCCGGATGGCTTCACACATGTAATAGCCGTTGATGGTGAAATACCGAATCTTTTTGCATATTGTTTATTCACCTTAATTGCTTCGTCTCGGAGCTCTCTCAATACTTTTGGATTTCGCACTACAGGACAATCCCACATACCTGTGATTGATACACCAAGGAGTCGCTCTGCCTCGCAGTTTTTCTTCCAATCTTCAGAAAGGAAGATAAAATCTGTAAATGATGACTGATATGTACCAAGAATTGTTGCGACTCGAATCTTTCTCTTAAGATCCGCCACTTTATCTGTACTTCGTGCAACTACCTCTGAAAGGTTGCAGAACTGCTTTGATCGCAAGATGATTTCTCCACAAGGATTCGTTCCGAACTTATCCCACCAATCAGCAGAAATTTTTGCTCGTCTCTCTGGGAATTGAGACTTGAGACCTCCTCGGTTGAAAATACCTCGTTCGCCTGAACCTGACTGCATGAGTGCAATCCATTCTTCGAGGAATTGTTCTGGTGACGGCTTGCGCGTGTACACTGCAGAGTTATTTGAGAGAGATCGCTGTGGTTCCATGAGCCAGAATTGGCCCTTCTTTGCATCTCGAATCTGAGAATCATTGAGATCAGAAAGAGAGATGAGTGCTGTTCGTCGAACTCCTCCAGTCACTACCCCCATACCAATCTGACAAATAATATCGTGGACATCGAGGTTTGAAAGATGCTGACCTTGTCGCGACATAATTTTTCGTCGAATAAAATCATGGATTTCAACGAGTGGTGCCGGACCAGAACTTCGTCCTCCTGTTGTCTTTAGTCGAGCTCCTGCTGGTCGAAGTTTTGTATAGTCAAATTTCACATCATGCCCATTGAACCAGTGTTCCATCGCAAACGAAAGAGAATTTGACCAACCCTCTCGCGTATCTTCAACAACGTGATTATGTACTTTACCCGTCTGATATTTAATTTGTGGAAGTGACTGAGCGCTATAGCTTTCAGCAGAAAATCCAACACCGCATCCAGACATAGAAAGAAACATTACCTCAGCGAAATCCTGGAATGTTGTCGGGGCAATAAATGAACAGTTATACGCGCATGCATGATTTCTTCGAAGTGCTGGACCAGAGAACTGAAGGGCACGCATTGATGGCATCGCTTCGTGCATCAATATAGATGTTCGAACTTCTGCGTACTCTTTGTCGGTAAGTTTGTTCCCGAGAGTTTCTTTCATGAAATCGATATATCGATCAACTGTTTCTACCCAAGTCTCTCGTCTTCCCTTCTCCTCAATCCATCGTGAATATGTTCGATAGTAAATAAATTCTCCGAGAGGATTTCGGAAACTTTTTTTACTTTCAGCAGCGAGTGCCTTTACCTCTTCAGGAACAACTCGTCCTTCATGATGTCGCATTCGAGCTCGTTCGGCTCGATAAAGAATGAAGGACTTTGCGGTCTTGGCATAATCAAGTTCGATAAGCGCATTCTCAACCATATCCTGAATACCTTCAACGGCAGGAACAAAGTTTTTGAATTTTCGAGTGATCTTGATGAGCTCTCCAAGTACTTTTTGGGCAACAATCTGTGCTTCATCCGCAGATCCCTCTCCGGACGCATTCATGGCCTTAGTTACCACTGTTACAATTCGTTCAAAATCGAACGCAACAATTTCTCCGCTTCTTTTCTGCACCCATTTTGGTGTGAGAGAAGATGATTGTCCGTCATTTTTCTTCGCTGCAATCATTTTTTTGTGCTATTTATTATTAATTTTTGTACATATGTGCTCCCCTGACCTTTCTTCAGCTTTTACTTACATATTCACGATATTTGGATATGTTAAGTGGACTACATTCTACTCGTATAAAGTGTGAACAGCATGTGGATAACGTCTAAAAACTCAAGGAAGAAACAGATTTTTTTGATTGTATATACTTATCCCCAAAATGCGTTTCTGTTGAGGCATTTCACAAGATGTTATTCGAGAAATTTTACAGTATCTCCAATTTTTATATTCATTTTTCTCAAAGTTTCAGCAGGAAATTCGATTACGTAAAGTGCCTTCGTGCTTGGATAGAAAACTTTTGGATAACTTTCAGGTAAAACCCTCTCTTGTTTTGAAATTATGGTCATTTTTTCGTCTACCCAAATCATATCGAGTGCCAAAAAAGTATCTTTCATCCAAAATCCATGTCGATCAGGCTTATCAAATACAAATATCATGCCATCATAGGAGCCTATATCCTTCCGACCTGCTAAACCTTTTGCTCTTGAGTCATTATTGTCTGCAATTTCGAGTTCATATGTATGATTCGCAATTTTGACTTGTATTGTTCTTATTTTTGGAAGCATCCGCTCTGTTGGAGTTGATGTCACCGCTAGTGTTGTGACACTTTCTGCCCTTTTGTTTGAAGTTACTTGAAGATGCTGGAGTGCTCCTGCACAAACCACTACTACTAATCCTCCTAAAATTAGGAGGCCAAACATAATGAGCAGGGAAAATTTTGTTTTTTTACTTGTGGTGAGTGATTTATTCGAATTTTCTTTATTCAAGACAGGATTCATGTGCGATAATTATATATGAAGACGAAAAGAAAACGAGCCCCTTTCGGTGCTCGTTTTCTTTTAGAGTATTAGTCTTAAGAATTACTCAAGCTAATGAACTTCTGGTTATTTACCTTTCGGTGAATTACCACTGGTCGTTACCTCCTCGTGAGAAACCTCCTCGGTCCTGCTTGAAACCTCCTTGTCGTCGGTCACCAGCTGGTTTTTCCTGAGCTTCTGATACGTTGATAGGTCGTCCATCAAGTTCTGACTTATCAAGTTTTGAGATAGCTGCCTGTGCTTCTTCTGGAGATGACATAGTTACGAATCCGAATCCTCGTGATCGTCCTGTATCCTTATCCATAATAACTCGAGCTTCAGTAACTGTTCCCACTTGTGAGAAATGCTGCTGAAGACCCTGATCGTTAGTCGCCCAAGCGAGACTACCTACAAACAATTTTGTTGACATGAAATATTTTCCTATTAGCTATGTGTAATGCGTAAGAGCCTAAGGAGTAATTGGTCTGAATTGAGCCAAACACAGTTAGATTCACTTACCCGACTACTGTACCACCTATTCACTGCTTAGGCAAACATATACTGTAATCTACTTCGAATTTACTTCTCAAAAAGAATATTCTCATTCGCTCCAGGGCCAACACCCACAACAACTGGACCTTTATAGTCAATCTTTTGTCGGATCACCGAAAGCCAAACAGGGAGATCTTTTTCTATATCTTTCACTGCCGGAAGTGTTTCAAACATTATTTCCTTCACTTCATCTTCTTGTAACGGAATTGAATCGGTAAGAACAACTGAAGTTCGCTTTCCTTGCCCTGCCGAATATCGATCAACCTTATACCCAACAACTATTTTATTATCGACGCCCTTATCAGCAAAAAATTTCAAGAGGTCACCCATATTGATCCACAATACATCAGGTTGATTTCCCGTCTTGAATGAGTGCTTCATCTGTACAGCATCGAAAAACCCCACCTGTCGTGGTCGCCCCGTTGTCGCACCAAACTCACCAGCGATCTGACGATACTCTTCCACAAGATCGGCTGGGACTCCATTATCATCAAGTCGATTTGCAAAACGCCCACCTCCCACTTTAGAAACAATCGCTTTTGCCACCCCACATACAAGATCTGCTCGTGGGAGTAAACACGCAGAAAGCAAACCATGAAGTGAGCAATCCGAACTTGTATTATTGGGATACGCACCGCCAAACTTACCAAGCCCCACCGACTGTGACCCTTCGACAAGGACATGTTTGTCTTTCACTACGTCTGTTGTGAGAAAATCATCGGACACGATTTCAATTTTTCCAGCCTTTATCATGTCCTCAACAGTCTTTTTTGTTTGAAACATTGTGGCAAGAATTTCAGCTTTATTCAGATATGGAAATGTTGAGCATTGTTCTTGTATTTTTGACTCAAGCACAGTGTCTGAAAGTGTAAACATTTGGCCCGCAGTGATGGCTGTTCGCAATGCCTCTCCTGCATACGCTGGACCAATTCCCTGTTTTGTTGATCCGACCTTCTGCGCTCCTTTAGCTTCTTCTGTAACCGTCTCTATTCTATTGTACACACCATCAATATTTACAATTGCTCGAGATGCAATATATATTTTCCTTCTCTCGCTTGGCTGATGAAGCTCAATTTGCTGTACTTCTTTAATTAGATTCAAAAAATTAATAATTCTCGCTTGCGACAAGAAAATATGTTCTGCCCCCACAGCACCTCCGGGGAGTTCATGAAATGCGAGTTTGATTTTACCACCCGTTGACGCACTTTTTTCAATAACAACATTGTGTCCAGCATTTCCCCCACCATTTGGACCCACCACTATATACTCGTCTTTATTGAAATATTGTGTGATAGAATCACTCACTTTTCCTTTTCCTTCATCACCCCATTGAAGTCCAAGGAGCGTAATAACCATGCGACCTCTCCTCTCTTTCTGAAGGGTTTGGATCATGGAATTTAACATGCAAATAGTATACGCCCGAGATTTTCTAGAGTAAAATAAAAACCACATGAAAACACAAACTTTCTATTTTGTAAGACATGGAGAAAGTATTCTCAATGCCAAAGGGATAAGACAAGGTCCTGAGGGGTCACTCAGTGAAAAAGGGGTATCCCAGGCTGAATGGGCTGGTGAAATGCTCAAAGATGAGAAAATTTCTATCATCCTCGCAAGCCCCTACCAAAGAACAAAGGAAACTGCCGATGGGGTAAATAAAAGTCTTAAGGTTCCTATTGAGTATTCCGATACACTCGTCGAAAGAAGAAATCCAAGCGAAATTGTTGGCAAAAACAAGAACGACCCCGAGGTGCTCAAAATTGTGAACTTTATCGACAATAGCTACCACGATGATAACTATCGATATAGCGACGAGGAGAACTTTGCCGATATGAAAGCAAGGGCAAAGAAATGTCTTGCATACCTCGAATCTCGCAAAGAAAAAAATATCTGCGTCGTCACGCACAGTATTTACCTCAAACTCTTTATTGGGTACATGCTCAAAGGAGAATCTCTCACAGCACAGGACTACGCAAAGCTTTCTTTTTTCAATAGTTCGAACAATGCTGGGATAACAGTTGCCAAGCGATACTCCGGCTGGTTTGCGCCAGAAAAGGACAAGCAATGGCAACTCGTTGCTTGGGATATCCATGTTGATCCTGAAAAGAAGCAAGCAACAGGAGATATCATAAAAGAACATCGGATTATTGAGTAAACAAAAAGAAAATCGCCCACTACTAGATGGGCGATTTTCTTTTATCGGTGTTTATTCGATTATGAGAGATGCTTTGACACGAGCTTAGCCATTTCGAACATAGAAACTTGAGACTTTCCTCCGAATACCTTCTTGAGGTTTTCATCAGCATTAATGTTTCGCTTGTTCTTTGTGTCCTGGAGACCATTCTTCTTAATATATACCCACATAGCCTTTACCACTTCTGATCGTGGCATAGGACCCTTTCCTACTACAGCCGCCAAATCAGCGCTGATTGTCATAGGCTTCATAAATGCAGAATTTGCTTTTGCTGGCATGTTTTTATTTTAACTATTGTTATATCGATTAAAAATCGTGCTCTTATTGTATCAGACTATACAAAAATGGGTACCCCTCGAGTCCACCCATCACAAATTGACCTAATTACGGAGTCCTTTCCTCATATCTCTCGAAATACCCGCTATTCGCTCCGCAACATCCTTCATATTACGATTTTTAAAATCAACATCGCTCTCTATTTCTTTGATAGTCTCTTCAAGCCGAGTCAAAAAATCTCTGTATGCAACGTCATCTATCTTCCCGCCGTCGTGAAATGATGCATTTATAAAACTAAGTGATGCAATTAGCTCTCGCACACCAGCAACCCAATCATTATGGTCTATATCTTCATGAGACACTTCATCAATAAACCCAACAATACCCTCTGTAGTTGAATATAGATCTAGAATCTCAACATCATGAAAAAATGATCTCTCATTAAAAAGTCCGCCATTATCCCCGACAGGAACAGATTCACTTCCTACCACAAAATTTTTTAGAGCTACTTCATGAGGATCTTTTGGATCTGATTCTGGACTAGTCATATAGTATATTCTACCCCTTCACCTCCATTCCGAGTAGTGCAGTTATCCTCTCCTCAACTGGAGGGTGTGTCATGAAGAGCTTATGGAGGCCTGATGTTTTCTTTGCACCGAACGGATTTGAAATAAATAAGTGTGCCGTTGCATCAGACGCCTTTTGCATTGGTGCACCATAACTAGAGATTTTACGGAGTGCATTTGCAAGACCTTCAGGATATCTCGTAAGAAGTGCGCCTGATGCATCTGCGAGAAATTCTCGTCGTCGTGAGATTGCAAGTTGGATGATAGTTGAAACAATTGGAGAAAGAATGATAAAAATAATTCCGATAATCAAAAGAGGATTACCTTTGTTGTCATTATCTCTTCCTCCACCAAACATGGCAGAACGAAGGAACATATCAGCAATAATTGAAATGAAGCCCACAAGCACAGCGACAACTGACATAAGAAGAATATCTTTGTTTTGAATATGCCCGAGCTCATGTGCAACTACACCTTCAAGTTCTGTCCTGTCGAGAATACTAAGGAGCCCTGTCGTCACCGCAACCGTTGCATGTTCTTTATTTCTTCCAGTAGCAAATGCATTGGGAGCATTGTCTGGGATGATATACACTTTCGGCTTCGGAAGTCCGGCTGTAATAGCCAGATTTTCAACTATTCGATGAAGTTCGGCATACTCTTCTTTTGATGCAACTTTTGCTCCTGAAACTGCGAGAGCAATTTTGTCAGAAAACCAATAACTCCCAATATTCATAATGACACTAAAAAACACTGCAAAATAGAGGATGTTTGGATTTCCGTAATAGCCAGAAAGTGAGTATCCGATTCCAACAATGACCGCCAGGAACAACCCCATGAGAAGCCATGTTTTGGTGATATTACTTGATCGTTGTGTATAGAGAGTAGCCATAATATATAGTCAATTGATTATATAATCCCGCGCAAGACTAGATCTGGATAGGCAAACTAGAATTTAACTTCGACATTATTCTGTGCCACGTCATTGTCTGGAAGATCAAAGAAGTTCATCTGTGCAAACTTGAACATACCCGCAACAATACTTGATGGGAATGACTGAATCTTAATATTCAACTCTCGTACATTGCCGTTATAGAATCGTCGAGCGGCCTGAATCTTATTCTCTGTATCTGAAAGCTCTCGCTGAAGTTCGAGGAAATTTGTATTTGCCTTAAGGTCTGGGTACGCCTCTGCTACTGCAAAAAGAGATTTGAGGGCACCAGAAAGCATATTCTCTGCTTGACCTTTTTGCTCAATATTTCCAGCCTGCATTGCCTGAGATCGCGCCTGCGTTACTTTTTCAAATGCCTGACTCTCATGTGTTGCATATCCCTTTACTGAATTTACAAGATTTGGGATGAGGTCATATCGTCTCTTGAGCTGAACTTCAATATCTGCCCATGCCTCCTTTGCTTGATGAATCAATCGAACAAATCCGTTATACGAAACAATAAACCACAAAATGATTACTGCGACTACCGCTATGATGATAATTACCGGGAGACTCATATATACTATTTATATTAATGATAAACTGTGGCTATGATTATACCATCTGATAAAGATAACACTACTTCAAAACGAGTCTTTTTCATTGTCGTACTTTGTGTTGTTACAGCGATTGCCACATTCGTCCTTCTATATGTTTTTAAACATGAAAAAACGACTGTTTTGACTGATAAAGGGACCGAGAAAGCCTTGTCAGAAAATGTGTTTCAAGCACCTGAAGAAATACAAGATACCACCCTCTCAATTGCCATCGTAGGCGACATGATGTTTGACCGCGCAGTGCGAAGAAAGATAAATAATCAGGGGTTCGATTCAGTATGGGGTGATACCAAAGGAATCCTCGCACCCTACGATATAAAGATTGGTAATCTTGAGGGGCCAATCACTTCATATCCTTCACGAACTCTTCTTCCTTCAGGCAAAACAGCAAAAATTCTCTCTTTCACCTTCCCCACATCTACTGCATCAGAACTCAAAAGGGTGGGTTTTGATGCGGTAAGTCTTGCAAATAATCATACTGATAACTTTGGAATAAAGGGGTTGAAAGAAACGCGAGATGTTCTCACATCTGCTGACATATATCATTTTGGCGACCCAGCAAACGAGCAACTTCTCTCGACAGTACTTTGTGACAAGAAAAGTTTTGAACAATGTGTCGCCATTGTCGGCTTCCATGAATTTGCGTATATCAAGGCAAATGAGCAGAAAGTCATCGAAGAAATTCAAATGAGGAAAACACAAGGATATTACACAATCGTATATCCACATTGGGGAGCTGAATACAAACAGACTCATACCCAATACCAACAGAATCTCGCCCGATCGTGGATTGATGCGGGAGCCGATCTTGTCGTGGGTGCACACCCACACGTGGTTGCACATGCAGAGGAATATAAAGGAAAAATGATTTTCTACTCATTAGGGAACTTCATTTTTGATCAGTATTTCTCATTTAATACGACTCATGGCCTTGTCCTTGGCATTCATATCCCCTTCGACAATAATCCAACAACAAATAAACCAATAATTGGAGAGCCAACCTTCGATCTTATTCCGATTACAAATGAAGGAATAGTCGTAAAGAAACTTACCACAGAAACATATGATCGATATGAGCGGGTGCTATCAGTATTCGCCTCATCTTCTCCTGTTTGGAAAAAACTCAACAATAAGTAAATTTTTTTGACATAAAAGCCTCTTTTGTTATACTCGCTCCATGACAACTATTCTTCCATATATACAGATTGTAATCGCCGTATTGCTTGTGGTGTGCATTCTCCTGCAACAAACAGAGGCCTCAGCTGGGGCTGTTTTTGGTGGTGGTGATAGCGCTTCAAACTGGCGAACTCGACGAGGTTTTGAGAAGTTTCTCTTCTTCTTTACTATCGCTCTTGGCGTACTCTTTGCTGTAACAGGCGTACTTGCTCTCTAATTTTGGTTGGTTGCCATTCCGGGTCATTTCTGATAAACTGTTATACGTACTTTATCTCTCTATTTGAGAACCGGATCTAGATCCGCTTTACTAGTTTCTACTCTACTTTCGTGAACGATTACGAAAATTCACAACAACATAAGTCTTTTTCTGACAGATACACTCGAACATCTGCCTCATATATTGATCCATCTGATTATCCAACAGAACCAGTTGCGCCCCTTCGTTTTATCGCTAAATTAAAACGGATTTTTATATCTTTTGGAATTACAGCAAAAATTGTGTTTGCGCTTTTTGCAATTCTTGCAGTATGGAGCGGTATCACACTTATGCAAGCGGTGTACGAACAATTTACATACGAAGTTCCTGGATATGGTGGCTCTATACACGAGGGTATTATTGGATATGCGAGCTTTATCAATCCCGTACTCGAATACACCGATGCAGACAAGGATATGACATCTTTGATCTATTCCGGACTTCTCCGATATTCGCCTTCAGAGAAAAAGTATATCGGAGATCTTGCCGAGAGTTATGAAATTTCTCCTGATGCGCTCACCTATACTTTTGTTATCAGACCAGAAGCAACCTTTCATGATGATGTGCCTGTAACTGCAGATGATGTCATATTTACAATTGAAAAAATAAAGGACCCGACAGTTCAGAGCCCTCTTGCATCAAACTGGATAGGTGTTTCAGTTGAAAAAGTCAACGAAAGAACTATTATGTTCACACTCTCAAAGGCATACACACCTTTTATTGAGAACTTTACCGTAGGTATACTTCCACAGCATCGATGGGGTAACATTGATCCATCTATCTTCTCACGAAGCACCCTTAATCAAGAACCTGTTGGATCTGGTCCATACAGATTAGAAGATTATAAAAAAGACGAGTCAGGAATTTATACTGAGTACACTCTTCAGGCTTTCAAAAACTATACGCTGGGGCGACCATTCGTAAAAACACTTCGTATCACACTATATCCAGCAGAATCACAGGCCGTAAACGCACTCCAGAATAGAGAAATTGAATCACTTGGTGGCCTCGGGGCAATGTCACTCAAAAAACTAAAAAACGAATCAGATCTTGGTAATAAAGAAATAAAAACTCAAGAACTCCCCTACACATACATGATTTCATTTAATCAAAATTCATCGAGAGTACTCTTGCATAAAGAAGTACGAAAAGCACTTGCCCAAGCAATTGACCGAAAGACAATTGCAGGTGATGTTCTGTTTGATCTTGGAAGCCCTGTGACTTCCCCTTTTATCCACAATACCACAACACCTACCTCAACATCCGCATCAACAACGGTTGAAGTGGCCACTTTCACACTTGAGCGTGCAGGTTGGAAGAAAAATACCAACGGTATCTTTGAGAAAAAAACCACAGATGCAAAAACAAAAAAGACAGCGACAGAGACACTTAAATTTAGTATAAGTACGTCAAACCTGGGAGACCTCAAACCAATTGCGGAACATGTAGTTGCCTCATGGAAAGCTCTCGGCGCTGATGTGTCAATTCAAGTATTCGATGATGGAGATTTTGTAAAACAAATACTTAGACCTCGAAAATTTGAATCGATACTGTACGGATATGCAGTCAATCGAATACCTGATTTCTATCCATTCTGGCATTCGTCGCAACGAAATGATCCAGGTCTCAATACCGCGATGTACACAAACACCAAGGTAGACAAATATCTGGAAACGCTTCGGGAAGCAACATCGACAGAGACTCAATCAAAGATACTTGCCCAACTCGATACAGAATTCCATAACGACATACCAGCCATTGCACTCATCTCTCCAGAATATCCATATATCCTCCCGAAAGATTTGAAAGGATTTGATGCAACCATGGTACTGCCCCGAGATAGATTTGCAGACATATACAAATGGTATCGATCAACAGATAGAGCATTAAAAATCAGTCAATAAAAAGAAATTGAAAAAAATTAACACAACAGTAACAAATATATTATGAACAGAAATACAAATTACGGACCACATCGAAATACAAACAGACCGGCTCGACCAAATACGGCGATCCATCAGGTGAATGCAACAACTTCTCCTGGTGTCACACCTGCATACAAGACTGACACACGGCCTACAAGATTCAACCGACAAGGAGGATCTACAGGCCCTATGGCCCCAAAAGAGGGTCAATCTGGCAACCGACCACGTGGAGGGAGAATGTCACGCCCTATGCGACGCCCTAATCTCAAAGGAAACGAATCTCCATACAGACACTCAATGAGTCAGCAATCTCAACGAGAATCTGCCGAGACAAGTATTCCGCCTGTTGCTCCTGGCAATATTCGAATTATCCCTCTTGGAGGTGTGGAAGAAATCGGTATGAACATGACCGCAATTGAAATTGGAAACGATATTCTTGTGATCGATGCGGGGTTCGCATTTACCGACGAAGATACACCTGGCGTTGATTACACACTTCCAAACACAAAATACCTCGAAGATCGAAAAGATCGAATCCGAGGAATGATCATTACTCACGGACACTTGGATCACATCGGTGGTCTGCCTTTCGTGATTGAAAAAATCGGCTCACCTGCAATCTATACACGAAATCTCACGGCTCTCATGGTTAAAAAGCGAATGTCTGAATTCCCTCATATTCCAGAATGTGATTATAAAATTCTTGAACAGAATTCATCTATAAAAATTGGTGATATGTCGATCAAATTCTTCGGCGTGACACACAGTATTCCAGATTCAATGGGTATCGCTGTTCAAACACCATACGGGTATATTGTATCTCCCGGAGACTTCAAGCTCGACCACAATGATGGAGTGCCAACAAAAGAAGAAGACGCTCAATATGCAATGTTTGATGGGAAAAATGCTCTTCTCCTTATGGCTGACTCTACAAACGTAGAAAACCCGGGGTTCTCAGTACCAGAACGCCTCGTACATGATGGTCTTGAAGAAATCATCAAATCAACTAATGGCCGACTTATTATCGCCGCATTCGCTTCTCACGTACTTCGACTTACACATATCATCAAAACATGTGAGAAATTCGGGAAAAAAGTTGTTGTTGAAGGACGAAGTATCAAAAATAACGTTGAAATCTTGATGCAGGCAAACCTTCTTACGGTGGGAAAAGGAACAGTCATCCTTCCTCAAGATATTGAAAATTATCCGCCTGACAAAGTGGTTGTTCTTGCAACGGGAGCGCAGGGAGAAGAATTTTCACTCCTTGATCGACTCGCAAATGGAACATACAAGCATTTCAAACTCAATGATCGAGATACGATCCTCCTTTCAGCCTCAATTGTTCCAGGAAATGAAAAGTCAGTAGCAAAACTCAAGGACAATCTTGCGCGAGCAGGTGCTCGAATCATCCACTACAGAACTTCTGAAGTGTATGTACACTCAACCGGTCACGGTAACCGAGGCGAGCTCGAATGGCTCCAGCGACGAGTTGGCGCGAAGTTCTTCATGCCAATCCACGGAAGTCACTATCACTTGAAAGTACACGCAGAACTTGCTGCAAATCTTGGAACGCCAAAACAGAATATTATCGTTCCAGACAATGGATCAATTGTTGAAATCCAAGAGAGCGGTACAAAGATTGTAAAACTCCCTGTAAAGGCCCCAAGTGCCACAATTATGGTGGACGGATTCACAATTGGAGACGTTCAGGATGTTGTAATCCGAGATCGACAGATTCTTTCTCAAGACGGTATCTTCGTTGTTATTGGCCTCGTGAATGCTGCTACAGGAAAACTTAAAAAATCTCCTGATATTATTTCTCGAGGATCTGTTTATCTCCGAGAGTCACAAGACCTCCTCAGAGACACACGAAATTTGATCAAAAATACAGTTGAACAAATAACAGCAGGCATGCACCCAATCAATGTTGATTACGTCAAAGAAGCTGTTTCAGACACTCTTTCTCGATATATCTTCCAGAAGACCGCAAAACGACCGATCGTTATTCCAGTTATCATCTGCATCTAATTTGTATATAATTGATGCGTAATGGACGCTGAAAAAAAATCTGTACAAAATGTAAAGAATGTATTCTTTGTGCTTATTGCTGTTCTTATTTTGTCATTCCACTATTTCCTCGTATATTTTACGAACTCGACGGTCCTTAAAACTTTTGTGAATGAAAAATATGTCGGCTTCTTCTACACAATAGGAGCAATCTTAAATATTATTCTTTTCCTAAAAGCCCCGGCCATTCTTAATAAGATTGGGAATTTCAAATTTACACTTATTGTTGCAATAGTAGAGTTTATCGCAATTGCGGGTATCGGATTTTCTGATTCAAAGTTTTTAATTATTGCCCTATTTATCGCTCATCAAGCTGTTGCGGTTCTCCTCTTCTATTTTCTTGATATTTTTATCGAGAGATATTCAGATGAGAAGAATATTGGAAATATTCGCGGTCTCTACCTTACCATGTCGAACCTCCCTCTCATTGTGACTCCATTTGTCGTAGGCTTTGTCACAAATGAAGCAAAACCAGGCATACTCGCATATTCCAATATCTATCTTCTTGCTTCAGCCTTCATCATTCCTTTTCTCTACATAATCATCACAAATTTTAGAAAATTTCCCGATCCGATCTATCCGCACCCCACCGTCAAAGATTCTGCCCTCACATTCTATAACAATCGCAACCTGCGAGAGATTTTTGCCGATCACATCCTTCTTCACACATTCTATGGTATTTGGGCAATATACATGCCGATTTATCTGAAAACTCACATAGGATTTAGCTGGACTGAGATAGGAATCATATTTAGCATCATGCTCCTTCCATTTATCCTCTTCCAAATTCCTCTCGGTAAAGTGGAAGATAAATACCATAACGAGAAAGATATTCTCATGTCAGGCTTCATGATTCTCGGCGTAGCCACAATACTCATAGCTTTTCTTCAAGAGAAAAACATCGTCATTTGGGCGGCACTACTATTCACGACACGTATTGGTGCATGCTTAATTGAGATTTCAAGTGAATCTTATTTCTTCAAACATATAAAAGCTGAAGACGCTTCATTTATGAGTTTCCTTCGACTGGCGCGATCTATTCCCTACCTTTATAGTCCTTTTATTGCGGCAATACTTCTTAGTTTCCTCAGTTTCAAGAGTTTATTTATTTTCCTTGGACTCTTCATGCTCCTTGGACTTCGTTACTCTTTCTATCTCACAGATGACCGCACAAAATCACGAGAAGTTCATTAGAGTCCTACGCACGTATTAAATCCTTTTACAGCAGTATTGTATGCTTCAACTCTAATCTTGAGACTCGTTACTTTTGTATTATAGACCGCAACACGAGCGTTATAATCATTTACTTTCTCTGGAGTATTGTTTTGTGGGAACCTCTCAATATCCTGTCCCATAACGGTAATTGCCTCTTGCTCGGCCTGAAGCTCTGTTCTTAATTGTTCAATAGCCTGCTTTTCGTTTAAGTTCGGGTACGCACAAGCAGATAAAGGTTTACCAAAATGTTGCACAGCAATCCACTGTCGCTTCCCTTTGTATGAACCTAAAACTACCGCAACACCAATTTCAGTAAATCGACTATCGAGCATATTTGCACGGTGTCCTGGACTTTCCATCCACGCAGATACAACACCTGAGTCACCGCCAAAAAACCCGAGTGCGAGGTTTTCACCTACGACAATATATTTATACCCGGCTTCAGTGACAACATCATCAACACCCTCGCCGTTTGGTGAAATATGTTCAAAATACTGTCGTTCAAACATATCCTGAACCTTCGCTCCAGCAGATTTTGCAAGGAAACCGTTCTCAGTAAGTGGTTTTTTTCCATTTCTCACCCGCTCTCTGTTTGTAAATTCAATAATACCTTGCGATGTAAGGTCTGTTTTTATATTTGTTTCTGAAGGCGAATTTATCTTCGATTGCACCGGGGCAAGCTGTCTTGGTTTTGCGACCGGAGTTGACGATGCTTTGGTGGCTGTCGATGTCCCTGTATGTGGATACACATCGACTGGATTATACGTAGGGAGTGGATTGTAATCGCTCAATGTCGAAGTAGCCCCCTTTAGGTTATTAAGGAAGCTTTTTGTTGGCTGTACAACGATTTTATCCAAGTTTGGACCAACATTTGAAATAGGGTCTCGAAGTAGATAGAGCCCTACAAAGAATAGTGCCAGGAGAAATAGTGCTCTGAATAATGACATAAATGAATTTTAAGCTAAAAAGGATCAAAACTCAAACGACTAGATTTTCTTGAACTCAATACACATAAAAAGCGGAATTTCCTTTCTCATTGCCTCTGATAAATCAAAATGGGGGCCTTTCTGCGCCTGTTTGTGCGAAATCCACTCCTCAAGCCTTGAAAGGTACAAGCCGTGCTTAGTCATCACTTTTACATAATTCTGAAGTGGCCTATGGAATGAGAGCGTGTGCTTCTTCGTTACTTTTCCGGGTGTCATATCAATAGGGATCTTATGTTCCGTCATATACGAATTCACACTTCTCCACCAAGTAAGTGCTTTGTAATCAATATCCCATTTTGTAGCCTTTGGAATCCGGAACATCGGATGATTGAGTACAATAATAAATATTCCTCCTTTCTTAAGCACACGCCCCACTTCCTTTGTTGTTGCATTCATGTCAGAAATATTTTGCATTGCGAGAATGCACACCACAATATCCATACTTTGGTCCTTAATGTTCCCAAGTGAGTCAGACGGGCTAACAGTATAGTGAATATTAGATGCTTTGTTATTCTTACTCGCAATATCAATAAGTTCTGAAGAAATATCCACTCCAACCACATCAGAAACTGACGAAGAAATTTCTTTTGAGAACTCTCCTTGGCCACAAGCGAGATCAAGAAGGTGTGCTTTGGGCTGTTCGCCAATTATCCTTTTCAATCCAGGAAAAATCACTTGCTTATGAAAAGAGTTTTCATCATTGAAATAACCATCGTACCATTCAGATACCGCACCCCAAGATGTTGTTCTGGGTATTTCGCTACCCGATCTAGGCTTTCTTGCTCGCTCGTTTCTTTGTGGCCGGTCGCTTTGTGGGTTTTGCTTTCCCTTGTTTCTGTTGTTTTGATACATGTTCTTTTATAGTGCTCCAATATTTCTTTAAATCATGAACTGCTGACTTTATCTCTGGCATTTCGACCCCCTTTACCTGACTATATTTAGTAACAATTTGATCAACTGCATCATAATATACTTGTCGATCAAGCTTTTTGAACGTTTTTACCTTCTTCATCAAATCATTCTTTGCACTCCACATCCACTTTTTTACCTGATTATACTTCTTTTCTGTTCCTTTCTTGTCGTATGCAAGATATGCGGCAAGGACTGTTGCGGCTGTGATCCCTACAATACCCGCGATCTTTTTACCTGTATTTGTTTTTTTCATATCTAAATAATTTACTCATAAAATAAAGACTACTCTTGGGCATCCTCCACCCGAATCTTGCGAGTTGGTTTTTTCTTCTCGGCTTTTGTCTTTACACCAAAAAATCTTCTTAGCGCATCGAGCATAGAAACAAATTTCAACCCTCGGTCAACAAGTCCCTCACGGAATGTCTTAATATCGGCAAGCATTTCATTGCTTTCTTTCTTTAAGTTATCACTTATTTCTGCGACATTCCGCGCAATTCTTGCGCTATAGAAAAGAATAACGATGACAATAAGTGTCACAATGATCACTGCAATAGTCGTGATAAAGAAGAAAATATCGGCATGAATAAGTGATGAATCTGTTTGCATATTATTATTATACTACTTACTTATGAAATATTCTCTTTAAAAATCCACCTTGATATGGATAATGCTCTCCGTATTGATTTGCCCCTTGGGTTCCCTTCTTCAAAAGTATAAAAAAGAGAAACAATACAACAACTCCGGTAACGACACTGAACAATGCGTCTGATATATTGAACAAAAGTGCCACAGGAAGCAATAGTATGAATGATGGCCAACCAGCAACCGCGAAATCATGGAGGCGTCTAATGGCGAGATCAAACATTTTTATAATAAATGGAAGCAAGAGAACTATAAGTAGTAGGACGTCCTTATATGAAGGATCTGAAAACAGGTGCAAAGCTCTTTCATATCCTTCTGGCGAAACAATCTGAAGAAATGAGAGAATTATTGCGATAAATGTGATTGCAAAACCCGGAACAAGTATGAGTCCGAGTGTGAAATCTCGGCGTCTAAGCCTTCCAGCAAAGAATCCTTCTTCTATATCGACATCGTCGGATTCAGTTTCCCTTATATCAAATCCTGTTATTTTCTTATTAAGCGGAGGAAGAAAATTGTGCGAAGCGGCAATATCCTGATGAATATCTGGATACTTTTGTCTCACAAATGCAAATCCGTCTGAAATAGACTGATTATCAATTCCTGCCGTAAGAAGTGCAGCTCGAATACTTTCTTCAGTATTGCCAGCCATAATTTTCATGTGAATAAATTCAATGAGTCCACGATCCATGAGCCTATTCTACATTTTACAAAAGAATAATGCACCTCTTACGAGGTGCATTATTCTTACATTCAGAAAATGTGTTTTACGTGAGTATGATGAAACTACATCATTGGAGCTGGTGTCGCTCCTTCGTTCTTTGTCTTAAGTCCTGCTCCAAGAAGCACAACTCCAAGAACAACATGTAGCCAATCATCAGAGCTGTTCATCATGATACCAAGAACATCTCCATCAACTAGAAATCCGAGCACCGCAACCAAAAGGTATACAACTCCAAATACTACAAGTGCGCCAGACGCTTTTGCTGGTGACTTAGTAGCAATCCAAAGAAGAATAACACCAATGATAAGGTGCACGAGATCGTGCGGAAGATTTGTCATGAAGTAACCAGTTTCTCCTACGATTCCAAGACCTCCCGGAACAAGCCCAAGAAGACCTACGATCACGAAGATAATACCGAATACTTTTGCTAGTTTTGTTGCCATATTTTTTAAAAATTAAATCATTACGACCTTTAGTAAATTATATCAACTGTGCAATCTATCAATAAACACATATCCACAAGTGCGAATATTCCTCTTGACAAGAAGACTACATTGACGGTGTTGTCGGAGCATCAGCCTTGCATGTTTTGCACCACCTACAATTGAGACCACATGTTCCTGCTCCTGCAATAGCTACAGACAAGAGAGCACCCAGTGTAAGAATTGGAAGTTCAGCCTGTTTGTATGTCTGCCCCCAAACAATGAAATGATGATAAAGCGCTCCCAACATCACGATAGATAGACCGACTGCAGCCCATTTTGCTGTACATCGTACAAGCAATCCAATAGCACCAAGAGTCTCAACTACTGCAGTAAATTGCATGAGCCCAGACAATTCGCCCCAACCCAAGAACTTAGTATATGCGTGGTACGCAAAAACCACTGCCAATACAACTCTTAGGACAAAGCTTGCAATATCAGCATTTGAATAATCTTTCATATTAATTATAGACAAGTTAATTATAAATAAATCCCTTTATGGCAACGGCCTATAAAGATACATACATTATAAAACAAAAAAGGGGCATGAGCCTGGATGTATTCACAGGCAAAGAAAAAGCCTTGGGGCGCTCATTTATTTCATCTTCCTAATAACCGCTTTCACCACTCCTCCAATTCGGAGATCATATTCTGGGTATATAGGTTTGAAACTTTTGTTTGCAGGCATGAGGAATGGCTTAGCATTTTTATACTTCAGATATTTCATAGTCCAGCCTCCATCCACCTCAGCGATGACGATATCATTCTCCTTTGCCTGCTCTGTGCGCTGAACAAGCACCATATCACCCTCCTGTATGAGAGCCTCAATCATAGACTCCCCCTTCACCTCAAGCATAAACATCTCACCCTTGCCTCCCAAAAGAAAATCATCAAGTGATGTTGTGTCGAGAGAAACCTCGTCTGCGACTGTGGGCATTCCAGCCTCAACAACCCCCAGTATAGAAAGACTGCCAAACAAGTTTCGAGCCGAGAGTTTACCTCGCGAATCCTTCTCGAATACACCCTCCTCTACAAGTTTGTTGATAAGCTTGAATACTGCGTTTTTTGATTTAAATCCAAGCATCGACATGATCTCGGCATAACCAGGAACACGTTTGTTCTCCTTTATAAATTGGACTATTGTTTTTTTGTATTCGGGGTATGACATTCTAAATATTGTAGCAAATACCTTCGCAGGGCTTTAATTTACTCACAAAGTTCGAAACATTACGCAAAGATTGATAAAATTCTAAAAGATCTTGAGAATGCCGCATCCTTCTCTATCTGTCGAATTTGAGATCGAAGGACTCGATGTTGTCTTGCTTCTCGGCTATATGATTCCCCTTTAAGAATCTTATAATCAATCCTTCTATTGAGGCGAGCGATTTCTCTGTTAATTGCGTACATGTGTGTGAATTTTGTCATAGTGGTTTTGACTTAATTACTAACTTATTTGTATGTAGTTATTATAGGTGAACTATAGTTCACCTGTCAATTTACACTATGCATATTCTTGTGGATAACTATTTAAAGTATGCGCTACTGAGCGATCTCAACATTGACCCCCGCAGTGAGATCTGGAGTTGCGGTGCTTGCAGACTTAATATCCTGCGCAGACGAAGTACCTGTGGTCGATGACGAAATGTCTACAGTGTTTTTCCCTTTTATCTCTGTATTGGCTGATGGTCCATGCGTTGCAATCACCCCAAGTGCAATATTTGTTTGCTTGTTTGCCTCAACAATCATGGTTGTTGTGTGTTGGTATGATACCCCAACAAAAAATGCAACGATGAGCGAGACTGTCACGATCACCACGATATAAAATATTTCTGTTCTCAATCCCCCCACTCTTTGACCATCTGTTGTTGACATACTTATATATTAAATTATTTGCTTGAAATTTCTGCGTAATTAAAAAGTTCTTTTTTGCTTACTGACCAGACGGCTATATATCTATACTGTTTAATATTAACACCTGGTGGAACTCCATAAAACTCCATTCCACTTGTTTTAGACACTGCACCTAAATCAACCGCGTTTGAGGTGTTGATCGTCATACTATTTGTAAGATACACATGTAGATCAGGACCAGTATCAAATGAAAAATCCGAATACCGAATACCATGTTGATTGCCAACACTAAATACTTCAACATTTCCCTTTGCTTTATGCGAGTTTACTCCGACAAGCTGGCCCTTGGCCACCAATGTCACTGTTGGTTGATCTTTGTTTTCAATATCAGGATCAGCATTCCCAATATTTATTTTTGGTGGGACGTCCTCCCTATTACCCAAAATCCTTTGCTTTTCTTTAACTACTCTTGCATACGGATCGTTTGTTTTGGCTGATGTATCTATTCCAACAAGCGGAAGTACCCAAATATATATTGCACCAAGCACTAAAACTGCCACAATTAAAACAATAAGTTTTTTCATTGCATATATTTTACAGACAGATCACTCAAACACAAAGCATGTAATTCACTGCTGTGTAGTGTCTAGAATCCTTTCTTTGCTCGATCTCGGTCAGTTTGTGTGAGGAATTTCTTTCGAAGTCTTACGCTTTGTGGAGTGATTTCAAGATATTCGTCTTCGAGCATGATCTCAAGACCTCGTTCAATAGTGATTTCAAATGGAGGAACGAGGTCGATTGCCTCATCAGAACCAGAGGCTCGCATGTTTGTAAGTTGTTTACCCTTTGTCGGATTTACCCACATTTCTTCACCTTTTGATGTATTTCCAATAACCATACCTTCGTACACCTCAGTCCCTGGAGTAATGTAAACAACACCTCGATCCTGAAGATTCCAAAGTGCAAACCCAAGAGCCTTTCCTGGCATCATAGATACCATTGAACCTACAAGTCGCTTTCGAATTTCACCTACATACGGCTTAAATCCAATCACTCGCGCAGAAAGAATTCCTTCTCCCTTTGTATCAATAACGAACTGCCCTCGGTAACCAAGGAGGCCTCGTGTTGGACCCTCGAATGTGAGTCGGACCATATTGTCATGTTGCTTCATGTCTGAAAGCTGGAATGCTCGCATACCAAGTCCCTCCATGATTGGACCTTGGTATTCCATCGGCGTATCGATAATAACTTCTTCAAATGGTTCTGTCTTCACACCATTCTCTTCGTGCATGATTACTTGTGGCTGTGACACCTGAAGTTCATACCCCGCTCGTCGCATATTTTCCAAAAGAATTGCGATGTGTAGTTCTCCTCGTCCCGACACTTTGTAGTTGTCAGCATTACCAAAATCAACTCGAAGACCTACGTTTACTTCAAGTTCTTTTTCAAGATAGTCACGGATTTGTCGTGATGTTACGTATTTTCCTTCTCGCCCTGCAAATGGAGAATTGTTCACCAAGAAATCAAGAGTAATTGTTGGTTCATCTACCGCAATAGCTGGAAGTGGCTCACCTGATGGATCCATCATGATTGTTTCTCCAATATCAATATCTGGTAGACCTGCAATCATCACAATATCTCCCGCATATGCTTCTTTTGCTTCTACCTTCTTGAGTCCTTCAAATGTATAGAGCTTTGTGAGTCGTCCTGTTCGAGATGTGCCGTCTGGTTTCTTCACGACAACTGTCGCGCCATCTTTGATAATTCCTTCGTATACTCGTGCAACACACATTCGTCCGAGGAAATTGTCGTACGCGAGGTTGAACGGCTGAAGTCGGCAAGGCTTCGCTGATTTTTCTTCGCCTGATGCAACTGGTACATATTCAAGAACGACATCAAGAAGCGGTTCAAGATTTGTTGATTCGTCGGTAAGCTTTCGTTTTGCAATTCCTTGTCGCCCGATTGCATATACAACTGGAAAGTTTGACTGATCATCGTTTGCTCCAAGTTCAAGGAAGAGTTCGAGGACTTGTTCTTCTGCGCGTGCAGGGTCAGCTGCCGGCTTATCAATTTTATTCAAAATAACGATTGGCTTGAGACCGAGTTCGAGTGACTTCTTGAGTACGAATCGAGTCTGTGGCATAGGACCTTCCTGGGCATCAACCACAAGAAGTACAGAATCAATAGATCGGAGCACTCGCTCTACTTCTGAACCGAAATCCGCGTGACCAGGAGTATCTACGATGTTGATCTTTGTTCCTTTGTACTGAACAGATGTATTTTTTGCATAGATAGTAATACCTCGTTCCTGTTCGAGTTTGTTCGAATCCATCGTTGTTCCTTCTTCACTTGCACCAGTTTGCTTCATGATTGCGTCAGTGAGGGTGGTCTTGCCGTGGTCCACGTGAGCAATGATCGCAATGTTTCGGATTTCTTGTTTATTTTTGTCCATATTGTTGTTTGATTTCGATTGAAAATTGAGCGTTGAAATTATGCTCTGCCTGAGCCGTTTTTAGGCTTTTTTAAAGACAAATAAAAAAGGCCTTTTAGGCTTATTTATAGCCATAAATATAGAATATATTTGCTTGTGAGTCAACTCTATACTTGACCAATACATCATCCTCTATATAGTTATGGTCTCAATCCCGAAGATCACTCAATGAGAGGGCTTCCGGGTGGAAGTTCTTTATATTTGATTGGTTGAAGGGTACTTCAAAATACATGACATCTACAACACCGGGGCAAAAGCCCCCTGCCACTCCAACAGAAATCGGAGCATCAGTCGTCGAAGCAATTCGACCGACAATCGAGGAAGAAGCAAAAAAGAACGACGTACGCGCCGTCCATATTGTCATCCGTAACACGTCCTTGCCACATGACTGCGGAGGAATGTACAACGGATGTGTGTATCGCAGCCACAATGCGCAAGAATCAGATACGGAGCGCGTCAGAGCGTTTGCAAATGGAAAGGCTCACCTGTGCAATCGTGTTAACCGCGACTCAAAGGATGCTTGGACATTCAACCATCTGCGGGCCGGTGACTGTTACTACGGTGGCGGTATCTGGCGTGACCATATCACGGTCTCTGTGAGCGGATTCAGCGAAGTTCTGGATCATGGATTTGCAGAAGAAATCGCGAAGGAGGTGATGCGGCATTACGACAGACTCTTTGAATGGCACAAAGAGCATGGAGATGCTCCGGGATTCATGGGAAATTACGTGCCCGTCCCTGCTGCTCCCTTCGAGGGATAAGCAACCAATCAACGCGCCCGTGCCACAGCTTTCGAGCTTGTGGCCGGGCGTTTTGATTTTGGGAATTTTATATTTTAATACATGATCAAAACTAAATCACCGCCTCACTACAGAAATAGATTTCGAACCCATAACTTCGTGTGTAATCATATGCCGAGAACTTATCATTATCTGTCTCGCCTCCTGTTACATTGGCATCGTCTCGAAGATAGAGATAACTAAACGGCTTGATAACATTCGATGACTTCGTATCACCGTTCTTTGCTCCTCCACCCGTTGAATACGAACTTGACCATAGTTGCTCTGCGGTTGTGCCTGTTGGACTTGCCTCTTGGTGAAATTCTGTATCTCGAACCGCATAAAGCCTGTCTTCATACCAGCCAGAACCAAAAAATGGATCTGTATATCGTCTATATATTTTTTGACGGATAACACAGCCTGCGTCTTCTTTACATGATGCTGGTACAGTCACAATGTCCCATCTATTCTCGTTTGCTGTTGCACCGAAAGTTGACCCGAGTGATGATGCACCTAAATATCCGCTTTCACCAAATTCTGGCATGTTGAAATATGTATCATCAGGGCCACCATTCATTGATGAATAATCAGGGTTTTGAGGGCATGTTATACCATCATCAGTATCATTGAGCATATTGACGACATCCACTGCTTCAAAACAATCTCCACCTGTCTCATTACAGTATTTTTTAGCACCAACACCTCCATCGACGAGCAAATTAATATCCGGATCAGTTGGAGCTACTGATGTGCCCACCGAAAGAACATCTTGGATAAAACCGCTGCCAAAAACACCAAGCAAATCCATTGAAATTTTTCCTTGAACTACCTGAACTGTTGTCGAAGAAACTCCCACCGTCACAGGAGCAACAATACTTCCCCCTGGCGGATCTTGTGTTGGATCTGACCAAGTCGTCACTGCGCCAAGTCGCTCTGCCCCAACAAGAACAAGTATGAGCGCAACAAGGAAAAGAAACTGTTTTGTCATCACGCTATTCATCGTATTAGCAATCTTTTTGTTTTTCATGTGCAAATATAATAGAAGCAGTTTGTATGCTTCTATTATATTACGGCAAGCTATGCCATATCAAGAGAATTCTCAATATCTATGTGGAACTAATTTTCTCTAGGAAATAAGATTATTGCGTCACTATATGATTCTTCACATTCACAAGCATATCTTTTGAAAGAGTTGGGGCTACAGTGATTGGTTCAAAATTCTTTCGTCCAAGATAATTGATTGTGAGTCTGTATCCATACTGTGAATCCATATAAGGAAGTATTCGATTTAGTGGTGATGTTGGGTTTGGAGAAGCAACAACATTTATTACTGATAGTCGATCTCCTACGAGGACAGATGATGTGTATCGCACATTTTTACCTTCGAGATGGAAAAGTGCAACATAATTTAATACTGATTCTTTTTCTACATCTGTAAGCGTCATACTTACAAATACGTCATGTCCATTTGTTGTAGGAACTTTTGCATAAATAGGTCCAACCTGGATTTTGCCTCGTGTTGCTCCTTCTGTATATGTCGCTGATCCATCAACAAGCTTCACATCAACTCCCGCAGTTGGAACTCGAACATATGATGATCGAATAGCGGAATTTATTTCAGCATCCATAAGTGCTGAAGCTGGAGCCTTTGGTGTTTGTGTATTTTTTGAAGAATACTTTGTGCTCGACACCGACTCAGACATGTCTGTACTTGTTGCTGTTGATGTTGCAACAGTCATGGGTGTTATTGCTTTTGATTCATCGCCACTTGAAACAGCTTTGATGATAATAATTATTACAATTAGGACAACAATTCCGATTACTGTATAGAGACTCTTTTTATTATTCTGCATAATGATTATTTGTTTATTGATTGATTCTATTACTTATTTATGGCTCAATCAGGCCATTTATTCTCTTATTTCCAAGAATATAGGATAAATATACGCCTCAAGGCGGTTTTTGCAATAGAAAAGAAACAAAATCGCCGTCAGGGTCGGACCCGACGGCGATTGTTTTTTTGAACGAGTTTCAGTACGTATTTATGTGCCTCATCGCAAGCGGCAGTTATGACCTCCCCTCCTTCGCGACTATGCATGTCACGCTCATTCTCAAACTTAGGGAAGTATGCAAGCACCTGCGCAATATTTGTGGCTGTCTCCCACACCCTAGACGTTCTCGTCTCAGGAAATGAGGTTTCAGCCTCAATGTAGACACTTCCAGGAAATACATCCTCGAAGTTTCCAAACGGTGGGAACAAAAGTGGAGACGCACTGTAAATTCCTGCCGGGAAAGGGTCAACACGGGCGCCATCAGGGAGCACAAGCCAGGAGTGATTTATGCGCGGGTGAATTACTGAATACGTCTCTTCACCACCCAACGTAAACACCTCCCACAACTGTCGCCCCATTAGATGACCGTCTACTATGGTGACCTCGTCACCAAAATGTATCCTTAGGGCACGACAAGCCGAATGACAATTTGGCCAAATTATACTATTTGCTGGAGCTCCAAGGCGGTCGATGATCTTTTTCAAAAACATCATAGCCCAGTAGATACGCAAATAGATCATATTGTCCGTACGCGAAACTCGTCCAATGGATTCTTTTGTTGCAAACATGGAATTCAATTGGTTGACTAGGAACCGCCTAGTACGGGTTCGGGATTCGACATGACAATACAATACTTACTCCTTCCCGTAAAGTGCAATCGCTATAGTCGCTACCATGATCCCAAAATCCCTTGCGCCTGTCGCACTCCACCCAACACTAAAAACTATTCCTGCCATATGAAGTGCAAGAAGAGTTGCAGAAAGACGAATATATATCCCAAACAAAAGACAAAGGCCGAATACAACCTCGAATGATCCGTTTATGGCAACAAGAGTTGTTGCGCTCATACCAAACCATGCCGATGCAAGTGCTTGTACAGAATCCGGAACATAACCAACCCATAAATCTTGAGATAAGATCTGATTTACCCCAAACCATAGAAAAACAAGTGCAATGCCAATTCTTAAAACCTTTGGTGCAAATGCTTTCATATATTATTTCTTAAGAACACCTATTTGAAATGAAGCAAGAGTATTCTCAGGACTTCGTGACCCACCATGCTGTGATGTAAATGCTTTTGTACCGTCCTTTCCACACACTCGAAGTATCTCTTTACCTCCTGGATGTTTCCCTACAAATGAAGTGAGGTCATACACATTTCCTCGAATTGCAGTCCAACAATTTGTAGCTGAAGCATGCATAGAAATTTCTGCCATTGTATATTCATTCGGAAGGTCCGCTTTTTCGTTCTCACTTTCAAAACCAGGTTCATCTACCCCATCACCATCAAAATCACTTCCGCGATCAATTGTTGAAGTTGCGACAATATTTTTAGCTGAAACCATATTCGTCTCAGGATCGAGTGATTCTGTATTGCGCGAAACAGCAACAAAAGAAATTCCTCCGATGACAACACCAGCACCAATAATGAACAAAAAAGCTTTCACTGTACTCGACATATATTATTTAAATTATTACTTGAATAAATTATATACTACTTTCCCCTTTTACTTCTTTGCCTCGCCTAGATCAAGAGAAAAATATGTGATCAATGCCACAATTGTATTGAGTACGAATGCTGAAAGCGCCATCATTGGTATGGTGATATACCCCAATCGAAGAACAAATTTTTCTGCACAAGAAACTGAATATCCGCTTGTTGTACAAGGTGCCGGAAAAAGACCAAGTTGGAGCAAATAGTGATAGAGAGCAAACCCTGCTCCAATAATAGATAGACAAAGCACATACATAAGGACTCGTTTGTCTTTGATCACAAGTGCCACAAAAGAGATGAGTACAACTGGATACATTGCAATTCTCTGATACCAGCACATAAGACACGGCGTGTACCCTAAGATATCTGAATATGAGAGACTTCCCACCATTGCGATGAAAGAGACAACAAATACTATATGGAGTGCGTACTTTTTAACCAAGCCGACAATTTTCACGCATTTAACTTGTAGACATCCCGTAGGGACGACGTCTTTCTTTGGACTAAAAATAACGGCTAATATAATGATAATTGAAATGGCCTGCGCCAATACAGTAAGCCACGTGAGTGTTGTATTTAAAAATAATGCGAAATTCATATATCGATTATGCTCCCGTAAGTGTCCTATGTAAAGAAGATTCTTTCAATACAAAAAGCGGGGTTAACCCCGCTTTTTGTCGTCTAGATTTAAAATCTAATTACACGAATGTGAGTGCAATTCCCTTCTTGTCACCTCGCCCTGTTCGTCCAATTCGGTGAACATAGTCGTCGTGCGTCTGAGGAATATCGTAGTTGATCACGTGCGTGATATCTCGGATATCGAGACCTCGTGCCGCAACATCTGTTGCAACAAGGATCTGAATCTTGTGAGCCTTAAACATGTCGAGTGTTCGCTGTCGCGCACCCTGCGTCTTGTTTCCATGAATTGAATCTGCCTTGAAACCTTTCGCCTCAAGATTCTTCGCAAGCTTTTCTACTCCGTGTTTTGTCTCACCGAATACAATAACTTTTGAGAATTCTGGGGTTGAAAGAAGTTCACAAAGTTTCTCAAACTTCATTTCTTTTGGAACTCGAACGACATCTTGCTCAATATTTTTTGAAGTTTCTCGTGTCTTCACTGAGATGTTTACAGGATCTTTCAAAAAGTCCTTGATAAGTTTCTCAATTTCTTTCGAAAGTGTCGCCGAGAAGAAGAGTCCTTGTCGTTCAACAGGCATCTGGTCCACAATAAATTTCATATCGTGTACAAATCCCATATCCAACATTCGATCAGCTTCGTCGAGCACGATTGTCTTGAAAAGTTCGATTGGAATAAGCTTTCGTTTAATTAAGTCTTTGAGTCGTCCTGGTGTACCGATAACGAAATGCTGTCGTCGCTTCAATTGCTTGATCTGCGCGCCGATACTTGCACCTCCCACACATACAGTTGAAAAGATTGGTTTTTCTGACTTGAGATCTTTTACAAACATTCGAAGCTCATCGTGAATCTGTGTTGCAAGTTCTCGTGTTGGAGCAATGATAATGATGTATTCTCGATCGTTATGAATCACCTTGTTAATAAGTGGGATGAGGAACGCTGCTGTTTTACCAGTACCCGTATTCGCCATACCTACCACGTCTCGCCCCTGGAGAATGTATGGAATAATTTTGTCCTGAATCGGAGTTGGAAGATCAAACCCTCGAGCAAGTACTGCTTCTTTGAGATTTTTGTCTACCTTAAAATCCGTGAACTTGTGTTCAGGGATAAATACTTCTGACTTTTCAGTAACTGTCGTTTTATTGATAAATTTTGACACATCGATGTGCTTTCGGAATTTGCCAGCTTTTGAACCGCCAAATCCTCCACGAGAAAAACCTCCTCGGCCTCCGCCAAAGCCTCCTCTCGAGAATCCACCACTTCGTGAACCACCGAATCCTCCACGACTTGCGCCGTAGCCACTACGTGAGCCACTTGAATAACTTCGATCACTTGTTGGTGACGAAGATGAATAAGAAGAAGTAGATCGTGGTGCGAATTTACTTCGTGACGATGAGCCTGATGAGTATGACGGTCGATCACTCGATGCGCCATCTTTTGAGAATCGAGATGGTTTTGAGCCAAATGATTTTGCTCCTGGTTTACCAAACGGCTTACCAAAAGACTTTCCAAATTTCTTTGGAGCGCCAGATGAAAATCCGGCTGATTTTTTAAACATAAATTGAGTTCTAATCTTTAGAAAATAAAACGTAAGGCGATTAGGATCTCCTTAGTTTTTTCAAAGATGTTTCCCGCATATAGTGCTGTGCACCGGAGAAAATTCAGTTGCTCTACTGAGCGAAAACCAATGAGAATTTCTTACATACACACAATAGCACATGTATTAATTATAGTCAAACTTTGAGAGTAAATTGTCACTCTAACCGTTGCTAAATTATTAACATGCGATAATATTACTGCTTATTATTTTTAAATTAAAATATGGCAAACCAAGTTGAGATTGAAGATCACTATGACACAATAGGTACTCTACATGCACTCAGACTGAAAAGTGAACATGATGGATATCCCGACTATACATGTGCATTTTTTGATGGAGATTATTCAAAATCACTTAAACAAGCACAGGAAGATAAGCACGCTTGGATATTTGAAGGTCTTGGCCTCGGACAAGACCTTACAGGTAAGAGAATTCTCGATATTGGTTGTGGCTGGGGTCCAATATTGAATGCCGTGAGAAAAAGAGGTGGAACTGCTGTAGGGCTAACTCTTTCTTCTGGACAAGTTAAATACAACGAAGCGCACGGACTTGACTGCCGACTTCTTGATTATAAGAAAATCAACATTGAAGAACTTGGAAAATTTGATGCGGTCATTTCAATTGGCGCATTTGAACACTTTTGCTCGGTAGATGAATGTAAAAACGGATTAAGAGAAAATATTTATCGAGATTTCTTTAAGATCTGTTCTGATCTACTTGTTCCAAATGGAAAACTGTTCCTCCAAACAATGACATGGGGGAAAAAAGACATTAATATCGATACGATCAACCATCGCGCAGAGAAAGATTCGGATGACGCAGTTATCTCTCGATTAATGAAGTTCTACCCAGGCTCATGGCTCCCTGCCGGACTGGAGCAAATAAAACAGTGTGCAAGTCCATACTTTAATTTTATAAAAACAAATAACGGACGACTGGACTACATTGAAACGCTTAAACGATGGCATCATTCATCAAAAAATCTCCTGAAGCCATCACTTATCTGGAATACAATAAAAGCATCTGTCCCAGTACTTCTTAGATCGCTCTACGACAGTGGCACACGAACACTTCTCTACGCGCTTTATCGTGGAGACCAAACATCTGCATTCAAGAGAGAAATCATGAGCCATGAGAGAATGTTTTACTCAAAAAAGTAATTCGTTGCGCTTCAAGAGCGAGATAATATTACTACTTTAACACCTTGCCGTTTGAGAGGACGGTTGTGTTTGTGCACCCCAGAATATAGTCCGCTGTGCTTCTTGTAGATTGATACCAAATACCCGTTGGCTCATCGAGATCCCATGGGTCGAGGATTCTATCTGAATATTTTCTTTGGAATCTCTTTACCGCCCTCTCCAAGACAGAGTCAAACACTAACGAATTCATCGAGAGATTTTCATTTTGAGTGTTGTTTAAAAACTTCTTTATCTTCAAAACTTCAGGAGAAACATCACCCTTCTTCGCGTACATCACGAAGTAAGGACAAACAAGCTCTTTTGTTGATTCACAATATGTCTTATTAATATATTTATGTACTGCGCGAGAATCGATAAGCTCGCTTGAAGTGAGGAGTGCGCCTTTTCTTATTTCAGTAGCATGATCTTTCACGAGTTTGTCATACTCGGCTTTATCTACTGACTTATATTCTCCATCAACAGCAAGTTGTGCATCGTGATGTGTATTTAGATATGTCTGCAACTTTTTTACTAGATCTCTATCGCCTGCAATTCCAATTGCAAATTGAGCGTTTACATCAATATATGCTGGGCAAACTTCGGGAATATATTCAGGATTCTTATCAACAACACTCTCGGGATGTTTTGTGTTTTGTACAAACACGTCTTGTTCTCGCACATATTTCACTTGATCTTTAGGTGATACCTCTTCTGTACGTTTTGAATTCGGTGTGGGGGCTAAAGAGTTTTGTCCTTGTGATGAGTCACTCACCGATGCACCAGTTGAGCCACCGGCAGTCGGAACAGAAGGGCTTTGAGACTGTGATTGTTGCTGTTGCGGTGGTTCAAGTGTAAGTGGACTTGTTGTTGCCACACTTGATGTCCCAGCACTATTTACTGCATAAATACTAAATGTATATGGAGTGCCTGTTGTGAGGTTACTAAAGAGTATGCTTAACGTAGTTGTAGATGTTGTTGCGATATTGTCCCCCGGAGATGTAGTGATGTAATAGTACAAAATTGGTAGCCCCCCATCTGAGCCGGGTGCATTCCATGTCACGGTAGCTCCAGTAACGCCACTACTTTGCGCGCTTGGACTTGAAACAGACGCTGGAACTGAGTTTGAAATTGAATATGTCATTGCTTGCACCGCAGTAAGTGTATTTGCGCCTGATTGCACGGCGGTGATGTACATTGTTCCGGAAGTAGCAGTTGTTGGGATACCCGTAATTTGGCCTGTTGATGAATTGATACTCAATCCCTCCGGAATGGCATCCACACTCCACGTTGTCGGAGTATTTAGACGCAACACATTGAAATTAACATTGTCAGAATCTGCGCCCCGTGTTCGAGGATCAAAACTCACATTTCCTCCAACCGTACCTGCGAGTTGATATTGTGTTGGATTGTTGTTACGAATTGTAGAATTTCCCGCCATAGAAATAACTCCCCCCGTTTTCCTAAAACTTGAGTTGGAATAATTAACAAGTTCACCATTGTGAATATTGATATTTCCAGCACTCAAAATAAGTGGTCCGGTATCGACACTTAACTCTGCTCCACCGGATAAATTTAGTCCGCCTGCACCGCTAATTGTAATTGAACTACTACTAAATACTGCTCGACCGTAATTCATACCCAAAACCCCTTGATTCTGTATACTTCCATTTGTTACAAAACTATCTCCGGTAATATCAAACTGCGCTTCCGACTGTATCGTCACATTGCCCCCATTTACATTACAATCAGAACACCAAACTGAAGCATTTGGAGCAATACTGAGATTGTAATTTATTATTGCTCCATTTGTGGAAACTGTCTGCATTGCAAACACAGATTCACCAGCTCCCGGGAGTACCCCACCAATAGGGCTTGTACACTCAGGATCCGAATACCAATCCGCAGGTACATCAAGCCCGCCTGAACAGATATACCAAGACGAAGCAATGATCATGTGTGGAACAATGATCGCGAGCATAATGAAAAAGACTAGTACATAAAACTTCTTCATAATACTTTTATTTTATCACAGGAGAACAATTTTGGAGAAAATTTTACACCGTTTGCTCTGATGACTTCTTCCCTTCCAACTCCTCCAATAGATCATTGAGCTCTTTATATCGCACGTTAACTTCTTGATTATTGATCACCCAAAACACACCCGTCATGTTGCCGTGTTCATCGCCAAGAAACTCTTGGATAAATTCATAGTCGTGAGAGACGAGAAGAATCGTGCTTTTTGCAGACCTGCAAGCAAACAGAAGAATTTCCCACGTTGTTTCATCAAGATGATTTGTCGGCTCGTCCAAAATGATAAAGTCTGGTTTGTTTCCAAAGACAATTGCAAATCGAAGTCTCATTCGCTCGCCCCCAGAAAGACTTTTTGTTTTTGTTGTCATTTTCTCCGCATTGAATCGCATCGCACCAAGTGCAGCACGTGCCTCCACTTCGAAACAATTGAGTTTTTTCATCACCACATCAAGTGCGGTTGCTTCAGGATCAAATTGTGCGTGTTGATCAAAATATGCTCGCTTCACCCCATCAACCCACTCAACTGACCCATCGCTTAATTTCTGTTCTTCGATGAGACACTTGAGGAATGTTGATTTACCAGAACCATTTCGTCCAAGAAGAACAATGTGTGTGCCAAATCTCACCTCAAGATCAACTCCCCTGAAAATATCTGCCTTTCCTCCCTCATATTTAAACGTTCCCTTCTTTACACGACAAAGGAGCTTCCCGTCATGTAGTTCAGAATCCTGCGCGCCAATTTTTATTTTACTTTTCTTATCATCTGGTCGAGCAGAAGTCTTATGAGCCTTTTTGAGAGCCTCAAGCTCAGCTTTCTTTGCACGATATGCTGCGATTTCTTTTCCTCGAAATGCTTTTTGCGCAAGAATCGGCATGGCAGCTTCAAGTTGCCGAATCCGTTTTGTCTCTGAATCATACGCGCGCTGAAGTCCTCCAATTCTCTCTCGCTTGTTCTCCACATATTCGTCATACCCTCCTTCAGATACGTGAATCTGTCCCTGTGCGAGCTCGGCAACTTTGTTCGCAACCGCATTGATGATGAGTCGGTCGTGGGAAATAAAAATAAGTCCTCCTCGATATTCTTGGAGCATTTCAATCAAAATAACTCGCGACACAATATCGATGTGGTTTTCAGGTTCGTCAAGAAGGATAAAATCAGGATTAAGTGCAAATGCAACACTAAGTGCAAGAATCTTTTGTTGACCTCCTGAAAGTGATCCGCACTTTTCTTTTTCGTATTTATTGATTGCAAAACCAAGTTCTTTTGCGCGGGAGTGCACTTTTTTTATAAAAGCATCACCAGCTTTTTGCTTAATATAGTCTTCAACCGTTGTCTCATGATATGTCTTATCAAACTCCTGTGGGACATACACAAAACGAAGATGGGCTTGTTTCTCAATCATTCCCCCCTCGATTGTTCCTGCTTCCGGAGTCTCACCTGCAATAATTTTGAGAAGTGTCGACTTGCCAGTTCCGTTTTCACCAAGAATACAAAGCCTATCTCGCTCGTCAGTCCGAAAAGATACGTCTGAAAATAGAACGCGCTCACCAAATGAGAATGATAGTTTTTTGATACTTATGACTTTTTGCATGATATGTAACAGAACCAGTGTACACGAGATTGTGCAGGTGCCAAATAATTGCAAATTAGTGTTGATTATGTAGACTTCTATCGGACAACTGTGCAATTGTGCTCAGCTCCAAAACAACGTAAAAATCAAGCACACATGAACCAAATCAGAGAGGAAGCTCTTCGCGAGCTTCTCACCTGCCCATATCCCGGCCGAGTAATCGGTATGGGATTATCACCAAACGGCGAAAATATAATCGCCGTCACCGCAATCACCGGCAGAAGTCCTGGAAGTAGGAACCGCCGGTACACCCCACTCGACAATAATGCGGGTGTCCAGACGGAATACGCCAATCCAGCGCAAGGCGGAGGCGACCCCCGCCTCATCATCTACCCGACGATGCAGTTGAGTCCCGACGGGAGGATCCTTGTCGTCTCAAACGGCCACCAGACAACCTCTTGTCTGAAGCCAGACGAAACACTCAAGGAATGTCTCGCAGGCTGGACGTATGAGCCAGATGTGCCGAACTTCACCCCGAGGATCACAGCACGCGCGATGTTTGCCAACGGGTCTGCAAAGATCCATATCGCTTCAATCACCCGAGGAGACGGTGGCGCTCGCATCTACAACGAAGAAGAATACGATCTTCAAGAGGGTGCGATGATCTACACCCGGACCTATGTCGGTGACGGTGATCCACTACCGCCTTTCGTCGGATTCCTCGAAATCAATTTCGGGGAGAATATTGGCGAAGAGTTGTTCAGCGGACTCTGCCCCGAACACATGGTGGCGGTAGCGGTGGCGAAGGTTCCCCTCAATGGTGGTACGGCCACCTTCGAGCTACACAATCGCTACCGAGTCAAAAGCTAGGCAGAAATCAAAGACCGGTCGCATCCCTCATGCGACCGGTTTCTTTTTGTTATTTACTGCGCGAGACATGGAACAGGCCGCGCGGAATCATTTCCGCGCGGCCTGTGATTCACTTCATGGCGAAGTCAATGGCCATCTTGCCGATAAGCCAGAGACCGGTGGCAATGCCACCCCAGATTATTACCCAAACCCAGATAGGGGCTGGAACGTACCTGCCATGATCCCCCGACGGCGGGGGTGTTTTTCCAGAGTAGGTTTTTTCCACCTTGTCCTGAGGGGGTACTTCGTTTTCGTCGCTCATATACTTCCTCCTTTCTAGGATGTGCAATACGTCATTGTACAGCTACATCTCAAAATCAAAAGCTCTATACTATCTACAAAACTTCAAACTTGGACATGTAGCTGACTCTATGAATAGAGTACGCTCGTCACGTACGATGTCAACCATTCATCGATTACACAAATATTTATTTCGACTATTTACCATCTTTCTCAATCCGCTGATGCACACCAAAAATATTTCCATCAAGATCTTTGTAATATGCCTGCCACGCCATATCCCCAATCATATATTTTGGTAATGCTTCTGTTCCTCCGGCTTTAATAATCTTTTCAATTGTTGCATCAATATCATCAACTTGAGCTGTGCAGACAAATGCATTCACCGCCTGACCATCAACCGGCGCAGGACCTTTTCGGATCAAGAGTCCTCCACTAATTCCCGGTTCTTTACTTCCCTGTTCATCCGTCATCACCATCCAATACTCCATTCCAGGCCACTTGTCTATTTTCCAATCAAATACTTCTTTATAGAACTTCGCAGCTCTCTCTGCGTCTTGCGCGTGTATTTCAAAGTGTACAATTCGGTTTTTCATATTTTTTATTATTTTTAAAACTCCCTCTCATCCCCCTCTTTCATTGGGATGAATTCAATATTATGTTGTGCGAGTACTTTTGTAGGTACCATATGTGATGCCCCAATTCTCTCAGGCTGCAACATACCATCGTGAACCGGAAAAGCGACTCGCGGACTTACCTTCAGTGCATATCGAATTGCATCAGAAATTTTACACCACGGTCCAGCAACAGGAAGTGCGAGTATGTCGACCTTTTTATCTGGTACTGCGTAAGAATCTCCTGGATAAAAGAGTGTGTTATCAATGAAATAGCCCGTATTCTGTACTTGTCCAAAGTCATCAAATATTTCTTCATGCTTACAATCATGCGCCTGAATACTTACACCACGAGCCTCTTTCAATGTATTACCCTCGACAATCTCATACTTGATACCAAACTCGTCCAATTTCTTACCCACTGATATATTCGTAAAAACAGTAGCTTGTGGATTATTTTTTAAAATCTCGCCTAGAGAATCAATATGCAAATGATCAGCATGTTCATGGGTGATAAGGACAATATCAATACCTGTAATTACATTCTGGCCTGCAGAATACGCCCCAGGGTCAGTAAGGATAGTAGCATCTTTAGTTTTTATAAGAAGACAACAATGCCCTATCTTTTTTATATTCATACAATGATTTGTTATTTTCTAATCACCTTCACAAAACTTCTCTTACCTTTCTGAAATATAAATTCATCTTTTGTTGGTAACGCTAGACCTGTATGTACCTCTCCGTCTATCTTAATAGAGCCAGCTTCTACAAGCCGTCGTGCATCACTTTTACTTTCTGCAAACTTCGTATTCACAAGAAGCTCAACAATATCTTTCTCTCCTGCAAACGCGTACTCTTCTACTTCATCAGGGATTTCTTTCTTCTGGAATGTATTAATAAAATGTTCCTTTGCTTCCTTTGCGGCTTTTTCGCCGTGATATATCTTTGTAATTTCAAAAGCCAAATCCATCTTAATATCTCGGGGATTTGTTTTCGGATCTTTGAGTTGTGCTCGAATAGCGTCGATTTTTTCCATCGATTCGTATGTACAATCGATAAAGAGCTGAGGGATGTTCTCATCCGCTTGTGCCATGAGTTTTCCGAACATATCGTTTGCTGATGCATCAAGGAATACACCAGTACCAAGACTCTTTGACATCATCTTTTCTTTTGTCACCGGATTCTCGAGGAGCGTTGTGATGAACACAAACTTTTCTTTCTTGTTATATCGCTCAACAAGAGTTCGTCCTGTGAGTGCGTTAAACTTCTGATCGTTACCACACATTTCTGCATCAACATCGAGGTGGACACTGTCCCATCCTTGCATGAGTGGATAGAAGAATTCGTGGACATAAATAGGCTTCTTCTCCGCAAGTCGCTTCTCGAACATATCTCGTTCAAGCATTTGTTGCACGGTGAAATTTGATGCAAGGTCAATCACATTCTCAAAAGTCATTTTTGAAAGCCAATCGTGATTGTATACCACTTCAACCGGATTCTCTTTGTTATGAATATCAATAATTGGCTTGAGTTGTGAAAGCCACGTCTCAGCATTCTTCATTACCTGATCTCGAGTGAGTTGTACTCGTGCTGCAGTCTTGTCTGTCGGATCCCCGATTCGAGCTGTGAAGTCACCGATGAGAATGACTACTTTGTGTCCAAGCTTTCGGAATTTTTCGAGAACGATGTAGTTCGTTGCATGACCAAGGTGAAGTGCAGGACCTGTCGCATCAGCACCGATGTAAATCTTCATCTGCTTTCCACTCATCAAGAACTCTTTCATTTTCTCCTTTGACGGAAGCACTTCGACAACACTTCGTGTCAGAAGTTCGTCAATAAGCTTTTCGTCGGTGTTGATTATCGGTGTTTTTGTCATGATGTTCTACTCTTATATAGTAAAAATAGTGTAGCATACGAATACAAATGGCCTAAATCAGGATAATTACCCCTTAATCACATGTTTTCGAGCCCTCATAAATACTGTCATAAGCGTATTTGTACAAATCATAGCGATAGAATGAAGTGTGGTTGCGATATTATATGCATTTAGTGAAAAGAGCGTGAGGATGTGGCGAGCAACATTCATTTTGTACAATAACGGTCGCTCCGTCTGTGGCCTCATCCACGTCTTTCTGAGGGTCGGGATAAAAGCAATCACATCAATTGTCACAACAACGATCACTGAAATCGTAGGGTCTTTTGTAATTGCCCAAGGGATAAGTCCGAGAAGCGCTATGACGAAAAAATAATGGTCACTTTTGTGAATATGGCCTTTGTGCTTTTTGAATAAATACTGAAGTGAGAAAAGGAATATAATAATCGTAAATGCTTCTGCTACTCCTGTAGGAAGCGCGCCAATTCCAGCACCCTTAACCAAGCCACCAAAGAAAGTCGTCATCGAAACAATCGACCAAATAAACCACGTATACGGGTGGGGTTTTACATTTCCCCGAATCGTATCTTTGAGATAGGAAACATTACCTATGATTGCAAGAATTGATGCGATGATTGCGAGAATTTCTTTCATTTTTTTATTTTACCATGAGTGAATATTTTTTATTCAATGTGTCTCGGAGTTCCTTATAATCAGGTATCATTCGAGCAACCAGTCTCCAGAAACTTTGCGAATGATTGAATTCACCCAGATGACAAACTTCATGGACAACTATGTAGTCCGCAAGTCTTGGCGGAAGAAGTGCGATTTTGTAACTAAAGTTGAGATTACCTCGCTTCGAGCAACTTCCCCATCGCGTCTTTTGGTTTTTTATGGAAACTTTTCCATACGAGTATCCATATATTGCCGCAAAGTGCGCGACCCTCGACTCCGCAAGATCTTGTGCGACTTTTTTGTAGGCAGCAAACTCTTTTCTCACTTCAGACTTAGTAAGCTTTGGTGGCTGTGGTGGCAGAGATGTAAAGTGTGTCACTTTCTCGAGAATCCAATGTGCTTTTTGCGTCAAAAATCTGTTTATCAAGAACTGAGGAACAAGTCTTGGTGCGCTTACTGTAACACTACCATCTCTGTGAACAGATAGTCTCAAACTTCTTGAGCGTTTACTTACTCGTTGTGTATACTCGATTGTTTGTCCTGAGAGGAGGATGTTTTTTGCATATTTTCTTATTACAACTCGTTTACATTAACACAAAAGATACGCCGACACAGAAGATCTCATTTTAAAAATTCTTTTAATCCATCACTACCCCAACATATTCGTCACAAGAGCCACCATTTGTTCTTTCTTTTCTGGTTTGCTTTCAGCAATGAGCATATCAAGATTGTATATGTCTACCTGACGTCTAACCGTTCTACCGAGCTCGTTTTGAACTAGTTCCATTTTGGAACTAGTTGCCTTTTTACTAAGCTCCCCTTCTTTATATATATTATGAATATGTTTTGAGATAGCCTGCGGATTAACATCAAACATTTTTGCCATTTGCATACGATTAGCCCACACCGTCTCATGTCTAAAATCACCTCGCAGCTGAATAGCGCCGTCTTTTGTCTGGTAGATTATTGGTGTATCTTCTTTCACTCTCAGATTTTAATCGATGGGAGATTAAGAAAGGATAAAAAAACCACACAACCTTATGCACGTGACAGGCCATCGCCAACTTCTTTGTCATAGGCAGCAGCTTCACCATTTAGTATATATGCAATAAAATATTTCATTTGGGTATAAGCACACATATTGATTTATCTTTAATGCTACTTCTGGTAAAATTATTTCACCGACCTTGTAATTAGGAGGGGGTGAGGGGGAGGACTCCCCGAGAAAGGTGGGCGCTGAGGATGTCCGTACATGCGCCATAAACCCTTGTCCCCTTCTGAATGTAAGATCTGTGTGAGGTTTATATTTCAAACAAAAACCCCTCTCTTTCCCGTAAGAATCGACCTCGTATCTAAATTTATTTATTTTTCATATTATATGTGTTATAGTGATGGCATTACGACGTAAAAGACCCTTGCACAGCTCGTCTGTGCCGGGGGCTTTTATTTTAAGGCCCGTTCTCTATATTCTTTTCTTCTAAGATTAATCGCTGATCATTTATATATGCAATCGGTGCACCTGTCCTTTTTAGGAGAATCGAACAGTCTTTAGGTGCTGCAGGAGATAGAATTATTTCTAGTTTTCCTTTTTCGATTAGTGTTTTAATGAGTGGTGCATAATCCCCGTCGCTCGACACAATAACAGCCCTATTTAAATCTCCTTCATACAGGTCAATACATGCTTTCATGAGCAGATCTGAATCACAATTACCCTTTGGCAACCCTTCGGAGTAAACAACATCTTTAAACTGTAGCTCAAAACCGCATCTTTGAAGATAGGCGTACAGATCCTTATATTTTGGAATCAATCCGATAAAAATATATGCGACCTCAACTTTATACTTTTCTTTCAGCCATACACGGAATCTTGCATAGTCCATTTTCCACAAAAGCCGACTCTTAAGCGCCTTATCAAGATTTGTTGCGTCGATATACGCGATGTTCACAAGTTTTTTCTCGATCAGATTATGCCCGCTTGTAATAATACTCTCCGGATTCACCCAATGATTCTAAACGGCGGGAGGTGAAGAAATGATAAAGTTTCCAATAGCTAAACCTTTACCTCAAACAAAAACCCATTCCTACTCCAAAACCACAGGGGCGGATGCATATCAATCGGATCAATACCGCTTCCCTTGAGGAAACTAAATAATTTCTTTCTTTATAAATAGATCAGCAAAAACAATAGACATAATCCATAATATGACACAAAGAGGTACAAGGAATACCGCACTAAAGTCATACATATCACCGGTGAGGGTTTTATACAAACTGAACAATAAGACTAAAAAGAATACGAGTGAGGAAAAAACAACTCTGAACGAAGTACCAATTCTAGCAAGTTTGAAGTGTAAAAATATTGAGTAGATATTTGCGATAAGATACAGAGCTAAGAATATAAGTATAAATGAGTTATGCGGTAATCTTCCAGATTCTATAATAAAATAAATTACCGTGCCAAACATTACTATATAGAGTAAAGCAAAAATTACATGTATATATTTCATTGCATAAATTGTATCACATGTCTTCAAAATGCTACATTTTGTATTTCAAACAACCACCCATTCCTACTCCAAAACCACAGGGGCGGATGCATATCAATCGGATCAATACCGCTTCCCGCAAGCTTTTCTCTCCATCTCGCGGAGATCACGTCTTTGGCTTTGGCCGGCCCCAAGATATTCACCTATTCCTCCGTAATCACACAGCCACCATCCTGGGCTTCACAGAACACTGCGTGATATGAGTATCCGGAGCAATTTGGATCTACTTTTGTATATCTTTATTTATCCTTAAACATCTTAAGTTTAAAATCTACCTCGTACAAATATACCTCAATATTTGGCACCATTTTAAGTGCGTAGTCTAATTTTTGATCGTACGACCCGGCCACAATAATCGCACTTACATTTTTATCTCCTTTCTTTTCTTTTATCCAACCCATATAACGAGTCGCTTGGCCGATTGTATCGTCACTTGTTTGGTTACGCTTAAGTTCAATAACTACATAACTACCAGTCTTCTTATCTTTTGCTAAGATATCAATTGGTCCGATATCCGTTCTGTATTGCTGACTTAAAGGCACACCGTCTTCAATAATAAGATCAAATCTTTTGCCAAATTCAGTGTGCTCCCAATTGTGGATAATAAAATCTTCGAGCTGTTTCTCCATATAGAAAAGACCCTGGCTTACGGACGAACTTGAATCCTGAATCTTCTTTGAGACAACTTGTTTGTAATATTCGAGAAGTGTGTGTAATTCTGAATCTAGATCTATTCCACTTTTTTCTTTATTCTCTTTAACCTCATGAAGCACAACCCCTTCATCCTCTATATAAACTCTATATGCCTTATAAACAAATGAGTCTCCGTATCTAGGAACCTTAGTATCAAAAAAAGATTCAATTGAGACCGCACTACTTGTTACTTCTAAGGGCCAAGTTTCTGCGTATTCTTCGGTCTCACTTACACCGTAAGCAAGAACCAGCATGTCTTGATCTTTATAATATAAGTAAACAGGATAAAATCCTCGACTAACTTCCATTTCTGGGGTCACAAAAGCAATCCAAGGCACTCGAGCTGGTGCACCCATTCCAAAAGAAACTCTAAGCCTAAGGTCTTCCCATGTCTTAGGGTACATAGAAGTTTTTAGGTCTCCGGCTTTAGCCTGCTTAATAAAATTAATAAGTATTGTTGAAAAACTATCTTTCATTACCTCAATAAAAGCAGCATTTCGAATAACAAGCAAGGGGTGGTTTATAAACCTCCCCCACCCCCAAACTTCTTCTCAAAATTCCTTTGCAACAAGTTATTCTGCCGTATCGGATCAAGCTCCTTGTTTGCCGTGATAATATCTTGCCATTCTTGGGCATTTGAGTATGCTTCGTCGATTTTTACAACGAGACCATCCTGTGCGGGCCTCACATGAAGCTCTGGAGCTAGCATCATTGGTGCATCAGAAGCATCCCGAGGCGCACCCATCATGTCCTCTTTTACAGTTTTTGAAATAGCGGGATCAATATAGTATGAATACACCATGCTATCCGGATCGACTTTCGAAAGGAGAAGACGTAGTCCTGAGTTAAATCTCATCTCGCCCGTACTTATTTCTATCCCACCACTTGGGAAAATAATAAAAAGTCCACCATTCTGCACATGTTGTGAAGCTCTTTCAATCGCCTCAGTTATTTCCCCTCCTCCCTCAGGGGCTCTCAAAATATTGTCTTTGCCGAAAAGATCCTCGAAAAAATCAAATCGCTTTCTCTGCAACATGATCAATATGTCTTTTCTCTCGAGTCCGGCGAGAACGACGATCATATCAAGGACGGAAGGATGATTTGCGATAAGAATGCCCGGTTCAGTCTCAAGATGTGTCCTCATCGCTTCATACCCCTCTGTTTTGTCCTTGGTATATTCAGCTTCAACGTGTATAGATCTCAAGATGTGTCCAAAAAAATCCTTCCATGCACCAGTTCCTTCTGCCCTTAGTCGCTCAACAAATGGTTTAAGCAAGGCACTTTCTTTCGCCTCAAGGAAGTTATGCTCCCTTGTTGAGTCGATATTCTTTTCATTACCAATATTCATACCTCTCGATATTAATTCAACATATACAACGTATAATTCAAAAACCCCGCAAAGCTCACCCAGAGAATATATGGAACCATGAGCCATGCAGCCGTCTTCGATATTCGTGCAAACAAAATGATTGTGGCGAGAATAGCAACCCACAAGAATCCGATCTCGATGAGTGCTCCTCCAATTGATTGGAGATTGAAGAAAATAATTGACCAAAAAGTATTGAGAACAAGTTGGAGAATAAATATACTAAGTGCAATCTTCACTGCCCTATTCTCAAGACCCCTCTTCCATACCAAGTACGCAGCAATACCCATCAAGATAAAGAGTGTCGTCCACACAGGACCAAACACCCATGATGGCGGGTTGAAGCTTGGCTTCGCAATTGTTGTGTACCAGCCATTCACTTCTGTTGTTGTGAAGATAGAACCAATAATGCCCGCTAATTGCGAGACGACAATTGTGATGACGAGTTTGAGTGTATTACTCATATATATCAATATAATAATTTTCTTGAATACGAAATAGGTCTTCTACAGAAGAAAATATTATTTTACTTCGGCTTTGACTACAGCGAAAATGCCTTTGATTATTCCCTTAACAACACCTAGCACCGTCTTCAAAATAGCTTTTGTAATTTTAGTTGCGCCCTCTTCGGCAGACTGAGCAATACTCTTTGCAACATCTTCAGTCACTGGTTTACCTTTTGAAGTCTTTACCTCATCACCATTAGGCATTCTACCTGTATTTATTATTATCTGAAGATCTTGTTTTGATAGTTTTGCAAACCTATCCAAAATATCCTGCAACTCTTGTGTCTCTTCTACTTCATTCTTATGCTCTTCAATTTTTTCCTTCTGTCGTGTAAGTTCCCCTATCTCTTGCTCCTCTGGTAGTAATTCATCCGGGTTTGTGTCTGGCATCTGGAGTTTTTCTCGCGCAGCGGCGATCGCATCCTTTCTTTTCTGCAATTTTTCCTGCGCATTAGCAATCCTTCCATTCAGATCTTCGAGAATACCATCAACCCTTCCAATCTCTGTGTCAAAATTAATTTCTTCTCCGGAATTTTCGATCTCCTCAGCTTTATATAACTTTTCAAGATCAGGAAATTCATGTAGTGTTTCCTGGTTATTACTTGTTCCGAATTCTTCTCGATTCTCTATTTTTTCTGACACCTCACCTGAATTCTCCTCTCCATTCACTTGATCCACCACACTTTCTGATTGTTGCTCATTAGATGCTTCACCAGTCAACGGTTGTTCGTTTACTGCTCCCTCTATCTTTTTTGGTACTTGTGGTTGAATCGGTTGTGTCTCAAATCCTTCTTTTGTCATGAATAAATTGTACCACACAGGTCCTTATGACAACACTCACTCTTTCAGCAAACACCGATGGTCTACGCATCCCCCTCAATTTCTTCTGCAACGATCCAATCGCACCCCTCCGGACCCACAATAGCAGTGTGTTTTACGCCAGGAGGAACATCAAATCTCTCTCCCACCTTAATCGTCCTATTGAAACCGCTCGTAAACGTCACAGACCCCCTTACAATATAAAAAGCAGTTCTCCCTTTGTGCTCATGTTCCTCATACACAGTATTTGGAATATCGGTCCATTCGAATATATGAATGTACCCGTCTTTTTTAAACTGCTCCTTTACAGGTTCAAAATTATCGATCATATGTACATATTTTCTAACAGGTACCCATCTATCGCAAGTTCTATAGAATTTACGTCACCGAAATACTGTATGTGGTAAGTTACCCCTTCTGCTATAATTTGTAAATTATGAAAACACCCTTCCTCATCTTTATCGACGGACCAATGGGTTCTGGTAAAACGACAACAACCAAGTTATTGAATCAGAAACTGCCTGACACAGCACGAATCGCAATGCCGGATGTAAAGCGACTAGTTCCAAACTACAAGGAGAATCCAAACCACCTCGTTGTCATAAGAGCAGTTATGGCTGCCATGATTGATACATACCTCGCAAATGGGGTGAGTGTGATTGTCGAACAAGTCACAACCACTGAAGGTATTGGGAAACTAAAAGATATCGCAGAAAAACGTGACGCAAAATTCTTTGCATATAGACTCTCTGCACCAAAGGATACTCGTAAAGTACGAGTTGATGAGCGGACTAAAATAGATATAGGTGTTAGTGAATTACCACAAGACAAAGTTGAGCAACTAGCTGGGTATTTTGAACCAAACGATCAGTTTTACATTGATAACCCCGCAACTGTGAGTGAATGTATTGATACAGGAAACATGAGCCCTGATGAAGTGGTGGATTTTATAATTGGTAAAATATCCTAAACTATTTTGGCTTTAGTAGTGGCTGACCAACCCAAACTCCAACTTTTTTATTCCTTAAAATCAGGATCTATACTGTAGTTTGTAATCCTAACAAATCCATCTTTAACGGCAATGACGACCTCTTCTCCATTCCTTTCCACGATAGTTCCGGGTGTATAACTATGCTCTTCTTTTCGGCAAATGGCGCTTTGTACAAGCCAATCTTTTCCATCAAAAGTAGCGAAAGAGTTAAAATTTCCAAAAGCTCGAATTATTTTATCAATTTCTTTAATAGACATATTCCAGTTGATTGTACGCTCGTCCCATGTTGGCATTTTCCAATAGCTTCCTTCTGTTTGAGGACGAGCATTCTTCCAATAATCATCAAAATTGTTCATTAATTCTACTAGACAATGTTTCGCAGTTTCTTGAGATTTTTTTGAAATAGTTTGTAGTGTGTCAGTACTATCAACTTTAAACTTATCTTGAACTAATATATCTCCCCCATCCTATTGATCAGTGATTTTATGGATTGTAACTCCGGATTCAGTCAACTCTTTTAAGATAATCAGTGGAAGAGGCCAAGGCCCTTTGCCTTCCGGAAGCAGTGTTGGATGAATATTAATTGCTTTAGGCATACCTTCATACACAGCTATTTTATGGGGGTATGCCGCTACCACAATCAGTTCGCATCCTTCGGCTTGCAGAAGTTTGATGTCTTCCAAGGTAATTTTATCCAGCGTGAATGGAATATGTAACTTAGCACTTTTTTCACGTATACGCTCATTAAAATTGTATTTATTATCGCACTCAATCGAGAACACCTTTAGAATTTGATGTTTTTCGGCAAGAAGATACTCAAAGCAGTCATAAAAGAAGTCATAGCCACAAAAAGCGATTTTCATAGATATAATTATATCGCTTTTCTATAAATTCCGTAGCTATGTAAACTTACCGAAGCGTTTCGTTAACGCGTCTCGAGCTGGCTCTTATTTGCTGACAGTGTGGTACGAAGTCGGAACCTTTTATTCTAAAGTCCTCAGCACAGGTTCTTGCATAATAGCGTGAGGTAATCCGTAAATTACGAATATATTCATGTTCTTTTGCCAATATCTTTGGATCTCATCGAGTATATAATTATCTCTAAGCCCAGAATCATCAAAAGCGGATATCTTATTAATTATTGAGGTATTTAGCCTTGGATCAAGAATTGAGTTTAGGAAGTCTTTATCTCTTGGATCAAATTCTGTTTTAAAAAGACAGTTATGGATGCTCATCATTCCTTTGAATGAAAAATCGATATTATTCCAACCACTCTCCTTTCGATTATTTTCTAAAAAAACGTGTATATAGTCTGCAAATTCTGTACCACCTTGCGTATTATTCCACTGCCAACATACCTGGATGAAGTAGTAATAGGCTATGTCTTCTTGCAAAAAGTGTTCTGCAAGCAACTCAAATCTCTTGCTGTCAGGAATCTCAGGAGAAGCAACATTCATTTGTTTCTTTGCGGCTAAATATGTAACAAAGTTCATCTCTGCTCCTTCAAGAATAGCCTCCTGCTCAGAGTTTGCGATAGATCTCTCTCCGCCTTCTACCAATACGATACTATTTTCTCGATTCGCTCGATTTGTGAATTCATTAAAGAAAACTCTGATTTCCTCAAACTGTGGATCTGCTGGATCAAAAGAATGTCTTGAACCAAAGTAATACAAAAACTTGCCACCTTTTTCGATGATGTATTTATAGGGGGCCGGATGATCAATTTTGTAAAACTGATCCAAGGTCATAAGGAGTTCTTTCTTCATATTAGAAGTATATCAAAATCCGTTTGCTGCGGGACTAGGACTCGAACCTAGATAGACGGTTCCAGAAACCGTAGTCCTACCATTAGACGATCCCGCAATATTTATCGGTCCAAAACCGACAGTAGAGGTAAAATACTATAAAACGAAGGCAGAAACAAGCTATGAAGCCTTCTTTGACTTCCGCGTAGCCTCAATAAATGCCGTGAAAAGCGGATGAGGATCAAGTGGTCGTGCGAGGAGTTCGGGATGGAATTGTGACCCCAAAAAGAATGGGTGTTCTGATTTTGGAAGCTCAGCTATTTCCATCAACGTTCCATCTGGAGATGTTCCTGAAAACATAAGTCCCGCCTTCTCAAGTGCTTCAACATAAAGAGGATTTACCTCGTATCGATGTCTGTGTCTTTCAATAACTTGTGGGCCTTTGGAGTTCTTCGATATGTGCTGATCTGACTTTCGGTTTATCCAATTTGCATTCTTGTATGCCTGCCATGCAATTGAGCCTTCTTCAAGGAGACACGGATATGACCCAAGTCTCATCGATGCACCGTAACGCCCTTCTGCAAGATGCATCTTTTGGTGCTCCATGATATCAATCACCGGATTCTTTGCGTGTTTTACTATCTCAGTTGTTGTCGCATCAGTAAGACCAAGAACATTTCGCGCATGTTCAATGACCATAAGTTGCATGCCGTAACAAAGACCAAAATATGGAATTTTCTTCTCTCGAGCATATGTAATCACATTTATTTTCCCCTCTATCCCCGTCTCTCCAAATCCGCCGGGTACAAGAATCCCATCAAATTTTGAAAGGCCCTTGAGACCTTTTGTAATTTTTGCATCAACACCCGCAATCCCACTCCCTTTTTCAAAATGCTTCGCATTGATCCAATGAAGCTTCACCTTCACTCCAAGTTTGTACGCTGAAAACTTTACCGCCTCGATCACGGACACATATGCATCACTAAGTACAAAATCTCCCGTATCAAAATATTTACCCACCACAGCTATATTAATTGCCTTGCTATCAGGAATCATCTGCGACTTCTTTGCACTTTTTACAAAATCAACCCACCCATTCAGTTTTGTCTGCCGATTGGGGAGCTTGAGGGCTCTTGTGAGCATATCTCCGATCTTGTCTTTTTCGAAGTTAATCGGTACATCATAAATACTTTCGATATCAGGAGCTGAGATAACGTTCTCAACGGGCACCGCACATGACTCTGCAATTTTCTCCTTTCTCTTCTTATCAAGAGGGACATCCGCACGAGCAATCACAAAATCCGCATTGATACCGTACGAGTTCAGCTGTCGAATAGCATTCTGTGTCGGCTTCGATTTCATCTCGCCCAACTTACTTGGAATTGGCATGTATGACACAAGGACAAACACAACATCATTTGGATATTTAAGTTTGAGTGTTCGCGCAGATTCGAGGAACATAATGTTTTGGTAGTCGCCGATTGTTCCACCGATTTCGACTATCGTTACGTCTGACTTGGCAATCTTTCCCCCTTCAACAAATCTTCGAGTAATTTCATCGCGAATATGAGGTAATGCCTCGACACACTTACCGCCGTATTTGAGTGCGCGCTCTTTTTGAATAACTTCAAGATACACCATTCCTGATGTCATATAGTCCACATCATCAAGATCGCGATTGAGAAACCGTTCGTAATTTCCCATATCCTGATCAGTTTCGAGTCCACTATTTAAAACAAAAACCTCACCGTGTTCAGTGGGGTTCATAGTTCCCGCATCGACATTGAGATACGGATCTGCTTTTGCAATATTCACTTTATATCCCTTTGCTTGGAGAATTGTGCCGAGTGATGATGTTGTAATTCCCTTTCCCACTCCAGACATAACCCCACCGACAACAAAGATGAATTTATGTCCTTTTTTCATGCCTTAATTCTATAGTTTTATTTGAAAAATACACAGACTTGACAAAGCGATGTTCAGTGATATATACTTTTACTAGGTACGATCTTGGTCAAACCCCTCTCTCTGTATGCGTGTCGTAGCACATCGGACGACGCAAAAGACACAAAACAACCGGGTTTAGGTTGTGGTCGTGGACGAAATCCGACCAGCAGAGAGAGGGGTCGCTTAGGCGATCACCACAACAATTACGAGTCGGCACAATTTGGTGTCGGCTTTTTCATTTCCCAATTACTCCCCCTTTATACTCGATCTCACCTTCATCAATATTTTTCCAAGATGATTGTGTCCTATACCCTTGCATACTCCAAAAAACGTATCGCCCCAATCATTTGCTTCAATAAGTTGTCGCTCTCCTGTTTCAATTAGTTTTTGTCTGAGCTTCATATCTCTCCCATCAAACTTCATAGTCACCAATTTTTCCATAATTTCAAGTCTTAGCGAATCTGTCCAATCATTGCGAATTGATCCATTGAGGAGATTCTCAATCTGCTCCCCTAACTCTATTTTATTGGGAAGAAGTTTTGCAATATTTTGACGAATCACCACATCATTTGTCTTCATTGCCTTATACGCCTGTTCAACACTTGGGTACAAAATCCCCTCTATCTCCACCTCAACAGGCCAATAGTTAGACAAAAATCTATACGGAGGAAAAAATCCTTCTATCTTTGTCTCATCAAATATACAAACTCTATCCTTCATGTCCCTATCTTACCCTATACTTTCAAATATTTTCGAATCGCGAGGATACTTGATATTGCACCAAGAATGAGTCCAGAGCTGATAACCACAAGCACGATGACAAAGAAGTTGCTTAGGTAGAAGTCGAAAAGATTGATACCCGTGCCAAGTCTGTATGTAAGAGGTCCGACATAGTATGTAACCGGGTATAAAATAAGCATTGTGAGAATTCCTGATACAACTCCATACATAAGACCAGCCATCACGAATGGACCACGAATATACATCTCACTTGCACCCACAAGTCTCATCACCGAAATCTCCTCTCGAAATCCATAGATTGCGAGTCGAATTGTATTAAATGTTATAAGCATCGAAACGATGATAAAGAAAGCAATGATAATTGCTCCAAGTCGATTTGATGCGTCAATTATTCGCGTAAGCGCGTCAATAGCTTGTTTTGTTTGAGGATAATTCACTCGATCGATAATTGCATCCGTGCTTTGATCTGCCGCTTTTCTTGCAAGAATGAATCTCACAATACTTTCATACTGAGATGGGTCTTTTGCTTTGACGGTAAATGTGGCACCGAGCGGGTTCTCATCGAGCTCATCGAGTGATGCGAGCGTAATCTTGTCATCTTGGTGTCGTAGTCGAAATTGTTCAATTGCTTCATCTCGTGATGTGTATGTAATTTTCTGTACCTGAGGAAGCGATTCGAGGCCACGCTTCAAAGTTGCCATATCTTCTTCAGTTGCGGTAGTTGAAAAATAGATATTGATATCGACTCGGTTCTTGATGTTTTCAAGAGTTGATTGGAGGAGATTGCTTGTCATAAAAAGAGAGGCGATCACCATGAGAGTTACCACCATGACAAGCACAGAAGCGAGGGATACTGACCCGTTTCGCCAGAAGCTTACAAAACCCGATTTCATTATTCTTCTTACTTTTGTGAGAAACATATTTTTATATTATTTCAGTGGCAATGTTATTTTATAACTTATACTTCCCCTCCTTCGAATCTTCGATGATCTTCCCATCCTTCATGGTAATCACTCTCTTACCTAGATTTTCAACAACTCCGACATTGTGTGTCGTGAGAATCACGGTTGTCCCGAGATCATTAATTTTCTTCAAAATCTGAACCACCTCATACGTGTTCACCGGATCAAGATTCCCCGTTGGTTCATCTGCGATGATAACATCGGGCTGATTGACGATCGCTCGAGCAATTGCCACTCGCTGTTTCTCACCCCCTGAGAGCTGGTGTGGAAAATTGTGCATTTTCTTGCCGAGGTCTACAAGCTCGAGGACATGTGGTACGTCGGCCTGTATTTCCTCATCAGTTCGTCCCGCAGCCTCCATCGCAAACGCAACATTTTCATATGCTGTCTTATCAGGAAGTAGTCTAAAATCCTGAAATATTGTTCCGAGTTTGCGACGATAGAGATTGAGCTCCCGCCTCCTGAGGTGATGAATATTCACTTGTTCAAAAAAAACATTTCCCCCTGTTGGCTTTTCCTCTGAAAGAAGCATCTTGAGAAGAGTTGTTTTCCCCGCTCCCGAATGACCTACAATAGATACGAATTCTTTTGGTTTAATATGAAGAGAAACATTATCGAGGGCAAGAGACCCGTCTCGATATCTTTTTGTAACAGAATCAAACAAAATCATAGGTTGGTATTATAACAAATTAAATACTGATGATAAATGTATTACAGTTCTTTTTCTGCATTGATGAATACATCAATATCCCCATTTAACACAGATTCTACATCTCGCTCCTCTACTTCCGTTCGATGATCTTTCACCAACTTGTATGGGTGGAGTACATATGAACGAATTTGATTTCCCCACTCTGCGTCAACAGACTTACTGATATACATTCCTTTTTCTTTTGCGATGCGCTCCTCTTCCTGAATTTTGTATATCTTTGCCTTAAGAATTGCGAGCGCTTTCTCTTTATTTTGCAATTGCGAGCGCTCGGTTGAAACATTCACTGACAATTTGCTTGGCTTATGGACCATACGAACTGCAGTCTCGCGTTTATTTACGTTTTGACCTCCTGGCCCACCCGCTCGTGCGAATGTTATTTCAAGATCTGATTCAGGAATATCAATTACTGATTCTTTCTCAAATTTTGGAATGACTTCGACCATGGAAAATGATGTATGTCGGAGTGATTTTGAATTGAATGGTGAAAGTCGTACAAGTCGATGGACACCTGATTCATTTTTGATTGTGCCGTAGACATTTTTTCCATCTATGTCACATGTAATATTTCGATACCCACCATGATCATTTGTATGTTCATGAATAATTGATGCATTCCACCCCTTCTTTGCAAAATATTTTGAATACATTTCAAAAAGCATTCGTGAAAAATCCTCAGAATCGTCACCTCCTGCACCAGAAAATATAGTCATGATTGCAGATCCTCCATCGAAAGGCCCTTTTCCATCGCGATTTGCTTTGAGGTCTTGCAGTTCCTTGATGAGTTCCTGCGCTTTGTTCTTATCCGACCAAAACGATGCCTCAAGCATCGCGGTCTCTATTTCAGTAATTCGTTTTTCTATCTCTTCTTTTTTCATGAATACACAGTATTAATTCAGACAAGGATCGTTATCTCTTCACGCACGCTTTCACTTCGGCAGTATCATGAAGATATTTGTTGTACACATGAAGTAAACTTTCATGGAACCTCTTTGCGACAAGCGAAAGCTCAATAAGCTTCTTGTTATCCATTGCTTCTGCCACACCAAGAAGGAGCGACCAATGAACAATCGCGGCCCCCTCGAAAAATCCTGACCACTCTGCCATTTCAACAGGATTGTCCCATTCACCTTTGACATATAATTCTCTCATCGCTTCGAGTTTTGCAATTGTCTTCTTCTGTTTTTCTTTGGCAATATCAAACACCTCAAGTTCCTCGGCGATAGTCAAAAGTGTAGACTGCATTGCATCAAGCTCTTCCTTGAATGTGTCCATTTTGAGTGCTCCATGAATAGAAACAAAAGACTGATTTGCTTTAGCAAAAAAAGTATCGATTTCTACAGAAAGAAACGCGAGCAACTCTCCGATCTTCTTTGCGCTAAATTCATTGCAGGAATTGTCACAAATGTTTGGTGATATATGTGGCGTTGTTTGAGTCATAATATTACAAATTATATTGAGTCATATCTTAGTACAAGATAAGTATACACAATTTGACACTTTTTCGGATATGAGTAGTATTCTCCCCGGACGACATCTGTGTCGACACTCTACCTGGGCCGTAATCTCAAACGGTATATCCAGGGGATGCTCCCCTCGGAACAGGAGTGCGGCAGCCTTGTTACGCCACCGTGCCACGAATGGCACACCTGCCACGCGCTCCAACCGGGAGTGCCGGGTGTATACATGCGAGACAGAACAGATTGCCGAGTTCCTTGCCGTCCGGACTCAGTCCGGATGATATGTATATTGCTAAAGCGGACTGAGTTGCAATCGTCCGACAAAGCGGCGCAATCCGAAGTTGCGCACCCGGCGCTCCCCAAGGGAGCGCTTTTCATTTTTTATTTTTTCATACACACAACGTGAGCCAAAGGCGAGGATTGAACTCGCGACCCCGTCTTTACGAAAGACGTGCTCTACCAACTGAGCTACTTTGGCATGAAAATCATACCTACTCTTTTATCTCTACATAACTTTCAGGTTGTATCCAGCCATCAATAACCCCAGTGCATACGATATGTCGGGATACTCCTGCTTCAGCCGTATCTCTCACACATACACGAGGAACTACTCTCACCGCACCTTCTACTGATCCGAATACATTTTTAAATTGATTAAACGTCTTTGCAATATCAAACCCATATGAACCTACATTTGGTATATTTGTCGCGAGTTCATATTTCGCCTCAAGAGCGCTTACTGTCTCCGCAGGAACTTGTACTGTGCGCCCAGTGTATCTTACTAAATAGACATCTACTGGATTATTTTTATATATCTGTGGTAATACCGTCTTCCAACGGATACCGAGGTTTACATTTTTCCCAATCGAGATGTGTTCATCTGGGTAAATAAAACTAATTGAAGGTTTTACTATCGTAATCTTATAAGGAGCATTCTGACAATGTGCCTCTCCCTCCAAAGAAGCTTTGCATATTCTAAATGCAAATGTCCCTGTAGGTGTCTGTTCATCAAATGTAACTATAGTCGAACCACTCTTGGCGAATATTCCTCTTATATCATTTGGGACTCTTGCGGTAATACTATCTGTACTAAAGAAATCAATATATACCTCTCTTACCGTTGACGACGCAGTCCATTTGATTGTAAGTGGATCCCCTAAGACGACTGTTTTGTTTGCCTCTCTCGGAATATAAATATATGGTGAATTTGGCACGAGGGTTGCGCCTAATGTAAAAGGTTGGTATCTATTATCAAATTTAGGAACTACATTATTCTTTGGGGTTACAACTTTTGAAGGGCTCACCTTTGTAACCGTGGGAGTAACGCTTGCAGTCAAACTATCAATCGTCACTACATCAGAATCTTCAACAATTCCTTCTATTTCGTCAGTACTGGTCGCAATATTATCTGCGGGTGCTGTACTTGTTGCGATAGGGCTAGATTCGGCGGGATTTTTCCCAATATAATTTTTGTAAAGTAAAAAAGCATTTGAAGCGAGAAGTAGTGTGATGACTATGACGAGAAAGTTTTTCATGTATGTACTAAAAACACTACACGACATAACTAATTAAGGCAAATTACTCCCGAATCTCTATTCCCATCGCTCGTGCAATATCACGAATAAGAAAATCGATATCGGCATCTTCGGTATTTTTTCTCCTAGTCATAAAAGACTCATACCGGCTAACCTGATGGGCTATAAAATCATCAAAGTGAGGATGTTCCGACCTAAGAGCGTTCCTAATATCATCTGCTTTCTCGTGGTTGTGTATCTCAATATTCTTTTCAAGAACTGTATCAAAATTATACTTCTGCGTTATGCCGAATTGAATTTGACTTTTCATCCATCCAAGCATCGAAGTAATCATGTCTTTCTTTTCTTGGAGTGATATATTACTAAGTCCCAATTTCTCAAGACGATCTATAATGCCTACATTTAGTTCTCTATACTCAGCATCAGCACATGAGACGGCCTGCTCAGGCAAAAGATGTCCCGGATATGACAAATCAGCAAGCCCAAGACACATTGCATGTAGTGGAGTTGATGCGGTATTAAACTTTTGAGAAATCTTGAATGCCTTTGTTCCCTGATCTAGATATGGGGTGAGATCGATTTCATTTCCATCATTTGCTTTTGCAACTCTATATTGTTCGGGCACCACAAAGGTTGGATCTATTTCAGGGAGCGTTACTTTTATCGCACTACGCACCTTATCAGGAAAATCAGACCCCAAGATATTCCCCTCATAATCATATGTTCTTACTTCTGCCAGAGTCTTTTCACAACTTATATATTCATTACCGCGATGATCGCCCTGATTCACAACATCGACATCATCCACCCATCCGCGCAATCTTATTCTATTTCCAGTTCTGACTATCGTACCCCTCACCTCTTTCGTATCAATAGGTTTTGTGTCGATATTGAGATCATGTCCCGCACCGGCAATAGCGATTGCGCATGCATCGCTCTCTATAGCGGTCTGAGGTATGTCTCCGGCTGATCGAACAATGGTTTCATATAACTTCAATGCGGTATTTCCAACATAGACTGAATGATCGGGACCGTGAAAAGGAAGACAATCAACACTTTCCCTGCCATACGACTCGGTAACTTGGTTGAGAAGCTCTGTTGAAATACTGCCTACTACCTCTCTTTTTTCAGAGGGAGGAATAAGAATCTCGGGAATTGAAACTTTTCTTTTATTTGAGTTTGCTGTTTCAAAAGTACTAAGCATAAAATATATATTGAAATCACCCGCGCTCGTCAAAAAACTACAATCTTTTCTCCGAATCTGTAAAATTACTTTCAACGATTTCATTGTCATCGCTAAACATCTTGTCGAGCCACGCATGAATGAAATTGCTACTTGCTGGAATGATATTAAATACAATAGATACACTGAAAAGTGTGATTGATATTTTTGTATTTACAAAACTCAACATAATTCCAATGAATGCGATGAGTACCGGAAAGAGGATTCGAATATACCCGCTTCTGTATTCTGTTTTTGTAATTGGTGCAGTATCAATCGAAGGATTCTTCTCAATATGACGTCTCATGAAATAAAGGGTGAGACCGATCGCAATCACATTTACTCCGTATGCAAATACCGCCATATTGTTATGTGGATACTCACCGAGAAGCTTGGCTGAAAAAGGGACCATGGCTATGAAGAGGAAGAAGAGCGCATTGTAATTTGCAAGGCCTACCGTAAGATTCTTAGCATACATACTTGTCAGAAAATGATGCGCTCTCCAATATGTAAATAGAAGAGCGAAGCTTAGTACAAAGCTTCCAAATGTTGGGCCGAGCTTTTGTAGCTCGCCGAAGAGTGATGCTGCGTCTTGATGATCCGCAACAATTGGAACTTTTAGCTCAAGCGCGAGAAGTGTCATGATGATCGCAAATATGCCATCAGAAAGTTGGTCAAGTCGTTGTGTTTTCATAGCACTATTCTATCAAACAACTCTCGCAAAATCAGCACGCTAGGCATCTCGCTTCTTCTCCATATATACAGAGATTGTTCGTCGCTTGTGTGGCTTCCCCTCTTTTGTCACGTGCTTATATGACTTAAGTGTTTTATGGATTGTGAACTTGTCACTAAAAAACTCATGTATCTCATCAATATTCCACACATGCTCAGGCACCCCTATCCTCGGGTGCATATATGTATTCTGTTCAGGACCTCGATCAGTTTCAAGAAGTCGCTTCGCATGTGAATCACCGTCAAGAACAAAAGTTTTGAAATAGAACCATCCATATGGCTTAAGAATTCGAAGCACTTCGGATTTAAGTTTTTCGCGTTCAGGCCGGAGGAGGCTCATGGTCGACATGAGGTCAATAACAACATCAAGAGATTCGTCTTCTGCGGGAAGCTTTTCATCAAAAGACTGTGTCATAAAAGTAAGATTTTTGAGACCTTTTTCATCAGCTTTCTTTCGAGCAATTTCAATCGCGGCACCAGAAATATCAATACCCACGCCTGACTGTGCATGGAATTCAGATAGATAAATCGAATTTCGTCCATTTCCACATCCTATATCGAGAAACTTTCCCCCTTGAGGAAACGGTGGCCATTCAGCGTTTCGCTCTGCCCAATTGCAAAAGCTCACCAAATCACCTGAGGGTTCGTCGCTCATCGTGAGGTGTTTTGGCGAAGTGTATTCTTTATTCCAAAATGCTTTTGCTTTGTTTATATGTGACATGTATTGAGAAGAAGCGGGATATATAACTGAACCCTAAGCTGCTACGTCTTGATCATCATACCCATCTTCGTAACCAAGTCCAGTCGCGTCTCTTTCATTATCCGTGGCATCTCTAGGTGTTTTGCCAAACAATGACCCAATCTGATCTCGTGATTCCGCAAGCATAACAAGGTCCGAAATACTCATCGCATCGGGTCCTGTCACATGGAAACTAATCATTCTTGATTCTTCGTCTTCATACTGTACTCGTATATCCATTGTTTGATGTCCTTCAGTATCTTCCCCAAGATCTACATCGGCTTCACTCGCGCCAGTAAATTTAATGATGTTTGATTTAAATGCTTCAGCAACATCATCAATTGTCCACTCATGTGAGACTGGTGGATTTTCTTGAGCTGATGATGCAAACTCTTTGCGAGAGTTTGACGCCGGTGAAGATTCAAAAGACATAATTCGTACTTATATTGTAGCAATGTTGGAGAAAGAGTGGCAATAGCATTAACCACATTTCATATGTATAGTGTACCAATAAAAAGAAACAGTGCCACAATGAATAACTTCCCTCTCACATATCTTCCTAAAACACTCGAAACCCTGAATAGAATCGAAAGATTTAATGATTTTTTCAATGACAATGGTTGCGCACCCGAATACACTTCCGCCTGGGAGAAAAATAAAAAGCACGGTATTGCTCTCAATTATCTTAAACCCGAAAGTTCTCTTTTCCTTCACAATCTCATCAAACAAAAAAAGCCACTTACGGTTCTTGAGATTGGTACTGGTGGAGCGTACTCAACTATTGTAATTGGAGATGCCCTCGCGCAAATTAATAACGGCGGTCATGTATACACCCTTGAAATATCTGCACCTAAAGCGGATATTGCACGCGTTCATATTCAAAACTCCGAACTTCAAAACATAACTCTTGTAGAAGGAGATGCGGAAGTCATTCTCAAAGATCACATCCTAACAAATATTGATGTGTTATTCATCGATGCATACCGAAAGAGATACAAAGACTTCCTCACCATGTGTGAACCAATGCTAAGCGCAGGCGCATTCATCGTCGCAGACAATATTACGTCACATCCCGAAGATGTTCAGGATTTTTTGGCATATGTAAAAGAATCGGGTACATACGACTACGAAATTATTCCCATTGGGAGCGGACTGCTTGTTGCGACAATTATTAAATAACTACCCTAGCACTCGCATGATTCGAATGTCTTTAAATGATGCTTTGTTACCTACGATCTTTTTCACCGGAGAAAGCGAACAATCTCGATAGACTCCCGCTTCAAAATCAACAGTGCCTGAATCGCCTGTCTCTTCGGCAACCTTGGGATTTGCTTTGGCAAATGCATCACGAATCATAATCTGTTTCTTGTACGGAAGAGCACTTCTGATGTACCCAGCAATATCAATAAAATCCCTGTCCTCATCAACAAGTTTCTCAATATGGTCAATTATCGTTTCTTCTGTCACCCCGCGCTCCTTTGCGATTTTCTTCAATGGAATTTTCTTTTCGATAAGCTGGCGTGTGAGATCATATGTTGATACTTTGTTCGCTTTTTCTGTTGTTGCTGCGTATGAGGCAAATTCCTTCTGTGCTTTTTCTATATCTTTTTGAGACATCTTTTCAAGCTCGTCGACCGCTCTCTTCGACGCGGTTTTAAGCTTTTCATCAACAATCATCACCTCATCATTCACTCGGAGAGCATTGTCATTGATACCAAGAATCGTAAGCCCGTCCAGAGTTCGTACTCGCGATAGTGCTACATATCCCATCCCCTTCTCAAATGATTTCGAAAGATCCACCTCGACAGCATCAAGACTCATTCCCTGACTCTTATGCACTGTGATAGCCCATGCCAAACGCAACGGATACTGCACAATAGATGCAAGCACCTTCCCATCTTCTTCAACATCCCAGTTTGTAGGCTCAACCTTCACAATATCACCCCTCGTCGTTGTCACCGTGATTCCCGACTCATCAAGCATGGTCACAATCCCGAGTGTTCCGTTCACATATTTTGCTTCAAAATTGTTTTTCACAAACATCACTTTCGCACCAATTTTCAATCGAAGTATTTCTGGGACAAGACAACTTTTTTTCAAGAGCTCCACAAGAATCTCTTTCCCTGAACTCTGCATGTAATATTCAAACTCCTCTGCATCAATACTATCAAGTTGATCATCGTTAATGGTATCGACATCAGCATTGTGAGTAAAAAGTCTTGTTGGTTCGATAGTAGTGACGACGTCTTCACAAATCTGCATGACACCTCCAGAGATTGCGGTTGTCACTTTTACATCATCTTGCTCAATTATCGTCTCGTAGTCTCCTTGACCATCCATATTTTGATTGTCCGTCTTAAACCTAAACCGCGTTTGTAGTAGTTCAAATGTGTCTTCATTCACTTCATTGTTTCTGATGTCATTGAGAATTCTAAGTGACGCATCATCAGTCTGTCTATGTTGTTCTTCGAGATAGCAAATTTTAAATTTTGCAGTTCGCCACACTTTTGAGTGATAGATAAATTTCGACACAGGCTCGCCTTTCCTCGAAACAGGAGGTAGTTGAAAAAAATCCCCACATAGCACGACTTGTATTCCGCCAAATGGCTGTTCATTTCCTTTAAAAGCTCGGAGTAGTTCATCTACCATATCAAGACGAAAATGATGCATCATTGAAATTTCATCAATGATTAATACCTTTAGTCTCTCAAGTCTCTTGTATAGATACTGTTTCTCAAGGAGTCCTGCGAGATCAGGCCCTGTTAGTTTGCTTCTCACACCAAGCCCGGTAAATGAGTGAATAGTCACGCCACCCATATGAGTAGCGGCAATCCCCGTTGAAGCAGTCACACCTACATCAATATTTTGTTTTTTGAGATACTCAATATATTTATTAAGTACGTAGGTTTTACCACTTCCCGCCGCTCCGGTGAGATACACATTGCGTCCCATTTTTAGAATATCGAGTGCGTGTTCCTGAATCATGTGACTACTTCACCAATTTATCATCAATATATACATTCACACTTTTTGCAGTACCAAATTGCTTTGCAGTTGCCTTAACCTGTTCTTTGATAACACAATCTCGGAGCTCTTTCGTAAGTGAAAGACCTATTGCAAGATTAAAATTATTGAGTCGTGTCATTTCGCTATTTTGGGCAAGATAATTTGAATCATGTGAAAGTTTTACCGATGCAACCCCACCGCTAATTGATGCGCTCTTGAATGAAAGCTTATCCGCTGTAACAAAGTTGAATGGACCGAATTCCATACTTGATGGATTTTTGCTTGGATCCGTAAGTGCGGTCATTGATGCTTTGATTGTTTCCTTCATCTGAGGAATTGCTGAATCAAATGGAATAAGAATAAATTTATTGTCACAAACTAATGTTCGCCCGTTTGCTGCAGCCTCTCCGCCACTCGCATCTTCGCCAATATAATAGAGTTTTACTACCATCTTCGATGCGTCAGAGGTTGAGCTTGTTGCGACAACCGCGGTGCTCGTTGTCGTATCGAAATCAATTCCCAAATTTATATCTTGAGCCTCAGGCCCTGCAACATTCGATCCACCAGTATCTCCAACCAATCCTGTTGCTTGTTGAACTTGTTGTAATCTTTCATCTGCCGCTTGGTATACATTCATCGATGCCCGTTCTTTTATGCCCCCATAATTCTGTGTGTATGAAACAGAAGCAATAATAAGAATAACCGTTGCCAGCATAAGCGCGATTGCGGTGAATCCTCCTTGTTTACTTGTTTTGAATATGTCTTTCATAATTTTATTTTTTATTCTTAATTTCTTCTGCTCTATTGTCTGCTTCTATTGATGCGGTTTTGATTCTTTGGACGACCCCCAATATCTGATCTTCGTCTAACATGTCTCTATTAATTCCGACATGCTCCGTATCTCCGACATTTGTATCAGGAATAAGATGGTAATGAATATGTGGGACACTTTTACCAACCATTCCTTCTCTTGCAAGAAGTGCGATGTTTTTATATCCGAGCTGCCTGAGAATCATAATCCCCTTTCGTTCGAGCTTCTCAATATCTTCAATTTCCACATGGTGAAGATCGAGTAAATTATCGATATGTCGCTTCGGGACCACAAGGAGATGATCTTTGTGGTACGGTGCGAGTGCATATGTGAGATATGCGTGTTCATTTTCAAATATAACCTCCCGACCATGAGCAACACAAAATGGGCACCCCGTCATCGTTTTCAAGAAATCATCGTATTTCATACCCTTCAGTATACCCTAATATTACTTTCATTTAACTCCACTATACATCCAGAAGTTAAAGATTTTATAAATAAAAACACCCCAGGATCGGGGTGTTTTTATTTCTCTGCGCGGTTGATGGGACTTGAACCCACGACCTCTCCCGTGCATTTAATCCAATATTTTCATAAAGGCATGGACTATATCTTCACCATGGACGCCTTGGTGGCGTATTTAGGTGCTCCGGTATCTAGTCTCTACGGTGCCCCCTTCTATATCTCAAAAAGGGGTTCCCTCGGTATTCGCATATCTTTTAAAAGACTTAGCATTCACCGATATCCCAGAGAGTTTCAATTCACCATTTCGGCAAAAAGCTGCCTATCGACAGGGGAGCGTTCTAACCAGCTGAACTACAACCGCAAACTCATATACTTCTCAAATATTTGCTTTTTTCTAGGCAAATATAGTGAAGTCGATGTATTATACATAATTTTGTACAATCGCAAAGAGTCGTTCTTACTGAACACTAGACGCCCGTAAGTTTGAGTTTTAGAGATGGTTATAAAACCTTTTTGCAGACCACACGAACGGAGCTTCTTAAGAAGAGCTTCAAGGAAGTATATAGAAGCGCTTGTAAATGAGGATTGAATAACATAACTCTTTGCTTTTCTTCCTTTATGAATTAACCCTACCCAGATATTTCCGTCTCCATCAAAGTAGCCCCTAGTAAAATCCCCAAAATATTTTCCAGGAACGTCAGGTAACTTCATCCTCTTCGCCTTATTGGGAATTAAACCAAGCTTAAGTAGATCTTCACACATTTCTTTACTCCCGACCTGAAGACGATAATTGTCAGCAAGGCTCTTTTTACGTCGTATTGAAAGACTGTGATCTGAGTCCATCTCTTCAATAATTTTCTGAAGCAAGGGCTTATCTATCGTATGAATTGAAAAGAAATAAGTCCCTCTATTACTGATTGTTAAATTTCCATCCGCAAACATGAATCCTAGTGTATATGCCATGCTTGAAGACCATTTCTTAAAAAAGTCTTTATTTATTTTCCTATATATCGGCATTCTATATATTTACTGTGACAGTATAATAATCTACTAGTATATAAATGCAAATCTTTAAATTGCTCATAAATAAATTCAATATTATACATGCAGTATGGAACGCCCTTTTGTGTCAGAGGTGGGGATCGAACCCACGACCCCAGGCTTATGAGTCCTGTGCTCTACCGACTGAGCTACTCTGACGTGTGCATTGTGGAATGCTTGCCCAATATAATACAAAAAAACAGAAATACCAACCTTACCTAACTACGACAATTACCTCATTACATCGGGCTCACCCACCCCCACACTTCTATTCTTTCTGTATTCCTTAAACGATATATATGCTCTTCGTAAAAAGGTAAGTGACACTCCTAATGCGATGAGGAGCGATGTTAGGAAATCCCGGGGGACGTATTTATCCGGCTCCCAGCTTGCTCCCCAATCAGATACCACGAATATAACGAATGTCGCAAAAGACATAAACATAATTGCAAAAACAAAATCACGAATCACCTTTACAAGGGTTACTTTCTCCGCATCTACTATTGGATAGGGTTTAAAATTATTTTTCTTAGACCTCTGATAAAGTCTTATATAAAAATAGAGCATCCAAACAAGCGGGAGAAAGAAAACAATCTCAGCTAAATAGTAGCCCGGCAAAAACTCATCAATCCACATCGAAATGGCGGCAGAGATTACAAATAACGGAATTAACACAATAACCATAAATGCCTTATCCCTGGCCAGCGTCTCTTCGTCATTAAAATTCATGGGATTATTCTACCACCATTCAAACCACTCACAATATTGAGACGATATCTTGTTGCGGGGCCCGGATTTGCACCGGGGTCTAGAGGTTATGAGCCTCTCGAGATGCTACTTCTCTACCCCGCTATTTTGCTTGTATAGTGGTCGATTCCTTCGAATGACCAAAGCTCAAACAGCTGACACATAGTAACTCGACAATACAGTCGGGTCAAGGATACCTTACAAGGCTCATGAAATCTCTTTATACAAAATAAAACTCTTCAAACACTTTCTGGTACAGTTTGATCGTTTTTTCAGCTTCATATCTACTAATCTCATATGTTGCCCCTTGATGAGCAATGAGATTTCTCACCCGATGAGCACGCCAAGCATCATCAATAGTATGAAATGTTGTCTTATCAACCTGTTTCAACTTCTCCGCAACACTGTCTCCTGGGTACCCCATTTGATCCAACATCTCATACAAAAGTATGTCTGACTCAAGAATGGCGATTCGCCATTCTGAGGGCGTATGTGATGCAATATGTCTCTTCACCTCCTCCCATCGTGGATTTACATTTGTCTGTTTTGCCGGCGCTGAACCGAAGTGAGGTATTGGGTTATTCATTTCGCGAAGAGGAGCAGCTTCAGCGCCAGGGAATCCTGACACAACATTGTGTGGGAGAGGTCTCTCCTCTGGACGATTTGTGTCTTTCCCCGAACTCACCTGATGAGCAAAGACATGCTTCGGTGCTGATGGCTCATACTTTTCTTTCAATTTCCTTTGATAATCCTCGAGGATATTTCCCCTCTGAAGCTTTGCATAATAAATACCAAGAGTAAAAAGAAATATACAAAAAATTGAGAGAAAACTAATTGATGTGAGTAGATTTGAAACCAGCTCCGTTGTATATGCCTTTACCTGTATCCATGTATCGGCATTGAACCACCCAAAAGAAAGTCCAAAAAATGAAACAACACTCGGAACAATAACCATAATCAATACAAGAAGAACAAGAAATATAAAGGCTGGGGATGTCGTTGATTCATCTCCTGATGGTTTTGTTGCCGGTTTTCCTCCTGATTTTTTTGCGTCTGCCATAGGTTTATTGATGTGACGCGCAAGTTTGTTCCGACGAGAAACTATTTGATTCGCTCGATATCTTTTCCAATATGGAAAAGAATATCTTCCCGTTCGTGCGCTGACATACATTGTACTCCAAGAGGAAGTTTTTTGCCTTCTTCATCTGTGAATCCAGTTGGCACAGCAAGTCCTGGCACTCCAACAAGGTTAGCAGTCACAGTAAATACGTCTTCAAGGTACATCTGAATTGGATCACTTGTATTCTTCCCTATTTTGAATGCTGGCGTTGGAGCTGTCGGTGTAATAATGACATCCACTTCTTTAAAAGCATTTTTAAAATCATCTCGAATCAAATTTCGTACGATATTTGCCTTGTTGTAATACGCATCGTAGTAACCAGATGAAAGCACGTATGTTCCAAGCATAATTCGTCGTCGTACTTCTTTACCGAGGAGCTTACCTCGAGTTTCCATGAGGTCAGCATTTACATCCCCTGCTTCTATTTTTGATCCAAATTTAACACCGTCAAATCGTGACATATTTGATGATACTTCCGCTGGCATGATGATGTAGTACACAGGAAGTGAGTGTGAAATGTTTGGAAGAGAAATTTCCTTTACTTCATGACCTTGTGCTTTAAGAGCTGCAATTGTTTTCTCAAAGTTTTCTTTCACCGCAGGATGAAGTCCTCCAACTGATGAGAATTCTTTTACAATTCCAATTTTGAGTTTTTCTCCTGCAACAATTTCTTTATCACCTCGTGCTTTTTTGTTCGCGGCTTTTTCTTCTTCTCGGAGCGATGTTGAATCATAGATATCTTCCCCTTTAAGAATGTCGTGAACATATTCAACATCTTCGATAGATCGTCCGAGCGGACCAATACAATCGAGTGATGAGCCCATCGCCATGAGACCATGTCGAGAAACCATCCCATATGTAGGCTTGAGACCAACCACTCCGCAGAATGATGCTGGCTGTCGAATAGATCCTCCGGTATCAGATCCAATAGCAATCACACATCCGTCCATCGCAACCGATGCGGCTGCACCTCCCGATGTTCCTCCGGGAACTCGTGATGTGTCATGTGGATTTCGTGTCGGACCGTAGGCTGAATTCTCTGTCGAACCACCCATGGCAAATTCGTCCATGTTTGTTCGTCCGAGAAATACAACACCTTCTTCTTTAAGTTTTTTTACAGCAGTCGCATCATATGGAGCTACATATTTTTCGAGATACTTTGACGCTGCAGATGCAATACGTCCTTTAACAACGATGTTATCTTTTATTGAAATTGGCACACCGAGAAGTTTGCCTTTGCTCCCTGCTTTTCTCGCAGCATCCGCTGCTGCAGCCCGTTCAAGTGCATCAGAAAAAACTTCAAGATACGCATTAATCTCTCCGTTCTTCGCTGCAATTTGATCGAGATAATACTGTGTCAGCTGAACTGAAGTCACTTCTCCCGAGTCGAGGAGTGCGAGAGCTTTTTTGAGTGTAAGATTTGATAGGTCTGTCATGTTATTAGAATTTTATAGAAAATTAATCTTGGCTGAGAATCTTCTTCACTTTTACGTATCCATCCTGATGAGCAGGAGCAAGTGTTGGCATAACCGTCCCGTCTTCGACCACTTCTCGCTTCACGACGTCGTCTCGCATGATATTTCGGTGAGGATATGCATCTTTTGACTGAACGTGTCCTGCGTCCTGCGCAAGGGCGTTAATTTGGTCTACATATGCAAGAATAGAGTCGATTTCAGTCGCAAACTTAGCTCGCTCTTCTTCAGTTGTTGCCAATCGTGAGAGATTGGCTAACTTCTTAATATCGTCTGGAGTCATCTTTTGTGTCATAGAGGGATTATACAGAGCTTTTAAGTAATTTCAAAAAAGCAGCTTCATCAAGAGTCGGCACCCCAAGCTTAAGGGCATTGTCATACTTTGAACCAGGTTCCTCGCCCACAACGACATATGATGTATTTTTTGATACAGAGCCAGTCACATCACCACCAAGATCCTTGATTTTTTTCTTGGCATCATCTCGACTCATTGAGCTTAGCGTTCCCGTAAGCACAAAAGTTTTGTCTTTAAATGGGAGCTTTGCGCCTGGTTGAGTCGCCCGACTTTTTTCTGCAACAACTGTGACATACTTGAGAAGCTTCTCAATCTGTTTTTTGTTCTTCGCATCCTTGAGCCAACTTGTGAGTGATTCAGAAACAACTTCCCCCACTCCATCAATTACATCAAAATCTTCTTTTTTCGCATCGAGGAATTTATCAAGCGTAACGAATTTCTTCGCGAGATCTTCTGCTGTTTCTTCACCAACATGGTCAATAGACATCGCGAAGATAAATCGCGCGAGCGGCACCGTCTTTGCATGCTCAATTGATGCAAGCAAATTATCGATAGATTTTTCTCCAAATCGGGGGAGTGCCTCAAGGTCACCCCGCTTCAGCGTGAAAATATCATCATACGTTGAGACAAGATTATTCTCGATAAATACGTCGAGTTGTTTTGGTCCAAGACCATCAATATCAAAACATTTCTTTGATACAAAATGATACAACCGTCGCTTGTGCTGTGCACCAGAATCTTTATATACACATCTCCATGCCGCTTGCCCTGGCACTCGCTCTATTCTTCCATCGCCTCCACATTCTGGAACATGAGATGGAAACTTGTATGGCTTTTCTTTTCCTGTTCGCATCTCGGTGAGAACATTCACAATATCGGGGATAACATCTCCTGCTTTCTGCAATATAACAGTATCCCCGATTCGCACATCAAGTCGCTGAATTTCATCCTCATTATGAAGCGTTGCTCGAGATACTGTTGAGCCCGCAACAAGAACAGGCTTGAGATGTGCCACTGGTGTGAGAACGCCTGTTCGTCCCACCTGAAGCACGATATCTTCAACGACAGTTGTTACTTGCTCTGCTGGGAATTTGAACGCAATACCGAATCGTGGAGCCTTTCCTGTGTATCCGATCGCATTCTGATACTCGATTTCATTCACTTTGACTACAACCCCGTCGATCCAATAATCTTCTTTTTTCGACTGTTTTTGCCATTTTTCCCAATATGCAATTACCTCGTCGATATTCTTCGCAAGCGTCCTATGTTTATTTACTTTAAATCCAAGCTCACTCAAAAGTTGAAGCTCCTCAAACTGCGTCTTTGGTTCTTTTACTGCATCAGTACCTTTAAGCTTCGCGTTTGCTCTTTCGTCGAAAAAAGAAATGTCATATATAAATGTATCGAGTTTTCGTGCTCGCGCTATAGCTGGATCGAGCTGTCTAATTGATCCCGCAGAAACATTTCGAGGATTTGCAAAAAGCGGCTTCCCAAGTCGTTCCTGTTCTTTATTAAGCTTTTCAAAATTAGTCTTCGACATCCATACTTCCCCTTCAACAATCACGCTTGCAGGTTTACGAAGAGTGAGTGGCACAGATTCGATTGTCCTTATATTGTTTGTCACATCTTCACCCACAGTTCCGTCTCCTCGTGTTGCGGCTGTTACAAGCTCACCATTCACATATTCGTATACAACCTTGAGCCCGTCGATTTTCAGTTCGCAAACATACGTCGGATTCCACATGCCACCCTTTGGTGCATCTCCGAGTTCTTGTCGAAGAAACTTCTTCACACGCTCATCGAAAGCTCGCAAATCGTCGGGAGAAAATGCATCATTGTATGACCATTGTGGCACCTTATGAGCAACTTTCACAAACTGATCAAGTGCTTTCCCCGCCACCCGCTCGGAAGGTGAATTCGCTGATTTAAATTCAGGATACTGCTCTTCGAGATCGACAAGTTCCTTCTTGAGAGAATCGAGTGCTTCAGCTGAAATCTCCTCTTTATCAAGTACGTGATAATTATATCGATGATGTTCAATCGATTCTCGGAGTCTCTCTATTCGAGCCTTTATTTCTTGCTTAGACGCCTTGCTTGAATCCTTATTTGCCATGCATAGCTAGCTTAGCAAAAATACACAAAATTAGTAGTTCAATTGAAGGCCTCGCTCAAGAGTTCGTGGATTAGAGATGTCACAGTCCTCGTTATTTGCATCAAGAAATGCATTATACCCTCGAGAATCTATCTGTGTGTATGGACCATTCTTGATAACTGTCACTCGTGCGCAGGCACGGTATTCTGCATTTCCGTCAATTTTACTGAAATCGACTGAGAAGGTCGTCGTTGCGTTCACTGGATCAAGAACCGTATCTGACCTATACAATACATAAATTGGTTGTCCCCCACATCTGATGTCTGTGGATGGACCTACCACAATTAGGGACGACGTTGCAAACGCCCCTTCTACAACCGATACACCAGCCGCATTTTTTCTATCCCAATACAATGCGCACTCGGCACCACTATCTGCCGCGAAGAATGCAAGCTGTGATTCTTTACCCGTAGAAGAGAGAATAATTTGTTTGAATACAATATTTCCAATTGAGAATCCTATAGCCAAAAGAAGGCCCGTTACGACAAGCGCGATAAAGAGCGTGAATCCTGCCTTACTATTTTTATTTGGAAACATATGTTGCGTACTCTTTTTCATACAATTATATTATTGTTCTGCCTTCCAGTTAGTAAGATACTCTCGAAGCAAAAAATCATTGTCGACCGTCCCTGTCCTCCATTTGATACGCACATTCACAATGACCTGCTGATCTGCCGATGACGCCCCTAATCCATCAGGAACCCGTTCAAGCCAAATTTCTCGATTGAATTGTGAATCTGCTGAAGCAATTGCAATTCCGCCATAAGGTATTGTCCCAATGGCGCCGGTGAATGAAAGTGCCACACACCCACTAGGATCACAATCGTATAATGCATAAAACCCTCCATTCAACAGACTACATTTACTATTTTCAGATCCATAATCGTTGATACAAGTAAATGTCCCGTTCGGATTAGTTCCCGATTCAATATTCCTTAGCCAATCGGCGGCGGTGAGTCCATCATTCAAAGCATTAATATCTCGTGTATTTCGTATATATTCGATTGCCTCTTGAGCAAGATAAAACGCGGTGATGCTATCTCGCGCATATCCTGATGTTCGTATTGATCCAGCGACAAGGCTAAGCGGTCCTGTAATTGCAAATACAAGCACAGTAATTGCAATCAAAGTCTCGAGGATAGTGAATCCTTTTTTTGTACCTACCTTCCGCGCATGTAGGTTCTTAATTTGATTATGAAGTTTTTTGAGTAGTGTATGCATATACTTCATTTATTAAATATTAAGCAATCGTTGCGATACATATGTCTGAATATGAAAATCCGTCGCAGCGTTTCTTTCAAGACGACTTGTTCCTCTGATGACAATAAGTACGCCTGGCTGATCATCATCTCCGTCTTTTGGCGCTTTCACATAAAACGCAACCTCCCTCAAATCAATATCAGGTGATGTCACTCGAGTGTATGCTGAACAATCTTGAACGGCGTTATTCAAGATTGAACAGAATCGCTTCGCAAGATATCCCCCTTGTGTTGCGTCCGGAACATATCGGTAGCTCACCACTCGCTCATTTCCTGTAATTGTAGATACAAACTGAATCGTATCATGTGCCCCAGCTACACAACCACGACCCGTTGCATCAATACCCCGCACCTTCACCTGATTCAACGTATCGGTACAATAATAGTCATACCCAGTCTTCAAATCTCGAACAAGACTTTCAAGCGCAAAGTTGAGATTGTTTGTTACCGCATTGATTTGTTGAGCTTTTTTATTTCCTCCAACAATACTCAAAATAATACCCGCAGACATTGCCATCACTGTTGAAAACAAACCAATGGCAACAAGAAGTTCGATCAGAGTAAATCCCCTTTTTTCAACTTTATTCTCACTTTTTTTATGTATTAAAAGTAACTTGTTCATACAATACTATGGATTTACGCACACATCAGGGGTCCCCGAATCAACACGAATTTGTCCCGTAGACTCAACTATAATTGTCTTGCAGTTATTCCGGGCTTGATTGTTGACGACTATATGCACCGGGCCGATCTCATCCGGAGAAATACTTGCACCAAGAGATGCACCATTTAGTGGACCCGTCTTGAAGACAGGTTCAGGATTTGGGCGTCGGAACATAATTGCAATATACCCGCCCCCTCCGTATGCATCACCGACACTATTATTTACATTACATGGCAAATCAAAACACATTCGAACAATTGAATTTCCTCTCTGATTCTCGATTTTATAAGTATCGACAATTTCACCATCAGCCTCGTCAACTATTTTATTGTCATTCCTATCGTGGAAAAGATAATATTCGAGCGGTTCATCAGATCGGAACAAGATACCATATGCTCCTCGAAGTCCTGCAGTTGAATCTCCTGCTTTTACAGAGATGCCGTACGTCTGTGCCTCTCGGAGTGAAAGACCTATCTCATACGCAAGATTTGAAAGTAGAACATTGTTACTAAGGCTGGCCTGATTTGCGAGTGCAATAGTAGTTACAACGCCGATAATACCCACAACAACGGTGAGTTCGGCAATGGTAAAACCCTTTGATACAGATGTCTTCATCTGCTCAATTACGCGTACTATTTTTTTCTTCAACAAAGATCTCTTAAACATTGAGTAAGACATTAATAATATTATAGTCCATAAAGAACGATGCGAGGAGCCCAATTATGAGAAACGGTGCAAAAGGTATTTCACTCTTCATATTGAGTCGAGGGAGTTTGAATTTATGCCTAAACATATTTTCTTTCGAAAGTCCTTTCCAAACTTCCTGGAATATGAGGAGAATTACCGAAACAATAGCTCCAAGCCAAAACGCGATAAGGAGTGCGGAGATACCTTGTGTGAGGCCCAGCATCCATCCAATTCCAAGTGCAAGCTTTGCATCTCCAAGCCCCATCCATCTCCCTCCTGAAAAAAGCCACAGTAAGTAGAATGGAAGCGCGAGTGCTGGTCCTGCGACAATGGTTGTGAGTTCTGGCCACATGAATGCAATAGAATCTTGTTGTGGTGCAAAACAATTAAAAATAAAGGCTACGGCCGCGAATGCATAGACAAATCCATTCGGAATAATTTTGTGTTTGTAATCATACACCGTAATAACCACCAAAAAAGACACAATAATAAGTGTGAGTATAAGCTTGAGAAGAATAAACCGAGGTGAGATTGGAGTACTCATCATCTCTGGTGTATCGAGTGGTATATATTTCCCCATCCAAAACCATCCAGAAAGTGCAAACAACATACCAGTAAGTATCTCAACAATCACATATTGGCCTGAGATTTTTGATGTGCACGTTCGACATTTCCCTCGCAAAAACACATAAGAAAATACAGGCACAAGATCAATCCATGTGAGTGTGGTACCACACGAATGACACGAAGACCTCCCTTGCAGTGTTCTTCCTGTGTTATATCTCAATATCACAACATTCAGAAAACTTCCGATAATTGCTCCAAATACAAACAATGCGATGAGTATTAATGTTACATTCATACTGTCATTATACCCGATAACATTCCTCGAGACACATCTGTATATATGTGTAAAACAAAACACCGCAGAAATGCGGTGTTTTGTTTAATATCTACACTAAAGTAGTACTATCGAGCACAACCAGTTCCTGCGTTGTAGATGTTTGTTGATGAAGCAACTGTTCCCTGTGTATCAGCACAGAAGTATGTTCCTCCAGGAAGAAGAGTACTAATTACATATCCTGTTGATGAGGAAGTGTAAGATGCTGAAACGCTTGTACCGTTCTTTGATTCAACATCAGCCAATAGCTGAGCACCACCATTTGATGAAGCTGCTGTTGTAAAGAAGCTAGCGTATGAATTGTTGTTTGTCGCATAATACAATTCAGCCTGAGCACCGAACTGAGCCATAGTTCCCTTAATTGCAGCATCCTGACCCTGTGATCGCGCATTTGAAAGTGACGCGAGTACCACAGATGAGAGGATACCGATGATTGCAATCACAACCAAGAGTTCGATAAGTGTAAAACCTTTTGATGATTTCATTTTGATAATTTTTAAAATACTAATTGAATATAAACTTAAATTTACATACTATTTCCGATGCGAGTAAACACATCAAAACCGTACCTTCATATTATATAACTAAATTGCGCACAACATTTCTTTTTATCAAAAATATTGTGGATAAAACTAGAATGATGCTGACACGTTGTAGATTGGAATCAAAACTGATGCGAGAAGGAATCCGACGCCAAGACCCAAAAGCACAATCATCAACGGCTCAATCAAATCAACAAGTGTATCTACCGCAGCAACAACTTCTCGCTGATAAAATTTTGCGAGTGTTTTAAGGATTCCAGACAATTGTCCAGTTTCCTCTCCTACTTTCATCATCGCAACCATAATATTTGGCATCTCAGGAAATCTTGATGCTGAATCAGAAAGAGACATACCACTCTTTACTCCCTCAAGAGTTTCCATCATTACTCGTTCGTAGATTCTGTTATCAACCACCGTTGATGTGAGCTCGAGAGCTTTCACCATTGGAATACCTGATGCAAGGAGTGTGTCCATGTTGTCAGAAATTCGTGAGAGATATAGCTTTTTATAGAGACTTCCTATGTATGGCAAACCAAGTTTAAATTCTGCAAATGCACCTTTCCCGGCTTCGGTATGTGCAAATCGAACAAGAAATAGAACAAAAATAACAAAAACACCAAGCAAATATAGTCCGTAATCAACAAGAAAATTACTAAGTCCAATCACTGCCTTCGTATACACAGGGACTTCTCGCCCAGAATCAACAATAATTGCACTGATCTTTGGGATCACTACGGTAAGCATGAGTGACATCACCGCAACGAATGTCAAAATTACAAATGATGGATAGATAAGTGCGTTCTTCACCTTTGATGTCACTTCATATGATCGATCAAGATAATCTGCCAAGAAGAGGAATGTTTCATCGAGTCGGCCAGATTCTTCACCCGCCTTCACCATGTTCACATAAAATGTACTAAATGCCTTTGGATGCTTTGAAAGTGCAGAAGAAATAGATCCTCCACTTTGAATATCATCGGCGATCTCGGCAAGAACTTTTCTAAGGCCCGGCTTGTCTGACTCTGTTGCAAGAAGTTTGAAAATTCGAAGAGCTGACACTTGAGACGTGAACAATGTCGCCATCTGTCGAGACAGAATCACCACGTCTTTATTCGTCACACGATCAAACAGAGAAATATTTTGAAAGATTCCCCCTTTTGATTCTGCTTCCTTGATAGATGAAATAACAAAACCGCGTCGCTGGAGAGATGTAATTGCAACATCCACATTGATCGCATCAATAGTCCCCTGACTTGAAACACCCTTTGCATCAATAACTGTGTACTTAAATAACATATAGATATTATCGCACGTTTTTTACATGACTCAAACTAAATTCACACTTATATATATCTCTCAAGAAGCTTCGGATTGAGTGAGTGCTGATATGCGCTTTCGATTGTGATTTCCCCTCGACGAACAAGATCTGCGAGACATCGGTTGAGATCGATCATACCGTCCTGCATCCCCGTCTCAATAACTGTATTGATTTCATGGGTTCGTTTTTCTCGAATGAGGTTTGCCACCGCATTATTAACAATCAAAAGTTCATACGCTGGGATGAGACCTCCAGAGATTCGCGGAACAAGTCGCTGTGAGAATACTCCGATCAATGACGAAGAGAGCTGGAGACGGATCTGGTCCTGTTGTTCTGCGGGGAATGAGTCGATAATTCGGTCAATTGTCTGAGCTGCATTGTTTGTGTGAAGTGTTGAGAATACCAAGTGGCCAGTCTCGGCCGCAGTCACCGCGGCTGACATAGTCTCCTGTCCTCGCATTTCTCCTACAAGAATCACATTCACGTCTTGTCGAAGTGCAGATGTAAGTCCTGTTGCAAAATCAGTCGTATCAATATGAACTTCTCGCTGATCAATAATAGACTTCTGTTGTTCATACACATACTCAATAGGATCTTCGATCGTTACGATATGTTCTGCTCGTTCGCGATTGATAAGCTCAATCATTGCGGCAAGTGTCGATGTTTTTCCCTGACCCACCGGACCCACAACAAGGAAGAATCCTTGTTTCTTTCGAGCAAAAAGTTCAAGTGTTTGAGGAAGATTGAGTTCTGAAATAGATCGAATAACTTTTGGAATCAGTCGAAGTGCAATGCCGATGAAACCTTGTTGATAGAAAGCGTTTCCTCGAAATCGAGCCTTCTCTTCATATTGATATGAGAAATCAAGTTCTTTGTTCGCATAAAATCTCTTCTTCAAATCTTCATTGCTGAAGACATCGAGGAATGATTCAAGATCCTTGTGTGTAAGAATAGGCTTCTTTGTAAGTGGAATAAGCGCTCCAGACACTCGTATTGTCGGGTGTCTTCCTTCTGAAAGATGAAGGTCTGATCCTCCCTCTCGTATGATTGTTTCCAAAAGATCTGCTAGTTCTGCTTTATAATCCATAGTTTTTTATATTATTACATGCCAAGTATTCTCTTCACTTCAGTAACGACTTCAGAAGGGATTGTCGTTGCCTTCACGATATATCCATTGATACCGAGCTGTTTTGCTTTTTCAATATCAGAAGACTGACCTTGGTTGCTTAAGATAAGAACCTTCGCGTTTGGAATAAGTTTGTCTTTTCGAATTTTCTCAAGAACTTCGAGACCATCCATAACAGGCATAACTATATCGAGCACCATAGCGTCCGGAACAAGTCCTCCTTCGAGTTTTGCTATCGCATCTGACCCATCTGCAGCTGTCGACACATCAAAATTATCTTTTTGGAACTTAATTGTGTACATGTTGAGGAGGAATTTATCATCATCAACAATGAGTATTTTTTTCTTTTGTACTTCTGGCATAGTGTCTCAATTATACGTTATAAATTATAAGGCGACTATACTTTATTCACTTCTTCGTATGGAATTTCTTTTCGAAGAGCTCGGATGATCGCGTCCTCTTTCATCGTAATCATCCCCTGCTTTCGAGCATACTCTGAAATTGCGCTTTCTGTTGGAGTCGAGAGAATAATTTTTTGCATTTCTTTATCAACTGAATACATTTCAAAAACAGCCTGTCGTCCCCTTGTTCCCTTTGGACACTCCGGCGTTGGTTTGATTCTATACACTGATTTATATTCAGGGAGAGTCTTTTTATATTCCTCTGGCAAATCCTTGAATTGTTTATCGAACTGTATTCTAAGCGCATCATCAACAGGTACTTCTTCAACTGCAGATGTGTATGCCTTACCAACAAGTCGTTGAGCAATGCCGAGCACGAGGGTAGGTGCGATAAGATACGGATCAACACCCATATCGACGAGTCGCGGGATAATACCCACCGCACTGTTTGTGTGAATAGTTGAGAGTACCAAGTGACCGGTAAGGGCAGCTTGGATTGCAAGCTGTGCAGTCTCCTTGTCTCGGATCTCTCCCACCATAATTACATCAGGGTCTTGTCGAAGTGTTGTTCGAAGTCCTGAAGCAAATGTATATCCTATTTCAGGATGCACCTGAGATTGACTCATGCCCTCAATATTGTATTCAACAGGATCTTCAAGCGAGAGCACGTTCAACTCAGCACGATTCACCTCATTGAGCATTGAATATAATGTCGTTGTCTTACCAGAACCTGTTGGACCAGAGATGAGAACAAGTCCATACGGTCTATTAATAGCATCGCGGATCATATCCATATCTCGTTTTGAAAGTCCCATTTGATCGAGCTTCTGCACACCCTTTGTCTGGTCGAGGATTCGCATTACGACTTTTTCACCATAATATGTCGGAAATGTTGAAACTCGAAAATCAATTTTTCTATCATCGATTCTTGCTGAAAATCGACCGTCTTGCGGTTTTCGTTTTTCATCAAGTTTCATATTTGAAAGAATTTTTATTCGAGCATTCACCGCTTCATGTACTTTGATCGGAAGTACAAGACTTGTATTCAATACACCATCAATTCGAAAACGTACCTGAACTTTCTCTCGAAGAGGTTCAATATGCACGTCAGACGCTCCTCCTTCAATTGCGTATCGAAGAATTGTAGCCACGATCTTTGTTACGGGAGCGTCCTCAACGATATTTGCAGTTCCTGGCTTCACCGAAATCTCATCCCCTGAATTTCTCGTGATTTGTACATCAGCGGCGGCGAATTCAGATTCAAGCGCATCAAGTGCATGACTTACCTCACCAGTGATTCCCTTGTATTGATTAAAAATTGCTTGGAAATCTTCTTCTGTTATCAAAAATATTTTATAAGGAAGATTTGCTTTTGAAGAAATAAAGTTGAGCGCATCTCGAGCTTCGATATTGTCAGGATCAACGATACCAACTTCAAGCGTCCCATCTTTCACTGCAATTGGAACGATCTTATAGTGTTCTGCTGATTCTTCAGGAATATACTTGAGCACTTCAAAACCAACTTCCAAGCCTGTCACAATTCGTGCAGGCAAATGCATGTACTCCCCTTTCGCTTGAACAATTGCCTGAGGACTTACTCCTCTATCTCGAAGAATCTCCTCGACCCCTCGGCCAGAATCTTCTGCTTCTTTATGAATATACTCAACGTCATCTTTTGAGAGAATTTTTGATTTAACTAATATATCGAGAAACGTCATGCGTGATAAATTAAATAATTATCATTATCTTGTTCGCGTCCGTGTTGTTCGTACAGGCACCGTCGGAGCAACTGACGATGCGACTCCCCCGCTCGTCAGTTCGAAGTCTGCTGCCCCTCCGTCTTGTCCCACTGGAGCAAATGGATTTGGTCGTCCTGCAGGCATCGGAGGAATTGTAATATTGTCAGCTCGGAGAATCGTGAACGCAGGATCCTTAAAAATATCTGTCTTGATCACAACAGAATCAAGTGTTCGAAGCTGTGCAGCAAATGCCTTAGCTGATTCATCAGAGGCCGTTGATTTTGTTGCTGGCTTACCCGAAACAGTTGCTGGGGCTGCGCCTGTACTCTCTTTTTTTACACCAGGCTTTGTTGCGACCTTGTCCTGAACAACGAATTTGCTATATCCGAAGAATCCGGCAGCAACCAAGAGAACCGCGATGATTATGTATTTGTATTTTGAAAAGAAATTCATATATGTTGCTTGTATTATTTCAGCCAATATGTCTGAAGAGTAATATTGTAATCATACTTATCAGTTCGCGTTGTCGCGAATGTAATTGCCGTCACATCGACCAATCGCAAATTCTGTTCAAGCGCCTTCAAGAAATCCTGGAAATCGGTATAGCTCATTGTCACACCAAATGACATCGAGATTGTTCCATACTTATTACCGTCAGGACCAACTGATCCTCCCTTGCTCGTAGACCCTTCATTTACTCGAGCATTTCGAATACTCACCCCCTTTTGCCTAGCGATTCTATTCATCTCGATAATAAGACTCACGTTCTCCACTCCATCAGGAAGCATCTTCATCAATCGATCGATTTCAGTTGCTGTAATTGAATTTCTCTGCAATTGAAGCTCTTCTCGCTTCGCTCGAAGTTTCGCAGCACTTTCATTTGCCTCGACATATCCCTTGAGTTCTGCTTCTTTTGTCTTTGAAAGCTGATATGTAGGACTAGTAAAGAAAATAAAACCTGCAATACCTACTATGACAAAAATGATTGGGAAAAAGAATCTCATATGCTTAAGTCTATTATTTCTTCATTTGTTCCAGTTTGAGGAGCGGTAGTTGGTGGAGTTGTTGTAGGTGCGGTAACTGCGGGTCGCTGTGGTTGTGCGGGTTGTGTGGGTTGTGTGGCTTGTGCTGGTCTTGCCGAGGCAGTGTTTTCTTTAGTTATCAATGCCCCCTCTTTGATCGTCTTATAGAATGAAATTAATCGCGAATCAACAATTGTTGAGAAAGTAAATGTCACGATATTTGATGACTCAATAAAATTGAGATCTCCAAAAATAGGGCTCTTGAACACATTCTTTAACTTTGGAATCGTAAACTGCTTTGATTGCATTGAAATTGCCTCGTATGCATCAAACCCTTCGGCCTGACCTCTCATTGATACACTTACCTTATCAACACCTGCATACGCATATGCAAAATCGTTAAATCGAATTCGTTTTAATGTGTATTCTTCAAGCGCTCCAAAAATATTTGATGGAGCAATGTGGTTCTGAAGAAGTTTATTGGCAGAATCGATTCGGTCGCGAAGGCGCACAAACTCTCGTACGGAATTTGAATCAAGAGCAGCTTCGTTAGTATTGAGTGAATCTTTCTCTTTTACTATTTGACCATCGAGCACCTTGTTCCAAATCACTGCACCTCCAGCAGCAAGGAGTGAAACTGCAAAAATCAAAAATGATACGAGAAACACCAAACCGCCTGAACCGCCTCGTCGTTCGAGCTCTTCAGTAACTGGCTGTTTTGGTATGAAAGATGCTTGGAACTTTGTTTCCATAATAATACAAGAAAATTATACCATTACTTTGAAGCTCTAAACAATGGGAAAACACTATCGTCCTGTTAATTCATGAGCGCACGTATGTTTTATGGAAGTTCTTGGAGTTTTCGTAATGCAATTCCGATAGCAACTGCAAATTCAAGGCCTGTCGATTTGAGTACATCTTCGAGGAATGCTGGTGTTTCTACTTTTGCAAATGGATCTCCCATGATTACTTCAGTTTGAAAATTTGCTTTTGCAAGATCAAGTACTCCTTTCATTCCCGATCCCCCTCCCGTGAGAATCACCTTGCTGATTGTTTTGTTAAATCTTTTTTGGAAACTCAATACCATCGAGCTTGCCTCCGAAAAAATGTAATCGAGTGGAAGTGAAATAATTTCGTACACGTCTTTTTCGTTTTGCACTACACCTGTTCCCAAATTTCGCTTGATTCGTTCGGCTTCATCAAACGAAATATTCATCCCTTTTGAAATGCTCATTGTGATATCTTGCGAACCCTTATTGATGATATGAGAAAACTTCACAATCCCTCGCTCAATCACATAAATCTTTGCTGACGATGCCCCAAAGTCAAAAATCATCACCGGCTCTGTTTCTCCCGCAAGAAGCGAACGTGTAGCGCTGAACATTTCAATTTCAAAAAAGTCTGCTTGAAGTCCCGCTGTCTGCACAAACGTATTATATGTATTCAAAACTTCATTATGGATTGATACAAGAAGAACTTGTGCTTTGCGAAGCTCTGCTTGTTTGAGGCGTGTCTGATCATCATCGCTCTCGACAAAATCAAGTGTCGAATCATGTTCTGTAGGAACGACCCACCAATCGAGAGTTACTTCACTAATTGGTACAGGGATATATTTTCGAGCCTCAAGAGGAATCATTTCTCGAAGTTGTTTCTCGGGCATTGCGGGAAGCTCAATGAGTGAGACGAGACTGGATTTAAAAGGAATAGATACACCACTCTGAAGCGTTGTCACGTTTGATTCCTTCATAACATCTTTAAGTGCTTCTGCTATTCTTTCCGGTGGCAGGTTTGTCACCTGACCAATAGCAAAATTTCCATATGGGCCTAGAGCGATTTCACCATATGTCTCAAGGATTGCGCGCCCTTTTCGTTTTCGCATCTGGACAATCTTGATTGAAGAAGAACCGACATCCACGCCCAAAACGCTTTCACCTGGTTTTTTAAATAAATTTTGAAAGAAAGTAGCCATTGAGTGCTTTTTATAACGTTGTGTCTAAGTATATAACAGTAAATCGAACGAGGAAACACTAAAATGTTCAAACATATCAACAAAACATCACATATCTCCCCGCTTGCATCGAAACGAGGTGCTCCCCACCTCCTTTTCCTATTTCCATATAAAGACGAATCGATACAGAAAAGAATATTTGATATAAAAAAGTCAGACGAAGAAGCCATCTCCTGGGCAACGGATATATTACTTTGTACCATTACAAACAATATTCCCGAAGACAAGAAGAAAGTGCATGTCGGTATAATCCCCATCCCCTCTCGAAACTACTATAGAAGAGAAAAGAATTGTGATCATATGCTCGATATTGCAAAACAAATCAAAAGAAAAGTAGCAGATCTAAATATTCACAATGCAAATATTCATGTGCTTGATTGCCTCATTCCTCTTTCTCTTTCTGAACAGAAACGACTTTCAAAAATAGATCGCGAGGGTCGGCAGAAACAAATGTTTACAATTGATCCGATAATCAAACTTCTTATCAATAGGAAAAAATATACACATTTGTGGATCATCGACGATGTCATCACAACTGGATCAACTCTCGTCGGTGCAATTGATATTGTAAGCGAGGATATACAACACGAAAAAATATTTGTTCTCGGCCTGGCACACTAGTATATCAATCTATTTTCCAATTGCAGGAACCTGTTTTGCTGCATTCTCAAGTGCAACAACGAGAAGAAGTACCCACACTACCAATCCTACAATTGCTGGGTATACAAAATATGAAATCTTTGTTGTCACATTGATCTCAGTCTTCTGACTTCGCAATGCTTTGTATATTGCTGTTGTGAGACACATGAAGAATGCGGCAAATATGAGACTGAGAACAAAACGAATAATGGCAGTAATGAATACGACTCCCGTTATTTCCGAATTATCAATAATCACATCCAAGATCATGCCAATAGGCATTGTTACAATCGCCCATGTCGCAACAAGGCCGGCCACACTCCAGAAATTGCCCTTGATGTACGTAAAACTTCTAAGGAGTGCTTGCTTCACTGTCGTCTTCTCAGCAACAAATACCTGCATTGCTACCGCAAAGTAGATACTCATCACAATAGCTGGAACAATAAGGAGTGGAAAGTAAAGAAATACAAACAATCCCATACATAATATGAGGGCAATAAATCTCCAAAGGAATGTTTTTGTTTCTCGATATGACTGTCTAATACCCATATCACCACTTACAAGTGTCATATGTGTGATTGCGGCCATTGACCAGTTCTGAAGAACCAACCATATAAAACCAAATGTCAGGAGAATACTTCCAACTACTGAAATCAACCATACAGGTGGATATCCAACTGTATATGTGTGGAGCATTACCGATTGGAGAAGCTGGGGGTCATTTACAATGTATCTAAACACTAAAAATCCCGTAATAATCGCAAGAAATGGTGCAATATATGGAATAAGGAGAAGTGAAGAAAGCTTGAATACTCTCTTTGTAAACATATTCCACGCCACCATCATGACATCTCCATAAGAAATACTTGATCCATTTGTATCCCCGGGAGTAATCATCTGCTCTGGCTTAAGCGAGATTGTTGCATCAGTATTTATATCTGATGTTTGATTTGTTGTTTGTTCTGGATTCATATGCAAAAAGTATCGCATATTGATAAAAAATATGCTATCGTGGCTCATCTAAATACAGCCCTTTGCACCCCCTTGAATCTAGCGCGGGCAAGAATTTGGATACATATATATGAATGGAGACGTGTCGGAGTGGTCTAACGTACCTCTTTGCTAAAGAGGCATACCCCTTATACGGGTATCGGGAGTTCGAATCTCCCCGTCTCCGCCACTCGCTAATCGCAATATCGGACAAAGTATTTTATTTTACAAAAGCAGAATATTGTTTTTCTGCACATAACGCATATACTTAATAAAAGTATTACCATTAAAACACTTTATATGAATCCGCAAGAAAACATCGTTGAAAATACAGCCTCTCTAGTAAATCCCGGCGAAACACAGATAAAAATTGGCAAACTAAAAGCGAGCTGGATAATTATTCGAGAATCCTGGAATGTACTAAAACAAGACAAAGAGCTCGTTTGGTTTCCAGTTTTTTCTGCCATTAGTGGTCTTGCCACAATAGCTATATTTGCGGGAGTTTTCTTCTATGTTTTTATGGGGGGAGATATTCACTTTTTTGATGATGCAAATAACGACCAATTGAGCTCTTTCGGATACCTATTTGTGTTTATTTACTATATCGTTGCATTTTTTATCACAAATTATTTCATAGCGGGCATATATACAATTGTTCACGCTCGGTTCAATGAACAAAATTTATCTTTACAGGATGGAATTGCGAATGCAAATAAGAATATTGGTAAGATATTTACATGGTCACTTATATCTGCAACTGTAGGGATAATATTTCAATTTATTTCTGATAAATCAAAGATTATAGGTAAAATTGTTGCAACAATCTTTGGAGCGGCGTGGGCGATTCTCACCTACTTCAGCCTCCCTTCACTTATCATCGGACAAAAATCAATAAAGGAGTCTTTCAAAGAATCCGCTATGGTTATTAGAAAAACATGGGGCGAAACTGTTATTGTGAATTTTGGTGTTGGATCATTCTTTACGTTAATCACGTTCCTAGTACTTGCACTTTCAGTTGGAATTGTAGTTATTGTCCCATCTCTCCCCGTATTAGTACTAGTTGGAACACTCTTCATCATCTATATGATTGCAATGTCAATTATATATTCAACACTAAGTTCAATCTTCAAGTTGGCGCTATATGAATTTGCAAGCACTGGAAATGTACCTCAAGGTTTTACGCCCGAACTTCTAAAAAGCGCGGTTAGGAGTACAAAATAGACATCTCGGGCGTCTTTGCTATGCTAGTCATAGCACATAAGGAGAAATGGATGAGTGGTTTAAATCAACAGTTTACTAAACTGTCGACCCTTAATTGGGTCCGTGGGTTCGAATCCCACTTTCTCCGCCAAGAAAATAAAGTACCAAACACCCCAAACTTACCTAGATATTACAATTGGGATAAAATACCCCCATGAAAACAATTCAAGAGATAAAGGAGCTCTATCCAACAATCGATATAAATACAGAAGGTGGGTCAGATAGTTTCCAAGAAGGCGTAGATATCGTTGAGCGAGACCCTATTGCGGTGATTATCAAACACCCAACTGAAGAATTGTTCCTTCTTGCTGATTGGAAGAATTCAGATTGGAAAGGATTTTTGACTGGAGGAATTGAGGACGGCGATTCAGTCGAGACAACTGTGAGAAAGGAAATTCTTGAAGAAACCGGGTACACACATGTATCAAAAATTGTCGCAATGGACTGCGTCTCGCATGGGTTGTTTTTCCATACAGTCAAAAAAGTAAACCGCCTCGCCCACTATCATCTCGTATTTGCTGAACTCGCTGACCTAGATAAAAAAGATGTCTCTGATGAAGAAAAAAGTATTGCGGAATTCATCTGGGTAAAGAAAGAAGATGTCCTCCACACACTCTCAAGAAAAGATATGAAGATACTTTGGGAATATTATATTGCACAACCAACCTCCTAACCTTTCCACTTCTTTTATTTGAAAATATGATATACTTAACCCACAACAAAATAGTTATCCAGAGTGTGGGGAGAGAACTAGCTCAATGAACCACCAGCAACTCTTCGAAAGAAGTAAGTGCTCACTTAGCCCGTAAGGGAAAGATAATGCCTACTTAGACAAAATCTCTTCCCTTTCGGAAGAGCTTTTTGTTTTTATAAGAATAAAAACAAAAGATAATTATGACAATACAAAACATAACAGTAAGTGGTGAAAAATCCACTGAAAGCGGACAGTCAAATTCAACTGGAAAAAAGCCACCCATGAGGTAGCTTCTACGAAAAACCCGCGAAGGTAGTAGTGTATTCAAATACTGCTCGGTATACCCGAGCAGTATTTGTTTTGTAAAACATCATGAGGTGAGATTTTACAAAGTATCTTTTCTCCTCAACTTCGTTTACTATAGCCAAATCAATATGCCCGACAATACAACCAAACCAACTGAAAAGAACTACCCGATGCGAATCAATAAGTATCTTGCACTGAAATATAACCTCACACGACGAAGTGCGGATGATTTTGTTCTAAGAGGACTTGTGCACCTCAACGGAAAAAGAGCGGTCCTTGGCGACAAAGTGAATCCGTCGGACAAAGTAACTATCAATGAAAAAAGCGTATCAAAGGCAAAAGCAGGGTATCTCTACTATGCATACAACAAGCCGAAAGGTGTTGTGACCCACTCTCCAACTGAGAATGAACTAGACATCCAAGCGGCACTACTCAAAAACTCTTCAAAAAATACACCTCTTCCGCCGAACATTGTAAAATCTCTTTTCCCTATCGGACGACTCGACAAGAAATCTGAAGGATTAATCATTCTCACAAGCGATGGACGACTTTCAAACAATCTCCTTGATCCCGAACTCACTCACGAAAAAGAATATGTTGTTTCAGTAAATCGCGACCTCCCCTCATTCTTCAAAGCTGCAATGGAAAAAGGTGTTGATATCGGCGATCACATCACAAAACCATGTAAGGTAAAACTTCTCGGAGAAAAGACTTTTGCAATTACACTTACCGAAGGAAAGCGGCACCAAATCAGACGAATGTGTGAAGCGATGAAAGTTGAAGTGAAAAATCTCAAACGAACACGCATCATGAATATTTCACTTGGCACAATCAAACCGAATGAAGCAAAGAAAATCGATGGGGTTTCACTATCAAAATTCCTCTCATTACTCGGCCTATCGAACTAGGCTATACTTAGCATCATGAATATAATAAATACGATTAGCATATTATCTGGCGTCTTTCTTATAGGAGGTTACATTCCTTATATTTACGAAGTTATCAAGAAAACAACAATTCCGAACAAGGCGAGCTGGCTTATTTGGTCTCTTTCAACAGTAACTATATTGTTTACTCTCGGAGAAACAGGCACACACGAAGCAATCCTTGTCCCTATAGCTGACGCACTTGGTTGCACTATTATTTTTATTCTCGCGCTCTTCATTGGGGAAAAAGGTTGGTCAAAAACAGACAAGATCACATTCACGGTATCAGTTGCGAGTCTCCTTGTCTGGATCTACACAGGCAACCCCCTCATCGCACTAATTGCCAACCTCCTTGTTTATACAAGCGGATATATACCTACCATTGCAAAATCAATCAAAGACCCACACACAGAAAGCTTCTTTGCATGGACATTATTCATGATTGGTGTAGTCCTTAACCTCGTTCTTGTAGCAATAGGTAGCGATACAGGATTTGCTGTATGGCTCTACCCAATTGTTCTTGTGGTAACTGTAGGAACTCTCTATACATGCCTCCTGCGAAAATTTTTCCTCCCGAAAAAATAAGTTAAATTATGGCTCGACATATTTCTGATGAAAAAATAAAGAGATTTAAGAGAACAGTTTTAGATTTCTACAAGAGTCAAAAACGTGACTTTGTATGGAGACAAACAAGAGATCCATATAAAATTCTTGTTTCAGAGATAATGTTGCAACAAACACAAACCGCGCGAGTGGTAAAAAAGTATGATGAGTTTATAAAGAAATTCCCCACTCTCAATTCGCTCTCAAAAGCTCCACTCAAAGATGTTTTACTTGTCTGGCAAGGACTTGGATACAACAGACGAGCTCGATTCCTCCATGAAGGAGCAAAGACAATTATGGGTGAATACCGCGAAAAATTTCCCCGAACATACGCGGGACTGATTGTCCTCCCAGGAATTGGACAGTCGACGGCTGGTGCGATTATGAATTTCTCATTCAATATCCCCACCCCATTCATCGAGACAAATATTCGAACTGTATTTATCCACCACTTCTTTTCGACGAAGAAAACTGGTGCGACAACATCCCCAGCAAAAATTTCTGACAGAGAACTTCTCACAATCATTGAGAAAACAATTGATATTAGTAACCCCCGAGACTGGTTCTACGCGCTCTATGACTATGGAACACATCTCAAATCGACCCTCAAGAATGACCCCGCCAAGAAAAGTGCTGTGTACAAGAAACAAAGCAGATTCAGTGGGTCTTTCAGGCAAAAAAGGGCTCAAGTTCTCCGTTATATTCTCAAAAATCAACATGTGGCAATTAGAGATATTGCCCAACATTTTGCCTTTAACGAGAGCATGACAAATGAGGTAATTTCTAGTCTTATAAAAGATAAATTGGTAGAAAAATCTGGCAATAGTATAATAACTTCATGATTAGACATTCATTAGTAGGACTCACCCTCAAGCTCGGTATTATTTTGCCATTTATCTACTTCGGGCTCATATCTATTTTTAGCCCACGAAGTGTCAGTATTTTTTATCCAAATTTCATATTGGATTTGATAGGAGAATATACGACAGCATATCTTGGAGCAATCCTCGCCCTTGTTGTCGCGGTTTGGATTTTCTGGGGTAAAAGAAAATTCTCTTCAAGTCTTTTAGCGGCAATTATCATCGGCGGATCAATCCTATTTAGAATCAATGAAGTTCATTATGTTTTTGGAGCAATTCCGCTTCTTACATCAGCACTTGCTCTCTCTTTTAGATACTACCCGCGAAATCGTGGCATCACACTCGATGAATCACTTCTTACAAATCATCAAAGAGAACAGGAATAAACACAGGATGTGGAACAATCTTATAGTGGCTAGCACTTCCCTCTTACAGCATGAATAACATCAAGAATAACAGCTTGGTACATACACCACTTAAAAATGAGATGGGGTTAGATAGTCCCATTGAGGCTATTTCTCGTATCGATAAAAAACAACTTAGCGCACTTCATAGACTTGGAATTAGAACATTTCGAGATCTTCTCTATTTCTTCCCAGTCAAATATGCAGGAGCAAGCACAACAGCATCGATCAGTTCAGCAACAACCGGCGAGCACGTCATACTATATGGAAAAATATCGAAACTCAAAACAAAGAAATCATTTCGTGGAAAAATCCCAATGGCGGAAGCAACATTCACAGACACACAAGGATCAATGAAGCTTGTGTGGTTCAATCAGGCATATATCGCCAGACTTATTCAGAATGATTCACTAGTAAAAATCCAAGGTAAAATAACAGAACGAAACGGTGCAAGAACAATGCAGAATCCTTTGATTGAATCAGTATCTGCAATTCCAGAACTCAACACTGGCTCCCTTTTTTCTCAAGTCAATCAAAGTGGCGAAACAACTGATATTCCTCGCGGTAATTTTGTACCGATATATAGAGAATCCCAAGGGATCACTTCACGATGGATATACCACGCCATACTGAAAATGTTCAAAATGGATTTCTTCCAAAATCTAGAAGACTCAATTCCAAACGATATACTGAGAAAATATAACCTTCCCTCTCTGCAGTCTGCTCTCATTTGGATACATACACCCGAGAAAGAATCGCATGCGGAGATTGCTCGAAAACGTTTTGCATTCGAAGAAATATTCATGATTCAGCTCGATAGACAAAGAGAGAAAATGAAACTTCGTGATGCTGTCTCATACCCAATCACAACAGCAGAAGAAAAAGTGCAAGAATTTGTTGATCGATTTGAATTTGACCTCACCGAATCACAGCTCGGTGCAATAAACGACATATTCACTGATATACAAAAAAATATCCCGATGTCACGACTACTCGAAGGAGATGTTGGATCAGGAAAGACTGCAGTTGCGGCAACAGCAACATTTGCAACAGTCTCAACAAAACCAAAAGGGCAAATGAATGGTGCTCTCCAAGTTGCGTACATGGCACCAACAGAAATTCTCGCAAAGCAACATTTTGAATCTTTCATCCAATACTTCAGACATATGCCTGTATCTATTGCACTTATAACAGGAAAAGGATGCCGAAAATTTCCATCAAAAGTGAATCCTGGAGGGTGGACAAATATATCTCGTACGCAATTACTCAAATGGGTAGCAAACGGCGACATCGCGGTAGTCATTGGAACACATGCACTTATTCAAAAAAGCGTTAAGTTCAAAAATCTTACATGCGTCATCATCGACGAACAACATCGATTTGGTGTTGAGCAACGAAAGAAACTTGTAAAAAAACACGAACAAGTCCCCCACCTTCTTTCTATGACAGCAACTCCAATTCCTCGAACCCTTGCTCTCACTCTTTATGGTGATCTCGATCTCTCCATACTCGACACAATGCCCTCAGGCAGAAAACCAATCATCACTGACATAGTGACCCCGCACAATCGGAAATCGGCATATGAACATATACAAAAACAAATAAACGAGGGTCGCCAAGCATATGTCATATGTCCACGAATTGATTTGCCAGACGAAGAATCAAATCCCTCAGCGATACTTACTGTTGCCACAAAGGCCGTAATAACAGAAGCAAAACGTCTAAAGAAAGAAGTCTTTCCTGAATTCAATATTGGCATCATTCATAGCAAGATGAAACCGGATGACAAAGAGAAGATAATGTCAGAATTTGCATCAAGAAAAATCGATATTCTTGTATCGACATCTGTTATTGAAGTTGGTGTAAATGTACCGAACGCAACAACAATTCTTATCGAAGGTGCAGAACGATTCGGACTTGCACAACTTCACCAACTCCGAGGTCGTGTGATCAGAGGAAATCATCAAGCATACTGTTTCCTGGCAACTGATAGTGAAGGAGAAACCGCCATCAAACGACTTTCGGCCCTTAAGAACACACGAAGTGGGTTTGACCTTGCGGAACTCGATCTCAAAGAGCGCGGTGCAGGATCACTTGGTAATGGTAAACAATGGGGTATTACCGATGTAGGTATGGAAGCACTCAAGAATCTGAAGATGGTTGAAGCGGCACGCAAGGAAGCATTTAATATTATTACGCATGACCCAGAACTCAAAAGCCATCCCCTATTGGAGATGGCTTTGAGACCTCGAAAGGAAATTCACTTCGAGTAGCTAAATTTTTATTGTAGCGTCACATCAACAGTCGCGCATGTTGCAGTTAAGGTTTGTCCTGTAGGGGCAGTCACTTTGGCCTGCATTGTGTATGTCTGTTTCTTTATCCCAGCAGGAAAAGAAGTTCGCTCTACATAGTACGTAAGACCGATATCCTTACTTGTTTGAAGAATCTTCTTTTCAGGAGTCACCAGTGACCACTCAATAATTGCTCCTTCGACAACCTTTCCTTCGATTGATGGAGTCGCTGCCCACATAAGTCTTTTAGTAGAACTCGCCGTAGCCATTACTTGGTTTTTTCCGGGTGCGGCGCACGCAATCATCAGGTTTCCGGCCATGCTTGCATCGGGTGTCGCAACAGGAATTGGTGCTTCAACATTCGGGTCTGTTTTTTTGTATGAAGCAACCACAAACACAACTGCGACAATAACAAGCCCGAGTAAAATCTTCCAAGAAGTTTTAGTTTTTACCATTCCAGTATATGTAAGTATTAGCTGAATAATTAATTCGCACCTCCACTAATTGATATTCTTCCCGCACTTTCACCTGTATATGTCTCCACACCAAGTGGACCATTCTGCACAATCTGTATTACGAGTTTGTATTGACCATTTCTCACTGTTGTTGGTACTCGGTAACTATATGTTCCATCGTTTGTAATAAATGTGCTTGTCACATTGATCGTTGGCAATGTTGATGATGCATCTGAGGGAACAAGTGAGATAGCAGTAGATCGTGGAGAATTTGTAAGTCGAGTATCTTTCCATCGGATTGGATATACCTTACCTGCCTGCCAACTTATATCAGTTGCACCTGTAATCACCTGAATTGCAGGGGTTGGAAGAATTCTAAATCCTCGCGCAGCAGATGTTCCATTTGGATTTGTAACAACTATTGTATATGCCTTCGCATCAATCGCAGGGGCGACGAACGTCACACTTGTACTCGCTGTCTTCTGTACTGTTGCTACCTCTCTTACTACTGTGCTACCAGTCTTGAATACAACCATTGATCCTGGGATAAGGTCTGTACCTGTAACAGTCACGGTTTGTCCTGGCTCAGCTCGAACAGGACTTACAGATGTTACTTTTGGTGCTACAGGAGAAGCTGGAGCTGTTGATGATCGAGCAAAGTTTGTTGCTGGACAATTTGCGCTTGCAACTTGAGTTCCTGAAGTTACTCGTACTACCGGATCAATAATACCAGTTAGTGCTGTAGGATTTGGAATCACATATTGAAGCGTTGTAGATCCATTCTGAGCATCGGTGATTTGATAGCCTCGAGCAGACCATTGGTATGTTTTTGTATCTACTCCACCAGTTGTTGTTACTGTCCACTTTGCTGTTGAACCAACTGTTGCGTATACAGCAGTATCGAGTGTACAAGAAGCAGTAAGTCTGTCTGGTCCTGCTGGGATTCCTCGAATCTCAAATGGAAGACTATATCCAACTGTTGAACTAGCATCTTGAGTTGCTACTGTAGCTACCGCAAGTCGTACTGTTGATGTACCAAAATCTCGCGGAACATTTATTCTCTGTGAATATGTTGCTCTCTTCACTGCAGCTGCAGGGAGATTAACTGTACCCACCTTTCGTGTGCCAGTTGTATTCGATTCAACTGTTGTATTTGTTCCAGGTACCAAGAAGAATTCTAGTCGTGTATTTGCAGGGAGATTGTTTGTATTAAATACAGTAGTTGTCGCCTGTCCTGCAACAACAAATCCTCCTCGCGGATTATTTACTTGGATTGCCTTATCCCCTGATGGATCCTTGAGTACAAGAGCCCTCTTCATCTGAGTTGAAGCTACTCCAGATGTTGCTTTAATTCGAAGGAAGAATCTTCCAAATCCTGATCGTGAAGCAAGATTAATTGTCTCTTCACCATCATTAGGAGTCGCTGTTGCGAGATTAATAACCTGAGAAACGTTTTGAGCATTGATCAAATCAATATCGATAGTTGATCCTGAAAGGTTTGTTCCTCTCCACTTTATTGTTACGGAAGAGCTCGCTGTAATTGTCGATCCTGCTTTTGGAGAGACAATAAGAATTGAAGGAGCCGTCTTTGCTCGCTCTCGAAGAAGCGCAGTATAAAGAGAACGAAGATTGTTCAATTCTGCATTTGCATTAGCGTTGCTCTTCTTGAGTTGTTCAACCTTATCCACAATATCATTAATCCGTTCATCCTCTTCGTCGGCTTGTGCCACCACCGGTACGAAGACAAGCATAAGCGCAAATGAAAGAATTCCAAATTTTTTAAATATACTCATAAATATCAATAAATAATTAATTTATAACTTGCCATATATTGTACCATGTGATTATCAAACAAAAAGAACCCCCGGAGAGGCTCTTTTTGCATTCTTCTTGTAGACGACAAGAATTGTGATTATCTATTGTTGATATGGCATCCAGGACCCAAAATCATTGCTCCTGCAATACTACACCCCTCATCCTCTTCTTTTTCTTCTTTTTTCTTATTTTTATTTTTTCCTCCCTTATCTGGGTGTTCTGCCTTATACTTTGCATCCGCATCCGCTCTTAGATCAGCTGGGTCTTGAGGAGTAACTGGCTGAATGAGTTTAAATGCTGGTCTAAGTGTATACGGAGCTATTGTTGCAACACCATTCTCAAGCGTGAGAATTGGTTTTTGTGACTTTCCAAGTGTTGATAGGTTGCCTGCCGCAGATGAGATGACGAGATAATACTTGCCCGAAGCCTGATTGGCAGGAATATTCAGTTGTAGTGTTTCTTTTCCATCATTTGGAGTTGATGTTGAAAGTGTAATTGTATCTCGCGTACCAGTACTTACGAGATCAAGTCTTACGGCTGGAAGATTCGCTGCTCGCCATGTGATATCGAGAAATGGACCACAACTTGTACAACCGGCAGTTGATGTTCCTGTCGTTGAAGTTGTTGTCGCAGAAGCTGTTACCTTGAGTACTCTCACTGAAGGTATATTTGTATATTCTCGAGACGCGAGATTGAATGTTGTTACATAATGCAATTTGTACTGTGAAAGTTCCGCATTTGCAGCTTTCAATCGTGAATAGAGATCCCAATACATCATGATAAGCTTCTCCTTTGTCTGACTCTCAGATTCTCCTGAATCTTTTTTTGTAGCAGCGCTCACCGATGTTGTACTCGCCAATACGAGAACCGCAAGAATGATTACACTGTAAATAATTTTTTTCATCTGTTTTATGTATAAATAATTAAAAACATCTTTTAAATGCAATATGAATTATAGCACCTGATAAATATAGGTACCACACTTATCCCCCAACAGTGTGCGAGTACATGGATTCGAACCATGGACCGGTCGTGTATAAGACGACTGCTCTACCAACTGAGCTATACTCGCATAATCCTTCGTCAGCCTAGCATTTTTAGGGGAATTTATGAAGAGAAGCACACTGTCTCCTAATTAAGTAGCGATGACCAAAAGATTGACTCAATTATGCCGTCACATCAACCTTCTTTGGCTTGATGCCATTTGCAATCAAGATGTCTTCGAATTCTTTTTGTTCCAAAGTTTCCGCCTCAACAAGCTCTTTAGTAATCGCATCAAGCGCTGATCGATGCTTTGTTACAACATCGAGCGCAATTGCATACGCCTCATTCATAATGCGAGAAACCTCAGCATCAATATCTGTTCCGACTTTTTCTGAATATTCTCGAACATCAAAATGCTGTCCTTGGTGAATTCGAGCTGTTCCATTTTCGAGTGCAACAGGACCGATTTTTTCTGACATTCCGTACTTTGTCACCATATCTCGAGCAAGTGATGTCGCCACGGCCAAATCATTTGATGAACCAGTTGTGAGATCTCCGAAGATAGTCTTTTCGACAACATACCCTCCAAGCGCTACCGCAATATCATCAAGAAACTCTTTCTTTGATTGGAGTTTTCGATCTTCGAGAGGAAGTTTGAGTGTATATCCTGCAGCTCGTCCTCGAGAGATGATTGATACTTTGTGCACCGGATCAGCAAACGGAAGTACCGACGCAACAATCGCATGCCCCGCCTCATGATACGCCGTGAGTTCTTTCTCTCGCTTGCCGAGAATATGACTTTTTCGTTCTGGACCGAGGAGAACTTTCTCGATTGATCGAATGAGATCGAACTGCGCGACTTTCTTTCTATCCTCTCGCGCGGCAAGGATCGCTCCCTCGTTCATAAGTGAATAAAGATCAGCACCTGAGAATCCTGGAGTTCGTTCTGCAATCACATCAAAGTTCACGTCTTCAGCGAGAGGTTTCTCGTTTGCATGCACTTGAAGAATAGCTTTTCGATCCGCTCGGTCCGGAAGATCAATCGTTACTCGTCGATCAAATCGTCCTGGCCGAAGAAGTGCTGGGTCAAGAACATCGGGTCGGTTTGTTGCAGCCATAACGACAATTTTTTCATTTGGTTCAAAGCCGTCCATTTCAACAAGGATCTGATTGAGAGTCTGTTCTCGTTCGTCATTCCCTCCTCCAGTACCGACACCTCTCACTCGCCCCACCGCATCAATTTCATCGATAAAGATAATTGCGGGCGATGCGACTTTAGCAAGCTTAAACAAATCTCGTACTCGAGACGCTCCAACTCCGACGAACATTTCTACGAATTCAGCGCCCGATACTGAGAAAAATGCCACGCCGGCCTCCCCCGCAACTGCTCGTGCAAGAAGTGTTTTTCCGGTTCCTGGAGCACCCATAAGGAGTACACCTTTTGGAATTCGCGCACCAATATCGAGGAATTTCTTTGGATTCTTGAGGAAATCAACAATTTCCACCAACTCTTCTTTTGCTTCTTTTGCACCTGCAACATCTTTGAAAGTTACTCGTTGTGTTGTGTCATCGGGTGTAATGAGTCGTGCTCGTGACTGCCCAAATGAGAAAGCTTGAGCGCCCGCACCCCGCGCCTGTCTTGAGAGATACCAAATGATAAAGAAGAAGATAATTATAGGAAGGAAAAATGGAAGCAAGTTAACCGTCCAATATGCAATCCCTGATTCATTTTTGTTTGTAATTGAAACCGCGCTCAACTTTGCCTGATCAACACCAAGATTCACAAGAGTCTCAGAGAGAGAAGCGCCATCTTCTTTTTGAGTTTTTATTTTTGTTTTGTCTGTATACACAGCATCAACCTCACTGCCAGCAACTTCGATAGATGACACCTTGCCTTCATTAATATCTTTTACAAGCTGGCTCACAGAAATATCTGTAGGTTTTGCTTCTGTGGGCATGAAAGCTCCATAGATCATAATGACAGAAAGAAGAAATATGAAGATACCAGTAATATTTCTGATAAAAACCGCTCGAATATTTAGTTTTAGATGTGGTGTTTTTTTATGCTTTGCCATGAAACAATCTCATTATCGAACTGCAAATAATGTCGTGAGTATACATGACAGATTGATATTTTAAAAATTGGTTTACGGACGAAATAAACCTCTGATATACTGGACATACAAATCACTTTTTCAATGAAATACATCAAAAAGATCCTTAAGTTCAGTCTCCTTGCCCTTATCGGTGTCATTATGCTCATTATTAGCATTCTTCTTGTGGTAAATATCGTCACAAAAGCAACAAATGACCGTGTATGGAACCTCGACCAAGCCGTTCTCCCTCACTCTGTAGTAAATAATGATCTTGTAACCATCTACAATATTCGCAACTTCACATATAGATCAACGACCGACTACACACCAAACTACTACGACAAGACATTTGATCTTAGGAAATTGAAAAAGGTTTGGTATGTTGTTGAACCATTTTCGGGAATTCCAGGGTCAGCGCATACATTCTTAAGTTTTGAATTTGAAGGAGACAGCCCTGAGACGAATACGGATAATGAATTCGTCTCTATTTCAGTCGAGATTCGAAAGGAAAAGGGCGAGGCATTTCACCCTGTAAAAGGTCTCCTCAACCAATACGAAATAATGTATGTCATCGCGGATGAGAAAGACGTTGTCAAACTCAGATCTAATTACCGAAAAGACCTTGTATATGTATATCCTGCCAAAGCAACTCCAGAAAAAGTTCAAACCCTTTTCATGAATATGCTTAACCGATCAAACGAACTCAACAGAGATCCAGAATTTTATAACACCATAACAAATACATGCACGACAAATATTGTGAGTCATATAAATTCAGTCACGCCTAAAAAAGTACCATTCTATGATTTACGTGTGTTTTTCCCAGAAAATTCAGACCTTCTCGCCCACGAACTCGGACTTATTGATACTGATCTTTCTTTTGAAAATATGCGGAAACGCTATTTTATAAATGAAAAAGCACTCAAATACGCTGACGCTGAAGATTTTTCTCTAAAAATTCGTGAGGAGCAATAGCGCCTGACAAAAAAGACTTCTAGATTGTTCGATACTCATAACCAAAAAAATATACTATAGTAGACAAATACTATGGCCAACCTAGTCGTAAATAAAAAAGCATCATTCAACTACGAGATTCTCGATACATTCGAGGCGGGCATTGAATTGCTTGGTTCGGAAGTAAAAGCACTCAAGGCCGGGCATGCATCATTTGAAGGAGCATTTGTAACAATTCAGCATGGTGAAGCCTTTCTCAATAAACTACATATCACGGCATATCAAAAGAAAAATCTTGAGGTACAAGGGCGACTTGTCGAGGAAAACAGAAACCGCCGACTCATCCTCCATAAAAAGGAAATTGAGAAACTCGTGCATGAAGGCCATGCCAACCGTATGACCGTCATCCCCCTCCGCTTCTATATCAAAGGTCGGAAGATAAAACTTGAGATTGCTATCGCAAAAGGAAAGAAAAAGTTTGATAAACGAGAATCAATCAAAAAGCGAGAGGACAATATAAGAGCGAGACGCGAGGTGGGTGAAAAGTAATTTATGTGTACACTTCATCATGCTTACCAACAGCCACAAAGACAACAATCATTCGACTATTTTCATACGTGTAGATAATTCTTAAATCATATCCAGCATACAACGCAAAAAAGCCATCCATTTTTCCATGGAGTTTATGATTCCTTAATAAGGGATTCCGCGGTTCCAACAGAAATAAACAGATTGCCTCTTGCACAATCCTTTTATTCTGATCACTAAGTCTATCTAATTGTTTATCAAATTGCCTGGTGTATATTGGAACACTCATTTTTTCCCGATTTTGCTTTTGAGATAGATAGAAAACTCCTCGGGGGTCATAGGTTCCGAGCGCCCGCCCGGTTTTTTTGAGTCCTCATATGCCTCAAAGATTTCCTCTTCCTGCTCTGGAGTAAATCCATTTTCTGTTAGACCTTTAATTGCAAGGGTTTTTGTTCGGAGTGATTGAGAAATAAACATCTTTGTTGCACCAGAAATATCCGTACCAAGTGATTCAAAAAGCTTCATGGCATCCTTTTTCATTTTCTCATCAATTCGAATTTGAATTGTTGTCATATGCTCTAGTATATACATTGTACGTACATTGTCAATCTGTTAAATTCCCCTCGCATTAGTAGTCTAGGCGATCCACTATGAAGAAAATATAAAATATTATCTTTGTATACAATAGTTAACTAGTACTTTTTGATGCACGTCATATTTGTAAAATCTGCATCATCCAGGACGGATACATAAACTATCATGACCTCCCCTCTAATTTCTGATACACATCTTTCCTGTGGGAAATAATAACAACCACGATAATAGCTTGCTTCTCGATTCTATAGACAACTCGATATTGGCCAACTCGAAATTTATAGTAACCACGAAATATTCCTGATAAAGGTTTGCTGTACACTGCAGGTGCCACCATGAGTTTGCGCTCAATAGCGTCAAGAATACGTTTCCTGGTATCAATAGGAATTTTAAATATGTCTTTTTCTAAGACAGATTCAAGATAAATAACTTTCATTATTTTTTAACTTGTTTATGTTTTGTGCGCTTGAGAGCTTTCTTCCAAAATATATCATGCGAAAGGTACTTGCGGCTCTCTATGCTCGACGCTCTTTGTTCTGCAATCTTAAGTAACGCCTGGTCTTCTTCGAACTCAAGCGCAAAATTCACTAGGTCCATTACCTTTGTTGCGATAGGCTTTCCCTCTTTCTTTGCTAGCGCACTAAGAAACGACACAAGGTCATCGTCGACCGAAAGATTAATTCTTTTTTTGTTATAAGAAGTCATGTACATAATGTAACAAATTTGTAACTTTATGCAATTAAAGAGCTGACAGTAAATTTATCATAAAGTTAATTTAGACCTCACTATAACAGCCACTCGATGAAGGAAAAATCAATTTATTCTAAACAAATTCCGTAATTTAAGCTCGCATACACCGTCTACATAATACGGCAGTGAGGGCAGACAAAATGATCACCTATGTGATTGACTTCTAGACCAAATACCCTACTGTTAATACTGCTCATTGAAAAAGTCCACGCCTCTATACACGAATTGGGTGGCACATACATGGGGATGACCGGCATCGACATGAAGACGAGGATCTTTCGTGCGAAGTCGAGTATCGAAAATCTCGTAAAACTTTTCGAAACTTAAGTGCTAACGCACGATCAGTTGTATCGCCGTATTTTACTGCGAACGACTTTTCTTTTGCTACAGCTCGAGCGTAAGCTCGCTTGCAAACGTCGCCTACTCACCTGTTTGGCATGAGTAACGCGGCGCAATATTGCCGAACTAGGATACTTGCTTGTCTCAGTGAATATCCGAAACCTTAGAGGCTCTGGTCATACGTATTTCGTTGCGCTTTAAGCGTATGATCGAAACTACAAAGCACATCTAAGCTCCGTAGATTCGACTGCATCCTTCTTTATGCACGGGGGTTCGATTCCCCCCATCTCCACATCAAAAGAAAATGCCCTCCGTCAGAAGTGGCTTTTTTCTTTTGACTGTGCGAATGGCTGCGGGAATCGAAAGCCGGAGCGAAGTGGCTATGTCGCCCCGCGACCGCCACGAGCGAGGCGGGGTCGCGGAAATTTTGCGCAGCAAAATTATCCGTGACCGATTCCTAAAATCTCTTAGTAAAAACCCCCTCAATACACTCTAGATAGTTAACAATTACAGAAATCGGCACCTGCTCACCTTTGTAAATTTCTTTCATATCTGCGAAATCCTTTTCACAAGTGATCTTTGCTTTTTTATTTGGGTCTTTATACGTAATAACACACTCATCCTTTTCAGCGTCGTAGTTCCAACTTGTAACGTTATTCCATTTCTTACCTTCTGTACTATAAATATCCATGCAAGCAACTTTTTGCTTCGCCGCATAGTCTCTATTTTCTTGCTTCTCCTTTATCTCTTTTTCAATTAACTGTTGTTTTTCTATCGAAAACTGTTTGCTTATTTGGCTGGCATAAACAAAGCCTCCAATTATTACACTTGCTATCAAAATACTAGCCGGTAAACCTATTTTATTAATTTTCTCAAAATATTTCATATATTTAGACTCTATAGACATCCTAATAATTCTGTACCATGTATAAAATTATATAAAGCAAGCGCTAAACAAAATCGAAGCGCATTCGTCATATAGAGCGATAATGTTTCCGAATACGGATCGCGCCATGACTTACGAACCGTCGGAATATACATCTATTTACAAACCAACCAACCTATGGCAAATTATTGCCCATATTTGTACCTTTACTTTGGAGCTTGAGTCTGTGACAAAGCCCGCAACGCGACATTCCGTCACGTTGTTGGCCTTCCACAAACTCAACAAAATCACACACACCAATTCACACATGCAAGGATTCTATTGTCTTCAAAACGGTGCCGTAGCTCTCGGACAAGAGGCACTCGACGCAATCTACCTTCTCGGATGCCAAATGATCCGAAAAAGTTGGACCCGCAAGCAATTTAAAGGAGCAAACTTCGCCGGCTCCCTCCACAACACCTGGAAATACCAGAGTCCAGCAAGCGGAGTAAAAGGTCTCAAGTTCATCGCGACTTTCGAAAGCGACTTGCTGCCGAACGAAGTTCATTGCCACTTCCTGATTCACCCCGAGACTCTTATGTCCGAGTGTGAAATCAAAAAGCGCCAACATCGCTGGGCCGTAAGTCCAGAGGAGTAGCGCCTCGTCCATACCCACCTGAGCCCCACAAGAAAAGCCCGCAAGTGCGGTCCCTATCTTGCGGGGCTTTTCATTTTGATATAATCAATTCATCATGAAAGAAACCCCCACCCCCTCACCAGGAAAATCCGAGCAAGCCCCCGCAGAAAAAAAGAGTTGGCAGGAAACTATACGCGATCCGAGAAGACGCTTTCGGTGGGCTTTCGAACATCAGTTTGTAAAAAGAGTAAATGAAGATTATGTATGGCCAGACGGTAGAATTACTCCTGGTTATAGACAAGAGCATGCTCCAGGTGCACACGAACTAGCAGACAGACTTATAAAATTCTGGCAAGACGCGGAAGAAAACCGTAAGCAGTATTGGAAAAAAGATATTTCAAAAACAGGAGCGAGCTTTCACGACTCAGGGAAGTTTCATCTTGGCCAGATTGAAGAGTTTAAATTCGGAGTAGAACATTACGACGTAGGAGGAATGACTGGCGAAGGAGTTACAGAAGATACACAACTAGCTTTTGATATTTTTACTTGTATTGAAGAAACAAAACCAGATCTCATCATATCACTCGCAAACGGCGGGTCCCACCTCAGCACTATCGCAAATACCATGGGTTTTGATGCGGATAATTATTTATCAATACATCGTAACGTAGGTACGGATAATTACAGGAAAGACATGCCTACAGGACCGATATATGAAGGAAAGCCTATTACTCCGGGATCTCGAGTATTGATTCTGGAGGACACAACAAGCCTACAAGACGAAAGAACATATAGAGACGCACGAGCATGGCTTTCTACACAGGGAGTGACTGATGCACCAGTCTTCCTCGAACGAATGGTTCAGCTAACAGATGAGGCCGTATCGACAGAAAAATATACTGATGAGGATTTTATTGCAGTTCAAGACGAGCTTGTTAATGACAATTGCTACAACTCATACTGCCGATGGGAACTACGAAGAAAAAATGTTGCATTCTGGGCAAAAATGAGGAACAAGCTTGTTGATGCCACTGAAAAAGATCCTGGGCTATACGAAAGATTTTTTGACTTAATAAGGAACCGAAAATAAGCCTACCTCTCCCTACTAATCCCCCACATCGAGTCAAAGTTGATTGATTTCGGTGGAATACAATTCTCGAGTGTATTTGAAGTAACAAAGTGCCGATGATGTTGGATGAGGTGAAATAGTTTGTTTTATCCGCGACCGATTCCTCCCCACAACTCATGCACAAAATATATGCTAACATTCACCTTGTGAGCAAACTATATATCCCAAACCAGGATCTCTTTGACGAGAAAATAAAAAAACTCAAAACTGATGGTGTTTCGAAACTGCATATCATTTCTGATTTTGACAGAACTCTCACCGGGGGCTTAGCCGACGGAAAAATTCCCCCAACATCTTGGTCTATCTTTGTACATATATTTGGCAAAGAGTACGCTGACAAGAGGCAGGAATTGTTCGATCATTACCACCCTATCGAGATAGATAATACCGCCGACATCACATATCGTTCAAAAGAAATGTCAGATTGGTTCAGGAAGCATCTCGAGCTCTTGGTTGAGCAAGGTGTTACAAAAAATATTATCAGAGAAGTGTTATCGTCTGGGGATTTCAAATTGAGAGGGGGTGTTGATGAACTTCTCAATCTCACGAAAAAGTATGAAATTCCTTTTCTTATATTCTCTGCAGGACTCGGCGATGTAGTAACTCTCGAATTAGAAAAAGAGAGCCTGCTATATAAAAATATCAAGATTCTCTCGAATTTCTTCAAATTCGACGACAAAGAAAAAGCTATCGGCTTTACGCAAGAAATCGTGCATTCGTTCAATAAGACAGAGCAACTTGTGCATACAAAAGAATACAAGGACCACATAACACAAAGGCCAAACTGCATCCTCCTGGGAGATGCTCTGTATGACGCAACTATGGCTGATGGGTTGTCACACAGTACGATACTCAAAGTAGGCTTACTTAATGGCAATTTTGCTGAAAAAGATGAATACGCAAAGGTATATGATGCCATTCTCGAGAATGATACAGATATCACGGATATCAACTCAATAATTGCAGATATTTTTGTTTAAATCGGCCGGTAAAAAGGTATTGAACCATTACGAGACATTGACTTAACTTGATTATCATGATTTTATATTCCTGGGCAAAATGCCCTTTCACATAAAAACAAACACCACCAAGAAAGGAACCTAGCAAATGCACAATAGAATCGCTCTCGTCATCACCCTCTGCGCACTGCGTACGATGGCTGATACCGAAATCATCGGATGGGGCACCCAAGCAACCATCCCGAGTGAGATCAGGACCGCAACCGCAGTCGCCGCTGGAGATAGCCACACCGTGGCGCTCCTCAACAATGGAACAACAACCGGATGGGGTAGCTCATCCATTACCGACAACAGGTACGCGCCGTTCACGGCGTCAGACCTGTCTAGTCATGTGCACCAACTCAATGGCCCGGCAACAGCCGTGATCAAAGTGTGTGCTGGGTGGAGTCATACCAGCTATTGGCTGAACAACCAGATGGTCGTGACTCGAGGTGCAAATAACCTCAGCCAAATCGGAGTATTCCCTTTCACAAGCGGAAACGCCGACCCCCCAAACAGTCAAATCATAGACGTCGCATGTGGAGCCAACTTCACTGCCGTCGCCTACTGGAGGCCGTCGAGTGGGACATACTCGATCAAAGTCTGGGGTCAAATCACAAGTGGGGGCCCTACCGGCCATCGCTTGATCCAAACCACAGACATCAATGTCAACAATCCGGCATGGAGCTTCAGTTTCCCCGTGACGAAAATTGCGGGTGGTAGCGCCCATCTCGTGTGGGTCATGAACAGTGGCACATCCGGTGTCGTTACAGGTGTCGGGGATTTTAATGCCATCCCCCAAAATGGCAACCCGAACAACAGTGGGGCAGTAAAACTCACTGCGGGAAATAACTGCACCTTGTGGCTCAAGGCAAATGGGAATGCATACGGGGTTGGAAACAATCACTCCGGATTTATTTCAGGCAACAACTCCGATATTTCAGCCGGTGTCGGTCACGAGCTCATGCTCAAAACCATCCCGGCGGGAACCGTAACCGCTACCGCCTATTCCCTCCCAGAGGGGAATCAAGGTGGCCAAGCAAACGTTCCAGCATTCCTTGGGGGTGTTCTGGCAGTATCAGCAGGACGTTTCCACAGCGTGGCGGTGGTCACTCGAAAAGAGAAACCTGTAGTGGAGTTCACAATCACTGGACCGGGCACAGGACTCGTTGAGTGGCCATCAACCTACCCAGAGTACAATCAGGTGTATGAATCATCAGATGTCGCAGGGCCATACACATTAGTCCCTGGTACACAAACAGTGGTCAGCGGGAAGTTTCGACTCCCCGTGACTTTCACTGGAACACAGTGGTTCTATCGTCTCAAACGGACCTACTGACCTGTGCCCCCATCAACAAAGCCCCATCGGCGATGTTGGTGGGGCTTTTGTTTTATAAATTTTTTATTAAGAAACAAATTGACTTAAATATTCACGTTGATATTATATTGTCACAAGTGCCTTCGGGCTCGCCCTTGAAAAAGGGAGAAACATTCAGAGGAGCCGTTAGAATAAATCTCTAACGGCTTTTCTTATTAAATCAAATTTTTCTTTACTTAATACTCCTATTTTATTTATAAATCTTTTTGTGTCCACAACTTTTATCTGAGAAATGATTACTTTTGCTTCCTTTGCATCAACAATTCCAATTCCTATTCTTAGCGGATGTACTTGTTTAGATGTTGTAAGTGGAACAACTACACATGTTTTACTACTCAGACCCTTCAATACAAGTACCGGCCTAAAGATAAAATACCTATGAAGAAATCTGCCTATTTCAGCACCCAACACCTATCCCACCATCTACACTTCCTCGCCCGTATTTCCATCCACAGTATCCACCTCATCAGTTTCTTCTGATACATGTGCGTTCGTAATTTTTTCACCATGCTGTGCCATTGTCGCATATGTCATAAGTTGTCGAGAAAGACCTTTTGCCATACTTGCATCAATAACAGGCAAGAGAAAATCTGCTCCCCCATCATCCTTCGGAGCACCACTATCTCCGTTTGTTGTAATATCAAGTTTTGAAAGTCCAACCATTCGATAGTGATATGGTCGCGCAATTCGCACGTTACTAATTTGTTGATATGGAATTGTAGTTTCATTCACGAAGAAAATTCCTTTTGAAAGATTGAATCCGTGTTCATCAAGAAGAAAACGGAAGCTACTATAAACCATATATGCACGAAGATATCCAACGATAAAGAAACTCACACTAAGGAGGAGAACCCACTGCGAAATCATCAGCTCTGATATATACCAATCCGCATGCCCCGCAAGAAATCCAGCAACCCAATCATGAAGTGATCCGAAATGTATCTCCCACGCAAGATACCCAAGGGCAATAGCGATAAGCATCAGCCACCAGCCGTACATAATCAATGTATAAATAAATGTCTTCCTCCCCCGCTTATATTTTTTATCTAGTTCGAGCATATAAATATGAATCGTATATATCTACTTATTATTACTATATATTGTACTTTGTTTTCTTTACAAAAACACGCTTCGGGAATACCCTTGATACTCAGATCAAGCACTCCGCATGGTCTCGGGCGGTAACACCCGCCCGCAACACGAACCCTGAGAATGACATATGAGCCTAATTAGACCATGGGTATTGTTCGGATTAATTATAAACAAGCTGGTACTACCGCCAAATATGCTTGCTCTAATCAGCGAGATACTAGCGTGCACAATCGTCCTATACATGATTTGTTGCACGCTCTGCTTTGCTGTAAAAGCAACCAGGTGGCACATAGCTAGCTTACAACAAGACAAAAGAGCAACTCCCGCCCCCGACGCATAGTCGGGGGTCTCTTTTTATATACGTATAGTATTTACAAAGAGCCAAATAATCCTCGTAGTTACCCTACTTATTGTCGACAATACTGCAGGTGAGATAATAGTGATATGAGAATAGAACAAGAACCAAAGCTCGATTATCAAGACGTCTTATTGCGACCAAAGCGAAGCACAATGACATCTAGGAAAGAAGTAATTCTCGAAAGAGGATTTGTTTTTTATCATTCTCCAAAGAAGTGGAGTGGCGTCCCTATCATGACTGCAAACATGGCGAGTTGCGGAACTTTCGAAATGGCTCGCGTCCTTGCTCCATACAAAATTATTACTACATTTCACAAATACTACACAATTGAAGATTACAAAAAGTTTTTTGAGACATTCAACAATCCTGACTACATCGTCTATACAACAGGCATTCGAGAAAGTGATATTGAACAACTAAGGCAGGTTGTAAGTGCGGGACTTATCAATAAGTTTTCATTCATTTGTATTGATGTTCCAAATGGATACCTTGAGAAATTTATTGAAACAATTAAATTTGTTCGATCACTTTGTCCTGATCACATCCTCATCGCCGGAAATGTTGTCACAAATGAAATGACCGAGGAAATCATCTTGAGTGGGGCTGATATTGTAAAAGTGGGTATTGGACCAGGTTCTGTATGCACAACGCGACGAATGACAGGTGTTGGATATCCTCAGCTCTCTGCAGTTATCGAATGCGCAGATGCCGCTCACGGACTTGCAAATGGCAAAGGAGGGTGTGGTCTTGTCATTGCAGATGGAGGACAACAATATCCTTCGTGTGTTGCAAAAGCATTTTGTGGAGGTGCGGACTTCAACCTCTTCGGTTCTATGTTCTCAGGTTTTGACCAAAGCGGAGGCAATCTTGTCGAAAAGAATGGGAAAAAATTCAAGGAATATTTTGGATCATCATCAAATCAAGCGCTTCAGGATTTTTATGGAAAAAAAGATTCACACCGAGCATCGGAAGGACGATATGTACTTATGCCATACAAGGGAGATATTCACGCTTTCATCCACGACCTCTTTGGAGCTCTTCGAAGTACGGGTACATATATTGGCGCACGTAATCTTCGTGAATTTCCAAAGCGCGCAACATTCATACGTGTGAACCATCAACTTACAACATACCTCGAGAAATACGACGCGGACAGTGGTAGTTAAAACTTAGATAAATATCTTGCGCTTACGAAAACAAGAGAATGCCAAGCGCCCAAACGAGAGCGGTGACTGTTGCAAACATTGCGTGTCGCAAGGCGGCATATTTTTTCTTTGCAATTTGAGCGAGGTTATATGCATTTTTGTATGACTCCTCTACCACGTCCTCTGCGACGACATTCTTCCCCCAACTCACAAAATCTTCCTTCGAATATTCAGCAATATCCAAAAAGTATGTTTTATCTCTTTGCTCTGCTGGCTTCGGCCGGCTCAATCGTGGATATACAACAGCAACTGATTTTTTGAGAGCAATGATAATGAGGATGGCTGACACAGCGAAGAGAATAAGCCACGTTTCATTTATTCCCCCGAGAGATGTCTTTAGGGCCGAGAGTCGAGAAAGTACCGCCCCCGTTGTAATACCGACAATACCCAGTGTTCCGAATGCTTTCGTATCAGCTTGTCTTATTTGATCCGCAATACTTGTACAAATATATTTCGGAAAATCTGTTGCGACTTTTTGATCAATTGCCGGTCTGGTTACATCATTAATATTTTTGTTTGGCTCCATATTTTGAAATTTATTAAGTAAATTATAGCAGTAAATACAATAATATGGGCTATTCGAGTTTTAATCATGGTCAAGATGTTTCCCTTTACAAAGATATTTGAAATGGTATGGTATTTGCGGATCAGGTAATTCTTCCGGATTCACGGCAGTGCGTACGTGGAGCCGTCCTTGAAATACACACAATGCTACCAAATGAGCGCAAAGAAAAAGGGTCCTAAGCGGCCCCTAAATGTAATCTCGCTTCTCCTTACTGTCGGAGTGAATGACAGAAATCTCGGCCAAGTCATGCAAACCGCAAAAAACAGCGGCGCCGCAGGATTTGAACTCACGAGCCATCCGGCGCTGATGAAAGTCAGCCGACGTGTGCTCGCGAAATGCGCAAACTCCATCATGCCGATCACCGCCTTGTGCGAGTTCTTCGGAGATGGAGATCCCGATCCACTCGAAGAGCCAGATGCTGCGTACCGCCGTATGCGACGAGTAATTGATCTCGCTGCGTTCCTCGGCGACGAAACCGGCACGACACCCGTCGTAACCGGACCCTGGGGATTCAAGATCGAACATCCCTACGATCGTCGTGATGTGTCGGGAAACGAGATAAGGCTTATCGTCGGTCTCTCTCGCGCAGGCGAATACGCCGACAAGAAGAAGGTTACTCTCGCACACGAAGTGCTTCAAGCGCGCGAGTGCCGGGCCATCAACGGCTTCGCTCACCACGAATACATACTCAATGCTGTGGGCATGCCAGGCACCGTCGGTGAACACCACGATACCTTCCACGCCGACCTGTGGGGTGAGTCGTCGGCGGAAATCATCCGTCGTCGTCCTGACACAATCCACTGGTTCCATGCCTCAGGGTCGAGTCGGCACTCACCTGGGCACGCGAGCGACCACATCCCATGGCTCGAAATTGCATCCGCCATGGATGAAGCGAAAATGGAAGTCCCCATCTGCTTCGAGGGATTCGGCCGTGAATTCCGGGAGGCTGTGCCCGCAATCGGCCGCGGATACCCCAAAGATCTCCCTGGACCGGTCGCAATTGCGCAAGCCCACCATCACCTCCTCTGGGCAGGGGTGATCAAGGCATAACCAGGCGCTCCAAGCGCACTGGAAACTCAACACCCTACGGTGCCACCGGCATCGTAGGGTTGTTTTTTATTCCATAATCACCTCTATACAATTCTCCACCGAATGTAAGACATGGTCGGCAATGGCCGTAATATACTCAAATCTTCTTACCTTCCAATCAACGCTCTTCAATTGATCTACCATTATATATCCATCAACATTTGGAGTGCCCTTCTGTTGCGAGATAGTCTCAACTGGGATCCTAAATGGATAGTCCTTACGCACCGATGTAATTGGACAAATATAGACCAGACCCGTTTTCTTGTTGAACAATTCAGACGATACAACCAAAGCTGGACGACGACCCTTTTGCTCATGACCAAGAGCAGGATCCAAAGTCATCCACACACAATCACCTTTTCTGGGTATATATGACATAAATTAGAATTTTTCTTTCCCCACAGGACGAAGCGATTCCTCACCAATACTAGTCTGCTTCATTGAAGATAAAGATTTCCTAAATTTTTCTTTCGACATTGACTGTGATGACTTCCTGAGTAAAAAAACACCATCTCCCTGTGGTTGAATATCGAGTGTATCTGCCTTTTTTAGATCAAGAGCTTGTACAAAATCTTTTGGAACACGAATACCGTAGCCATTTCCCCAAGCTGATACTTTGGCAGAGATATTTTTTTTCATACCTAAAGTATATACATACGTGTATACGTGTCAACTATTTCAAAAACAACTTCAAATACTCCCCATACCCCCTCTCTTCCATTTCTGCTTTTGGAATAAATTTGAGTGACGCTGAATTTGTGCAAAATCGTAATCCTCCTTTGTCTTTTGGTCCATCGTTGAAGACATGCCCGATATGAGAGTCACCTTCCGCACTTCTCACTTCGGTTCGAATCATTCCAAGAGTTGTATCTTCATTCATTGCAAGAACACTTTCTCGAATAGGTCGTGTAAATGACGGCCATCCCGTGCCCGAATCATATTTGTCTGTAGATGAAAAAAGTGGGACACCAGTTACTACATCAACATATATCCCCTCTTCATGATTGTCCCAATATTTATTATTGAATGGAGGCTCTGTTGCATCGCATTGTGTCACTTGAAATTCAATTTCAGAAAGTCTTTCTCTAAGTTCTTCTTCTGTTGGTCTCTTGTTTTGAGAATTGTCGTTCATATTGTTGTACTAATTTAGTGATGAATAAATGTTGAAATAATAGTCACAAAGAAGACACCCAGTATCGTCGCAAACACCGTTTTCAAAGATGAGTCTCGACTATGCGCTTCAGGAAGAATATCTGATGCGCCTATATATAGAAGGAAACCAGCAAAAGCACCAAGGTATGCGAGGAGTGCTATTGGTGGCAGTGTAATGAATAGACCAAGAAGACCTCCGAGAACCGGGGCAACGGCAACAAGGATTAAAAATCGTATAGCGTTCTTCTGCGAGTTATTGTGTCGTAGCAAAACTGAAACTGTATTGAGTCCGTCTGTAAAATCATGAGCAAGAACTGCAATTGCGACCGCAACACCAGCAGCTGCCGAAACTTGAAACCCAAGGCCAATCGCGAGACCATCCACAAATGAGTGACCCGCGAGCGCAAGTGCGGAGAACTTCCCCACAACTGGATGACTGTGCTCTCCGTAATGATCTTCATGGGAGTGATGAATGAGGAGAAGTTTTTCACCAATATGAAACACTAGGAATCCAATGATAAGTGCAAACATCGGGATTTTAATATCAACCCCCATTTCACTCACAATTTCGAAAATTTCAGGCAAAATCTCAAGAGCAACAACTGCAAGAAGCACTCCTGCGGTGAAGCCAAGAAGGAGGTGGAGTTTGTCCTTATATCTGAGTCCAATAAGTCCTCCGACTAGCGTTGCAATGAATGTCGCAATAATGAATGTAAATGCCATAATGACGTCATACTAACTCTCATATATACTTTGAGCAACAACTATGGCTTCCTGGAGATTATACAAAAGTACAAAAGAAGCATTTGAGGCAATCATCGAGCAAATCAATTTATCTCGAGAAACTATTGATATCGAATGCTTCTACTTCGAACCAGACGAAACGGGTAAACGCTTTATCGAGGCCCTCCTCAATGCGCGTGATCGTGGAGTAAAAATTCGATGCCTCTTCGACACATTGGGAAGCTTCAACCTATCGGGAATATACTTGCGTACTCTCACTGATTCACATATTGAAGTAGAGTTCTTCAACTGGTTTTCACCTTGGAGCCAAAAAAGTAAAAAGTGGTTATATTTCCGAGACCATCGTCGAACTTTTATTTTCGACAAAAAGATTGCTTTCACTGGAGGTATTTGTATCGGAGATGCAACAATCAATTGGAGAGATACTGTTGTAAAATTTGAAGGAGTTGTTGTCGAGCAAGCCCTGCAAGCTTTCAACTGGATGTGGATTCATGCACGAAAGAGAAATGTCCGAATCCATCCCGAACCACAATTTACAATCGACTCTATGATGTATTCGACACAGTCTCCCCTCCCTCGACAAAGATATCTTTACTATCAAATTGTGAGGTCACTTAGAAATGCAAAAGAAGAAGTCCTTATCACAACTCCATATTTCTTGCCAGACTATAAGATTATGCGCTTGATTAAAAGAGCATGTAAACGAGGGGTGCATATATCTCTCATCGTCCCAAAAAATTCTGATCATCCTGTCGTTGATCTTGGCGCTCAATCATTTTTTACAGAACTACTTGAATATGGGGTGCATATATATCGTCATGAAAAAATGATTCATGCCAAAACAATCGTCATTGATCCTCATCTCCCTAGCGCATGGTCACTCACCGGAAGTATGAATATGGACAATATTAGTCTTCGATACAATTTTGAAGCGGGACTTGTAAGTACTGATCTGACTCTCATTCAGGAATTGAACAAGCATTTCCAAGAAGACAAACTCTCATGCGAACGCCTTGATATATCAATATGGAAAAAAAGAGGGCTTATACAAAAAATCAAAGAGTTGCTTGTGTGGCCGATTAGGAAGTTTTTGTAATTTCAAATCACTACATGCAGTCATTGCTCGCGGTCCCGAACTTGACGTCTCTTGTATAATATAGATATGAACACAAAACACATTATTCTCGCAGGTGGTTGCTTCTGGTGTCTTGAGGCTGTCTATCAAAAAGTAAACGGGGTACTGAGTAGTACATCAGGGTATATTGGAGGAAAAAACTCAAACCCAACGTACGAGCAAGTTTGCGGTGGAAATACTGGTCATGCAGAAGCGGTAAAACTTGAATACGATCCTGCCATAGTCCCACTCAAAGTCATTCTTGATATCTTTTTCGAAATACATGACCCTACAACACTCAACCAACAAGGAGCAGATAGTGGCACTCAATACCGATCCGCCATTTTCTATAATTCTCCCGATGATCTCGTCACAATTAATGCAGTGATTGCAAAAAGGCAATCAGAGCTCAAAAATCCAATTGTGACTGAAGTAAACAAAGAATCGGATGGTCAGGATGGAGCGACTTTCTATCCCGCCGAAGATTATCATCAGAATTACTACCCCACTCACCCAGACCAACCATATTGCACCGTCATTATCAGTGCGAAATTGCAGAAGTTTTTGAAGAAGTTTCCGGATAGAGTAAGAGATTAATATTCCCATCTACGTTGTAAAACAACACTTTTGTGCTACTATATCCCCATTACATATAAATCATTAAATTAAGTTAAAACATTGTCTATAAACGTACGAATCAACCGAGAAATTAGAGCCCCTCAACTCCGAGTTATTGGTCCTGAGGGAGAGAACCTCGGTATCCTCTCTTTTCAAGAAGCCTATGCGAAAGCGTTGGAGTATAAACTCGACCTTATTGAAATCTCCCCAAAAGCTGAGCCCCCTGTTGCTAAAATCACTGATTATGGTAAATTCCAATACGACGAAAACAAAAAGCTAAAGCAATCAAAAGCCAAGGCAAAGACAGTTGAAGTCAAGAACATTCAAGTAAAAATTGGTACAGGAGACCACGATTTAGCCCTCAAAGCTAAGAAAACATCAGAATGGCTTGCTGAAGGACATAGAGTCAAAGTAGACCTATTCCTCCCAGGAAGAACAAAGTACATCGAAGAATCATTCCTCAAAGAACGACTCAACCGAATACTCCACCTCATTTCTGTAGAATTCAAAATCGCCGATCCTGCCAAGAAAGGTCCGAAAGGACTCACAATTACGCTTGAAAAGGCATAATTATTATAAATAACGCGAAGAGGCACTTAAAGTTTTGGGCTAGCCCCAGCGCCTTGAGCACATACAATATGAAAACAAACAAGTCATACGCAAAGCGACTTAAGGTAACTAAGAACGGCAAAATTGTCGCTCGAAAGCCAGGTCAAAACCACTTCAATGCAAAAGAGAGTGGACGAAAACAGATTGCACGAGGTCGAGCAACTGCATTTAAAATGTCTACACGAGACAAGCGACGATATCTCGCTGGTTCTTTCTAGTCATTCTCAATTTAAGTAATCTAATTCACATATATGGTACGAGTAAAAAAGGGTGTACACGCAAACAAGACACGACGAAATATTCTTAGATTCGCCAAGGGTTTCCGAAACGGACGAAAGAACAAAGAAAAGCTCGCTTATGAACAGCTCGTTCACTCATGGGGTAGCGCATTTGCCCACCGACGAGACAAGAAGGGTGATTTCCGACGACTCTGGAATGTAAAAATCAATGCAGTTCTAAGACAGCACGGATTTACATACAGTAAGTTCATCGGCGCATGCAAGAAGGCAAATGTAGAAATCGATCGAAAGATCTTCGCAGAACTCGCTCAGCATGCTCCTGCGACATTCGAAAGAGCCGTTAAAGAGATTATGTCAAAATAATATCTAGCTCTCACAATAGATAAAGAAAAACCACAGATCGCTCTGTGGTTTTTCTTTTATATTTTACAGCATCAACTTCCCTACCGAACCTCCAAATGGATCATCATTTTTATATACAAAATTCTTTTTGTTTCTTTCATTTACCATTTCAATCAATCTCTTCACAAGTCTTTCTGGATTATCGTCGAAGATGACGTTCTTGTTCACACGATGACTTTTTTCAATAATTGTCTTCAGAATTTCATCAGTCTCCCACATACCATCTCCCTGAAGAATTCCTAGAGGTTTCTCATCTTCATACGCAATAGTAAATTCATGAATAGTGCCAATTCTCCCTGGACCGATAATGATTGCGTCTGCTGATCTTGTGAAGAAAAGATCTCGCCCGCTATATCCAAATCCTGTATAGATAATGACATCCATATAATCAAGAGGAAGTTTGTATACATCGGAATGTTCCTTATCATTCGAAGCGGGTGAAAGTCCTATCGAAATCCCTCCAGCTTGTTTTGTTCCCATTGCTACCCAAAATGGGAATCCTGTTGTCGCACCAGAAACAAGAATAGCACCTTGCTCCGCAATCTCCTTGCCAAGTTCCTTTGCTATTTCATACGCATTTTCAGGAAGGAAATCAATATTTGCTGCGCCTGACACACCGATCTTTGGAGTAAGGTGTGCGTGTTTCGTATTTGTACTTAGACAAAGATTTTGTACGTGCATAATTACGAATTATTTTATCACAAGAAAGCTTGTAAGAGAAAATTTAAAAACTTTTGTATTATTTCACCAATCCCTTCGGCTCTCTCCCCTCAAATACGTCGATAATATTCTGTGCAGCAAGTGTTGCCATTTCGTTTCGTGCACTTTCTCGTGCTGATGCGATATGTGGAGTAAGGACAACATTATCAAGCTCTACAAGCCCCTCTGCGAGCTTCGGTTCAAATTCATACACATCGATACCTGCACCAGCAATTGTCTTGTTCTGAAGAGCTTTTACAAGAGCCACTTCATCAACTACAGGACCGCGAGATGTATTGATGAGGAATGCTGTTGGCTTCATCATTGCAAGTCGTTCTGCATTCATGAGGTGATGTGTTGAATCAAGAAGAGGTACGTGGAGGCTCACCACATCTGACTCTTTAATCACCTCCTCGGGAGTCGCTCGGAATTCTGCTCCTTCTTTCTCAATTCCCTCATTTCGCTTGATATCGTAATAAAGCACTTTACAGTTAAAACCTTTCTTCATATGAAGTGCCACTCTTTCTCCAATATGTCCCGCACCAAGAAGGCCAATTGTTTTTCCGCTAAGATCTGTTCCGATAAAAATCATAGGATCCCAGCCCTTATACTTCCCTTCTCGTACATACTTGTCAGCGGCCACCATTCTCGTTGAAAGACCGAGAATAAGCGCAACTGTGTGTTCAGCAATACAATCACTGAATGCACCAGGGGTATTTGTCACCGCAATATTTCGTGTCTTTGCATCGGCGAGATTGATATTGTTGTATCCAACAGCGTAGTTTGAAACAATTTTAAGCTGTGGACCAACCGCATCTAGAAATTCTGCGTCTACTGGATCTGTAAGAAGTGTAAGGACAGCGTCATAATCCTTACCAGCAACATCCTTGATAAGTTGTGTCTTGGTTGGGGGACAATCAGCACAGCCCATCTCTATCTCATACCCCTTATCTCTTAGCATCTTGATTCCGATTTCTGGAATTTCTCGTGTGACGTATATTTTCATATCTCCCATTCTATACCAAGTCTTTAAAGAGGCATATATAGATAAATCACCCTACTCCAACTCCACCACATCCCCTTCATTCGGGTGTGTTGCCGAAAGACCAAGATAGTCTCGGATTCGCTGAACAAGGAAGAGTGATGATTTTGTTTCTCCCATGACAACAAATACTTTTTTGAGAGTGGCGTCTGTTTTTGAAATAAACTCGAGAAGGTGATCAGAGTCTTTGTGCGATGAATATCCATCGATATGCTCAATTCGACAATTTACTGCAACATCAACTCCATAAATCTTCACCTTCTTTGATCCCTCTGAAAGTTGTCGTCCGAGAGTCCCGACCGCCTGATATCCAATGAGAAGAAGTGTTGTATTTGGGTCACCTAGATGATTGAGCTCATGATGAAGCACTCGCCCGCCGTTCGACATACCTGATCCTGAGATGATGATCTTCGGCACTGGAGCGTCTTTGATGATCTTTGACTGGTCTGCTGATTCGGTGAGAACAAGTGATGAGAATTGGAAAATATTATCAATCTTTGCTTTTTCCTGTGCTGTCTCATTGAAATCCGCAATATGTCGTTCATAGACATGGAGGGCGCGAATAGCGAGTGGTGAGTCGAGATAAACAGGAGTTGGAGGAACTCGCTTGTCTTCAACAAGATTATTTATTTCGTACAGAAGTTCTTGTGTCTTTTCGAGACTAAAAGCGGGAATAATAAGCACCCCTTTTCTTCTGTGATTATCTTCAATAGCATTCTCAAGCTTATCGAGTCGATGACCGCGATCTTCGTGGTTTTTGTCTCCATACACACTCTCCATAACAACATATTCTGCCCCAGTGATATCTTCGGTGTCTCGGAGAAGTGGCGTCGGACTATTTCCAAGATCACCCGTAAATACAATCTTTGTCTTCTTTTCGCTCGATGACCCGCCGTCCTTTTGATCCACAATCCTTCGTGTCACCGTCATATCAAACATTGACGAACCGAGTACGTGCCCCGCATCTTTTAGATAGACATTGTAGCCAGGAGCCAGTTCAGTATCTTTATGATATGGAATTGTTTTCCATAGTGCTATTGCTTTGAGATAATCTTTTTCATCATAAAGTGGCTGAAGTTTTTCTTTCTCCGCCTGTTCTACTTGCAATCGAGATGCGTCTTGAAGCATGAGATTTGCAAGTTCTTTTGTCTCGGGAGTTGAATAGATAACACCAGCAAATCCTGCTCGAACAAGTTTGGGAATAAGTCCAACATGGTCGATATGAGCGTGTGTCACGAGAAGCATATCAACAGTCTTTGCGTCATATATAAAAGGTTTTCGATTTGCGGCATCCGCCTCACGACCACCCTGCTCCATTCCACAGTCAACAAGTATTTTTACACTCTTTCCATCGAGCGTTGGACCCTGAAGGAGAAAATTTGCACCCGTAACTGATCCTACCCCTCCACAAAATGTCAGTGTTAATTTGTTCGTATCAGTCATGTTTATTATGGTATTAATGTGTGCTTTATGAATTAATAATATTAATGTCTTCTGGCTTAATCGGCGATGTATTCTCGGTCTTTTTTGCAAACCATCTCCAGGTAAGTACCCAAGCAAGAATTCCTCCTGCTGTATCGTTGATAATGTCACTTACTGAATCAAATACGTAGTCAGGTGTGTACTTTGAGAGATTGTACAAATGCTCAAGCACTTCCCAGTATGCACCCACTGAAAACGCAGATATACCTGCCGCAAGGAAAAGATATATTTTTGCTCGCGGAGAATTCAAAATAGATTTTCTCCACACAAGAAGTGCAAAAAACATTCCCGCATACCCAACCATCATTCCCCCTACAAAATGCATAAGAATATCAAGCCACCAGATGTACCAATAGAGATAAAGCTCTGTCGCAAAGTAATTAAAACCAAAGATGATAGCTGCTGATCCAAGAATAACCGCCAAATGTAATCTATAATGCATTGCTAAATTATCGCACAATCATCTCGAAACCGAAAATTAAACACTCTGGAGAACAAAACATACAAAAACCCGACACGGGGGTGTCGGGTTTCTGTTAGAGGCTATGGGAGCAAATTCGACCTAGTAATATACTAGGTGGGCGACCCGAGGAGACAACCAAGGTTCTCTCTGCTACAAGGCCTTTGCCCTTAAAAGAATCTTTGAAGATCGATGCACTCCCACAACCTCTGCACCAATTATACTACTCCCTACTTTTGTGAATATATGCAAACAAAAAATTTTGTGTCCTATTTACCCATTCCTTCGAGAGAAAATAATTTGAGCACATACCACAAATTTTTCAATATTATTTTGGTGAATTATCGTCTTTTTACCTATTTCTTTCTATTGATATGACTATGGAGATTCGTCTCGTGAACAACTTCCTCGTATGCGTGTGTGTAGTCAACAATTTCCTCATCTCTGAACCAAATATTTATCTCTGCTTCAGCTTCAGTAGGACTTCCAGATGCATGTACAAGGTTCCTCACCGCTCTTCCTTCTATGTCCGACATACCATATGAATCAAGGACGTAATCTCCTCGTATTGTCCCAACCGGAGTAGTAAGTGGTTCTGTTCCTCCTGTTATCTTTCGTACGATTGCGACCGCATGCGCCCCCTGCCAAACCATTGTAACAACTGGACCAGCAGTGATGTACTGAGAAAGTCTTCCAATCACGCCCTCGCCCGCCTTGATAGCATCTGATTCAGGTGGAGTTTTACCATTCTTTATATATGCATCGATATTCTTCTGTCCCACCTGTCGTACCCAATCTGGATCAATAGAATAATGAGCTCGAACCATAGACTCTGTGGGCACCACCATCTTAATGCCACATAGTTTGAGCCCGACCTGCTCGTATCTTTTGATAATTTCTCCAATAAGGTTTCTCTGCACCCCGTCTGGCTTTACAATAACTAATGTTTTCTCATTCTTATACTGATCGTTTTTTTCGGTATTCATACGGCGACCATTATAGTACAAAATTGTCAGTTGTAAGGATTTTCAATAAGTGTTGGCGTTTGAATAAACTACACCAGCCCCGCAAAAGGATTTCGTGCAGGTTCTGGAGGTTTCGGAGGTTCTTTCTTGTATTTCTCCATTATCACCGCTTCAACATCATTTCTATCCTGACCGTATTTAAGATATGAAAGTTCTTTGAGATTCTCCACGATCTTGAGGTTGCCCTTTACCGGAGGAATCATCTGAATATTGAATGGTCGAACAGGCTTTCCTTCTGAAAGCATCTTTATGTACGCGTTGAAGTTATCAATATTCATAATGTCATTTGCTTTGAATATTGGTTCAAATTGCTTTTGGAGGAATTCAGCATCATCAGCCCCGACACGGAAGGTCACCATAGATCCAACGTTACCAAATACTGAATTCTTGATCTTGTCATCGAGCTGGGCGATGAATTGATGGGCCATATTGAGCGAGAGTTTGTATTTTCGTGCTTCAGAAAGAATTGTTGAAATAGAGTCCGTTGTCACGTTCTGGAACTCATCGATATAAAGATAGAAAGGATTCATTTCTGTACCAAATGCATCCACTCGAGAGAGAGCGGCCATCAAGATTTTTCCAACAAGGATAAGACCGATGAGCTGCGAGTTGATTGCGCCGAGACGTCCCTTGGCAAGATTTACAAGAAGAATCTTCTTCTTGTCCATAATTTCTCGGAAATTAAAACTTGAATGTTCCTGAGCAATAATCGGTCGCATAATATCGTTCGCCAAGAACACATCGAACTTAGACGTGATGTATGGCACCATGTTTTGGAGTGACCCTTCCCCTCCCGCCTTCTCGGCAATATCTTTCCAGAATTGCACGACGATAGGGTTCTTGCACTTTGAGATCTTCATATCTCGAAAACTTTTCACTGCCATCACTCGTGACACATCGAGAAGTGTGCACCCAGAATCTGGATCTTCAATCACAAGCATAGTCGCGTTTCGGAAATACTGTTCGAACATCGGACCCATAGATTCAGGAACTCCTCCGTAGAGTTTTTGGAAAATACCGAAGAGCTCATTCACGACGAATGTCTTTTGCTCTGGGAAACGTCGATCATACTCGAGCATGTTCAATGCCATTGGTCGCTCTGTGTAACTTGGATCGAAGTAAATAACATCATCGAAACGCTCTGGCGGGATCTGTGAAAGGATATCTTGCACATCATTTCCGTGAGGGTCGATGAAACACACGCCGTCACCATTTTTTATATCTTGAATAATCAAATTCTTGAGAAGTGATGACTTACCTGTACCTGTCTGCCCAATAACATACATATGTCTGAGTCGATCTTCAGACAACATAAAGATATCTTGCTCGACATTTCGGTGCTTGTTGATACCAAGCTTGATCCCCTTCTTTGAAAGACCAAGTGGTGCCGGAGCAGTATTTGCTTTTGACTGCTTGAGCTGTGGTGCTGCAATTGATTGTGATACCGGGAAATGCATCACCGTTGTGATTTCTCGAAGGGATACAGGGAGGGCTTGCTCTGGATTGAAAAGTCGATATGAAAATTCATGGAAAAACTGTCCGGCCTTCTTATCATCCATTCGCTTCCAATTAATCGCATTTCCAAGAGAGTTCTGGAACTGGTTGAATGCTGATTCCATATCAGAGATCACCGCCTCTGCGCGTTGTCTGTTTTTCGCAGATGCAACAAGTCGCATATTCATCTCGATAACAGGAGTTGAAATCTTTGTCGTGATTTGCTCCACCGCAATTTGGTCTATCACCGCAGGTTTCTCGTCTTTCTTGCCGTCTTTACTCATTGCCTCTTTTGCAAAGTCCTTAATTGCAATTTTTGCTGTCTTTGCAAACTCGCCCCAGAATGTATGCTTGATATCGATTGCCTGTTTGAGTTTCTTTCCTTTTTGAATTTCTCCGAGCGCCTCTCTATATTTTTTCACATAATAGTCACCAATTGGATTGAAAACAATTTGCACGCAGGCGCCTTCGCCGTCCTTTTCAAGCTTTGAGAGAGTATTTAAAATAATATCGAGTGGATCGTGATCGAATGTATCGTAAGTCTTGATTGGATAGATTGGATTCTTCGCAAAAGTGGCAAGAGACCCTACCGCAACCCCCTCTTCGTTAAATACATTGAAGTCATCTTTTTTCTCTGAAATTTTTGCATTGGCAAATATTGAAAGAAAGTGTTTTTCAAACAAACCCTTTTTCTCATTTGGAATTGATACATAGAAAATAAATTCTTCGCTCGAATCGGACACCGCAAGTTCAATTGAGAAATGACTGTGACTTTCCCCCGCCCAAGAACCCTTCTCACCTACAGAGAGCATACCCGCATAGAACTGTTCCATCGCCGAGAGAAGTTCTTTGAGTGGTTTTTCTCGATCTTCCTTCTTCACTTCAGGAAGAGAGACTTCGTAGAGTGTATGTGTAAGTGCTTTATATGTTGGTGAAGATTCTTTGAGATCACCAAGTTTGCTTCCGTCTTTTCCGAGGGGAAGACCTTTTGAGATAAATTCAACGAGGAATCGGTGGAAGTCATCATCGATATGTGGGTTGTTCATCGCCTCAGCAACCTGGAGTGCATTCCAAATTCCCCTCTCATACATAATACCGAGAAGCTCCTCCATTTTCTTGTCGTGAGTTTCAGGAGAGAGTTCGAGAACAATTTCTCGTTTCTCTGGCGTTGGCATTTTGTACGACTCGTGCACAAGATCGTGCCCTGTCTGCTTCTGGTATGCTTCGAGCTCTTGTTTGATTGCGCCACTTAGTGCAACCTCTTTTTCGATCTGAGCGTCTTGGGTGCTTTCCTCACCTTCTTTTTTTGCAAAACTCTCACTAATCAACCTCTCTTGCTCTTTTACTTTCTCTCGCAAGTAGTTGAGTTCTTGTTCTGCTGTTGTAAACTGTCCACCTATTTGAGATGCATCAGGCGAAAATTCTTGAGAACTATTTTTATTTCCAAAACCTTGGTTCATTTCAACCAATTATAGCAATACATTTATGAATCACCAGGGGGTCCTAGCTTTTTTCTTACTTGGTCTAATTTTGCCGCTTTCTCTATTAAAAATACAGATTTACGTTACGGGAAATTTGTGAGAGATAAAATATATATTGACTGATGGCTCGATCGACGAGAATCTTCACGTTAAGATAAACAGGTATTCCTGGACGTGATAAAAGACTAGAAGAGCACGAAACCAACAACTACAATCTTCCAATGATATTTTGGCAACCTTATTTTATCGCCCACCGTAAGAAGTCTAGTTCGAACTTTTCAGAATTTCGGCGACACGCCGTGAAGATCGGCAGGATCGCTGAATACCTTTACTTTTCGTGGAAAAGCGTACACGCGGGCGAACAGGTGGCAATTACGGGGTCACGATCTGCTGTAGTGCGGCCACTTTTTCTTTTAGGGCATTTGCATCGCCATGACTGAGCAGTCCAAGGCAAGACTGTACTACCTCTGGCTTTTGCCCGGAATCCTTAATTTTCTTGAACATACGCCTTTTTGTGGTTGTCCGTATCACTCGATGGTGAGGAAAATGTACCCAGCCAAGGAAATCAACACCTGATGCTGCGGTCTTTAGAAAAACTTTATTTGGATGAAGAGACAGTTTTAGTTGCTCACCGAGAAAACCTTGGACCTTTGGTAATACTTCTATCAATGCGCTTTTGTCATGGTGCATGATAACAAAATCATCAGCATAACGGATGTAATGTTTCAGTTTGAGCTTATGCTTCACGAACTGATCAAATTCATTCATGTACACATTTACAAGGAGCTGCGAAGTAAGATTGCCAAGTGGTAGTCCCTTACCTGGACCAGTGCTTTGGAAGCTCTCGATGGTACGTTCAATAAGCCAGATCCTATCGGCATCACTGATATGACGCTTAAAAATATTTATGAGTGTTGTTTGGTCAATCGAGGCAAAGAATTTTCTTACATCGCACTTCAAAACCCAACAAGTCCGACTATTGCTTTGGGATATCCGCATCACGAAATCGTTAAACCGATTTAGTGCGCGGTGTGTCCCCTTGAGCTGGCGACAAGAATAGGAATCGTAAATAAACTTTTTATCAAAATAGGGATATAGGACCCGATAGATAGCATGGTGAAGCAACCTATCACGGACCGTAGCTTTGTGAATAATTCTCGGTTTTGGATCGCTTATAGAAAACGCTTCATATGCACCATGACGATATGTTTTGGTCCGCAAATCCACGTGTAATCTGAAAATATTTTGAGAAAGTTTTAAAGAAAACTCACCGACGTCCTTTTTTGATTTTTTGCCACGTATAAATTCAGTCCATGCGTCACATAGATTTTTGATGGATATGATATTCTTGTAGTCATGACTCATCCCAATAAGGATCATATTACCCCCCCCCGAGAATTACCACAGGTAATTCTCAAATCAAAAGAGACATATCGTTTTTGGCTAACTATCTATCGTGATTTTCCGAAGGTTGAGAGGTACGGAATCGGAAACAAAATTGAGCAAGCTTTTCTTGATGTTCTTGAATATGCACTTTATCTAAGTTACCTGCCACCCGAACACAAAATACCAATGCTGAACAAAGCAATCACAAAACTCGATATTGTGAAGTTCTTTGCGCAGCTCGCATGGGAAAGTAAAATTATTCCAACAGATAAATATTCGGATTTGATTGGAAGGATTGAGGAGATCGGCCGACAACTTGGCGGTTGGAAGAAAGGCCTACAAAAGAAAACTTCTGCTAGTTGAGCAGAAGAAAGATAACAGTTTCGAGAGAACACCTGGTAGCCATCATTCCACCTGTTCGGGTTCTCGACGGAGTTCGCATTGACGTTCCAGCCGTCGTCGTTCCAGTTCACGTTGACCGAACGGAGCACACCAGCGTTGTCCTTGATGTAGAAGATATTGGCGTAGCCGTTGTTCAAGAGAACCCCGTCTTCACCCTTACCCTGCTTCTCCATGAGGGAGAACATCTCGGAGAGCGTCGTTTCCGACTTCTCCGCACCGCCGAGTTCGGCGATGATAGGACCGTCCACCGATGACTGCCGCAACTTGTGGTAGCGGAGCGTCTGTTCGCTGATCAGGTCTTCGGTCTTGCCGTCACCGTTCAGGAACCACGAGGTAAAGTTGTCGCCGAGGTAGCTGATCTTGACCTTGGCTTTGTGGCCAGTGTCACGAACGAACTTCTCTTTGGCAACGAGCTTGCCAGTGGTTGCATTGACCACGATCGTCGAGACGAGCTCGAGAATCGAGGGTGTGGGTTTCGGTTCCGCCACTTGCATGACTTGGTCGTTGGTCCAGCAGGGCTCCTTGCGGAGAAACTGCTTGAACTGTTGTTCCCACTGGTCGCCGTCCTGGCCACCGAGGTTCACAATGAGCTGATTGAGCGGTCCGGTTGTGAATTCGCGGAGCGCCTTGCTGAGCATGGTATTCATAGTCAGATTACTTTCTTTTTGATTTTCCTCTACGCCGAGGAGGCACTATGGGCCGGTATGGTCATAGCGAGGAGAGGCCTATTTCTAAGCCGCTTTTCGCTATGACCAACTCGCAATTCATTTCAAAGAACTGTATTAATATAGTACAGATAAAATAGTAACCTGTCAAGTATTGTACCCTTGCAGCCAAAAGTTTACACTCTCTCGCTTTTAAGGAAGCGCAGCTTCTCAAAAGGGCTCATCCTGTTCATACCTAAACCTCGATGCTTCTTGATGTGGTTGTAGTAGTGCAGAAAGAGTGTCAGTTTGTAATTAAAAGTATCAAGCGAATCATCAGGTAGTAGTCCAAATCGAATACACTTCTCGTTAAGAGTCCTGTGGAACCTTTCAATCTTGCCATTTTCTTCCGGTGAGTACGGAGTGTTGGCCCGATGTTCAATCTGGGTATCTTGTAGATATTTTTTGACAATCTTTGCAATAAATTCCTTGCCTTGATCAGTTCGTATCTTTTGAATATTAAAACTTGTCCTTTCTCGTAACCTTTTTAAAAAATCAACTGTGTTTTCAGATGTTGCTTTGGAATATGTATATGCAATCCTGGTGGCATCATCAATTGCTGTGTATATGACCTTCCGAGAGCCATATCCGTACGGATATTTTAATGTATCGAATCTTTCTTCGTTTTAAGATGCGAAAGATGGTTGATGGATGTATCTCAACACGTTCTTCGTACAACAATCTGTCGTGCAGGGTTTCAACACCGTCTTGCCAGTATTTTTGTGAAATTTCCACGATCTTTTCTTCAATGTCAGCAGGTGTTTTGTTGTGTGGCACTCCTTGATATTTCTTCTTCCTCCTCACTAATCCATCAATTCCAAATCGTTTGTACCGTATCAGCCATTTGTGTATTGATTGTCGACTGACACCTAATTCTTTTGATACCGCTTCAACAGTTTTTACCTTTTTCAGTATTTCAACGAGTTTGGTTTCCTTTAACTTCAAGAAATCGATTGCGTATTTGTACATGCAAGAAGTGTAAACTTCATTACTGCAATGCTAACAAGATTCGTACTCGGTTTAGCGCCTTTGCAACACTCGGCAAAATCAAAAAAATGTAACAATTACTCCTGTGTCAAAATTTCTGCGCCATCAGCTGTAATCAAAATAGTATGTTCGATCTGAACACTTCGCTTCTTATCAACCGTCTTGTATGTATATCCATCTCGAGCAAGATACATCTCTGACTTTCCTTCTCCAAGAATTGGTTCGATAGCGATAGTCATTCCCTCTTTGAGTATTGGACCTTCGCCTTTTTTACCCACACTTGGAATAAATGGCTCTTCGTGAACAAATCGTCCAACACCGTGACCTCCGAGCTGATCAAAGATTGCAAACTTGTAAGGCTTTGATGCTTTCTTAATCGCTTTCTCTACCGCTTCACCTATATCTCCTGTTCGCACACCTGGTTTGCACACACTTATACCCGCATCGATTCCTGCTTGATCTGCTGCGATAAGTTTGAGTCCTCGTTCGTCACCAAACTTCTCTCCACCAACAAAGAAACTAATTGCGGCATCAACAATCATGCCCTTGTACGCAATACCCATGTCGAGAACGATCAGATCGGTATTTTTTAGTATCTTTGAGTTTTCATTTGGAATACCATGAATAATCTCATCATCAAGAGTAATGCAGACTGCCGCAGGAAACGGTCGCTTTGCTCCATATGGTGTGTACCCAAGAAATGCTGGCGTCACATTCTCTTTTTCACAAAGCTCTCGAGCCTTTTGGTCGAGATACTTAGTTTCTACCCCAGCCTTACATTCCTCTTTGAGCAATCGTAAAATCCGCGCAAGCTTCTTGCCCGCGATCCGCATAAGTTCGATTTCCTCAGGGGTTTTGATGATAATCATAGGTTTTATACCAATATACCCCCGACCAGGCTTAAATCAAGCTCCGCCTGCATAATTTATTTCAGGTTCAGAACTTCCTTCATTTTGATAATATCGTCAGTATTGCCGATTGTTAATTCCACTACCGCTGTAAGTCGGTGATGAAATTCTTCTGAGATAGCTCCTGCGTATCTTTCCGCACTACCAGTAGATTCAGCTAGTTCTCTCAGCATATCTTCTCTAGCCTTTTTAAGCTCCTGCTGGTTTTTCTGAATTTCAATATCAAATTTTTCACAGAATGTTTTTAAATCCCCTTTAAATTCCGCGCAAGTTTTACTGATATCTTCTCGCATATGAAGAGAAATAAGACTATTTATTCATGTGAACCAGTGATATACACACCCTAGACGACTAGAGCATTTCCGGCTCCAGCTTGATAACCGCCTCCATCACATCCTCATGCACCTTCTCTATAGGCTGTTCCCCATTTATCTCTATATACCTCACGTTCGGATCATTTTTGAAATACTCAATCGCAGGCCATACATCAGTATCAAACCATTCGAGACGAATTTCATTTTGTGCTGCTGATTTATCATCGGCTCGCCCTCGTTTTCGCAATCGCTCACGCGACCAGTCCTTACTTACATGTATATGAATGATAAATGGTCGTTGTCTGTTAAAAAACTTCAGCGCCCCTTCAAGAATTTTTGCTTCAGGAAGTGACCGAGGAGTTCCGTCGAGAATAAGATGGTCATTCATATCGAAATCGTCAATCAAAAGATGGGCCCAATTCCACACAGCAAGAAAATCGGGCTGTCTCTCCCCTGATTCCATAATGTGTTTTGAGAGAATGTGCGCTGGTCGAGCATACGACTTGTCTGCAACCGCGATAAAATCTCGGAATCTTTTTCCAGTTTCAAGATAGTAAATCTTTCGTGTAGCATCTGTGGCTTTTAATTTTGCAGACAAGAGCTCAGCTTGCGTTCCTTTCCCACAACCTGACTTTCCTGTAAAAATAAATGTAAAAGGTGACATAAGTAGTATAAGTATATCAACCCTTACAAATAAGTGTAAAAAGTTTTGCTCACACAAACTTCAAAAATGTTACCCAACCAAATACGCCAAATAAATTGCAGAGATAATTACTATAAAGAAACCTACCCACTGATGAAACAATAATTTTTCTCTATTAAAGATAAGACCAAGGAGCGCGGCCAAAGCAATATATGCCTCGCTAATACCAGTTGCTATCGCAGCGGGAATAAGCGCCATACTTCCAGAATATGCAATCCATGCCCCGTTATCGAACACACTCGTAAAGAATGCTAGTTTTTTGTGCTTCACAACGAGTGTGTATGCATGCGAGAGAAGTTTTTTACGAATCAAATATGCAAAACACACAATCGCGAGCACTGTGTTTGTAAACCAATTCACCATCAGAAAGCCTGTCTCTCTTGCACCAACAGCAAACAAATAATTAACCACACCCATTGTTATAGTCGCCGCAACAGCAAGGCGCACCCCCTTCTCCAAACGAATGTTCTTTATATAATGTAGCGATTCAAGCGAAAGAAGCATCACACCAATCATGAGTGTAATAATGAGTACAACCTCCGTACCAGACAGAATCTCTCCGAGAAAACCCGCCGCAAGCATAGCTGTAATTGGAATCTCAAGTGCATAAATCGGTTCTACAATTGAGATCTTCCCCTGCTTGAGTGCCTCCAAATCGAGAAGTGCGGCAATAAGGATAACGAAACTTGCTACAAATAAGATAAGAAGGTCTTGGCTACTGAGAAGCAAAACATCTTTGTATACAAATGGGAAAATAACCACAGCACCAAAAAGAGAAACATAGAGTAAGGAAATCCAGTCACCAAACACACGTGTACTTTTTTGCATCAAAAAATCTCCAACTCCCCATAGTACCAATGCTGTAAATGCGAGTGTAACACCCATATAAACATTATATACAAGTGTCGAGCGTCATACCTAATACTAGTTGAGTGCACCCAAGAACACCTGCTGGAAAATATTACTATTCACGATCTCATCTGCCTTTCCCACTTTTACAATCTGTCCTTTGTCGAGAACATACGCCCGATCAACAATTGGTAAGAGAGACTTCAGGTTGTGTTCAACAACAATGATCGCCATGTTTCGTTTTGTATTTATATATTTAATTTGTTCAAATACTTCTTTCACAATCTTCGGAGCAAGACCGAGAGACGGCTCGTCGAGAAGAAGAATATCGGGAGCAGTCATAAGTCCTCGTCCAATTGCCACCATTTGTTGTTGTCCTCCAGAGAGTTCGCCTGATCGCTGTTTTAGTTTTGCTCGAAGTGCCGGAAAGAGATCGAGAACTTCTTGCAGTCGTTCTTCAACAAGCTTTTTTGACGGAAGTGTAATGCCGCCGAGTTCGAGGTTTTCTCGGACGGTTAGTTTTGTAAACACTCTTTTTCCCTGAGGAACAAAAGAAATACCAAGAGGAACAATCTCGTGTGGAATCGGGTTAATTTTGTTACCTCTCCATTCGATATGGCCAGTTGCGAGAGGTGCGAGACCAAATGCAGCTTTGAGAACAGTAGATTTCCCCGCGCCGTTTGGACCCATGAGAGCGCCAATTTCTCCTTGTTTGAAAGAGATGTCGACATTCTGGAGCGCCTTTACACCGCCGTATTCAACGCTGACGTTTTTGAGAGAGAGGAGGGTTTCTGTCATTTTCATAATTATACTATATGCAAGTTAAATATTCTGCTGATTCGCCCATCCAAAAAGAATTTGTGGCTTTAGTCCATACTGCATGGTTATTTTTCTTATTAAAAACAAAAACTGAGTAGTTTGGGCCAAGGCTGCCTAAATTTGCTATAGCAACAATATTTTGATTATCATTTTCTACAATAGCAAACTCTTCACCTTTTGTGGCTCCAGCCTCCATATTGCACGGTACTAAGCAGAATCTACACCTATACAAGGGCTTGGTCAATTGAATAAAAAGTCATCACAGTACCCATGCGCTTATGCAGACAACTCATCGTGCAATCGATCAAACTCATCCTCACCTATCACATGTCTCATATATCTTCCTATCTTTCTCGTGTCGAAACCGTATATTATTATCAACATTTTTAAGTCTTCAGTTTTTCCAGTCTTCTTCGCAATAGACAAAAGATTCCTCAAATCTTTTTCCGCCATCTCAGCCTTTTTCTTAAACACACCTCGCGCCTCAATGAGGCTCGCTTTCAGATCTGAGTCTGTTTCATTTCCAATTATTCTATTTAACAACCTAGATACCTCCTTGATATAATGTAGAAAAGTACTAGGCTCATCCTCAATAAACCGCTCAATATCTGCGAGAAATTCTCCTTGCAAATTTTCTAATGCATTCTCCACCATGCTGACAAGTTCGTCAGATTCAACATCAGGAATTAACTCTTTTAACCTCTTGTATCTAGAATATTCCTCTTTGAGATGTCTGGCATAAGCGATCTTATTAACATCTAGACCGCTAAAATAATTATGATTTTTCTCGTGATGTAAGGTGGCGGACTCTTCTTTCTCATCACGTCTTTCTTTTACACATATTAAAGACGATCCTCCCGCTCGGAAACCAAAAGTTGTTCCTAAAATTAAATTGGGGTCATTAACCCACACAATCAAATGTATTCCATCTGCCTCTACATGCACATTTTTAGGATTATCTTCATACATTTGTCTCAATTTTGCTCCAAATTTATCCCTGCCCAAATCTCTTCTTTCAAGATTATCAAAGAAATCAGCCTTGTTCGTATCCCACTTCCGTTTTAAATTAAGAGTATCTTTCTTTTTGCGACATAAATTATCAAAGAAAGATATAACTTGCTCAGTAAAATAAAAATGGGGGTTTTCCGTTCTCAATCGATCAGCTTCCGCCCTTAATTCTTCGACAGCTTCAAATATCCCCCTAATTACTCCCTTATCCTCCTCGGACTGAGTTTCAATATTATCAGCAAAGAAATCTTTTACTTCATTTTCCTTTTCAAAGGCCCGATCTCGAAGTCTTATAATATGTTGAAGATTATCTAAGATACCAGGGTACCTCTCCGCAAGCACCCGTCTTTTCTCTGTGACCCATGCATGAATCTTCTCATAGTCACGTACAACAATTTCAGACAACTCAAACTGGAGATCTTTCATAAATCCCACTTTAAAATCTATCTCTTCGTAGAGCTCCTCTCTCTTCTCCTGTTTTTGATTCTTAAAATCTTTTTCTACATCTTCTGTCATATATTTATTGCCCTCCCATTATTCACCAAGATAAGCCTCAATAACATCTCTTTGTGCGAGCACATGCTCCGCTTTTCCTTCGGCAAGAAGTTCTCCGCTATCCATCACGATCACCGTATCAGAAAGCTCTCGAATCAAATCCATATTGTGTTCAACAAGAACAACTGTCGCACCTTTGTTTTTCAAATCCTGAATTACAGAGACAACTACTTTTCGCATTTCTGGAAAAAGTCCCGCAAACGGTTCGTCGAAGAAAATAATATCCGCTTTTCCAATTTCTTTCATCGCGAGAATTCGTGCAATCTCAAGAAGTTTTCTCTGTCCGTATGAAAGCTGTACCGCATCTTTATCTTTGAATTGCCACATTCCCACTTGCTTCAATACTTGTTCAGCAATCGCGAGATGGTATTTTGAATGTTTTTCAAAAAGCGCTTTAAGTGGACCACGTGCAGTCGTCACAACAAGAATATTGTCGAGCACTGTCATCTGTTCGAACAGTCTCACCTCTTGGAATGTCCGTGTAATTCCAAAGTCGATTGTTTCGGACGCATTCATCTGTGAGATTTTTTCTTTGCCAGCAATCACAATACTTCCCGACGTAATCGGAGTGACACCTGTGAGCGCATTGATGAGAGTTGATTTACCAGAACCGTTTGGACCAATCACCCCTGTCACTTTTCCAGGCTCAAATTGCACAGAGAGATTCTGCACCGCTTTTACACCTTCGAAGTGTTTGCTTAGGTTGTGTGTTTTGAGTGAGGTCATGTTGATACACTAATAGTATCAAGACGTACAGGAGGCACAAGTAAATGGTTTTATTCTAAAGCTACTATTATAATTTTATGAAAAAAATATGAATAAGATTGTTGACTTTTCGCAGGGAAAGAATATTGTTATAGAGTAACACCAACGGAAAAATGTCCCTATAAGGTATCGTCCTTATGGGGCTTTTTCTATTTTTATATACTGTAGTTTTTGTCTAAGATCATTCATATATCTTAAATACCTTTTTATATCAGCCCTTTTATATAATGCTGAGAACCTGTTTTTATTAGGGATTAGTAGGGCTTCTAGTTTTGATTCTTGAATTAAGTATTTCAGCAAACAATAGAAGTCCCCATCACCTGTAACAATCACTGCTTTTTTATACCTAGAAAAATCAATCATTGCCCGCAAGACCAATTCTGCGTCACAGTTTCCTTTTATAACACCATCTTTGTATATTAACGCGGGTTTAAAAATACATTCAAATCCAGCCTCTTGAAGCACTCTGTACAGGCCAATATTCTGTGGAATATAACCAAGAAACATATAGGCCTTATTCACTCTATATTTTTCATGCAAATAAACTCGAAATCTCTTAAAATCAATAGACCAGCCATCCGCACGAACTCCTAGATTCAAATTCTGACTATCAATAAAGGCGTAGTTCGTCACCTAGCAACTATGTGTGCCAGGACATGAAAAGATTATAAAATTTTGGGAAATTACAAAACATCCTTCGACTGCTCCCATAGATACTCGAAGTAATTCACGAGCGACTTCGCCGTCTCTTTGCTTCGTATTGCGAATGCAATTGGCGGGTTTTCACCTGGAACAACAATAGATACAACATCTCCACAAATGTTGAACCACATAGGATTCTCTGCGCCGAATGGTAGGTACCGCGCCTCACACAGAGGGCTTTTGTTTCTATCTTTCAATATCAGATCGTTTGTTTCTCTGTCATAGAGAATCTTACATTTAATTTTCTTTTGAGCTCTGAGCTTGTGATACTTTTTCCAAAATCTGCCGAGATTCGCCTGAATACCGAATTTCGAAGACCCCATGAAGTAAATTGTCTCCCCCGCTGACGCATCAAGATTCTTTTCGGCTACTTTTTCAATAACATCATCACCCTCGTATAGTGTTGCCTCTCTATTCGCGACACCCTTATATTCTTTGAGTTCTTTTGCCACTTCTTCTGCGGTTGTAGCTCTCATCCTTGTTTCGTATACGAGATTCATCGGATCGTTAGCAGAAAATACAGCAACTCCATTCTTTTCAATCTTTGAAATAAGCTCTCGACCAAGTAGTTCTTGCAAAGCGAGGTACACAACACTTCTTGGTAGACTCGTTTCCTTCATTATTTGTCCCGCCTTCATCTTTCCAACACGAAAAAGAGCAAGATAGACGTTACTTTCGTTTTTTGTGAATCCGAGATGTTTGAGTTGTTCGAGAAGCATGATGAATGACTTATAGATACCTTATAGTCAAATGAAGTTTACGTACTTTGTCCAAAATATATGGATAATAATACACTACACCCAGTAACACACGCCGTCAAAGTGTGGTCTCCTGTTTCAAGTTATATGGACAATAATACGCTTATTTATAATGATATTTTGTTGATTCAGATCTATCTCTATCTATACTATTTCAATATGAAAAGAATATTTGGACTTATCGTTGTTGTCATAATAGTTGGAATAGGTATAACGTCTCTCCAGAGCAATGGCGCTGAGGCGAATGTACTTCGAATTGGTGCCATGCTCTCCCTTTCTGGAAATACCTCTTCTTTCTACGGAGAATACAATAAAAATGCACTCGAACTCGCAAAGGATGAAATAAATAAAAATGGCGGTGTACTTGAGAAACAAATTGAGATTGTTTATGAAAATTCCCAGGGTGATAAACAGCTCGCCGTATCTGGTATTCAAAAATTAATTGCTACCGACAAGACCGACTTTATCATTAGTGATATCACAGCTGTATCTCTTGCGATTGCGCCTATAGCGGAATCAAACAAAAAGATCCTCATCGCGACAAGTGCGTCGACCCCAGACCTCACGAATGCTGGCGACTACCTATTTAGAACAAAGCTTGCCTCGACAATCGAAGGAAAAGAGGCCGCACGATACATTTCAACAAATATAAAACCAACTCGTGTCGCATACCTATATCAGAATAGCGATTATGGAACTGGTGTATTCAATAAGTTCTCTGCTGAGCTTAAAGAGAAAGGTATCACTCCGGTGACTGAACAGAAATATGAAACTGGTGCTCTCGATATGCGACAGCAATTGCTTAGTATTAAAGAAAAGAAACCAGATCTCATCATTGTTGCAGGTTTCCCGAAAGAAATTGGGATTATTATCAGACAAGCACGAGAGATGGGAATAAGTACTCCATTCTTCGCTCATAGCGGATCTATAGGGCCCGATATCGAGCTTGTCGCGGGCAAGAATGCTAACGATCTCATGTATTTGAGCGAGCTTGATACCGAAACAAACGAATTCAAAAACTTTTCTGAAGCCTATTTCAAAGCGTACGGAAAATACCCAGAGCTATTCGCTTCGAACGGATATGACGCCCTTATGCTTATCGCAAATGCAATCAAAGCTTGCGATAATGAAAATGTAGAATGTGTGAAAACAAAACTATACGAGACAAAAGAATATAAAGGGGTATCAGGGTCAATCACTTATGACTCAAATGGTGATCTTACGAATCGAAGCATGGTGTGTAGACAGAAAGTGTATAGAGATGACAAACTGATCGACATTTCGTGTAGATAACTATTCATTATCCCCTATCACACAACAAATCAAACCCTAAAAAAATCTCATGTAATTCTCTTTTCGTTATCATACCAATTTTCTTTGAAATCCTATCTACAGATATTGCCCTCATTTGTCCCACAAGTATCTCAGACACCTCTGCTAGACCGTTCGACTTAGATGGATTAAGTATTGGATCGCCCATGAAATGCTTAATTTTTGTAGTGAGAGGACACACAAATGTCATCATTGAAACATGAAAAGCCTCTGCTGATACCACTACCGCAGGACGAACACCACTTTGCTCTCTTCCCCGAATTGGATCAAGATTTACCAGAACAATATCACCTTGTTGTATATCAGTACCTACTTTTCCCATTTCAATATCTGATTATTCCACGCATCTACCCCCGCATCTCCAAGTGACATCCATTCCCTATCTTCGGAAGCTTTCTTATACGAGTCGGCTAGCATGGCTTGTTTTTTCCTTCTACTCCAAAACATAAAGGCGTGAATAAGAATGTCATTTTTTGAAATTTTCATATCTTTTGATAATTTCTCAAGCTCCCTGATAAAGCTAGCTGGGAAGTTTGTTGTGAACTTTTTTATCTCAGGCATATCCATATAATATACGTACGAATGTACGTGTCAATTGGATAGGTACACCTTCGATATATAAGGATTATATACACTCATACATTAACAAAAAATAAATTATCGCTTTCCCATCAGAATTGTAGCCGTTTAGATCTCTACAACTTATACTGCCCAATCATTCCCTGTGGTCGGTAGAGCATCATAAAGATAAGAAGAAGTCCGTAAGTCACCTGGCGCATTTGTGCAGCAACATCTGTTGGGAATCCAACGAATCGGAGAATTTCTGGAAGAAGGATGAGAATAAGAGAACCAAGGATTGCACCTCGGATATTTCCAAGTCCTCCAAGAATAATCATCGCCAAGATGAAGATAGATTCGTTGAGTGTAAATGTCGACGGATCGATGAACTGAAGATACGACGCGAACAATCCCCCACCAATAGCAGCGACCGCAGCACCTACTGTGAAGATAATCAACTTGTACGTAGAAGTTTTGTATCCAAATACAGCAATTGCTTTTTCATCTTCTCGAATTGCTTTAAGCACTCGCCCGAACGATGATTTCACGATGAAGTTTGCTGCGAGATACACAAGCCCCATGATCACGATGCTCAATATAAGGAACTGTGTCGTTGTCGAAAATTGAAACCCGAATATTTCTGGTCGAGGAATTCCTGGAATACCAAGCGGACCTCGTGTAAGTGACTGCCAGTTCAAGAAAATGCTGTACACGATGATATTGAATCCGAAGGAGACGAGCGCATAGTAGTCGTCTTTGAATTTACTCAAAATATACCCAATCCCAAGTGCGCAGATAATTGAAACAATTACACCGACAATCAAAGCGACGAAGAAATTCACATCATATCGCGTGAGCATAATTGCAGTTCCGTACGCACCAATTCCATAGAAGGCCGCGTGTGTTACAGAAAGAAGTCCCGTATATCCAACAAGAAGATCAAGCGAGATTGCGAGCCCTGCGTAGATAACAAATAGTGTGCCGAGATGTACGAGGTATTCCATAGTTTTATATGGAAATAGTATAGCAAATTTATCTTTTCTTCATCTCCGGTGAATAAAATACTCCCGTGTTTATCTTGTATAGTCTCCATGCTATACTGTAAACACTTTGGACGTTAGTCCCAACGCCGACCGGCGAAAGCCGAACCGGTACATATTACCTACAATAAAATATGAATCCTTTCGATACTTGGAATACAACCAAGCAGTATATTAACTATTTAGAAAAAACACCTCACGTACGAGAACGTGAAATTTATTGGTGTTCTATTGGACAGAATATCGGTTATGAAATAAACGGAAAGACTTCTGCATTTACTCGCCCTGTTATCATATTAAAGAAAATTTCTCCTCGCACAATACTTATAGCTCCGACAACAACAAAAGTGCGCGCGGGGTCATGGTTCCTACCCATAAACTTCGCCGGGTTCGAGGAAAATATTTGTATAAATCAAATCAGAACCATCGACACAAAAAGGTTAGGAAAAATGGTTGCAAGAATTTCTGAAACAAAATTTGAAAATATTATAAAAAGTATTAAATCTTTCTATTTTTCTAATATATAACTAGGTTATCGCGACCCCCTCAAAATCCCCTTTGGTCGCACGAGCAAGAATATAATAAGCAGCCCAAACGCGATCGCATCCTTCCATTCACCTGAGATTTTCCAGATACCGAAGTTCTCTACAAAGCCCAAGAGGAAAGCGCCCAAGAAACCACCCCAAACATTGCCTATTCCCCCTATAATTGAGGCTATAACGCCCTTTAGGAGCAAATTCATGCCCATAGTAGGTTCGAGACCGGTATCATATCCAACGAGGATCCCAGCGAGTCCTGCAATGGCTCCGCCGATGATAAACACTCTCTGTATCACCTTCTCAGTATTGATGCCCACAACCTTCGCCACGTGCTCGTCATCTGATACGGCAAGCACTGCTTTTCCAAAATACGACTTCTTGATATACCAAGCGAGTCCGATTGTGATGAGCACCGCAGAAGAAATAATAATCGCTTGAATGTCCGTGATTGTCGCACCCAGCCATGTAAATGTCTTGATCTCTCCACTCACTCCCCCAAGCGTTTGGAACTGACTGGTAAAAATAATTGCGATCACCGCCTGAAGTGCCGTGAACACACCGAGAGACCCAACCAACAAAACCATTTGCGATGACTTTCTTTGTCGCATCGGTCGGTAGATCACTCGATCAATAAGCCATGAGACAAATGCCGCTCCGACAATTCCGAGCGCTACCGCAACAGGCGCTCCCCATTCAAGTTGCTTTGTAAAAGCAAACACAATATATCCTCCTACAGCAGCAACAACTCCGTGCGCGAGATTGAAGAATTTTGTCACGCCGTAGATAAGATTAAATCCAAGCGCAACAAGCGTATAAAGGGATCCAGCGATAATACTATTTGCGATGAGTTGTGGAACGATACTGTCGGTAAACATAGTAGGAATAGTATATCAAATCAAAACCCAGCCTTCCGACTGGGTTTTGTTTAAGATTAATTTGTGTTAGCGCGAAGACGTTTCCGCAGGACGCAGTCCGAGGACCAAGTCTTCGTACTAGTCACAAATTAATACTCTCTCATTGAAATATGCGCATTGATCTTCTTGATCAAATCAACCACTACAGACACTGCGATCAAGAGTGATGTGCCTCCGATACTGATGTTTTGATTCTGCTGGATTGCATACACAATCTGAGGAAGGACGGCGATAATACCAAGGAAGAGCGCGCCCACTAGTGTGATTCGCGTTACGATTCGTCCTACATATTCTGATGTTGGCTCGCCTGGTCGTACTCCTGGAATGAAAGCTCCATTCTTCTGGAGATTTTCTGACATACTCTTTGGATCAAATGTGATTGCTGTATAGAAGTATGTAAAGAGAACCACAAGAACAAAGTAGAGTACTGAGTAGATCCAAGGATTTGCCATCCACGCTGTGACTGATGCTCCGATTGAATTCAATGTTGCATTCTGAGCGTATGAAAGCACGTTAAACAACATCTGTGGCAAAAGGAGAAGTGAGATTGCAAAGATGATTGGAATAACTCCCGCCTGGTTAAGTCGAAGAGGGAGATATGTTTGCGCCCCACCAAAAGCCTGACCTCCTCGTACTTGTTTTGAATATGTGACTGGGATTGGTCGTTCTGCTTCAGTGATATATACAATTGCCCAAATTACAAAGAGCGCAAGAAGTCCAAGACCGATATACATAGGAAGCTGAGCAGCATCGAGAAGCGTGTACTGGAACTGTCCGAGCTTCTGAGGAATTACCGATACGATACCCGCAAAGATAATCATCGAGATACCGCTTCCGATTCCAAACTCTGTAAGTGCCTCGCCGATCCACATCACAAACATTGATCCTGCTGTGATTACCGCAACGTTAAGGAAAAGGTGAAATGTATCAAGTGTTACCACTACTCCTGATCGCTGGAGGATAACAATAAATGCAAATGACTGCATGATAGCAAGTGGGAGAGTAAGGAGTCGCCCATACTGAGTAAATCGCATTCGTCCCGCTGTTCCCTCTTCTGTATACATGGATTTGATTCGAGGAGACATCACCGTAAGAAGTTGCATGATGATAGACGCCGTGATGTATGGCCCTACTCCAAGCATCACAATTGAAATCGCATTCAAACCACCTCCAGAGAATACGTTGAGGAGTCCAAAAAATTGATTATTCTGAAGGAATGATGCAAGCTGACCTTCATTTACTCCAGGGATCGGAATAGCCGCAAGAAGTCTGAAGAAAGCGAGTCCGACAAGAACTACAAGCACTTTCTTTCGCAGACTTGAATCTGTAAATACAAGTTTAAGTTTATTTAGAAATGATGTCATAAAGGTGGGTATTATTTAACTGAACCGCCCGCTTTTTCTATTTTTTCTTTGGCGATTGCAGATACCTCACACCCTACTATAGCAAGTTTCTGTGAAATTTCACCCACTGAAAGAATCTTTACTCGAGGATACTTACCCTTGAATGTTGCAAGAACTCCCTTATCACAAAGTGTCTTTGGAGAAACGATATCACCAGCCTTAAATACTGAAAGTTGTGAAAGATTCACTCCAGTTACTCGAATAGCAAATGACTTGAAAGAATTCTTTCCTCGTCCTCGGAGTTTAGGGAGCTTCTTGATAGCATCTCGGAGTTCTGGTCGGAGTTTTCGTCCCGCTCGTGCTTTCTGTCCCTTTGTACCTCGTCCAGAAGTCTTACCTCGCTTGCCTCCTCGGCCTACAGCTACTGGTTTTGCATTTTTTGTTTTTCGTTTGAGTGTGTGGAGTTGCATATGTTTGAAATTAGCGTTGAATTATTTTACTCGTGGAGTCTTTGGCTTTTTTACAAGAGAAAGTGCCTTTACCGCAGCCTGCGCAATGTTGAGCTTGTTCTTTGAACCAGATCGAATCTTTGCAACGATATCCTTGATACCGGCAAGATCAATCACGTCTCGAACAGCTGAACCAGCAACAATTCCTCGTCCCTTAGCTGGTCGGATTTCAACAATTGCGCTCGAGTACTTCGCTTGCGCTTCATGAGCAATTGAGTTTGATGGTGTTACATTTACAGAAATAAGATTCTTCTTCGCGGCTCGGAATGCCTTGTCTACAGCAAGTGCTGTATCGCCTCCCTTTCCTGTTCCTACACCCACCTTTCCTTTTCGATCACCAGCAACAATCGTTACTGAGAAATTGAATCGTCGTCCTCCAGATGTTACTCGGGCTACTCGTCGGATATCAATGATTTTCTGATCAAATTCAGGCTTTGCTCGTGGTTCTCGTCGTGGACCTCGTCGATCATTCTTTCCTCGTGGACCTCGTCGATCATTTCGCATATCATTTCGTGGGCCTCGTGGACTTACAGGAGATTTTGTCGCAACGATACCGTTGTCAGAAACCACTGGAGTCGCATCAGCAACAACCTCGTTTGTCGGTGTTACTTCTGCTTCTGTATTTGTCTGTATTGTTGTTTCGTCGTTCATAAATTATTTAAATTAAATTTCCTAGAAATCCAAGCCCCCTTCTCGAGCTCCATCTGCTAATGCTTTAACTCGACCAGTGTAGATATATCCTCCTCGGTCAAATACCACTTTAGTCACACCAGCCTTCTTTGCGAGAGTCGCGAGTTCTTTTCCAGCAAGCATCGCTGCATCTGTCTTTGTCTTTCCTTTCACTATTTTTGTAGAAACACCAGCAAGTGTCTTTCCTACTGTATCATCAATGATCTGAGCCTGCATAGTCTTGTTTGACTTGAAAATAGAAAGTCGAGGTCGCTCTGTTGTACCAGAAACCTTTGCTCGGATTCTCTTTTGTCGTCGTGCTCGCCCTATGATGTTAATAAATTTTTTCATGGTTTTCTTAAATAGTTACTTGATTATGCAGCCTTCTTACCTTGTTTTCGCTTAATTATCTCTCCTTCGTATCGGAATCCTTTACCCTTGTACGGTTCTGGCTTCTTCATTGCTCGAAGTGATGATGCAAACTGTCCAACAGTTTCTTTATCGATACCTGTAATTGTGATAGTTCCCTTTTCAGAAGTTACAGTAAGTCCTGCTGGAATCTCAACATTTACCGGGTGTGAGAAGCCAAGAGCCATCTTGAGCGTTGTTCCTTGAACATCTGCCTTGTATCCAATACCTTCAAGAATAAGCTTCTTTACGAAAGGTGTATTTACTCCTTCCATCATATTTCGGAGGTGAGAAGCATATGTTCCCCAAAGTGCCCGTGATTCAATATCTGTCTTCTTGAGACTAAGTGTTACTGCATTGTCCGCAATTGCGATATTCACAGAGTTTGGTCGATATGCTTTCTTAAGTTCTCCTTTTGGACCTTTTACAGTAATAAAATTATCTACCACTTTTACTTCGGTATTTGCTGGGATGGCGATAGGTGTTTTTGCGATTCGTGACATACGGGTATTATTAAATAATTACCAAATTTTGAATAGAGATTCTCCTCCGACCTTTGCTTTTCGAGCCTCGTAATCACTCATGATTCCTGCAGGTGTTGAAAGGATAAGTGAGCCGAATCCATTTCGAATAGGCTTTACTTCCTTGTATCCAGTATACATTCGTCGAGAATGCTGTGAGATTTGCTGTACTCCAGTGATTTTTGGCTTTCCACCTTCGTATGCAAGTTCTACTTCAATAGTCTTTGATGGAACCTTTCCTTTTACAGAATATCCAGCAATATATCCAAGCTTTTTGAGGGTTTCAAGAATTGATTCATTAAAATTTGAATGAATCATTGAAATAGAAGGCTTTCCTGCTTTGTTAGCATTCTTAAGGTTGATGACAAGTTGTGCGATTTTGTTGATTACCATGATGATTTTCTTACTCCTGGGATAAGTCCCTCGTTAGCCAATTCTCGGAAACAGATTCGGCACATATTAAACTCTCGCATGTATCCTCGACCTCGACCGCATCGGAAACATCGTCGAGTAATTCGACTCTTAAACTTTGGTTTCTTCTTTGATCGTGCGACTGTTGATGTTTTTGCCATAAATGATTGGTGTGGTCGATACTAACAAGATTACTTTTGAGCGTCAACTTTCTTGAAGAGGAATCCGAGTTCCTTCATAAAAGCGAGTGTCTCATCTTTCGACTTAGATGTCGTCACAAGGGTTACCGCAAAGCCGAATACGTCTTTGAGTTCTTCGTCTGAAGTTTCAGGGAATACATTGTGTTCCTTGATACCAAGCGTGTAGTTACCCATTGCGTCCACTGATTTTGTTTCAATACCTCGGAAGTCTCGTGTTCGCGGGAGTACAATATTGATAAGTTTCTCCATGAAACTCCACATTCGCTCTCCTCGAAGAGTTACCTGCCATCCTACTGGATCACCCTGTCGGACCTTGAACGCGGCCATTGATTTCTTGGCTGACTTCTTTGTCGCTTTCTGACCAGTGATTTTTGTAAGTCGGTCTCCTACGAGATCTTTCTTCTTGGCATCTTTGATAGAACCTGTTGTTGCTGAGATAACAATCTTTTCAAGTTTTGGAGCCTGAAGTTTATTTGTATATCCAAAAGCCCCTTTCATTGTTTCGAATGAATTCTGTGCTTTTTCTTTTACTGTGATGTGTTTAGTCATATTGGTAATGTTAGCTTTTGGTTACTTTTGGATTATGGTCAAATTATTTTTTGAGTGCAACTTTAGAAACATGGATCGGATGCGATATCTCAATCACCTGTCCCTTTCCTCCTCGCTGTCGGGCCTTCTGATGCTTCTTCTTGAGGTTTATCCCTTCAACAACAACCATATCATCTTTTGGAAGTGCTCGAAGAACCTTACCAGTTTTACCTTTGTAAGATCCTGTCTTCACTATTACATTGTCTCCTTTCTTGATTTTCATGATTGTTGTTTTATTACGACCTTATTATTTTTATACAATTTCAGGTGCTTTTGAAGCGATTGTCTGGAATCCTCGTTCTGCGATTTCTCGTGGAATTGGGCCGAAGATTCGTCCTGCAAGAGGTTCTGTTTTGTCTTTGTTCAAAAGAACTACAGCGTTTTCGTCGAATCGAATATATGAACCATCCTTTCGTCGGAATGCCTTCTTCTGTCGAACTACTACCGCAAGATGAACATCCTTCTTCTTTACCGCCTTTCGTGGTTCTGCCTTCTGTACTGAAAGCACGAGGAGGTCTCCGATTTCAGCATATCGTCGGTGTGAAGCACCAAGAATTTTGAAAACTCGGCCGATCTGGGCTCCTGAGTTATCTGCTATTGCTACTATTGCTCGTGGTTGTAACATGGTGGTTTATTTAGTAGTTGGATTAACAAGGCCGATCAACGTAAATCGCTTGTCTTTAGAAAGAGGTCGACATTCCTCAATTGTCACTTTGTCTCCGATCTTTACTGTATTTCCCTTATCGTGAGCCTTGTATTTCTTTGATCGAAGAACAAACTTCTGGTACTTAGTGATCTTTTCGTAGTTAGAAACTTTTACAACGATTGTATCTTTCATCTTATCAGAAACAACAACACCAGTAAGCTGTCGCTTTCGAGATGTTTTGGCCTCTGTCTTTGGCATGTTTTGTTGTTGGGTTGTTGTTTTTTTCATAATAGTTTTCACAATTTTCTACTTTAATTTACTTTGCGCTTTTTGCAAGTTTTTCACCTCTCGCTTGAGCATTCATTTCTGTTCGAATTCGAGCGATGTCTTTCTTGAGGTTCCCTCCTTCTTTTACATTTCGAACCTTTCCCCCCGCCGCAGAAAATTTAAATTTCTGAAGAGCATCCTTTTTTTCAGAAAGTGTTTTTACGAGATCCTTAATTGATTTTCCTTTGTATGATGTCTTTTTTGCCATAGTAGTAAAATTAGTGGTCTCGTGAAATTACTTTTGATTTAAGTGGAAGTTTTGTTCCCGCCTTTCGGAGAGCTTCTCGAGCAACCGCATCTGCAGCGCCATCAATTTCGAATACGATTCGACCTGGAAGCACTTCAAAGCAGAAAGCAAACGGATCTCCCTTTCCAGAACCCATAGGTACTTCAGGAGCCTTTGCTGTTACTGGCATATCAGGGAAAATTCGAATCCACACTCGTCCTGTCTTACCAAGTGTTCGAGCAATTACTTTTCGAGCTGATTCAATCTGATTTGATGTTACTCGTGCAGATGAAGTAGCTTTAAGACCAAATCCACCGAAAGAGAGTTCTGTTCCTCGTGTGTCTGCTGTAATTCGACTTGGGTTTCGTCGGAATTTCTGCCATTTTCGATGTTTGATTTTCTTTGGGACTAACATGGTAGTTCAATTATATAAATTATTGGTGCTTCTTATTGAAGATTTCGCCCTTGTAAATCCACACCTTCACTCCAATTCGACCATACGGAAGAACCGCTTCATATCGCTTGAAATCGATATCAGCTCGGAATGTCTGAAGTGGTACTCGACCCTTCTTAAGATCCTCTTGTCTTGCCATTTCGGCTCCGCCCAATCGGCCAGACAAGAAGATTCGAACTCCCTTTACCTCTCGTGATGCCATAACCTTCTCCACCATTTGTTTCATCACTCGTCGGAAAGGCATTCGCTTTTCAAGACCTTCAGCAACCATATGTGCAACAAGAGCCGCACTTGATTCTGGAGATCGAACTTCCTCTACTTCAATCTTGAGTTCAAGACCTAGATTGAGCTTATTCTTCTTGAGGAATGCGATGATGTCATTTCGAAGCTTTGTCGCACCTTCACCATTTTTACCAATGATAATACCAGGTCGTGATGTCTTGATAACAAGTCGGAACATCTTTGCATTTCGTTCCATTTCGATATCAGCAACATACTGACCTCGCATTTTCTTTTCGAGCCATTCTCGGAGGAGAACATCAGCCATGAGGTCATCTCGGAATTTTTTGTCACTCGCAAACCATCGAGATTTCCAACCTCTGATGATACCTAGTCGATGTGAATATGGGTGTACTGTGTGTGACATAAAATTCTATTGGTAAATTATTTTGATGATTTCTTTTTATTTGATCGCTTTTCTCCCAATTCAAGCACCACATGTGATGCTCGCTTTCGAATTGGTGATGACGAACCTCGTGCTCGAGGAAGCATTCGCTTCAACGTCATACCCTTATCTACAGAGATCTTTGTGATAACAAGATTGTCTGTGTCAGAAATGCCATTATTTTTGGCGTTTGCAACTGCGCTAAGGAGAAGACGCTTCATAGGAAGAGATGCTCGCTTCACTGTGAATTCGAGAGCAACGAGAGCGTCCTTTACCTTTTTACCTCGAATAAGACCAGCAACAAGTCCTACTCGTCTTGGTGTTTGTCTGTAGTTGTGAAGTATTGCTTTCATTTTAGTGTTGGTAAATAAGGTTATTATTGAAATTATTTCTTAGCTGGGGCATCAGTAGCGGCCTTGGCTGTTTTTGCAGCATCAATTTCAGCCTGCTTCTTAGCCTGATCGAGTTCCTTCTGCATTTTTCCTCCGTGTCGGTTGAACTTTCGAGTTGGTGAAAATTCTCCAAGTCGGTGTCCTACCATTTCTTCAGTGACAAGAACTTCATTGTGTACCTTTCCGTTGTGTACACCAAAGATGAAACCAACCATTTCAGGTGAGATCTGACTTCGTCGTGCCCAAGTCTTAATAACCCCAGTTTCTCGAGGGTTTTTCCCCGCAATTTTCTTGAGGAGATTCTCATCTACATATGGTCCTTTCTTAATTGATCTTGTCATTTTCTAGTGAATTCGGATGATTTTTTTGCAAATAAAAAGCTCTCTTTTGAGCGCCGCTCGATACTAACACAACTACCCTTTCTTGCCAACCTTTCGACGGCTAACAATATGAGGATTTGAGTACTTATTCTGTCGTCTTGACTTCTGGCCCTTACCAGTTGGCTTTCCGTATACAGAAATCGCTCGTCGTCGACCTCGACCTTGTCGTCCTTCACCTCCTCCGTGTGGGTGATCCACCGGATTCATGGCTGTACCTCGAACTGTTGGTCGGATACCCTTCCATCGGCTCTTACCGGCCTTACCATAGTTCTGGAGTCGGTTTTCCTCGTTTGTGAGAGTACCAATAGATGCCCAACATGTATCAAGCACCTTTCGAACTTCAGTTGAAGGCATCTTGATGAGGGTATATCCATTGTCCTGAGCTACTACTTCTGCGAAGTTACCTGCCGCTCGAACAAGTTTTGCTCCAGCATTTGGCTTGATTTCAACATTGTAGATAAATGTACCCACTGGAATGTTAGAAAGAGGAAGTCGGTTTCCTGGCTTGATTTCAGCCTTGAGGCTCGCAATCACCATATCACCCGGTCGTACTGTCTGAGGAACAAGTACGTATCGCTTTTCACCGTCCTTATACTGAACGAGAGAGATGAATGATGTTCGGTTTGGATCATACTCAACTGTGAGAACTTTAGCTGGGATTTCCTTTTTGTCATAGTTGAAATCAACCATTCGGAATAGCTTCTTGTTTCCACCTCCCTTATGTCGAGTGGTCACTCGACCTCGGTTGTTTCGTCCTACATCTCGCTTGAAGCCAGATGTAAGTGCTTTGTGAGGTTCGTTAGTTGTAATGACACCTTTGTATGTCACTACTGTCATGTGTCGTCGAGACTTTGATGTTGGTTTAAATCGTTTCATGGTGGTTATGCTATTTCAATCTTATCTCCTTTCTTAAGAAATACGACTGCTTTCTTAACGCCACTTGTGTGACCAACCTTTCCTCGAACAAACTTAGTCTTTCCAGGATTTCGAGTGATATTTACTCGGATTGGAGTTACTCCGTAGATATCTTTTATTGCTTTCGCAACTGATGTCTTTGAAGCTCGCCCTGATACTTCAAATACGTACTGATTCTTGTCAGTAGCAATAGTTGCCTTTTCAGTAACACGAGGGCTCTTGATAATATCTGTACTATGAATTTTTCGAATTGTTGAAGTCATATAAGTTCAGTTATTATTTCTGATTCTTAGAATCAAGAGCTGCTAATGTCATGTCAGGATTTCCGATAACGACATACTTGTACTGAATTGCTGTTACTGGGTTCAAGTTTCGTGCCTCACATACTTCCATATTTGAGAAATTTGAGAAAGCTCGTGATACCATTGCATCTTTTTCAGGAACGATAACAAGAGCTGTATTCTTTCGCTTGATGCTGATTTTTGCAAATGCATCATTTTTTGAGATGGCTGTAACAAGTTCCTTCGCAAACTTTGTTTTTCCTTCTTTGAAATCAAATCCAGATACACAAAGCACTTCATTGTCTCGAGCTTTCTGAGAAAGAATTGTGAAAAGTGCTCGAGTTTTCATTTGTTTGTTTGTCTTTCGAGCAAAATTCTTGTCGTTTCGAGGACCGTGTGCAACACCTCCACCAACCCAGATAGGTGATCGAGTTGATCCGTGTCGTGCTCGCCCTGTTCCTTTCTGTTGCCATGGCTTCTTACCACCACCCCGCACTTCACCTCGAGTCTTTGTGTGTGCCACATGTTCTCGTGTGTTCATCTGCATAGATGTGATTGTCTGATGCACCATGTCAGAATTCCAAGGAAGTCCGAATACTGATTCAGGAAGTGCTACTTCACCATTTGCCTTTCCTTTTGTGTCAAAAAGAGGAGCTGAGAGAACTGAAGAGGTTTTTGTCACCTTTTTCTCTTTCTTTGCAGGAGCCTCAGCTTTTGCAGTTTTTGTTGTTTTCTTAGTTGTTGCCATATATTTATTCTTACAGATAAAAACTACTTAGCTTTTACTTCTACTAAAGTTCCTCTTCGACCTGGTACTGCACCCTTGATATACATTTCATTTTTTTCCTTATCAATCGCAATAACAGTAAGGTTCTGCACTGTAATTCGTTCACCGCCCGTTCGTCCTGCCATTCGTCGTCCTTTGAATACTCGCTGGTAACCTCCGGCTCCGATAGAACCCGGTTCTCGCTCTGAGTGCTTCTGACCGTGTGATCGTGGGCCTCCATGGAAACCATGTCGCTTCACTACACCTTGGAAACCTTTTCCTTTTGAGATAGCGGATACAGAAACAATATCTCCTGCTGCAATTTCGCCAGTGAGTGCATCACCAACATTCGAAGCTAGGTTAATATCTTTTGCATCTCGAATTTCAAGAAGGTGTCGGAAATTTCCGAGTTCTTTTACATGTCCTTTGATTGGCTTAGAGATTCGCTTTGGAGATTTCTTTCCAAAACCAACCTGAATAGCAGCGTATCCATCTTTATCGTTGTTCTTCACTTGAGTAACAACCATTGGAGCAGTCTTTACAACTGTCACAGGATGAACAACACCTTCATCATCGAAGACTTGTGTCATATTCTGTTTTGTACCGAGGACGAATTTCATGGGTTTCAGGATTACATCATTTTCACATCAACATTTACGCCAGATGGAAGATTGAGATTAGTAAGTGATTCAATAACCTTTGCACTTGGATTCAAGATATCAATAAGTCGCTTATGAATTCGCATTTCAAACTGTTCTCGCGCGTTCTTATACACGAATGAAGATCGATTCACAGTATACTTTTTGATTTCTGTTGGAAGTGGCACAGGACCCATAACTTGAGCATCAAATCGAACAGCTGTATCAATGATTTGCTTAACAGATGCGTCAAGAACCTTTGATTCGTATGCTCGTACTCGGATTCGAAGTCGAGCTGCTACTTCTTCTTTGTCGGCTGTTTTCTTTTTTGTTGTCGTTGTTGCTTTAGTCATAGATCTGTTTGTCGGTTAAGAAGATTACGCTACGATTTTTGTAACTACTCCGGCACCTACAGTTTTACCTCCTTCTCGGATAGCAAATCGCTGCTGTGCTTCAAGAGCTACTGGAGCGTGGAGCTTAACTTTGAAAGTTACTGTGTCTCCAGGCATAACCATTTCTACACCTTCGTTAAGAGTTACTTCTCCAGTTACGTCAGTTGTTCGAACGTAGAACTGTGGCTTGTAACCTGTAAAGAATGGAGTGTGTCGTCCACCTTCTTCTTTCTTAAGGATGTACACTTCAGCTTCAAAATCAGTGTGTGGTGTTACAGAACCTGTCTTTGCAAGTACCTGGCCTCGAGTAAGGTCTTCTTTCTTCAAACCTCGGAGGAGGATACCAGCGTTGTCGCCAGCCTGTCCTTCCTGGAGCTGTTTGTTGAACATTTCAACTCCTGTAACTGTTGTCTTTGCTGTTGGATTGATACCTACGATTTCGATTTCTTCACCAACCTTTACAACTCCTCGTTCGATCTTACCTGTAACTACTGTTCCTCGTCCTTCGATTGAGAAGATGTCTTCGATAGGCATAAGGAATGCTTTGTCGAGTTCTCGAACTGGCATAGGGATGTATGTATCGAGAGCATTTGCAAGTTCAAGAACCTTCTGTGACCACTGGTCTGTATTGTCAGAAGATTCAAGCGCCTTGAGAGCTGATCCTCGGATAACTGGAGCATTGTCTCCATCAAATCCGTACTTAGAAAGAAGTTCTCGAACTTCACTTTCTACGAGATCAAGCATGTCTGCATCTTCAACCATATCGCACTTGTTCATGAATACGATGATCTTTGGCACACCTACCTGCTTAGCAAGGAGAACGTGTTCTCGAGTCTGTGGCATAGGACCGTCAGTAGCAGCTACCACGAGGATAGCACCGTCCATCTGAGCGGCACCTGTGATCATGTTCTTAATGTAGTCAGCGTGACCTGGCGCATCGATGTGAGCAAAGTGTCGAGCTGGTGTTTCGTACTCTGAGTGAGAAAGAGAGATAGTAATACCTCGAGCTTTTTCTTCAGGAGCCTTGTCAATCATGTCTACTCCCTTAACCTGAGCACTGTACCCATTACCTTGTCGGTGAAGTACATTCAAAATTGCCGCTGTAAGTGTAGTCTTTCCGTGGTCTACGTGACCAATTGTACCTACGTTCACGTGTGGCTTTGATCGATCAAATGTTGTCATACGTTGTGGATTGAGACTCTGAAAGAAGAATGCGCGAGTGCCTCTTCCCTCAAAGCCTGCAAAATTATGATATTTACTTTAATAAAATTTGCCCGCAGTGCTTACAGGACAGCCTTATTTTAAGCCACAATCTTTAAGATTGAAGGCTAAATTGCCCTGGAAGATTTCAGACAAAAATAGCGTTTACACGCAATGCCAGCCATAGTATCAATAAATATAATAAAGTCAAATACGCTTTAGGCCTTGACGGAGGGTGGTTTTCTACATTTCTACACTTTTTGTACACAGGTTATCCGGATGTATATTTCCCCCCTGTTTTTTGTCAAAATTTTCGAAAAAAGTCAAAAAACTTGGTCAACAAACAAAAAAGCCCCTATTTGGGGGCTTTTTTGGATATATGGCTCAGTGAAGCCGTATATATTGAAAATGACTATTTTCGTGATTCAACGATGAGTTTCTCAACGTTTGGAGGAACGATATCGTAATGATCGAATTCCATAGTTGCTGTACCTCGTCCTTCAGTCATAGATCGGAGAGCTGTTGTATAGCCGAACATTTCCGCAAGCGGAACCATCGCTTTAATGGCCTTGTTAAGCCCTTTATCTTCCATTCCCTCGATTTGACCTCGCTTAGCTGAAAGTGATCCAGTTACGTCACCCATGAATTTCTCTGGAACTACCACTTCTACCTTCATGATTGGCTCCTGGATAACCGGTCGAGCTCGCTTCGCAGCATCCTGGAACGCCTGTGAAGCAGCAATCTTATACGCGATTTCTGATGAGTCTACATCGTGGTATGAGCCGAATGTAAGTTCGCAAGATACGTTTGTCATCTTGAAACCAGCAACGATACCTCTGTCCATCGCTTCTCGCACACCTTTCTGTACAGCAGGGATGAATTCTCCTGGAATAACACCTCCCTTAATAGAGTCGATGAATTCATATCCTTCTTCTCGGTGAACGTTCTTAGGAATCTTTGCATCTGGTGCAAGTGGTTCCATAGGCTTGAGAGTGATCACTACGTGACCGTACTGACCCTTACCTCCAGTCTGTTTGATGTACTTATGTTCAGCTTCAGCTGTTCCTGTGATTGCTTCTCGGTACGCTACCTGTGGCTTACCTACGTTCGCTTCTACTCCGAATTCTCGTTTCATTCGATCGATCATGATTTCGAGGTGGAGTTCACCCATACCTGAGATAAGAGTTTCTCCTGTATCTGGGTTTGATGAGATTCGGAATGTTGGATCTTCATCAGAAAGTTTTTTGAGAGCCATACCCATCTTTTCCTGGTCGGCTTTTGTCTTTGGTTCAATTCGAAGTGACACTACTGGCTCTGCGAATTTGATTGCTTCGAGAACGATTGGATTATTTTCATCACAGAATGTATGTGAAGTCTTTGCTTCCTTGAGACCTACCGCGGCTGCGATTTCTCCAGCAAATACTTTTTTCACTTCTTCTCGCTTGTTCGCCTGAAGTCGCACGATTCGTCCAAGTCGTTCTTTATTTCCTGTAACTGAGTTGTAAATATATGAACCAGCTTCGATAGAACCTGAATACACTCGGAAGAATGTAAGTTGTCCCACGAATGGATCTGACTGAAGTTTGAATGCAAGAGCTGAGAATGGTTCTGTATCGCTTGCGATTCGCACCATTTCTTCACCAGTATTTGGATTGTGTCCCTTGATTGGAGGCACATCGAGAGGTGATGGAAGAAGATCAACTACTGCATCAAGAATGAGCTGAGTTCCTTTGTTCTTAAGCGCTGATCCTGTGTATACGGGGAAGATCTTACTTGCAATAACTCCCTTTCGAAGTGTTTGTTTGAGTTCGTCGATTGTTGGTTCAACACCATCGAAATATTTTGTCATCATCGCGTCATCGAAAGAAACAATTCGTTCAACGAGTTCTGCTCGATATTTCTTCACATCTTCAACCATGTCTGCTGGAACTTCTCCTTCAACAATTGTGTTACCCATATCTCCTTCGAATCGGTATGATTTCTGTGTGAGAAGATCAACTACTCCTTCAAATTTATCTTCGGCTCCAATTGGAAGTTGCATTCGAACTGCATTTTTGTTCAATCGGTCGAGAATTGACTGATATGATCGTTCGAAAGACGCGCCTGTTCGGTCGAGCTTATTAATGAAACATACTCGTGGTACGTGATACTTGTCAGCTTGTCGCCATACAGTTTCAGACTGTGGTTCTACTCCGGCTACACCGTCGAATACCACAACTCCACCGTCGAGCACCTTGAGAGATCGTTCTACTTCTACTGTGAAGTCTACGTGACCTGGAGTGTCGATGATGTTGAATCGGCAAGCTCGAGACTTGTCAGCTTTCATGTATGTAGGATTCCAGAAACATGTAATCGCAGCGGCAGTAATTGTAATACCTCGTTCTTTCTCCTGTTCCATCCAGTCGGTTGTTGCTTCACCATCGTGAACTTCACCGATCTTGTGTGACATACCAGTGTAGTAAAGAATTCGTTCTGATGTTGTTGTCTTACCAGCATCAATGTGCGCGATGATACCAAAGTTTCGTACTCGTTCGAGTGGATAGTCTCTTTCCATAAAAGCTATTGTTAAAATTTATTTATTAAAATTACTAAACTGCCGAAAATTACCAAGAGAAATGAGCAAATGCCTTGTTTGCTTCAGCCATCTTGTGTGTATTTTCTCGTTTTCGAACCGCTTCTCCTTCATTTTTTGAAGCTGAAATAATTTCATCAGCAAGCTTGATGTGCATTGGCTGACCCTTCTTTGCTCGAGCAGCTTCAATAATCCACTTCATTGAAAGATAGTTTCGTCGTTCTGGTCGAACTTCTCGTGGAACCTGGTAGTTTGCACCACCAATTCGTCGTGATCGTACTTCAACCTGAGGAGCTGTGTTCTTGAGTGCTGTTTCAAAAACTTCCATTGGATTTTCTACTTTTGCTTTTTCAGCAACAGTATCGAGAGCTCCATACACGAGAGCTCGTGCTGTTACTTTCTTTCCATCCCACATAATGTAGTTAATAAACTTTCCGATTGTGTCGGAGTTGTACTTAGCATCTGGCTTAGCAATATTTCGATTCTTAACTTTTCGTCGCATGGTTTTATATTAGAAATTTTTGAGATTATTTAGTAGCTTTTGGTCGCTTGTTACCGTAAGCAGATCGTTCCTTTCGTCGCTTTTCAACACCAGAACAATCGAGTTTACCTCGAACAACTGTGTATCGAACACCAACGTCCTTTACTCGTCCGCCTCGAAGGAGTACTACAGAGTGTTCCTGGAGGTTGTGACCCTCTCCTGGGATATACGCTGTTACTTCCATTCCGTTAGTAAGTCGAACTCGGCAAATCTTTCGGATAGCTGAGTTAGGTTTTCGGGGAGTCTTTGTTGTTACTTTTGTGCAAACGCCTCGTTTCTGTGGAGCAAAGTAATAGATAGGTCGGTTCTTGAGAACGTTGAAACCTCGAGTAAGTGCAATAGCCTTACTTTTTCGCTTTGTCTTTGATCGATTTCGTTTTACAAGCTGGTTTAATGTTGGCATGTATATATTGTATTGATTTGCATTTGAGCTTTATTTTTCAACGGTTTTTTAGGAAATATCTTTGAAGAAATCTCCATGCCCGCTCGAAAAATAAAAAGCTTCGAAAAGCAGTGTCGCTAGATTACTACAGCGATTTTCAAAATGCAAGCGAAATATGACAAAAAATGGAGCAAAATAAGGTAAATACAAATATTATCCTAAAAGAAGTTGTGTAAGCACCCTTATCGCACCTCCAAGAATAGACCCTGCGAAGTAAATCACTAATATGATGAAGGCAATTCCAAATCTTTCATAAAAATCAGCGAATTTTAGTCCTATTTCCCGAGGGAGGAGACTATAAAGGATCTTTGAACCGTCCAAAGGAGGTACCGGGATAAGATTGAATAGGGCTAAAGAGAGGTTTGTGACAACAATGACTATGAGAATATAGGCTACCCCGGTTCCGTTGTAAAAAGACCCAATGATTGCTTCATTTCCGGGGAAAACATGTGGAATAGATCTGAATAAGATAGCCGCTATGCCTGCAAGGAGCAGATTTGAGGCTGGCCCCGCAAAAACACTTACAAATAAGCCTTTTCTAGGATTTCTCATCCGAGAAGGGTCAACCGGAACAGGTTTTGCCCACCCAAATAGAAGGCTTCCGGGCAAGACAATACATAATATAGGTATGATAATCGAACCAAGCATATCTATATGTTTAAGCGGATTGAGGGTAATCCTCCCTTGCCTATACGCAGTATCATCACCAAAATATAGCGCTCCTAGGCCGTGGGCCATTTCATGAACAACTATAGAAAAAATAAGAATTATGAGTCCGAACACCTTTATATAGAGTAATTCATCCATAAAAACTTGATTTAAGTCAAAAGCATGATAACATGGCGCGGTATATGGCAAAAGTTTGCGCAGTAACAAAAAAGGGATCTCTAAACGGAGGAGGGTACTCAAACCGAACCCGAGCGGAAAAGTTCAATGGAACTGGAAAGAGACGACGATATGCTAACCTTCAGAAAAAGAAGGTATTTATTCCTGAATTGAATAAATCAATGTCTCTCACACTCTCAGCTCGAGCAATCAAGACAATCCAGAAGAATGGCGCATACGCGACACTCAAGAAAGCTGGTTTGGTTCAGTAGTAGGATTAAAAGATTTAGTGGTTAGAAAACAAAACGCACTCATACCGAGTGTGTTTTGTTTTTGGGGATCGCATGTTCATTTACAAAGTGAAAGGCCCGCATCACCAAGCTCTCCAGATAAAAATATGTCAGTCCCATATTTTTCTAATCTCTCGATAATATTCTGATTTGGATGACCATAATTATTTTTCTTGGCATATGAGATCATCGCCTCGCTCGCGCCAACACGCTCAATAAAATTTGCAGTTGAACTGTACCGTGATCCATGGTGTGCAACCTTCAAAATATCTGCTCGCAAATTGGATTCCAAATTTTGATGGAAAAGTTTTTCACGAGAAATAATCTTTTGCTCAGCAGTAGACCCAATGTCGCCAGTGAATAAAACTGATTTTTCTTTGCAGTCATTTTGATCTGTTGAATTCGATTGTTTCAATTTGAATACGAGAGAAGTTTCGTTATTGTTCTTCAACTCAACATGATCAATCATGCGTGGATAAAATATGTCGAGAGTATTGTTTCCAACTACAACTGAGTCAGTCTGAAATAACTGAATGAACTTAGTTTTATCTGATGAGCTCCCAAAAAAGTTTTGCGTATATACTTCGTGCAGTTTATTTTTCCCAAAATCATATGCGGGTAGAACTACGAGTTCGGGTTTGTACTCTTCAATAACGTTTTTTATTTCGCCAACATGATCAGCATCAAAATGTGAAATTATCAGAACATCAATTCGACTGTCAAAGTATGACAGGTATTTTTTTACTTTTTTCACCACTCCACTTTTCGCAGGCCCTGTATCTATCAGAATCCTATGTGCATGTTTTGTATCAACGAGGAATGAGTCTCCTTGCCCGACATCAAACATCGTAAGTCTTGGTTGCCGATGTGTTTGGAAAATTATAGTTGCGAAAAATATCATTTGAGAAACAGATATGGTGATAATGAAAAGGACAAATCCGCCATGATATACTGATCGTATTAGTAATCTAATTAGAAACATATGACATTTGTTGAAAGAAAATTTTCAATTGGCGAGCTTAATGGAATCTCTATGCGAACAATTGAAGAACATCTCAAGCTGTATGCGGGATATGTAAAAAGCTCAAATACAATTTTGAAAAAAGTAGACGAGCTCTCTGTCGATCTCGAAAATAATTCATACACCATTGGAGAACTCCAGCGACGATTTGGATTTGAATTTGATGGGATGAGAAATCATGAATTTTATTTTGAGCAATTCGAGGGAGGGGCAAGCGAACTTGCAAGCGACTCACCACTCAAGACTGAGCTTACACATGTGTTTGGATCGTTTGATATATGGCTTGCACGATTCAAGAATCTTGCCATGACTCGTGGTCCTGGTTGGGCTATGTTGTACTTCGACCCTATCACAAAACAATTGGTGCAAACTTGGGTTGATGAACAGCATCTAGGACAACTCACAGGACTTCAAGTCATACTTGCTCTTGATATGTGGGAGCACTCATTTATGCTCGATTATGTTCCAAGCGAGAAGAAAAAATATATCGAAGCATTCTTCGCCAATCTTAATTGGAAGACTGTAGACGCGAGATTTGCGAACTCTATATCAAAGTAGATCGTGTTCCTGCCTTAGCTCTATAGTCGCAGACACACCCACGAGCTCCATGTTACATAGTTACGGAATTCGACCACTTCCCCACAAAACTATTTCTCTGAATAACATATGAAAAAGTTATGAATTTATTCTAAAGAAAGTGAAATTTTTATGAAGAAAGCTCTGAGAAACACCATCTCAGGGCTTCTTCTTTTTATAGACAAATATTGCTAAAGGAATGATAAAAACATAATAAAATAAAGGTGAAAATGAATTTAGCTCAAAAGTTGCGGTTGCAAAAGGAAGCTGTGAAACCGTATTTGTCGCGAAAATAATATATCCGAGCAGTAAGTATGAAACATGTCCAAAAAATATTGCCGGGAAACTTGAGATGAAACCCACAACTCCAGTGACAAACACAAGCGCCATGGTAAGGGGGACGATTGGAAGTATGAGAATATTTGCAAAAAACGCGAGAATCGATACCTCTGGGTTAATAAGCATGAGCAATGGAGTTACAAAAATCTGTGTCGCAAGAGACGATGCTCCTGCTTCGCGAAGGCCGGCAAATTGTGGGATATGGGACAACTTATCCTGAATAACACCCGACAAAGAAATCAGACCAAACGTTGCAAGAATACTTAACCAAAAGGACAAATCAAAATAAAAAGACAAAGGGTCAACAATAATGAGAAGTAACCCGACAATACCCAGAAGCACAAGTCCATCAATTTCTTTTTTATACAAACTACATAGAAGTGCAATCAAGGCCATGAGTGTCGCGCGCAAAAGTGCAGTAGAAACTCCGGCCATCAAGACAAATAAAATAACAAAAATTGTTCCAACTGCGAATCTAAAAATCTTTGGTCCAAATGCAAAAATAGAAAAAACAAATTGAATAACGATACTGACATTAAATCCCGACAGTACGACAATGTGCATAAGACCCGATCTTTTGAAATCGTCCTCGATATTTTTGGGAAGGGCACTCTTGCCTGAAATAATAAGCCCGTGCCCGAGCTCAGCGTATGGAAATGGAATGTATGTCTGAACTTTTAATACAAAAGAATTCTTGATGCCAGTGAGTACGCTAACAGTTCCCTTTTCTTTATTTTGTATGAAACTAATAGAGGAACTTGAGACGTGTATCACAAAGAAAATTCCTTTCCGTTTATATTTTGCAGTTGGATTTAGAAATGTGATTGCAAATTCTTTAGACTTTGTGTTCGCGACATATGAATCAATTGTTTGTATTTTATCAAAACTACTAATCATGTGTATTCCACCAACGTTGCAATCACACTTACCATCGATGCTAAGAATTAGTCTCTTACCTGTGCTAGCTCTTTGATCACCAATGACCTTTATTTTATAAGCGCTTTTTTTATTGATCAAAACATTTTCTTCTATTGAAAACACTAATTGATCTTTTTTATCACTGTCTATTTTATTCAGAATTTTTCTTTGATTGTCATCTTGTATGTATAAATGTGTTTTTAGAATCTGAATTAGTGCGCATGCAATGAGCACAAAGAGGAAAATAATTTTCAGGTATTTATATGTGAGTGTAGTCACCTACATATTCTATTTTTCATAAATAAAATTTTTATAAACAAAACCACCATCCAGTACGCCGACTAGATGGTGTTTAGTTTCGCATCCCCACCTCAAGGGGTTGCAACTTGGTTACCGGTGCACTCGCCCTGTAAACGGGTCAAGTTTGAGATTGTGTCTGTTCCTGTACTCCATCTCTGGGTCAGAGTACGTATAGCGTCCGTAACCTGGCCCGGGCACTGCATACGTCTGATTTGGTTGGAATACAATCCCGCAGCCCTCCCGATAGCCCGGTGCGTCGGCCCACCACTGATTGTAGCTTGGCCGCACACCGCATCCAGATTGACCGCCGTATGGATGATGGCCATAGCCACCGCCCCAAGCGTAGTGGAATCCACCGTCTGAACGACGAGTGACTACCACTGCATAACCCATGCGGTTGATCCGGCGCTCAATTGTATCCGCGTCACGTCCACATTCACGCTCGATTTGCATCACAACGTGAACCGGGAGACTTGGTGCCTGGCCAGCACCTCCATGTGCTTGGTGGTAGCCACCACCGATAGCGAAGCCCATGCCCCGCGGACCATGGACGGCGATTGACGGACCCCCTGCGCACCCGACGAGAGTCGAGAGACAAAGAAGCAAAAGCATCCTGACGACGCCGATGTTGATGTTATTATTTCCCACTCGCGTGGGATGAATAGGTGAAGCATCGTATGCCCCACCCTTATCGATTGCGACCGGAGTCGCTGCGGGGTTAACCGCGTTCTTTTTCATAAGAGCACTCAAGATTCGGCATAAACATACACTACCAAATACTAAGTGCTCTTATGAATGAGGTTTATAAATGTACAATACGGAATAATAGTACCATGTATATATGAAGTGTCAATATACAAATACGGCTCTGTGTGGCTATTTTTTATCGCTCTGACCCCATCCACCTACAATCTCATCAAAATCTCCTTCAGAAAAATATTTTTTAAATTTTGCCCCTTTTGTTCCCTTTACCCTCTTCTCACACTCAGTCCATGTTTTGTGGCGTTCCACGACACCATCAACTATACTCACATATCCCATTGGAGTAGCTTTTGAGGACGTTTTCTTTTTCTCAGACTTACTTCCGAGTGTGCCCGCTCGAGTCTCAATATTTAGAATACTTGAAATCTGATAACTCGACAGTATTCCTCTATAGAGCGCTGCAGGTTCTCCATCTGCAAAAGTTGTAGCAATGACATCACATCGTTCATTTCCCGCGATACCACTATGCCCCTTCAACAATTGAATATCGAAGATAAATTGTTTAGACAGTTTATGTTTCAGATCATATACAACACTCCACAAATCAGAATTTAGGACTTGTGTTTTACCTTTTGTTACCCAATCGCTCTTTGCCCACCCATCAATCCATTTCGTAAATGCATTACGCACGTATGAAGAATCAGTGTAGATTGTAAAAACTTTTTTTGTAGTATCGTTTTGATAAAAATCGTTCATATGTTCGAGCACCGCTTTGAATGCTCCGATTTCCATCCTATTGTTTGTGGTATGTGGATCAGCTCCACCTAGTTCATCAACACAGAGAACTCCCGAACTCTTCGGGTAAATAACAATTGCTCCCCAACCGCCTTTGCCGGGATTATTTCGTGATGCTCCGTCTGTAAATGCAATTACTTTTTCCATACTGTTATTTATACACTCATTATATCAATAATTCGGAAACGTTTTTCTATCTTTCCGCCGAAATATGAAACTTCGCAATGTACAAGACAGCTCGCATCTTTTCCAGAAAGTGATTCGATTCGATCAACAAATTTACTAAAAAAATGTATCGCTTTATATTCTCGTCTCTTTTGATTGTAGAGCAACTCATCGTCTGCAAGTGGTTCACTATGCGAAAACACACACTCAACATGTTCTTTTGTTTTTCCAAATATTCGCGCACTCTTGATGTATAGATTTTGCAATTTAAATATCGGTTTTGAATTGCCTATGCCAAATGGTGCGAGCATCTGTACATCTGACCAAAGTGTTGGAAGCACCTGCGAGATTTCTACCTCAATATGATCTGTACCTGTACGTAGACCAGCCACTTCAACAGTATCCAATTTTTCTTTTTCATTATCTTGTATTTCGGCATATACTTTGTTTATCAATTCATCAACAATATCAACAAACTCTTGTTTGAGACTAAACCCCCCAGACTTCTCATGACCCCCATAGTCGATAAACAACTGTTTTTCTTCCTGGGCTTTTTTCATAATTTCAACAAGACCATCTACGGGTGATCGCGCAGAGCCTTTGATTTCGTCCCCATCACCCCGCCCCCACACAAATACTGGGCAATTGAAATCATTCATGAGTGAGTTGGCAATAAGTCCTAAAAGTCCTGGTTTCCACGTCACATCACCAACAACAATGATTTTTGGACTACCCTTCTCATCGTGATGTGCAAGTTTTTGCTTTGCTTGTTTTACAAGCTGAGCGACATGTCCCTTGCGGGCGTCATTGAGCTCGTTCAAGTGACGTGCTGCCTTTTCTCCAGCATCTTCATCTCGTGCGGCAAGCATATTGTATGCATCAATCGGGTGTGACATTCGAGATGCTGCATTGATTCGGGGAGTTATGGTGAATGAAATATCTTCCTCTGTGAGATTCTTCGGATCGACTCGCAAGAATCGAAACAAAGCTCTGAGTCCTGGTCTTTTATTTTTTTGTAATACTCTCAAACCGAAATGAACAAGTGTGCGGTTTTCACCAACAAGGGGCACCATATCCGAACAAGTGGCAATTGCCACAAGATCAAGCAACCACTTTTCATACCCAACAAATATTTTTTCTTTGAGCGCCGTGAATGTGGCCGAACTATTTTCTGCATGTATCTTCTGTATCAATGCACAGACAACTTTCCAGATAACACCCGAACCACAAAGTTCTTTGAATGGATATGGGCAATCTTTTTGTTTTGTATCAATAATCGCGTATGCGTGCGGAAGCACGTCTCCCGGTAAATGATGATCAGTGATTATACAATCAATATTATGTTTATTTGCATAATCAACTTCTTCAATATCTGTTATCCCACAATCAATCGTGATGATGAGCTTCACATCTTCCTCTTTGAAAAAATCAACGGCTTTCATATTCAGTCCAAAACCTTCCGTCTCTCGATTCGGGATATATAGTACATAATTTTTATGTTCAACTTTCTCAAGAAAATCAGAAAGTATCGCACCACCCGGAAGCCCGTCAGCATCATAGTCGGTGAAAATTCCAATTTTTTCTCCGAGAGCTGTTGCATTCAAAATCCTTTCAACTGCAATATCCATACTCTTGAATAAAAAAGGGTTATGAAGGGACTCGTACTTAGGGTTCAAAAAAGACTCCTTTTCTTCAGGAGATGTATATCCTCTTTTTTCTAAAATATAGTCAACAATTGATTGGCCTTGGTAGTTCATATCGTGAATGAAACCCGCCATTCGAGTCTCTTTGTTTGTTTGATGATTTTAGCATAGAATACTTTCAAATGACTCACACAAATATTCCAAGTGAACACAACACAATCGAATGCACTTTTTGCAAGGTAATTAGTGGTGAAATTCCCTCATACAAACTGTATGAAAATGATGAAATATTGGCTTTTTTGAATATCTTTCCGGTGAATTCAGGCCACGCACTCGTCATCCCAAAAGATCATATAGAGAATATCTACGGGCTCCCTGACGAGACACTATGTCGAGTGATTATCGCCGTAAAAAAAGTAGCTATAGCCCTCAAACATGCTCTTGATGCTGACGGTATCAACCTTGAAATGAACAACGAATCGGCCGCGGGACAAGAAATCGACCATGCACATATACACGTCATTCCACGATTCAAAGATGATGGACTCAAACACTGGCCTTTCAAACCAGCGGAAAAAGGAGAACTTGAATCGATCAAAGCAAAAATTCAAAAGGCGCTTGAAGACTAGAAGGTTACATACAAACTATATAGCAGTGTGTTTCAACGCCTCGATACCTGGCAATGTCTCTTCGTTTAGATACTCAAGCATTGCTCCTCCTCCGGTTGATACGAAAATATTCGTACTTTTCTCTACTTGAACCTCCTGAATTGCGGCTGTAGTATCTCCACCTCCAATAACACTTTGTACATTGCTCGCAACAATTTTCTCCGCAAGTTCAAGTGTCTGATCTTTAAATCCTTTTTCAAAATTTCCTAAAGGTCCATTCCAAAGAATAAATTTTGCATCTGTAATTTTCTGTGAGATATCAGAAACAGACTGCGGACCAACATCGACGATCGTTTCACCCGGCAAAACCTCACTCGCCAATTTCACCACCTTTTCTGAACCACCAATAGTAACCACAACATCTTTTGGAATAATTACTTTTGGATTATTGAGCAATTCGTTCAGTGAAAAAGTTCCGTCTGAGACAAGTGATTTCCCAACTTCGTACCCCATCGCTTTATACACATCATTGATAAGTGCTCCTCCGATGAGTATCGTGTCAGCAATCGGCAAAAACTTATTTATAATCGGCATCTTTGTATCAAATTTTGCACCACCGAGGATAAAGACAAAAGGATGCTCCGGGTCGAATGCTTTTTCAAGTCGTCGAATTTCATTAATTAAATTAAATCCTGCATATCCTGGAATTATTTTTGGAATACCCACAACTGATGCGTGTTCACGATGACACACAGGAAAAGCGTCGTTCACATATAGTTCAGCGTAAGAGGCAAGAATCTGAGCAAATTCGGAATCATTCGATTTTTCCCCTGGATCAATTCGAAGATTCTCGAGAAGTAAAATGTCTCCATCCTCCATTGAATTTAGTGTTTTGTTTACTTCATCACCAACTACAGCCCGAATGAATGTACTTTTTGTATTGCCAAGTGATTTCTTGAGGTATTCGTATACAGGCGAAAGCGATGGAGACTCTACGCCTTTCGTTTCAATATGAGAAATAAGAATAATTTTTGCGTCACATGAGTGGAGATACTCGATTGTTTTGAGTGAGGCGTCTATCCGAAGCCCTTCAAGAACTCGCCCATCTTTGATAGGAACATTGAAGTCTACGCGAACAATCACTTTCTTTCCTTTCAGATCTTTCACTTCATCGATACAGCGCGGGATATATGTCATATATTTAATTATATCAAACTATTTCCGTCTTTTTTTGTCTTTCTTTTTTAGTGAAAGAACAATTTTTTTCTTTCCATTTATTGATTTAAGAATCCCTTCCATAGACTCTTTGTTCCAACTCGCGCGACCAACCAGAAACCCATCAACCTCTCCCTCAAAAAGAATACTTTCTGCATTTTCTGGATTCGCTGATCCCCCATAAAGGATAGTCACCTTGTCTGCAACACTTGTACTAAATTTTTCTCGAAGTGTTTTTCGAATAAAAATCACCATTTGATGTAAATCGTGTGGCGTAATTGCAATATTACTCTTTCGTCCAACTGCCCATACCGGTTCATATGCAAGAATAACATTGAGGATGTCTCTTCCTTCGAGTTTCGAAAGGCCTGCAAGAAGTTGTGTCTTCACAATATTTAAATAATCTCCTCCTTCATCACGTTCATTCTCTCCAAAACAAAACACAGCACGCATACCCGAATCAATTATCGACTTCACTTTTGTTGCTACCGCAGTATCAGTATCACCTGACGCTCTTCTCTCTGAATGTCCGACAATTGAAAAATCAGCACCCGCAGAACTTAGCATTGACGATGCAACATCGCCCGTATATGCGCCTTCAGTATTTACTGAGACATCTTGTCCTCCGACCAAACAGATATTTTTTGCCCTCTTTTTTAGTTCAGAAACAAAAACAAAAGGCACCGCGGCACCAATTGTCAATTTTGTATATTTTTTTGAAAGTTGTGTATATTCTTTTGCTCTAATTATCGCCTCTTCAAATGTTGCTGGTGATAATTTCCAATTCCCAATAACCAAAGGACTCTTGATTGACTGCGTTCTTTTCTTCATACCATTTGATTATATCCAAAATTAGACCATTCGAACACTCTATTCAGATACTTCTTGCCAAGATTCGACATTCCACGCGCCCGATGGACCACTACTAAATGTAAGGTCGGCTAGACCGCTATCATACGTAAGCGTTGCCCCTCCATTCATGACCATTTGCTTTGCAACTACCGACTTTGCACCTGTTCCTCCAGAGAAGGATACTGTTCCATAAGGAGCAATGAGCACTACTGACCCAGTTCCTCCACTTGCATCAATTGCATTTGATCCTGTATTTGTCGTTACAAGGAGAACATAGCTACCTGGATTGCCATTACCCGCCAAATTTCCGCCTCCTGAAAGGGATGCTGTTCCGTCAAGAATAATAATTCCACTCGTATTGCCATATCCTGAGCCCAACTTGATTTGCCCTCCACCAGAGAGATTAAGATTTCCTGTTATATAAAGGGTTCCATCTATTGTAAGCACCCCTCCACCATTCACCGTGAGATCTCCATTAATTTTCATCGCACCCCCCGTTGAAGTGGCAGTTGAACCTCCGATTGACCAGCTTGATCGAGTAGCTCCTGATGATCCATCCGCTTTCCAGTCTGTAATGTTTGCGTCTGAAACCGGCAATGTTGATTGCGAAGGATCTACATATGATGTGTTGCATGATTTATTATTTCCACTTCCTTCAGTACAATAAATTATGTCCGCTACTGTAGAATTATTTACTGTGTATGCGGTCGCATTTCCCACCCCTCCTGAACCAATTGTAATTCCATCTATTAAGCCACGGTCTCCACCAACAAATAACTTGAAATACCCTTCAAGCGTTGTTGGCGATGTTGCAACCCAGCTTGAATTCATTCTACCTACCTTTGCGTCACCATTTGCATATGTGTTTGATGTGGCCGCCATAATATAATAGTTTGTTGAACTATTTCCCGCATCAATAACAAGCCAATATGTTGTACTCAAAGACAAACTTACTGGTGTCGTGAATGCGAGTGTTACCCATCCGTAAGTTGATGTTGCAACGAGCGATGCGCTAAGGGTTGCAGACGCAAGAGTACTATTTGATGGAGATCCTCCAGAATTTGTCACAATTCTTACCGTAGCATTTGAAGGTGCGCCAAATTTCTTGATATATAAAGATACTTCTGTTATCTGACTTGTTGTCGCAACTTGAAATGCCTGCGCAAAGTCTTCTCGTGCTGATGTTGTGGCAAACGTAATACTATATGAAGGAGTCGTCGACCCCTCATTCAATTGATCTGGAACTGGGTTTGAGATAGATGCAGAAATTGCTGAGCCAGAAATAATCGGCCCCCCACTTCCCGTGATATCACCATTTGCATACACATTTCCGTAAATTATTGCGCCTCCACTCATCTGCACTCCTCCAACTCCAGTCTGAAGACCATAGTTGAATGACGCACCATTTCCAAGTGAAAATTCCGCTCGTGATGTTCTGGTAAATGATCCACTCAGTCCTTGGGCGGTAATTTGTTTTACTCCTCCAACATCTGTGACAGATGCAGTGGCTGTAGCGGATGTAAATGGGAGAACAATATTTGCGGGGAGTATGTGGCCTGTATTTAGTCGGTAGAGACCGTCTTCATTGAGAGACTCCGCAGCGATAAATCCTTGGCGCGCACTGAGTAAATCACTTGAATTTCTTATCTGGTAAGCAAGCGGAGTTGTAATACCCGTAAGAATTACGATCGATATAACAAGGAAAAAGAGTAGCACCGTCACAATTGCAAAGCCTGCTGATTGTGGTTTTGTCCTTGTCGTATTGCTATGGATTTGAAAAAGATTTTTAAACATTTCTTTTATAATTAATAACTCCCTCGTAGCGTTGCTGTATTATAAAATGTCTTACTAAAATATGTTGTTGATGTGCCCGTCTCAAGAGTAAGCGTAACTTTTACTGACTCCGAAGAACTTGCAACTACTTGTTCAAATTTGAGAGTAGAGACAACTACTGAGTTCGAAGATAGCGGGCCAACAAGTGATCCATTTCGATTCATGTAAATTGTTGGGCCCGATTTGTAAAATCTGAGAATCTCACTTGTTCCTGATGCATTTGTCGTGTTGAGAGAAAGTGAAGCTACAGTCGAGGTCCCCCAAATAGTATTCGCAGAATCGATAGTCGATGCGTTTTTTATTTCACGTGTCATACGATCCATTGTAAAAAGCGCTGTATTTTCGATCTTTCGAACTGCATGCACATTTTTGTATACCTTCGTGATATTAATAAAAATATTCATCACCGCGATAGTAAAAATGGCAAGAAGTCCAACATAGATAATTATTTCTGTTAACGTAAAGCCTTCCTGCTTTATATCCCCATTTACCTTTGTCCTATTACTAAAAAAGTTCATATAATTTTACAAATTAGTTAGAAAAAATATTTGAAACATACGCCTCGACCGTTTTTGTTGATGTTCCAATATCGGGGAGATACCATGCCACGCTTACCGTCACTTTTCGCGTTCCTGTATCAAGCGTACCCCCAGAAGTCACCACATCAAATGCTCCGTCTCGATACACTGCAGAAAAAGAAACTGTTCTATCAAACTGATTGTCGATGAGACTAACAGCGGTTGTCGTACCCCATCTTGTACCATTCCATGTCAGACGATAATTTACCCCATTGGAAAGATTCGCGATATTGTTTGTCCACGAAGAGTCTCTCATTATGCGCACAGCCTCAACTCCTTCTTCCGCAAGAAATGCCGCTTGAACAGAAGCGGTATTTCGATATGCAACTCGAGAGAAATAATTGTATGCACCCACAATACCGACAACAGCAGCAGCAAAAACCGCAGATGCAACAACAACTTCTATAACTGTAAGTCCTTTTTTTGTAGACATAACAAATATGTATAAAACTTCTTCTATTGTACCTCAGAATGCCCTGTTCCGTAGATTGTAATTGTCTTAGTTGTGGATGCTGATCGTGATGATTGAAATGTTATTGTACCCGTCGCAGATGGCTCTCCTGTAATTTTTGAAAAAATAATTGATGATGCTCCTCCCGTGAGATTTACTGATTGTAGCTGTACACCAGCAGGTGTCTCTAAACGAGCAAATGTTCCCGTTGCACTATATGCTGTCCCTTCAAATACACTTATCGTTGAAGATGTAAATCGAATTCCGTGCTGGAGATTGTTTCGTGAATTAAGACTATGCTGTCGAGCACGCTCAACAAATGATTGTGCAACCGCGGCATGCTTATCGGCAGAATTATAGTCAGAAATACGTGTAAATGAAAAATAAGAAAGCTGAAAAACCATAGCGATAATTGCTATCACCACAAGAAGTTCTGGTACAGTAACCCCTTTATCTGTATTTGTATTTAATTTCAGAGGCTTCTTCATCGTATTATTCTAAATATAATCACTACTTAATATTATTCATCACCGTATACATCGGTGTAATCATCGAAACAGCAAAGAAACCAACCCCAAGACCAATAAGCACCATCAAAAATGGTTCGATCACCGTTGAAAGGTCTTTTGTTTTTTGTTCAACTTCGTTCTCGTAAAATGTCGCCACCCCAAAGAGCATTGATGCAAGTTTTCCTGTTTCTTCCCCCACGGTCATCATTTCAGATACAAAAATTGGATAGAGCTTTGTGTTTTCTGCGAAGATCGTTGAGAGTGGTTGACCTTTTTCAACCACCTTTTCTGTTTTTTGGAGAATCTCCTTATAATATGAATTTTGTACAACATCCGTTGTAATTTTTGTGGCAAGCAAGAGATCAACCCCTGAATTCAAGAGAGAAGACAATGTCCGTGCTGTCATTGCGGAGTTACTTTCAACAACAAGTGTTCCAATGATTGGCACACGTACAAATAACCAGTCAAAAAATCTCTTCCCCACCTTAGTTTTCTTGAAATAAACAAATGCAACAACTAATGCAATTAAAATAAATATAGTGGCAATAAAATGCCCTGAAATAAAATCACTGATGGCAATAATCAATCTCGTTGATGTCGGCAAGTCACCACCAAGATCTTTGAATGTCGCTGTAAGCGATGGCACAACATACACCATCATCAATATTGCAATTACGACCATCACGCCAATAATCACCGATGGATAAATGAGCGCTCCTTTAATTCTTTTTTGAAGGAGATATGTTTTTTCAAGTTGGTTAGCAAGATGCTTGAGAGACTCCGCCATTGTTCCTCCCTCTTCCCCAGCTCTCACCATCGAAATAAATAGGACAGAAAACACTTTTGGGTGTTCTCCGAGCGCATCATGGAATGTTTTTCCTGCAGAAATCGACTTACCGAGTTCCTGATAAATTTTCTTTAATCGTTCATTTTTTGTCTGTCGTTCAATAACAGAGAGTGCGCGAGCGAGTGAGAGCCCCGCTTCAAGCATTCCGCTCATATTTCGAGCAAAGATGACTTTATCAATCATCTTTACTCCTCGAATATTCTGAAGCCAAGGAGGAAGATGAAGGTCTTTATTTTTAAATTCTTCAGCAGACACAATCACATCCCCAGCAGATCTGATTTCATTGTACAAAGCAATTTTATCTACAGCCTCTGATGTAGATTCATATATTGTTCCGTCTGGTTTACGCGCCTTATACTTGAACTTCATTTGTTCAATTATATATCAAAAAAATAAATTATGCGGAGAATATCCGATTACTCTGACACCACTCTCAAGATTTCTTCTATGGTTGTCTGTCCCTGAGCAGCTTTGAACAATCCATCTTCTGCCATTGTAAGCATTCCTTCTTTTCGGGCCTGCACTTCGATTGCATCACTTGTGGCTCCGGCTACGATCATATCTCGAATAGTTTGTGACATCACGAGAACTTCGTGAATACCTACTCGCCCCTTATATCCATCTTCAGACTCCTTATCAGGTGTCGGCTTATAGAAAGTGATTGTCTTCCATGTTGCTTTTGCATCAACAACTTTTTCTGCCTTAAGTGCCGTGAGTACTCTGTCCATATCCATATACTTACCAATTCTCGTGATGTCCGCTTCCGTGAGATTGTATTTTTCAACATTTGAATGAAGTCGTCGTACAAGTCGCTGAGCAATAATCACCTTCAACGTTGATACAAGAAGAAATGGTTCACATTTCATATCAATAAGTCGCGGAATTGCACCCGCTGCCGAGTTCGTGTGAAGAGTAGAAAGTACAAAGTGACCCGTGAGCGCCGCATTGATAGCAAGGGCAGCGGTTTCATTATCTCGAATTTCTCCCACCATGATGATGTCAGGATCTTGTCGAAGAAGTGATCGAAGTCCTGAGGCAAATGAGAATCCGATCTCAGGTTTTACTTGAGTCTGGTTAATTCGCTTTATCTGATATTCCACCGGATCTTCAACTGTTGATATGTTTACATCAGGAGTATTCAAAATATCGAGCACAGTATAAAGAGTTGTTGTCTTACCGGATCCTGTTGGACCAGTTGTGAGAAAAAGTCCCTCGGAAAGTTGTACTCCTTCGTGAAGGACTTCGAGATCTCTCCCGTGGAAACCAAGTGATTCAAGTGTAAATCCCGAAACACTTTCTCGCAAAAGTCGCATTACCGTTTTTTCACCATAGTAAGTTGGGAGAACAGAAACTCGAAATGAAATCTTTTCTCCGTTGAGATCGATTCGAAATCGTCCGTCTTGCGGGAGTCGTTTCTCATCTAGTTTCAAATTTGAAAGCACCTTAATACGCGCAGTAATACTTGGACCAACTACCTTAGGAAGAATCATTGCATCATGGAGCATACCGTCTATTCGATACCGCACAATTACTTCAAACTCCGTCTGTTCTATATGAATATCAGAAGCGCCTTGAATAGCTGCGTGTTTGAGAAGAGTCTCCACGATTCGAACAGTGGGAAGATCGTCCGCCATTTTCTTCAGGTCCTCACTACTTGTCTCTTCCCCATTACCCATATCAATTGTCTTCAAGTTTGAAGACTCCTGCTGAATGATATCTCCGAAATCAGCCTTCAAACTTTTTTGATACTGCAGAAGGACAGTTTTTATCGAGCTTGGATTTGTCAGTCGAGGAAGAATTCGAAGTCCTGTTTTTTTCTTGATAAAGTCAATCGCTGAGAGATCATCAACATCGAGCATGGCAACTTCGAGTGCATCGTCCTTTCGCTTGAAAGCAATAATATTGTGCTTTCGTGCAATTGGTTCAGGAATCATTGAAAGTATGTCGAAATCTATCTTCTGTTCTTGCAAATCGATAAACGGAATTGCAGTAACATATGCAAGAACTCGTCGGTAGTCATCGTCAGTCATCTTCCCCTGTGAGACAAGAACTTCTCCGACCTTCTGACTTTTTGCAATTGCCTCTTTTTCCGCAACATCAAAATCCGCAGCGGATACAAGCCCTGAATCAATTACAAACTTTCGCATTGCACCAGAATCAACATTCATGTTGACAATAGTATATCACTAAAAATTATTGAGAATTTTAATTTTTTCTTCTTCTGTGTAAATTTCCTTATCCTGAGGTTGTGTATATGTCTTGCCCCGGAATTCAACTGTCTCTACAGGCCGAGTTTGAATTTGTTTGTCGAAATTATTGAGTATAGACTTCTTGCTTTCGGTTACCGCTTTTTTCTGTTGTACTTTTAATACGCTTTTTTTCTCTATGGGCATAACGCTCTCAAGTGTATTGGTAAATAAAATGAGTACCGCAACAAAACAGGCAATGACTGCAAGTGTATATACAACAGTTTTTTTCGTGATAAATGAATTCATAAATTATCGTTCAAAAACATTAGGAATAACTCGACACGTTGTGTACTGATATGCTGGATCGCCTGTGAGTCCAATAGTGCTTGTTGAGTTTACACAAGTTCTTATAAGACTATTGTAGTTATCATCACAAGTAGCTGTACTTGATGCATTCTGTAATGCGTCTCTGTTTTTATAAAACTTTCGAGACTCGCCACACGCCATGATTCCTTGACCGTTCGGCATTGAACACGGAGTGTTGCTAAAGTTCACACAATCATTCTCTGGAGGAATCGTGATAACACAAGAGAGATTCCAATCTTCAGTTATTTGATTTACCGCCGAGTCAGTCCACGTGCCATCAGACTGGCACGTCGCATCGATACAGCCACATTCAGAAAGTGTATCGGCTTGTGCCCTTGCACAATAATGAACACCCGCTCCTGTAGGATAACTTGTGCCCAAAAGTACGCATGTTCGGTCAAGATCAACTGTGACACCGCCCCCTTTGCCAGGATTAAACTTAACCCACCCCATTACCGAAGAACCTCCCCATGCATAGCCCACAAGCTTGTTATTTGCACTAATATATGTGACTCCTTTTGACCCGTTAATTACAGGTGATAAATGTCGCGAGCCTGAAAGTCGAATCCACCCATCCCAGTTCTCATAATCTGTTTGATCAACACAATCAGCAAGTACCGTACCTCCGCAGGCCCGAGCAAAGCCTGTAACAGCTCCTGTTGTGAGGTTAATAGCTGGCTCACAATTGCCCGGTTCAGGACAATTTGTATTTGCAGGATCAAATCTAATCCAACCCACATTTGATGACCACGCGTAACCAGTCATAAGTCCTGATGAAGGATTGACTGACACACCGTAATTCGAAGTTCCACATGTTGAGGTGTCTGAACAACTAAAGCTAATCCACCCCGCCGTTGCAGACCACGCGAATCCAGTTACCGCACCCGTACCCGCCGCCCCTACTCTCTCATATATTGAGGCTCCTCCAGCCAAAAGGACGAAAAGAAGGATCCCTAAACCACCGATTCTTAATATAGATTTCATTGCTAAGCCTATTTTAGGTCAGCAAAGCCTTCCGTACAAGTATCTAATACATATTTCACGAAGTTTTGACCAGAACACCCAAATATGGTATTGTCCTTTCATACCGAGTTCGCCGAAAGGCGAACTTCGTTTTTTAAAAGGCCTACTTGAGACAGTGGGTAATACAATTAAATATACAATTACATATATGTTTGACATGAAGGTAATCCACTCAGTTCTTACAGAACTTGAGACAGAACGAGGAATCCCAAAAGAAAGAATTATCGAGGCCATCGAGATGGCTCTCGCTACTGCATACAAGAAAGAATACGGCCGACGAAGCCAGTTCATTCGATGTTCATTTGATATTAATTCTGGAAAAACAGAATTTGCCCAAATAAAAGTAGTTGTTGATGAATCCAAAATTATTACAGACAAAGATGCGTACGATGCATACATAGAGGAGCTCCGCGCAAATACTCCTGAGGGCGAAGAATTAAAGCCTGAGAAAATTTTCTACAATGAAGAACAGCACATCATGATCGATGATGCTCGAAAGATTAAAAAAGATGTTGCTGTAGGTGAAGAGCTCGTATTCCCTCTTGAACAAAAAGATGACTATGGCCGAATCGCTGCCCAGACCGCAAAGCAAGTTATCATCCAAAAAATTCGAGAAGCAGAAAAAGTTTCCGTACTTGCTGAATACGGACAAAAGGAGGGAGAAATTGTTTCAGGAACAGTACAACGAGTTGAACGAGGAAATGTATTCGTTGATATGGGCCGAGCAGTTGGTTTCCTTCCATACGAAGAACAAATTCCTGGTGAACACTACAAACAAGGAGAACGACTTCGATGTTATCTCGTACGAGTAGAAGAAACACCTCGAGGCGTGTTCGTTCGACTCTCACGATCACATCCAAAGTTCCTTGCCGAACTCTTCAAAGCAGAAGTTCCTGAAATCGCTTCAGGTGTTGTTGAAATTAAAAGTGTTGCACGAGAAGCTGGCGCACGATCAAAAGTTGCGGTGTTTTCATCTGATACACACATCGATCCAGTTGGATCAATGGTGGGTCAACGAGGTGTACGAGTGAGTACTGTTACAAGTGAACTTGGTGGTGAAAAAATCGACATTGTCGAATGGTCAGAAGATACAAACAAGTTTATCGAAGAAGCCCTCTCTCCTGCACGAATTCTTTCTATCAAACTCGATGAAACATCAAAGACAGCAACCGTTGAAGTAACAGAAGATCAGCAATCACTTGCAATTGGTAAAGGAGGACAGAATGTCCGACTTGCAGCAAAACTTACAGGTTGGAGAATTGATATTCAGTCAGTTGCAGGCGAAGCTCCAGCTGAAGGAGAAGTTGCGAATGAATCTACTGAAGAAGCAAAATAATTGCGAGGAACCTATTGCTCACGTACAAGATTAATAAAAAAATAACTCAATCAAACATATGAACCTTTGGCACGATATCGATGCAGGATCACGAGACAGCATCAATACAATTATTGAAATTAATAAGGGATCAAAAAATAAATATGAGATCGACAAAAAAACAGGCCTCATCTCTCTTGACCGAGCTCTTCACACAGCTCAGGACTACCCATTTGACTATGGATTTGTTCCTCAAACACTATGGCATGACGGCGACCCTCTCGATGTAGTTGTCCTTACAACTTACCCACTCTTCCCTGGTGTTCTTGTAAAAGTTCGACCGGTTGCAATCGTAAATATGATTGACTCAGGAGAATCAGACGCAAAAGTAATTGCGGTTCCCGAAGAAGACCCTCGATGGGATTCTGTAAAGGAATTAAAAGACATCAATACTCACACGCTTAAAGAAATCGAGCACTTCTTCCTCACATACAAACAGATCCAAAAGAAGACAGTAACAATCGATAGTGTTGAAGGCGCAGAGAAAGCTATGGCCGCATTCGACGAATCTCGAAAACTTTATAACGACAAATTTAGCAAATAACACTGTCCAACCGAATACATGTCATACAAAATCACATCATCAAAAAAACTCGACACACACGAACAAGAAATTGAAGTAACAATTGATAAGAAAACCGTAGCTACAAAGCGAGAAGAGGCCTTGAAAATAATCGGCGCCAACATCAAGATTGATGGTTTTCGAGAAGGAAAGGTTCCAGAAAAAATTATTGTCTCAAAAGTTGGTGAAACTGCTGTTGCCGAAGAAGCAGGACGACTTGCTCTCGAAGATATATACGGAGATATTGTGAAAGAATCAAAGATCATTCCTTTCGGATATCCGAAAGTTCTCATCACAAAAGTAGCTGAAGGAGAAGACTTTGGAGTAAAGCTCATTGTCGCACTTGCTCCTGAAATAAAGCTCGGCAAATATCAAAAAGAAGTTGCCAAAATTAATAAAGAAGAAGTCTCGGTAGAAGTCACAGACAAAGAAATCGATACGGCGATCGAAGATCTTCGAAAGCAAGTTGCTCACGCGGAGTATCACAAGGCGCAGGGCGCTGCAGACAAGGACCACGATCATCACAATCATGATCATGGAGAACTTCCCCTTCCAGAAGTAAATGACGAATTTGTTAAAAAATTTGGTCCATTTGCATCTGTTGAAGATTTCCGAGCAGAAGTCAAAAAAGGTATGACGGGAGAAAAAACTCGAAAAGAAAACGAGAAAAAGAAGGTGCGAGTTATCGATGCTGTCGTTGAAGCGTCAACTTTCGTAGTTCCACAAATCCTTATCGAACGAGAACTTGATCGCATGGTTCGAGAGCTCGAAGGAGAGATATCTCGAATGGGTCTTGGTCTCGATGCATATCTCAAACACATCAATAAGACTGTTGATGAATTGAAAAAAGAGTGGAACAAAGATGCTATCAAACGAGTAAATACTCAGCTTTCATTCAACGAAATTGCTACTGCTGAGAAAATCACCGTTCCCGAAACAGAAGTAAAAGCTGAAGCCGACAAGATAATGGCTGCATACAAGGACGCAGATCGGGCTCAAGCAGAGGCCTTTGCAGAAAACGTGCTTATGAACGAGAAAGTGTGGCAACACCTTGAGTCTATAAAGGACTAGACCTTGGTCCTGATAGTCTACTTGAATATTTAGGCAAACGCAGACAAAACCACCCGGTCGGGTGGTTTTGTCTTAATGTTTGATGATATAGATAGACAATCCCTCCATCTTGAACTAGAATCACCTTACTAGAATTCAATATCAGATTTGGTCCTGTTTTTCCGATTTTACCTCGATTTCTAGCCTTATCTACTTAATTTTACACAATGCTTATACCAACAGTTATTGAAAAATCACCCATGGGTGAACGTGCTTATGATATTTACTCTCGATTACTTCGAGAAAACATTGTCTTTCTAGGTGGACCTATCGATGATAATACGGCAAGTCTTATTATCGCCCAGCTTCTCTTCCTTGAATCTGAAGATCCTAAAAAAGATATTCATCTTTATATCAACTCACCCGGAGGATCTGCTTCCGCGACGCTCGCAATGATCGATACGATGAATCATATAAAAAACGATGTCTCAACAATTTGCGTTGGTATGGCAGCTTCTGGAGGCGCCTGGATTCTTTCTGCAGGTAAGAAAGGTAAACGTTTTGCTCTTCCAAATTCTGAAGTTATGATCCATCAACCACTAAGTGGCACCGAGGGACAAGTGAGCGATATGGAAATCAGTATCAAAAAAGCAATAAAGCTTAAGGAGAATCTCACAAAAATAATGTCAGACAATACCGGCCAATCTATTGAAAAAGTACGGAGAGATATTGATAGAGATTTTTGGCTTGATGCTACCGAAGCAAAAAAATACGGAATTATTGATAAAGTACTCTAATTATCATGTTTGATTTACAAACCCTCGTCCTCACACTTCTTGTTCTCGGAAGTGGAGCGGCTTCTGGATATCTCCTGCGAATCATCATTGCGACATCTCGAAAAAATTCGATTGAGCTTGAGATTCGAAAAATGTACACAAACGCGCAAGAAGAAGCGAAGCGTATTGCGCTTGATGCAGAAAAAAATGCCTCAGAGACTCTCCGTTCAGCAAGAGAGGAAGTGAAGGAAAAAACTGAAGCTCTGAACGAACGAGAAGATCGACTTCTTAAGAAAGAGGAATCTCTTGATGCAAAACAAAGAGAGATTGATAAAAAGACAGATGAGATCAGAGCAAAGATTGATGAAGTGAAGAATGTAAAAGAACGAGTTGATTCACTTTACGTTGTTGCAGAAGAAGAACTTGAACGTGTTGCGAACCTCACACAAGAAGAAGCGCTCGAACAGATTGTTCAGAAAATTGAGATAGACGCCGGAGAAGATCTTTTAATGCGAACAAAAAAACTTGAACTTTTTGCAGAGGATCAACTCAAAGAACGTGCAAAACAAATACTTGCCCTCGCAATTCAGCGTCTCGCATCATCAGTGCATGCCGATGCGTTCACTTCCCTTGTGCCAATCCCTTCAGATGACATCAAAGGTAAGATTATCGGTAAAGAAGGCCGTAATATAAAGACTTTTGAGCGACAGACAGGGGTTGAGGTGCTTGTTGATGAGACGCCGGGTTCAATCATGATTTCATGTTTCGACCCTGTTCGACGACAAATTGCGAAGACTGCTCTTGAGGCCCTTGTTGCTGATGGGCGTGTTCAACCTGCTCGAATTGAAAAAGAAGTAGAACTTGCAACAGAAGAAATAAGTAAGGTAATTAAGGAAAGGGGTGAACAAGCAGCTTACGAAGCCGGCGTCATCGGTCTCGACCCTCGCCTTCTCACAATTCTTGGACGTCTGCATTTCAGAACAAGTTATGGACAAAATGTTTTGCAACACAGTATCGAATGTGCACACATCGCCGGTATGATTGCTGAAGAATTAAAAGCGAATGTTAAAGTTGCACGTGCTGGTGCACTTCTCCATGATATTGGTAAAGCACTTGACCATGAAGTAAGTGGTTCGCATGTTGAAATTGGAATTCGAATTCTTCAAAAGTTTGGTGTGAGCGATGAAGTTATTAGAGCAATGCGTGCTCATCACGAGGAATATCCTTACGAAACAATTGAATCACGAATCGTACAGACCGCAGATGCTATTTCTGGTGGACGACCAGGTGCACGACGAGATAGTATCGAAAATTATCTCAAACGACTCGAAGATCTTGAAATGATTGCAAACTCATTCCAAGGAATTGATAAATCATACGCACTCCAAGCTGGTAGAGAGATTCGAGTATTCGTGTCTCCGACTATGATGTCAGATTTTGAATCGCAACAACTTGCTCGTGCAATCGCACTTCGTATTGAAGATGAACTCCGGTATCCAGGTGAAATCAAGGTAACTGTCATCCGAGAATCTCGAATTATAGAATTTGCTCGATAGTTTTCAGTATTTTCGTTTGTTTTTGCTTAATAACTAGAAAACATTAACTGTATTTGTCTATATTTTACGCCAAAAAACCCTTGCTATATAATGTAGACACAAGTTCGATGGGAAACTTTCTGTCGACACTTTATAAGTAACACATCAAACTATGAACAAAGCAGCTATTGTAGAAAAAGTTCACGGTGTACTTGGAACAACTAAAGTACAGGCTGAACAAGTTGTTGACTCAATAATCGACGCTATTGTTTCAACTCTCAAGACTGGTCAGGAAGTTTCTATTGCAGGTCTCGGTATCTTCTCAGTGAAGCAACGAGCAGCACGAACAGCTCGAAACCCACGAACAGGTGAAATGGTAAAGGTTTCAGCTATGAAAGTACCTAAATTCCGAGCAGCTAAGGCTCTTAAAGACGCGGTTAAGTAATCTCATAGTACGGGCTAGAACTAATATACAAAAAGAACCCTAAAACATAGGGTTCTTTTTGTATTATATTGGTGCGGGATAAGGGAATCGAACCCTTGTCTACTGCTTGGAAGGCAGTCATTCTACCACTAAACCAATCCCGCGTGCCGTTTTGTTGTGCTTTGAGGAGAAAGCCCCAACACCAACTCAAACGTGTTAAGAATATATCAGAGTAGCCCCCCGACTGCAATCTCTTATAAAGAAAGTGGTATACTCTTTCCATGGATCTCGCAGGGATTATCACCACATATATCATTTCAGGAATTATTGGCTTTACCTCTCTTTTTAATCCAGCCGTAGCTGTAAAACCTACTCCCAAGCCCACTACACCGACGATCATCCCGATGGAGGAGACTGTGCCAGAACAAGCTCCCACAATCTCAAAAAATAAGCAAAAAAGAAAACTCAATATCGCCACCATTCCAAAAACTGAACAAATACAAGTTGGAGTTCCCCTTCTTCCCCTCAAGGAATTTCTGGATCCAAAAACTGTAATTCAAGTGCAAAAGACAAAAGAAGTTACCCGACCGCAACAAAAGGATGTGTTCGATATCATAAATACAATTCCGACACTTATTACGAAAAATACCGAACCTAGTATAGATCCAATCACACGAATACAAAATTCGATTGGAAATATTTTCTGCAAAACACAAAGTGGAAATTCTATAAGTGTTGTTACGGGAAGCGCCGTTATCGTCAACTCGCTTGGTGTTGCAATAACAAACGCTCATGTTGCGCAATACCCGCTCATAGAAAAATATTTTAAATCAAACTCCGGCAAAACAATGAGCTGTGTGGGGAGGATTGGATCGCCAGCTTCTGGTAATTACAAAATAGATGTCCTTTATATCTCGCCGAATTGGATACGGAAGAATGCGAAAAATATTGTTGATCCATATTTCCAAGAGACAGGTGAAGACGATATTGCAATCATTCGTTTCGTCCCAACGACGAGTAAGACTTTTACATTTACTAAAATATCGAATGAGGGCCTCAATATATCTTTGCCTATATACATCGGCTCATACCCCGCAATTGAAATCAAAGACAAAGGCATTTCGGCGCCACTCTATGGACGATATGAACGAAATAGTATTCGACAAATAGATAATTATATTCCATTAAAGCCTATCTTTGAGACCGAGCCCTCATCTATGGGGCAAGCTGGATCATCAGGAGGAGGAATATTTGATAGTGTTGGGAACCTCGCAGGAACTATTGCTCTTATTGTCCAAAACGGAAATACAAGTAGCCCATACATTCGAGGACTTACAATTTCACATATAAATAAAACCCTTGGTGAATCCGGAACATCACTCAATCACTACATCACAGGAAACCCAGACGTTATAGAAAACAATTTCAGCAAAACAGCAACAGAGCTTGAATCTATATTAATGTCGCAGCTTTCTTCTTCACGATAGCGGTCGCTACATCAAAATTGTCATCCTTTGAAAATCTATTTCTTTTTGTGTGCGAACAGACAATACACTTATGAACGATTTGCATGTCTTCAATATTCGCCCCTTCAATCCCGACTGGCTCCATCATACCCCCACAAGTCGCCGCTCTATCCCCCGGCATAACGTCTACATGCTTACTCCAAAGACACTTCGAACAGTGATTTGTATATCCGTTGCCAATAACTGCCTGTCCACACTTCTCACAGACAAAATCTTCTTTATTTCTTTTGAACTTGCTCATAATTTATCGTGGACCTAATTGGTCGGGATGCTGGGATTCGAACCCAGAGTCTTCTGTTCCCAAAACAGAAATGTTAACCGTTACACCACATCCCGGTGTTAACTCGAGCTCAATAGTCTCGTAGTACGGATAGAAGCCTATCATACTCATTCCAGTTTCACAAAGTAAACCTTGGTGGTTGAGCCGTGGAACCACTGCTATAGCGCCATGGGGACAAATGTGCACCTACACTTGGGCAAATTACCCCACTTTGTGATTTCAACAAAAGCGATGTAGTACCTAATATTGACATGTCTCACCGGCGACACTCTCTCGTTATATATCTCAGTCAATGTTATTACCCTCAAAGCCTTCTTGCGATCAATTTTGTCCTGGTACACAAGCGGGTTAAAGCCAGCTGATGTCTTTACCTCGATGGAATAAAGAACACTGTCTTTTGAGGCAAAAATGTCTATTTCACCAAGTGTTCTATACCTAAAGTTTGTCTTTTCTATACAAAAACCCCTTTTGATCAACATCTCTGAAACAATACTCTCACCCATCTGTCCAATTGTCCTATAACCTTGTCCTGCCATATACGGCATAATTATAGAAAAACGGCCTTAAATTTAGATAAAATATTCAAATACTCTCGTCATACAAACCCTGATTTTCGCCATTTTTATTGAAAAAAGTCACTTTTTAGGTCAAAAAGCTGTCCTTTATCCACATATCCACTTAGTTATCCCCAGTTATGTCTTTTATTTGTGCGGGCGGGGAGAATCGAACTCCCACATCAGTCTTGGCAAGACCGTATTCTACCACTAAATTACGCCCGCAACTTGGGGAGTATTATACACGAGCATTCTAAGGAAACAACAGGAAAAACCAGGATAATTATATCCCAATATTTCCTTCTCAACTGAACTATTAGTAATTACTAAATTGTGCACCTGCCAGGATTCGAACCTAGAATAACGGTTCCGAAGACCGTTGTGATATCCATTTCACCACAGGTGCATGGGGACGATAATACATTATTATGTCCAAAAATCAAAATATATACTACTATAAGGCTGTCCATGATCGACTCATCATTAATTCCAAAATACGTTGTAGATGCATGCCAAAAACTCAATTCGGCGGGTTTTGAGGCATATATTGTTGGCGGGTCAATTCGTGATGTGCTTCGTAACGAAATACCTAAGGATTGGGACATTACCACTAATGCGACGCCCGAACAAATTCAGGCGTGTTTTGACCATACGTTTTACGAGAACACGTACGGAACGGTGGGTGTTGTATGCTTTCACGAAACGCCCGAGGAGGTTGTTATTGAAGTTACCCCCTATCGAAGCGAAGGTGCGTATTCAAATTCACGACACCCCGACAATGTTCAATTTGGTGTTTCTCTTGAAAAAGATCTTGAGAGGCGAGATTTTACCGTAAATGCAATTGCGTACGATCCAATAAAAAACAATCTTGTTGATCCTTACGGCGGACAAGATGATCTCAAGAAAAAAATAATTAAGACCGTTGGTCATGTTGAAGATCGGTTCAGTGAAGATGCACTTCGCATGCTCCGTGCAATTCGATTCTCTTGTCAGCTCAATTTTTCTATTGACGGAGAGATACTTTCAACAATTTCCAAGCTAAATGAGAAAATGAAACTCATTTCGACAGAACGGATCCGAGACGAGTTTGTAAAAATACTTTTGTCGCCAAACCCAATGGCAGGTATTTTCATTATGGAGAAAACGGCTCTATTACAACATATTATCCCCGAGCTCTCTGCGTCTGTTGGTATACAGCAAAATGGTATTCATAAGTTTGATGTGTTTGAGCATCTCCTCCGATCGCTCCAGTGTGCTGCGGACAAAAATTACCCTCTCGATGTTCGTATTGCAGCCCTTCTCCACGATATTGGCAAACCACCTACTCGAGAGTTCTCAAAAGAGAAGAAAGACTACACGTTCTACGGACACGAAGTTGTTGGCGCTCGAATCGCTGAAAAGATTTTAAAGCGAATGAAGTTTCCTCTCGATATGTCAGAGCTTGTTGTAAAGCTCGTACGATGGCATATGTTTTTCAGTGATACTGAAAAAGTTACGCTTAGCGCCGCACGACGACTTGTTGCAAATATAGGTAAAGAGAATATTTGGAAGATTATTGATGTTCGTATCTGTGACCGAATAGGGACAGGTCGTCCAAAGGAAGACCCTTACAGACTTCGTAAATATAAAGCAATGCTTGAACAGGTCATGCGCGATCCTGTAAGTGTTGGTATGCTCAAGATAGACGGCAAGCGTATTATGGAACTTCTTGGTGAGCCAGGAGGTCCTCGTATTGGTCAAATACTCAACGCCCTTCTCGGAGAAATAATTGAGTTGCCGGATCAAAATACAGATGAATATCTTGAAAAACGAGCACTCGAACTTTCAAAAATTGGACCAGCGGAACTAAAGAATCTCGCATCTAAAGGATCGTCTATTGCCCAAGAACAGGAGGAGGAATACGTGAAAGAAATTCTCAACAAACATAAAGTAAGGTAAATACAAAAGGCGCCGAATCAAGCGTCCACTCTCGCGTTGATCAGCACCTTTAAAAAAGATGCCCTGACGGTTTATATAACCAATCCCTTTCGGGTGTTGCCATATATGATGGCTTAAAAAATTTCGAAACCTGTCGAAGGCGTATTTGAGAGACAAAGAACTATTGCGTCTCTCAAACTTGATCAAAGAGAGACATCCCCTGCCACCCATTGTATTTTATAAAAGACAAATGTAAAGGACATATGAAGAGTCTCTGTGGATAACTAGATCTCAATTTTTAGCTGTATAGGACAATGGTCAGATCCATAGACATCACTGTGTATTTTTATCATTTTTATCTTGTCTCTTAGACGATTACTGCAGAAAAAGTAGTCAATTCTCCAGCCAATATTTCTATCCCTTGCAAATGACTTCTGATCCCACCATGTATAGGCATTTCGAACTTCTGGATTGTGTGTCCTATATATATCAATAAACCCAGCATCTATTACCCTATCTACCCAAGCCCTCTCTTCAGGTAGGAAACCAACATGTTTCTCATTCTCCTTTGGTCGGGCAATATCTATCTCTGTATGTGCCACGTTCAAATCACCACAGAATATTACTGGCTTTTTCTTGTCTAGCTTCTTAATTAGCTTGAGAAACGCCTCATAGTACTTCAGTTTATACTCCAATCTATGGCTTTCTCCCCCACCATTTGGGAAGTAGCAGTTCAATAGATAAAAGTCTTTGAACTCAAGGTGGAGAAGCCGACCTTCCTGATCTAGTGCTTCATCCCCAACATTTGTTTCATGTGAAATGTATCCGGAGCTTTGAAGTGTTTCATCAGAAACATATATTGCGACCCCGCTGTAACCCTTTCTACCCTTTGAGGACTCAAAATATGATGTATATCCTTGTGGTTTAAGAATACCCGGGTCAAGCTGACTTGCTTCAGCCTTAGTCTCCTGTAGACAGATAACACTAGGTTTCTTGTGTAACAACCAATCAAACTGCCCCTTTCTCTGTAATGCTCTTATACCATTAACATTCCAGCAAATTATGTCTAGTTCTTCTTTATTATTGATTTTAGCCTTATTTTTAGCCATTTTATTGAAGATGTGTTATTTTTTACCCTTATTATGGAAATTCTTGTGTATCTCCTTTAGGTGTCTGTCTGTCACGTGGGTATATACTTGGGTCGTAGTAATATTTGCATGACCCAGAAGCACCTGTACAGACCTCAAATCAGCACCATTCTCGAGTAGATCAGTTGCAAAACTGTGTCTAAGAACATGCGGTGTTACCTTCTTGGATATCCCGGCCATAATAGCATAACTCTTCACAAGCCTTTCGACAGTTCGCGGTGTTACATCGAACAAATAGCGCGAGGATATGTCCTTTTTCACCTTCAAATAGCGTTCCACCGCCTGACGAGCCTCATCGGATATAAATACAAGCCTAATCTTCTCCCCCTTTCCTCGTACAGATATCTCATCTTTAGTTAGATCAAGATCCGCCGGGAGTTGTGTCAGCTCAGAGACTCGAAGTCCTGTTGAGAATAAAAATTGTAAAATGGCCTTATCTCTCAATGTTTTTTCCGAATCTTTCTCTCTATTCTTGTCCGGAGCCTCCATCAGCCTGCCTAATTCATCACCTGATATCATATCAATATGTCTTTCACCCACCTTAGCTAGCTCTATAGAGTCGGCTGGAATTGTCTCAATACCTATCTTATTCATATACTTAATGAATGACCTAATTGCTATAAGGTAGTAGTTTTGGGTCCTTTTTTTGAGTGTTGCATCTAGATTCTGACCACTTTCTACCTTCTTTCTATTTAGCCATATTCTGAACTGCCTTATCTTATCCTGTGTTACATGTGTAACTGTTACACGTGAAACCTTTTTTGGTGTTTCATCAGTAACATTTTCCTCGTTCTTCTCCGAAGAGTGCGTATTTTCCCCTTTTGCTAGATATTCAAGGAAGAGACTTATGTATCTATCGTAGTTCTCGACAGTCTTGATTGACCTGCCTTTCTCAATTTCAACATATTCAAGAAATCTAGTTTTCAGATCGTATAGATTGTGCGACATATATAAATAGTAGCACAGCAAGTCTCTTTCGGGGAGTTTTGACCTACCTGCAGTTGGATTATCTTATAAGACATACAATGTGTCCTATAAGAGTGCCTTCTTGCTGTTTCTTGTGAAACAGGTGGTCCAAACACGCTTGTTGCACCTTATAGATTTGCAATTCCAAAGATAATGACTTTTTGGTGTGTTCTTGGCGGGCAAATCCTCTATGGCTAATTTGAGCTAATTAATGGCCTAAATGCTTGCTTTTTGAGCTGATTGTGCTAGGATAGGCAAACCATGTTAACAAAGTCAAAAAAGCAGAAGGTGATTAAGGGCGTGCAGGTTCATGCATCTGATACTGGTTCTCCAGAAGCTCAGGTGGCACTTCTCACAACGAGAATTGAAGAACTTACAAAGCACCTCAAACAGCACCTCAAGGATTACCACTCTCGACGAGGGTTGCTCCAGTTGGTAGCTGATCGACAAAAGCATTTGCGATATCTTCAAAAGACTCATCCAAAGCGATACGATTCACTTACAACAAAACTCGAACTTAAGAAGAAATAATTTTGTGAAGTTAGAGAAAATCCCCGCAAGCTTTGTTAGCAGGGGATTTTCCTTTTAGGGAAAATCATTTTTTATACTATAATAAACAATATATGACTGTTATTAAACACAAAGAACAGCGAGTGGGTGTCTTTATCGATGCTCAAAATCTTTATCACAGCGCAAAGCATCTCTACAAAGCGCGTGTAAACTTCGGCGCAGTAATGAAAGAATCTGTTGCAGGTAGATCACTCATCAGAGCAATTGCATACGTCATCACGACAGAAGCAGGGGATGAGAAGAACTTTTTTGAAGCCCTTGGAAAGCTGGGAATTGAAACGAAGACAAAAAATCTACAGATTTTTAATGATGGATCCAAAAAAGCTGACTGGGATGTTGGACTCGCGGTAGATGCAATCAAGCTTGCACCCAAACTCGACACAATTATTCTAGCGACAGGGGATGGCGACTTCGCTCCACTTGTGGAATTTTTGAAAAACCACCACGGATGCCAAGTAGAAGTAATTTCTTTTGGGAAATCTTCATCATCAAAACTACGCGAGGTAGTGGATGACTTTATCGATATGTGTGAAAATCCTCGAAAGTTCGTTATGCTTCCTGAAATGAGATCTGAGAGAGGGGCTCGACCAATGAGAGGACCAAGACGTAGACCGCCGGCACAACGACAAGAGCCAGAAGTGCTTGGATAGACGAGTTACATCAACATAACCAACAAAAAATGCACAACACAAGGTGACTATCTTTGTGCATTTTTTTGATACAATACAAATATATGGATGGAGAAAACGAGGAACCAAAAAAATTTAATTATCCAGGGTCGGATAGTTCAATAGCACATACCGATAAAATTGTTCCCGAGGACCCTAAGCCAGAGGTTGCAAAACCAGTTGTGCACATTACTGATGTGTTGAATCAGGGAGGATCGCAAAATCGACCAGCACCAACAGTTCGAACATTCCAAAGCGACGTTGCAAATACAGTAAAAAACGATGATGTCTCGGTCATCAAGATTGCGCTTGCAGAGAAAAGAAGACAAGAAAAGCAGGGAAACTTGTACGCAAAATTTGATGGTGGGGAGCCAGATAGAAAAGCAGTAACAAAAAAGATTGTTATTATCGGTATTGTTGTTGGTATTTTAGTTGTGGTGGGACTCGTTGGATATAATTTTTTGGCTAAAAAGATTTCCTTACTTTCAAGCGAGGACACTACAAAACCGTTCACAAGTGCGCCTGCAACATCAACTCCTTCAAAAACAGCAACCTCAACAAAAGGAATTCAAGTTGATGTGCAGTCGATTATTGATGTAACAGGCAAAAATCCGAATACTATTGCGTCGCTCATCAAAGCTGAGAGGGAGAAAAATATTGATCTTGGCGCGATTCGAGATATCAAGTTTGTTGAGAAAGCAAATGGCGGAAATCAGAATCTCAATGCTTCTCGATTCCTTTCGGTGATTCAAGCTCGAGTTGATGATGATCTTGTTCGAGCACTATATCCGCAATTCGCATTTGGCATCTATTCGTTCCGACCAAGAGACTCATTTATGATTCTTTATGTTGATAATTATCCTTCATCATATGCCGGCATGCTTGCGTGGGAGCAATATATGGAAGATGATCTAAAAGAGATAATCATCCGCCCAACCCTTGGCACTTCGACAAAAAGTGCAGATATCTTTGTGGACCGAGTAGTGAACAACCGAGATGCGCGCGTGCTCTTTGATGAAGATGGAAACTACAAAATTCTCTATACTTTCTTTGATCAAAGAACTATTATCATTGCTCCAAATGAAAGGGTATTGAAAGAAGTTGTTCTTCGGCTTACATCAGGAAAAATTATCCGTTAGGCGACGTATAAATTTATATTTACTTCATCTTGATCGAGTTATTCTTCGTGCATGCGATATGCAAGTGTTTTATCATTCGCTTCTGACGGCTTCGACAACTATCCTGTACGGATTGAGACAGATATATCAAAGGGGATTTTTAATTTTTCAATTGTTGGATTGGGTGATAAAGCAATTAGCGAGTCCCGCGATAGGATTATTTCTGCCATCAAGCACTCTGGTTTTGAATCACCAAAGACCAAAGGAAACAAGATTGTCTCATCGCTTTCGCCGGCGTACTCCAAAAAACAGGGGAGTAGGTTTGATCTTGCAATAGCTATTTCATACCTTCTGGCAACACAGAATATTTCGCTCGACTCCAGAAACTTTCCAATCCACAAGTGTTATTTTATTGGTGAGTTAGCATTAAACGGCGATATTCTTCCCGTTCCGGACACAATTAAATCCATCTTAAATATTCCCGAAAATTCTATTGTTATTATTTCAAACAGAGAAACAGATACGCTCCATTTAGTTGCTGACATTATAAAAAACAAAAAAATATGTATTGCAAGAAATCTAAAAGAAGTCGGTTGCATAGTCTCGGGAGAATTGTCGCCTCGATTGCTTCTCTCACAGAAAACTAACGAGCAAAATGCACCATCCTCATATAAAAAATCTATAGATGACATATCTATATGGGATAGTGTACAAAACCAAGAGCGTGCTAAAAGAGCTTTAACAATATGTATTGCTGGAGGCCACCACATTGTCTTGTTCGGACCTCCGGGTTCTGGAAAGACAATGCTCGCTGAATCCACACAAGAAATCCTCCCAAATATACCGGTATCAAAACAAATTGAAATCTTGTCTATACATGGGGAGTCTATACCGCCACCCATTTTATACAAAGGACCTTTTCGAAAAGTAAATTCATCAATATCAAACCTTGCTTTAATCGGTGGTGGAAATTCATACAAAGCAGGAGAAGTAACCCTGGCTCACAATGGAATATTGTTTATCGATGAACTTCTCGAAATAAAAAAGGCGGTGATAGAAAAACTACGCGAACCTCTAGAAAACAAATCAATAACACATAAGAAATATTCTTACAGACAAAAGATACCAGCGAATTTCCTACTTATTGCGACAGCGAATCTCTGTCCTTGCGGACATATTGGCTCGCAAAGAAAACCCTGTGCCTGTCGCGTCCATGAAATAGTGACGTATCAAAAAAGAATTTCTGGCCCAATCAGTGATCGTATTGATCTATGGATAAAAATAAATGAATCAGCAGGTGAGAATCTCCGTGAAAAAAATCAAATGGACATATCTCATAAAGAAACCCAGCGGTGTATAAATTTGTGTAGAGACATTCAATATAAGAGACAACACAAATTGAACGGGGAACTAAGTCCTTCGGAGATACTAGATACTATTTATTCTTTGCCGAAAGAGAGTGGTGCAATATTGAAACAATCCTCGACAATACTAAGCACGCGCGGACAACACCGTCTTATAAAAGTTGCGCGAACAATTGCTGATTTAGAACGCTCTGATGTAATCAAGCCCGAGCACCTACACGAAGCACTCACGTATAGAAAAGAAAACTATATTGATACTTTCAAAAACTAAATTCGAGTACCTTTTGGAATTGTACGGAGAATATTTGACATACCTCTCATCTCAAAATGAAGATGTGGACCAGTTGATCGTCCTGTATTTCCTACACGACCGATAAGCTCTCCCTGTCTCACTGTTTCACCAGTCGAAACATTAATCTGACTTAGATGAGCATACAATGTCTGTACTTCACCGTGCCCTGTAATATCGCTTGAATGTTTAATAATTATATAATTACCATATCCTCCGTTGTAGCCCATACGCGCAAGTTGTACGACACCATCTGCAGATGCATATATAGGTGTTCCGATCGGTGCACCAATATCCACTCCATACTTATCATGCATACCTTGGGTGATGATTCCGGAAACTGGTCGTCTGAACACTCCTCGTGTATCTGTATATTTCGAATACACTTCAAGCCCTGGAGCCTTTGAAGGACCTTTTCGAGAAGGTTGCTTCGGTGGTGTTACTTCAGTAATTTGCCCTCCTGGGATTATGACCTCGGTACCCGCGGCAAGCACAGCCGTCTTTTCAATATTGTTGTAATCAACAATCTCTGATTCCTCCCCATTGAACTTCTTTGCGATTGAAGCAATGGTATCTCCCTTCTTCACAACATATTTCACACCGCTTACAGGAAGAATGGTAATAATCTGGCCAGGAGATAGTGGAGCCCCTTTCTTAAGGTCGTTCGCCCAAAGAATAGTATTTACCGAGACATCATACATCTGAGCAATCTGCTGGAGGGTATCACCTGAACGCACCGTATATATAGAGATTTGATCAGAATCCTCGGCGTCTTCAACATATTCAGGAAGCTCTTCAACAGCATTCTGCGCTTGAGCAAATACAGCCCCCTTCACCGTATATAGCTGAATTTCCTTCTTTTTGAGTCCTTCTGGATTTGTTGGAGCAAGAAGGACCGGTTTTCTTGGTTGAGCCATAAGACCAAGAGAAATCGGATCAGCCTTAATTGTCTCCTGGGCAAGAGCAACAAAAGGAAGAAAAACAAAAGAAAGTGACCCCGCAACTAGGCACGAGGCACACAAAAACCTGAAAGTGGCTCTACTTGGGCGTACATTTGCCAAAATACGACCGGTATAGGCTTTCGGATATATCATTGCCAACTTTGTTTGTTCAACAGCAGTCAACAAATCCTGAGGGTTTATAGAAATAGGCGTTAAATTAAGGGTTAATATGCTTCCAATAAAAAATGCCTCTGTAAGGCCGTTTTTAATTATTTTATATTAATCTATACCTTTAATCATACGGGAGGGGGACGACCTGTCAATTGACATAATGTGGTCTAATATATAGATCTCGACATTAAATTTATATGATTTTTCCGTAATTCTCATAGAAATAAGGCTGGAATTGATACCGTCCTTCAAAAACACCCCTCCTGTGGCATGTGGATTCTAGTATCATCAACAAATATAAGGTACAATTTGTCAATAAAATAGAGTTTAAAAATTAATACCATATATATGCAGTTCACAATTGAGGCGTTCGTGGAGAAGTTGCTCGAAGAAAAGGGGGTTCGTGGGCTCGAACCTGAGGTGATGACCCAGCTAAAGCGCGATCTACTTGATAGAGCAGAGAATATGATTAATGCAGAAATACTCTCTCATATGCCTGAGTCAGCTCTTCCTGAATTTGAACAAATATTAGATGCAGGGTCTGAAGAACAAATAAAAGAGTTTGTCACTAAGCACGTCCCAAATATAGATGAAGTAACAAGTAGTGCTCTTCTTAAATTAAAGAACACATACCTAGGAAATTAAGCCTCGTTAATCCACTATCTAGATTTCAATAATATGGAAAGAATAAAATCACAGAGCGAAATATTTAACGAAAATTATCCGATCAAACGACTCGCAGATGCCCTTGCTGCAGCATACACATTTGTAGAAGATGGATCACTTTCTAAAGCACAATTCACCAAACTTGAACAAATAAAAAAGAATATTTTTGATGGAGTTGCAACTGAAGAGGAAATGCGGATGATCGAACAGTGGATGACAGATAGTAATGATGGTACCGAATTAGCAATGTTGAATGCTCGAGTTGCAACCGCCACAAAATCTAGTGCAGTCCCCCCAAGCTCTCCAGTTCCTCCATTCCCAACAATACCGCGAATACCTGGAGATGCTCCACAGGATTTAAAAAATTTTTCTGGTGCTGCAGCAGGTGCGGCTGCGCCGAATAATCCAAATGTTCCGCCAATAATTCCTCCCAGCGATACTGCTTCGAAAACAGACGTCCAAGCAAGGGCTCAGTCACAAGTAGCATCTAGAGATCCAAAACTTACCTTAAGAGAAAAAACATCTCGTGAAAAACTTCGCGTAGCTTTTGTTGATACAGAAAAAGCTCTCGAGGATCAGGCGCGCGATATTGCGGAAGAGAAACTTACAGCAGATAAATCAGAACTCACAGGCTTCAAAGGTTTCTTCAGAAAAATCTGGAAACATAACCTCGCTCGAGAATACTACAGACAAAGAGAGATAATTCGAGTAAAAAAAGAAATCCTTGAATCGGGGAATCTCTATCATCACGAAACAACTGACAAAGTCGCGCATGATGAGGCGATGCAAAATGTGGTTGAACGTTTTGTAAGTGAGTATGACGAAACACTCCACCATGGAGAAACTCGCTCAGGTCTTGATTTGAGAAAAGAAGAAGAAAATAAAATGAATCAAGAGATTCGAGCAGTGATTCGAAACTACGCGCTTGGTCTTATAGAAGAAGGGGCTTTGATTGAAGAAAAGAACAGAATTATTTCAGAGTCCCTCGGTCTTGAAGGTGACAAACTAGCGCTTGCTATCAGAAATACAGACAACTTGGTAGAAGTTGCTCGTCAAGCAAAACTTGCAGTCGAACATGGGGCGAGTATTGACGAAGTCGATCGAGAAATTGAAATCGTAAAGGGGACAGCGCGCGTTGGTGTACGAACAGAAGCAAAATATAATCTCGCAGATAAGATTATTTCAAAATTACAGAAATCATTTGTAGGCCGTATCTTCGGTAACGAAGTTGTTGCATCTGCTGTTGCAATTGGATACGCATCAACAATTGGTTTCGCAGAGCGGGTAGCACGAAGTAAAGTTCTTGCTTGGGGAACGCTCGGTGCTTCTGCACTTATCGGAGGAGCAATATTTGCCGGAAAAGAACGAGTTCGCCTCGAAGATGAGAGAGCAGCACATGCACGTGAAATGGCTAAGGGTAAAGAAATTGCTCCCGACTCAAAAAGACGCCAGGAGATGGAAGCTTCTCGCTATGAGACAAAGAAGGCTGGAGATCTCATACAATCACTCGAACATTCAATTTCAAATGTGAAAGATCAAAAAGATCTTCTGACATGTGTAAACTTGCTCGCAGAAATTGAATCTCGAATTAAACTTTCTGATACACAAAAAATCGACTTGATCGAGTATTCTGATTTTAAATCCGTAGAAAAGGAACGGCTAGATTTGGACATTGCACGAGCCCGAGCAAAAGTTGCCCTAAGAAAGATGGTGGAAGAAAACAAAGTGGCAATTCCTGGAGGAAAACCATTTGATGAATTCTGCTCTCTCGCACTCAATGCGAAGTCTAAAGAAATTGTTGAAGGTGACACAGGTATAGAAAAGAAAAATGAAACCTTCCAAAAGATGAAGAAGTCAAAGGCATGGAAAGCCTTCACAAAAGGTGTGGTTGTTGGACTCGCCGGTGGAGTTGTCGTCCAAGAAAGCATCGCATTCTTCCGTGATGATCAGGAAGGCCTCATCGAAGATCTTGTTGGCGCAGATGATGCTCATCCAAAAAGTAGAACTCTTCTTGGGTGGTTTAGTAACGGAGAAGAAACAATTCGCCCAGGAAGCGATGTAAAACTCCCAGATGGAACAAAAATAAATATTCCAACAGGTGTAGAGGTTACTCCAAATCCAACAAATCCAGGACACTATATATTCAAGAAAGACGGAGAAGTTCTCTCAGACTCAATTAAATTTGAACATGGAAAAATTGATCCGGCATCAGAAGCACTTCTTGAAAGTAAGGGTATAAACGTTGATGCAGACACAAAACTAATCTCATCTGGTGAAAAGGGAGAGCGTGAAGTAAGTAGTCTTAAATACGCTGAAACAAACAAAGATTTCAAACAAATTCACCGAGATTTCTGGTATGACAATAATACAAAGAAATTCGATAAGAATGAGCTTCGACTTCATTGGGGTGGAAAGAATGGTACAGGAGTAGATGCGGATGGAAACTATGTATACAGCATTGCAAAAATGAAATCAGGAGATTCATTCTTCAGAGGAATGTCTGTTGATGCTCAAAAAGAATTCCGAGCAGGAAATATGAGAATGCTTCTGTCGCTTGACCGAACAGCACAGTTCAATGTGGTCGAAGTTAAGATTGATCCGAATACTGGTAATGCAATTATTGATCCAGATAGTGATATTGCGAAAAAGTTCTTCCGTCTCGATAGTAAAGGACAGCTTCATTTCATCGGTAAGTTTGCTGAAGTTGGATATAATGTGGGCCCCGGAGAAGACGGTGTCGATCACTACAGAATTCTTGCCACAGATGTCGGTCCTGGAACAAAAACAGTCATCGAACAGTTCGAAAAACCCCCAGTTGAAGTTACAACTACAAAATTTGAAGTGACTGATTCAGACGATCTTCCGATTGATGTACCGTGGTTTGTTCCTATATTCGGCAGAACTCCTCTCGAGCCTTTAAAAAAGAATGAGGGTTTTGTATACACATATAATGGGATAGGGAGGACGAAGCGAGCTGACTACGAAAATAGAATGTCTTCAGAGTTAAAACATAATCCCGATGCAAAAATTGACGAGAAGAAAGAAGTTAAAGATTATCTCCAACGACAAGAACAAGAACACCGGCAAACTATTAAAGATCTCGCAAACGAAGCAGGTCCAATGAGTCCTGAATGCAAACTATCTGTTGGAATTCCAGTAGCAATCCACCAGGAAGGAAAAAATATTTACCGAACGCTCGAAAATTATCTGGAGCAGACAGCAAATAAGAATGAATTTGAACTTGTACTATTTTTGAACCACCCAGAAAAAGATCCTAAAGGACACAAAATCACTCCGGATGAAACAGCATCGGAAATTGCTAGATTCAAAAACGATCATCCTGAATTAAATATTCGTGTGATGAGTAAGGTACTCCCAATCGAGAATGCGCGCATGGGGTATATACGAAAGGTTATGAACGATACAATCCTTATGCGACACCAAGAAAGAGGGGACCAGGCACCTGAGTTAATCTTGGTAAGTAATGACGCTGACAACAAAGGCCTTGCTAAAGAATACATCCAGAATTACATCAGTAAATTTGAAAAGAATAAGAACGTCGATGCACTCATGGGCCAACTCGACTGGGACCCAGAGTCTTACACAAGAAACCCTCTATTGCACATCGGTACACGACTATTCCAGTTCGTCGATGTTCAACTAAAACACGGTGATGCGATGGCTATTGCATCTTCTGGAGCAAACTTCGCAATGAGAGCTGGTATATATGCTGCAGTTAATGGCTACCGGGCTAGCGAAAACCTCGCGGAAGATGTTGATTTAGGACGAGCTATAAAGGCGGCGCGAATTGGCTCTAAAACTAAGATGGGTATTGGTTTCGCTGGTGCAAAAGTATCTAGACTATTCACATCATCGAGACGCGCAGAAAAGGCACTCAAGGACGGTCTGGCTCCAGTCGAACAATGGAGTAAGGGGTTCAGTGCTTTTGATGACGAAGTACGAAAGGTGGACTGGGAAAAAATTGCAAACAACGTTGATCTCGACGCTCCAGAAGGAAAGCGTGTATTTTTGGAACAACTCGAGAATGTAATTAACCGAACCGTAAAAGCGATGTCTTGGGCAGGTAACGATAAAAAGCTGTTTAAAAACTCTCTAAGTTGGCTTGGTATAAAATGCAATATTTCTAAGACAAATGAAGTAAAAATTATAAATGCCGACAAACTTATTGCTGGGCTAAAACAATATAAAACAGATATGCCAAAGACTGTTGAGAAAAAAACTGGCACAAAACCTAAAGAAACTGTAGAGGAGACCAAAAACACGGAATCAAAAAAGAAGAAGGCTAAAAAGCCGGCGAAACCAGCAAGCAAAAATAAGAAAAAGAAAAAAAGTACAGCCAAGCCCGCAGATCTAGGAGCAGGGATATAAATAAAAAAACCCAACAATCTCGCCAAACAGGCGAGATTGTTGTTTAAGTACAAATTTTGCAATAACACACAAAGCTTTCAACAGGCGAGAGGGAAGGTGCGTGATATAATCGCTCCACATGAATCCAACTCCGCATAACTCATCCGGCGAACATACAAGCACTCAAGACTATTTGAGAGGTCTTAATGAAAAGCAAAAAGAAGCGGTGCTTCAAACAGAAGGACCACTTCTCATACTGGCGGGAGCGGGAGCGGGGAAGACAAAGACTGTGACGCACCGAATTCTTCACCTCATACGACAAGGCGTGTCTCCGGACAAGATTCTCGCAATCACATTCACGAACAAAGCCGCGAGAGAAATGAAAGAAAAAGTAGAGAAGCTTATTGCAACTGACCGCGGTATCAATTTCCCAATAAGCGAAGCTTCGCGACCATTCGTCTCAACGTTCCACTCTCTCGGCGTATATATATTGAGGGAAGCGGGTTCTGCAGTTGGAGTAAATCGAAACTTCACAATCTACGATCGATCAGACTCACGCTCAACAATCAAAGAAATCCTCGTTGATCACGGGTATGATCCAAAACAATGGGAACCTTCGAAGATTCTTTCTACTATCTCAAGGGCAAAAGGGGATTTCCAAACTCCTTCAATGTATGAGGCTGATCACGAAGACAGCACAACAACTGACGTGATAGTGATGTGCTGGAGAGAATATGATGCAAAACTCGCAAAAGAAAAAGCTCTCGACTTCGACGACCTTCTTTACAAAACAGCTGAACTCCTTGAAAAACACCCGAAAGTACGCGAGTTTTTCCAACAGAAGTGGCAATACGTTCATATTGATGAATACCAAGACACAAACCGAGTGCAGTATGTTATTGCATCACAACTTTTGAATGAAAATAAAAATATCGCAGTAGTAGGAGACATAGACCAAAACATCTACAGCTGGCGAGGTGCTGATATTAAAAATATTTTGTCATTTGAATCTGATTATCCAGAGGCAAAGATTGTGGTTCTCGAGGAGAATTATCGCTCGACAACAACAATTCTCGAAGCAGCAAATACAATTATTGAAAAGAATATTCATCGACGAAAGAAGAATCTTTTTACAAAAAATGGCGAAGGAGAAAAAATATCTGTATATACAGCAATCGACGAGGGGGATGAGGCCCGGTTTATTGCGGACAAATGCCGTGACCTTATCAACGCGGGAACGGCGGGAAGTGAAATATGCGTACTCTATAGAGCAAACTTTCAATCACGAGCGATCGAGGAGGCTTTTCTCAATAAATCAGTTCCATATCAAATTCTTGGAACAAAATTCTTCGAGCGAAAAGAAATCAAAGACCTACTCTCGTATATTCGTGCGGCAGTGAATCCAGATTCAACGTCCGATATCAAGAGAACGATCAATACACCAGCACGAGGAATTGGAAAGGTAACTATGCTCAAAGTTCTCCAAGGAGCATCCCACGAGTTGAGTGCGTCACAGATACAAAAAGTAAATCAATACCATGATATTCTTCGAAGTATTGCAGGAAAAGTAAAAACAGAAAAAGCGTCTGAAGTGGTAAAGCATGCACTCCTTGTATCCGGTCTCGAGCAAAATCTCCGCGAGGAAAGCACGCCCGATGAAAACAGACTTGAGAACGCACGCGAGCTCGCAACACTCGCCACAAAGTATGACAACCTTCCCGCGCCAGAGGGCATCGAGAAACTTCTTGAGGAAGCAGCGCTTGCATCAGACCAAGACGAGCTTGATCAAAAACAAAAAAGTTCTGTTGGTAACGACAAAAATGGAGTAAAGCTTATGACAATTCACGCGTCAAAAGGTTTGGAGTTTGATTACGTATTTATCACAGGACTCGAACAAGATCTTTTCCCTCATTCAAAAGTAAATGAGCCGGGTCTCACACCAGAAGAGAGAGAAGAGGAAAGACGACTCTTCTATGTTGCGCTTACTCGTGCACGAAAGAAACTTTATCTTACACACGCACACCTTCGAACAATTTATGGATCAAAAAATGTATGTTCGCCATCTGAATTTATTTCAGATATTGATGAATCTCTTCTCGACCAAACAAAACCCGAACCTCTGAGCGGTATCAAATCGATTTTTATTGATTTTTAGGTGCCACTTCGTTCTCGTTAGCAAAGTTTGACTTCTCGCTCAAACACACATAAATTGAGTGTCATATATGAATACTTCAGACAAGGAACAAAGCCCTCGACAAGAAAAATTCCAAACAAAAAAGAGTCTCGGGCAGCACTTTCTCCGAAACAAGGATTTTTTGTACAAAGTATCTGATGCGATCAGTGACAATATTGAGTTTGTGATAGAGATTGGCCCAGGCGAGGGGACACTTACCGAGCTCCTCCTTGAAAGGGCTGCCGGTAAGAAACCAACACTCAAGCGGGTTATTTGTATTGAAAAAGACCATAGACTTATCCCAATACTTGAAGAAAAGTTCAAAAAAGAGATCAAAACGAAGAAATTAACACTCCTTCATGCCGATTTCCTTGAAATTCCAGACAAAGAGCTTATAAGACTTGCCGGCAATAGCTCGGAAACATCTAAGAAAGGCCTCAACTACGCCATTGTTGGTAATATTCCATACTATATTACCGGGGCAATATTCGAAAAATCGCTTGAATCTAAAAACCCGCCCAAAGAACTCGTATTTCTCATCCAAAAAGAGGTTGCTGATCGAATCTGCGCCCGAGGAGAATATGCACCTAGACGGCTTAGTGGGGCCATTGGAGAGGAAAAGGCCATATTTGCGACCAAAGAAAGTATCCTCTCGCTCAGTATAAAAGCGTTTGGAAACCCTCTATATATAGCAACGGTCGATAAGGGACAGTTCGCTCCGCCTCCAAAAGTAGACTCTGCGATAATAAAAATTGAGGATATTTCACACAATTTATTCAAGAAAAATAAGATTTCTATCGACAATTTCTTCACCGTAGTAAAAAAAGGCTTCGCACATAAACGAAAAGTCCTTCGATCAAATCTTCACCTTACGCAAAACGAGTCAGATGTCCGAATTCAACAGCTGGGCAATATGCGTGCAGAGGACCTCACCCTCGATGACTGGGTTTTTCTCACTCAAAAAATCACTATTCGCACAGATAAATAGCATCAAAGTTTAAAATTGCTTATAATAAAAGCACTTTGAAAGCACCTGGAAAAAATATTTTTATACTTGCCGCTGTTTGTATAAGTGTATTAATAATTTCTGTAATAGTTAAGCAGAAAAACATGCGAGAGGCATCTGTAAGAGAAGTATCTACTCTCTTTGCATCGACGAGCTCAAGTACAATCACAAATATTCGTGACATCATTACACAAACAGAGTTTGACCTCGCATTTGCAACAGATACGAATCCTTTTGCCCCATCTGAATCAGATAGTCTTACTGATACACTTTCAAAAAATATTTTCCTCTCATACGCAAAATATGATGCCCAAGGACTTCTTGATACGGCAGAGGGACCAACACAAATAGCGGAAAACATTCTCCTTGGGATAGACACCGCAAAACTCCCAAAGAACTCATACGCATTTAGTCAGTTGGTCACATTTAACCCGACGATTGCAGGTGACCTTATTACATACGGAAATCTATATGCTCAAGCAGAAATAGGAAATCTATCGCTTATAAAAAAGAACCCTGCAACATATCAGAATAATCTTTCGGCAATTGGAGGATTGTACAAGACAGTTGCTGCAGATTTAATGAAAATAAAAACTCCCTATATTATCGCGACAAACCATCTCGCGGTTGCCAATGCATATGACATGATGGGTCAGAGCCTTATAAACATGGCCGAATCAAATGTAGATCCCCTCAAAGCAACACTTAGTGTAAAAATATTTAAAGAGTCAGTATCAACTCAGTCTAAAAATTTTATGGAAATTGCAGACTATATCCAAGGAAGTGGTATAATATTTGCTGAAAAAGCGCCGGGTGTTATTTTTAATAAAAAGACACAAAAGGCCCCTATAAGATAACAGATATATGCAATACGTTTTCAAAAACACTATAGCCCTTCTACTTCTTGCACAGATTGTTTTTGGAAATGTAGTATTTGTATATGCTCAAACCACTGATACGAACCAGGCTACGCAGTCGACGAATACCCAACAGAAAACCACCGCTTCACAAGACCGAGCCGCAGGACAAGCAGCCGCTGCAACAGGAGGTAGTACCACAACATCAAGCACCGGCTCAGGAGATGCTCTAGGGAAAGCCGCAACAAGCGCCGTAACATGTAGTGTTGGACAAATTTTTTCTGCGATGCTTTCGAATTCAATCGCTACTGCCATTGAAGGAATTGCGAGCGAGGTGGCAACAGATGTTGCAAGCGAAACATCAAATACAGTTCAGGCTGAAGCAACGGCCGTTCCAACAAATGAAAAAAGTGCCTTAGTTGCATATGCAAAAAAAGTAAAGCAAGACACCGCGGTTTCTACTCGAGCAAACGTTGGTATGCAAGTTGAGGGTATATTTGCCGGGTCAAGCTGGAATGCAGTGGCTTATTGTTTTATCAATGCAATGATCGAATATATCGCAGATGCAACAATCGAATGGGCAAATCGTGGATTCAATGGAAATCCAGCATTCGTCGACAACCCCGAACTATTCTTTGAATCACTTGCTGATCAAGAAGCGGGAGCATTCATACAAGGATTGGCAAAAAATACACTCGGAGTAAATGTCTGCGAGCCATTCCGCGTACAGGTCGCTATCAACTTACGAAATGCATACAGTCGTCGGGGAGAGTTCCAAGGACAATGTTCACTTGATCAGGTGGTGAATAATATTGATTCGTTCGTCAATGGAAATTTCGCCGAGGGTGGATGGAAAGGATGGTTTGAATTTACTCAGTATGATCAAAACAACCCCCGAGGACTTGAACAAATCGCAAATAACTATATGTATAGCCAGATTCAAAAGAAACAGAACAACTTACAATTACAACTCGGATGGAACAAAGGTTACTTGAGCTACCAAAAATGTACTGACCCAAAGAATCCCAAGACATGTAGTGTCACAACACCAGGATCACTCATAGAAAACCAACTTACAAAAACACTTAACCTCGGTAAAGACCGTCTTGTTCTTGCGGAAAAATTCGATCAAGTTGTTGATGCGGTTATCTCAAACCTTATCAAGATTGCACTCAATGAACTTCTTGAACCAAAAGAAGAAAGGGAGGAGAAAAATAAAGGGGATGATGGAGAAAGAGAAGAAGATGAAGAGGGAACAGAAGATGAGGGATAATGTTGATAGAAAAAAAGATATCTTCATTGTATAATATCTCTCAATGAAAAGGTTTCTTGTAGGATTACTCATGGTTTTGTCTGTGTGCACAGTTACCGTGCCTCAATTGGCCCATGCACAAGAAGCAAATAAAGCTGTTGCGGCGGGTTGTGAGGCTGGCTGGTTTACACCCAATCTTGACCCTGTTTGTATTTTACTTGCCGTAGTCAACTGGTTCCTTAAGATTTCTGCTTTTTTTCTCTTTACCATGGCTACGCTTTTTGAGACCTCTATCGACTACAGTCTCAACATAAGGGACCTTTTAGATCAAATTCCAATTGTAAATCTATCTTGGGCAATTTTTAGAGATTTAGCTAATCTTAGTTTTATCTTTATTCTATTATATGCATCGATAAACATTATCCTTGGAACAAATGGGTACAATGTAAAAGCAATCCTCACGAAGGTAATTCTTGTTGCTGTTTTTATAAACTTCAGTCTCTTCTTTACAAAAATTACAATAGACATCTCAAATATTGTAGCACTTCAGTTCTATGGGAAACTCGTTTCAAATTCCAAAACAAAGGTTGATGACGGAACAAGCGGACTTACACACGGCCTGATGAGTAGTCTTGGTCTTACAACATTTTTCACAACAGCAGGAGAGAAACATAGCACCGAGCCTCAACAAGTTGTAGCGAATAAGTCTAATGCAGATAGAATTTGGAGATTAATTCTCACAGCGATCATGGGTATCGTTTTTATAACCGTCACAGCCTTTGTCCTCGGCGCGGCCGCAATCATGTTCGTCATACGGTCCGCAATACTCATCTTTCTTATGATGCTTTCTCCTCTAGCATTTGCGGCCACAATCATACCAGGATATAGCGGTGAATTCGAAAAATGGAAAACCACCCTATTCAAGCAAGCTTTTTTTGCTCCTGTATATATGGCCCTTTTCTATACTGTCATAATTACATTGAGTAAATGGAGTCTTGGAAAAGGTGGAGATGGTCTAAATATCGAAACTCTCGCCGCTAACTCATCCGGAACAGTTGAAATTGTTTTCTCTTTTACAATTCTTACCGTATTGATGCTTGGCTGTCTCATGATTGCTGAAAAAGGTGGGGCCAGGGGGGCTGGGGTTGCTTCAAAGTGGGGAAATGCACTCGCAAAGATGCCTCTTAACTTTGCTACTAATAGAGCAAAGGGATTAGGAAGTAATCTTTCGTACAGACTGGCGAATAGTGGGTTGCTTCAAAGTGTGGCGGGTACAAAAACTGGTCGTTTCTTTGGGGCAGGTATGGCTCTCCGGGCTGCAAACAGAGGTGCCTCTCTGCAACAAAAGAAGATTAAAGAAAAGAAGGAAAGAATAATCGAAACCGCTAAGCTTATTGAAAACAGAGATGTGCGAAGAGAGTGGCGAGAAACTGATGCAGATTACGATAAAAGAAAAGATGACATTGATAAAATGTCAAAAAAGCGAATTAATAATATCCTTGGTATTTCTGAAGATGGAAAAGAAAACGCAACAGGATTTTTTGGATTTAGCGCCTCACAGAGAGCCGCTCGTCGTCAGGTGATTGCTTCGAAAATAAAGGAAAATAAAGGAAAAGGAAACGACAAGAAGGCTGTAATTGAAGAAAGACTTAAAAGGATGCTCTACGGAGACTCAGAACCAGGAAAGGATGTAAAGGTGGAGAGTTATGCATACACGGGAAAAACACACGCTGGTTCTCGAGCAAAAGAAATAGAAGACGATCTTGAAAATTTTGCAAGAGAAATGAGAACGGCGAGTACGGCCGAAGAAAAGAAAATTGCTGAGATGAAATACCAAAATGCGCTTAACAAGAAAGATAAGTTGCTTGACTTGATAGAAGAATTAAAATCTCAACACAAAATTGAAGAAGAGAGACTTGGTGGCAAGCTCGATGAGCTCGTTAGAACAACTAAAGGAAAATAAACAAAATATATGAACTGGACAGACTACTTCGAAGAAAAAATAAAAACTGTTCCCCAAGAACTCCAAGAAGCAATTCTTTCTATTGATTTTCTTACTGGTCTACGAACTGTTCAGAAAAAGTACCTTCTACATATTGACCAAGGGAGTGAGCTTGAGGGAGCGACTTTTAAATTCATGTTTGGTGACATCCGAGATCCCGATTCATACAGAAGTGAAATTGTTGAGAAGTTGAGAATACCTACAAGTCTTGCGACAAACATCCTTACCGATATTGAGAAAGAGATTCTCGCACCCATAAGACAGAAGCTTCAAAAAATAGAAGAAGAAAAGTATGAAGAGGAAGCCGAGGATGCGATAATATTTGGCAAAACATCAACAGGAGAAACTCTCGAGGAATTAACAGGGGAAGAATCTCCCACTGAGAACAAACAAGAGTCGCAAACAGAAACCCTCCAGACAGGCACATCCCTTGACCACTCAACCCTTTCACACGAAGACATCCTAAACGAAATCGAAAATCCTCTCCCCGCAATCAAACGAGAGGTAGTGATTGAATCAAATATTGCAAAGCCACAGTCTTCTTCACAAACTTCTTTTACAGATATTGCAAACAATTTTTCTCAGAAGCCTGAAGTGCCCGCATCTGCACTGGACGCGGATTTTAACAAAACAGTAGCTCAATCACTCGGCATCTCTCGACCAAAAGAATCTGTCGCAAAGACCGCGTCTGTCCTTCAGTCAGCAAGCGCCCCGGCTACTCCTGCACAAAAATTGTCTGAAACAACCGCATCAAAACCAAGGGAGATAAATATTCCTGCAGATCCATATAGAGAAGCTTTTTAATTCCTGTTATAATAGGAACAAATGAGATACCAAGTTCCTCAATTCATCGAGGTTGAAGACAAAATTTTCGGACCTCTTACATTTAAGCAATTTGCGTATGTTGCCGGTGGTGCAAGTCTTTGCTTTATGCTGTACAAATTCATCCCAAGCACCATTCTCGCGGCTGTATTCATGGTGCCAGTAGGTAGTTTCTCTCTTGCGTTGGCTTTCTATAAGATAAATAATAGACCTTTTATCGACACGGTTGAGGCGGCTTTTAAGTTCTTTCTTGGAAGCAAACTATATATCTGGAAGAGGGTATACAGACCACATGAGGAAACCGCCAAAGAAATCGCCGAAAAAGCAGTACCGACCCTATACGTTCCGCGACTTTCTGACAGCAAGTTGAAAGATTTGGCATGGAGTCTCGATATCAATGAAACGATTTATCAAAAAGGCTCGCAGAAGCTTGAAAAGGGAAATAGTATGACCGACAAATTTAAATTCTAGTGATATACTTGATCGTATATGGCAGTTGATGCAAAACCAGCACAAGATTTTGTTCCGATTAAAGAAATCCGAGACGGAATACTCATTTTAAAAGACGGCTCAATGAGATCAATTCTCCTTGCTTCTTCATTGAACTTCGCCCTCAAATCAGCAGACGAACAACAGTCTATTATCTTCCAATTTCAAAACTTTCTTAACTCACTCAACTTTTCAATCCAAATCTTCACACAATCACGACGTCTCGATATTCGACCATATATTGCACTTCTTGAAGAAAGACTCAAGGAGCAGGTGGGTGACTTGATGAAAATGCAAACTAAAGAATACATTGAGTTCATCAAAAGCTTCACTGAATCAACAAATATTATGTCGAAAAACTTCTTTGTTATTGTTCCATACACACCGCCTGTGCTTGGTGGGGGAGGAAAGAGTGTTGCTTCAAAATTGCTTCCAAATCGAAAAAACAAAGAGGAAAAAGCTGCTGATGCATCTGCGTCATTCGAAGAAGACAGAAGCCAGCTACAACAGCGAGTAGAGGTGGTGGAGCAAGGGCTTGTTCGATGTGGTATCCGAATTGTTGAACTCGGAACAGAGGAACTAATCGAATTGTTCTATAAGATTTTCAACCCAGGCGATGTCGATAAGCCAATTCATGTTGGGCAGGATAAAAGATAGTGACATATAATATACACCTATGGGACTATTTGATTTTTTAAAGAAAAGTGAACCAAAAAAGAATCCTGTGACATCTATTTTGCCACAGGAAATTTACCAATCCGGAGTTCTCGAGCTTCAGGATATTATTGCTCCTTCTGCGCTCAAAGTTTCTCCTCGATCACTCAACCTTGGAGATAAAATTGTCCGAACATTCTTTGTAATTTCATACCCACGATATCTTTCAGAGAGTTGGTTTGCACCAATCATCAACCTCGACAAGATTTTTGATATTTCAGTATTCATCCATCCAATTGACACCGCATCTATCCTTCGAAGTTTCCAAAAGAAAGTGGCCGAGGTACAAAGTCAGATCCATATGAGAGAAGAGAAGGGGCTTGTACGTGACCCAATGCTCGATACTGCATATCAAGACCTCGAAGCTCTTCGAGACAACCTCCAGCAGGCACAAGAAAAAATCTTTGATGTTGGTCTCTATATCACTATTTATGGTGAAACAGAACAAGAGCTCGACAAGATTGAGTCGGAAGTGAAGTCTATTCTCGAAGCGGCTCTCGTATACCTCAAGCCAGCGCTCTTCCAGCAAGAGCAGGGGTATGCAAGTGTTCTTCCAATCGCAAGCGATCAACTGATGATTCACTCAAAACTCAACTCATCACCACTTTCGAGTATTTTCCCATTTATTTCATTCGACCTTACATCAGACAAAGGAATTCTCTATGGTATCAACCGACACAATTCATCTCTTATTCTTTTCGACCGATTCTCACTCGAAAACTACAATTCAGTAACATTTGCTAAGGCCGGTTCTGGTAAATCGTATGCAACAAAGCTCGAAATTCTTCGATCCCTTATGTTCGATGCTGACGTAATCGTGCTTGACCCTGAACGAGAATACGAATACATGGCTGAAGCGACAGGGGGGCGATACTTCAACATCTCGCTTACATCTGAACACCATATCAATCCTTTTGACCTTCCAATTCCTCGAGAAGATGAATCTCCTGCAGACGTACTTCGATCAAACATTGTGAATCTTGTAGGCCTTTTCCGAATCATGCTTGGGGGACTTTCTCCTGAGGAAGATGCGATTATTGACCGAGCAATCACAGAAACATACGCACTCAAAGACATCACTCCTGAATCAAACTTTGCCGCAGTAGAGCCACCACTCATGTCTGACTTCGAACTTGTGCTTGCGGGTATGGAAGGGGGAGAATCTCTTGTACAACGACTCACAAAATATACGAAAGGAACTTGGGCAGGCTTCATCAACAGACCATCAAACGTCGACATCAACAAAAAGTTCGTTGTATTTTCTCTTCGAGACATGGAAGACGAACTCAAGCCGGTGGCTATGTATATCGTGATGCACTACATCTGGAACTCTGTTCGAAAAGAACTCAAGAAACGACTTCTTGTAATTGACGAGGCGTGGTGGATGATGAAATCAGATGACACAGCATCATTCCTCTATGGTCTCGCAAAACGAGGACGAAAATATTTCCTAGGTCTTGCCACCATCACTCAGGACGTGGAAGACTTCCTCAAATCTCCATACGGACTTCCAATTATCACAAACTCATCAATTCAAATCCTTCTCAAACAATCTCCATCATCAATTGATATTGTACAAAAAACATTTAATCTCACCGACGAAGAAAAATATCTTCTCCTCGAATCAGATGTGGGAGAAGGGATCTTCTTTGCGGGTCTCAAACACGTGGCAATCAAAATTATTGCATCATATACCGAAGACCAAATCATCACATCAAACCCATCTCAAGTTCTCGCGATGAAAAAAGCAAAACAAGATACTGCTGACAAAGCAACAGGTATGCACGGTGCGGGGAGTTCGGCTATGGGTGGAGGCAATCCTCTCGGGCGATAACGATAAGGCAAAACATAAAATATGGCCGACAATTCAATTACAAAGCCTTTATATAACAAATCTATTGGGCAAATATCTCCAATTTCTTCCTCTCCGCGTAACAATTTCGAAGCAACAGAGGAATCTTCATTCTCAGATATAGGAACTCAGGCAGTGCCCACATCATCATATTCGGCAAGCGATCTCCGGACGGGACAATCTTTTATGGCCAATCAGCCTGGAATGCCTCTTGATGGCCAAGAACAAAGCCTTCGGCAAAGAGCAAGGAGAGAGGAGAATAAAACAGGAAAAACCATTGGGGGAATTCTTCCTATACCCTTTGGAGTACCTTTTATGGCGTCCGTTATTGTCATTGCACTTTTCATAGACTTTCTTGAGTTTTGGGTGCTTGGTCTTCTGGGCCTCTTCACAGGACCCATCGCCGGTCTCTTCTTCTGGTATATGTTTAAAAGACAAGGAGTTGATATGCGCGGAAGGTCGCGACGAATCATTATTATTGCTGGCCCTTTCATCAACGTCATTCCTGGACTTAGCGCAATCCCTGGAGGGTGGACCGTTGAGGTGCTCGCGGTAATTGCCTCTGTTTATCTTGAACAAAAAATCCTCAAAGAATCAGGGTCGGGAAAAGTAGGGGCTGAGACAAACAAATAACCCATGTCTATTTAAAAAGGCGGGGAATACGATATAATACGAGTAATGAGTTTTTCGAGAAAAAATAAAAAGAAGTTTTTTGTTTTAGTATTGCTAGGCATATCTCTTGTCAGTCCATCAATCGCGTCAGCACAGTATGGAGACCTACCTCCTGAATACTACGAGGAACAACTAAGCTCTCTCCCTAAAAATGAATTAAATAGTGGAGACGAACTATCTATTCCCGCACAAATCCCTGAACTCAAGGAACAATTATCTATCACCATATCTCCCGAAACACCGGCCCCAAACGAGGAGGTAACTATAACCATTGATGCTTTCGGAACGGATCTAAATCGCGCACAGTTCACATGGCTTGTAAACGGAGCTCGTCGTCTTGGGGGTATTGGAGAACGAGTATTTGTATACACGATGGGAGGAATAGGAACTCAAAACAATATTAGACTTGAGATCGCTCCTGTAAGTGGGCCAAAAATAATAAGAAATTTCAGTTTTACTCCAGGTGAAGTAGATATTGTCTGGGAAGCAAAAACATACACACCTCCATTTTACAAAGGAAAGGCACTTTTTACACCAGAGGCAGACGTTGTGGCGGTTGCTCTCCCCAATCTTGTATCAGGGAATGCGCGACTCAACCCTAAAGACGCCGTATATAACTGGAGATTTGACTATCGTGCCGATGCATCAAAGTCTGGTTATGGAAAAAATACATATACATTCGGCGGATCAATTATCAAAAAGGTTCATGCTTTTGAGGTAGAAAGTTATGATCCAAGAAACACATCAGTAAAAGGAAGAGGTTTTATTGAGCTCGGAGAACAAACACCTGAAATATATCTTTATTATAATCATCCTCTTCTTGGCGTTCTATTCAACCAAACACTTACAGGACTTACCCTCAATGATAATTTCCCTGAAATTTCAGTCTCAGCATTCCCATTCCACCAAAGCGTTGCAAATAGAGTTCAAAGTTCATACAGATGGAGACTTGGGGGAGAAAAGATCCCTGTATTTAATGACCAATCAACAATCTCACTCCGAAAGACAGAGATTCCTGCTACAAACAACCCCCTTACAGTACAGACAGACGTGAGAAACAGACTATTGCAGGTTGCAAACACTCAGGTGTATATAACAACCGAAACAACTAAGTAAATCCTTTGCTATAATTAAAGATATGAATTTTCGTATTTGTATTCTAGTTATCCTTGTTTCTACTTTTGTTTTTCCAAATCTTACTTTTGCAGTAGGAAATTACTTGCAGCCCACCGGAGCTCTCCAACCCACCCCAAAACCCGCAACACCCGTAGCAAAGCCCGCAGAAGTTGAAGGAAAAAAACCCACCAAATGCTCTTTCTCGGGTGAAAATCCAATATATTGTATGCTTGCTCCAATTGGGATATTTACAGGCGACAAAGAGTTGAAAGAGTTGGGGGCTGTCTCTATTGGTCCTGATGGGCTTACGTTG